>Ga0256405_10000152_pt1 | contig 223118 bp, 184 predicted proteins | sample RumenRJG_02DNA_FD_189096 | JGI IMG/M metagenome (GOLD analysis project Ga0256405, IMG submission 189096) | Bovine rumen microbial communities from Lethbridge, Alberta, Canada - RJG_02 | ecosystem: Host-associated > Mammals > Digestive system > Stomach > Rumen | place: Canada: Alberta...
CCGCAGCAGTGAAATCTCCATTCGCTACGCTCATTCCGATTTCACTGCTGCCCTTCTCAACTGAGCGTGGCAGAGGTTCATTGGGGTACTCTTGAAACCACCCTAAAATCTATTATACGAGGATGATGGTTATGTTAAATAATCCTATTATCACTATACTTATACTTATCACACCTATAATTATTCCGCTGATAATAATCGGAGTAGTAAAAACGTGTGACAGCGGCAAGTCAAAGCAGGCTCCGCATTATAATTGCCCACCGCAGAACGGATACTTCGGCTATCCTCAGCCGCCTTATCCAAACTGTCCTCCTCCGCCGCAGGCATATCAGAATAGCTCAATGCCTCAGCCTCCAAAGGCTGCAAAGAAGCACGACATGACAGTATCAAATATACTCTTCCTTATCGGAACAGCATTTGTTGTTCTCTCAGGTCTTGCGTTCGGCGTTGCAAAATGGGTACACACCTCACATGAGGGAAGAGTTGCTATCATCATGGCAGCTTCCGCAGTATCGTTCCTGCTCAGCGCAGTTGTAGGCAAATTCCTCAAGCTTAATGGAACATCTACTTCTTTCTTCGTTCTCGGCTCAGGTTTTATTGCTACAGCATTCCTTACAGCAGGCTACTATGAGCTCATGGGCGAATGGCTGTCATTTGGCGGCGACGGAATGTATGCGCTTTTTGCAATAGCAACAGGTTTATCAGCAGTAATGATGTTTATAGGCAACAGAATCTTCAGCAAGCTTCCGCTTATCTACACAGCTCTTTCAGCAACAGCTCTTACAGCGCTTTTCGCAGTATTGCAGATAAGCAACGACCTTATGGTAACATCTCCCGTATTCCTTGCACTTCAGGCACTCATCACAGCAGCTATATACGGCGCAGAAATATTCAAGGGCAAGAAAAACGAACTCGCTATCAAAGTCATCGGCTCATGTTCAGCATTTATCTACGGATGTTTCCCTGTTGCCTACGTTTTTCAGGCTCTCCGTCACCCAACATTCGTAAGCTATATTATTCTTGCAACAATAATAGCTCAGCTTCTTTTCTACGCAAAGAAGACAAAGGAGGACGTTCTTACTTCCATAAGCACTATGGTAACTGTTCTTCTTGCATATATGACATCACTCAACATAGCTCAGGAAACAGAGACAAGATACGGTATTCTTTCATTCTGTGCATTCGCATTAGTGATCTACCTTGCACATTGCTTCGTACCATTCCTGAAAAATGCTTTTACAGAATCAATAAGCCTTTTAACAGCAGTTATCAGCGCATTTGTATGCATATACTCAGCAAGTCCCGAAGCTTTCATACCTGAAATGCTTTTTGCAGCAGCAGTTTCAGCTATAGCAGCAGCATATATCTTCCATAAAAATGGAATAATCCAGTCTATCGCAGGCTTTGCAGCTCCTGTAATACCTGCATTCATCACAGGAATGACAGCGTATTATGTATCAAAGGCGTATAAAATCGATGAAAACATCGCTTACTCAGCAGCATGGAGCATATATGCAGCAGTTCTTATCGCAGCAGCTATCCTTATCGCTTATCTCCCAAAGTTCGCATTCAACTTCCACGCAAAACACCCACGCAGCAATGATATAGTTCTCTACGTTAATATGGTCGTATCAGGACTTTTGCTCATAGTTGTTCCGACAGCAAAGGAAATCGTTCTTCTTCCGGCACTCCTGTGCTTCATTCACTTTGCAGTATCAAACAAGCTCCGCTGCAACATTACAGCTGTTCTTTCAGCAATCTCACTGCTCAGCTGTGTATACGCAATACTTGATGAAGGCACACAGAGCAAGCTCGCCACAACTTTCGTATTCATGATAGTATTCTGTATCTACATGGCTATTTCCAAGCTCATTTACAACAACGGTGTAATCGTAAAGTCAAACGACAGATTTATCTTTGATCCAATGCTTTTCTCGGGCTGGATAGCAATAATTATGATGTATCGTGACACATCAAGGAACTCTGTATTCTTTTTCCTTATCGCCATAGCAATATACTGTGCTTCATTCATAAAGAAGAACACTTCAAAGGAAGCTGCATCTATACTCCTTACAGCAACAGCTTCACTCACAGCTCTGGCACTTATGTTCAGACCGTTCCTCGTTCCAGAATCAAAGGAGATCTCATGGAAGATATCCATAGGTATCGTTGCACTGGTCGGACTTGCCTGCCGCTTTATCTGGCACCAGTTCCCAAGCGTATCAAAATACGCTTCAAACAGCATTTACCTCACAGCATTCATCGCCCTTCTCGTTGACGCACTCCATTTCGATTCAGCAGTAAATACTATCTTCATAATGTCAGTAATGCTTTTCGTACTCATAGTATCAATAATGGCAAGATCAAAGACCTGGTTCATAGCTTCAGCAGCTTCACTCTTCGCTATCACAGTTTACGCTACAAGAGAATACCTCATGGCACTTAACTGGTGGATATACCTCTTCTTGGCAGGTATCACACTTATAGCTCTTGCAGCAGGCAACGAATACTGCAAGAAAAATAATCAGACTTTAAAGTCCTCAGTCGCTAAGAGATTCAGCGGCTGGACATGGTAAATCCTTCAATGCTCCGCTTGACAGCGGAGCATTTTTATATTTTTACAAAAAAAGGTTGCCGAAAAACTATTAATGTGTTATAATAATTATATATATTATCACTGTAAATGGAGGTGCATTACAACGCCAACCATAACTTCAGCCGTACTCCTTGCACTTGGTCTTTGCGGAATGCTGGGCTCGATAACATGGATACTAAGACGCGGCAATAAAAATCGACTGACACATTTATTCCTTTTCTGTCAGTCATCAATCGTACTTTGGCTCATATCTGAGCTACTGATACTTTTTTCGTATACTAAACAGCAGTACTGGATAAGCTACACTATCGGCAATATCGGTATAAGCTGCTTTGGACCGCTGTGGCTGTGGCTGTCACAGGAATACACCTACAACGGTCAGAAAAAAATGAAGCTTCTCTGGCTTCTGCCGCTGATAACCATATCATCTATATGCATTGTGTTCACAAACCCTATGCACCATCTGTACTATACAGACTTTATTGACCATAGATTCACATACGGTCCCTTTTTCTATGTATATCAGATAATTTACTACATCTGCATAATCGCAGGCATAACTATAATATGCCTTAAACATACCCGAAATTCCGTTCAGATAACCAAGCAGTCCATTCTGCTGATACTTTCTGCGGCGATACCGCTGGGCATAAACACCCTTTCACTTACGGGAATTTTCACCTCAAAGGCTACTCTTACGCCTTTGTTCTTTGGATTGTCAAGCCTGCTCATAATAATCGCCCTCGGACGATACGGACTTCTTAACATCAACAACATCGCTATCCGCGACACTATCAATAACATCAACAGCGGCGTTATCATTTTCGACAACAGCGGCACTATAACCTACAAAAACAAATACGCTGATACACTGCCGTTCCTCACAGGCACAACAAGCTTTGAAAGTTTTCTTAGCGCTGTTTCAGAGGTAAGCGGAAGTCCTGCGCCTGCTGACTTCACATCTCTGGAATTGAAATGTGACAAGGAGTATTACAGTCTCAAGCAGACATACTGTGATAACCAAAACGGCAATAAAGTAGCAAGCGTAGTTACCATAAGCAATGTCACGGAGTACCATGAGCTTGCCGCGGCTGAGAAAAAGCTCAGCCTTGAGCAGGAACGAACCCGAATCGCACAGGAAATGCACGATTCAGCAGGTCATACCTTCACTATGATAAGCTCTCTTGCAAGACTGCTCAAATTTGAAGCAGATAAAGAAACTCCCGATACATCGAAAATGGTGGAAAACATACAGGAGATCGACGGACTTTCAAGAAGCGGCGTAACTCAGCTCCGCTGTACTATCAATAACCTCCGCGACGACGAGTTCATGACCTCGGTCACAAAGGCTGTTCAGACGGTCATTACAGCTGTAAGAGGCATTGAAACAGAACTCTGTGTTCAGGGCGAGGAAGATGAACGCTACAGCTTCTGTATAAGAGAGATGTATGACAACTGCCGCGAAACAGTCACTAACTCCCTGCGCTATTCCGAGGCTTCAAGGATAGATATAATCCTGAAATTCCTTGATGAACGCATCGAAATGTATATTCTCGATAACGGCAAAGGCTGTGAGAATATTTCCGAGCATAACGGGCTCCGCGGTATCCGCGAAAGAACAGAAAAGCTTGGCGGAACTGTTAAGTTCAGCTCCATAAAGGGCGAAGGCTTCAATACTATTATAAAAATACCATTAAAAGGGGTGCAGATATGATAAACGTTATATTAGCAGACGACGTTAAGATTCTCCGTGCAGGATTAAAGACAGTCCTCATAAGCGACGAGGATATCAACGTTGTAGCCGAGGCTTCCGACGGCAAGGAAGCCTATGAGATGTGTGTCCGCTATAAACCCGATGTAGTGCTTATGGATATGAGAATGCCCGATTATGACGGCGGCTACGGTACAAGAAAGATAAAGGATACTCTTCCTGATATCAAGGTCCTCGTGCTTACTACATTTGATGACAAGGAAACCGTAGAAAAGGCTATTTCCAGTGGTGCAGACGGTTATATCCTAAAGGAAATGGACAACGATAAGATAATAAACTCCATAAAGGCTGTTGCAGGCGGAATTAATGTATTCTGCGATAATATCTTCCGTTCTATCAAAAAAGATGTTCTTCTACAGCAGGACGCTAAAAACTTCGACCTCAGCGACCGTGACGTTGACATTCTCAGGCTTATCTGCGACGGATTCGATAATAAGGAAATTGCTTCACAGCTTTTCCTTGCTGAGGGTACTGTAAGAAACAGCGTATCAAAGCTCCTTGAAAAGCTTAATGTTAAGGACCGCACTCAGCTTGCGGTATTTGCAATTAAAAATAATCTTATATAATTTTTAAAACGGAAGTTCATACTTCCGTTTTAATTTTTCTATTGCTTTATATACGCAAAAGTGGTATAATATAGCTTGATACTCAGACTAAAGCATATAAAGGAGCGTTATATGAGTAAACTAAGAAAACAGCATATGGCGATCGAATGGCACGATATCGTAGATACCGAAAGCAACACGCCTGCAAAAGATGCTTCTTTGCAGGAAAAAGCCTCACTTGTCGGAAGAGTTGGCTTGATGATGCTTTCTGTTGGTACAGCCGCATGGCGCGTAAGAGCTTCAATGAACAAGATATCACGCGCTCTTGGGATAACCTGCAACGCCGATATAGGTCTGCTCTCTATCGAGTATACCTGTATAAGCGGCAGCGAGACCTATACAAACGCTATTTCCATAAATACAACGGGCGTAAACACTGATAAACTCAATGAGCTGGAGCATTTTGCCGACGGATTTGCAGAAAGAGTTGAGAAATACTCCGTTCAGCAGTTCCACATGATGCTTGACAAATTTCAGGATATGAAAGGCAACTACAAGGCCTGGAATCTCGGGCTTGCTTCGGCATTTGCCTGCTGTGCCTTCACTTTTCTTCTCGGAGGCGGCATTATTGAGATGATATGTGCTTTTTTCGGCGCAGGGATCGGCAATTTTGTGAGAAAGAAGCTTCTTGAACATCATATAACCCTCTTTGCAAATGTTGCCGCAGGAGTTGCCTCAGCTTGCTGTACATATGTCATTTTCATCAAGCTTGCAGAGCTTATCATGGGAGTTTCAGCCATACATCAGGCAGGATATATCTGCTCGATGCTCTTTGTTATCCCGGGATTTCCGCTGATAACAGGCGGTATGGACCTTGCAAAGCTTGATTTGCGTTCAGGTCTTGAACGAATAACCTATGCCCTGCTTATCATAATAGTTGCCACCCTTACAGGCTGGCTGTGTGCAACAATGTTCAGTTTTCACCCACAGGATTTTGAAGTCTATGAGCTTTCTCCCCTGCTCCGCCTGATATTTATCATGATAACCAGCTTCTGCGGAGTATACGGCTTCTCCCTGATGTTCAACAGCACCAGAAAAATGGCGGCAACGGCAGGCATGATAGGAATGTGTGCAAATACTCTCAGATTAGAGCTTATTGATATGGCAGGAGTCCATGTGGGACTTGCAGCATTTATCGGAGCTTTATCAGCAGGACTCCTTGCTTCTGCAATACATCACTGGATAGGATATCCGAGAATTACTCTAACCGTACCGTCCATAGTCATAATGGTACCGGGAATGTTCATGTACAAGGGCGTTTATTATATCGTTATAAACGACATTACAACAGGCGCAATGTGGCTCACAAAGGCTGTGCTGATAGTTACAGCACTTCCACTTGGTCTTATCTTTGCAAGGATACTCACAGACAGGAATTTCCGCAAAAGCAGCTAAACGAAAAGCTCTCCGAATGGAGAGCTTTTTCTGTTACAAATTTTCGTTTTTCAGTGCGTCTATGGGATTATCCTTCTTTATTTTGCTCATGGAATACATCATTGTTGAAAAGACTACAAGGAATACGCTGAGTACCGCGATACCTACAGCTCCCCACGGAATTGAGAAATAAGTATCTATTCCCTTTTTTATTGAGCAATAAATAAAATATGTAACTATTGCTGACACAGGAAGTCCGTAAAGTAGCGCCTTTGTACCGTAAAGAATACACTCAAAATTGAGCATTTTCTTCATGCCCTTTGATGTCATTCCAACGGATTTGAGCATTGCAAATTCTCTTCTTCTGAGATTGATATTAGTGGTAATGGTGTTGAAAACATTTGCAGCTGCTATCAGTGAGATAAGCACGATGAATCCGTATGCAAATACCTTTACAATAACGATAATGCTTCTGCTTGTTTCAGCGAACTCTGCATAATTGTATAGGTCGCCAACGTATTTGTCATTTTCATTAAACATTTTTTCGAGAGCTTTATAGCCGCCGAAAACATCATCAGAATTAATGGAATATTCAACTCCATTTGCGCCCCCTTCATCTTCACCGAGAATGCTGTTCATCGAGCTGTACGGATATATTACAGCAGAGCCGTAATAATTAGGGAAAAAAGGAGTATCATCAATGACCTTTCCTATTTTAAGAGTAACATCTCTTGAACAATCCGCTGCATTCCACTCTTTTTTATCAAGTCCGTCCTGCGAGCTGTATACTACCTTGCCGTCAATATGAGTTTCCGTATAATAGTAGCCCTTGAAGCTCTTGTGTGCTGTGAACTCCATTTCAAAGCTGTCGGTATTGAACAGCTTTTTGCGTACCATTCTGCCTGTTTCTGTATCAAGGTCAAAGGAATCATCAAAAGCTATTCCCAGCGGTGCATCCTTATCCATGAATTCACTTTCGGAAAGGCCGTATTTTTTCAGAAAATCTCTGAAAGTCTCGTCATCAACAAAGCAAGCGCTCACATTTATTACTCTGAAGCCGTCTTTTTTCTTCATGTCGTATGCTTCTTCCATAAGTGAGTCGTTTTTTGAAGAAAGCATTTCCTTATTCAGATAATCTTCATTTATATATGCAGTTTGATAGCTGTTTGTATAATAGCTTGCACCTGTAATATGTTCGGTATTTTTTATATCTCTCAGAAGCTCGTCAACATCTACATTGCTGTCTTTATCAGGTCTCTCGTAAAGAGTATAGCTATAATCCATATTGAATGTATCATATGCATCTCCTACTGATGACACAAGATAAGATGTAAATGCATAAGCCGAAATAAAGAGAACTATGCTCATAAAAAGACTGATTATAGTTGCACGGTACTTCTTTTTGCTTCGCTTGAAGTATTTATGAGCAAGCATTCCCGAAAGTCCGAATACCTTGAAAATGATCTTCGGTGTTTTTATGTGCTTTGTCTGCTTTATGTCGGAATTCTGACGGATAGCTTCAACTGCGGTTATCCTTGTGGCTCTGACAGATGGTATCCAGGCAGATATCCTTATAGTCACAAAAGCGATAACACAGGCAGCGATAAGAGCTGTGGGAGATACGCATACACGCATAGGCTCGCTGAATTTTTCTCCCGAAAAAATAGCGAATTTACTGCCGATAGCAAGGAATGTTATCCACATACCAAGGATTCCCAAACCAATACCCAAAGGAATGCCAATGAAGCTGAGTGTCGTTGCTTCAAAACGAACCATTTTGCGAAGCTGCTTCTTTGTAGCACCGATCGATGAAAGCAGTCCGAACTGCTTTGTTCTCTCGGAAACCGATATAGAAAATGCGTTATATATAAGCATTATCGAGCCAAACATGATAAGTACGATAACTACTGCCATAAGACCGTATATCATACCGTAAAAGCTGGCGTACTTTGAAACGCCTCTGAACATGAGAAGGTCACTGTGAGCTCCGCTGGTAATACCGTTATCATCAAATCCGCATTTCTCCATAAAGTCATAGATATCATCCATATGCTTCATGCGGTAGAAAACTGTATAATAAGTATCCTCGGTATATTTATCGGGAACAGTCAGTGCTGTATATCCCGGAGCAAAGGTATCCTCAAAATCAGGTCGGGAATAAAATCCGACAACTGTATACTCCCGTGTCTCTCTTATATTGAGCTTTTCGGCATTGATAGTTTTTCCGTCATCACCGTCAACAGCGATATACGGTGTATCCTGTCTGAAAATCTGGCTGTTGATAAGATCAATATTATCATTGATAAGGCTCTGTATATCAATATTCTCTCTGAGAGAATAGACCATTTTATCGCTATCCAATTTTAGAAGCTCGTCTGTATCTGCAACTCTGTCGCCTATCTCAAGCTTTAAAACATCACCTTCATTATAATGCACCTCGCCGTTGTCTGCAAGATGATCGGGGAGCATTATTTCACTGCTGTTCTGCGGCATACGTCCCGATATTACGTGGATAGGAGCTATTCCCTGCTCGTCCTCATGAAATCCCGATATATAGAGATACGGCTTGTAGCTGTTCGTGCTTCCGATATCGGCATAGCCTATATAGCTGAGCACCGCCTTGTCCTTTACCTCGTCAGCCTCATCTATCTTCTTAAAGCTGTTGTTGTCGATATTTTTCTCTATGCCGTGCCATTTGCCCTCGGTATACTCGAAATAACTGATAGCGTACTGCCTTACAGACGCAAACGAAGTTGTGACTGCGCAGATAAGAGCAGTTGAGAGCATTATGCCGATTATAGTAACAAATGTCCTTGTGCGGTTCTTTTTCAGCGATTGAAGTGTTACTTTATTGAAGATGTTCATTTGCGTATCACCTCGTCACGGGTTATGATACCGTCCTCGATAGCGAGTATACGGTCTGCCTGCAATGCGATATTCTCATCATGAGTAATGATAATGAGCGTCTGGTTGTATTTCTGATTCGATAGCTTTAACAGGTCTACTATCTCCTGACTGTTCTTGCTGTCGAGATTTCCTGTAGGCTCGTCTGCAAGTACTACCGCAGGAGCATTCATCAGCGCTCTGCCAATAGATACTCTCTGCTGCTGTCCGCCTGAGAGCTGATTTGGAAGATGATTCTCTCTGCCTTTAAGTTTAAGTGTTGCTATAAGCTCGTTAAGTCTGTCGTCATTTACCTGCTGACCATCCATAAGTACTGGAAGCGTGATATTCTCTGTGACATTAAGAACAGGTATAAGATTGTAGAACTGATATATAAGTCCGACCTGTCTTCGGCGGAATATGGCAAGCTGTTCATCATTCTGCGCATAGACGTCCTTGCCGTCCATGAATACCTTGCCCGATGTAGGCTTGTCAACTCCGCCGAGTATATGAAGCAGAGTGGACTTTCCCGAGCCAGAAGGACCGATTATTGCGATAAACTCGCCCTTTTCAACCGAAAAGCTCACATTGTCAAGTGCGTGAACTTCATTTTCGCCGCTGCCGTATACCTTGCATAAATTTTCAACTCTGAGTATCTCCATGGTAAGTGCTCCTTTTCTTGGTTTATGTACATATTCTATCATGTCAATATGACTGTACGGTGACTTTAAAATAACAAAAACGTCACATAAAACAAGGACGCACGATGTGCGCCCTAACTACTGCATATTATACGGTAGATTCATAGAATCTCATGGTAAACATAGCTCCGCCGTCCAGTGCGTTTTCAGCCTTTAGCGTGCCGTTCTGCTCTGTGACTATCATTCTTGCAAGAGCAAGTCCGATACCGAAGCCGCCCTTGTCCTCGGAAGTTCTGCCCTTATAGAATCGCTCGAATATATGAGGCAGGTCCTCAGCCGAGATGCCGCTGCCGCTGTCGGTAATGACTATCTCGGAGTAAAGAGGATTTCTCTTGCCGCAGACCTTTATAGTGCCGCTGTCGGGAGTATGCTCCATGCAGTTTTTCACGATGTTGCCGATAGCCTCGCAGCTCCACGCCACATCACAGCTAAGCTCGCCCTCGGCTTCTATAATAAGCTCCTGACCGCGGAGCTCAATAGGCACGCGGACAGGCATACAGGCTTTGTCAAGAAGCTCCTGCATACTTATATCCTCGCTGTGGAACCTGATAGTTCCTGCGTCAAGCTTTGACATCTTCAGCAGCGCAGTAATAAGCCAGTCGATACGCGAAAGAAGTCCGTAAAGCTTATGTACGAGCTGTTCACGCTTTTCGTATGTAAGGTCGGGCTCGGATAACATGGAGACAAGTATATTTATTGATGTGAGCGGAGTTCTTATCTGGTGTGATATATCCGCAAGAAGGTCGGCAAGGCTGACTTTTTCCTCCATAAGCTTGCTCTGCTGCTCACGAAGACGAACTGTCATCTTGTAGACCTCACTTTGAAGCAGTCCTATATCTCCCTCGGAATAATTCTCAAAATGTATATCCTCTTCTCCGTGAAGTATCCTGTCAATGTCAGCCGAAAGCTTTGAAATTCGCTTGTAGCGGATATAGATACAGTTCATATGTATGACTGTGAATACTGCGCAAACGAAAAGTGCCGGCAAAGCAAGCTTTCTGTCGTAAAGATACGCTCCCACAACGGTTATCAATGACAAAACCGTATATATAGTGAAAGAAGACAGTATCTCCGAATTTCTAAGCAGATTTCTCATAAGTCTACCCTGTATCCAAGACCTCTTACGGTCTTGATTATTGTCGGATTTGCAGGATCGTCCTCTATTTTCTCACGCAGGCGCTTGATATAAACTGTAAGTGTATTGTCATTGACAAATTCTCCTGCTATATCCCATATTGACTCTAAAAGCTTAGTTCTTGTCATAACAGCTCCCCTGTTATTGATGAAAACCAGCAGAAGTCTGTATTCAAGAGCTGAAAGGAACAGATCCCTGCCGTTTTTGCTGGCTGTTCCTTTTACAGTGTCAACCAGCACATCTCCAAGCTGAGTTACAGAGCCTGTACTGCCTGTAAGGCGCAGTACGTTCTTGATACGTGAAACAAGCTCTCTGGGACGAAATGGCTTTGCTATATAGTCATCAGCTCCGAGGTCAAAGCCTGTTACCGTGCTGAATTCGTCTCCCGAAGCAGTAAGGAAAATAACAGGGATACAGGTGTTAGCCTTTATAGCCGAACAGACTGCAAAGCCGTTGCCCTCTGCAAGAGAGACATCGAGCAGCACAAGGTCAAAGCTCTCGTTCTCCACCATTTCCAGAGCCTTTGTCTGTCCGTTGGAATTTTTGACGCTGAATCCCTCACCTGTGAGAAATTCGGTGAGATTAGCGATTATTTCTTTATCATCTTCTACAAGTAATATCCTATTCAAGGTGATACAGCTCCGTTCTGAATAATTGTCCATTATATAATAACACATCTGCCTGAAAAATGCAACGAAAAAATAAAAGCAGCTATAAAAGCTGCTTTTATCTGAATTATTATTTGTGTTCATGCCTCAGCTGAATTCCTTACAGGTGAAACATTTGCCTGCGTCGTACCATCGGCAGGAGATACGTAGATTACCGAACCGTTGACAGCTTCGTCCTCATTATCAATTACAGGCTCTGTACCGCAGCCGCTCATTGAGACAAGGATCCCACATAATGTAAGAATAAGAAATAGCTTTTTCATTACCGATTCCCCCTCTCCTTGTTGCTTTTATTGTAAAATAGGAACCTTAAATAAATCTTAAATTAAAGTTGATTTTTTGTGAACAGAAGTATTTACTATAATGATTCCCGATGCTACAAGCAGCAGTGAAGCGCATACCACGAGAGGTCCTGCGGCGCTTCTTTCCGACAGGAGCAAAAAAGAGAGTATTACTCCGAAAACAGGGTTCATAAAGCCAAAAACCGATATAGTTGAAACAGGATTGTGCTTCAGAAGGGTTCCCCATATGGAAAAAGCCGCCGCCGACACAAAGGCAAGATAGAGCAGCATAAGGACTCCCTTTGTATTAATAACAGTTATCCTGCCGCCGCATATCAAGCCAATAGCCGTCATGACTATTCCGCCGAATATGAACTGCCAGCCGCTGAGCATTACAGGATCGTGTTTAGCAGAATAACGCTTTATCAAGGCTGCCGAAAAAGCATAAGAAAATGCCGACAAAAACACAAAGCCCTCGCCTGTCAGCCGAAATCCGCCGCTCATTCCGCTGAGATTAATGAGAACAACTCCCGAAAAGCCGACGATACAGCCTGATATCTTACGGAAAGTGAGCTTTTCCGTTTTGAATATAAGTGCCGCCACCAGTATTGAAAGGAAAACATTTGAAGCAGTTATTACCGAGCTCTTCATGCCTGTGCTTCGGGCAAGTCCGATATAAAAGAATGTGTATTGAAGTATGGTCTGGAACAGCGAAAGCTTCATGACCTTCGGCACTTCATCGGCATGAGGGATAAGCGGCTTGCGAGCGATAATACTGCCTATAAGAAGCGCAAGAATGCCTGCGCCTGTAAACCTGAGACCTGCGTAGAGCATCTGAGAATATGTATCCTCGGAAGTGATAGCCGAAAATCCGTAGCCTAACTTTATGCACGGGAAAGCACTGCCCCACAACAGACAGCACAGCAATGTCAGCGGCAAAACCACTGTTTTCTTTGTCAATACAGAACCGTCTTTCATAAAAAGCTCCTTAAAACGTAATACGAGAACTATTATAGCACAGTTTAGTGCTCATTCCAATAGTATAATGTAAAACCAGAGTCTATTGCAATGCAGGTCTTAACTTTGAGAATAAATATGTAAAGCAGGCTTATCTGCCCTGTTTAAGCATTATTTTTGATATTGAGAACACTTTTGTACACCGCGGATTTATTGACAAATCCGCCAAAAAAGTCTATAATATTATCAACAAATTTCTATTGGAGGATATTAAAATGAAAATAAAAAAGTTTATGGCGGCAGCCCTCTCTGCCTGCCTTATGCTCCCTGCCATGACAGGTCTCTCAACTGCTGCAGGCGGCGCTCGTGTCTCTGTCCACGATCCCTCAATCGTCAAGGACAAAAGCACCTACTATGTTTTCGGCTCTCATATCGAAGCTGCAAAATCCAGCGACCTCCAGAACTGGAAACGCTTCTCAAACGGCTATGCAACCACAAATAACGTGGAGTTCGGAAACCTCTCGCAGAATCTGAAAAAAGCCTTTGACTGGGCAGGCGAAAACCTTGAGGACTGCGTCGGCGGCTTTGCAGTATGGGCTCCCGATGTTGTTTGGGATGCCGATTATATAAATAAAGACGGCAGCAAAGGCGCATACCTCATGTACTTCTGTACATCGTCTACCTATATGCGCTCGGTAATTGCTTATGCCGCTTCAAAGAATATCGAAGGTCCCTACACCTTTGTGGATACCCTCATCTACTCAGGCTTCACAAACAATGACAGCTATGCCACAAGCAATACCAAGAACGTCAACCGCAAATACACCTCCACAAATGTAGACGAGCTTATAGCTCAGGGACAGGTAACATTCAATAACAGCTGGTTCAATAAGAATAACTTCAATAACCAGCTCTTCCCTAATGCAATTGATCCGACTATATATTATGATACCGACGGTAAAATGTATATGTGTTACGGTTCGTGGTCGGGCGGTATCTTTACTCTGGAAATCGATCCTAAAACAGGTCAGTGCATCCACCCGAAAACAGGTCAGACCGCTGACGGAAGAATGGTGGACAGCTACTTCGGTACAAAGATATCAGGAGGCTACGGCAAATCAGGTGAAGGTCCGTTCATTGAGTATAACGCCGAAACAGGCTACTATTATCTGTGGGTGACATTCGGCGGACTTACGTCAACAGGCGGCTATAATATGCGTGTTTTCCGTTCCACATCACCTTTGGGACCATTCACCGATCCTGCCGGCAGACAGGCTGTACTTCCCACTAACCCCAATCTTGACTCAACAGGTCTGAAAGTCATGGGAAATTATAAGTTCAGCTCACTTAGCAAGGCTTATATGGCGTGCGGTCACAACTCCGTACTGAAAGATGATGACGGAAAGTGGTATCTTGTCTATCATACACGTTTTGACGACGGAGCTGAGTTCCACGAGGTAAGAGTCCACTCTATGTATTTCAACGAGCAGGGCTGGCCTGTTGTTGCTCCATATGAATACGCAGGAGACGGTATCTCCGAGACAGGCTACAATGAAGAGGATATCGTCGGTGATTATGAATTCATCAATCACGGCAGCTCAACTGACGGAAAAATAATCAATTACAGCAGTATAAAGCTCAACGCTGACGGAACTATCAGCGGCTCTGTTACAGGAAAATGGTCGCAGGCGCAGGATAACTCCGCAGCTGTAATTACTATCGGAAATCAGGTATATACAGGCTATTTCCTTGCTGCAAAGGACGAAAACGGCAAAAAGGTAATGTCATTTACAGCCGTTGGAAATAATAATCAGTCCATATGGGGTGTTCAGACCAAACAGTTCAGCGGTTCAGAGCGCTCGGGACTTGCTGATTTTACAGACAAAATCTCACAGCTCATAAATAAGGCTGATACAGTAAGCGGCAGCGGCGCTGCGGTAAAGCTCAGCGGAACAGAGCTTCTCAGCGGTGTTTCCTACTATATCATAAACCAGAACAGCGGCATGGCGATAGACCTGCCCAACGGAAAGCTTGACGAGGGCACTAATATCCAGCAGTGGGAACGCAACGGCAGCTGGGCTCAGCAGTGGCGTATCATTGCTGTTGACAAGGACTACTGTAAGATAGTTTCAGTAGGCGACGAGTCCATGTGTATCGCAGCGGCTCAAAGCTCCGCAGACGACGGCGTAAATATAGAGCTCCAGAAGTACACAGGTAAGGACAATCAGCTCTTCAAGATAAAGAAATGCGGCTCTGATTACGGTATCGTGTCCAAGTGCTCCAATGATACAGGCGGACTTGATGTATATGAATGGTCAAAGGAAAACGGGGGCAACGTAAATCAGTGGAATTACTGGGAGGGCGGCTGTCAGCTGTGGAGCCTTTCCCCTGTTCACCCTCAGATAACCGATGGTAATTACATGATACGCAGCATCGACAGCAAACAGTTTGTATTCGATATGAAGGGTAATGTTGTCCAGTTTAACGCAAAAGGAGTCTCTGTACAGCCTGACAGTACAGGAAAAATGCCTTTTACTCTCAATGATCAGATATGGAGCTTCACAAAACTCAGCGACGGAAGCTATGCTGTCAAGAATCAAAAGGGACAGGCACTTGCCGTAAACAGCTCAAACAAACTCGTTGTCGAAGATGCTAAGGACACGGATAATCAGAAGTTCAAAGTCATCTGCAACAAAGACGGCAGCTATTCACTGCTCCTGAACGACAGCTGTGTCGAGATCGACAAGAACAGCTCAACGGAAGAAGCAGGTTTTAATGTGAACAGCTTCTCTGGAGCGGATACTCAGAAATTCGTTCTTGAGCCTGCTGTTCCCGAAGAAATTGTTCACCCCGTAAAGGGCGATGTGAATGCCGACGGTGCTATGAATACCGCAGATCTGGTAATGCTCCAGAAGTATATTCTCGGTGCAGGCAAGCTGACAAACAGCTCCAACGCCGATATAAATGAGGACGGCAATGTTGATGTATTTGATGTTGTGGGACTCAGAAAACTTCTTATAAAACAATAATATGCAAAAAGAGCAGTCCGCAACCGCAACACTTGTATAGAAGCTTATAGTTAATTATGGGGGAACCCTTTCTGAGGAAAGGTTCTCCCCCATACCCCTTTCCAAAGACTTTTATCTGGTTTTTTCTCAGATAGGGCGCTTCATAAAATAAAAAAGTCCTGCAAAATGCAGGAGCGCCCTATCTGAGAAAAAACAAAACGAAAGTTTTAGGGAGAGAGTTTGAGAGAAGCCCCTTTTTCAAAAGGGGTTCTCTCAATAATAATTATAAAACTTCTATATGAGTATCATGGTTATGGACTGCTCTTGATTTTTAGTCTATAACTATAGGTTCTGACCAGTAGTTCTGATTGTAGATATCAGAGAAACGATAGAGAATATGGCATGAGCCTTTTCCTACGCTTGTATTGCTTATGGTCAGATTATCGGTAACAGTTACCTGATCTCCGATCATGTAGCTGTCCTGATAATTCATATCATAGTCGTAGTAGTCACAGATAAAGTCAAGCTTGTCTCCTGCCTTTATCTCGGTGAGATTCTTGGCAACTGCCTCTGTCTCGCCGCCTACATAGTCTGTTGAAGCACCGACGATAGTTCCGTTATCGTTATTTACAAACTGAACGATAAGATTTACTCTTTCACCGTTGAGAAGTGCAGGAACATAGCCCGAGATTATAAGGTCGTTTCCGCTCTGTACTGTGTCTGTGTGATAGTAAGCTACTACATTGCCGTTGATAGAGAACCAATCCTTATCTGTATCAGCAACGAGCTTTCCGTCGTCATCAAAGGCAAAGAGATTATCCAGTCCCAGGTCTATATAGCCTGTACCGTCATCATAGAACATATTAAGATCAAGACCGTGTACGAGCTCCCACTGAGAATCTGCAAGAGCCATTGTATACTTGCCGTTCTTTTCTTCCCATGTAAGCTTTGTTGCATCGAAATAGTTGTTAGCAAGATACTCAGCTGTATCATTTACATCAGTATCTTTCATGAAGTCTGTATTGCTGTCATCAAGACCTGCAATACTTCTTCCGCCGCCAAGGAAGCTTGAAAGAAGCGAGCCTATCATATCTGAGCTGCCCGATGAGCTTGAAGAACCGCCCATACCAAAGAGTGCGTCAAGTGGTGAGCCTGTGCCGCCTGCTGCTATCTGTCCGCCTGTCTCTACCTTAGCGAACTGTCTTATGCAGCGAGCGTACTCGGAATCCATACCTATCTTGTCGTATGTTTTGCAAGCCTTGTCAACATATGATGAACGCTGATATGGGAAATAAATCGAAACACCATAAGCGTTTGTCATATTTGAAGAGGTCTTGTTATACTTTACAGCATTTTTAAGTGAAGAAGCAAGCGCCTTGCCCTCGGCAGTTCCTACATTCTCAGCAAGATTTACAAGGTCTACCTGATCTATGCGTGTGCCCTGTGCAAACTCACGTGTGGAGTATCTTGCATTGGAAATATCCTTGTACTCATTCTTTTCTATCTTGCTGCTTATAGACTTAGCAAAGGCAGAAAGATCCTTTGGTACGGTATTTGAGAACTCTGCAAGGTCAATAACCGAAAGTGTGGTCTTCTGTCCTCTGCACTTCTTGCCGCACTCGGATACAAAGTCGTCAACGATATTCTTACCGATGTCAAGTGTAGGCATTGAAGTATTGCTGCCCAGCTTTGAGAGCCAGTTTGTGTAGTACCAGCCGATACCCGGCTCTGTTTCCTCAGAAGCTATAAGGTAGTCTGCGTGGTCGTTGAGCATAAGTGCTGTCTCGGCAGTTGCCATAAGACAAGCGTCAAAGCCTACGAAATCGAACTGAACGCCGCCGCTTTTAAGTGCCTGAGCTATGCCCTCAAGAGTCATAGAACCGCTGTTCTTATTCTTTTCGTCGTAACCGTAGCCTGTAACTGATCCGCCGCCGTGATCCCAGAGGATAAGCTCGTTTCTGTTAGCAGGGAAATTCTTTGCACAGAACTGGATAAACGAAGCAAGGTTGCTTGGATCGGTCATAGCCTTGCTGCCTGCGTCATCAACAAGTCTGCCGATCTGACCGTTCTTTATCTGGTATATCTGGTTTACCTTATTGCTGATACCGTTTATCTTCCAGCTTGCACATCCGCCTGTGAATACGATAACATTTACATTATCACCGTAAGAAGCTGCTCTCATTTCCTCCATATCGGAAGAAGCCATGCCGTGCTTTGATTCAAGGTCGGTACCGCACATATATACCATTATAGTCACAACGTCCTGATTGTTGCCCTTTATAACGGTCCTCTTATCACGGGAGCCTGTTGCAACGGACGTATCAACAGCACTGTCGCTTGTAGCACTGCCTGCCGCGGTATCTTCAGTGCTGAAGCCAAAGCCTGACGGTACTGAACCGATATCAAGTCCGCCGCCTCCGTTTCCGCCGCCTGTAAGTGAACCGAGAAGGTCACCTGCACCGCCGCCTCCGCTGATAAGCTTGAATATAATAAAACCAATAATAAGAAGAGTAACGATTCCGCCGCCGCCGGCCGCAGCTCTTTTAGCACCGCCGCCTCCGCCGGTGCTGCCGCCTGAATAGCTGCCCGAACCTACAGGACCTGTGCCGAGACCGTCGCCTCTTCTATGTGCTCCGCTGCCGCCAGAGGTAACGTTTTTACGTCTGCCCTGCGGTCTATTCTGATTAGGATCCATAATAACCTCCGTAAAAAACTCATTATGTGGCTAAATATGCCTACATTAGTATATTTTACACTCTTTCTCATGGATTGTCAAGTTAAAAACGGTTACAAATCAATTATCTCTTAAAAAATATCTGTAAAGCACCAAAATAATTGTAAAAAAATAAAAATAATTATGTCAATTTTATTTATACTTGACATTACTCCTCATTTGTAGTATAATATTTATGCTGTCGAGGTGTGGCTCAGTTTGGTAGAGTACTACGTTCGGGACGTAGGGGCCGCAGGTTCAAATCCTGTCACCTCGACCAGAAACAGCGGTATATCCTGTTTTCGGGATATACCGCTCATATGCCGCTGTGGTGGAATCGGCAGACACAAGGGACTTAAAATCCTCAGATGGGTTTGAGCCATAGGATTTTGCCCGTTCTCGCTTCAGCAATCTCAAATGCCGTAGTTACGGCACTTTGATTTGATTTTGTGAACTTTCTGGTAGAAAAGTTTTTCGTGTCAGTGAGCTTTTCTACCAAGAGTTCTACCAAAATCCCGCTTTTCCCTTTATTTCCTTCGGGTTTGGTCTTGCCACAAAAGAATTCTTTCCCATGTGTCAAGTGACTTGCTTTACTCGATTGATAAATATTTTTCCAATGCCGCCGTGGCGGAATAGGCAGACGCAGCGGACTTAAAATCCGCTTCCGGATACGGAGTACCGGTTCAAGTCCGGTCGGCGGCACCAAAATCGCAAGTTCTCAGTTTGAGGGCTTGCGTTTTTTTTCGTCCCCATTATCCTTATCCTGCTTATCCTTTGTACTCTCTCCGCCAAAGACCTCAGCGATCATTGCTGCCGACTCCTCTTTAGAACGAGGATCAAGATGACTATAATAATTTGCTGTAACATTAAAAGTTGAATGTCCCAGCCAATCCTGGATAGCCTTCATCGACGCACCCTTCGCAAGCAACAGGCTTGCACAGGAGTGTCTGAGGTCATGGAAACGAAGTTTCTTCAGCTTATTCCTGCTGATTACACGCTTGAAGTGATCTGTTACGAAGTTCGGGGTAATGAGCTTGCCGAAGTTGTCTCTGCACACAAAGCCGTCATACTCCCTGTCGAAATCCTTACCGAGCAGTTTAGAGTAATGCTCCTCAAGGATTTTTCTCTCCCTTAGCATATCCTCGATGTGCGGAATCAACGGAAAGGTTCTCTCACTCGCTTTGGTTTTAAGCTCGTTATCGACTCTGATGACCTCTGTACCCGTACCATAGGTGCTTGACACTTTACGGCGAACCGTGATCGTTTTGGCATCAAAGTCTATAGAATCCCACTTCAAGCCGATGATCTCGCTCTTACGGAGTCCGTAATATGCTGCGATATGTACGACCAGTTCGATTCTGTCGCCTTTGAACACTTCAAAAAGCTCGTCAAGCTCCTCTTTGGTGTAAAAGTTCGCTTCAAATTTCTTGATCTTCGGCAAATCAACTTTGTCCGCTACGTTGATGTTCAATAAGTCCATCTTCACAGCGTATTTGAGTGCCTTATGGATATTTGCGTGATAGTGCTTGACCGTATTGCCAGACATTCCGCTGTTAAACTTCTCGTTATAGAACTCCTGAAGCTGTAATGCGGTCAGATCTTTGAGAAGAAGATGCGGATAGCGTTCGTCGAAATAGGCTTTGATTCTGGTGACTACACCCTTATAGCCTACATAGCTGTTGAAAGCAATGCTCGGCTTGGCGGCTTCAAGCCATTTCAGAAGAAAATCACCGAATTCAAGATCAGTAGTACCGTTGAGCGTTGCGGAAAGAACCGCAACACTCGGTTCGACCTTTTCTTCGACTTTCGTTACGCTGCCTGAGAGGAATTCCTCGTAGAACTTTGCAACGATCTCCTTCGTCTTGGCTTTCAGAGTCTTATCGGAACAGCCATCAGATAACTCTGTGGCAACCCACTTTTTCTTCCTTTTGCCTGCGTCATCCTTAAAATCAAAGACAACGTAGAACTTGTCGTTCTTCTTATAAATATGGTGATTAAACGGCAGACCTGCTTTCATAGTAATTTCCTCCTTGTGTTGAAAGCGGTAGTCTGCGCTGCTGACAATATTATTGTAGCGCGCATTACAGCCTTTTTCAAGACCTTTTCTACCACTTCTATAAAAGTATGACTCATAGGACTATTCTACCGGTTATTTTTGTGCGCATTGCATTACAAAGGCTATAACCGTAGCTTTTGCGACCTTGATCTTTCTACCACAAGGAATCTTTTTGAGCTGCTCGTCTTTGATAAGCTGATAGACTTTCTTCCTCTCGTAGCCGAGAATCTGGCATAAGTCCTTCACTTCCAATAGCTCAGGATACTCCGAATACATATTCTGATACAACATCATAGTATCCATAGTAAGATACCTCCTTCCGATCAGAAGGAAAGAAATTGGAAAAGCGTTGATGTTCCATATTCAGTTTTCAAGTTACCGTGAGCTGAACCCGTAGGATCAGCAAGCACATAGCTGTCCGATACTTTTATGCGTAAAACCAATGTGCTTTTGGCAGCTCCCCCTCAGACCGAGGAGAAGCTCCCGACAGCATATCAGCCATCATAAAACAGGAGGCAAGCATGAGACGCTATTGGCAGTACCCGAAGCAGGTTCAGGTACTCCCGATAGCATTTCTGCTATCGTACATAAGAAAGGAATCGTAATGAGCTATACGGGACGGAACAGAGCGAAATGGACAAAGGTTCTGTCCCGCCCCTCTGCTCAGGAGAAAATGGAATGACAGTTCTTGAAGACACTATTGCGCCCTCTATTCATATACCGACATTTTCCCCTTTCGTAAAGTGCAAATCAGAGAAAAAAATGATGATTTATATGATTTTTCCTAAAGATTGTATATCTGCACAAAAAGAGCGGCTTCTTTTTGTTAATCATCACCATTGCAGTCGATGCTTTCGGTTATTGTATTATAGAGAAACTGTAAGCCGCTCCGCACCCTAAGATAAACCGTCTGCTTACTTACTCCGAATTTCTTAGCTAAAATGCTGTATGATACCTCGCCTTTATTATAATAGTACGCAATTATAGCATCGTACCAAAGTTCGTGCTCAGCTTTGAGCAAAGCGAGTCCCTTCTTCAGCATTGGAATCAGCTTAGGATTCTTATAGGACGGTTCATCCGCAGGAGCTTCCCTGGATAATAAATACTCCACCTCCTCTATACTGCCATAATGATAAGTCCGGTGTCTTGCATCGACTTCCTCAAGATAGCGTTCATGTCTGACAAGCCGTTTGTACTCCTTAATCATCTCAGGTGTAACGCCCTCAACTTGCGTAATGTCAAAGGTTTCTTCGTTTTTCACGCTTTTCTCCTTTCCGTCAGAGAAAAACGCACACGAAAAGCACCTGAGCGATTGTCGGAGTGTTAATCTCTGACAATCCCTCTCAGCTTGGTGATTGTGTATTTAGCCTACAGAACTGAGATGCAGCGCGCTTGCTTCCGTAAGCTCTGTGAATATGATAGCTTATTTTTCAGAAAAAAGGAACACGCCTCTATGAAAATAGATAGCTACAAAAAGTGCCCATGTTATTGTACTTAACGCACAATTCACATAGGCACTTCTGCTGCTCTATAAAGCATTATTACTATTCTATTTTCCATAATACAAATAATCGGAGTCTTTTTTCACATGATAGATTTTCACGCCATGAAAATGTAGTTTAAAAGTTCACAGATTATTTACATTTACGCATCAATAGCCATATGTTCAGCAAGGTCTTTAAGATCGTCTTCTTCAAGACCTTTTTTTGTAAGAGGTTTGAAACCGCTCAGGTATAACATACGATTACAATCCTCTACAGTCCTCTTTTCATCGCCTGATAATGAACATCTATCAAGGCAGTACTGAATGATCTGATTCCTTCGTGACGGGTTATCAATGCGGATACCTGCAAGTTTCAACGCCGCTTCAATTTGCGTACTTTCCATTTCAAGGCCAATTATTAAAGCAATTACATACTGCGGTGTCAATTCAACATCATCTTTGTTAAAGTAATTGCTTATCATGGTCATTGTGACTCCTGTCTTTATCGATAAGTCAGTCCTGGTTATTTTTTTCTTGTTTAGTATTCGAGTAACATAATCGCAGAATGATTCATTATAAACTGGCAATACGTTGTAGTTGTCAGTCTTTTTAAGTAACGAATCATAAAACTGCTTATTGAACGGTCTATCCATCATTGCCCAAAATAGCAACGCAGGACTTACGATAGTTATTATGGAACTCAAAGTAATTCTTCGAAAGAGTGCTTATAGATGCCTGAATAGAACGAATATCAGAACATCTCAAGCACATTTTCAGCGTCACTTGAGCCATAACAGCACGACCTTGACTGTAGCTCCTCACGAATACCACCTCCTCGCTTACCAGTTCGCCTTTTAAGGCTTACCTGTTTATTTTATTGACATAACCACAAGTGTAACCATATTATAGACTATATGCTTTTGCCAATTAAGTTGCCTTAGCCATAAAATCCTCCTATATTTTGATGCATTTCTATTCATACGGGCTTCTTATACATAAAATGGGGTTGTTCGTTCAACAATTAAATATCAAACCTCCTGTCTTAACGATCAATAGGCTCGCCAAATCTCTCGACTCACCTAAAAATGCAGTTTGCTGCGGGATGATGAAATACACTCCTATGTGCACATTGCTGTGCAAAATTAGCCGTGCTAATTTACTGATACCAAAGATGATGATCAAACCAAGCTCTACGGTATGACTTGTTAATTGCATGAAGCATATCCAGATACAACTCTTTACCGTCGTAGCAGATATTCTCCAACAAGATACTATCTTCGCACTCATCCCTGATGTGAAGAACAATCGTACAAAGCCCGAAAATACGCTGAATCATGCTTCTGTGAAGCTCAACAGATATGATCATATAGATCGGTAACGAGTGTACCTCTTTGGAAACCAAGCCTCTTTCGACTATCACATAACCATTGCTGATATAGTAATTCTGAACATCCAGCAACGAAAGATGCTTATAGTCCTCCCACGACATAATACTGCTCTTGCCCATCTCTTTCACCTCCTTTTGTTAAATATATGGTTCATTGTCCGATAAGCTCCTCATAAATCCGTGAGATTGCTCCAAATCCGTTGACTATCGCCTTGAATTGTGGTATAATATTAATAATTAGGCGATGAAGCGTACGAGCTGCTTATCGTACAATCTTATTATACTTTCCCGTTCGGGAAGTGTCAATATAAAAAGCGCCAAGAATCACTTCACATCGTCAAGAAAAAAAGCAGTTTCTTGAAACCGCTATGATTGCTTTTGAAAACGATAATATTTTCTTGAAACCGAATGACAGTTTCAAGAAATGCATCTATTGAGGAGGAGGATTCATGAACACTTCTGAAAAAAAAGTCGATTTACCGGAAGATGCAACAGATTTGAGCGATAATAGGAGCACCGGCAATAAAAGCGTAAAGGTAGTAACTACAGATATGCCTATAGCAATCGCTATAATGATCCTTTTTGGATGTGGCGAACTACGGGATACTAAGCTTTCTTCTGGTGATAAAAATAAGCTCAATTTATTATTAGCCCCCTTTTGGAATCCCCAAAACCCCGAAAAGAGCAAAAAGTATGTCAAAGAAAACCTTTTTAGAAACAATCTCATTTCCCAGAAAGGAACCGACGATACATATAAGGCGATTTTTGAGCATATAGGGCAATATCATTTTGACAAGTTAATTGACTATCTTCACTATTTCTACGAAAAAGAAGAATTCCCATTAGAAATAGTTGATTTCACAGACATAAAGAAATGCTATAACATAATTACAAAGCATCAAACAAAAACTCCAAACACGAGGTTTGACCATCAGTATTGTTGGGCAATTGCAAGTTTTTTCTTGTATAATTTCGCATCTTCTAATAATCCGAGCAATAAATATGATAAACTAATAAAAAGCTATGTTGTAGCCGAAGACACATACCCTATCCGAAAGGAAATGATCCGGAGAACCAGTGGGGATGTATATATAACCGGAACCACTTTGAAAGATGCTTTTTCCATTTCATATAAAAATAAAATCAATTCGATAATACTTGACTTAATTCAAAATCCAGACATAGACAATATTTATATATTTGTTTTGAACTACAAGTTTATGGGCATTAATCAAGAGTCAGCAAGTAAAGAAATAGAAACATCGTTAACCAACATTATGGATTACATATTAAAAGCTGACGATCATTGCCCAAAGGTTGACATTATAATGCTGAATAATTTTAGCATTCCTTTTTCACTTATTGCAAACGAGGAGCTTCTTACGAGAAGCACATATATGTTCAGCTATGCCCGAAATTATAGAGGTCAATATCTTCTGTTTGATTCAAACGATTTGGAGTATACTTCAATAAAGAATTACCTTGATCTATTAAGACAGAATGCATATGAGCTTGATATGTCTCCTTTAGCAAGTGCTAATGATGTAGTGAAGCAAAAATATAGACAACATATAGCGGCATATAAAGAAAAGGGATTGAAAATCAAAAAGATTCACCCCGTACAGCTTGAAAATTTAGTTAGAAGAACATTTACAGAAGACTCGGAACACGCAAATGCTAAAGACGATAGTCAGTTTACTATTCCTAAAACCGATGATACACAAAAAGTATTGCTGCCATACCTGGCAGAAACAGAGCGACTATTAGAGAAACTTGTTAGAATACACGATCCGAAAGGCTGGGCAAAAGTCATCCCCTGTAACGATTTAGGTTTCCCTAATAATGTAATGAGAATCGCAGGAGGCTTTTTAACTGGGGCTTATTACAACTGGTCCTGTGCCGTTCCGATTATTCCTGTTGATGCGACTATCAATACCTGCACATCGTCTGTATTTAAGCTAAAGGATTTTGATGCCGACGCACTGGATGATAAAGCATTTCAAATGATAGTGAAGGAGATATGTGCCAGTGCTATGAAAAATGGATATGCTTTTCAATTAGATAGTGGCAATCACTTCTTAATGGTTTCCAAAGATGATGAAGGAAACTATTATCTGGTTCTTCATTGCAGCGCTAAACAAGCTAAGGAGTCTTGCTTTGGTCTTTATCCCAGCGAACGTGTTTGGTATAAGCGTAAAATCAAAACCCTATATAATGACAATCAGACACGATATATAAGATATATTAGATCTGATACAGCTGTAAGATTTATTGATTATGCGAATAGATTTCGTGACTTCAATCAAGAAATGCATCTGTACATTGCTGAAGAATTTTTATCCAAAACAGGAGCTGAAATTGTTGGACAACCGATAATCAAACACCATTATGGTATGCCTGATCCCAATTCAATTGCTATAGGTACTTTTGTAGTCGATACTCGTTCAAACAATGAATCCGATTTAGTCGTTCCAATATTTTCTGATCTGGGCAAAGATATTTGCATTTATTCAGTTGACAGAAAGCAGGACAAAACGTATACACCATCAGGCACAAGCCAAAAGATTGTCTTAGTTCCTCATGGTTGGGGGCAAGTCATTAAAGGCATTAAAAATATTCATGTAGATAACATTCGTGAAGAAACAAAGCGTCAGTTAATTCTTGAAGCAAGTGACACACATGAACTCAAAGTTATTTCTGAGGAGCGTATAAAGATAAAGGATAAATGTGTTCGTCAGTTTGAATCCGTATCATCATTCCTTGATACTTACTGTCAGAATATTAACGGTCGGATCAAGACAATGCTGCATCCAGTTTATTGTTATTGTTCCCGTACAGTCAAATTAAAAAAAGAATCCAAAGATGAAGGAGATGATTAATACGAGCTTATTCTTTCTTCGGCATCTTAAAACCCAATATAATCGGGATAATCTTATTTCAGGAAGAGAGGACATTGATATTCTCAAAGGACAGAGTATAATAAGCTTGTCAGCTTCCAATAACGAATATGATATTGTACTCTGTTCTCCGTTAAAAAGATGCCTTTCAACCCTTTCATTACTCCCCAATGATTGTATGAAATCAGTAAGATATATCGATGAGCTATCAGAACGTAATATGGGTATTTTGGAAGGACTTAATAAAACCGAAGCGCAAATACGTTATCCTCTTCTTTTCTGCGGAAATAAAATTGACGTTTCAGCAGATATTCCTGGCGGCGAAAGTATCTATGAAGTTCAGCAACGATTGAAAGCAATAGTAGCGTATATTAAATCAAATCCGGACGAGAACATTTTAATCTGTTCGCATAATCAGACTCTGAAAATACTGTACTTCTTGCTCCACGAAATGCCCGTGACAAATGATGCTTGGCAATGCCTGAACTTTCCGAACGGCGTTCTTATCAATGTCAGCGATATGAATTCCAATAATATATAACCCAATGACCGAGGTATTGAAGCCTCGGTCATTATTTTTTTCAAAAAACAGCGATTTTCTACTTTACGATTCCTGTTTTTTTCGGTATATATATGAGGGACTGCGAAAAGACGCAAAATCCCTTCCTCTCGGAGAGAGGAAAGGGATATATGAAATCACGCACCGCAGGGCGTGATTCAAACCCAGCAAGCACGGTATCTTGTTCCCACAACTTTCGTGGAAACAAGATACACAGCTTGTCAGAGGGACACCCCTAAAACCCCGACTATACAGATAGAAAGAAGTGTAAAAATGAACAGAGGAAAGAAAGAGGACAGCCGTGATTACTTCATAAAGTACCGTGTCAGCAAAGAGGAACTCGATGCGATCAATAAGAAGTTCAAGAACAGCGGCATGAAGTCGAGGAGTGACTTCTTACGGACGATGACTCTTGAGGGGCATATCGTTATTTTTAGCGAGACAGAATTGAGAGAAATCCGCCGCCTTATGACCACCATCGCCAACAACTTCAACCAGATAGCACGGAGAGCTAACAGCTCAGGCTCGGTGTACGAAAAGGACATTGCTGAAATCAGAGAGGAGATCAATCAGATTTGGCAACCACTAAACTATTTCCAATCACAACTACTGAGGCTAAAGCGTTAGCCTATATTGCCAATCCGAACAAGACCGAGAACGGCAGTCTCATCATCACATCAGGGTGCAGCACTGATCCCTATCAGGCAAGCCGAGATTTTTCAGCAATCCGAGCCACAGGAACAGGTCTGAATACTGTCCTCTCACAGCACTTCATTCAGAGCTTTCAGCTTGGGGAAATTACTCCCGATCAGGCTCTTGAAGTCGGCAGAGAACTGTGTGAGCGTTTTCTTAAAGACGAGTACCAGTATTTCCTTGCAGTCCATACCGATAAAGAGCATATTCACTTGCATTGTATTTTCAATAATGTGAGTACATGGAACGGTAGAACCTTTGAGACAAATATGAATCAGGGTAAGGTCGAAGAACGCGCGTGGAAGAAGCTCCGAGATATATCAGATCAGGTTTGCAGGGAGCATAAATTGACGGTCATTAGCCACCCCGATACGACAAAAGGTAAGTCGCATTGGGAATGGGATATGACACGGCAAGGTCTGAGCTGGAAAGCGAAGCTGAAATACGCTATCGACAATGTTATTATGGACAGCGAAAACTTCGAGGACTTCCTTGTAAAATGCAAGGCAAACGGCATCCTTGTAGACTATAATCCGAGCCATAAGATAGACCTGAAATTTATGCTCGTCGAGCAGAAAGAACGCAATCCCCGTGCAAAATTCACCCGTGCGAAAACGCTGGGCTGGTTCTACACCACCGAGCAGATCAAAAAGCGTATCGAGGAATACATCGGCGGCATGATGTATACGCCGAGAACGAAGATACGGCAGAGGGTTGTCGATCCGAATATGAAGTTCCTCAGAGATGCGATTGACCGTGGTAATATGAAGCTCGCCAGTATCGCCAAGAATACGATTGCAAGGTACGGCATCGAGCTTGAAGATGTGGAGCGTGAAAGAGACACAGCTTTCAGTCAGAGAGCTGTCCTTGTCCGAGAGTTGAACACGATGAAAACACAGATCGAGGACTATCAGGTACAGCTATCAGTCCTCATGGAATTTCGCAAGTATAAGCCCGTTCATGATGAGCTGAAAACGCTCAGCGGACGGCAGGCTGCGAAGTTCCGAAAAGAACACCCATACGAGCTGAACAAGTACGGGGAATTGAACGCTCAACTGCTTGAATGGTATCCTGCGGGACGGACGCCGACCGTTGAAGCATTGGAGCAAAAAATAAACACCCTTATACAAGAGCGTTCAGAGAAAGATTTGCAGTTCAAAGAAACAGATGCCAAGTTCAAAGCTCTGTCAAGTGCCAAGCGTGATCTTGATGAATTTCTCCGTCAGGAACGCAACGAACAGCAGCAAGACCGTAAGCGTAAAAAGAATGGGGATTTGGAGTGATTATAGCTCACCTCTTGCAAAATTACAGTAGTCATCCCATATTTCATTTGGCTTTTTCCCAGTTTCAAGTTTTTCTAATTTTGAAAACAAGTTTTGTTTTAACAATGGATCACTAAAGTAATCAATAATCTCTGCTGGAGTAACTTCAGCTAATACTTTGATTTTTTGTGCGGCCCAATTGTTACTTCCATGGGTAAGCCTACCTGCGTTTAGTGCTTGTATGTGATAAAGACGAAGTTCTTTTTGAAGTGGATTTTGAATTAAGTCCGCTAATTCAAAAACATGACTCAATTCCTTATAGAATCTAAATGGAATATCATCATCCTCGCACCCATCCCCATTATAGTAAGGAAGATTAAAAAACCAGTCGCTCTTTCCTGCACAGTCAGTATGCGCATCATATAACTGCCCCACACGAAATGTCATTCCTTTTTTTCCACCTTTACTATGTAAGACTCCATTTTCACAGTGATAAAACACTTTATATGCTCGAACATCAATCCATTCTGTTTTATACACCCTACGGAGAGTATGAATATCGAAAATATGGATTTCTTTTTCTGTTGAATAATCATTGAAATCATAATAATATAGGCTACCATTTTCGTAATCGTATCTAATGATTTCAACGCATTTTTTTAGATTAGAATTAGGCATTTCGAGCAAAAACAAACTCTCTTGTTCTTGCTCAAAGCGTTTAAGGGTTTCATCTATCGCTTTACAGTATTTATAATCAGGAGCAAGCTTCCCTTTCCATATTATCTGTATAGAAGACTCATCAATGACATGAGCTTGGGGATATTCAGGCGCTTCCCAATTTGGAAAATTACCTTTTCTCCATTTAAGTAGTCTATCAGGACTATGTCTTTCGCAATATGCATCAGAATTGAACTTGAGTAAACTGACATTTACTTCCTTACCACAGTATTTACATTTCTTCTTCATTGTTACTATCTCCATGATTAGCCTTGTATTCTTCCAAAGCCGTGAGCAACAGCTTATTCACGCTCATACCCTGAGACTCCGCATAAGCCTTGATCTTCTCACGCTCTCCCTTCGGAACATTGATACGGATATAATCGTAATGCCCTTTGAGGTATTCGGTATTCGGAGCGGACTTCTTTCGTTTCTTGCCTGCGGTACACTCCTTGCAATACTTCTGAGAGCCGGAGGTCACGGTATAGGTCTTTCCGCAGATCGGACAAACCTGTTCGCTGCCGATTTTCACAGCCGAGCCGGACTTCTTCTTCTCCGCATATGCACGGTTACGGGCAGCCTGAGCCTTATCACGGCAATAGATACAATATTTGGCGCGGGTATTGTTCGTCTCAAACTCCAATCCGCACATCTCACATTTATGCTTAAACAAGAGCATCGCCCCCCTGAATTTCGGTATTTACATCTATTGTAGCAGATGTTGGGTGTAAAGTCAAGTATCATCCGAGATTTATACAAATCACACTGGGGAAAACAGAAAATGGGGGTGCTGATTGCTGCGCTCCTACAAAAATTCCGAAATACAGAAAATTATACTTGACATTGGGTGTATAGTCAAGTATAATAAAAGCACAACAGAAACACGAAACACCACAGAACACGAAAGCGAGGTAAATCCTATGTTAAACAAGTTCATGGTAGCCGGCAGACTGACTGCCGATCCCGAAATCAAGACCGTTGGCGAGAACCGCCTCTGCAAGTTCACCATTGCCTGCGACCGCCCGAAGCGTAAGGGCGAGGAGAAAGCGCAGACTGACTTCTTCGACTGCACCGCCTGGAACCGCAACGCCGATGTGGTAGTTGATTGGTTCGGCAAGGGAGATATGGTAACGCTTGTCGGTGCTGTCCACATCAACCGCTACGAAAAGGACGGTCAGAAGCGTACTTCGACCGAGGTTCATGTCGAGGAAATCCACTTCTCAGGCGATAAGAAGCAAATCGCACATGAAAACGGCGGCTATAATGCTCATTACACAGACGAAGAACCGCTGTTCTAATCAGGAGGATACAGAAATGAATATGAATCCGATCATTACGGCTGTCGCCAATCAGAAAGGCGGAGTCGGCAAGTCTACCACAGCATACAATCTCGCAGCCTGCCTTGCTCTGAAACACGATCAAAAGGTTCTCTTAGTTGACCTTGATCCGCAGGCAAACCTCAGCGAATACCTGAAATACGAGCCGAACGGAAATCCTACTCTCACTCAGCTTATCATGACAGCCTGCACAGGCGGACCGCTGACCGCCGAGCTGATCAAGTCGGCTATCCGTCATAATGAAACCGCCGGTGTAGATTACATCCCCTCTGACATCAATCTCGCCAACAGCGAAACGCTTATGCAGACGGCACTTTCGAGGGAAACAATACTCCGCCGGATACTCTCCGAGGATAATATCTACGGATATGATTTCGTAATCATCGACTGCCTGCCGTCCCTGGGAACACTCCTTATCAATGCACTCACTGCTGCGGACAGGCTTATTATACCGGTTCAGACACAGAAGTTCAGCCTTGACGGTTTGCAGGCTCTCAGCTCTCTGTATGAACAGATCAAGACAGCTATCAACCCCAAAATCGCAATGCTTGGTGTTCTTCCGACTATGGTTGACCGCACGAGCGTCAGCAGAAATGCCCTTGAGGAGCTTCATGAAAAATACGGAGCTATGCTGTTTAAGACGCAGATCAGCAAATCCGTAGAAGCTGCAAAAAGCTCCGAAAACGGTACACCGCTTTGTATGACTGCTCATAAGCTGGGTACGGAATACGATAATCTTGCAATGGAGGTGCTTTCAAGATGTTAAGTATGTCAGAACTCGCAATGAATCCCAACCGCAAGGTCACTACCGTCTGCTATGGTAAGAAGCAGGAGTGGGAAGATCGTGAAGAAGCACAGGCTTTCTTCCTTGAAGCCATGATGAACAGCGACGGTGCTGAGCACGACCGTTACGCAGGAATCTTTCTCCAGTTGCAGAACGGTCTTGACTACTGCACCGATGAAGATGATGACGAGGAGGACTGAACAATGAACGGTCAGTTTGATTTAAGTGCTATGCTGTCTGCCCCTGCGCAGACAGCAGTTCAGCAGATACCTTGCGAACAGCTCAAACCTTATCACAACCATAAGTTTGAGCTTTACACAGGTGAACGCCTGGACGATATGGTTGCCAGTATCAAGGAAAACGGTGTCCTTTCTCCGATTATCGTTCAGCCTGACGGAGAAGGCTATGAAATCCTGATTGGTCATAACCGCTGGAACGCTTCAAAGATCGCAGGACTTCCGTCCGTGCCGGCAATCATCAAGACAGGTCTTTCCGAGGACGAAGCCGAGATGTACGTCATTGAATCTAATGTGATGCAGAGGGGCTTTGACAACCTCCGAATATCGGAACAGGCTGCTGCCGTTGCGCTCCGGCACAGCGAAATGTTCTCTCAGGGCAAGAGAAATGATATTCTCAAAGAGCTTGCTCTGATGGAGAACCCCGAATCAGCAACTTCAGACCCAGTGGGAATGAAGTCTGCAACTGATGTGAATGACAACATCGGTGAGCATTACGGTCTTGGAAGAAGCACAGTTGTCCGCCTAATCCGCATAAATAAGCTGATAGACGAGCTGAAAGCACTTGTGGACAGCGGAGAACTGTCTATCCGTGCAGGAGTTGAGCTTTCTTTCCTTTCGGAAGATGCTCAGACAGTTGTTGCCGAGTGTGCTGAGAACAGCAAGATCGACATGAAGAAGGCAAAAATGCTCCGTGCATCTGCCGATGATGAGGGCTATATCGAACACCATACCATTGAGAGTATCATCTGCGGAGAGGATAACGAGCCTACTCCGAAGCCCAAGAGCGTGAAAATCAGCAATGATACTTATACCAAGTATTTCAGCGAGGGTGTCAAGGCTAAGGAAATCACGGAAACTATTGAAAAGGCACTTGCTTTCTACTTTGAAAATATGGAGGAGAACTAACATGAAGAAGTTTATCACAGCGGTATTCTGCACCGCACTTGCACTCAGCTCAGGTTTTACAGCCTACGCTGCCGAAGCTCCCGACCGTGAGAGCCTTGAAACTGCCATTTGGGAAGATCTCTGGAATGGCAAGGGCGATAATGGTCTTGAATATCCCGAAGCATCGTACAAGCATCATCTGCTTGACAAGTGGCTTGACGAGAACTACGGCACAGGCGGATATGACTGGACCGATGTGGGCGAGGTCACACACGGCTATCGCAGATACTACCGTAACCTGATCGACGGCTGGGACTTTGAGGACGATAACAGCGGTAACTGGACGATTGAGACTGAGGACAACTTTTACAGCTTCACGCTCCTGAACGGCAACTGGCAGATGATAGACCGCAACGGCGATACCGTGGACACTTTTCCTCCGTTCAGTACGCTGAAAGATGAACCCGAAGAAAGCACAGGCGGTTATCAGATCAACGATAACGGCGAGAACAGTCCAAGAGTGATCGGAGAAGTCGCAGGAGGAACGGAAACGGCTTCTGAGGACGGTTCTTCCGCAGAGGGTAACGATACCCCTGACAGTCCGTCAAGCGTTTCTGAGGGCGATTCCGAGCGTTCTGGTGCCAATCCGCTTGCGATCATCGCAGGAGTGGCAGCTCTCGCAGGAGTTGGCGGTATCGGCTACTATATGACGAAGAAAAGGAAGTGACGGCGATGTTATTCAAGAGCAAACAGACCGTGGACGGCGCTCCTGTGTGGGAAGTCGATACCGACACGCAGACGGTACGCCACCGCAACCCCAAGACAGGCGAAACGGAGCGTTATGTGTTCCACACCGACCAAATCAGGTATTATCTGCATCACATCGAGGAAAAGCGGCCCGATCTCTTGCAGGAGATCGTGGACAAGGGCGAAATTTACAAGCACCTTGACGAGCTTGATACAAAGGTCACAGACGCTGTGAACCGTCAGACCGAGCTTTTTATGCAGTCGAGCCGTGACTATCAGGCTGCCGTCATGTCAGGGCGAATCGACCAGTCGGGAGCAATCGGGAATCTGCTCCGTATGCAGGCGCAGAGAGCCGTGTACGATACTATGATCTACTTAATTCAATAATTCGTATAGGTGCGGAAGAACATCAGCTGCGTCCGCATTTTTAATAACAGTATACGGAACAAGCTGTTTGTTCAGTCTGATCAACTGTTTTCCTTCCATTTGTTCAAGAGCAAACAGCATTTCGTCTTCATCAAAGCCGAAGCGCTTGTTCCATTTCATATCTATTATCTGATCTGCTGTTATTTCCTGAGCTTCAGGATATTTTTTGTCCCATGAACTGAAAAGAGCATAAGCATAAACGTAAAGTCTCTCATCCTTATAATATGAGCTGTTTATGCGGATACCCTCAGAAAAATCGAGGAGATCAAGTAGAGCGAAAAATCCGTCATCACTGTATGACTTTCTGAGCGCGCCGAGATCTGCCTTTACCATAAAAAAGTCATTGTACTTCTTTTTCATAGCTTCTTCGCTCATGGTTTCATCAAGCATTAACGGTAATCCGCTATATATGAATGACCAGAGATAAGCTCCCGTATCTTCATTGCACATATTATAATGACAAATCAATCTTGAAATGTCCTCAAACAGATATTTATCGTTTTCAAGAACGGTTTTGCCGAGTTCGGTCAATTCAAGTGTATACTTTCCCTTTGAAAGAGAGTGTGTTGTCAGCCCCATATACTGTGCATACAGTATATGGGGAACAACCTTACCACTTGTTTTTCCGGTCGGAATCCCTGTTTCTTCACTAATCTCTTCCTTTGAGCCTGTATAACAGGACTTTGCAAGTTCCATTATTTTAGTGATATAGGAATCCTGTGGGGAAAAGGTTTTGTGAAAATTTACGCTGTCATAAGAAAAAGTAGTTTCATTCATTATCCAGTCTCTCCTGCATACTTGGAACTTTGATAACCTTCGGAGGATATACTGTCCATTTTTCGTTCTTAATCATACTTCCGGAAGTGACACATTCTCCCTTTCTGAGCTTTTTAAGACGGGCTGCCCAATCTTTCTTGCCCTGTGGTGTTGTATCAAGGTTCTTGGCTACAGTATCTACTCCGTCATCAGGAGGACAGAAGTACAGCTTCTGACCTGACTGCTGTAATCTCTGTATCTCATCATCGGATAACTGTGGCTTCATGAACTGAGTTGCATACCAGCCTGAAATACCGAACTTTCTGCCTTCTGTAAGTATCTTAGCACTCGGAGACTTCTCACCGTGATCAAGGTTCTGTGCTTCGTCCATTACAAGAATGAACGGCTTGGTTTCGTCTCCAGTTTTACTACAAAAGCTCCATATATCCCATAACATAAGCTCTGTCAGTAGAACTTGAACGTCTCTGCCGTATCCGGCAAGCTGCATGACATATACAGTTCCTTTTTCTGAATCTCTTATTGCTTCCCAACCAAAGTTATCATCAGCTGCGAATGGATTCATATCAATAAAGGGCTGTATTTTGCTTAATACGGTTTTCGAATAGTTGTTATCGAGGGATTCCAGTTCAGAAGCAAGGTGCTGGAAGCTCATATTGTCCCCATAAGTTCTAAGACCGTTCAGTACTGCTGAATACACGGCACTCTTCTGCTGATCTCCGAATTTATATACACTTGTCATTATTTCAGCTATTTTACTTGCAACATCAATATCCTCTTCAGGAACAAAGATATCCTCGTCAATTTGAATATCGCCTTTCTTGAAAGGATTGATAGGTATCTTAACTGCTTTGACAACTCTCTGTTCAATTTTGTCAGCCAGTTCCTGCTTGAAAACTGGATCGAGCTTACTATTGGTAAATCCGCCTGTATAGTCAAAGACAACCGAGGATATACCCTGACGGGCAGCACTCATAAGCAACCCTTGAATACAGTATGTCTTACCGCAACCAGAGTTACCGTTTATAAGCAGATGGCGATTGTTCAGGCTCTTGTTTCCGAACTCCCAGTAAATCTTTTCGCCATTTTTCATATCGCTTCCGAGCCAAATACGGACATTGGCAATAGTTTTCTTTTCAGAGGCTTCATCAGATATGCTTGGAGTATCACTATCCTCTGTGGATGTGATTGTAGGTTCAGTTTGGGTTGTACTGTTGCTATCTGGTGTTGTGGGATTAGAGCTTTCTGTAGAAATAGATATATCTGTATTGTCTGAAACTTCGGGATTAACCGGTTCTTCTACATCGCCGGAGGAAAAAGTATTCGGGCTTTCGTGAGTGTCGCCGGTGCCTGTGAAGATGATGCCAGTTGAGGTTTCCGGTTCTTCTACGTACTCTTCTTCCTCTTCATCAGAATTAGTGTTTTGGTCAATCTCGATATATTCAACGGTTTCACCATCATCACGAGGAAGAAGCATTTTCTGAATGGAGGTCTGACCATAGGTGTGTACGTTTATGTCGAAAGTGCCATCATTATTCTGTTCTGTGTTGTCATCGTCACCCTTGAGGTCAAAGGCAAACACTTCGCCTTGCCAGTGTATATTGAATTCACCGCTCAAAATATTGTATATTTTGGAATTGATAGCTGTATACTTAGGATCGTTGTCATCAAGGCTGAGCTTTGAGAAGACAATAGCACGATAAAGCTGCGTAAACCAATATCTTCTGTCAATACCATTATTATGTTCGTTCCAATACTGTGAGAAAGAACTCATTGCAGCTGATACCTGCCCAAATGCTTCATCATAATATCCTTCAACATTCACGCTCATCTTGCATTCGATAATCTTTACCGAAACATCAAGAGGCTTGCCTGTATCGGCAATATCATCATTGTTTGGTATTTCAATCAGCATAAAGTCAGGGCGTGTCTCATTGTTCTTGAACCAGTGCTGATAATTGTCAAGGTTTATTAGACTTCTCAGTACATACTTGCCGTTATCAGGCTGATCTATACCGAGAATCTTGACTGTTAGTGCATATGCAAGGAAGTTATGTATTTCATAATCATAGGGGTTGAGCGCTTTCAGTATTCTGCTTCCATCAAAAGATTCAGTAAGATTGACACAGTATTCAGCAGAAGTCTCTGCTCTTGTCATACTCCAGTTTGTAAACTTACCAATGAGACGCTGCTTGAGCATCGCCTTTATATCTTCAAGCAGGTCATAACGTGCAGACACAGTTACGTTATATTCTCCAAAACAGCCTTCACCGGTTGTAAAGCCGATAATTTTCCTGTTATCATCAGCGTTCAGAAGTTCTTTGTCGATAGCTCTGTCCTCACATACTACCCATCGACAGCAATCATGAGCTATTTTCAGAAGTGAGTTCTGTTTGCTTTGAAGTTCAAGCACTTGCATAACCTTATACTGTGAATCAACAGCATTCGGCTGCATTACTTTATTTGTAAGCTGTGTATATGCTTTCGATACAATGAACTGAAGCTGAGAAATGTTTACTTTTCTTTTATAATCGTGTGAAGATGAAATAGTATCCGGTATAAAAGTCATCGGGAATTGACAATTCACCTGATATTCAAGCTCTTGCTTGTCACTGGAGAGATACTGATCGAACTGAACAGTTTCGGTCTGAAGGATATCATATATAAAGCAGATGTCCTGGTTATGAAGCAGTCCTGGCAATTCGTTTTCAAACTTGTCACGGGAAATATATTGTAAATAGGTCTTGAGAGTTACAGTACGCTCTTTGTTCATGTAGTTGTTTAGCCAGTATTTCAGATAACCACTGACATTCTTTGATCCGCCGAAGCATATCACTTTCAGATGTATGGTAGCATTGACCTTTTTCTTTTCAAGCTCATTGGTTACTTTATTGATTCCTTCAACAACATATTGTATCTCGGTCGGAGAAACAAAAGCGACATTCAGACCGTCTATCCTGGACGGGAAAGTACGAACATAATTCATTATGTGGTGAAGAATGATGTTTGACTGTTCGGAAACATCAGCATTACTGTCGTTTTCCTCCGGAATCAATTCAATGTTGCTGATATAGTTCTTTTTGTTTTCCCCGTAATAAATGGCATAGAATCCCCATACATTCTTACAGATCAGTTTGTCGCTTCCACACGGTATCATATCCACGCCTTGTGTAATAGCAGCAAGCTTGCCGAAATCTCTAAATTTACTCTCAATTTCGGAGAATTTGAGTACTTCAAGGTAGTTTATAAGATCACGGAAGCTGAAAATGATATAGTCATTCCTCGCAAGGATCTTTTCAAGCATTGCCGGATTATACGCAGGCACAATAACTTCCGATGACTTGGCACTATCAAGGAAATCAGAGTCAGAAATGATATTGAAGATATTTAGAATATAGCCTATCTTGTTCTGAACAGCACTTGTATACCCTGAATAATTCTTCGTTATGTTTTCAAGTAAGTCTGTATAGTTAGTTATCAGTTCATTCATGGATTCAATTGAACTGAAAAAGCCCTTTTCGAGTACATCCTCAGTCCATTTTGAGAATGACTGATGAAGCAGGGCAAACTCATTAGCAAAGCATTCCTTAAAGGTCTTATTTACAGCACTTGAATAGTTTGAAAGAATCTTGCAACGGATACTTTCAAGCTTTATGAAAAACTCATCTTCACATTCGCTTGCAATAAGCTCGTCCATATTACTACAAGTGGTAAGGAGAGGCGCTTCCGGAGAAATACCATTCTGTTCATTAGTACAGAGATGTCTAAGAAGTGAGAAAGCGTTTTTCCAGTTAGCATAAGGAGAGAAGCTCCACTTCACCTCAGTTTTTTTCTTTTCGTCGTCGGATTCTCCAACATTAAGTATCTCAAACTTGATCTCGGAGTCTACGCCCCACTTATTGATAGTTTTTAACTTTGATTTAATATAATCAAGGTTATCAGTGAGAAATGGATCGGTATCATCACAGTAACGGACGCTAATATTGGAATTTACAAGTCCCTTATCTTTGATATAGTCAAGCATACCGCCCATATAAGTACAGATGTTGTCGAAATGTGTACTGAGTGATGTATCATCATCGTCATCATCGGAGGAAGTACAGTTTGATAAGCGGATAGCTGTAACGGTGATCTCGGTTGTAAGCGGATCATGATTGAATCTTTCTCTGAACCGTAGCCATGAATAAATCAGCATTTCAAGGTAAACCGTAAGAGGTTCGCCCTTGACTTTATATACCTTTTCTTTTGGCGGCTTCGGCTCATCATCAATGGCGAGGTCAAGTATATTTGATACGATTCCGAAATCAGTCGCCATAAACTTTCGACGGTTTTCGTTAATTCTCTTATTATCAATGAATTCTGCCAGCGAAGAACGAAACTCTGAAAAAGAGCTAAACCCTTCAAACGGAGCTGTTTCGTCGATTCCGTTATCTTCTGCAAATTTATCAAGTTTTTTGCTTAGGCTTGATCTTTTGGCAGAGCTGATGGTTAAAGCATTGTTTATAAACTGGTATGCGCTTGAAATGTATTTCAAAGGCTTCTTGGTAGGCTTTTTGACGTATGTTCTGATAGATGGAATGCCCCAAAACTGTTGCAAAGAACCGTAAATGTGTTCAACAAGCCCGTCAAGGGTATCTATATCATGGTTGTCAAGATCATCGACAAACCTGCTGAGTTGCATAGCATCAATGTTGATATGGCGGAAAAGGTCTTTGTAAACATTGTTAATGCAGTTGCAACTCTTTTCTGTGTCAGAACTAAAATCACTCAGCAAATCGGTGAACCATATACTGAAATCCTTTTTAAGGCGTTCAACTATATCATTCATCGAGATATGAGTAAAGTCTTTCAAACTTCCTCTGTCAAGTGCTGTTTCAGCACCCATTAGCAGAAACAGTGTTGTACCGGCAACAGAAGCGGCAGCTTGATTCCGGAAGAAAGTCAGTGGTTCATTTTTTGCATAACCGTTATCACAGAGATACTCAAGAGCGGGTATCCATTCCGGCTTATTCTTTTCCATAAAGAATGTATATTTACTGTATTCAAGATTTGAGATGAATCTCAGCCCACTTTTGGATGAAAAGTGCTTACAGATCTCCATATATATTACCGGAGTATCGAAGTCCTCCAGTTTGAGCAGATAGGTTCTATCTGGAACTTTCATCTGATTTTCGATCATGTTGATAATCTCGTTTATCAGCTTTTTCAACTTAATCTGCCTCACTTTCATACGGGTTTTCTACTATTGACGTCGCATCAGAAAGGTCACGCAGGAACCCACAGTTTTTGAGTTTCTGAGCAAAGTCAGACTTGTTCATTTGTAGGAACGTCACATTTGACTGATATGGAGCTTTACACTCAGAAACAGCTCTTGCGTAGTGTTCTGCCGAGATTACTATTTCAAAATGCTCATAAAGCATATCAAGAAAATTATCAAATGTTACTTTTTTACCGACAGGTATAAGCGACATTACAAGGAATTTCAGTATCTCTTCCGGAAGTGTAAAACGCATATCCGATCCAGTCATGGGTATTATCATACCCATGTTCTTACCAAGTTTTCTTATAACCTTTATGGTGTCGTCGGACGCACTTTTTCTCCTCTTGTTAATCTTTTCTTCGTCGTCATAAGGATAGAAATATGCTATGCCTTTGTCGATGTATTTGGTAAAACTTTCTTCATTCAGAGAGAAACAGTGGTGAGCCAGTTTTTTGACTTCTTGATGTTCTTTCTTTCCTGGCTCACAGGTATCTATAAGCCAAATTGAGCCATTTGTTTCACTTCCTCTTGCGGCAATGGTGAGCATCATACGGAAAATCTGTATCACTATACCATAGGAGAGCAGATCGAGTTTCTCCATTGGTTGAATACGGTTGTCCAGGAAAGTGATAAGCTCAGATATTGTGTACTTGTCCCTATACTGATAATCGAGAGGTATAGCCTTCATGGTTTTCTTGACGGCAGGTTTATCTGTATCACGATCATAGAAATCCATTTCATCTTCCCATTTTTGCTGTATGTATTTACTTATCGTACTAAGCTGAGGAATTCCTGAAAGCATTCTCTTTATCTGATTTTCAAGAAGCTCTTTTTTACCACTTTCAGCATTATTGAGAGCGTGAAGAAGATGAAGGTAATAAATCTCTCCGCCTCTTGCCATATATGTATAGCTGTTGAAATCAAAGGAATTATCGGTAGATACACTATCTATTGAAGCTCTTTCTCTGTATCCTTTTCTCGCAAGTGACTCAGGGAACAAAACTTCAGGACATACCGGCAACAGATTCTTGTTGAACCATGAACGCCCTGCATTTTCTATGCTGAATCCGTAAAGAATATTCTGCAAAACGAAAATAGCTTCCTTATCTTCAAGCTGAGTAGCTTCCTGCTCAATACTTTCTGACATTATCTTTACACATTTTTTATATGCTTCATCATCTATTGGAGACTTTGTATCAAGACGGCTGTTATCAAAAAAGATGAAACGCTTCAGTCCCATATTAGAAATAGGAGTGTATTCGATCATATGGTCTTTTACTTTATCATTTATAATAAACATTTCATCAGTAGGTTGAGAATCAGCATCAACGAGACGCTTTTTTGCCATAGCAATCTGTAAAAATTCTGCCAGATATTCGTAACGTGTTTGCTGAGGCTTTATTCTGTGTCCGAACAGTAAACTCTGTATAGAGCAGTCATTAGCATCAGGTGTCAGAGCACCCTGCGGAAATAATTCATAAAGCATACGAACACCTTCTTTCAGTTATCTTCTATAACAAGATTATCTTCAACAATAATTTTTAGCTCGATAGGCTTATCGGTGTTATTGACTATAACAGAGATTTCGCCTTCATCAGCCTCATCTTCAGACAGCTTTTTCAGCATGGCTTTCAATTTAGATAATCCGTGTGTAAGAGAGGGATTTGAGATAGTTGAGATCATCCCGTTAGCTATCTCACCAAAATAAATAACCATAGGCAGGGAGAGCTTAAATGTAATATCAGAACCAAGTTGAAGATCGACTTCTTGTTTAGAACTACTATCCTCAAAATCAGTAGAAAATGGTGTTCCTTTGACCTTGAAATTTGTCTTTTTGAAACTGCCAGTTGTTATCATGACACTCTGGAAATAGTCGTCGTTTCTTTTGATCGTTAATGGAATATCCCTTGCCATTTTTGACGAAGTTCCTGTCATTTCAAGATACAGTGCATCTGTTATCGTGCTGCGAAGGTCATTGATGAGCTTACTCGAAACTTCGCCATTCTGTATCCTGATGTATGTATTATATCCAACTCCGAACAATTCATCGTAAAGGGGAAGATACTTGTTATCCTGCGGATTGTTCTTTGGATCTCCAAAGAAAATGAATACACGTCTTATTGCTCTGCGATACTCAAAATCATTGGTGTTAAACTCATTGTCTTTATCATCTATGTTCAAATGACGTTTTGCAAACATTCTGTGCTGTTCACTTACAAGCTTTCCAATTTCAGCCGGAATATCTGAAAAATCACCGGTCACAAAGAGCTTATAGTCAACGTCAAGACCTCTGGTATCGAGTTTCAGTTCTTTTGCATAAGCGATACCCTGAATTTGATCCGCATTGTCAATCTCTTCAATTCCCTTATAACCGAAGAAAAGATTTGAGAAAAGATATCTGAACTTAACAGAATCCTTATAGCTTGCTTTTATATCATTGCAGGTGAGATTACCTGTCAAGGCAAAACTGAGCTGAGATAGAATCTGACGTATCGTCATACGCTTATCGTTCTCGTAAAGATAACGATAGAATGCTTCGACTGCTGAAGTTACTCTGTCCTGATACTTTCTTATCTGATTTACATTAAAGTATATCGGACATTTGTTGCATTTGGGGCAAGCTTCACAATCTTTCCAGAGTTCTGCTGAGAGCAGCTTGCTCATGATGTCTCTTGCAAAGCTGACATTATCGACTCTTGCCATGTTTATCATCAGGAATTGACAATCACCGACAAAAATCATTTCATTTCTATTCTCATCGAGTTGATCAAGAAGCCGTGTCTGAAGAGCTATCTTCTCACTCTCATCAAAAGCGATGCCTTGAGCTTTGCACTGCTCTTCTCTTATAAGTTCAAGACATTTGAGGAGCGGCCCTGTATTGGAGATTATTATAGAGGATTTGTTATTATTAGGTGCATCAAGTGCTTTCCGACAAAAAGCGATCTGCTTATCATCCGGAAGTTCACTCATGTCCTTGACTGCATAGAGATTGATACTTCCGTTATCATACTCCTTTTCAGGTTCAAGGGAAGAGTTTTCGTCAAGGAAACCGAGCTCCTGCAAGATCTGAACAAGAATGCTGGTTTTACCGTCACCGGCATGACCTGTAAGAACAACAGCAAGATGCTCGCCTGAACTAATACGTTTAGACAAGTATTTGCCGAGATTTCTTTCTATCTGTATCTTTCTGAAAAAAGGCGAATTAACCTGTGATTCTGCAAGAGCAGCTATAGTATCACTGCTTGCATTATTCATCGAGTTCAGATAATCAACAAATGGATTCATCAGCTATCCCTCCTAATCCAATTCTCTTAATGCATTTATCAGAGAATCTATATCATCTTTCGTATTAAAATAGCCTATACTTATGCGGACAGTACCTCCGTTATCCTCAGTGCCGATGAGACTATGCACATACGGAGCACAGTGGTATCCGCTCCTTACAGCTATATCAAAATCATTATCAAGTATTTCTGCAAGTTCTTCTGGACGATAGTCACAGTGCGTAATTGAAATAATTGAAATATGGTTTTCTCTGTGTTCCGGCAAGTATAGTGTAACAGAAGAAAGCTCTTCGAGTTTTTCAACAGCATAATCTGTCAGTTCTTTTTTATGTGCGTATATGGTTTTTACGCCTATATTACTTATCCATGAAAGAGAAGCATTCAGCGCAGAAACAGATACAATATCATGACTTGCCGGTTCATAAAGATCGGGCATTTGCTCTGGCATATCAAGATTGAGCGAATCTGAACCAGTGCCTCCCGTCAAAAATGTTTTCAGCTTAACACTGCTGTTATATATAAATCCGCCTGTACCAAAGCTCCCATAGAGATTCTTGTGTCCGGCAAATACGATAAAATCAGTTCTCTGCAATGAAAGATCAATAGGGACAAGTCCAAGCGACTGTGAAGCGTCAAGTATGTTTACCGCTCCGTATTCAGCGGAAGCATTGAATATCACATCAATCGGTAAAACATTGCCTGTGACGTTGCTTATATGGTTTACAATAACAACATCTGGATGCTTAACAATGAACTTGTTTTGCATGGTTTCGACATCAAGTTCCTGAGTTTTCTTGTCAAAGGGAATCATCTCAATACTGAATCCGTAAATGTCTGCAAGTTTTTTAAGAGGACGTGCAACAGCATTATGCTCAAACGGAGTAATATATATAGTGGTATTTGGAGTGTATTCAAGTCCGTTCAGAACAATGTTCATTGCAATAGTTGCAGACGGAGATAGTATTACATTGTTCTCATTGCTTATGTTCACAAGCTTTGCAAGTGCAACTCTTGTGCTGCGGATAATTTCCGAAGCCTGCCTTGCAGTCCTGTATGTTCCTCGTCCGGCATTTACAGCATAGTTTCTCTGACATTCATTAACTGCTGTATATACGATTTCCGGCTTCGGATAAGTTGTAGCTGCATTGTCAAAGTAAATCATTACGCACTTCCTAAATATTATTTTGCGCACCTCTTTATACTTTGATTGTTGCGTGCGCTTTACAACTGTTCCAGTTCTTTTTTCAGAAGTTTCAGAAGAACTGCAACACGCTCTTTGGCGGTGATTGCTTCTCCGTATTCTTCAAGGTGTGACTCAATATTGTTCATAGCTGTTTCAGCAATTCCTGAGATTTCAGTATTAGTGATGTTGTTTTCGTAAACCTTTCCGCCGTATTCGAGCGAAAGGGTGATCGTGCTGTCTTTATCAGTATCGACTTCTTCCATAGTAAAGCTTTCTACGGTATCAATATATGATTTTATATCGGTCAAAAATGTTGTAACGAGCTGATCGTTCCAGTCTTCTATAGCAAGCATGGTCACACACTTTGCAAGTTCGGAAATAACGTCATTATCATCAAATGATGCATTTCCCTTAATGAAGTGAAGAAATCCGTTGATTTCAGAAGAGAAAATATGCGTTCTCGTGGTTTCCTGTAAGGAGTTATACCAGTCCTGCATTATTGAAGACAAACTGCCTTTTATGGTTCTGTCGAATATACGTTTTGCCTTGTCAACAAGATATGACTTTGTTTTAGTAATAAAAGAATTATATTCCTCGGCAAAAGCACGAATACTATCGAGTGTATGTACATAATCATTCTCACTGTTAAAATACTTAGGAATATCTATGAATAAGAAAGCGTGAGGGTTAATATCATACTGCAAGAGCTGTGCTTTGAATTTCAGCATTTTCTGCTGAACAGGTGTCGGTGCTTCATCATTGTAACTCATCGTATGGTCTCTGGTAAACTTAGACAATCCTCTGAACCATGTCTGAAGAAGTTCGGATGCAAATGCACACTTGTTATTTACAGTTGAGGGACCGACCTGAGAGAAAATTGAGATGATACCCTCAAGATACGTTTCCTTTTCCTGTGTTCCTTTTTCTACATAAAGGGTATAGTTTTCAGGAGCGACTTCTATCTGTGACAAGGTATCACCATTTACTGGAATCTCTTTTCCCTTGAATGACAGTACGACAGCATCCTGGTTCTTACGCAAACACCAAGCAAGATATACTGGAATAGTTCCTTTTTTCATGCCATAAGGTGAATTGCAAAGGGTTCTGTAAATGATGTCAAACGAAGCTGGTTCGTTTTCTGCTTCTTTTATTGAAGTGTTTATAGCGTTTATTATTGCATTAAGACATTCATCATCAGAAGAATTACTGTTGCTCAGCTGTTTTACCATTATTGCTGAGCGAAGAATGCTGACTTCCGGACCATAACCCTCCATTATCGGAATTTCGTCCGTATGTGACAGTATCCAGTCAATCGTTTTAGCTCTTGCCTTGCGAATCTGAGCAGAAAGCCTGTTTTTATTGATCATCTCGTTGTTGATGTCAGGCGTGGCAGGATATACACGATCGCAGATATTTGAAAGTTCACGATTTAATAGAAGCGGCTTTGTTATTTCGTCAAGGCATTGTTCTGAATTATAATAAGCTGCGACCGGATTGGACGGAGAGTAGAGTTGATCTGCAATCTCTCTTATGGTTTTGAACAGATCATATTTATATACAGCGAGTTCTTCTCTGAAATGATCGTCTGTGTCCGTATTCTGTTTTTCAAGGAGACACGCAGCTTGGTATTCGTTTAATAGATCATTATGCTTCCATACTTCCGTTACGCATACCACTACGCTTTCATCAAGACCGAGTTCGTGTAAGTGATCAGCGATATTATGTGTGTCATCTTCACTATCGGAAATAAGATAAATCAATAATCCGTCAGCAGTGCCTTTCAACTCATTAAAATCGCCGGTGTATTTCCAGAAATCAGATGCCTCCATAAATTCTGTTACAAAGTAACGCTGAATGTGCATCTTTGCGTTGTGCTGCCTCGGAAGTATGAATGGAGTTGAATATGCTTCTTTAAGTGTGTGCGGACGGTCAAGTTTTACAAGACCTTGTTCGATAAGGTTTTGTATATTCTTCTTTATATCAACACCGTTGGCGGTCAAAAACTCATAGATACCGTCTCTACGCCTTGTTATGATGTGAAGTGAAGCAAGGGAATCGACGGTAATGCGATAAATATCATCACTATAATTCGATGCCGCTTTAAGGTTTATGTCTGTCGCTTCAAATACATCGCTTGAAATGATCTTACAAACAGCGAGTATTTTGACTAACTTTATCTGCTCTTCATTTTCACATTTTCTAATAGCTGACTGTGTTTTCGCCCAAATACTGTGTATTTTCGGATTAAACACTTCGACACGAAAAAGTTCAGCAAAATAATCGTAAATCCATTCAGGAGTTAGCAGAGCACATTCTTTTTTGACAGGATACTGAGCTAAGAAGCTCTGAAAAGAGTGCTCTTCTGATTGAGAGAGAAATGTGAACAGGGTTCTTTCGTTTTGTCCGACAAGTTCACTGATATGGATAAGTGCGAATACGCTTAACGGATGTATAGGAAAGCACTTCTTCTCAAGTATCTCTGTATACATTGTGTCAGATAGTTCACTGAAAATGCCTGTCATCTGACAGAGCTGTGTAACGCTTGAAAGATCATCTTTATGCTTGTTGTAAAACTTCTCAAACTGATCACCATGAGTTATTGCATTAGATACAAGCTCGTAGGATTGCTCAGATGAAGCTATAAAGTATACTTTTTTGAATCTACCGTCAACCGTTCTGAAACTGTCGCTTTGTGAATAATCGAGTATTTCTTTGTGTGTTATGCAACATAGGTGCATTTTATTGCTGCGTACAGCCATTTCTGCGAAATCCTGAATCAGTTTAAGGTTCTGCATATTTGCCATAGCAGCTGATGATTCAAGGAATTTGCTGAATTCATCAAATATTATATATACACCGCCGAAAGATTTCTGCTCTATCAATGCATCACAAACCTGTTCGTACATTTTGACAACGTCAGTATTCTGCAATGGGTTAAAGCTTGCGCCATTGCTTACTACGGGGTAAATTTCGCAAAATGTCTGATAAGCAGAAGCGGAGCATTTATTGAGCTGATCCTTAAAGTCTGAAAGCTTTATTTTTCTGATATGAAGCTCTTTTTTGAACAGCTTTATCGCATTTTCAAAATCTTTTTCCCAAGTTTTTATCATTCTGAGGGCAGAATCAAAGTATGTTTCTGGGAAAAAATCGTTCAGATCATTTCTTTCGAGTGCTTCACGCAGCGCAATAATAAATGACTGATTGATGTCAGTGTGATTGCTGTTTATTATTATAGGTAGATAAGGCTTGTTCTTACCATGAAAAACATTTAGCAGCTCACCAACCGAGCTGTCAGCAGCAGAGAGTTTATGTGTCAAATCAGCAATTACAGGTCTATCAGCAGAATGAGACAGTATAGCAGAAAGAACAAGAAGCAGGTGTGACTTACCACGTCCGTAAGGACCGATCAGCACAGTTGCATTATCTTCATTGTTATTATCACTGCAAACAGCATTAAGATAACGTTTGAGTATGGAGAGCGATTGTGTAGTCGGAATGTATCCTCTTAATTTATCTTCCTTATTCAGGTCATACTGCAAATTTACAGAGGTCTGGAAATTATTATCAGAGCCAATAAATTTGTTGTACTTCATTCATCACACCTCTGTTTCGCTTTGCGTATAATATATTTCGAGTATTTCAGCGGGAGAAAGTTTTTTACTGATATATACCATATCAAGCCCCGCTGTTCTGTTCAGCTCAATGAAACCTTCCTGACGTAATCTGTCAAGGTATTCGTTTATCATGTTTCTGTCAAGATTGAATATTTTGCCAACATTATTATCCTGGGTAAGCAGCGTATCAATATCGACACTTATCTTATCATCCGGAAGATTTACTGTCATAACATATAAAACAGCAAGTCTGTCAAGTTTGCTGTAAAGCGGTCGAGTCTTCATATAGCTACTTCTTTCCGTACCTCTGACAATAAGTCCTAACTCGGAAAATGGAGAGGTTAAGTTCTCTTCCGGATCAGTGACAGTTTCTTCTGATGACGTATACATTTTCAGCAACACACCACAATCAGTGTCGATTGAATTATATAGACTGTTTCCCTTATCATAGATCTTGTTGCATTCATCTACAAGCTTGTCAACCATCGCATTCTTTGTGAAGTCAGTAACATTAAACCGATTGAAGAACAAGCTCCACACGGTATTGAACTCAATATCTGCTGTGATGTAGTAATGAATAATCCATAACGTGAAAATATCCTCAAAGTACGGATCGTGCTTTTTTACGACTTCACCGAAATACTGTGTTGGCACAAGACTGTGCTTGGCATTCTTTTCTCTCTTTTCTTCGACAAGATGAGAAGCAAGAAGCCAATATTTTATGGACTTTACCATTTTGCTGCCGACTCCGAGATTGTCCATGGCTGTTTCCTCGGAAAAGACATACTTGTTATCTTCAAGCGCAAAAAGACCTTTAGCAAGCCAACCCTCACGTATACTAAAGGACTCATTGCCTTTTATCTTGTATTTCAATTCATTAGTACTCATTTTCCTTTATAGTCCTTTCCTCTTGGAAGTAAGACACGACGCATATAACAGCCGCCCTGATAGTGTGTGATACATTCAGTGCATCGTACACATTTGTTGCTGTCGATACGGTAAATATAATCGCTGATAGTATCCGGAACCTTTTCAAGTGTTATAGCTCCATGTTTGCAGGCAGTCTCGCAAGCGTGACAACCGGTACATAGCTGGAATTTTGTGATCTGTGATTTGAATTTCAGTTCTATTTCAACGGTCTTGGTTCTTTTAGCAATCGGTCTTTTAAGAATTGTAATTCTCAGATTATTCGATCCGATTCGTCCTTGCAGTTTCAATAAGGGTTCATTGGTTTTGAAGTCAAGTACAAATACTTCTCCTAACCGCTTGTTTCCCATATCAAAGTTGAGTATCCCGAACGGTTTGAAAAATTCATATAGTTGTTCAGTAATCGGTTTGTTCAGTTCGTAGTTGAAACTGCTCTCGTCTGTTGCACATGGTTTGAATTCGATTGCAACATTCTTACTTCGATCAATACCTGCACCTCCTGATCTTGCTTTCCAGCCGCCGTTAATCACATACTCCATAGGATCGGTCTTGCCCATTTTAACAGCGAAATCATAGATTGTTTTTGTGAACCTATCGTTCAGTTCAGGGTAGTAAACGGATAGTAGGAACTGAGACCATCGACTATTATTAGGACAGCACCAACAGCCCACTCGTGAATAACCAAGACGGTAAGCACCGTTGAAGTCTATTCCAGTAGATAAAATATAAAGCCAAATATCATAATCAAGCCAGTCAATGATAGGGGAAGTGACTTTCTGTTTACTGATTTTAGGGCTGTCTTCCTCACGGTTGTAGTTGCTTCTGCTTTTTGACTCGTTTCTTCTGATGCCATAGAAAGTACGGATAGTTTTCTTGTTTTTGAAAGTACTGTCAATTCGCTTACTGATAAATCCGGTTTTGAAGATTGTGCAGCACCAGCGAAGCATTCTGCTTGGCGGCCCGAATTCCTTACATAGCTCAAAGAAATCCTGCTGGTCATTCCTTGATGTAAGCATAGGTGTTTTACGGTTTTCTTGTTTGAAACGCTTGACGTATTCAATAGTGTCTGGAAGTTCGAGCGTGGTATCCCCGAAAATATGTATAATGCTCGGATTGCTCAGAGCTGTTCTAACTAAATGACTGGTAACGGTAGAGTCCTTTCCTCCTGAGAAAGAAACGAACATAGATGTTGGATCGTAACCTACGGAAGCTTTTACAATATAACTCATGGCTTCCGATGCAATATCATCATATCTAATCTTGTTGGCTTCAATAAACACCTTAATATTTTCATCAAAGAAATCATAGGTATTTTCAGTTTCATGTTCTGAAATCATTTTCCGGATCTTCTCCGGATCTTCTCCTGTAAGGCTTTCGATACTAAATTTTATCTTTTTTCCATCAACATAATAGATGCTATTTGAATTCCATACAGAGCAGTGATGATATTTCATCGGCTCACCTAACACAGATTCAATGAGAAGACGCTCTTCTGGAAAAACCGGACGTGCATCAGTAGCGAAATAAAAACCTTTATTTCCACATTTAGGGCATACTTCATGATAAATCGGCACATTACACTTCTTGCACCAATATAATTTGGAGGATAAAGACGTTCTGCTTCCACAAATATCACATTCTGATTTAGATGTGATAATGTTGCATTTTTTGCACAGGTACTTAATCATCCTTCTCCCTCCTTTATGGTAGTTTTGCACATATTTTTTGTGTGAAAAAATACGTTTAGATATAATAATTATACCACTTTGCTGCTAAATCGTCAAGGGAAATCGAGAATATTTCCCCTAATTTTACTATACTTATCTTCGCAGCATGATGGACTATGATACGATGAACCCGACAAAAAGGCGGAGGACTTCAATTCCCTCCGCCTTCTTTATAAGCCCCACTGGGTCTAAAGTTGATTATTCAATTCCTTGCTTCTTGTCCTGCCCCTGTGCCTTGCCCTTTTTCGGCTTTTTAGCGATTCGCATAGCCTCACGTTTCATCTTCGCTCTCTCAAAGTAGCAAGTCTTTTCACGCTTCGGAGCATTTTTCTTTGCTTCGATAGCAGCCTGATTCAGCTCATCGGTCAGGACTTTCAGCCTTTCCTCCTTGCTGTCAAGCTCCTCCTGCTGAGGAAACGGCTCTGCTACGATCTTCTGAGCTTCTTCATGATCGAGCCTGAGCTTTGCAAGGTCAGCCTGAGTGCGTTCAATCCTGCCGTCAATGTTATAGAGGCCAGACTCAAGGCGGTTCAGGTTATGGGCAAAACTCTCGATCAGCTTTGTGGTATGCGAAGCGGCACCACGCAAACAAGCCGTTGTACCGCCACCCATAAGGTTGCTGTTGATCGTCACAGAAAGCTCAAAGCCCTGGAACGAGCCGACCTTAACAGGCGTATCAGCGTACTTGATAGCCAGTACTGCTTCTTCAAGAGCCTTAGCCGCTTCTTTTCTGTCGGCGTATTCTGTCTCACCGATGGTGATCTTGAATACGGGAAGTTTACGTTCAGGATCAATCGGGAGCTTACGGAGTGCTTCACGGTCTGTATGAAGATTATCGAGAATTGTTGTAAGACGCTGTTCCTGTTCAGGGAAACGACCGATCCTGTCTTCCATTTCAAAAACCGTGTTTCTATGCTCTGCTGCGAGTACCCTCAGTTCCTTCACATCGTTTTCAAGCATCAGCTTTTCCTTGATACGCTCATCACCGGTACAGAGTGCTTTGATTTCGGAGTAAGTGAGTGCCTGCTGGTCCACATCTTCGCACTTTCTCGCAGGAGTTTTGCTCGTCATGATCTGAGAGATAAACCTCTGCTTGTTCTCCAAAGTCTGATAGCTGTACGCATCAAATGTACCTTTGGTGACATAGCGGAAGATCTGCACGTTCTTGTTTTCGTTACCCTGACGGATAATTCTTCCGGCGCGCTGTTCCAGATCAGCCGGTCGCCACGGTATGTCGAGATCGTGGACGGCAATCAGCTTCTTCTGGACGTTAGTTCCTGTACCCATCTTTGCGGTTGAGCCTACCCGAACACCTTACGAACAATCAATAAGTGCTATAAACAGGCGATTTTGCTATAACAAATAGAGCTGTTCTCTATATTTGAGAATAGCTCTATTTCCATTAGTTGAGTGCCTTAATGGTATTCCCTATTACTTTACCTACTATTATGAAGATAATATCAAGCCTACCCCTTAAACTCCTTAGCTAAAACAATCTAATTTTGCTTGACTTTTCTTCAATATTGAGTATAATAATAAATAAGAACAGCCTATCGTTATTCGCCATGTTGCTTTTGGATGTTGTATACAAATGTAATGCGAGTATATTGCTTGATTTTTGTTTGCTGTGTGGCGTTTAGTGCAAATACGAGACGAATAATTTTTTCTATTGCATTTCTTTCTTCGGTGTGCTAAACTAAGCCTATAAAAAACAGAGTAGCTTTTCTGTTAAGGCTCTCTATCTCAAACAAGCAGAGGTGATTCCATTGTATCATTAGCAGTATCGCTCCGTATCATTCATTTTGATTCGGAATAAGTCAAATCCACACTCAGTAATTTGAAAGGATAGGTGTTCTTATGAAAATTTCAAAAACAATCGCAGCTTTATTATCGTTATCGTTCTCCATGGTTTCTGTCGCTTTACCTGCCCACGCCGAAACATTCGGCAGAACATCATCATGACATTCTTTCTCTGATGATTGGGAAGTCACCGATGATCTTACTGTAAGAGAAGGCAGCACAGTCATTAAGGTCGGTGAGTGTGTATATGGCTTCGACAAAAGGGCAATTCTTAGCGATCAGGACTATGCTAAGTGCTACATTGTAGATCATAAAGCAAAAACTCATGTTGCTCCCGGCGGTGGTGTTATTGCAGGCTCATCCGCTTGGTCTTATCCATCAACATGGACTTCAGTTGTTAAGTGTGCACACTCCGGTTATTCCTGCACTTATTATTTTGAATCTTACGGTAATATATAAGAATTTATAATTCAAGCATAGCTGGTATGAAATGGCTCGTTTGGTGATGATTGTAGCGATAAAGCAGATATAAAATGACTTTCTACATTGTCCCTCACGAGCCATTTATTATTGTGATATATTCTTTAGTATCAATAATTTCTTCATGCTATACGCATCAGAATGGCGGTTGATTATGAATAAAATTAAAATAGGTCTATCATTCATCTTGATGTTTTTTGGCGTTTTCTTTATTAGCTTGACATATTCAAGCTATTTACGCTCCTTTCAATATTCCTTTTTCCAGACGAGTTTTTATTTGCAAATCGGTCAGAGCAGCGATAAAATGATGAGCGACATAGAACATGTTGCTCATAATAATGATGTTGAAGTTTTTACTTTAGGTGAGTATAAAAAAGGCGCTGATGACGTAACTATAATATATGGAACTGACAATGTATTAGATGACATCAAAAATGAAACAGGAATAGAGACTGGTATATATAGACAATTACTTTCAAGTGATATAATTATTGAATATCAGCCTTTGTCAAATTTCAAAGCCAAAACAATGGTTGAAGTCCGGTTCTATATATCAGGTAACTCAGATTCTGCGAGTCAATTTAAGTCGGAGCTGATTGATCTTTATGCGGGACCATATCCGACTTCACCAAGCAAGTCTGCACCAATAGGTATTATATTGGCAACTTGGGCAGTTGTATACTCTATCATTATTATGATGTCGTTAGTATACATATATGAGTATCACAAAGAAGTTATAATAAATGTAATAAATGGCAATTCGATGCTAAAAATGACTGTTAAGCGTTTACTACTCGATAATCTTTTTATGATTCTCTTTTATTTGCTAAGTTATATAATTTTATCGAATTTCATATATGCACAGTGTTACATGAAATATAGTGTTATATGTTTCATTGTGTTCTTGGTACTTAACTCGCTATGCTACTGTCTCCTGTTTAGATTTCAGGTGAAAAAAGCATTTTCAAATGTCCATTCTTCCAAATTATTCCCGATTTTCTTTTTGTCAATCAGATTTGGCATCATGCTGCTATACGCTGTTATCTTTACTTTAAGCGCCATAAATCTCAAACAAATAGTCTCGTATGCAAAACAAGAAGAATTTTTTAGAAGCAATCAGGATTACTCCTATGTATTTTTGAGGTTTCCAGAATACAATATTACAGACCAATCGGCAGATGAACACTTAAAAATGTACCAATACTTGACCCAAAAGCTGGGTATTAATAACAAACGGGAAATGCTTGCACTTGCAAAGTTCAAAATCAACGATTATGAAGGTGTAGCAATCAGTGAAAAAGCCTATCAATATTACAAGGATTATATAGATGTTTCTGAGGACTTAGATGTTGTAAATATTCTTAACAGCGATAGGAATGTGATTTTAGTTCCCGAAGAATATAGGGAAACTATTGAAGATTTTGAAGTATTCTACGGGGACAGTTCGATTATTTCTCTGTATTCTTCGGCTCGTTTGTTAGCCATTGATCTTAACGCAACATATCCAAGCGGTTTTGTTGATGATCCGATAATTATAATTCAATCGCCTGCTGAGCCGATTTTCGATTTCAGAGCGCCTATGTATAACCTAAGCGATCAAGAATTAAACTCGTTCCTTGATAATGAATTGAATGGCAACGAAGAAGGCTGGACATTTGAAACTGCTAATATATACGATTATTACCTTTCCTATAAACAAAAAGCACTTAGTATCGGAAATATATATATCGTACTTATTATTAGCCTTTCACTTATACTTGTATTTACCGATGTTGCACTCCTGCGTTCATATCTCACAACGAGCAAACAGGAAATAGCGGTCAAGCACATTTTAGGGCATAGTTATCTTACAATATTTAGGAAAATACTTGCCATGTTCTTCTCTGTAACATTATTAGCTCTAATTATTACAGTGCTATATTTTTACAAAAAAACTGAATTAACGATTCAATATGCTGTGCTCAGTGGTTCTATTGTAATGTTCATTGACTGTATAGTGTGGATTTGTATGGTGAAAAAACATATTATAAGAAATTTGACGAAAATTCTTAAAGGAGGTGCGCTATGATAGAAATTGAACACCTTTGTAAAAAATTCGGCGAACACACCATTTTTGACGATTTTAACCTTCATGTTGATGATAACGAATTTATTATTCTATCAGGTGCAAGCGGATGCGGAAAGTCAACCTTACTCAATATGATCGGTGGTCTTGAACCGATTACAGGTGGTTCTATAACGGTGAATGGTTATTCATTAGAGTGCGGCAGAAAAGTGAATCGCAGTTATTATCAAAACGAAATCGGTTTTCTATTCCAGAATTTCGCATTGGTGGATAACAAAACCGTTCGGCAAAATCTCAATATGATACATAGCAAATGCAGAACCGATATTTCGATGGAAGAAGCGTTAAAAAAAGTCCAGATTGCTGATAAAATAAACAATCTCGTTTATACGCTATCAGGTGGCGAACAGCAAAGAGTTGCTTTAGCTCGGTTAATGCTAAAAAAATGTAATGTCGTGTTAGTGGATGAACCGACAGCCTCCTTGGATTGGGATAATGCAACTGTTGTCATGAATCTTCTCCAAGATATACATAAGATGAACAAAACGATTATCATGGTTACACATGATGTTCGATTAAACTATTTAGCTGATAGGGTGGTAAAGTTATGAATAAAGGAATAAAGAAGCTTATTATAGCATTGATTGCAATTATCGTACTTGGGTTTGGTGCAATAAACATTTTATGGTATTGCCATTATTCAGATTATATGGATTATCGCAACGCACTTTCTAAGGAAGTTGTTGGTGGAGAAACAATATATACCCTATCTAAAAATGGGTATAAATATTCCATAAAATGTCCCGATTACCTTGATTTTGGTGGTAATATGGCTATTGTTGACCACAATGTTGAATCTGACGGTGCAGAGCCAGTTTTATTAATCTGGCATAAATTGTTCAACAAAAACAAGTATGGCGTCATTCTTCATTTGAATGGTGACAGAAACTCGTCCTATCAGATATATGTTGACAAGGACGGAAATCCTGTCTTTGAAAAAAATGATAGTGATGATTTCAGAAACGAAGCAGAGTCTATTGCTCAAGAGAACAAAGAAACGATTGCTGGACTTTTATCTGCAATGAATGATGTTTGGGATATAGAATGACATTCAAAAGAGCATATTGCTATGACATCTAATATCTTAATGAAAGCGAGCTGTCATTGTCGACAGCTCGCTTTGTTGATGATTATTCGTCTGAACATTCCGACAGTCCATGTATAAGCTGAATGTATACGCACTCTGCTCGGTCACGCTCCTCGCCCTCGACGTTCATCATCATTTCGAGGAAATATGCCTTTGCCTGTTCGTAGTCTGCCCAGACCTCACGCCTGCCGTTGCAGACGGTAGTGACCTTGCGTGATCTTAGCATTGCCAATTCGGGTATTGCTAACATATCATGCACCTCCAATTTCATAGTAATCATATTATAGCCTACAATGATCTCGGAGTCCAGCTCTGCGAATTATTTGTAATAATTCTTGTGCAGGGCGCAGCAATCACAGAAAAATCCTCGGTGAAATATGCTGTATATCGTAAAACGCTCTCTGAACGCTTAGGGAGCGTTTTACTGTTTCGAGGTATCAGTTTCCCCATAATCGCCACGGACAGCTCTGAGTGGCATTCCCGTTCGTCAGAGAGCCTATCGTCATTCAAGGTCATTCCGCTTCTTTCTTTTCTGCTGATCTCGGCTCTGCTCCTGTCGCAGATATTCCTCGATCGTCCTCGTCGCTTCGGACAGCTCACGGGACTTCTTATCTGCCTGATTGTATTCCGTATTTTTCTTCGACAGCTTTTTCTGCAAAGATGTGATCTGCTTTTCAAGATTTTCCACTTTCGGTATCGTGCCTGACGGGTAAAGCTCCAAAACCTGTTTGCAGGTTTCGTGATATTCGGCAATATCGCCGCCGTGTTCCTTGCGGTATTTCTTTTCCTCCCGACCGCTGAGTGCTTTCAGTTCCTCTCCGATATGCTTGACCTTGCGATATTTTTTCAGCACTTTGAGTTTTTCTTGCAAATCTTTGATCTGTGCGTTCAGGTCATTCAGATCACCGACAAGATGCGCCCTTTCAATAAATGCCGCCATCGCAGCACCACGAACCTGATCCGGCTCAACACCGTATGCGGTGATGATGTTTTTGGCAATGCTGGCGACTTTCATATTGCCACGGTCGATAGCATCACGAACAAACTTGTTCTCCTCAGCTTTCGGAGTGATTTGTCTGACTTTGATTCTCGGAACATATATCATACCGCCCATATACTGTGCGATACGCCCTTTGATCTGCTCGGTTTCATAATACCACCCCAGCGTCCGGCTTCGGGTGAACTTCGCTCTCGGATTGCGTTCCTTTTGCTCTGCAAGCATAAATTTCAGGTCGATCTTGTGTTCGGGATTGTACTCAACAAGCACTCCGAAATCTGCACATTTTGCAAGGAAATCCTCAAAGTTTTCGCTAACCTTGATTACCTGATCTATCGTGAATTTTAGTTTTGCTTTCCACGATAATCCCTGCCGTGACATATCCCATTCCCAATGGTTCTTTCCTTTGCCCATTTCGGGATGTTCGATTACGGATAAGTGATGCTTTTGGCATACCTCGTCTGTGATGTTCATGAGCTTCTGAAACGACCTATCCTGCTTTGTGGTGCGGCGGTTTTCGTGCGTTTCAAAAGTCCTGCCGTCGATGCAGTTGATGTTATTGAAAACTACATGAAGGTGCGTGTGGTTTTTGTCGATGTGGCAGGTCATGAAATACTGATATTCGCCTTTGAGGAACTGCTCACATATCTCCTGACCGAGCTGCAATGCTCTCTCAGGTGTGATCTCCCCAGGCTTGAAACTGACGATGAAGTGCTGGGCGAGAACAGAACTTTTACCTGTCCCGTGTTTCCGAATCTCAGCAAAATCATGACTTGCCTGCAACGGATCGGAGCTACAACCTTCTGTTATGATAAGCCTGCCGTTGTCGGTCTTTTCGGGGTTGGCGATGTAGTTCAGTGCTGCAAGGTCATCAGCAGAGATTGAAAATATCTTAGTGGTTGCCAGAGCCGATTCACCCCTTCCTTGATCTCGGCAATATCATCATCGTAAACTCTGCCGCCGCTGTTTGCACGGACAGCGATCTGATTGATATTACCTGAGATGTTTCTTGCAAGACGGAGAATCTCGCTCAGCTTCTCCTCGTTAAACTGGACAATGTAACCCTCGAAGATCATCGCCCTGACGAACTCGCTTCGTGACTTCATTCCGCTGTTGCGGAATTTGCGGTCAATGGCATCAAGCTCCTCTCGGCTCACCCTGATCTTCAGGTAGAGATCACGGCGATTCTTGTGTTCTTTCTCATTCATTTTGGTGTAAACCTCTCTTTTTATTTTTCTGTGCGGGGTCGTAGGGGCAGCAGCCCTCTGCCAAGCGGTGCGAATTGTGGGTTGCCGTTAGTGCGCCCACGATTTGCCGAGCTTGCGATTTGTGTTAGCCCCTGCGGGGCTATTTTGCATATGAGCCTGTCGGCTCTGCTTAGTTTCCGCACTTCCATGTGTGGAATTGGAGCATCAGCGACTATATTTCTCTGTATCGTTTTCAGCTCAAAGCTCTGCACCCGTCCCTGTGAATATGATACAAGATAATTTTCAAAAAGTCAATGAATCAGAAAATTGGTATTCGTCAAAATGACAGTTGCGGGTTCCTATGCTCTCAGAGTATCGTAACCCCCTCATAACTGCACGTTTCTGAATTTTCGATCGCTCCGATTTCGGGCGGTGCCCCGAAAAGTTTGTCTGGTATGCGAATAGATTTTTTGTATTATTGCGCGCTATAATTGAAGTATCGTGAGAGGAGTTATGGACTTCGGTTCATCGAATATGTGAAAAGACAAAAAGCGAAGGTGAGGTGATAAGCGTGGCGGTATATTCTGAAAAGATCGCTGACAATGATCGCAAGATCGAACAGCTCTCCAAGAACATCAAGCGTGATACTGAAAAGCGCAAGAAGCTCATGGAGGAAAATGCCCGACTGAGCTATCAGGCGATCTGCGAACAGTACAATTGCACGGGGCAGGACTTGCTCGATATTCTCAGCAGAGAGCATCAGCAGGCGGAGATGCTCCAGACAAGCGGTCTGAGCGATGCAGATATTGCTGAGCTTGCAGGCAGCGGTCGCTCGTCTGAGGACAGCGATGACATTGCGTTCTACGATAAGCAGGACAGCGATGATGACTAAAATGCCTGAACGGTCACAAGGCATTTTCCCCGTAACCGACGGGACGATTTTTATGGATACAGACAGCAGGAAGTGCGAAAATGGAACGAGCTGTCGGAAAGGATAGAGTAGAACGAATAATAACTCAACTGTCGCAGAGAGAGAAAAGGCAGATAAGGTTATTACAACTGCAAAGGGTACGAAGGTCTTTATTTCGTATCCGACTGATGTCTCCGATGTGGTAAGACAGGAAAAGATCAACCACATTTATGACATTCTCACTCAGCACAAATCGGAATAATTTGCAAAAAACTATTGCAATGACAGCCGATTTGCGCTATGATTATAGTATAGCAAGATCGGCTGTCGATTGCATCAAATCGGAGGTCGATAAACATGAAAAAGAAGGTAACAAATAACGGCGGAGTGACTGCGATCTATGTCCGCCGTTCCGTAGCGGACAGGGACAACAACTCGCTGTCCATTGAATCGCAGAAGGAGGATTGTATCAGATATGTAGGCGAGGACTGCGTGTATCGCCTGTATTGTGATAACGGGTTTTCGGGCAAGGACACAGAACACCGTCCTGCATTTCAGCAGATGATGAGCGATGCCCGTGAAGGTCTTATCAGTCGCATTGTTGTAAAGAAGTATGACCGTTTCAGCAGAAATCTGCGTGACTATCTGAATGTTTCTGAGGAACTGGACAAGCTCGGTGTGACGGTTTACTCGCTCTCTGAGCCGTTCAATACGGAGACTAAGGAAGGCCGCATGATGCGAAACAATCTGCTGAATTTTGCGGAGTTTGAGCGTGAGACAATTGCAGGCAGAGTGGCAGATGCGTATGATACCAGAGGGCGTGAAACGGGTTTCTATCAGGGCGGTACAATGAGTTTCGGATACACCACTCAGCGTATGACTGTGAACGGCAAGAAAGGCTCGGTGCTTGTCCCCTCGGAACAGGCTGATGCACTTCGTCTTGCATATCAGATGTATGCAGAGCCGTCAACTTCGCTCCGTGATATTCTCACATATTTTAAGGAGCATGAGGACGAGATCCGCTATCTCCGCACCGATGAATACGGCGGTAAGAATGGCAGTCACAGCGGAAAACTGAACGCTGGTTCATTGTCATCTATCCTGAAAAATCCGTTGTATGTTCGTGCTGATAAAGATGTGTACGCTTTCTTCCAGAGCCGTGGCTATGAGATCATAGATGAGGTCGAAGCCTATGACGGTGTTCACGGAGTTTTCATGCACGATAATGCTGATGGCGGAAAATATGTCAAGGTCGGCTATCATGAGGGACTGGTTTCCTCGGAGCTGTGGCTGAGAGTTCAGGATAAGAAAAGCACCAACAGGCGGTTTCAGACAAACCGAAAAGTTCTCAATTCTTGGCTCGTCGGATTGCTGAAATGCAAAGAATGTGGATTATCTGTTATCATTGATATGCAGAAAAAGTCACTGACCAATATCCACAGATACCTCGCTGACAGTGGCTGGCTCACGATCGACAAGTGTGTTGCAAGAAAGTACAGCATCAGAATTGACGATATTGAGGAGAGCGTCTACGCAGCAATGTGTGAGAGATTACAGCAGATCGAGATCGCCCATAAGCAGAAAGAAGCTCCCGATATGGAAGTCGAGAGCATCAAGGGTGATATTCTGAAACTGGATACCGAGATCCGTTCGCTGATGGACAGAATGGCAGAAGCCGACGATGTGGTGTTCGCCTACATTCAGCAGAGGATCAAAGAGCTGCACTCCAAGAAGTCGGAGCTTGAACGCAAGTTGCAGACCAAATCTCGTAAGCGTAAGGCGATCAACACGAAACCGCTGACTGAACCGCTTGCCATGTGGGATACCCTGACGGTGCAGGAAAAACATGATGTTGCCGCTGAGATGATAGAGGTCGTTTACATCTCACATCACGGCGAGGACATCGAGATCAGATTCGGCATTTGAATATGCCGTAAAATAGGTGTTTTTATGAAGTCGTAAAGTGCGCGAGAAGCAGAACCGAGCAATACACGGATTTCTCCGCTTCGGACTTTATCAAAGAGGTCAGCTTTCTGCTGTTCGGTTATCGCATCGTGGATATATGCAATCTCCTCCGCAGGGATACCCTTAGCGATCAGCTTGTCACGAATATCGTCGTAAACACAAAAATCGCATTCTTCTTCAAGAGACTCGACCTCAGCGATAGACTTCTTATCCTTAGCATCGTCGGCATCTTCGCCCTCGACTGCTGCTTCTGCGGCCTTGTGAGGAACGCCCAAATCACAGAAGATGATCTGCGTGAGCCTGTCCTCAGCCGTTTCAGCGTGGATACGGGCAACATTCTCAACACAGCGGTTGAGTTTTGTATCGGGGTTATCCTCAAAGGACGGATCAATCAGTCTCGGATCAAGACCGAGCTTTCTGCCGTCCGACGTAATCTTGAGCATATTGTCGATCGTAGGATCAACATTTCCTGCATTGATAGCATCAGCTCTGTCGGCAAGTTCCTGAACAAGCTCCTGCTGAAAAGGAGTAGCTTCGACCTGCACCACCTGATAATCACAGTCAGGCACATCAAGTTTCAGCGTATCGGCGGTACGAATATCCGCCACCTGCTTGAACATGGACATAAGCTCAGGCAAGCCCGTATAGTTCGCAATGCGTGTGCGCTCCTTGAAGCCGTTGCCCGCAGGCTTTAACTCATAGTCTGTTTTCTGCTCACCGAAAACCGCAACCCAGTTGTCAAAGTGCTGTAAACCGTGGTCTTTCAGGAAGTCATACTCCAAGTAACGCATCATGGTGTGCAGCTCAGTAATACTGTTGCTGAGAGGTGTGCCGGTTGCAAAGATAACGCCCTTGCCGCCTGTCTTTTCATCGAGGTATCTGCATTTGAGGAAAAGATCGAGTGCTTTCTGTGAAGCCGAATTAGAAATTCCGGCTACATTCTGCAATTTTGTGGCGACGAACAGATTTTTGAACTCGTGGGCTTCGTCAATGAACAGACGGTCAATACCGAGCTGTTCAAAGGTCAGCGTATCGTCCTGATTAGCCTTTTCGAGCTTGTCAAGCTGCTTTTGCAGGCTCTTACGGGTACGCTCCATAGCCTTAATCTGGAACTTAGAGCCTTCGCTCTTTTTCAGTTCTTCAATGCCTTGCAGAATATCGTCGATCTGCGTCTGAATGGTCATGACCTGTCTCTCCTTAGAAACAGGAATCTTGCCGAGCTGAGAGTGACCGATGATAACTGCATCATAGTTGCCAGTAGCGATTTTTGCAAAGAGCTGCTGGCGATTTTCCTTCTTGAAGTCCTTTTTGGTCGCAACAAGAATGTTTGCCCCCGGATAGAGCTTCTGAAAATCGTCACCGATCTGCTCCGTCAGATGATTCGGTACAGCAAACAGCGATTTTGTGCAAAGACCGAGCCTTTTTGATTCCATCGCTGTTGCGATCATTTCAAAGGTCTTGCCTGCGCCAACGCAGTGAGCAAACAGCGTATTACCGCCGAACATAGCATGAGCGATCGCATTTTTCTGATGATCGTGCAGATGAATGTCCGCTGTCATCATCGGGAAAGAAAGAGCCGAGCCGTCAAATTCACGGGGACGAATGGAGTTGAAAAGCTCATTGTAACGCTCCACAATAGCTTCACGGCGCTGCGGATCTTTGAAGATCCACGCCTTGAAAGCCTTGCGAATATCGTCAGCCTTACGCTGTACCACACGGGTAGCGTCAATATCCACCACACGCTTTTCCTTTGTGTCACCCAAGCCGTCAGGCACTTCAATAGTCTTGTAGACCTTCGGCTCTTGTAAATTGAGCAGATGTTCAAAAATGTCATAGGCGTTCATCTTGTGGCTGCCGTATTTCTGTGTTGCAAGCACCGACCTGTCGCCGCTTTTGTTGCTTACATGGAAACAGTTTGCGAGTGCAGAGTATTCAACCCCGATAATAGCCGACTTATTCCAACGTGCGGACGGACTTGTGCTGCGCTGATACTCAGGTGTCTGCAACAGCTCATACATGAACTGTTCGTAATACTTCGGATCAAGCCAAGCGGCGCCGAGCTTAATGTCAATGTCTCCGGCTTTCAGCGGTTCAGGCATAGCCTGTTTCAGCGCCGATACATTGATATTGAAGTCAGCATCGTACTCAGCGATCTCCTCAGCTTCACGGAGCTTCTTGCGAATATCGCCCGAAAGATACTCCGAAGCCGTCTGATAGCCGTTCTCTGTATGGGGAATCTTGAAAATCTCGCCGGTCAGATCGTGCTTCAGCTCGTCCTCGGTCATACCTGTCAGTTTGCCCATGTACTCAAAGTCAACCCGTGCTTTCTCCGCAATGGAGAGCGTGAGTGCTTCAAGTGCCGTGTCAACGTGTTCCACAGCCTTCGGCGGCACGATAGTACGCTTTGTAAAAATATCCGACTTTGCAAGAAGTTTAGTCTTATCGTAGCTCTTTTCAAGTCCTGCCACAAGGTTATAGGAAACGTCCTCGCTGAAATAACGCTTATTAGTCTGAGAGTGAATCAGTCCGAACTTCTTATAGAAATCATCGTAGCGGACTGAGAACAGCCGTGAACCGTTCATACCGACAAGCCAGTCCGCCTTTGCTCTGGCATAGCCTGCATCGAACAGGCAGTTATAAGCGGACATAGGCTTCATATTGCTGATTGCCTTGCGAATAGCGGATTCTTCAAGGGAAGAAACCCATAAACGCTTGACAGGCTTACTGCATCGAACCATGTTATACACATAACGGAAGATACATTCGCCCTCACGGTCAGCGTCGGTTGCACAGATGATCTCTGATACATCGCTGCGGTTCATCAGGCTTTTCAGGAGATTATACTGCCCTTTGGTCTTGTCGGTCACGGTGAACTGCCATTTTTCAGGAATCATCGGGAGCTGAGAAAAGCTCCATTTCTGGTCCCAGCCGTTTCCGTAGTCGTTCGGAAACTTCAAGCCCACAAGATGCCCGACACACCACGATACGATATAGCCGTTACCCTCGATATAGCCTTTCTGCGTGTTGTTTGCGCCGACTACGGAACTGATTGCTTTTCCGACACTCGGTTTCTCTCCGATAATAAGGATCATAGCTGTCAAATCCTTTCTGCTTTATCAGAGCAAGTCCTCAAGTGTCATATCGCTGATATAGACCTTGCGGATATTGTTCTCATCTTTCTCGGAGACATAGCCTGCTTTCTCAAAGATCGAGAGCAGTTTTTCGGAGTCCTTAATGTTGTAGCCCAACTGATTACGGAGCTTAACATTGCTGACAATAACATCGTCCATGATCGTAAACAGAGCCTTGCAGATCACGGCAGTGGAGAACTCCAAGGTATCAAGGTTTCTGATCCTTGTAAACATCAGGTCGGGGTTCGTGAATCTGTAGTCCGCCCCCTCGCAGCCGAACTTGCCCCATTCCTCACATCTGTAATCTTCCAGAGGATCATAATCATCATCCTCGTCGGAATCATCGGAATCCTGTTCATCTTCAGGAGCGAGGCACTCATCATCAGGTTCGTCCATAGTGCCGTAGAAGTTGAACTCGTCCTCGTCATCATCGCAGCGGAGATCATCATCACCGAACTTCTGACGGAAACGCTCGTTGATCTCGCCATTGCTTTCACCAACCTTGAATGCAAGATAGGCAACGCCTGCCATTGCACCAAGTCCCATGATACCCTTGATAAACTTCTTTGCTTTCATAATAGTTGTTCCTCCATGATTAGTATTCTACGGGTTCGCCGTAGTTAATTTTCTTGATAGACCTGATATTTGAACCCAAATCCAAGCCATTCCAGTTGTAGCCGCCCCAACTTCCGCTGAAAGCTACGCAGGACGGAAGATTTCTGTCATCGTAGATGAACTCTACGATACACTTACCGCTGCCGCCGAAGTAATGATATTTGCCCTCGCCGTCATCGGCATAGCCTTTGCTGTCGCAGATTTTGGTAGTGAACTGAGTACCGTTTTCAAGTTCTATCAGAAATCTATCGTTGCAATAGCCGTACCACACGCCCATAGCACAGCAGTAATCGCCGTATTCGTCACGGCGTATGCCGGTGCCGGTTATGGTATCAACCTTTGAACCGTAAATTGCTCCTGAGCTGGGCATTGCAGTCAAGCCCGAAGCCCGTTCTCCGGCAAAACAGTTTGTCCAGCCGTCCTCATACGGAAATTCATAGATCACCTCTACCGTTTCCGTTTTGCCGTCGGCACTTGCCGATTTTGCGGTATAGCCGTCCTGTTCTTCCACAGAAAGAACAGGCTCGACCGTTACCGTGTACTCCGTCCCTTCCCGCAGACCTGTAATGTAGCAGAGGTCATTTCCTTTGAAAGTGAAGTACATATTATCCGCATAAGCGTAATTATCATCATGTGCCGTGCAGCTCACATAGTAGTCACGGTGAGGCTCAGAATCCCAAGTGACTTTCAGACAGGAAACAGAAACAGTCGATACGTTCAGGTTATCCACCGTCATTTCAACCGGTTCCGGTTCTCCTGATGCACCCGAAAACTCCATGATAAAGCCCATGATCAGGCTAAGGGCTTTCCTCTGAAACTCAGGATCGAACATTCTTATCACGCTCCTTTTTCTTTCTCAGAAGCGTTGGAATTCCGAACAGCAGACCGAGTATCGCTGTAACCGCAAGTATTTCAGGCATATGTTTCATTAAGCCTAAGTAGTTAATCACGCTTTTTTTCCTCCTTTTCCTTCGCTTTCATCTTCTTGACGAAAGCGCGGTATTTCGCTGTATATTCATAGGACTTGCCGAAGATATTGACAGCAGCCTTATACAGCATCGGCTCATGTTCCTCAATGATTGCAAGCTCCTCAGTGATATGCTTGCTGAAAGGACAGCCGACACAGCCTGTTCTCCGCAGTCCGTATTCGGTATAGCAGCGTGAGTGCGTAACGCCGAACATTTCTTCATAGTCACGTTTGTCGCCGTCGGTGTACCAAAAAATCGGACGGAATGTATTGCAGCCCTTAGACTTGCATTCAGAAAAACAGGTTTTGAAAGCTGCGGAGCGGATACCGCCCTCGGACTGCCGAATACCCGTAATGTCAAGGTCAGCGTCAAACTCCTTGATGATACGCTTTGCAGGCTTCTTCTTGCTGTATTCACAGCACTTGTTGGATATGGGGAAATCCGGCGGATTCGCCATGATAAACTCTTTCAGAAACCTGTTGCGGTTGATTGAAAAACGGCTGATTTTCTGGATACCGTCCTTATCGGAATAGCGTTCACCGCACCACCATTGCAGAGCTGTCTTGCATTTCGGATATTTCTGTAACAGCAGTTGAAGCGGTTCATCCTCCCACTGGAAGTGATGAGCCTGCAATCGCATCATCTGTTCCGAGACATATTTCGACAGGAAAGGAACACCGAACTGTTTGACACAGGAAGGAATAGGCTTATCGGGCTTCAATCGGATGATTTCGATACCGTATTTCTGTTCAAGGAAGTCGAGATGCTCCTTTGTTGCCTGATACTCCAAGCCCGTATCAATCCAGAAGTATCTGACCTTGCCTTCATCGTCAGCCTTGTGTATCAGGTCAAGGACAATATCGCTGTCACTTCCGCCGCTGATACTGCAAACCGCATCATAAGACCGCATCAGAATTCGCTGTGCCTTGCACATACTTGTGTAGATCGTGTAGTTATTGTTATCGGCACACTTGTTCAGGGCATCATCAAGCATTGTGAAGCCCTCCCAAGATGTGAGCGATCACATCGACCGTCCAACCGTTGCCGATACACTTATATCGCTGGGTATTGGATATGCCAGCCGTGTAGTTGTCAGGGAGTGTCTGCAAACGCTCCGCTTCAACAGGCGTGAGCTTGCGGATCACATACTCGCCGTCAGGCAAGTCGATCTTATACAGACCTGTTTTCGCTCCTTGCCCACCGCCGTTTGCGGAGAGCGTTACCGACTTGCCGCGCACAGAGTAGATACGCTGTCCCTGTCCACCCTTGCCGTAATGACCGACACGGACGGGAGTGCAGATGAGCGAATCTTTCTGCACTGTTGTCAGGCAGTTGGATTTGACGTCCTCACGCACTTCAATATGCTGTTCGGTCTTGTCGCCGTCAACATATCGTCCTCGCTGGGCGGCACCCATCGGCATTGCGACCGCAGTTGTACCGCCGTTGAAGCCCGAATTTTTGATGATTGTCGCTTCACCGTACTTGTGATAGCCTGCCATGACAGTACGGGACTTATCCGTACCCTGATATGTATTGATCGGGATCGGCTCTGCAACCATAGTCCGCTGCTTGCGTTCCAATGTGTTATACAGCACCGCACCGTTATAGGAGGAAGTCATACAATAGGACTTGTCCTGCCACGGCAAACCGCTTTCAAGTACATCTTTCAGCAGAATGCCTTTATCTTCGGGAAAAGAAGCAAACGGAATATTCGTCCAGTAGCAGCGTTTCCGGTTCTGCGCCGATACAAGCGCCGAGTTGATCATAATAGGCTCTACGCCGAGCGTTTTGCTGATCTCGTCCTTGATGTTCTGATGTACGGAGTAGTTGTTTTCATAAAGGAAGAACTTACAGCCCGATTCCTCCAATGCCCTCACATACTCCTTAAAGAGCCTGAACCCCTCGCCGTTGCAGTCAACCTCTCTGTCCTTTTTGGCAATGCTCCAGTAAGTACAGGGTGAACCGCCGAGCAGAAGATCATAACCCTTAAACTGCGTGAAATCGCCGTCATATACATTCCCGTGATGAACGATTACGGGGAAATTATGCTTTGAAACCGTGAGGGCATACTTGTCGATTTCAAAGGCATCATAGCATTCCACGGGAATGCCTGCCCTTTGCAGAGCAAGCATACCGCAGGAAATGCCGTCAAATAAGCTCAATACTTTCATAAGACAAATTCTCTCTCTTTTCTCATTGTCTCGTGTTGTTTCTGCTTTCCGACAACTTCATTCCCACTGGGTCTGAAGTTGTTTACTCATCGTCCTCGCTGTTTCCGTCATAGAAGTCATAGTCCTCATCTTCCTCTGAATCTGCACCGACCTGTTCAAACTCAGAAGCGGACTTGCTCTTGCCCTTTTTCTTTGTGAGGATAAATCCGGCGGCACCGATGCCGATCAGAGCGATAGCACCGAAAACAAGGTAGATACTGCCCATATTCACAGGCGGTTTCTGCTGCTGAACCTCAGTCTCAGATTCAGTATCCTCAGCGGTTTCCGCTGTTTCGTCCTCAGCAGCACTTCCGTTCACTCTGCCGTTTGCATTTTCGGCAGCCTTATGAGCCTGTTCGGGAGTAATCTTACTGTCCTTATCCTCGCCGGCATAAAGCAGAGCATAGAGGTCATAATCGTCTACTTTGTTCAGGAAATATACGTTATCCTCGCCGTTCTTAGCCGTATAGTTGATAAGCACATAGAACACATGACCGTCCTTTGTGGTGACAGCGATAAACTGCATCTCCTCGGTGTTGTAGATGATCTGTTCCGACTTGATGAGGGTGGCGTTGCCGTCCGTATCGTAATAGGGATCGCCGTCATAGTCGGGATTGACCTCTGTTGTCCCTGCTTCGGCAAGATCACTCATGACCTCACGGAACTTCTCCATATCATCGTCGCTCTCCGTAGTAACCGAACTTTCGTCCGAAGGAGCAGAAGTCGTAGTTTCCGTAGTCTCTGCCGAGCTGTCCTCATCATCGACCGCAGTCGTTTCCGCAGATGCTTCACTGGCGGCTGTCTTTTCTGCTGCCGAAGCGGTCACACCGCCAACTCCTGCTGTTGCGAGCATAAAAGCCGCAAGCATTGCACTAATCATTCTTGTTTTCATCGTCGTCCTCCTCAGAATAAAATCTCATTGTATCTTCACCGTCAGCATCGCCGTTTCCGAGATCATCAATGTCCTTATCGGTCATTCCACGAGCTTTCATCTTCTGAATCTGCTCATGTTCTCTGGCGAGGACGGATTCTAACTTCTCTCCGTCGCAGTTCAGCTTTTCGCAGAGCGAGAGGTAACGCAGCCTTGAAACCTCGGAGAGAAGCCTTTTGCGTTCCTCAGTATCGTGCTTGATGTTCTTTTCAAGCTGAGCGATCTTTTTGCTGTACTGCGCTATTTTCTTGTCATAAAGAGCCATTCAGTACCTCCGTCTGTTAATACAGCACCAATCGGGGATCAATGTAGTCCCAACCATAGCCATCTGTATCAATGTAGATATGGAAATTTACATTTCCGGCTGTTGTTTTGGCGAACTCCTGTCCGTCGTTGATCGTATCACCCTGAGAGAAACCACTCAGGAGCGTTGCATTTGCGATAGTGACCTCGGTATCACGTTCAGTTCCGCCCGTACCGTCATACCAATATTCCACATCGTCCTTGCGTATCGTGATCTTCTGGTCCGTGGTATTCACATCGGTGATTTTGCATTTGAACGGAGCTTTCAGCGTATCGCCGTTGTTGCAGTAGACTTTGATACCCTGATACAGACCGTCGCTGTCAGTATTCCAGCCCGTCAGCTCGTATCCGTATTCACGTTTCAGATTATAGGCACGAACAGTAGCACCCGGAAGAAGATTATGCAAAGTCTGATGATTGCCGTAGAGCGTACCCGTACCGGTTTCATCACCTGCAAGGAGCGCATAATACTGTAAGCGTTCATCGCTGTGCGACATCCCGCCGAGCTTTTCTGCGATGACCTCATCAAAGGTCTTGTTCTGCTTCACGTTATAGTAGAGTCGGCAGTCCGTCACCCAATCGTATTTTTTCAGGAAACTGCACCAACTCTCCGACGGAATCACATACGGGATAGGTGTTACAAGAACACCTTCATCGTTGTAGATACCATAACCGCACGTTTCGCCGTTCTGATACCAACCGTTGTAGCAATTGCCGTTTGGATCATAGTCATTGCAATACTGATTCTTCAAATACCATCCTGTCGCTGCATAGTTCTTGGAGTAATTGAGAACCTCACCATTGCTCAGGCTGAAATAGATTGTATTGCCGTTATTACAGCCGCTGAACGGAAGTGCATCGGGATAGGTAATGTCGATATATCCGTATGAACCTGTTGTACCGCTGCCATTTATAGAGTAGTAGCCCCGACTGTCGAACTGCGACCGGTATTCCCAATGGGAAGTGTTGTCATAGTGATACACAAACTCATATTCCGCATTGAAGATTTCTTCAAGCAGATCTTCCGTATCGCCGTCAAACTCCCAATAGTAAATATCATCGTTATCGGCATCGAAATCATAATAGTAGGCGCAGAGGAATGACCATAGCTTATAGCAGTTGAAGTCATACTGCGGAGTCCAGTTGTAAACGGAGGATTGCCCCCACAGCCATTCATCAGGGGTATCAGACAGATTGTCCGCATTCGCTCCGAAGTCCACAAGTCCGTTTTTCCATTCCGAGTGATCGCTGACCTTGCGTATCTTCTGATTGAGGTTATATGCAAGCTCCGTATAATACTTCTCAGCTTCGCTCAGGTCATAGTCCTGAGCTGCGTATGTGCCGAGCGTAAATCCGCTGTGCGAAGAAGTTGCCGAGAATATCATACTGATAATGCCAATCACCAAAAGAATAACAATGACGATAAGCGCCAGCATCGCAATGAATTTCCAGACTTCCTTTTCATAGATGTTCTTTACGAACTTGGCGGCAGCCTTTACGGCAGCGGAAAGGGTGTTCTTAGCCTTTTTGCTGTTTTTACTGTTTGCAGGCTTCGACTTTTTCTTCCGCTTCTTGAAGTTGTCATGTTTTTCATTCAGCCGGTTCTCCTGACGGTTGAGCTTCTTATTCGACTTGCTTTTCTTATCAGAGAGCCGGTCACGCTTTTTCTCCTCACGCTGTAACCGCTGAGGCTTGCTGACTTTTTGAGCTACTGGCTCGGCAACACGCCTTTTGGCAGAGTCAACAGCATGAAGAAAATCGTTGTCCTGATCTTCGTTGATTGCTTTCTGCCAAGCAGATGCTTTCATTCGCCCTGTCGTATACGCTGCGGGCTTCAGTGCGAGAATCCCTGGCTTGCTTGCATGAGCGATCTTTGTCTGATTTTTAAGCTCCTTTGTGCGGAACTTATCTTCCGTTTTGAGCTGTTTGCGTTCAAATTTCAGCTCACGCTTCGACTGCCTGTACGCCTGCAAACGGCGCTTATTCATAGCTCTGCGGTATTTGTTGCCCTTGCTTTTAACAACCTTTGCTTTGTACTGAGCTTTCGCATTCCGCAGATCGGCAGCGTTGGCACAGAGCTTCGGACGGTACGATTTCGCCCTGAACAGCTTGTTATCAGCCTTTTGAAGCCGTAGCTTTGCCTTTTCGAGCTTGTACTGCTTTTTTGTTTTCAGGTGATTATGTGTTCCTTTGACGGCATCGACCGCCGTTCGCCCCATGAGGAAAACGCCACGATGATAATCGTCAACAGCTTCACGGGTGTACTTCTGTTTGAGCTTGTTGCGAACCTCACGCTGGGCAACATCAGCACCTTTCAGTCCGACTGTTTCCACTGCAAGTGCAGTATCGACCGCTGTCTGAGCGGTATCATGAACGAGAAAGTTACTGACCTGAGCTGTTCTTTTGAAGAACTTGCCCTTTCGGGTGGTCGGTTCTGCTGAGTTGATGAGCCGAGTCACAGACGGTTTGTCGCCTTGAACACGGAATTTCAGGTTGACTGCTTTATGGATCAGACCTCGGTTATTGCCGTGATACGATTTCGCACCACGGACAATATATGCACGGGTTCTGTATCTGCCGTGCCTGTTCGGCTCACGGCGATAGTCAATCTGAAACTCCCTTGATTTCAAGTGAGAGATAACTTTCCAACGGGGAGGGTTCTGCACACGGTCAAGCCGTGCCTGCGCTCGACGGAGGTTATTTTCTTTTCGTTGTAAGCTCATATCTACCTCCTTGTCGAATAATTTTGAACACAAACGATTAAATACCATTGACAAAACGCACACAATCGGTTATAATATATATAAAGGAGGTGCGTATTATGGCACAGGCAACATTTAGTGTTCGTATGGATGAAACCTTAAAACAGCAGTTCGATACGCTCTGCTCACAGTTTGGAATGAATGCATCAACCGCTATCAATATTTTTGCAAGGGCTGTCGTCTATCAGAGAAGAATCCCGTTTGATATAACTGCCCCCGATAATGAGATCACAAGAGAAGGTGCTATGCAGGCTTTTATGGCACTCCGCAAGAGCGCCGAGACAAACGGCATTCAGGATATGACTCTTGACGAGATCAATGCTGAGATCGGTGCGGTAAGAAATGGGGATAAGAAATGATTTGCTACGCTGTAATTGATACCAATATTCTTGTCTCAGCACTCTTATCTAAAAACGAATCAGCCGCAACGGTTCAGGTCATGGTTCAGCTTATTTCCGGCAGGATCACGCCCGTTTACAGCAATGAGATCATCGCTGAGTATCGTGAGGTTCTGTCAAGAAAGAAATTCAAGTTTCCAGCAGAACAGATCAATTACCTTTTGAGTGCTATCGAAAAATTCGGTATTCTTGTTACTCCGACTCCAACAGGCATAGTTTTGCCGGATATGAAAGACCTGCCATTTTATGAAGTTGTCATGGAAAAGCGTTCTGACAACGCATATCTTGTCACAGGAAATCAAAAGCATTTTCCAAAAGAGCCGTTCATCGTAACTGCAAGAGAAATGATTGATATTCTTGCTCAAACACCTATAACGGATAGCCTGACAGGCATTCTTGAAGAAAATCACGAAGAATAGTCAGGCGGTAACGCATAATCAAACTGCATTCTAAAGCTGTCGGCTGTTGTCGGCAGCTTTTTATTCTCCATTCGGCTTGGTCGTCATCAGGCGGTACATCTCTGTATTTGTGGGGAAATGATCAGTAAACGGCAGAAGCACCTTATCATAGCGGATAAGTCCTTCGCCTGGACCGCTGTTCGTGACATACTTCATCTGCTCTTTGGAGATATGGAGCTTTTCTGCAAGAATATCCCTGTCTCCGGCAGCCTGATTGAGCATATACACGAAGTCCGAGTTATCAAAGATATTCTCTACTTCCTGAGAAGAAAGCAAATCCTTGACATTTTGGGTGATACCTGTCGGAACGCCGCCCCATTTACGGAAACGCTTCCAGATCTCAGCGCTGTATTTTGCTGTCTGCTCCTCTTTGAGAAGCAAATGGAACTCGTCGATGTAATAACGGGTGATCTTCTTTTTCTCACGGTTGGACGAAACTCTGTTCCAGACAGTATCCTGCACGATCAGCATACCGACCTTTTTGAGCTGGTTGCCAAGCTCCTTAATATCGAAGCAGATGATACGATTGCTCATATCAATGTTGGTGCGATGATTAAAGAGGTTCTGGCTGCCGTTTACGAACATTTCAAGGGAATTGGACACCCTCAGAGCGATTTCACCCTCGTTTTTCAGCTCACGCTGTAAGTCCGAAAGAAGCGGCATCTTCTCGACAGAAGGCTCATTCTCAATGAAGTGCTTATAGATACGCTGTACGCACTTATCTATAATGGAGCGTTCCTCAGCGGAAAGTCCGTAGCGACCGCCGACTATGATCTCACACAGGGAGATCAGGAAGTCAGATTTGTTGGCGATGACCTCCATCGGATTGGTGAACATATAGTCATCAATGGTAATATCCATAGGATTGACGAACTGTTCAGAATTGCTGGCGATACGAATAAGCTGTCCGTGAAGCGCCGATACAAGCGGATAATATTCGCCTTCGGGATCGCAGATGATAATATCGTCCGCTGTAGTCAGGAAACAGTCCAAAATTTCACGCTTGACGCTGAAGCTCTTGCCGGCACCAGGTGTACCGAGTATAAGACCATTCGGGTTCTTCAATCGGGAGCGATTTGCCCTGATCATATTGCCCGACAGGGTATTGATACCGTAGTAGGTAGCCTGACCATCCTGAAACAGCTCCTTTGTCGTAAACGGAACAAAGATTGCGATACCGCTTGTGTGCATCTCACGGCGAACGGGAATTTCGTTATACCCGATAGGCAGCGTAGAAACAAGCGTTTGCTCCTGCCGGTAATCATACGGAAACATGATGCAGTTGTTCTTCTGACAGGTACGCTTGAGCATTTCAGCGAGGAGCTTCAATTCCTTTTTGGTCTTTGCATAAGCCCTCAGGGAGATGCTGATATGGAAAAGGCGCTCGTTCTTGCTGTTCAGATCACCGAGGAGCTTTTCAATATCCTCGATATACATCTTGATTGCAGGCGGCAGAATATCAGTATCGTAGCCGGACTGCGAAGCCTTTTTCTGCTCGTCGATCTTCATCTGCTCCACATTGGTGAGCTTCTTCTTGACGAATTTCAGGGCATCGACCTGATCCAGCGGTTCAACGTGGATATTCACGCAGAAAAGGTGCTGCATTTCAAGGAAATCCTTGAGAATCTCATCGGGAAGCTCTCCGGCGAGGATATTCATACCCCATACAGCGCCGTAGGCATTGCCGATTTCAAAATCAGCCTTATTGAATTTGAGAGAGGACGGACAGATGAAATCTTTGGTATCCATCCCTGCATGAAGCATCGAATCCCAATCGAAGATAAAGGGCTGATTTTTGAAAGGGTTGAGTGCGTAATACAGAGCTTCAAGCCTTGCATAGCCGTCAAGCAGCTCTGCTTCGACACCAAAAGCCTTGAAGCCTTTGATAATATCATTCTTGATACTCATCAGCTTTGCCCTTGCTGCTTTATAGCTGGTGCTTTCGATATCAGCTTTCAGAGCATATCCGAAGTCGAATACACCTTCACGCAGACCGCGCTTAAGATAATCCTCACTTCTGCCTGTAGCCTTTGCAATTTCGCTGATAGGAACATCACGGCACGTAAAGACCGGATCAGCTCTTGCAGGCTTTTGGGTTGCAGTCATAGGTACACCTCCTTCCATAGCGGTCAGTCATTGTGACCGCCAAAGTCTCTCTTGACGGCATATTCCGCCCATCTTGACTCAGCATTGTCCCTGAATCGCTTGCTGTTGGCTTCATTGAACAGGGTGCTGACAAGGTAACTCTCAAAGTTGTGGACATTGTCGATACGTTCCATCTGCTCTATAGCATTCTGAAGAACCTCAATATCGACCTTCAGCATTGCCGACTTAACGACATCCCTGGGAAATTCCTGACCACAGATACGTTCCGTGGGTTTACGGGAACAGATTTGTCTGACGATCATCTGTACGATCTCCTCAGCCTCAGATTCATCTTTAAGCCATTCAGCGAAGTCAAAGAAGTCGATGTTCTGCTTAACAACGTCTGTATAAACAGCCTTTTCGCTTACATATCCGTCCATCTGTCTGTCATCTGCCGAGTTTTCAACAGTCCGCTGTGCGGCAGGAGCAGATTGATAGATTGATTCTTCTTCCATTGATTTTTCTTTTTTTGATTCTTCTTTGATTGTTATTTTATAAGCGTCCTGATTTTCAAGATGTGATTGACCTTGATTTAGGTTTTCCGTATCAAGTAATTCCGTATCTTGCAAATCAGCGTCTTGCGAGGGTATAAAAATGGGACTGTCAACATTATCACAGGACTGGTCCTCATCAGGGGCTTCATAAGGCTCATCATAGATGAAGTATTCCCAATCCACGATCCTGCCCTTCTCATAGACACGCTCCCTTTTGAGATACTTAGTTTCTTCGAGCTTTTTCAGAGCATTTGCAATCTTGGTAACACCTTCGCCCATAACGGCTGCAAGCCCTCTGATCGTGAAGTTCCAGCCGTCAGACATGGATACCATTGTGCAGTAAACTCCACGGGGGGAGCTTCCGACTCTCTTGTCCCTGAGAATCGTGTTGTAGATGATCGTAAAATCCTGCGTAAATTCCTTTCTGAGCTTTGGCATAACATCTTCCTCCTGAGTTTTTGACTGTCAGATGAGCTTTATTTCGGGGATACATTCTCAAGCGTAGAAATAATCTCCTCGAATTTGTTTGTTTTTACCAAAACGCTTGACAAAACCAAATAGCCATGATATAATAGGAAAAGTTGAATATATAGTCATTTGAACAGAATTGTGGGACAAATGACTATGAAACCACAAACGTGAAAGCTGTGCCGCCACGTTTGCAAGCCGGCTATGAATTGGCTTAGCAGAGCGTTTTAAGTTTTAGCAATAAAAAAAGCCCCTCATTTCTGAGGAGCATTGCTGATCTATTTTGTTTTAGGCATAAAAATAGCGGACAACGCTCCATGATATGGAACATCATCCGCTTATTGTTATGTATTTTGAATTTTCTCTGAGAGTGTCAACAGCTCAGGCTTTACCGCAGATTTTGTGATTCTACCATTTCTACCGAGTAACAAGTCTGCCTATTGTCTACCGTGGGCTTCTACCAAAACCGTCATTTTTCCCGTTTTTCAGAGATCGCGCAAATTCGGGAAATCTCGATTCTGCGCGCTTTGAAAGCTCGTAATTTCGGGAACAAAACGGACTAAAAGGGACTCTAACGGACTAAAACGGAACAGAATTCTTAAAACTTAAAATCCCTCGGTAGCAATATCGTACCGGTTCAAGTCCGGTCAGCGGCACTTGCGCCTCGCTTTAAGCGAGGCGTTATTTTTATATCCGTATCAAGGACGGTGATGATATGATAAAAGTATACAAAATGCAGCTTGACGGAAAAGCAAATATCCCCTGCGATATTTCGTGTATTCCGTTTGATATGAAATATTACAGCAAATATCAGAGAATATATAATGATTGTTTCCGTGAAATGCGCACAGCTCTCGATATCAAGCCTTATGATTTCCTCAACGATATAGACCAGATATCAGACAAGCTATGTGACATCAATCTGCTGATTATAAATGATAAGCTTATCGGCTCAGTTGCCTGTTACGGAAATGAGATAGATGACCTCATTGTTGCTCCCGAGTATCAGCATAAGGGCTATGGCAGACAGCTTCTTCTGTGGGCAGTTCACTTCATAAGAAGCCTGAACTCCGAACCGATAACGCTCCATGCTGCCGAGTGGAATCAAAAAGCCGTTTCATTATATGAAAGTATCGGATTCAGAATTGTTGAGACTGAAATAATAAACTGAAGCCTTATTATAGCTTAAAATTTTATTTTATTTATATTTTGAAAATTACTATTGACATTATTATTATAATATAGTATAATTAAACTCGGTCAATTACTTTATTCATTTAAAGCTTTACAAGTTTATGACATAAAAACTGTAAAGTGATACGAAAGGACGCGATATTAATGGGCTCACAAGCCGCAACATTCGTCATTCTCGCTATTTACGTAGCAATAATGGTAAGTATCGGACTCTATATGTCAAGACGTACCAAGTCCTCCGAGGACTTTATGCTTGGCGGAAGAAGCGTTGGTTCATGGCTGACTGCTTTCTCATACGGTACTACATATTTCTCAGCAGTTGTATTCATCGGTTATGCCGGTCAATTCGGCTGGATGTACGGTGCATCTGCAACATGGGTCGGTATAGGCAATGCCATTATCGGAAGCCTTATCCCCTTTTTCCTCATTGGTAAAAGAACCCGTCTTATGACAAATCATCTGGGAGCTAAGACAATGCCTGAGTACTTCGAGCACAGATTTGACTCAAAGGGACTCAAGACTGCTTCTGCTCTTATCGTATTTATTTTCCTTATCCCATATACAGCTTCTGTATACAATGGACTCTCACGTCTTTTCGGTATGGTCTTTGACCTCGGTGAAAACGGCGGTACTATCATAATCATCGCAATGGCTGTTCTTTCAGCTATCTACGTTACACTCGGCGGCTACAAAGCAACAGCTCTCAACGATTTCTTCCAGGGAATCATCATGCTTATCGGTATCGGTACTGTTGTTGCTCTTACAGTTCAGAAGAAGGACGGTCTCTCTGCTGCTCTGGACGCTCTGAATACTATTTCCGACAGCAAGACAGAGACAGGCACACTTGGTTCACTCTTCGGACCTGATCCGATAAACCTCCTCGGTGTTGTTATCCTTACATCTCTCGGTACATGGGGACTCCCTCAGATGGTGCAGAAGTTCTATGCTATCAAGGACGAGCAGGCTATCAAGAAGGGTGCAATTATTTCCACATTCTTCGCTATCGTAGTTGCAGGCGGCTCATACTTCATGGGCGGATTCGTAAGACTCTACTGCACACTTGACAGTGCTGACGGCTCAGGCAGAACATTCATAGAAACTGTAAACGGCAAGCCTGTTTACGATACTATGGTACCTGCCCTTATTCATCAGGCACTTCCTAACCTTCTTATCGGTCTGGTAGTTGTTCTGGTTCTTTCAGCTTCACTGTCAACTCTCTCTTCACTGGTTCTCACATCAAGCTCTACTCTTACAAACGACCTTATCAAGCCGCGTATCAAGAACTTCGACGACAAGCATCAGGTAATGTTCATGCGAATATTCATCGCAGTATTCCTCGTTATTTCAGTGTTGATCGCCTGTCATAAAAACGCTTCTATCTCAACTCTCATGTCTTATTCATGGGGCGCACTTTCGGGAGCATTCCTCGGACCATTCCTCTATGGCTTATTCATGAAGAAGGCTTCAAAGGCTGCTGTAGCAGCAAGCATGATAACAGGTGTTGGTATCAGCGTAACACATATGCTCTTATTCAGCTTTAACATCGAAGCATTCAGCGGTATCAAGCAGGCTGTCATCGACCTCAACTGTCCGCTTCAGCTTCTGTCACCTATCAACGCAGGCGCATTTGCAATGATTGTCTCACTTCTTATCGTTCCGATAGTAAGCTCATTTACTAAGGCTCCTGACAAGAAGGTAGTAGACAATGCATTCAGCAGTTTATCTGCAAAATAAAATATCAAAGGAGCGCAATAAGCGCTCCTTTTTTCTTAACAGAAAAACAAAAGCAGCTGAAATACAGCTGCTTTTTATATTATTTCGGACTATTAACCCTTTTGAATGTAATTATTGAGAGTTTTGCTCTTATCTGCGTTCGATGTGCTCTGGTAAGCATAGAAGCTGAGTACATTTGAAGCATCAACTGCATTTACTGAACGGTCGCCGTTTACATCAGCAGCAGCGAGAGCCTCATCTGAAAGACCTACCGGTCTGCTTGTTGCAATATTTGCATAAGCAGAGAGTATCTCGGAAGCGTCAACTGCATTTATCTTGCCGTCGTTGTTTACATCACCGAGAAGTCTGTCGGAAACATTTATGCGAAGCTCCTTGCAGATAAGCTTGTTCTTTTCGCTGTCAGGAGCGTACTCAGGACTATCGCCTGTACGGTAGGTTACATAAGTAAAGCTCTGATTCTTATTGTAAACTGTTATATCATAGCTGCCTGCAGCAGACTTATCTACAGCAGCATCAAATGTAGCAAGCGGATAAGAATCACTTTTTTCACCTGTAAGCTGTAATGGCTTTAATTTACCGTCTGTAGGTACCTTATCATCACAGTAAAGAGCTGATAATACCTTAACTCCGTCTGATTTTGTTTTTTCAGAAACAATTGTGTCGTTAGTGTAGCTCTTATAAGGCTTTGTAGCAGGCTCCTTGATATTCTGGAGAGTAAGTCCCTGCTTTTCGCAAGCCCATCTTACACATACCCAACCGGCAGCTGCATTACTATCACTAAGATAAACCTCAGAAGAAACTACAGCACCGTTAGCGTCAGCTGCTTTTTTGTTGACATACACTACGTCACCGCCTGCAAGCAGTTCAACGCCCTTATCCGCCTGTGCCTTAGCACTAAAGCTTACTATTGGAGCTGCGCTGTCAGCAGCATTTGCACTGAGCGAAGCAGCCATACCTACAGTAAGAGCCAATGCAGAAATAATTGATACAACCTTTTTCATATAAAATACTCCTTTCACAGCAGCTCAGCCATGCGCAGAACTATTTCCGCAACACGCTTTGCAGCTATTTTTTCAAATTCGTCAAATGACATTGCTCCCTCGTCGTCTGCATTGTCGGAAATACAGCGCACACTTACAAACGGAAGCTCATTGAGATAACAGCAGTGACCAACTGCGGCACTCTCCATATCAACGGCATATGGATCAAACTTTTCCTGAATAACATTCTTTACCTCATTGCTTGAGATGAATGCTTCGCCTGATACGATACGTCCTCTGAAGGACTTCACTCCAAACTCTCCGCATACCTTTTCTGCGATATCCATGAGCCCGCCATCAGCCTTGAATATTGCGCAGTAGGGCGGATAGTCCTTTAAGAAGTGAAGATCGAGATCGTGAGGAAGCACCTCTGTGGAAATAACGATATCACAGACCTTTACCGCACTGTTCATTCCGCCTGCAATGCCCGTATTTATCACACAGTCAGGGTGAAAATTATCGATCATAACCTGTGTACAAAGCGCTGCGTTTACCTTTGCGATACCACAGCAGGCATTGATAACAGTTTTGCCGTTTCTATCATTGATGTAAAAATCGAAGCCAGAGATACGCTTTATCTCGCCCTTGCCGAGAATAGCTCTTATGTCAGCCAGCTCAGAAGGCATTGCTCCGATGATAGCAATAGTGTTCATTAAATCACTCCATTAAAAATATTACATAGTCATTATATCATATAAATGTTAATAAATCAAGTATAAATAGTTGACATTATTATTTACAGCAATAATTATTACTTATATGCACTTCAAAGCGTAAAATACGGCGCTTTAAAGGTTCAAGCAAACAAACAGACCATACCATAATCAGCAAATGGCATGGTCTATCTTTTTTTGCGAAACTTCGGCATTATCCTCTTTTTGTAAAGATTATGCATGAAATCAAGGTCTATATCGTACACAAGGAAGATAAGATTGGTAATACCGAGCAGTATGTATGCTCCGTATTTGCCGAAATCGTCAAATTCCTCAAGAAGATCGTCAAGTCCAAGTATATAAACCGTTACATAGAAATAACCGATAATGCAGACATTGTATATAAAGAGCTTTATTACAAGTCTAATAAGCCGCAGCGGTATTTTCTGGATATAAAACCTCAATATCGGATAATGTCCGAACAGCATTATAAATATTAGCGCCGCTTCTTTATCAAAGGTGATGAACAGTGACAGCAGACTGACTGCAATATATGTCAGAAAAGCCCATGCTGTGTTTACCTCCACAGCTATTATCATGAGCAGTATGCCTGCTATCCCGGGAAGCAGCAGATAAAGCGCAGGGAGAACTCCCGCAAGGAACATAGTCACAAGACAAAGTGCGGAAACTATGCCTCCCAGCGCCACTCTGTAGCTGATATCTCTCATTATTTAAGAGCCTTTTCCTTTCCGTCAGATGTCTTTTTTGCACTCTGGATATTGTAAACTATTGCAGACAGCATTTTCTGCGGAACAAATCTCGGAGCAATAGTGCCAAACTTTACAAAAAGTCCGGGAATTGCGAAAAGCTTTCCGCTGAACGCTCTTTTCAGTGCATATTCCGCAGCAAAATCAGCTGTTATTGGCTTTACGGAAAAGCTTACGCCTGCGCGGTTATTGAAATTGGTATCAACAGGTCCCGGGCAGAGCACTGTTATCTTTACATTGGAGCGGTCTCTGCGGAGCTCCTCCCAGATAGCCACAGACAGCTTCAAAACGTAATTCTTTGAGCCGTAATAAGCCGCCATGAGAGGTCCTGCCATAAAGCCTGCGGCAGAAGCAACATTGAGTATGGTCCCATGGTCTTTTTTCTTGAAATCACGCAGGAAAAGCTTAGTCAGGATATGAAGCGCCGTGATATTTACGTTTATCATATTTACTTCGTCTTCAAGGTCTGTATCCTCAAACTTGCCGAAAAGACCGTAGCCTGCGTTATTTATGAGCATATCCACGTCTTTGCCTTTACAAAACTCGTAAACCCTGAAAACGTCCTCTTTTTTTGCAAGGTCGGCAGCGATTATCTCGATATTTCCGCCGAGAGATTCCTGTAATTCTTTCAGTTTTTTCTCGTTTCTGCCTGTAAGGATTAGCGACCAGCCTCTTTTTGCAAGTTTGGCCGCAAAGCTCTGTCCGATACCTGATGTAGCGCCTGTTATCAATGCTTTCATAACTTTCATTTCCTTTCGATTATCTTTTCAAGTGTTTTCCTGTCGCCTAAGTTTTCAACGCCGAATAAGAACAATGTCTGTCCATAGTCGTTGATATTGATATAGTCTGAAATGGAGCCCTCCATATCTTCGGGTGAAACAACAGCTATCTCACTGTAATGCTGTACAAGAAACGGTATGAAGCAGTCTGCATAGCTGTCCTTGATGACAAGAAGCTTTTTATCCGTGTTTGCAGAGGTATATATCCTCATAAACGGCACTGACTCGCCAAGATACATAGAGTACATATCGCTTGAAGCAAGTCTGCTCCTGTCATAGAGACTTCCCTCGAACTTACTTCCGTCCGCACGGGTGCAAACGCAGGTAAGCACTTCCGCCCCTTCAGGATATTCATAGATATCTATAATATCCGCCTCGGGCTTTTTTGAGAGCGTTTTGTTGTAAAGATTGCCTCTGAATTCATCGGTAACGTGCTCTATTGCATATTTATCATAGGATATGGGCTGAAAACCAAGTTTTTTAACGACAGTTTTATATACACAGTATGCCCCGTAGCTCGTCCATTTAGTATCGTTACGATAATAAATATAGTTATCCTTGAGCATTTTCAGTATATTATAGGCGTCTATTTTCCTTATGTCACTGTCAAGGAAGTCATATAATGCTGAGATCTGCTGACTGTCGGAGCGGTTGTCAATATAAGCAGGCAAAGTATCGCCGTAAACTCCCGATGAAGCAGGTATTGCCGCAAAATAGACCGTTCCGTCATAATTCTCCGCATATCGGCTGAAAATATCAGCATTTACGGATATAGGCGCTCTGTGTGAAGCCTCAACGTCAAGAAGCCTTTCCTTTCCCACGTAAACACCGTTGACAATGCTCTCGGAAAGCTCCGTCTGCAAAGCAGTCTTTGCGGAAAGCCACAGGCTTCGACCTGCAAAATGGTCGGTGATATACGTGCCCAGCTCCTTTGACGTATCGCCGTTATAAAGCTTTTCAGCAGTTATCTTCGGCAGCTTCGCCAGTCTCCTGTTTTCGGTATCGGAGACCTCTGACTTATTCCCGAAGGCTGTAGCTGCTCCGAAAAAAACAATGTATGCGAGAGTGACCGCAGCTGTAATCTTATTTGCAATTTTAGCCATATTCTCCCCCCACATTAAAGTTTCATAATAAGCATTTCGGAGCTGCCGCTGTAGGAAAGAAGCGCTGTGCAGATTATCAATGCAGCAAGCACTACCAGAGTCGAAACAGCAGTTATTACAGTTTTTACCTTCTTTTTGCCCGAGCGTGTCATGAGATTCCGGAACAGGTCCGAGGCAGCATATATAGCCGCAAGCAGCAGGACTATATATGATTTCAGCAGGTAAAATGCCTGCGAATCGGCAATAACTCCGTTACCGCAGAGCATTGCAAGCAGATATCTTCCCGAATAAGCGGGACTGCTTCCCGCAAGGAAAACAAAGCAGATAATTATGACAAAAGCAGTATAAATTATACCTGTGATGTCCATTATCTTTCTTTTGGTGATACGACTCTCGATAACAACGGCTGTGCCGATGAGCAATCCCCATAAAGCGCCGTTTGCACTGAAAGTGTACCAGATGCCGAACAATGTCCAGCCGAATACGAATACAAGCTCCTTTATCCAGCGGTGTCTGCAAACGCCGTATAACGGCTTAGTAACGTATCTTCTAAGCCACTGTATAACCTGAGACTGCCATCTTGCCGCAAAATACTTTATCTTTGTGCTTACAAGCGGATAATTAAAGCTCTGAGGCATACGATATCCGAAGCAGTAGGCTACGCCCATGCCCATATCGGCAAATCCCGAAAGATTAAAGTAAAGACACAGCACAAAGCCAATTATTCCCAGCCATGCAGTAACAGCGGATATTTCCTTGACATTCTGGCTCTGTACCGCAGTGTAAAGAATATACAGGTCATCGGCAACGATGACCTTCTTAGCCAGTCCTTTTACAAAAAGCGTCATTCCTATGCCGATATTTGCAGGAGTTTCCCTGCGGTTGTCAAGTATTCTTCTGAAAACTCCGTACCGCAGAAGCGGTCCCATGATAAGTCTCGGGAAGAACATAAAATACAGCGAAAAGCGGACTATGTTTTTTTCGGCTTTTATCATGCCCTTGTATATGTCAATCAGAGTGCCTACAGCTGCAAGACTGAAAAATGATATTCCCACAGGGAAAAATCCTTCGGGAGCCCTCATAAAATCATGGAGCCGCGTAAAATAATCCGTTCTGAATATTATCAGAGAAGCAAGGTCGATTATAATACCGACTGTAAGCGGTATCGCCGCTGCCTTTTCATTTTTTCTCAGACGGCTGATAAGATGTGAAAACCCGTAATTCAGCGCAGTAAATGCAAGCATGAATATCAGGAAATAAAGGCTTATCATACCGCAAAAGATTATGCTCAGAAAAAGCAGAGTCAGCTCGCGGAGCTTCTTCGGCGTTATATAAAAAAGCAGTATAGAAACGGGCAGAAACCCGTATATGAACAGCAAGCTGCTATATACCATTATTTTCTCCCTTCAATTCACTCATTATCTGCGCAAGCTCTGCGCTGTCCATCATAGTGCAGAGAACTTCAATAAGCGCACCTGCGGAAAGCTGACGGGGCAGTCCCAGATGAAGCTGAAGTCTCTCTCGGAGCTCGCGGCTGTTTTCTCCGCCGCTGAGTCCGAGCTCATATAATGTAAGCTTTGTGATATCGGAGCGTTTTCCGCTTTTTGAAGCCGTGATACCTGACTTTTCAAATGCCGCAAGAAGAGTCTGAACGTCTATTCCCTCAACGCCAAGCTTTCCCTCGGCAGAGGGCTTTACCTTGCGCTTTTCCTTGCCGAACACATCAGGGATATAGACATTGGTTATCTTTCCGCCGCCTACAGCGCCCTTTATATAGCCGCGTATGCGTCTGCCTGCGGCGTCGGAATCCGTAAGAATGATTATTCCCGTTTTTTTAGCGTAGTAACGGATAAGTTCAAGCTTCTCGGTATCCTTGAATATGCCGAAGCCGTTAGTGATTATGATAACAGCGTCAACAATGGAGGACAGCTTTATCTTGTCATATTTGCCTTCAACGATTATAGCTTCATCTATTTTTATCATTATCTCACCCGTTAATTCTTAGTCATCAGCATTTTCGTAACGGTCTGCTCGAGTATCGTCTTTTCGTCTCCGCCGCCTGAATTCAGTGTTATATTTGTATCTCGGAGTATCTTTATGCATTCTCTCAGCCTGCGGATACTCATACGTGAGCTGTCACGGAACGCATTTTTTACCTTGAACTCCCAGACATAAGCGAAATCCTCTTTAACGTCCATGACCTGCTTGCCACGCTGTCTTGCACAGGCGGCGCGGTACATATCTATGAACGAACCCGTAATATTTGCAAGAACTGCTCCCCTGTTTTCCTTGTCCTGCATGAGCTCGTCAAGAGCCTCGAATGCAGATCTTTTGTTGAAAGCCGCAACCGCGTCGGCAAGCTTGAAAAAGGTAACGTCGCTCTGTCTGTGGACGAGGTTTTGCAGTACCTCGGAGGTTATCTCGCCGCTGCCAACATAGGAGCAGAGCTTGTCTATCTCATTTTTTATAGTAAGGGTGTCCGACTGACACATTTCCGCAAGCTCACGGGCTCTGTCAAGGGAGATAAGAGCTCCGCGGGCAGAAACACTCGCTGCTATCTCCTTTGCAAGCTCATTCTCGGCCTTTATGGGACACTCAACAAGCTCTCCCACCTTTGCAGCAAGGTCGGCAAGCTTCTTGTTTTTGTCCTTTATGATACTTTTACCAGTTTTGTAATCAGTCTTTACTGCTATCTCAAAGCCCGTGACATTGAAAATGACCACTGTCTGAGACGGTATGTCTTTCAGGACCTCTGCCAGCTTTTTATTAAGGTCCTCGGCGCGGAGTCCAGCCATGTTTTCACGGGGCTTCTCGCAGTTATAGTCGTTTATTAGGATACAGTTGTAATCTGACATCATAGGCATCATCTGTATCATGTCATAAAGCTCCGAGGTATCAAGATATCGCCCGTCAAGCTTGTTCAGAGCGAAATCCTCATTGTCGCCCACGGCAGCCTTGATTATCTGCTTAGTGAGCTTTTCCACCTCGGGAATATTCTTTCCGAAGATATAATACAGATTTTTCAGCTCGCCTTTTTTCAGCTCCGCCTTTACAGTTTTAGGATCAGTCTGTGGCATTACAGCCTCCTTATATTACAGCTGCCCGAACCTGACAGCACGATCTCAAAATTATTTCCGTTATCGAGATAGATCACGGAATCATTGCTTCTTTCTGCGTTTTTAGGGACATTTCCGTACATAACGGTAACACTGTCGGGCGATATTTCACCGCTCCTTGCAGGAGCAATTACTGCCTTTTCATCATTGCTCCTCACAGTAACTGTGCCGCCGCTGTACTCAACTGAAAAGCTCCCCTCATCAATAACGAAGCCTTTATCGCCAAAACAGGTGATATCGAAGTCATCTGAACTTACATCATCACCCGAAGCAAGCCATTTTCCTGTATCAACGAATTCAAGCTCCTTGAGATAGCTCGCATATGAGGACTGGACTTTATTGGTGAGCACAGTTGTATTCACCGTATCAATACAGTTTCTTGTAAGATATTTCCGCACATACCGAGCAGACTTGTAATGTCCGCTGAGGTCGATGATGTCGGTGCTGCCGCCGCCGCACACAACTATAGCCGCATTACTGCCGTTTCCGAGAACTGCAATTGTCGTATGCTTGTCCTTTTGCATACGAACAACGCCTGCCCCGACAAACATGAAAACCATAGCCGCCGCAATAACACCGCATATATACTTCCTATTTCTGAAAAGAGCCGCTGTAAAAGCAGTTGCGGCCATGCAGAGCAGAAGTCCCAGTACAAGCTCCTTACTGTCGCATGAAAAATGAGTGAATCTTATTCTTGCGGCAGAATCTGATATTCTCAGTACAAATTCATTGATGTACTTTGATATGAAAAGAAGATCAACAAGTCCGCCTGTAAGAGCATAAATAAGACCTGTCATCATCGAAATCGAGCACAAAGGAACTATAAATATGTTGCTTATAGGCGAAATAAGTGAAGTCTCATCAAAGAACAGCAGTGAAAACGGAAAAACGCACAGAGTAGTACAAAGCATTACCGCGCAGTTTTTGATGAATCTCTGATAAAGCTGTTCATCAGGCATATCCTTTGTCATGTACGGTGCAAAGACGCCGATACCGAATGTGCCTGCAACAGACAGTATAAAGCCCTCGTCATAGACAGCATAGGGCTGAAAAAGACATATCAGAAGAACCGCTGCCGAAAGCGAATTAAAAGTGTCGTTCTGACGTCTGAACAGCCTTGCGGCGTAGAAAAAGTTCATCATTATGGCTGCTCTTATGGCTGAAATCGGATAATTGGCAATAGCAATGATAAAAAGGAGCAAGCACTCCATTAGTGCAAAGGAAACGTACTTATTTATGCGAAGCTTTTTCAGCAGCCACATAAGCACAAATATCGCTACTGATACATGAAGTCCTGAGACTGCCAGCATATGACCGACACCGCAGCGATATACTGCCGTCTTAACATTGTCGTCCATGCTGCGCTTTTCGCCGAAGACCATTCCTGCCAGCAGGTCTCCGCTGTCTTTTCCAAGGTTAAGGCGAAACGCCGATATCATGTCCTCTCTGTAACGTTCAATAGCTTTTCCAAGCTTTCCTGCATTTCTGTGTTCAACACTGATATCCTTTGCATTTTTCAGCGTAAGAAATATCCCGTCAGACTTATAGTACTTCTCTCCATCGAAAAGATAGTCCGACTTTGGTATCTGAAAGCCGCAGCTGCCAATATGAAGGATATCGCCCTTTTCAGCTCCAAAAGAATCCGAATAATATGTGACTTTAGCTTTTATACTGCCGTTTATCCTGCCGCTGAGCGTATATGAAGCATTCTCTCCGCTGTAATACTGAACGTCAGTGACCTCGCCGCGAAAGCTCCCCTCGCTGCCGTTAAAAGCAACAGCAGGTCTGTATCTTACAGCCGTATATGTGCAGAAAACTCCCGCAGAAGCTGCAAAAAACACGGCCATAAGCGCAATGTCTTTCAATTTAAAGCCAAAACGGATACCAACTATACAAGCCGCGGCAATAACCATTGAAAATATTATCAGTATAGCAGGATCTGTAAAAAATGAAGCGAAAAACAATCCCGCCATATACGCTGCCGCAGCTCCAATCATTTTTCGCTTCATAATCTATTCCTTATTTAAAGAAAAGAGGCAGCTTCTCTAAGAAGCAGATATCTTTTCTGTCCGCAGCGTCGCCCTCTGCAAGCACCGCAGATCTGCCCGATATTATACCGCCTGCCGCGTGTACAAGCTCCTCAAGAGCGCGAAGTGACTCGCCTGTGCTGATAACGTCGTCAACGATAAGCACCTTTTTGCCCTTGAGCATTGCTGCTTTTTCCTGTGAAAGGTAAAGTGTCTGCTCGGCAGCAGTTGTTATGGACTTTACGCTTACTGAAATAGGCTCGGTCATATAGAGCTTTACAGACTTTCTTGCAACAACATAGCGCTTGCTGCTCTGTCTTGCCATTTCGTAAGCAAGCGGGATACCCTTTGACTCGGCAGTAAGGATAATATCGAAATACGGAGACTTTCCAAGAAGCTGTTCAGCAGTCTTGACAGTAAGCTCTACATCAGAGAACATAACGAAAGCCGCAATATCTATCTTATCATTGAGCGGACAGATAGGAAGCTCCCTTTCAAGCCCTGCAATAGTCATTTTATATGTATTTGCCATAGCAGCCTCCTTATTCTGTCTTGCCGAGAGACTCAGGTCCCCAGCCCATTTTCACGCCTGCAAGCATATGGAAATGCAGGTGCTTTACGGTCTGACCGGCATCATCGCCGCAGTTATTTATGATACGGTAGCTCTCGATACCCTCAGCCTTTGCAATTTTTGCAGCAGCCTCGAATACCTTTGCTACAGCATTTGAGTTTTCCTCAGTTATCTCGTTTGCGCAGGAGATATGTACCTTTGGGATAATGAGATAGTGAACAGGTGCGATAGGAGCAATGTCCTTGAATGCAAATACAAATTCGTCCTCGTATACCTTTGTGCTTGGTATCTCGCCGTCAATGATCTTACAGAATAAACAGTCCATATTGATTCTCCTTTTATAATTTATTATGGGGGCGGCAAAGCCGCCCGTTATATTACTTGATTGTATCGGCAACTACGTCTGCAAACTTAGCCATAGCCTCGTCTATCTTGGAAATGTCGCCTGCACCTGCCATAGCACCGTCGGGCTTTCCGCCGCCCTTACCGCCTGTTACGGCAGCTATCTCGCGGACTATCTTGCCTGCATTAGCGCCCTTTGAAACAGCGTCCTTTGTACATACGCAGTAGAATGTACCCTTTTCACCAATTGTGCCTGCAAAGAGAGCAATGATTGCCTCTTCCTTGTCCTTTACACTGTCACCCAGCTTTCTGAGTGCGTCTGGAGCAGAGCCGTCCATACGTGCGGAAACTATCTTGATACCGCCGACTTCCTTAGCATTGTCAAAGAGAGCGGCTGTCTTGGAGTTTGCGATCTGCTGTGTAAGGCTCTCTATCTTCTTGTCCTTCTCCTTTGACTCAGCTGCAATAGCTGCGCACTTCTCTGGCAACTCGCTAACATTTGCAAGCTTGAGAGCCTTTGCAGAGCGGAGGATAGTATCCTTGAAGCCGTTCATGAGTTCAAGAACGCCTGCACCTGTAACAGCCTCGATACGTCTTACGCCTGCGGCTACGGAGCTCTCGGAAACTATCTTGAAAAGTCCTATCTGTGCTGTATTTGAAAGATGTGTACCGCCGCAGAACTCAATAGAAGGACCTGCGGTAACAACTCTTACTGTATTGCCGTACTTCTCACCGAAGAGAGCCATAGCGCCGAGCTTGCGAGCCTCTTCGATAGGCATCTCCTGCATTGTAACAGGAATATTGCTGAAGATATAGCCGTTTACGATATCCTCAACTCTTGCTATCTCCTCGTCGGTCATAGCACTGAAGTGGTTGAAGTCAAAACGGCAAGCCTTTTCGTTTACAAGCTGACCGGCCTGATGAACGTGGTCGCCGAGAACCTGTCTCAGAGCATTCTGGAGAAGATGTGCTGTGGTATGATTGCGCATGATAGACATTCTTCTGTCCTTTTCTATCTGTGCAAGGACCTTGTCACCCTTGGAGATACTTCCCTGCTCAACGGTAGCAATGTGGAGGAAGTGTCCCTCAGACTTTATGGTATCATCAACAGAAGCGATATTAGCACCGTTGAGAAGCATACCTGTATCGCCGACCTGACCGCCGCTCTCAGCATAGAAAGGAGTAACATCAAGAACGATGACAACATTATCACCCTCGACAGCTGTCTCTATCTCATTGCCGTTCTTGTAAATAGCAAGAACTTCTGCGTCCTCAGCCTCAAATGCTGAATAGCCAGTGAATACAGTTGCAGGAGCGTCTACCTTTATGCTGTTGTCAGCCCATGATGAGCCTGCCTTTGCAGCGTGGTCAGCCTTGGCTCTTGCTCTCTGCTCCTTTGCCAGCTCTGTGAAGCGGTCACGGTCAACTGTGTAGCCCTTTTCCTCACAAATCTCCTCTGTAAGGTCTATCGGGAAACCATATGTATCGGAAAGCTTGAATGCGTCGTCGCCTGAGAGTACCTTACCGCCCTCAGCAGCAAGCTTTTCTGTGAACTGATTAAGAAGCTCTGTGCCCTTGTCGATAGTCTTAGCGAAGGCTTCTTCCTCAACGCCGATTATCTTCTTGATGTAGTCTCGCTTTTCAGCAAGCTCAGGATAAGCATTTGCGTTCTCGTTGATAACTGTATCGCATACCTCTGTGAGGAATGGTCTTGTAACGCCTAAGAGTCTGCCGTGACGGGCAGCTCTTCTCAGCAGACGACGGAGAACATAGCCGCGTCCTTCGTTTGAAGGAAGGATACCGTCGCCTACCATGAAAGTAGTGCTTCTGATATGGTCTGTGATTACACGGAGAGAAACGTCCTTCTTAGCGTCCTTCTTGTATTCAATGCCTGCAATCTTTGAGATGTGCTTCATGATGTTCTGAACAGTATCTACCTCGAAGATATTGTCAACGCCCTGCATAACACAAGCAAGTCTCTCAAGTCCCATACCTGTGTCGATGTTCTTGTTCTTCATCTCAGCGTAGTGACCTTCACCGTCGCTGTCGAACTGGCTGAATACAAGGTTCCATATCTCGATGACTCTGTCGCAGTCGCTTGCCTGCTCAAAGCTCTCAAAAGGACCGTAAGCCTCGCCGCGGTCAAAGTGTATCTCGGAACATGGACCGCATGGACCTGAGCCGTGCTCCCAGAAGTTGTCCTTCTTGCCGAGACGGATAATTCTGTCGTGAGGGATACCGATGTGGTTCTCCCATATCTGCTCAGCCTCGTCATCGCTCTCGAATATAGTTATCCAGAGCTTCTCGGCAGGGATAGCAAGAGTCTTTGTAAGGAACTCCCAAGCCCACTCGATAGCCTCGGTCTTGAAGTAATCGCCGAATGAGAAGTTACCCAGCATCTCGAAATATGTACCGTGACGTGCTGTCTTACCAACGCTTTCGATATCAGGAGTTCTGATACACTTCTGACAGGTCGTCACTCTCTTGTTTGGAGGAGTAGCCTGTCCCAGGAAGAATTTTTTAAGAGGAGCCATACCCGAATTGATAAGGAGAAGGCTCTTGTCTCCCTGAGGAACGAGAGAGGCGCTTGCCATTCTCGTATGGTTCTTGCTCTCGAAGAACGAAAGATACTTTTCACGTAGATCGTTAAGACCTGTCCACTGCATAAATATATCTCCTTTAATAAAAATATAAAACTTAGCAATACAAAAAAAGCCCCGCCGCCAAATGGGACGAAGGCTCTCGTGGTACCACCCAAATTTGAGAAAACCGCTGTTTTCTCCTCATACATCTTTAACGCAGAATTACGCCCTTGTTTCCAAGGGGAGCTCGGGGGGAGCACCTGCCCTGCGGATAAAGGCTCGCACCAAACGCCTTTTCTCTGAGCTCCGCACACAGACAGTCAATCCCGTCAACGCTATACATTTATTATTATAGCGCTGTTTCCTTAAAAAGTCAATGGGTTTGTAAATTTTTTCGTAAAAAAGCCGCATTAAGAGCCTTTTTTACTGTTCAGCTCCTTTATTTTCTCCGCAATTTCGCGAAAAACAGGTGCTGCGGCGTCATTTCCGTATCCGCCGTCCTCAATGAGAACTGTTACCGCATACTTAGGCTGTCTTGAAGGAAAAAAGCCAGTTATCCACGCATGGCAGAGCTCCTCGCCCTTTTCGTCGTATTTTCCCGTCTGAGCCGTGGAGGTCTTTGCTCCTACGCTGATCTTACGGCTTTTTGCTTTTGACATGTCGTTCTCACGAACAGCCAGAATCATCATTTTTTGCAGTTCCTTTGCTGTTTCCTCACTCATCACCTTTGAAAGCTGAGGATTCTTTTCGCCGCCTATCTCAGCGCCGTCGGCAGTAAGTCCCTTTATCAGCCTTAGTATAGGCATTTCGCCGTTATTAGCTATGGCGCAGGTGAGCTGAGTTATCTGTAACGGAGTTGCTGTAAGCTTCCCCTGCCCGAATGCAAAATTTGCCAGCTCCGCAGGTACGCTGAGCTCCTTTTCTGTGGGCAGTACTCCGCCTGAGCCCGTTATGCCTGCACAGAGGTAGTTTTCTCTGCCGAAACCGAGATATGTCGCCATTTGTCTGTATTTTTTCATATCAAGACATCGGCTCAGACTGATGAAATAGGTGTTGCAGGAGTTTGTCATTGCCTGCGGCATTGTCTGCAAGCCGTGACCGTCAAGCTTATGGCAGTTGAACAGCTTTCCGTCTACGTCGATACTTCCGCCGCAATCGTACACATATCCCCCAAGCCCCTGCTCCAACGCGGAGGCTGCCGTTACAAGCTTGAATACCGAACCAACGCTGTAGGAATATAAGGCGCGGTCAATAAGCGGACATCTCTCGTCGTTCATGGATTCAGCTATATTATCGGGCTCGTAGCTTGGAAAGCTCGCCATTGCGAGAATATCACCCGTTTTAATATCGGCGCAGACAATAGCTCCCTTTTCGATATTTCTGCCGCATTTCTCGCATATCTCCTGTATATCCCTGTCAAGCGTCAGCACAACTCCGCTTTTATACGCCTTTGTACGGAATACCTCTTTTCCGTCGCCTATCATTATGTTTCCGAAGCCGTCAACTGTGTAAGTCACGCTGTTCTCGGAAAAGCTGTTGCGCAGAATGGAATCATATGCGTACTCTATTCCGTCAACTCCTTTATTATCCGATAAATAGCCAATTACATGGCGAGCAGTCTGCTTTTCGGAATAACGGACAGGCACTTCAAATACAGTTAGTCCCTCGCTTTCAAGAGCATTATCGGTACAGGTAAAAACAAAGGGCTCCCCTTTTTCAAAATCACGGTAAAACTGCTCTTTATCCTCGGCATAACGCGCCGTATCCTCACGGTTGAGAGCCGATGGAACAGCAGCTGCCATATGCTTGGTTTCGGAGTTTGTAAGAGGCTTCATGTTTCTGTCGTAAATCGTCCCCTGACACTCCCCTACCTCTAAAGTCATCTTGCTGCTGAAATCCGCCGCAGGAATATCCTGTGAATAAAAGGCAAGTCTGTAATAATTGCCAACCAGCAGAGTAAATGATAGGAAAAATACCGCTGTAAGTATAAGAACTCCGTGTTCTCCCCGTTTTCTGACCATAATATCACCTCAAGGGTGAGTATTGTCAGTATGAGGAAGAATATGCAAAAAGCCGCAGATAAGTATCTGCGGCTTTTAAACTATTCAAGTATTACCGTAAAAGGTCCGTCGTTAAGGAGCTCGACCTTCATATCAGCGCCGAACTCACCTGTTTCAACGTGCTTGCCCTTGCTGCGGAGATACTCCACGAAATATTCATACAGCGCATTTGCTTTTTCAGGCTTTGCAGCCTGTATGAAATTCGGTCTGTTGCCCTTGCGGCAGTCAGCATACAGCGTAAACTGCGGCACCACAAGAAGCTGTCCGCCTACGCTTTCAAGGTCGAGATTTATCTTGTCATTCTCGTCAGAGAAGATACGAAGTCCCGATATTTTGTCCGCAAGTCTTCGGCAGTCCTCCTCGGTATCCTCATGTCCCACACCGAAAAGCAGCAGAAATCCAGTACCTATCTTGCCGATGATATTTCCGTCTACCTTTACGCTTGCAGAGGTGACTCGCTGTAAAACTATCCTCATTCACGCCTACTTTCTGACAATATCCATACCGAAGGGCTTCAGAGTCAGCTCATTTCTTTCGCCGCCGTCGATAATGCTGTACATTGCCTTTGGAAGTGTAATATTTACCTCTTCCTCAGAATTATTGAAGAAAAAGATATAATCGTCAAGTCCGTTTGTTCTTGTGGTGACCTCGACGCCCTTGGGCAGGTCTTTAAGACGAGGTATTCCTGTCTGCTTCATAATGTTGCCTGCAAAGCTTTCATAGAAGTCCATATTGCAGACTGTACCCACATAGTATGTGACACCGCTGCAATAGCGGTTCATAGTTACAGCGGCACTGCCTGCATAGAAGCTGTCCTTATACTCCGCATAAGCACGTGCTGTTGTGACCTCAAGTACATCGCACCACTGGCGGCAGGTAAACTTATTTCCTGCGAAGTCCGCAATGGTCTGCTCGGTATTGCCGATAGGATCGTACTCCTTGACCTCCGCACCTATCATCTCGCGGTATACTGTGGGGAGCGGCTCCATAATGCAGTTGTTGCACTGGTCCTTGACGCCGCTGCGGTTTGTCATTATAAGCGTACCGCCCTTTATTACATAACGGTAGATATTCTCGGCAGAAGCCTTGTCGTAAACATACATTGCAGGCGCAACTACTGCCTTGTACTTTGAAAGGTCGGCTGTTGGAGATATGATATCCACATTTGTGCCGTAACGTGTAAAGGCTGCATGGAAATATCTCAGCTGTTCAAGATAATTGAAGCCCTCTGTCTGTGGCTGTATCCTGAATGCCCAGTCGTTTTCAGGCGAATAGAGTATGGCAACGTCGGAAACAAGCTCTGTAGTCTCGATAACGCTGAGCTTTGAAGCTTCTCTGCACAGCTCGGCAAATTCCTTAAAGCGCCGTGAGGGCACATTGCTGTGGTCAAGAAGTCCGTGCCAGAACATCTCCGCACCCTTATTTGCAGTTCTCCAGCGGAAATGCATGACAGTATCAGCTCCATGAGCCATTGCCTGCATAGCATAGCCTTTTATCTGTCCCGGCTTTGGAGTAGGTCCCATAGGAGCCCAGCTGCCTGTAGCACCGCTGAGCTGCTCCATTACCCAGAAATTACGCTGTTTAAGTCCGCGCATAAAATCAAGCTCAAAAGCATGGGAATTGGGGTTATTGTCATCGCCTGATATACGTACAGGCGGATAATTGTCATATGATGTAAAGTCAAGCATACTGAAAAGCTTGTAATAATCAGGTGTATTCTCGCAGAAAAACGTGTTTGTTGTGACCTTTGCCCTTGGATTCTCACGCTTTATTATCTGAGCCATATCGCTTACGAACTTTACGGCTGTATCTGACGAAAACCGCGCAAAATCAAGGCAAAGGGCAGGGTTCTGCCATGCTTTCGGGTAAGCCGTGGGAGGCTGTATCTGCGTGATATTGCTGTATTCTCCGCTCCATACGCTGCTTCCGAAAGCGGCATTGATGTTTTCAAGAGTATCATACTTGTCTATGAGCCAGTCGCGGAACAGTCCGCGGCAGGTCTCGCAGGTGCAGGGATAAGCCTCTATCTCGTTGTCTATCTGCCATGCGGCAATTGCAGGATTGTTGGCATAACGCCTTGCAAGCTGCTCGGTGATACGCTTTGCGTAATACAGGAACATAGGCGCATTGAGACACCTGTGTCCCCTGATGCCTGTCTGTAGCCTTTTACCGTCCGCACCGACCTGTACGATATCGGGGTAGGTCTCGTACATCCATAATGGCGGACAGCTTGTAGGTGTGCAGAGCACTACTCCTATTGCATGGCGCGAAAAGGTACTGATAGCTTCGTCCAGCCACTGAAAGTTAAACTGACCGTCTCTGGGTTCAAGCTTTGACCACGCAAACTCTCCGATACGAACAAGCTTTACGCCTATCTTCGCCATAAGGTCTGAGTCAGCCTTCCATAATGCCCTGTCCCACTGCTCGGGATAATAGTCAACGCCTATTTTCATAATATCTCTCCTGTCAGTCTATGGAATACTCAATAAGTCCGCAGTTATCCATGAACCAGTTTGAAAACTGCTCTGTAGTCATGTCGTTGAAATATGTCTCAATAACGCGGCAGACACCGCCGTGGCTTACTATAAGCACATTTTTGCCGCTGTAATTCTTTATGATATCATCAAGTGCGGAGTAAACTCTGTGAGCAAGCTGCATGAGAGACTCGCCGCTTTTGCCCATACGTACGCCAAACTCAGTCTTATTCTCGGCAAAGCCCTCGGTAAATCTGCTTTTGCCCTCATAATAGCCGTAGTCCCACTCGCGAAGGCGCTCGTCAGTGACTATCTCCAGTCCGCAGCGCTCAGCAACCGCACGGGCTGTACGCTGTGCCCGCTTCATGGGAGAAGCAATGATAATATCAATGCAGTTCATATCGGCTATCTTCTCAGCCAGTATAAGAGCCTGCTTTTCACCTGTTTCATCAAGGTCAATATCCGTTGTCCCCATGATGATCTCCTGTTTGTTATATGAGGTCTGTCCATGCCTCGTTGAGAATATTTTCAATACGATTCCTCCGTTATATTTCAGAAGCCTTTTCTATCTCTGCACGGGCATTGTCCAGCATGAGCTCGCTTGGACTGTCGCCGCCCATGATACGGGCTATCTCAGCAACTCTGCCCTCCATATCAAGGTGCATTACATGAGTCTCGGTACGCTCGCCAACTATCTGCTTCTCAATGAGAAGGTGGTCGTCAGCCATTACAGCTATCTGCGAAAGATGGGTAACGCAGATGACCTGTCTCACCTTGCCTATCTCACGGAGCTTTATGCCGATTTTTTGAGCCGCCTTGCCGCTTACGCCCGTATCTATCTCGTCGAATATCATAGTCGGGATAGAATCCTTGTCGGCGATAACGCTTTTCAGCGCAAGCATTATACGTGAAAGCTCGCCGCCTGAGGCTATCTTTGAAATGGGCTTAGGCTCCTCGCCCTTGTTGGCAGATATAAGGAACTCCACGCTGTCCATGCCGTTCACTGTGAGCTTGCCCTTTTCATGGCGGACTGCGATTATTACGCCCTCCATGTTGAGAAATTCAAGCTCTGCTGTGACGCGCTCGGTAAAGCGCTTGGCAACGCTCTCGCGGTAATCATAGAGCTTCTTAGCCTGCTCCGTAACTTTATGGAGAAGCTCATCGCGCTTCTCTGTAAGTGACTTTATCTCGCTGTCTGAGCTTTCAAGCTGCATGGACTCGCGGCAGGCGTCATCATACATTTTTATGAGTCCCTCGCAGTCAGTGGCATACTTGCGCTTCAGCTTGTTTATACTTCCCAGCCTTGTTCCGAGATATTCCAGACGCTGTCCGTCCAGCTCAACCCTTTCGGCAAGTGATTCAAGCTCTGAGGCGATATCTGCAAGCTCTATCTCAGCCGCAGAAAGGCGCTCATACAGCGTATTGAGCTTTTCGTTATTGTCGGTATACTGGGCTATCTCAGTCTCAGCCGAAACAAGCATATCATTGGCAGCTTCTTCGCCTGTTATGGCGTTCACTGCGTTTTTAATGGCGATTATGGTCTTTTCGGAGTTCTTTGCAGTCTCGTACTCCTTTTCAAGCTCCTCGTCCTCATTCTCACGGAGCTCCAGCTCGCCGATATCGCTGATTATATCCTCAAGGTAACGGCTGCGCTCAACACGGGACTGCTCCTGCTTTTTCAGCTCGCCGAGACGTCTTGCAGTATGCTGAAGCTGGCGGAAGGTCTCCCTGTACTCATTCAGCAGAGTGTCATCGCCGCCGAAGCCGTCAAGTATCTGCAAATGTTTCTCGCTGTCAAGAAGTATCTGATTGTCGTGCTGTCCGTGGATATTGATAAGCATTGAGCCTATCTCTTTAAGAAGAGCCGCTGCTGCCGTTCTGTTATTGATACGTGAAACACTGCCGCCGTCGGCGCTTATCTCCCTTGTGACCGTTATCTCACGGTCATCATGGGCAATTCCCAGCTCATCAAGCTTTGCGCATACCTCGTCGGAAAGCTCTGTAAAAAGCGCAGTTATAACTGCCTTATCGCAGCCTGTGCGGACAATGTCCTTGGTACAGCGCTGTCCGAGAACAGCGTTTATGCCGTTGATAAGTATGGACTTACCTGCGCCTGTTTCGCCTGTAAAAATGTTCAGCCTGCTGCCAAGAGGTATCACTGCTTCTTTTATGACAGCAAGGTTCTGTATGTATATCTCTTTTAACATTCTGAGAGTTTACCTCCTGGGGAAAAGCTCGCTGCGAAACTTCTTGGAAAGCTTCTTTGCGTCGGCTTCGCTCCGCACAAGTATAAAGATAGTATCGTCGCCTGCGATAGTTCCCACAACGCCCTGATGCTCTACGGAGTCTATGGCGGCACAGGTGCCCTGCGCCATTCCTGCACGGCATTTGAGAACAATGGTATTCATGGCATAATCCACCGATATAACAGCTTCTTCAAAGAGAGATTTCTCCGTAATTGCCGCGGCAGGCATAGTATAACGGTAAATGCCCTTGTCATCGCGCTGCTTCACTAATGAGAGCTGCTGTATATCACGGGAAAGAGTTGCCTGCGTGGTCTTTATTCCGCGCTCTGCAAGCAGCTCGATAAGCCTCTCCTGAGTTGCGACGGGCTGCTCGGTTATTATTTCAAGAATTGCTTCATGTCTGCGGTTTTTCATAATACCACCGTGCTCCTTATTTTATGGGCTTGCACATTTTTTTGCAAAGGGACTCGTGGAAGGAATTGCCTATAAGGTCTATGAAGTTTATATTGTTCCTTCCGCGGCATATCTCTATTGATTCGTCACGGGCAAGACTGATGAAGTGCTCGCCGTCCACGTTTATGACCATGCTGTCCTCTCGGGTAGTCGTCACCTTCATGCGAAGCTTCCTGCTCGGTGAAAACATTGTAGCTCTCGAAAACAGCGAATGAGGGCATATAAGCGTCATCTCTATACATTCAAGGTCAGGCTCGATAACGGGACCGCCTGCGGAGAGAGCATAGGCAGTTGAACCCGAGGGAGTGCTGAAAAGCACACCGTCTGCTCGGTATTTTCCCACAAGGTAGCCTTCAGAATAGACCTCAAAATCGCATATCCTGAAGCTGCCCGAACGTGCCGAGACCTCGTTGAGGACAGTTGCCGTAACATCGCCGTCCTTGCCATGATATAATACATCAAGAGTCATTCGCTGGGATATGTCGTACTCACCTGTAGTGAGCAGGCTCAGCTTGTCGAGCTGGTCTGCTTCGAGACCTGCCATAAAGCCGAGAGTTCCCGTATTTATACCGAGAAGCTTGGTATCGCTGCCCATGAGCAGCTTTGCACAGCGGAGGATAGTTCCGTCGCCGCCTATGGCAAGAACTACGTCTGCTGTCTTTACAGCCTCGCTTATATCTTCAAAGCTTACGTGCGGTTTGTCTGAAAAATCGTTTCTGAATATTTCACTGACCGAAACGTCTATGCCGCAGTCCGCAAGCACATCACAGGCTTCACGGGCGCAGCTGAGCGCATTGGTCTTCTGGAAATTAGGGTACAACGCTGCCTTCATAAACGCACTCCTTATAGTTTAGTGAATGAACTGTCTGTCAGCTCCTTGAAGTCATGTATCTTTGGTTCTCCTGCGGTTTTTCTGAGCTTCACAAGATACTCTATATTGCCGCTTCCGCCGCGGACGGGAGAATAGGTGTACTGCTCGGTAACAAAGCCGATAGACTGTGCAAAGCTGTCTATTTCCGACAGTACACGGATATGGACCTTTCTGTCCTTTACTATGCCGCACTTGCCGATATCGCTCCTGCCTGCCTCAAACTGCGGCTTTATGAGCACAGCGGCTGCTGCGCCCTCTTTGAGAAGCTCATAGACCTTGGAAAGTATCTTGGTAAGGGAAATGAACGAAACGTCCACGGATATGATATCAGCCTGTCCGCCTAAATCCTCGGCGATAACGTCGCGGATATCAGTGCCCTCCATATTGACAACTCGGTCATCGTCCACAAGGCGCTGTGCAAGCTGACCATGTCCCGTATCGACTGCAAAGACCTTAGCTGCTCCGTTTTGCAGCATAAAATCGGTGAATCCGCCTGTAGAAGCTCCGATATCGAGACAGACCTTGTCTTTGAAGTCAAGTCCGAATACCTCGGCTGCTTTTTCAAGCTTCAGAGCGCCGCGTCCGACATAGCTCTCGCTCTCAGAGGACTCGATAACGTCCTCGGGAGTTACTTCGTCAGAAGCCTTTTTTGCCGTCTTTCCGTTGACAGTAACATTTCCTGCAAGTATCATTTCCTTGGCTCGCTGACGGCTTCTTGCAAGTCCCCGTGAGACCAGCTCGCTGTCAAGCCTTGCCATTATTATTGCTCCTCTGACGGATATAATCCGCCATTCTGCACCTTGTAAGCCCAAGCTTGTCAAGACATGAGCGCACAGAAGCCTGCTTTACAAAGCCGTCCGCAGTAACTCTGCTGTAGTCTCCGCAGTAGCCAAGCTCAGAAAGGATATCTCCTACCTTTTCGGAAATACTTCCCTCGCCCATAGACTCCTCAAAGAATACTATCCTCGGGTACTGCTTTATCTCATCGCCCAGCTTTCCGTCAAGCGGGAATATCTTTGTAAGCTTCAATATATCGCAGTTTATGCCGCTCTTTTCAAGCTCTTTCTGAGCCTTTATTGCTTCATTATAAAGCCTGCCGTATGTAATGATAAGAGTTTTGCTGCCGCTGAGCTGCTTGAAGAGCCATTCTGTCGTGATATCAGACTGGTCGAACTCCATTTTTTCAGAGCCTCTCGGATAACGCACTGCTGCAAGCCCCTTATCCTCGTATATAGCCTTTCTCATGCACATTTTCATCTCCATGTAACACGATGGCGAATAGATAACTGTATTAGGTATTGAGGTAAGCATGGGAACATCGAGAAGTCCCTGATGTGTTTCACCGTCCTCGCCGACAACTCCTGCACGGTCTACGCCGAGAACTACATGAAGTCCTCCGATAGCAACGTCGTGGACGAGCTGGTCATAGGCTCTCTGCAAAAATGTGGAATACACCGCAAATACAGGTGTCATTCCCATGGAGGCAAGTCCGCCTGCAAAGGTTACTGCGTGCTGCTCCGCGATTCCCACATCGAAGAATCTGTCGGGGTACTTGAAGTGGAAAAACTGCAAACCCGTACCGTATTTCATAGCCGCTGTGATAGCGCAGAGCTTCTCGTCCTTGTCGGCAAGCTTTACGAGCTCCTTGCCGAAAACGGTGGAATAGCTATCTGCGGCGGCAACCTCGGGATTACCCGTAGCAATGTCAAATTTCGAGATACCGTGATATTCTCCCGGATTTGCCTCGGCAGGGCTGTAGCCCTTGCCCTTTACGGTCTTGACATGGATAAACACAGGCTGATGATAGGACTTAGCCATGTGGAAAACTTCTTCAAGCTCCGCAAGATTGTGTCCGTTGACAGGTCCGAGATAGATGAAGCCCATGTCCTCGAACATGGTACTCTGCTCAAGAATGTTGGATTTTACAGAATCCTTTACATTCTTGATACCCTTGGTAACGCTCTTGCCGACAAGAGGTATCTTTTCAAGTCCACGCTCAACGGCTCTCTTTGTGTGAAGATATCTCTCGGTATTACGCAGAGATGTGAGGTATTTTGAAAGAGCTCCAACGCTCTTTGAGATAGACATATTGTTGTCGTTAAGGACTACTATGAGATTGCGCTGACGGTCTCTGCCGCAGTTGTTCATAGCCTCGTAGAACATACCGCCCGACATAGCTCCGTCACCTATAACAGCTACCGCATAGTTGTCCTTGCCCTGAAGCTTCATTGCTTCGGATATACCGCAGGCAACGGAGACAGATGTACTGCTGTGTCCGCTGATAAAGGTATCGTGCTCAGACTCTGAGGGCTTTGGAAATCCAGATATTCCGTTCTCCTGTCTCAGTGTAGAGAATCTGTCAAGTCTGCCTGTGAGTATCTTATGAGTATAAGCCTGATGACCGACGTCCCAGACTATTTTATCCTCGGGAGAATTGAAATTGCGGTGGAGAGCCATTGTAAGCTCTACAGCTCCCAGATTTGAAGCAAGGTGCCCGCCTGTTTTTGAAACTGTGGAAATAAGTATAGTTCTTATCTCCTTGCAAAGTCCGTTACACTGAGAAATAGTAAGCTTTTTCAGATCCTGAGGGAGCTGGAGCTCCTCCAGCGTCACCTTTTCGTTATTACTTATATTTTCTTTCATATTCTATGAAATGCGGATAAGCTCCGCAGCTCCTTTGCGTTAATTCTTTCTTTTAAGAAGCATTTCTGTAAGTTCTGTGAGAAATGCGTCGTTTCCGAATTTTTCAAGGCAGCCGAGAGCCTCTTCGGTTATATTATTTGCGATCTCCTGAGCCTTTTCAACTCCGTAGAGAGTAACAAAGGTGGTCTTGTTCTCCTCCTCGTCACTGCCTACAGGTTTGCCAAGCTCCTCAGTAGTGCTTGTAACATCAAGGATATCGTCGATTATCTGGAAAGCAAGCCCAAGCTTGAAGCCGTAATCGGCAGCAGCTTGTATCTTCTCCTCGTCAGCTCCTGCACAGATACAGCCCATCATGCAGGATACAGCGATGAGCTGACCTGTCTTGTGGTGGTACATATTGCGGAGATTAGCCTCGTCAACATCAGTGCGCTCCTCGTTTTCCATGTCGATGACCTGTCCGCCGCCCATGCCTTCTCTGCCTGAGCCCTTTGCAAGACATGAAACAAGTCTTACCTTCTGCTCGGCAGTGAGCTGCTTGTCGTCAGCGATGACCTCGAATGGCAGCATACAAAGCGCGTCACCTGCAAGAATAGCCATTGCCTCGCCGAAAGCCTTGTGACAGGAGGGCTTTCCGCGGCGGAAATCGTCGTTGTCCATAGCAGGAAGGTCGTCGTGGATAAGCGAGAATGTGTGTATCATCTCGATAGCAGCAGCAGGTGCAGCTGCTTTCTTGTAATCAGCTCCGAGAGCATTGCAGAATGCATACACAAGAACGGGACGGATATGCTTTCCGCCTGCTTCAAGGGAATAATTCATGGCGTCGATGAGGTTCTTCTGAGCCGCCATGCTATCCGAAAAAGCATTGTATTTTTTGAGATTAGTCTCTGTAAATGTTATGTATTCCTGCATTGTTTCCTTGAAATTACTCATTTTTCCATTCCTCCGTCGTCCTCGGTTATTTTTATCTGAGCTTCGTCAAGCTGCTTTCTGCAAGCCGCCGAGAGCTTCACGCCCTCGCCGTAGAGCTCCACAGCCTTTTCAAGGGGGATATCGCCCTTTTCAAGCTCGGATACTATCTTGCCGAGACGAGTCATATTATCTTCAAATGTAAGCTTTTCTTCCATTTTATCACCATTTATCAGTTATCTCGGCTTCTGCGCCGCCGCTTCCGAAGCCTATCTTTATTTTATCGCCCTTTTTGAGTGTTTCGGAGCTGCTGAGCAGCTTTTCGCCCTTGTATACCAGCGAATAGCCGCGCGAAAGAACTTTCAGCGGGCTGAGACTGTCAAGCCTTGCAGCCTTTTCATCAAGCTGGCGTTCAAGCCTGTCCATATACCGCAGAAAGGCAGTATCACGGCGCTTGTCAAAGGCACTGAGCCTTTCTGCCGTAAGCTTCAGACGATTCTCGGGAGACTGTGCCGTAAGCCGCGCATTCAGCGCTATAAACCTGTCCGTTGACTTGTCCAGAACAGACAAAGCAGAACGCTCTGCTCTGCGCTCCAAAAGGGATATTTTTTCGTAAAGCAGCGTGATATCGGGAGCTGCAAGCTCTGCCGCCGCCGAGGGAGTAGGAGCACGAAGGTCTGCGGCAAGGTCAGCAACAGTGAAGTCGGTCTCATGTCCTACCGCCGATATCACAGGCACCTTGCAGTTATATATGGCATACGCAACCTTTTCGGTATTGAATGCACTCATGTCTTCGCTGGAACCGCCGCCGCGTCCGACAATAATAACATCGCAGCCTGCCGCTTCTGCTTTGAGTATGCCTGCGCATACAGACTCGGCAGCTCCCTCGCCCTGCACCTGAGCATTGACGGCATAGACCTCTCCAAGAGGGTAACGCCTTGAAAGTACGTTGATTATATCGCGGACAGCCGCACCGCTGAGGGACGTAACCGCGCCTATCTTTTTAGGCATAGGCGGTATGGGACGCTTGTGCTCCTCGGCAAATATGCCCTCCTTTTGCAGCTTCTTTTTCAACTGCTCCAGAGCTACATTTGCCTTGCCTGCACCCTCGGGGATTATATCGTTGACGTAGAGCTGATAAACTCCGTCACGCTCGAAAACTCCGAGACTGCCTGCTGCAATAACGGACATACCGTCCTCGGGCTCGAATTTAAGACGAGCCGCCGCACTTGCGAACATCACTGCCTTTATGGAACTCTCGCTGTCTTTCAGTGTGAAATAAACGTGTCCGCTTCGGAAATGCTTCACGTAGTTGGATATCTCGCCGCGAACCATTATGCCTTGCAGATTGCGGTCGTTTTTCAGTATCGAACCGATGTATTTATTTATCTGTGTAACTGTGATTACAGGCATTATTTTTCTCCTGTGTTTTTCAAATAGCCGTATATAGCCACTCCTGCCGCATTGTCGCAGGAAAACTGCGGCTGTGCGAAACTTGCTGACGGGTATCGGGAAATTATCCTGTCGCGGATAATAACGTCCGACATGACTCCGCCTGCCAAAACCAGCGGCAGCTCACCGTATTTATCTATGGCATGGTCTGTCATTGCAAGTATGGTCTCGGCAATAAAATCGAGGCAATATTTAGCTATATTCTCGGGACTTTCGCCGCCGTCAAGCATATTTCCGCACTTGTTCTCCAGACCTGAAAGACAGCAATTCCCGTCTTTCAGCACCGGCTTTGCCTTGAAGTGCTTGTTGGCATTCATCGCCAGTTTTTCAAGCTCCGCACCGCATGGAAAATGAAGTCCGAGCATAACGCCTGTACGGTCAACAGCCTGTCCTGCCTTTAAATCGAGAGAAGTTCCTATCTCCGATATTCTGAGCACACATTCATCATCGGACTCACAAAGCAGACAGTCGGTAGTTCCGCCGCTGACGTGAAAAGCGATGAAGCGCTCATTCACTAAGTCAAGCCTGTCCGCGGAATAAAGCGCCGCAAGGATATGACCTATCTGATGAGATGTGGTGTACAGCTTGGCTCCTGTTACCGCCGCATATGAACGTGCAAAGCCCTCTCCGCAGAGAAAGCACGGCATATAAGAGCCCTCAATGTTGCGCGGTCTTGCAGAAGCCGTTACCGTTTTGGGCATGGCTATGCTGTTTTCACTGAAAAGCTGCTCTATCATCTCGGGGAGCTGCTTGGTGTGGTGGAAAACCGCGTCGCTCTGGCGAAGTCCAAGCTCTCCCTCCTTGACGGGAAGAAGCTTCTTTGTCTGGTATATCCTGTTCTCCTCGCTGACGTACACAGCAGCAGATGTGGTATAGTTGCTTGTATCGACTCCCAGATACTCAGGCATTTTCGCCCTCCGACTTCTGTGTATCACGTGAGAATGCTCCGAGAACGCCGTTGATGAAAGCTGTGTCCTCCTGATATGTATACATCATGGAAAGCTTTATAGCCTCGCTGATAGCCGCATTCATGGGAGTATTGTCATCATAGAGCGACTCGAACATGGCAATTCGCAGAATAGCAAGGTTCAGCTTGGATATTCTCGCAATACTTCTTGATTTGCTGTACTTTGAGATAATCTCGTCAAGCTCAGATGCGTGTTCGAGAGTTCCCTCGACGATCTTCTTTACCTCGTCATTTACGGTTATCTCGTCGATCTCCTCGGCTATCTCATACAGCTCGTTTATATCATCATCGCGCAGAAGCTGCTCGAAAACCAACTTGAATGCGCTGTCTCTTATTTCACGTCTTGTCATTTGAACACTCCTTATTTTCAATGGGACGATACATGAACACCATGGTATCGCTTCCCGTAAATCCGTTTTTTATGTAAAATCTCTCGCTTGGATAGCCCCTTTTGGTCAGAAGAGCCATTGCCGCAACGCCCTCAGCAGTAAGCTCACTGCGAGCATAGTCAAGCACAGCCGTACCTATACCGCTTCGCTGAATATCAGGCGATACACAGAACTCGTCGATGACGTATTCCACACCGTGGAGATATGTAAGCTTTCTGCCGCAGAGTACAGCCTGTATGACGCCGTTCTCCTCAAACACATATCCTATGGACTGCGGAGCTGACATAAGCTCTCTTACCCTTGTCTCGGCAAGCTCAAGGGACCATTCCTCGTTCCACGGCTCAGCAGCAAAGGCTGCGCGGAATACCTCGGCAGCCATTTTCAGGTCACAGAAGCTGTATCTTCTTATCATTCAAATACAACGCCGCTGACGGTAACGTTGACTCTTGCTACAGGAACGCCTGTCATGTTCTGGACATTCTCCTTGACTACAGTCTGGACCTCCTGTGCTACGTTTACAGCTTTTTCGCCGCTCTTGATGACTATCTTCATATCTATGGCAGCTACGTCGCCCATCATGCTTATCCTGATAGGACCGTTTCTTCTGAGCTTGCTCATCTTTCCTATCTCGCCGCCAAGGCTTGCCACGCCCTTGACATCAAGAGCTGCAAGCTTGGCAATGGCGATTATTACGTCGTCTGATATTTTAAGTCTGCTTGAAACCTCAGGCTTCATCTCTTCAACTTCCATAGCGAACCTCCGTGGGCACATATTTGGGTGTTTGTTTTAACTATAATTACGCTTACACCCCGACCATTGTATTATAACATATAATTTCAAAAAAGGCAAGGAACGCGGCAAAAAACTACAATATATTTTTCATTTTTACGTGAAAAAGGCACTTTCCGCGCTTAAAAATATGGATAATTATTCATTTCACTGCTTAACTTCAAAAATACGGATATTCTCCGCAGGTATCTCGGTCTCTCCGAGGATTATCTCCTTTATTGAAGCAGCCTGCGCTTTATCAAGTCCCTCGGTCTTGACTACTACCTTTGCATTTTCGCCGTCAAGATATGCAACGCAGTCCTGAAATCCCTGAGCTTTCACCAGCGATTCGATAGTTCCCTCGCTTTCGATAAGCTTTGATACCTGCACAGCGTCAAGGGCGTTCACTACCATTTCGTTATCGGTAACATCTCCGCCGCCTATCATGGTCTGCAAGGTCTGTACCGCCTCGTCTCTGTCCTTCATCTTGTCAAGACGAGCCTGTGCGAAGTAGTCCTCAGCGGCAGGCTCCGCAGGAGCGTTTACAAACTCGGTCTCACCGTATTTGATACTATCGGTATCCTTCCTGAAGGTCATGGAGCTGCTGTCGGGAGCAAGCTTCGGTGAGGCAGCATAGTTTATGTACACCGCAACTGCCAGCATAAGTGTAAGGCAGGTCATGATTATCTGTTTCTTTCCGATTATAATTGATGGTTTTTTCATAGTTATTCTCCTTTATCTGATTTTTGCAACATATATCTTTGCCGTTGGTATCCCAAGAGCAGCCGAAGCCGCCTTGTATATCTGTTCACGTACAGCAGCATCGCCTCCTCCGCCGCAGACTATTACCGCTCCCGTAATTTCGGGAGCTTCAACTGTTTCGATAAGTGCGTTTTTCTCGCTTCCGCCGCCGACTATCACATATTTCTCTTCCTCCTCCGTTTTATTGTCCGAGCGGCTGTGACGCCCCTCTGTAGCGTATATGTAGCGCTGCTCACTGCCAACAGTCAGATAAACTCTCACCTCTCCTGCGCCCTCTATTTCGCTGAGAAAGGCTTCAAGACGCTTTTCCGTGTCCTTGCAGTAAGCTGCACTGTCGCATAAGCTCTGCCGCTCCGCTTTTACAGCAGGAGCCGCCTTTTTGTCGGGCAAAAGCGACGATATCATTATCAGCAGCAGACCTGCTGTTCCGCATACGGTCATAAATACAGCCCATTTCCTGTTCTTTAGAAGCTCTCTTATTTTTTCATTAACTTCCATTTATGACCTCCGTTTCTTGTCCGGTACTGCCGCGGATCAACCGGGCTGACGCCTCAAAGTCCGACGTGCTGATAATGACTCTATTAATACTTATGCTGCCGTCCTCCGAAATATTAACCTCTGTCTGGATTTTTTCCACTTTTATCCCTGCGGCTTCAAGCTGTTCACGCAGCACTGCTGAAATATTTTCCGAAAGCTGTGTGCACAGCTCATTTTCGTATATTTCCGAAGAATAGCTGTAGTCCGTGCTGTCAAAGGCACTGAGGTCAGGCAGCTCTATTTTGAAAACTCCGCTGACTACAGGAGCTGTAACTGCCACGGCAAAAATCAGCTTCAAGATAAATTCAGCCTGTGCGCGTAGACGAGTGCCCTCGGTAATGCTCTGAACGATGCATATGCCCACTGAAACATAACAGACCGCACGGACTGCCGCAACAAAGTTTTCCATTTAACCACCTGCCGTATGCATAAGTATTCCCGTGCAAAGCACAAACATCACGCCATAACAAGCAAGAACGCTCTGCGCTATGGCAAGGGCGCTGTCAAAGGAGCTGAGCAGCTTTTTCATGTGTTCCGCGCCGAAAAGCTCCGCAGCAGCCGCACCTATCCACATAACGAATCGAAATAGCATAAGCTGTATCACAGGCGGAAGTACAATGAGCAGCACTGCTATACAGCCAACTGTCCCCACTGTTCCGCGGATAAGGTCAAAACTGCTGCGGACTGCGGCATAAGCTTCGGAGACTGCTCCACCTACTACGGGAACACTGCCCGAAATAACGAAACGAGCCGCCTTTGTGGCTGCGCCGTCTGTTTTTCCTGCAAGACTGCATTTCAGCGTAACAAAGCCGATAAACACAGTCATAGTTATAGTCATAGTCCATGTTATGACCTTTTTCAGAAGCTGAACAACGCCGCTCATGTCATTCTTCGTGAACACGCTTCCTGTTACCGAAAGCATTGCTGACGCGCTGAGAACGGGCACGAGAAAGCCAGAAACCAGCTGCACTATCAGCTCAGAAGCCGCCAGCACAGTCACATCATAAACTGCGGCTGAGGTCATATGTCCCGAAGCTACCGCAGCTCCCGAAAAAACGGGGATAAATACAGAAATAAAACCGCCGCTGACATTCACAGCTTCCGCCGCCCAAGAAAACGCCGCGAAAAGCTGTGGGGATATTACCGTTACTGCAGTCAGCACACTGACCAGACCGTAAATATCAGCTGAACCCTTAAAACCGATACTCCCTGCACTTTTCAACAGCGCAGACAAAACTGTCACAAGAAGAATAGTTCCGAGAAGCTTAAACGGCGATGTTTCGCTGTCAGTTACCTTTGCTGCTATAGTCTTTGCGAAGCCGCCGAAGCTCAGCGCCGCTATCTCATCGGAGCTTGTCTCGATATCATAGTCTGCAAGTATGTCATCAAGCTGCTCGGTGTACTCGCTTTTTGCGTCCTGCTCATCAACTGCAAAAGCTGAAACAGGTACAGCAAACACCAGAAGCAATATAGTTATAATTATTGATATTCCGAACTTTTTCATAACGCTCCTAAATCAGCTTTTCAATGAGCTGCAAAAAGGCTCTGAACACAGGCAGACCAAGAACGAGGACTGCTCCTCTGCCCCACAGCTCCGCAGCAGAAGCGATAGCACCTTCGCCGCTGTCACGGCAAAGCTCGGCTGTAATATGGGTTATACAGCATATTGCCAGAGTCTTGAAGATAATGGATATGTAGCTCTCGGCTATGCCTGCCATTTCAAAAACATCTCTTATCTCGGCTGCTGTATCGTCAAAGAGAAGCACAAAAAACGTCATTACTCCAGCGCATACCGCTATAGTCACAGCCATGGAATGCTCAGAGCAATATTGTTTTAAAATCACGGCTATGAGAGCCCCCACAAGACAGAAAGCTCCTACAGAAAAACAGCTGTCTACCATAGTCCAAAAACGCTTTTGACCTTGTCGAAAAGGTCGCCGATCTCGTCGATTATTACAACAAGAACTACAATAAGCCCTGCAAGCGTGGTCATCATAGCCTGTTCCTCACGCTCTGCACGTTTCAGCACAAGATTAAGCACAGCAACGATTATTCCCGTGCCTGCGATTTTAAATATAAGGTCAATTTCCATTTCTCAGATCACCATAATCCCTACCATTACGCCTGCCAGTACGCCTACGCTCCTGTAAAGCTTTGCCTTGCTGTGATATTCTTCGGAGCGCCGCTGAAAACGCTCCAGCATAAGCGCTTTTACAGCCGAAATACCGCTAAGCTGTCCGTCAATATCGCTTGTCCCCAACAGATTGCCGAAATCAAGCAATATGCCCTTTTCTTCCTGCGGTATATCAGGCTCATTCATAAGAAGCTGCCGCCACTGACTGTGGAAATCACTCTCAGCACTGTATTCGTTTGACAGCCTTTCTATAAATCCAAGAGCTGAGAAATTTTCGCGTTTCAGCACAGCCAGAATACTGTAAATATCAGTTCCGCTGCTTCTTATCATGGTCTCAAAAACTCTGAAAACCTTGTCGGCTTCAGTGCAGACAAGCACTCGCTTTTTCAGCTTTTCGGAGCTGTTCAAGCCGTAAAAAGCTCCGCAAAATGCAGCTAAGACAGCAGCAATTACTCTAATTCCCATTTTTCAGCCTCTTTATTTCACGAATCTTCGAGGGTGCAGAAGCGCCCCTTAGAAAGACGATAGTGTCAAAAAGTCCGCTTTCGATGAGATATGCGAGCTCTTTGCGCTTGATCAGTTCGTCAAAGCAAGTACCATGAGCGGTCACAATGAATTTCACACCGCAGCCAATACCGCTTATTATAGACTCGGAATCCGACGCTGATGAAATTTCATCACATACCATGACTTCGGGAGACATCGTCCGCACTGCCGAAATAATACCTGCACTGCGGCTGCAATTGCTTATAATATCTGTCATTGCTCCCACATCATTCTGTGGAACTCCGTCACGCAGACAGGATATCTCGTTGCGTTCGTCAATAAGGGCAGTCTTTCTGATATTTCCGTTAAGCCTGCACATATCTCGGAGAATAGTGGTTTTTCCCGAGTTGACTCCTCCGCAGATAATTATGTTTTTGTCGAAGTTTGAAGCGAATATCTCGTCTGCGCAGCCCTCGACACATCTTGACACACGAAAATTAAGCGACGTGAACTCGGTGAGGACAGGCTTATCGGTAGATGAATATGCTCCCGATACTCCCACACGAACACCGTTTTCTACAACAAAATATCCCTGTGAGAGCTGTTTCCCACAGCTATGCACCGAGTAATGACACAGCCGTTCAACTGTCTCCTTTATATCAGCTGAGGTCACATTATAGACTTCCTTCTTATTATAACAGGAAGAAAGTCCGCCGTCATTACGAAGAAAGGATATCTTGTCCGAGTAAACAAGATACAAAGCTCCCCCAGCACGAAGCCTGACTTCCATTAAACCGCTCAGCTTATCACACGGAATATTCAGAAGCATTCTGCGGAGCTTCTCGGGAAGATAGCTTGTTATAGTTTCAAAGCTTGTACTGCCTTGCATTTTCATCACTCCTTACACTAAATACTATTCAGCTTTCAGAATGATTAGAACAAAAAAGGACGCCGAAGCGTCCATAAAAAAACAGCACACCGAAGTGTGCTGTGATTTTTTGTGATTATTCCTTTACACCACCAAGAGCAACACCAGCGATGATGAATCTTGAGAGGAATACATAAGCGATTATGATAGGAATAATAGCAAGCGCAATTGCAAGGTAGATAGCACCATAGTCATTCAGCTTATCAGATGACTGAAGAGCAGATACCATCATTGGAAGAGTCTTCTGCTTCAGATCAACACTGATGAGGATCATGTTAGGTGTATAGAAGTTGTTCCAACTTGCGATGAATGCGAAGATAGCCTGTACAGCTATAGCCGGCTTCATCATTGGAATAGCAATTGACACGAAAGTTCTGAACTCTCCGCATCCGTCGATACGAGCAGCTTCAACAATATCCAGTGGGAATGAAGACTTCATGTATGATCTCATGAAGTAAACAACACCGGGTGCTGCAATAGCAGGAAGGATAAGAGGCCAGTAAGTATTAGTCAGTTTAAGGTCTGACATAAATGCAATGAATCCGGCAGATGTTACCTGCATAGGTACCATCATTACAAGGAGAATAACTGAATAGGAAATTTCCTTGAGCTTGAAGTCATATACATGGATTCCGTAAGCTGTAAGTGCTGAGAAGAAAACTGTAAGGAAGGTAGAGCATACTGTGATGAGCAAGCTGTTCTTATAACCGTGGAATGCACTGAAAATAAGCTTGAATTCAGGCTTAGTAAATACTGTGCTCCAGTTTTTCTTCAGATAATCACTTGGAAGAATGCTGAGTCCGTTTGCTATATCCGTATGTGAACGAGTTGCGTTGATAACAAGGATATAGATAGGAAGCAGACATATGATCGTAAGGATAATAAACCAAAGAACAAGTATACCCGACTTTAATTTGATCTTAAATGAGTAATTGTCCTTTACGTTTCCGTACACACTTTTCATATTATCACTCATATACTGATCCCTCCAAACTGCTTACTTTCTCTCTTAGCCTGCTGAGCGATCTTTTTACGCTGCTTCTTCTTAGCGATCTCGTCCTTATCTCTTGTAAGGTAGAACGCAATAAGACCGAGAGCAAGAGTAATGAAGAAGAGAAGTACTGATGTAGCACCAGCATAACCCATCTTATTCTCATCAGCCTGAGCATGGAAGTACTGGAAGATCATTACCGCCACTGTCTTGATATGATCCTTAGGTGTTCCTGTGTTATTGTAGAGGAAAGGAATATCAAACATCTGGAGACCACCGATCATGGAAGTGATAAGAGTATATGCCATGATAGGAGTCAGAAGCGGAAGAGTGATCTTTCTGAATACCTGACCTGAGCTTGCACCGTCGATGCTTGCAGCCTCGAACAGTGAAGGGTTGATGCCCTGAATACCTGACATGAGCATGATCATGGTATTACCAAACCACATCCATGTCTGGATAAACATGATTACGATACGTGACTGCCAAACACCATCAATGAATGGAACACAGTCGTAAAGTTTAGAACCCGGATCTCTGGTTACGATACCAAGCTTATAAAGAATAAGATTTATCGCACCCGGAGTCTGTTCTGACTGTCCGCAGAGCTGAAGGAAAAGAACAGCTACTGAAGCGGCAGTAATTATGTTTGGAAGATACATAACGATCTTGAAGAAGCCCTTTCCCGGAATCTTTAACTGTGCCTCTGTAAACCATACAGCCAGTGAAAGTGAAAGAGCGAGCTGAGGAATAAAGTTACCGACCCAAAGGATAACAGTATTTCTCAAGCACTGGAAAAAGCTCTCGTGGATAACTCGAACTTTTCTGGTTCCGCCAAAAAGAATATCCTTATAGTTCTGAAGTCCGACCCATGCTTCAACGTTCTTACCGTTGCCATGGAAACTTACGATAAAGGTGTTGATCAGCGGCCACATTTGGAAAAAGAAATAAACAAGAAAAAACGGCAAAATAAAGAGATAGCCATACTTTGCATAGCTGATCGACTTTATGCGTCTCTGCGCGCCTGATGCCATAACACACACCCTCTCGGTAGAATTAAAATAAATATAAATAAATATACACCTACGGAATACATGAGTATTCCGTAGGCATATTTATTACATTGTAATGTTAGACTATTTTACTAAAATTAGTCTTCCCACTCGAGATCAGGTATTGACTCAGCAACCTTGTCCTTGAATGCTTCAACTGTTTCATCCCAAGACTTGTTGCCCTCAAGGTAATTATCTCTTACAGCTTCAGCGAAGTTGCCCTTGATTGTTGCATCGTAAGGTGTGATAAGTCCCTTGAAGTCAATGCTCTTAGCATTCTCAGCGAGCTCTGCGAAGTAGTTCTGCTTGTCAACGAAGTTGCCGGAGATCTTCTCGTTGAATACTGTGTTAGCAGAAATGAGTTCGTCCATAACCTTAGAGTTGTTTACATACTCAGGCTTGCTCTTAGCGTATTCAGTCATCTTAGCCTCGTCAGATGTTGCAGCAACGATGAACTCTCTTGCGAGGTCGCCATTATCAGTCTTTGGATTAACAACCATCCAAGTACCGCCCCAGTAGAATGGCTGAGGTCCCTCACATACAGCCCACTTGCCGTACTGAGCACCGCCTACGCCGCCTGCAGCATCGAGGAAGAATCCGCCGAAGCCCCAAGTTGAAACGAAGTAACCCATTACATTACCGGAAACACCAGAAGCAGTCCAAGCCTGATCTGTCCACTGGTTGTTCTTTGTGATTCCGCCGCAATCCCAGAGAGCCTTTGCTGTCTCAGCAAACTTCTTGCAAGAATCGTCGATAACGAGCTTGTTGTCCTTAACCCAAGGCTGTGTACGTCCACAAGCAAATGCCTGCCACATACCACCGAGTGAGTCAGCAAGAGCAACGCTGCCGCTTGACTTCTCAGAAATTGTCTTAGCAGCTGTTACGAAGTTATCCCAGTTGTTGATCTGCTTCTGCATATCAGCAGGTGTCTCTGCGCCGAGGTACTCCTTAGCGAGGTCAGCTCTGTAAGCGAAGCCGCCTGCTGCAGCCTGCCATGAGATACCCTTACGAACACCGTTGGAATCCTTACCGATTTCGTCTGTGTACTTATAGATGTTAGCAAAATCGCTGTCACCAAGACCGAGCTTGCTGAGAGGAAGTGTCTTTGTATCATCGTTGATGTACTTGAGTGCCCAGTCAGCCTCTACGAAGTAAACGTCGAGGTCTGTACCGTCGTTGAAGAGCTGGTCATAGTTCTCAGACGCTTCACCGCCGCCTACACCGAAGTCGATAAACTTGATGCCTTCAACCTTGCCGTCTGCGAGATCAGAAACGATTGTATCTGCGTTAAGGCCCTTCCAAGAAGCGATAAGAGCAGGAACGTCATCGTGGTTCCAAGCTGCAACTGTGAATGTGTCGCCGCCTGTCTTTACTGAAGGATCGATTGTGCCGTCGCCCTGTGGCTCAGCTGTTGTATCAGCAGCAGTTGTTGCCTCATCATTTCCAGATGTAGCAGCATCTGTTGCCTTTTCGCTTGATGATGATGAGCCCTTGTCGCCGCAGCTTGCGAAAGCTGTAGCTGTCATTGCGAGTGTAGCTACTAAAGCTAAAGTTCTCTTAAGTGTGTTCATGAGATTTTTCCTCCTTAAATATCTATATTATACTTGCGTATAATATTTACGTGGTTAATATTGTTTGCGGGTAACATCGCGGCTTTATTACTGTCCGATGATTGTGCTCACCGCTGACGTCCTGCAACCGTTCTGTCAGCCTTTGCTTCTGTTCCCGTGAAGCTTAGCTTCACATATTTCTTTTTTGCATTGCAGCTGAATTTTATACTTTCAGTCTGTTTCATGCATGGGCGGCGAACAGCTGTGAACGTACTTCACATCTGACGTCACAAGAGCCTGTGCAATCTGCATACATTCCGTATCATAATACTGTATCCTGCCGGTTCCGAAAGTGTATCTTTCCCTTTAAGATATCAGTAATTATGCAACAATTGCTTTTGCATTTACAAATATACCGTATTTTGCGGTCAAAGTCAATACTTTGTATCATTCTTTAACCTTTTTTGGTTGGATTATCCAAGATTAGCTTCTCCTCATTGTGCACAATTACATGATAATGCGCGAAAGTTACAAATCGGTAAAAGTTTTTTTGGAAGTCATGTTGACGCTTATTACACAATGAGAAGCTTATTCTTTTATGGCTATTGCCCAACATATAAAATTTCACATGAGAAACCGGTTCAGTTTTTGAGCGTTTTTCTCGAACATATATTCGGCATTGTTAATATTTACCAATAGAGTTAAAAGCATATATCTCCAGTATCATAGAAGCGTCCACAGCGTTGGTGTTGCCGTCGCCGTCCATATCCCCTATTCTTGCCTGTGGATCGGTCAGTTCGCTTGGCCTGCCCGTAGATATTGCCGCATAGTGAGCAAGCACCATAGAGGCGTCTACAGCGTTCACACGACCATCAAAGTCCACATCGCCAGCCTTGGCTCCGTACTGCTTCGGGACATATACTGTCCGTGAAGCAAAGGAATAATCAGTCGCGGAATACCTGACATAGCAGCGGGTTTCATATTTTATAATACTTCCTGCTCTGTATTCGCTTCCGATCACTTTATTGAGCACATCTCTTTCGAGACCTGTCCGTTTCTCCATAAGCGTTTCAAACTCATCATAGGTATAGCCGTATTCATCGGCTATCTCCTCGATTATCATATCAGAGAAGTAACCCTCATAGGCTATCTCGTAGACATCGTCATCAAATGCACAGTTCTCCGCGTCGTACTGTTTAAGCGAATCTATATCCGGAACCAGCGCAGGAGCGTCGGGAATATCGTACCTGACTGCCTCGCTGGGGAATACGCCGTTTCCGCCTGAAACTCTGAGCCTGAACGACTCACCCGGGATTATACCTATATAGTATAAGCCGTAATCCTCGGGAGATACATCGGCGCCGCTGATAATTCTTCCCTTCGCGGAGCTGAATGCACTGTTATCGGATTTTCCTGTTGCTATTTCAAGCTTTTCGCTCACCTCTCTGCTGAAAGGTCCGAGAGCTTCTGCGTAGTAGTTTATCTTGAGCTCGGAAATATCCGCTCTGTCAGGAACAGTAACAGGTATCTCCTTGCCGTCCTTGACTGCGGTGAGATTTTGTCCTGCATACCCCATAACACTGTCACCTACCGAAAGCGTTTTTCCGTCGGGAGCAAGAATACTGTCGGCAAGGGAGGTACTGATGATACCTCTCTTTACGTCAAATCTTACCAGCGAGCGGTTTATATGCAGAGTAACTGTATTGTCGATACAGTTATCTCCTGTCAGCTTCAGTTCAACATCTGTCAGCCCGTAATCCACAGGTACAGAGTCTATCACACTGTATGCGCCGTACTTTTTGCCGTTGTACTCAACATTATTCACAGTTCCGAGGGTAAGCGAAACAGAATCATACTCCTCGGGGATATTGATAGTGTATTCGTGGTCGGATACACGCTTAGCATATTTCAGGTCGCTGTTGTAGCTCTCAGAGGAGGTCTTATAGCCTATCCAGTTGAATGCGGCATATTTCGGAGCAAAGCTTCGCTCCGAGACAACATTGCCCTTTACGCCTTCATTTACCACGTATGCGCTTATTTTAACCGCGTCGGTTATGGCAAATGGAGCTTCGTATCTGCTCTCTGCTTTATCGTCTGCTGTATAGAATATATCTCCCTTGGAACTGCCGCAGGACAGCTCTACCTTTTCATCGGGAGCTAAAGCTCCCGCAGGCTGTGAGAACTTCACCTTGCCAATGGGCTCTGCATAGGCTTTCAGTGTCAAATTGCCGAAATTGGACTTGATATCGCCCATTGCGAATATTTTCCTGTAGTTTTTTTCGCCCTGCTGTGCGTCCCGCCAGAGCTCGGTATCGCTTTCTTCTATGCCGTCGTAGAGCTGTTCTATAAACGATTCAAGCATGAACTGCTTTTCCTCTTCGGTATAAGTCACGCTCTCGTCGCAGACGTCAGTCCATGTTTTGCCGTCTGCACTGAAAAAGCTCTCGCCCCTGCCTGTAAGATTCCTCATCTCGCTGTCCGAGACATAGGTGCTTATATCATTTATTGATTTATCCTCTTTCTCTACATAGAGACTGCTCTCCAGCGGAAGAACAAATGGCGAATCCTCGCAGTAGAGCTTCACAACAACGCTGAACTGCTCCTCGTCTGTAAGAATGACAGGCTCGTCAAGGTCTATAGTGAAAAATCCAGTCATATCGCATTTGCCCTTGGTAACAGCCGAGGGAGTTCCCGATGTGGGATCGTTCTTGTCCCGAAGTCCCGAATATACGGTAACTTCGTATTCGGTGCCTGCATTATATATATAAGTACCCACAGTGCTCAGCTGTATGTCTCCTGCTGAAGTAAAAATGTCTGACATGTAGGACGGACCGTTTTCCTCGGCAGTTTCATATGCCGACATTGTCTGTATTGGTATGAAGCTGTCATACTGATAGATGATATCATGCTCGTCGGTATTTTCCAGCTGATATACAGCAAAGTCGCTCAGCGTGCCATCATAATAGGAAAGCCAGAAATATCCGTCGTCGCCGTCGTGAGTTCCCCAGCTGTTCTGGCAAAGCCATGCGCCGTCGCCCTGGGGCTTCTTTTTAAAATGAGAAGCAGGATAGCTGTCGTCCCAGCCGACGATAGTTACAGCATGATTGGCAAATCTTGGCTTGCGCTCGCAGTAGGAGCTGTTGTACTCACTTGACCAGTTCTTTCCCTTGTCGGACCAGTAGGAAACGTCAACAGCCTGTCCCTTGTACAGAAAGTCCTTGACAAGAGCGTTTATCTCGTCAAAATTGTTTCTATCCCTGTCATATTCAAAATTATAGGCATTTTTGAGGTGATAATCCGACTGATAATTCATCAGATCTGTATCCGTGCGGTTATCAAAAAAGCTCATATTCTCATATGGGAGCTTTTCCTCATTTACAGGTCCTATCCACTGTGACCAGAGATTGGTTATCATACGGGCGTTGCCGCCCTCGGAAAGTATATCTGAGGTCTCGGTGGAAACTGGTTTGAGCTGACCGAAGCCGAAATAGTTATAGTAAGCTGTGTGGAGCTCCGACAGGTCGATATACGGAACATAGGGCAGCATACTCGATTCAGCGCTTGCTATAGCCGCGTGTACCCAGCAGGTGCCGTAGGAGCCCTGATTCTTTACAGATGTAGAGCCATAGACCTTGCGCATATCAAACGCTGAGGGGAGTTCTTCCCTGTCAGCTGCCTTGACAGTATTTGTGCCTATGGGCATATACGGAGCGGCAGGCTCGAACCTTACGCCGTCCTGTGCCGCTACAGAGCGAAGAACAGGCATTGACAATGTACCGATGTGAGCCGATACTACAGCTTCTTTACTGCTGTAGCCGATAATCTGACTTACTTCCGCGCAAACAGCCGCAGGCACAGAACAGCAGGCTACTGCCGCCGCTGTAAAAATAGCCGTCAAACCACTGCCGAACCTATTCATTATACCGCCCCCTTCGGTCATATAGGGTTATTATAACACATAATTTGAAAAAAAGCAAGAAAAAGCCCGTATTTTCTTCAAATACGGGCTTATATATTTAATATGTTCGTTAGTTTATCAAGCGGTAACGATACTGTCAGCCTTGTGGAGCTTCAGCTTTTCAACTGCCTGCTCTCTCATCTTGTATTTCAGTATCTTTCCTGCGGCATTCATGGGGAATCCTTCGACGAAATCAACGTATCTCGGGCACTTGTGCTTAGCCATTCTTGCAAGGCAGAAGTCCTTTATCTCCTGCTCTGTAGCTGTCTCGCCCTCTTTGAGAACGATACAAGCCATTATCTCCTCGCCGTAGTCCTCATCGGGAACACCGATTACCTGAACGTCCTTAACCTTTGGATATGTGTAGAGGAAGTCCTCTATCTCCTTGGGGTAGATATTCTCGCCGCCGCGGATTATCATATCCTTGATACGGCCTGTTATCTTGAAATATCCGTCGGAAGAACGGCGTCTTGCAAGGTCTCCTGTGTGGAGCCAGCCTTCGCTGTCGATAGCTGCGGCTGTAGCCTCGGGCATCTTGTAGTAACCCTTCATGATGTTGTAGCCTCTTGCTACAAACTCGCCGTCTACATCGTCGGGAACTTCCTGATTTGTCTCGGGATCTACGATACGGCACTCAACGCCGAAGATAGGTCCGCCGACTGTATTTACACGCTGTTCGAGAGTATCTGTGGTCTTGCTCATGGTAGTTGCAGGTGAAGCCTCAGTCTGACCGTAGGTGATGCAGATCTCGCTCATGTGCATCTTCTCAACAACTTCTTCCATTGTCTTGATAGGACAAGGAGAGCCTGCCATGATACCTGTTCTCATGTAAGAGAAATCTGTCTTATCGAAGTCCTCATGTCCAAGCATAGCAATGAACATTGTAGGTACGCCGTGGAAGCAGGTTATCTTCTCCTTGTTGATACAAGCAAGTCCCTTTCTCGGTGAGAAACGTGTTATAGGAGACATTGTTGTGCCGTGAGTCACAGAAGCTGTCATTGCCAGAACCATGCCGAAGCAGTGGAACATAGGCACCTGTATCATCATGCGGTCAGCTGTGGAGAGGTCCATGCAGTCTCCGATAGCCTTACCGTTGTTTACAACATTATAATGTGTAAGCATTACGCCCTTGGGGAAGCCTGTTGTTCCCGAGGTGTACTGCATATTCGCAACATCATGGATATCAATAGTCTTTCTTACGCGCTCTACCTCGCTGTATGGAACGTTCTTTGAAAGCTCCACAGCCTGCTCCCATGTGAAGCAGCCCTTGTTCTCGGAGTCAACAGTGATGACGTTCTTGAGGTAAGGAAGTCTTGCGGAATTGAGCTTTCCTGCCTCGCAGGTCTCCAGTTCGGGGCAGAGTTCCTTGATGATATCAACGTAATTGATATTCTTGATACCGTCTATCATAACGAGAGTCATAGTATCGGACTGTCTCAGCAGATACTCAGCCTCGTGGATACGGTATTCTGTGTTCATGGTAACCAGAACCGCGCCTATCTTTGTGGTAGCCCAGAATGTGATATACCACTGAGGAACATTTGTAGCCCAGATAGCAACGTGGTCGCCCTTCTTTACGCCCATTGCAAGGAGTGAACGAGCGAAGGTATCAACGTCGTCGCGGAACTCGGGATATGTTCTTGTATAGTCAAGCTCAGTATAGCGGAATGCATACTGATTGGGGAACTGCTCGCAGATACGGTCGAGTATGTCTGGGAATGTATAGTTGAGGATACGCTCCTTTGGCCATGGATACTGACCGTCACCTCTCATGCTTGTCTGGAGAGGGTGCTTGTGCTTCTTTTTGTAAGGAGCCATGTACTCTGCGAACTGAGGTATAACGATACCTGCGTCGCTGAGGTCACGCGCCCAGCGCTTTACCCATTCAAGGGAGATATAACCGTTGTAGTTGATAGTGTCAAGGGCTTCTATCATAGCCTTTACAGGGATATCGCCAGTGCCCATGATACGGTACTCAACAGTGCCGTCTTCGCGCATAACGCTGTCCTTGACCTGTATGTATTTGATGTACTCGCCGAGATTTGCAACTGTAGTCTCGGGAGCTTCATTGTTATAACGATAGGGGTGATGCATATCCCAGAGAGCAGCCACCTTGCGGCTCTTTACGCTATCAAGCACCTTTGCAAGTCTTGCAGTATCGGAATATACGCCGTTTGTCTCAACGAGGAGAGTTACATTGTACTCCTCAGCAATAGGAACGAGCTTCTTTAAAGTCTCTATGATATAGTCATCGTCAACATCACTGCCGGGAGCCGGTTCAAGGTCGCCCAGTATTCTTATGTAAGAAGCTCCGAGCTTGCTTGCAAGCTGAGCATAAGCCTTTATCTCGTCCTCTGCCTCCTGATACTTGTCCTTGAATTTAAGGCAGGCACCTGATGATAGACAAGGGATTTCAAGTCCCAGCGACTGTAGCTTGGCAATGGTATTAGGAAGCTGTGCCTCTGTAAAAGGCTGAGCCTTGACGGAGAATATCTCATTGCCGAGACCTCTTATCTCGATACCGTCAAATTTAAAATCCTTTGCCATTGAATAAATGTCTGTCCATGACCATTCAGGACAAGCAAGTGTTGAAAATCCGATTTTCACATTTATCATTCCTTTTAAAAATTAATATCGCTGTCTGTCATATCTATCATATCATCAGCCTGAACCTGAAGTTCTACAGCTGTGTGTATGCCCTTGTCAAAACCAGCTGACGTTATATATGCCTCCGCCTGCTTCTTTGTTTTGAAGCGTCGGGCAAATACATTGCTGTGCACGAATAATCGCCGTGAAACTGCATACAGATCATCAGTGCTGCGCTTTATCACCCATTGCACGGCTCATCGCTCCTATCCGAAAAGCTTGTAGTGTACCACGCCGAACCATTCCCTTACCCAGTAGGTAGGAACGATATACCATGAGGTATATCCCGATATATTGTAAGCGCTTATTCCCTGTTTTTCAGCTATCATCTCAGCACGAAGCTGATGAAAGCCGTCGGTGATAAGAGTTACTGTTTCGGGCAAGCCGTTATCGGCTATTATTTTCTTGGAAAAGCGAAGGTTTTCTTCGGTATTCACAGACTTGTCCTCCATGAATATCCTTTCGGGAGCTATGCCCCGTCCCACAAGCCAGTCCCTCATGCACTGAGCCTCGCTCATGGCTTCGTCCTTTCCCTGACCTCCCGAAACCACAGCACAAACGCTGTCATGCTCCGAAAGATACTTATATGCGGCTTCAAGCCTGCGTCCCAGCATGAGACTCGGTCTGCCGTCCTTTACCTTACAGCCGAGAACTACCACGGTAGTATTCTCGTCCTTTGGCGGATCATCAGCCGCACGGAGCATAAATACACTGATAACGACAGCAAGCACCACAGAAGCTGCCGTTATCACGCTGATCGTCAGAATAACTGTCCTGCCGAGAGCTCCTGACCACGCTTTCCCGAGGAAAGCAGTGAATCTGCCCCACAGCAGAAATATGGCTGTCAGCAGTGCCGAAACTGCCATGCCTGCGCCGTTGCCAAGATTGAATATGCCTGTGAGGACAGGTGCGGCAAACAGCAGGAAGAGCCCGAAGCATATGACCGCAGGTATAACCTTTGCGTCCATTTATGCCTCTTTGCTCCTTGCAGCGGCAAGCTTTAGTATCCTGTCAAGATTTTCCTTTGAAGTTGTTTCACTTCCGAGGTGAGTAGGAACCTTATTATATAGTCCGTGGAAGTCAGAGCCGCCTGTCTGGATAAGCTCGTACTTCTCGGCAATGGCTCTGAGATCGCTGCGGCAGCTTTCATCTGCGGAGAAATGTCCTACCTCAACGCCGTCTATCTTGCCATTTTTAGCAAGCTCCTCAAGAAGCTCGATATTGTCGTACTGTGCAGGGTGAGCCATAACAGCTACTCCCCTTGCGGTATGTATCAGGTCGATTACAAAATTTACGTCAGGGTACTCACGCTCAACGTAGCATGAACCGTTCTTGGGGTTGAACAGCTCTCTGTCAAGGTCTCCGTAGAACTCAAGGGCATAGCCGTAGTCTATGAGAGCACGCATGATATGCTGCTTGAATATGCTCTTTGAAGCTGTGGTACGTTTAAGTATGCTCTCCTGCGTAATAGGGAACTTCGCCATGACCTTTTCGATCATTTCCTTGGAGCATTCCTTTCTTATCTCGCAGGATTTCAAACAAAGTCCTTCAAGTCTGTTTGGCTTTGAAGGTGCGTAGCAAAGTATGTGTACCTTGCTGTTTCTTTCCTTATCCCATGCCGAAAGCTCTACGCCGTGGAGCATTTTAACTCCTGCGCGTTCACCAAGAACATCAGCTCTTGAAAAAGAAGCCATTGTATCATGGTCTGTGATAGAGAGCCAGTCGATATTCATGCGCTTCGCCTGTGCAATTACATCTTCAATGCCAAGCGAGCCGTCGGAAAGCGTAGTGTGACAGTGCAGATCGCAAATCATACATAACCTTCTTTCGCCGCATCCTACAGCGGCTGAATTTAATAATATTGTATTTATATGGCGCTTTTTTTAGAACATAATCGCAAATTTTACCGTTACAATATAAATAACGCCTATAATTATATCACAAATTCAGCAAAAGTTCAAGTATTTTATTGCATTTTTCAATTTTTTATAACTTTTACGCAATATCAGCAGTAAAAAATATCACTGAAGCTTCGCGTAAAGCTCGCTTTTTCGGAAGCCTGTTTCCTTTGCCACAGCCTTGCAGGCATCGGTGGGCTTCTCGCCCATTTCTATGAGTTTCTGCACCTGAGCCATAGCCTGCTCTATGGTTATTTCCTCGCCTGAGCTCTCCTGCGCTCCCTCAAGAACAAGGACGAACTCTCCGCGGGGCTCATTATTATTATAGTACTCAACAGCCTCGGCAAGAGTAAGCCGCAGGACTTCCTCATGAATCTTTGTAAGCTCACGGCACAGGGATATCCTGCGCTCGCCGCCAAAAGCCTGCGCAAGGTCTGCAAGAGTTGTTTTCAGCTTGTGGGGAGCTTCATAAAATACCATGACCGCAGTCTCACCGCGGAGCTTTTCAAGGCGCTCGGTACGCTCTTTCTTTGGAACTGGCAAAAAGCCCTCAAAGGTAAAGCGGCGAGTGCTTAGTCCCGAAACAGCGACAGCCGAAACAACAGCGCTCGGTCCCGGGACTACCTTTATGTCGATACCGCTTTCGGCGCACATCTTCACCAGTACCTCTCCGGGATCGGAAATACAAGGCATTCCGGCGTCGGTGACGATACCGCAGCTCTCCCCTGCAAGTAGTCTGTCGATTATCTTCTGCGCGTCAGCCTTGGAGCTGTGCTCGTGAAAGCTTACAAGAGGCTTCTTTATCTCGAAGCGATTCAATAATTTCAGCGTAACACGGGTATCCTCGGCGCATATAAAGTCCACAGCACCGAGAGTATCGAGCTGTCTTATTGTGATGTCGTCAAGATTGCCTATGGGTGTTCCTATAACATAAAATATACCGCTCATGGCTGCTCCTTTCCTGTGTCGTATATCCTTTGCAGCTCGTCCGTGAAGCCGTTTTCGCTGCGTATGTAAAGCTGAGGCTCGACTTTCATAAAGGGTTTGGAGCCCTTTTTGCCCTCGATAAGGAAAAGCCACGGAGCTTCATCGGCATTTTTCGATACGAAGCGAAGCCTTTTGGGCTCGATATCGTGATTTTTCATGGCAAATATAACGTCGCTGAGACGTTCGGGACGGTTGCAGACGCAGAGCCTGCCGCCGAATTTCAGCAGCTTCTGAGCTGCCGCGCACACGTCGTCAATGGTGCAGAGTATCTCATGACGGGCTATTTTCTGCGCTGTTATCACGCTCTGAAAGCCTGCATTGTTCACCTTATAGGGCGGATTGCAGGTCACAAGGTCGAGCTGTCCGAGGGGAGCACCCTCCCAGAGCTCTATCAGGTCGGCGCATATAGGGACAATGCCCGAAGTTTCGCTCTTTTCAAGTCCGAGTCGGAGCTGCTCTATGGCGCCCTCCTGTATATCCACCGCATATGTGACCTGCGGCGGCATTTTCTTCTGCATTATCAGCGGTATTATGCCGCAGCCTGTACCGAGGTCGCAAGCCTTGTCCTTGGCGCGGTACTGAGAGAAGTCCGCCAGCAGAAAGGCGTCCGTACCGAAGCGGTGGTCGCTGCTGGCACAGACGTAAATTTTATCGGTAAGCTTTTCGTATTTGTATTCCATAATGTTCCTTTTTTTAAATAAACGATCAGTTTCTCATCATTACAATGTATTCCGTAGTTTCTTCTTCCAGCTTCCTGTTGTCTGTAAGATGAAAACCATGTGCTTCATAGAAACGTATAGCATCAGTGTTCTTTTCGATTGTCCAAAGAAAACTTACCTGAGCGTTTTCTTTGGCATATTCTATTAATTCCGAGCCTATTCCCTGCCCCTGGAAGAAATGATCTACATACAATTCAATGATCTCTTCTTTATCAATGCGGATAAGTCCTTTTATTATTCCGTCATCATACAGGAACATATTGTTAAGAGATCCGTTTTCAATGTACTTTTCAGCCACAGAAAGCACCTGTAGTTCACCAAATGCATACACATCGTCCTTAAAAATCGAACGATACTTCATTCGTTTTGCAAAAACAAGTATCTCCGCAATTCTCGAAACGTCTTCTTCTGTCGCTCTTCTGATGATATGAGTCTTTTCAGTCTTAATACTTTTCTGCTCATATCTGTTATTCTGTATCATTTCAAGGGCTTCAGCCATAGAAACGCATTTGGCGTACCTGTTTTTCCACATGAACTCGTTATAATAGCGGTAGGTCTGCTCCGCTGTCATAAAGTCATTGTCAAATGTAGAATTACAGTATCCGGGAACTATCATCTCGAAGCCGTGCTCAAAGCCGCATTTCACGGTGGCGTCTATGCAGTAATCCGTCTGCAAGCCCGTGACTATCAGCCTTTTAACGGCTTTTTTCCGCAGATATCCAAGCAGTCCGCTGTCACGGAATGGACTGTTCACGGACTTATCAAAGATACGCTCCCCTGCTTCGGGAGCAAACTCCCTGCACACGTCGAAGCCCTTATTTCCTTTGGAAAGAGGCTGTCCCTCACCGTCATCGTGGCGGACATAAATGACTTCTATGCCGTTTTTACGGGATTCTGCTATTAATTGGCGGATATTCTCGATATAATTATCAAAAGCATAGAGCCTTTCGTTGGTTATGAGCTCCTGCGCGTCTATGACAAGAAGTGCCGTTTTCGTCATTTTATGGTACCTCCGCCGACTACGATATCCCCTTCGTAGAGAACTACCGCCTGACCGCTTGTTACCGCTCTCTGCGGCTCATCGAACTCCACCATGTACTCGCCGTTTCCGAGGTAAGACACTACCGCAGGCTGCTCCTTCTGGCTGTAGCGAGTTTTTGCGGTAACGCGCATGGGAGCTTCAAGCTTTTCAACGGAAATAAGGTTGAAATCTTCGGCGATAAGGCTCTTTGTATACAGGTCTGATTCAAGACCGAGAGTGACCGTATTTGCGGCGATATCCTTTTTCACCACGTAGGCAGGGTGCCCGAGAGCGATACCCAGTCCCTTGCGCTGACCGATAGTGTAATTTATAATACCCTTGTGCTCGCCGAGGACTTTTCCGTCCATATCGACGAAGCTGCCGCAGGGTGTGTCACAGCCCGTTGACCTGCGGATAAATGCGGCGTAATCGCCGTCGGGGACGAAGCATATATCCTGACTGTCAGGCTTGTTGGAGTTCACAAGACCTGCCTGCTCCGCAAGCTCACGTACCTGCGATTTTTCAAGCTCTCCCAGTGGAAAAAGAGTATGTGAGAGCTGCTCCTGAGTGAGAGCGTATAGCACATAGGTCTGGTCTTTACTGCGGTCTTTGGGGCGTTTAAGCAGCCAGCGTCTGCGCTCCCCGTCGTACTCATTCACGGCGTAATGTCCCGTAGCTATGTAGTCGTAGCCAAGCTCCTGAGCACGTCTCAGCATTTTGTCGAACTTCACATGACGGTTGCATTCGATACATGGATTGGGAGTCCTGCCGCAGAGGTAGCTGTCAGCAAACTGCTTCATAACGTACTCGCGGAAAACGTCCCTGAAATTGAAAACAAGGTGCTCGAAGCCGAGACGGTAAGCCACGCTCCTTGCGTCCTCAACGTCCGAAAGCGCACAGCAGGTCTTTCCCTCTTTTTTCGCCTCGGATATATCCTCATCAGAGAAGAGTTTCAGCGTTACGCCCATGACTTCAAAGCCCCTGTCACGCAGCAGCATTGCCGCTACGGAGCTGTCAACTCCGCCGCTCATTCCCACCATGACCTTTTTCATTCTATCGCTCCTTTTGAAAACAGCACGGGCGAACATTGTTCGCCCTAAAGTATATTTATTATCTCGTCAAGAGACCTGACGTAATAGTCTGAAAGCTCTATTATTCCCGGCATATCAGCTTCTGCAACGCTGTCGTAGACTCCGCATACGGGAAAGCCTGCCGCCTTTGCGGTCTCAATGCAGTGGAGGGAGTCCTCAACTACAAGGGTATCAGAAACGGAGGTACCGAGAAGCTCCGCGCCGCCGAGGAAAATATCGGGGAAATTCTTGCCTGTGGGGTATTCCCTGTCAGTAAGCAGGAATCTCATTCTGTCAAAAACACCGCAGCGTTTCAGCGCCGCCTCTGCAAGCCCCTTGTATGTAGCTGTGGCAACTCCGTATGGTATGCCGCGGCTGTCAAGGAAGTCAAGAAGCTCCGTAACATGGGGCTTCAGGGGTATCTGCTCCTCATAGCGCTGACGGACCATGTCCTCGATACGCTTTATGACGTACTCCTTTGTACAGCTGAGACCGAAGCGGTCTATGAAGTACTGGGAGGACTGGTCAACGGTCATCTTCTTCACCACGTCCGAGACCTCGGGAGGCGGATCGGTTATGCCGTTCTCTATGAGAAATTCACGGTCTATGCTGCTCCAGACTGTCATAGAGTCCAGCAAAGTGCCGTCAAGATCAAAAATCACGCCTTTTATCAAATCATTACTCCATATCTATCATTATTTTGGCTCTGTAGTCCTTTTGTGCCGATGTCACGGTATCAAGAGCCAGTCCGTATATGTCGGACGCCCTTATCTCAAGCTCCGCAAAACGCTCGGCAGTGTCACTGAGCTGTGAAAGCTTGGCTATGGACGAAGCAAATGGTATCTTTGCAGAGCCCTTTGCACGGGCAAGTATCTCCCTGCCGCGCTCATTGAATGCAAGTATCCTGCCGTATGGCGGCAGCTGCTTCATGTCCTCTTTTGTTATGCCAATGAGTAGGGAGAGCATAATGCGCCTTATCCTCGCCATAGTGTACCGCTTGGTCTTGACCGTAAACAGAAGCTCGTCAAGTGAGCCTGCCATTCTTGCGCCGTATATCCTGTGCTCAAGTCCCTGACCTACGTCATATATCTGCGATATCTCGTCAGTTGAACAAGTTCTGAGCTTATAAAGCATTACCCTTTCCAGACGGCTGAGTGAAGCTGTTTCGCCCTTTTCTACAGCTCCTGCTATTGCCGCAGCCCATTCGGGAGTTGTAAACGCTCCGATATCGGCTCTGTTCTCTATCATTTCACGTATCATGGAAGCGCTGGCAAAGCCGTCCTCGCTCTCTGCGCTGTCATGTGCGGCATTTTTACGCTTGACCGTGAAAGCCGTCATATTGCTGCCGCTCTTTTTCAGCGCCCTTAGATACTCTATGGCAAGGAGATTATTGGGCTCTGATATCATAGAAGCCGCCTCTGCGTCGTATCCGTTGACCACGGAATTCAGCGCACGGGGGTAGGTATAGCCTTTTTCCATGATAGCGCGTATCTCGTCGGCATGAGTAACAGCCGCAAGGTCAACAGTCTCCATTGCTTTAAGGAGACTCTCAACATCGCCGCACTCACTTCCGAAGGATATCTCGTCCACTGCTCCGAGAGCGTCAAGGAGATATACCGCTCCTGCGGCGAAATTCTCCGCCGAGGAGAGACAATACTGCACGGGGAGCTCGATGACAAGGTCTGCACCAGAGCGCACTGCAAGACGTGCTCTTTCAAGCTTGTCCATTACGGCAGTATCGCCCCGCTGTACGAAGTTGCCGCTCATTACCGCGACAATATGCGTCGCACCGTTTTCACGAGTCTTGTTTATGTGATAAAGATGTCCGTTATGGAACGGATTATACTCGCATACTATACCGCTGACTTTCATTTTACTACCTCTCCTTGTAAATTTCAATGATTTTTCATAATTTTTTATCTACTCTACAGATTATTAAAGTATTACTGACGTGTTTTGGGCGTTTTGCAAAAGGATTTGCCCGTTTTTTACGGTCTGAACAGGCAAAAGTACGCCCTGACCGAATTTAAATGAGCTTTTATTTGAAAAAAGGACTTGCATTTTTCAAAAAATAGTATATAATAATATATGCAAAATTATTTTTGAAAGGAATTACATATATGATCATCTTAGTTGTTAATGCTGGAAGCTCTTCCCTTAAGTATCAGCTCATCGATATGAGCGATGAGAGCGTTATCGCAAAGGGTAACTGCGACCGTATCGGTATCGACGGACATATCAACCACAAGACTGCTGACGGCAGAGTTCTCGACGAGGACTGTGCATTCCCTACCCACACAGAGGCTTTCATGAAGCTGGTAGAGGCTCTCACAACAGGCGCTGCAAAGGTTATCGACAGCATGGACGCTATCTCTGCTGTAGGTCACAGAATAGTACAGGGTGCTGACGTTTTCGACAAGTCTGTTCTCGTAACTGACGAGGTTATCGACAAGATCGACGAGCTCCGCGAGCTTGCTCCTGTTCACAACCACGCACACGCTCTCGCTCTCAGAGCATGTAAGAGCGTTATCCCTGCAAACGTTCCTCAGGTAGTTGTATTCGATACTGCATTCCACCAGACTATGCCTCCAAAGGCATTTATGTTCGGTCTCCCCTATGATGATTATGAGAAGCTCCACGTAAGAAAGTACGGCTTCCACGGCACATCACACCGTTTCGTATCAAAGGCTCTCGCTGACGCTATGGGCAAGGACGTAAAGGACCTCAAGATCGTTTCATGCCACCTCGGCAACGGTTCTTCGATCACAGCTGTTGACGGCGGTAAGTCAGTTGATACATCAATGGGCTTCACACCTCTTGACGGTGTAGTTATGGGTACAAGAACAGGTTCTGTTGATCCTTCAGCAGTTACTTTCGTTGCTGACAAGCACGGCTTTACTCCTTCACAGATGAGCGAATACATGAACAAGAAGTCAGGCTTCCTCGGTGTATCAGGCGTTGGTTCTGACAACCGTGACATTCAGGAGGCTGCAAATCAGGGTAATAAGAAGGCTCAGCTCGTTTCTGATATGCTCACATATGAGATACAGAAGTACATCGGTGCTTACGCTGCTGCTATGAACGGCGTTGACGCTATCCTCTTCACAGGCGGTATCGGTGAGAACTCATGGGAAGTACGTGAGGCTGTCTGCCAGAACATGGATTACTTCGGAATCAAGATCGACGAGGCTCTCAACCGTTCTATCAGAGGCAAGCTCACAAAGATCTCCACACCTGATTCAAAGATCGAGGTTTGGATCGTTCCTACAAATGAGGAGCTCCTTATCGCAAGAGATACACTTGCTCTCATTTCCAAGTAATTATATCACAAAAAACAATATAAAGCAACATAAAAACCTCGATGCATTCATTGCACCGAGGTTTTTTAGTTGTCAGTCGAAAATCTCAACTCTGAACTATAGCTTTAGCCGCAGACTATCTTTGTTCTTGTGACGTCTACGTTTTCGTTTTCCATGATTATCTCGCCGATAGATTCAGCTCTGATAAGTCCGCCTGCCGGATTCTTGACGCTTTCAATGCCGCCCTTGATCTCAACGCTGATATTGTCGGAATACTCAAAGGCAAGTGTAGTATTTGGCAGCTTGCAGTTCTTGAGCACAAGATTTTCCATGAAGCACATTCCCTGTAAGCTCTCAACAGTGCAGTTCACCAGCATGATGTTGCGTGAATTCCAGCCGAAACACTTTCCCGTAATGACAGAATCATGTATCGTTACATTCTGACAGTTCCAGAAGCAGTCGCTTCCGCTGATGACTGACTTGCGGATAGTCGCATTTTTGATACCGTCAAAAGCTTTGCTGCCGCTGAGTTCAAGTCCGCATATCTCCATTCCGTCGCAGTCCATAGCGAAATAATCGCCATTTACCTTTACGCCGTCCATGCGTATATTCGCGCATTTCCATAATGTTTCGTCGCCGTTGGTGAATGTTACGTTTTTCAGGCTTATGCCGTTTGAATGTCGGAAGCACTTCTCAGACTCGATAAGGGTGTCGTAAATATTCACCTCTGTCGAATACCAGATGCCTTCCTTTGCTGTCTCGCGGATAGTGCAGTTGTTCAGCTTGACCTTTTCGCTGTACCACACAGGATACTTGGCGTCAAAGGTGCAGTCCGAAAGCTCGATGTAGGCATTGTGCTTCAGCGGAGATTCTCCCTCGCCGAAAACAGTGCCGCTGATCCTCAGACCATTGCGCTGGAACAGAGCTCTTTCCCCCGAAAAATGCTCGTTAAGTATTTCTTTCATTGATCTCACTCCTCATAAAAAATACAGGTAAAAATTGCGGTATTTTTTATAGTATAACACACATTTTTGTAAATTGCAACCGTTTTTCACTAAAGAACTGCTATTTGCATTATTCGCCGAAAAAATATTTTTAATTTATGCAACACTTTACTTCTCTGCTCCGTATGTGTATAATGAAAGCAGAACGTATACGAAAATGCTTCACGGCAAAGGGGGTGGGACTATGACCGACAAGGATATAAAACAGCTTATGAAACGCTCGGCAAGCGAGGGCTTCAAGGCGCTTTTCGACGAGTACTGGAGCTATGTTTATACTATAGTTTTCAGTATCCTGCGCGGAATCGGCAGCAAAAACGATATAGAGGACTGCACCGCAGATGTGCTCAGCGATGTGATGATGAACTACGATACAGAGCATGAGGGCTCCCTTAAAGCCTACCTCGGCACATCGGCAAAACGCCGAGCCATTGATATGCGGCGGTCACTGAGCTCCCACAGAAGCATATCTATCGAGGAGGACGAATCCATGCTGCTGCGCTCCGAGGATAATATCGAAGCCAAAGCCGAAAGCTCCCACATATCCGCATTGCTCCTGCAAAGGATAGAGGAGCTTGGCGAGCCCGATTCGACCATAATCATACAGAAGTACTTCTACGACAGAAGCTCCGCCGAGACAGCGCGTATCCTCGGCATGAACCCCATAACCGTGAGAAGCAGGCTGCGAAGAGCTCTGAAAAAGCTCAAGGACGCTCTCACCGACTTGGATATAACTCTGTAAAGGAGGATAAATATGAAAAGGAATTTAAGGGATATAATGCACAGCGCAGAAGAAAAAACCGTTGAACGCATTGCAGACCGCGGAAACGCTGCTGACTCAGAGACAAAAGACCGCATTCTGAGCAAATGTCTTACGCGCATGGACAATGACGCCGAACAGATAGAGATCTTCACAGCAGAGCCTGTCCGCAGAGCTCCGCGTTTTGCAGGGGCGCTTATTGCCGCAGCAAGTTTGTTTATAATCCTCGGAGCTGTTGGTCTGGCGCTGAAATTCAAGTCTCCTGCTCCTAAGCCTGTCGATGTTTCTCCTATTATCGCCGCTACAGGTACTACAGAAAGCTCCACAGGAGATGAATACAGGATAGTAGATACTACCGAGACAAAGGCTGTCAGCATTCCCGAAGCCAGCACAATGTCAGCCGAAACTGCCGTGACTACTGTCACGACCAAAAATGAAATGTGGAAATCCACTGTTCCTGCTCTGGGAGATCATATCTACAGGACCACTACTACAGCGTTTTACCCAAAGACTACGGCTAAAACAACTAAAAACAGCTCCAGAACCACTGCTGCAAGGACAACAACAAAGACCGTCACCACCGCTAAAACCAATGAAAAGCGAATGACTCTTGCCGAAATAGAGGAATGGGAGCACAAAAACGTTCCGTCTGAGCTTGTACGCGAGCGAGCTATCCTTAATGGTGTGATAAGCGCTGATTCGCCACGTATAACTCTTGCTCAGGTGAAGCAGATAATCGCAGAGAGCTCCAATTTCAGCGATATGCGCAGAAAAATACAGAATATCCAGCCCTATGCCGACGTAGTAGGCGGCAGCGGCGTTACTCTCATTGAATACTGGGTAAACGGCAGCAGAAATGATTATGTTCTGCTCTGTCCCGAGGCAGAGTATATACATCTTATGAACGAAAGAGGCAAAAAGGCAGAGGAGCTCTATACACCGCCCCGTGTAACTACACAGCCTGTAACAAACAAGCCCGAATATGCAGGAGCAATTACTATCAACGATGTATTTGAACTCAGCAAAAAAGCCGACTTGCAGATATCTGATTTCCGCAGATACTGCTCTTCCGACGATCATTATGACGAAAAGAGCATGAAATTCCATGTTTATGACCGCGGAGACTGGTATCTTAAGGTTGAAAGCAACAACAGCGGCGGTATCGAAATATGCAGCCTTGTGGACAATGTGGGAAAGCACAGCATTGATATCTACAGGAATTCATATGATGATGTGCTCAATGCAGTAAATGAATGGACATTTACACAGGCAATTACAGAAGCGCCCCTTGCAGGCACTCTCACATTGGACGACGTTATACGCTTGCATAATGAAAAAGGCGAAAATCTTAATGCGTCCGATTTATCGCCATATACAAACAAAAACTTAAGCTTTGCGTACAATAGTGTAGTTAAGTATAAAGTCATAGACGGAGAAAACAACAAGGTCACCAAAGACAGCAATGTATATCTTACGCTTGTGCTTGGAAACGGCAGACCGCTGATAACAGCTATGCTCCATAATAACGACTTATCACACACAACGGATATGATAAATCTTGTTGACTACGGCGGCAGCGAAAAAATAACGCAATTTGACGCTGAATGGTCCCGAAACTGTGAAAAGCCGTGGTTTATAGAATAATCCATTAAAAGCTGCTGTTTTTACAGCAGCTTTTTTCTTTTCGGCTGATCACTTATCACTAATTACTATTTGACTTTGCAAAACAAGTGTGATATAATGGTAAAGTAAAATTTAAATCCAATGGAGGTCTCTCAAAATGGGAATGTTTGACAAGCTTATAGCAAATCTTAAAGCAAGCAAGAAAACTATCGTCTTCACTGAGGGCAGCGATCCCCGTATCCTCTCCGCAGCTGACAGACTTATCAAGGAAAACCTCATGGGCGTTATCCTCTGCGGAAACGTTGACGAGGTAAAGGCTGCTGCTAAGAACGGCGGCTTCAATATCGACGGCGCTGAGATCGTTGATCCTGCTACTTACCCTGAAATGGATGCTCTCGTAGCTCAGATGTTCGAGCTCAGAAAGGGCAAGATGACTGAGGAAGAGTGCCGCGCTGCTCTCGCAAAGTCCAACTACTTCGGCACTATGCTCGTTAAGGCCGGCAAGGCAGACGCTCTTCTCGGCGGTGCTACATACTCCACAGCTGATACAGTAAGACCTGCTCTCCAGATCATCAAGACCAAGAAGGGCTCTAACCTCGTTAGCTCTTCATTCATTCTTTTCCGTGAGAAGGACGGCAAGGAAGAGAAGATCGCTATGGGCGACTGCGCTATCAATCTCGGCTACACAGACAGACTGGACAAGGACGGCAATGTAGTTCTTTCAGCTGCAAGACAGCTGGCTGAGGTTGCTGTTGAGACTGCAAAGACTGCTGATTTCTTCGGCATTGATCCTAAGGTAGCTGTTCTCAGCTTCTCTACATACGGCTCAGGCAAGGGCGGCACAGTTCAGCTCAGCCACGACGCTGTTATCGAGGCAAGAAACATCGATCCTAACCTCGTTATCGACGGTGAGTTCCAGTTCGACGCTGCTGTTTCAGCAGAAGTTGCTAAGACAAAGTGCCCTGACTCAAAGGTTGCAGGACAGGCTAACACATTTATCTTCCCACTTATCGAGGCTGGCAACATCGGCTACAAGATAGCTCAGAGACTTGGCGGCTATGAGGCTTACGGTCCTATTCTTCAGGGACTTAACGCTCCTATCAACGACCTTTCAAGAGGCTGCAACGCTGACGAAGTTTACAAGATGGCTATCATCACAGCAGGTATGGCAAGCTGAGCCAGCTTGACCGCTTGCCACGTTGTCGCTCGTAAACTCGCTTACTCTTAACATAAATGTTAATTGTACATCGCTTACAGCACAAGCTGAGCCAGCTTGACCGCTTGCCACGTTGGCACTCGTAAACTCGTTTACTCTTAACATAAATGTTAATTGTACATCGCTTACAGCACATTATAAATAAACAAAAGGGACTGCTTACATTGCAGTCCCTGTTTTTTTATAATTCTGAATTTGCTCTCAGCATCTCCGCTACTTCCTCAACCGAGCATTTATAGTCGCCGTCGCCGCTGCGCTTATAGGTGCCTGTGTAGACGCTTCCGCCGATATAAATGGGCTCCTCGCCCTTTTTTATCTTAGGTACAGTTATGACTATGATATGCTTGCCGTCTATGCGCTTTATCTGAACGTCGTCATGTGTAAGGATATTTCTGCTCACCTTGCGCTTGTCGTTGATTATCTCCCAGAAATCGCTGAGAAGCCACTCGGGATCGGGCAGGTCTACAGGTCTCAGAGTCTTATCGCTGAGCTCCTCTACTCCTAAAAGTATCACGCCGCCGAGAGTATTTGCAAATGCGGAATATGTCTCCCACAGACTGTCGGGAAGTCCGCCCAAAGCCTTTTTTGCTTCTATACGGTTAGTCTCCTTGTATTTTTCAAGGTGCATTATGTCTATCATAGCCATTCCCCTTTCTGATTATATTATAGACTATATTTCGTCGTTCGTCAAGCTCAGGACAAAGAACTCGTGACGGCTGTCGCTACTTAGCAATAAGTGATTTGACAATCTATATGTTTTGCTATATAATATAATAGCATTTATATATAAGAAGGAGCGATAACAATGCTTAAAAAAATTACCGCAGCCGCACTGAGCACTGCTTTGTGTGTAACGGCTTCAATACCATTCACAGGAAACTGCGCTGCAGGTGTTCAGCCCACAAATATCAACCTGTCAGCTGTACGCTCGGCAGACGATATCCCCGTCCCTGCTGACCTGAAAACAGGTGAAACTCCCGTGAAAAAGGGCGAACTTGGAAATAATATCCTGTACTTTCTCTATGAGGACGGTACAGTTTATATCAAAGGATACGGTGAAATGGGCGATTTCATCGGCACTCCCTTTGAAAAGTCGGCTAAAAACATAAAGAAAGCCGTTTTCATCAACGACGGCGACGGCATTACAAATATAGGCAATAGTTTGTTCTGCAACTGCCCTGAGCTTGAAGAAGCAGAGCTCCCCGACACTGTAACATCTATCGGAGTAAGCAGCTTCAGCTCCTGTCCAAAGCTCAAAAAGGTCAATATCCCAAAGGCTGTTACATCTATCGGAGTATGGGCTTTCGCAGACGATACCAGCATTGAAGCCATTGAGCTCCCCGCCAGTCTCAAGCTTATCGACAGAGCCGCATTTCAGGGCTGTACCGCACTTAAAGAAGTGACGTTTCCAGAAAAGCTGGAAACTCTGCGCGGATTGAGCTTCCAGAACTGCACCTCTCTTACCGAGGTTACTGTCCCTGAAAACGTAACAACTATCGGACCTTACGCTTTCGGCGGCTGTACCTCACTGAAAAAAGCCGTTGTCAACGGCGGTTCAAAGCAGCTTGGCGAAAAGCTCTTTGAAAAATGTACAGCTCTTGAAGAACTCACTCTCCCCAATGCAGACACTGCTATTTTCAGAGAAAACGACGCAGAGCCTCTGAAATGGCTCGGCACTCTCTTCGGTTCTTTCGTCTCGGGTTATACATACGGCGTAGGCTTCGCCAATACTACCTATTATATTCCGAACTCACTCCAAAAGGTAACGATAACAGGCGGCACAAAGGTTGCCGATGAAGCATTCTACGGATTCAGCTCCCTTACAGAAGCTGTCATTCCTGATGATACCGAGTACCTTGGCGTAAGCTCTTTCAGCGGCTGTTCAGCTCTTGAAACGTTCAAAATGCCCTCAAAGGCAACATTTATCGGAGCTAACGCATTCCTAAACTGCAAGATGATAAATGTTGATATACCGGTCGGCGTTACCGAGATAGGCGCAAACGCCTTTGAAAACTGCTCATCTATCACAGAGATAAACGTTCCTAAGGCAACAAATAAAATAGGCGATGCAGCATTCAGCGGCTGTACTTCGATTAAAAAGGTTGTTATAAGCACCTGCAAGGACGGTATCGGCAAGAGAACATTCAACAAATGTATGTCTCTCAGCGACCTCACTCTTCCCTATACAGGCTTTGATGCAGAATCCGCCGCAGCAAAGGACAGCTCATGCCTGTGTCAGCTCTTCGGCGAATATATCTCGGGATACACCTATAGCGTTACATACAGCGGCGCTACTTATTATGTGCCGAATAGCCTTGAAAAAATAACCGTTACAGGCGGAACCAATATCCCCGACGCTGCATTCTATGGCTTCAATTCCCTTACTTCGGTAAGCATACCTGATAATACAGAATATATCGGTGAAAACTCGTTCAGCGGCTGCTCAAAGCTCAAAGAATTCAAAATGCCCTCAAAGGCAACATTTATCGGAGCTAATGCATTCCAGAACTGCACACTGATAAACGTTGATATCCCCAAGGGAGTTACCGAGATAGGTGCAAGCGCCTTTGAAAACTGCACTTCACTCACTGAGATAAATGTGCCCGAAGCTACAGATAAGATAGGCGATTCAGTATTCAGCGGCTGTATCTCACTTAAAAAGGCTGTGATAAGCACCTGCAAGGACGGTATCGGCAAGAGAGTCTTCAACAAATGCACTTCCCTCGGCGACCTTACTCTCCCCTATGCAGGCTTTGACCCTAAGAACGCTGCAAGCAAAGACAGCTCTTGTCTGTGCCAGCTCTTCGGTGATTATGTCTCGGGATATACCTACAGCATATCATACGACAGCTCTACTTATTATGTGCCGAATACCCTTGAAAAAATAACCGTTACAGGCGGCACCAATATCCCTGACGCTGCTTTCTATAGCTTCAGCTCTCTTACCGAAGTAAGCATTCCCGACGATACAACATATATCGGAAACCTTGCATTCTCAGGCTGTTCAAATCTCGAAAAGTTCGATATGCCGTCAAAGGCTGAATACATCGGTAATCATGCATTCAACGGCTGTGCAAAGATAGTCGTTGATATCCCCGAAGGCGTTACAATGATAGGTGAAAGAGCCTTCGGCGGCTGCACCGCTCTCACAGAGATAAATGTGCCAAAGGCTACTAAAGAGATAGGCGGTACCGCATTCTTCGACTGCACAGGGCTCAAAAAAGCAGTCATAAACGGCGAAGATACAATAATCGGTCCAAACTGCTTCAACAAATGTATCTCTCTTGAATCGCTCACGCTTCCTTTTGTTATACCTGATACAGTCAAGCAGACAGAGTCAGAATCATCATGGTTCAAGGGGCTTTTCGGCACCTATGTCTCAGGCTATACCTACGGTCTGTCTTGGGGAGACGGCACTATCTATATCCCCAACTCGTTAAAGGAACTCAATATAACAAACGGCAAAGAGCTTCCTGCTAACGCTCTCAGCGGAATGCAGCTGGAAAACGTTACTCTCCCGAAGACTATCGAATCTATCGGCAACAGCGCTTTTGACGGCTGCAATAAGATACTCAACGTATTCTATCCAGATAAGCAGGCTGCATGGGACAAGGTAAAGGTCGGTGAAAAAAATACAGTTCTTGACGAAAGACTGAGAGTTCTCGGTGATGACGGTGAATATCACAACGTGATAACTACCACAACAGTTTCCACAACAACTACGACTGCTGCAACAACAACTACAGTTACTACTACATCAGCACCAGTATCAAAGGACTATACACTGGGAGATGTTGATAACAACAAGGCTGTAGACGCAGTTGACGCTTCAACAGTTCTCACTGACTACGCATTAACATCTACCAACAAGAAAAGCGAATTTACCGAGGCACAGAAAAAAGCTGCCGATGTTGACGCAAACGGCGCTATAAATGCAGTTGACGCTTCATATATCCTTGAATACTACGCTTACACAGCTACCACAAAGGAAAAGCCTGTGACAATGAGCGAATACATGGCAAAGAAGTTAAAATAACAAAAAACAGCCGCAGATAACCGCAACACTTGTATAGAAGCTTATAGTTAATTATGGGGGAAACCTTTCTGAGGAAAGGTTCTCCCCCATACCCCTTTCCAAAGACTTTTATCTGGTTTTTTCTCAGATAGGGCGCTCCTGCAAAATGCAGGAGCGCCCTATCTGAGAAAAAACAAAACGAAAGTTTTAGGGAGAGAGTTTGAGAGTGACTCCCCGCAGTGCGGGGAGATGTCACGCAGTGACAGAGGGGACGTCCTCCGTCAGAGGGTCCCTTTTTCAAAAGGGGTTCTCTCAATAAATAATTATAAAACTTCTATATGAGTATCATGGTTAAACTCTGCGGCTGTTTTTTTATCGATTATGGCCGGATAACAGAATGACTGTGAATGAAGAACTCCTCCTGACTTGGCTGCCAGCCCTTTTCCTTCGGCGGAAAGAGCTTATCGAACTCTGCAACAGCTGCCTCATCGTCACAGGGCTTATCTACGTCACTTGGATAGTAGAACCACTTCCTGCCGTCAAGAATGCCCTCTTTAAGCTCCTTGACAAGGAGCGCCGACGGGAAGGAATCTCCCTCGAAGCAGACATTGTACTTCAGACAGCTCTTATAGCCCCTTGCAACGTAATTATCGGGATTGCCGAAGTTTATGACCACGTCGTATCCCATTTCCGAAGCCTTGGCAAAGGTGTGCTCCAGCAGAGCCTTGCCGATGCCCCTGCGCTGATACTCGGGCAGTACGCAGAGAGGTCCCATGGTGAGGATATCCTTTTCATTGCCCTGCTCGTCCCTGAGCTTAGCTTTGCAGTACATAACGCTGCCCACTATCCTGCCGTCTGTTTCGGCTACATAGTCCAACTCACGGACAAAATCTGAGTGGCCGCGCATGATATGTATGAAATAATGCTCAAAGCAGCCCGGAACGCTGAGATTCCAGAACGCCTCGCGAGCAAGATTTTCTACCTCGCGGTAGTCCTTTTCTGTTTCCTTGCGAATGATAAAGTCAAATTTATTCATTTTTATAACCTCCTGAAAATGCTGACAAGACACGAGAGGTTTGTGTGAGAAAGTAGTCGCAAACCTCTCGTTTACGCTGCTATCTCAGTTCTGTTATTATTTTTCAAACAACTGACTCCTTAATAAATATTGCGGTCATATCCGCTGGTTTTATTATAGCTTGTTTTTTCGGGATTGTCAATAGAATTTTCAAGTAAAAAAATAATCAACTATCGATATCTGCCAAACTAAAGCTTTAAAGCAATATCACATTTGTGCTGCGGACTTAATCAGCACAAAATGAACATAACGTTATAAACGGGCAGTAAAATACAAAGCTGCAATACTTTGCGTAAAAATAATTATACGAAATGCATAAAAAATAGCAAAAAGTGAACAAGTAATCGTTTAAATCACAATAATCGACTTGTGTTGTTCATAAAAATGTAATAAAATTGTTGTATAAGCTGGGGAAAAGATGGGACGCAGCGGCTTCAACGCCATTGTGCTTTTCTTCAGTTGAGAAAAGGAAGAAACTTTAAAACAAAATCATGTTTGGAAAGTGAGGAATGATCGACATGAGAAAAGGCACTTTCAAGAAGATCGTCAGCGCTGGTATCACAGCAATGATGGTCGCAGCAAGTGTACCTTCAGTTCCTGCAGCCGTTGTTCACGGTGCTGATCAGCAGACCAGAGGCAACATCGGCGGTTTTGACTACGAAATGTGGAATCAGAACGGTCAGGGACAGGTTTCCATGAATCCGGGCGCAGGCTCTTTCACCTGCTCTTGGAGCAACATCGAGAACTTTCTTGCTCGTATGGGCAAGAACTACGACAGCCAGAAGAAGAACTATAAGTCATTCGGCAATATAGTTCTCACTTACGATGTCGAGTACACCCCAAGAGGAAATTCGTATATGTGCGTATACGGCTGGACAAGAAATCCTCTTATGGAGTACTATATCGTTGAAGGCTGGGGCGACTGGCGTCCACCCGGAAACGGTGCTGAAAACAAGGGCACAGTAACCCTCAACGGCAACACCTATGACATTGCCAAGACAATGCGTTATAACCAGCCCTCTCTTGACGGTACTGCTACATTCCCTCAGTACTGGAGCATCCGTCAGACCAGCGGTTCAAGAAACAATACCACAAACTATATGCAGGGCACAATTGACGTATCCAAGCACTTCGACGCATGGAGCCAGAAGGGACTGGATATGTCAGGTACTCTTTACGAGGTATCCCTCAATATCGAAGGCTACCGTTCAAACGGTTCAGCTAACGTAAAGAAGATAACTGTCGGCAGCGGCTCTCCTTCACCAAGCGAGACAACTACTACCACACCTACTCAGACTGTAAAGGCTGACAGCGACGGCAACTACTTCACAAGCACATTCGAGAGCGGTGCCGGCGACTGGTCAGGCAGAGGAAGTGCTTCTGTTGATACAGATTCATCTAACTACTACGACGGCAGCAAGTCTCTCTTAGTATCAGGAAGAGAGTCAGAATGGAACGGCTGCGCTATACCGCTTGATTCAAGTGCTTTCGTACCGGGCAACACATACAGCTTCAGTGCTGCTGTTATGCAGAAATCAGGCAGTGCTGTAACAATGCAGATGTCACTCCAGCAGGGCGACGGCAACAGCGCTTCTTATACAAAGATAGCTGACTGCGACACCAAGAGCGGCGAGTGGACAAAGATCGAGAATACAGAGTTCACTATCCCTGATAACTCAGGCGACCTCATTCTCTACATCGAGACTCCCGAGAGCTCAGGCGACCTCTGCAATTTCTATGTTGACGCTGTTCAGGTATCCGAAAAAGGCAAAAAGTCCGCTGTTGTAACAGGACAGGGCAAGGTAGACACTACTTCAGCTCCTGATGATACACCGAAGACTACAGGCAAGAACTACAAGGGCGTTCGTGCTCATCAGAACCTTACATATAATTACGAAAAGGGCGGCGACGGCTTCAAGGACTACATGGGACCTTACTTCCGTCTCGGTACTTCCGTAAGCGGCTATGAGATCAATGATTCCAAGGCTCAGCAGTTCATCAAGAAGAACTACAACTCTATCACCTGTGAGAACGAAATGAAGCCTGATTCTATCGTTAAGGGCGTAAACGGAGACGAGGTTCAGATCAGCCTCCAGTCTGCAAACAGTATCCTTAAATTCGCCGAGCAGAACGGTATCGGCGTCCGCGGTCATACTTTCGTTTGGTACAGCCAGACTCCTGAGTTCCTTTTCAAGGACAACGGCAGCTATGTATCAAAGGACAGAATGAACAAGCGTCTCGAAAGCATGATCAAGAACACATTCTCACAGCTCAAGTCAAACTATCCTAAGCTTCAGGTTCATTCATACGACGTCTGCAACGAGCTCTTTGAGAACGACGGCGGCGGAATGAGAAACTGGTCCAAGTGGAAGGACGTTTACGGCGCAGGCAACTACGACTTCGTAGTAAATGCGTTCAAATATGCAAGAAAGTACGCTCCAAGCGAAACAAAGCTCTACCTCAACGACTATAACGAGTATATGTCCAAGAAGACTAACGACCTCGTAAACATGGCTAAGAATGTCATGAAGGAAGGCGACTATATCGACGGTATCGGTATGCAGGCTCACCTTGCAGCAAGCTATCCTTCAGCAAGCGAGTTCGAGACAGCTGTTAAGCAGTTCGAGTCACTTGGTCTTGACGTTCAGGTAACTGAGCTTGATATCACAAGAAATCAGAGCAATCAGGGCGAGCTCTATACTCAGATATTTGAAGTATGCATGAGACACGCTAAGAATATCTCAACTGTTACTCTCTGGGGTACAACAGACGAGAGAAGCTGGAGAAAGTCTGAAAACGGCGGTTCACCGCTCCCATTCAGCAATTACCAGCCTAAGAGCTTCTATAATGACATCATTGCTCTTACAAAGAAGATCGATCCGCCTAACTATGACGATGACGAAGAGGAAGTAGTAACAACTACAGCTACTACTACAACTGCTCCTGTAATCGTTACAACAACTACAACTGCTCCTCCTGCACCTGCTAAGGACCTCAAGGAAATTCTCAACGAGAAGGTTTCTATCTGGGGCGACTCCAACAAGGACTCAGGCGTAGATATGGGCGACGTTGTACTTATCATGCAGTCACTTGCTAACCCTGACAAGTACCAGATGTCAGAGCAGGGACGGTTCAACGCAGACGTTGCAGAAGCAGGAAACGGCATCACAGCACAGGACGCTCTTATTTTACAGCGTTACCTCTTAGGTCTTATAAAGTCACTTCCTGCAAGCTATGCAGACCAGATCAAGACTGTAACTACAGAAGCTACTACAACTAAGGCTACTACTACATCAACTACTACAACTACAACAACAAAGGCAACAACCACAACAACTACAACTGCTCCTAAGTCAAACTTCAACTACAACGGCAACGTACAGTTCAAGGAAGCTCCCGGCAACTACTTCAACGGCTGCCAGCAGCAGGGTAAGGTTACAAAGGAGAGCTATAACGGTATAAACGGTTATAACAACTGCAATGTTTATACTCCTTATAACTATGATCCGAACAAGAAGTACAACATATTCTATCTCATGCACGGCGGCAGCGAGAACGAGAACACTTTGATCTCCCAGAACGATACAATGATCCAGAATATGCTGGACAACATGATCAAGAACGGCGAGCTTGAACCTCTTATCGTTGTATTCCCGACATTCAACAAGACAGAAGCTGGCAAGTTCTACAGCGAGTTCCGTCAGAGCTTAGTTCCTTTTATTGAGGGCAAGTACTCAACATACGCAAATAAGGACACTTCTGCTGAGTCACTCAAGGCTTCAAGAATGCACAGAGCATACGGCGGCTTCTCAATGGGTTCTGTTTCAACATGGGCTGTATTCGAGAACTGCCTCGACATCGTTGGCTACTTCATGCCTCTCAGCGGCGACCACTGGAACGGCAACTCCGCATACGACAAGGCTAAGAGTCTGGCAAACGCTGTTGACAAATCAGGCTACAAGACAAACGAGTACTTCATCTTCGCTTCAACAGGCTCAGAGGATATCGCTTATCCTAACGTAAATCCTCAGGTCGAGGAAATGAAGAAGATGAGCCAGTTCGTATTCACATCAGATTTCTCCAAGGGTAACTTCTACTTCATGGTTGCTCCCGGAAAGACACACTGGTGGGGATATGTAAGACACTATGTTTACGACTCTCTCCCATACTTCTTCCACGAGGGACAGTAAATATCAGAGAATTCTTCATAATTTAAAACTTTCTACGGAAAAACCGAGGCTTTTGTCCTCGGTTTTTTTATATTATAAAAAATAGAAAGTTTTTCGCCGCGAATGTTGCTCTTTTCATGATTATATGCTATAAGCGCGGAGCCCACGCAGCCTTTTTCACGCTATAAATATTAAAATCGGTATTTTTTCGCCGCGAATGTTGCTCTTTTCATGATTATATGTTATAATATACGCAAGCAGAGGAATTCTGCTAATAATAATGAAATGGAAGGTGAACACAATGAAGTTCAAAAAGCTTACGGCTGCTGTTATTGCAGCGGCAACGGCAATTATACCTCTCTCTTCAGATATTTCGGCAGCACTTCCCTCTTCTGCTGTTTATGCTGCTGAACACGCTACGGGAGCCGCTCTCCCCGAGTGGATACCTCAGAGCTTTGAATCTGCTCTGGATTTCCGCAATACCTACGGCGCTACTCATGTACAAGACGGACTGATATGCATTGTTTTCAGAGAGCAATATGAAAAAGTTCCCGAGGGCGAACCTCAGGGAGTTCTCCGATACGATATCAGAACTACTGAGGACATGATGAAGGAGCTGTTCCACAAGACATACGCTGATGAAAACAGCAGGGACTGCTATGAAGTCGTTGTATATTATGCTCCGCAGAAGCAGGGCAATTTTGAAGCAGCACTGGTCGATACATGGATAAAGTCATCTGAACTCGACCTTGGCTACAATCACGCTATAGCTCATTATTCGTTCTCTATAGGCGAGGAAAACGAAATAACCGAGACAGATATTTATAGCTGGCTTCCCGACAGCTATACGGAGTTCTATGACTATGCCGAAAAGAACGGCTCTGTTTCCGTAAAAGACGAGTTCGTTGTGTTCTGCATCAACGATACAGCAGGCATAAGATATCAGTGGGAAGAGACCTCGGACAACTATAACGGTGCTTTCAGCCACTATATTTCAAGCTACTGTTCAAGAGAAACGACCAAGCAAGCAGCAGGCGGCAAAACGCCTCACATGGAGGTCTACAAGGCATTAACAGACGGAAATTCAATTATAAAATGGAGTTTTGTTCCGTCAGATGACAACCAGAAACTTCAGGCGTCAAAAAATCTTATCGCTGATGCTATTGCATCCGATAACGCTTCAAAAGTGACACTACTTAAGGGGGTGATAAATAACGCGGAATTCTCATACAAGAATTACTCTTTATACGGTACTGAAGTGAGAGCGACGGGTGAGGACGCATATTTTACTTATGACGAATCAAAATACGTCGTCGCAAAATCACAGCTTGACCTATATGAGTTTCTTACATTTTATCTGAATGATGACGCAGCGAAAGAATTCGTATCTCAGTACAGCGAGGAATTCTTTGAGAAAAATGTTCTTATAGTGAATACTTACCTCGACAAATACCGCGGCTATGTTTCAAACTTTGGTCTTGACCGCGTTTACTTCAGAGATAGCTTCCTTTACGTTGATTATATGCCTATCATAAACGGCAATCAGTCAAGAACGTCCTATCTAAGTATACTTCAGCTTACTATGCCAAAGGACGAATTCACATACGGTAATGTGGAATGGGAATGCAAGGAGGCTCTTGCTGACAATGTAAAGTGTATAACTTTTATTGATGAGGACACAGGTAAGCTTGTTGATATGAATAATGTTGACCTTTCCAAGCTCTTCGGTATAGAGATGAAGAATGTAGACGGTCAGAATCCTTATTACTGGGAAGTTATCACCGCTGAATGGCTCTCCCTCAATATTGACGAAAATTACCTCCCGAAGGGGTATAAACTGTCAAAGAATAAGCCGATATATATCGACAACAATGGCAATAACACAGGCTATATCACGATCAGACTTACAAATAAGGAAAAAGTCAATGCAAAATACGCAATTGATAAGTACTCAACCATTACTAAGAATTTATTTACTGACGTATATACTACACTAAACGACTTCAAGCCTGCGGCAGTAAAAACACAGTCCGAGCTTAAAGAAATAATATCAAAGTATTTCTCGGAAGAGTATCAGGAAAAGATATTCGGAGCTTATGACGAAGCATTCTTCAAAAATAACGTTCTGCTCTTCGACTTGTGTTTTGACTCAACAGGCGGTCAGAAGGTCAGCATGAATGATACTGTATTATCGGACGACAAGATAACCGTTTACTACAATAAGCCTGCGCCTGACTTCGGAATGTGCAATACCGATTTCTTATTTATATTGCAGGTTACTGTTCCAAAGGACGAATATAACGGTCAGACAGCTGACTTCAAATGCATTGGAGACGCTAACGGCGACGGAGAATTCGGTATAGCCGATCTTGTTACGTTACAGAAATGGCTCCACAGCGGTTCAGACATCAAGCTTGATGACTGGAGAGCAGTTGATCTCTGCAAGGACGGTGCTGTTGATATATTCGACCTTGTTTCCATGAGGAAAAAGCTTATCAGGTTACACGATCTTGAGCCTCCGAAGAAATACCCTATCAATGTTCAGTAAAAACGCTGTTATTGTACTCCCAGCTATAACCGTGAGGGAAGTATAAGCTATCTGACAAGTGCAGAGGAAGTCGGGACACTCTTAAACAGCCAAGGCGAACCATACGATGATGAGTGGTTCAATACTCATAAGCTCATGGTCATTACTGTTACCGAATCAAGCGGCTCTATAAGACATGAAGTTACAGAGCTTACAGACCAATATGTCACTATCAACAGGCTATTAACTCAGGTAATGACCTGCGATATGGCTGAATGGAATATCTATCTTGAGCTTGACAAGGACGCAGTAATAAGAGATGATTTCAAGATAAACTGGATCGAAGTACAAAAGGTATATTAATGAGGAAAGCCGCCGATTTCATATCGGCGGCTTTATCATGGATTTATTTGCTGTAGCTTTGTTCGTAATAAAGGTCGGGATCAAATTCCTCACCTGTTTTGTTATCTACTATCTTAATAGAATCCCTTGCCTTTTCTATCATCATGTCATTTCCTGTTCGTTCAGTGATAAAGAGCGTTATAGAGCCTATCTGCACCTCTGCAAGTACTTTTTCTCCTGTAACTAAAGGAGTAGCTGCTTCGAGAAGACGTTCAACTGCATTGGTATCGGTAAACTCAAAGTGCTTCTTCTTACCGTAGTGAGAATAGCTGCGGCCTCTGTAAAGCTCAATGTTAAAAATGGAATCCAGCTTTATGCATTCATCGGAATAGCTGTCAAAATCGTCAGAATAGTCAAAGCTGTAGTCGTCAGGATAATTGTAATCCTTGAAATACATCAGCGGGAAGACATATTCAGGCGCAGGAGATACTGTAACAGGGCTTGAATAGGTATCAATTTCGTCAAGAAGCTCTTCACCTGTCATTTTATACTCGATATCATGTTCTTCAAAGAAGCTTAAAGTCTCATGGCAGGCAGAATTGATTATCATTTCACCTATATAGCAGTAAAACTCAGCGTTTTTGAATTCCTCTGCTGTCATTGCAGTATAGTCCCTGCATAAAGCCTCTGTAAGCTCTTTTCCCTCTTCAACCGAAAGCTCGATATTCTTGGATACACCCAGCTTATCATTAAAACTGAAATTGCAGTAATCAGCATTCATGATATCGCAGCTTACATCTTCGTTGATTATACCCTCGCATCTGAGACTGTTATAATAAATTTCTTTTGTTTCATTTTCTGCGAACTCTTTATTTGTATATATATCGCAGCATATATCTGTAAACATTTCCGACGGTACATAATACTGACGCACTATTGCCGAACCGCCCTTTGTGTAATATGTCAGCCTTATCTGCTGGCTGTCTATATCATAATTCATTCTCTTTGTGCCGTTATAAACCTCACCATCATGACTTAACCTGTAATCTGATATATCGTAGCTGTATTTCTCAGGCTTATAATGGCGGTCTATCATTTCCTTGTTAAGCTTTATAGCGTCATTTATTATCTGCTTATCATGGAGAATAGTTTTGCCGTTCATTATATCGCCGTATCCCCATATCTCTACCTCAACATCGCTGACTAATGAAGCTGAGGGGATATATTTTGGTCTGCCCAGACCGTCGGTAAGCTCAATGACCTTGATAATGCCTATAACAGCTGCACTTGCAGCGGCAAAGCTTATGATAGCCGTCCAGAAACGCCTGAAGCCGCGGCGTCTGATGACCTCCATAACGAACCAGAGTATGCCGCTGATGATTAGAGCAGCTATAAGTCCGCTTTCAATCGCAGTCATCTTCATTATAGTAATAATACTGTAGATAGCTGCTGACATGATGATGTAATAGAATGCCTTGTAAACATAGGGCTTTGAAACGTCCTCTGCCTTGCGGTGCTTGTAAAGCAGGAATGTAATGACGATTATCACCGCAACAACAATGAGAGACCTTATCATAAAGCTGAAATACATGGAATCCATGAACGAATACTTTGTTAAATTGTAGTCTCTTCCATGTGTATAATAATCATGAGGTACAAAGTATTCATCAATATAAGTTATGAAAAATCCCAATACACCTATGGGACTTGTGGTGAAGAAAGTAAAATTCTTGGTGACTGACTTTTCGGTCAGTCCGAAATGTGCCGCTTCAACGATATTGCCCCATGTAAGATAAATAAACAGCGGTATCATTACATTTACAGCTGCTATGCTGAACAGTGCCTCGAAGGTGCTGCCTGCAAAGGTAATGGCAAATACAGAGATAGTATACAGCAATATCAGTCCGATTATCATGATAAAGAATATCCTTATCATATCGTGGATGCGATCCATCAAGTAGTCCATTTCAACACAGCATGAACCGATAAGGAGCACTATCAACGCAACTATTCCGCCTATAAGGAAAGGTACGACGTATGTTATAAGTCCTGAGGAATAATCAGCAAAGAAGCGCTGACGGTTGTTCAGCGGAAGCGAATAGTTCATATCCACAAGGGATTTATTGTAAAGATAGCGGAAATTGACCATAGGAACTACAAAGCCCATTCCTATACTGAGAAACAGTGCGATGACTGCAATAATTGCAAAGGGTATAGAATCGGTACGGTCAAATATCTGGTTGTTTTGCAGATGTGTCTCCCATATAAGTATTCCCGCAAATACAGGCAGACAGAGGAGCTGGAATACGATATTGGTGATAAACAGCTTCATATCCTCTGAAAATTTGCTTTTGAAGCGCACAGAGAAGAAGCCTTGCTTTTTATTCTCCGATGTTGTCGCTGCTGTCATAGCCGAGCACCTCCAGTTCATAGATAAATATTTCTTCAAGCGTGAGCGGTATGACCTCTGTCAGCATAGGACGCTTTGTAAGGAGAGAAGCTTTTATTGCCTCTATATCGCCCTTTGCAATTATGAAGCATATACTCTGGCTCTGCTCGTAATGGAGTATCTCGATTCCCTCCTGAGCGAAGTCCTCCTTGGAATAGCTCGGTACAGAGCCGTCCTCGTTTTTGTTGAATACCACCTGTATCTTGTGTACGCTGCCCTTAACATCGTCGATATCACGGGAAAATACTATCTTTCCGTTGTGTATCAGCGCTGCCGTATCACAGACCTCATTTATCTCTTTGAGGTTATGTGAGGATATAACTGTTGTAAGCTGACGGTCAAGCATTGCGTCAACAAGCATTTTCTTAACAATGATACGCATTGTGGGATCAAGTCCGTCAAATGCTTCGTCAAGAAGCAGATAATCGGTTCGGCAGGCAAGACCGATAATAACTATTGCCTGTCGCTTCATGCCCTTTGAGAACGTATTTATCTTCTTATCAAGAGGAAGTCCCGTCTTTTTGCGCAGTGCTTCAAATATTTCATCAGAAAAATTGCTATAGTAGTTCTTGTAGTAGTTTTTCAGCTTTTTCAGCGTAAAAGCTCCGAACTGTACGGTCTCGTCATTAATGAAAAATACCTTCTGCTTTACGTCTGTATTATCAAAAACGCTTTCTCCGTCAACGAGGACTTCACCTGATTCTGGAGAATATATGCCCGATATAAGGCGAAGTATAGTGGATTTGCCTGCTCCGTTGGAGCCGAGAAGTCCGAATGCTGTACCTTTTTCGATTTTCAGGTCTACGGCGTCAAGAGCCGTATAGCTGTCGAATTTTTTTACTGTATTCTTTAGTTCGATCATGCTTCATCATTCCTTTCCGTAAGAGAGATACAGATTATCTATCCTTGCTTTCAAATCCTCGGGAGATATCCCCTTTTCAAAGGCTTCATTCACAGTGGAATCAAAATCTGTCAGTACCTTTTTTCTGAACTCATCATAATTCTGAGCCGATACGAAGCTCCCCCGCCCCGGAACAGAGTATATCACACCGTTGCGCTCAAGCTCCTGATAAGCCTTGGACACTGTATTTGGGTTGACTCCTGTGGACTTCGCAAGGCTTCTTACGCTGGGAAGCTGATCATTCTCTGCAAGAGTACCGTTTATGATGAGATTTACTATCTTATGATATATCTGCTCATAAATGGGTATCCTGCTCGTCAGGTCAATAGAAAACATAGGCAGCTCCTTTCTGTAGTGTGCGTACTATATCAAATAGTACAGTTATTACACTTGAATAATAACACATATTATCCCGTTTGTCAAGGGCTTTTTTTGAAATTTTAAAAAAATCCCACTGTACTAACCAAAATACTCATAAGGAAGATTTATGCTTATTATTGAGAGAACCCCTTTTGAAAAAGGGGCTTCTCTCAAACTCTCTCCCTAAAACTTTCGTTTTGTTTTTTCTTAGATAGGGCACTCCTGCATTTTACAGAATTTTTCATCTATGAAGCGCCCTATCTAAAAAAAACCAGATAAAAGTCTTTGGAAAGGGGTATGGGGGAAACGCTTTCCTCAGAAAGGTTTCCCCCATAAATAAATATAAGCTTCTATATTAATATTTCGGTTAATACAGTGGGATTTGAAATATAATTATCACTTTTCTGCCTGTGGAAATGCCTTGATCTTGCCGATAACGAAGGATTGCAGAAGCAAAACGTCCGCAATATCAAATGCACCGCTCTGATTTACGTCCATTCTTTCAAAATCAGAAGTGTTTTCAAGTGTAAGCTGACTTATAAGAAGCTTTCTCGCTGTAACAACGTCCAGTGAATTTACGCTTGAATCCTTATTAAAATCGCCGATGATAACATCAGGAACTTCAATTTTCTCAAAGTTTATGTCGTTTTTAAGTGCCTTTACAGAACCGTTCACAAAAAGTGATTCTGCGATAAGATTGACTCTGAGGATCGAAAGCCTTCCTGAGAAGCCTGCATTTATACCGCTGATATGTTCGCTCAGGTCAACGCTGCCCTCAAGAATATCTCCGTCATCCTGATCTTTTCTTATGCTGACATATTCCTCGAAGTAGTTTATACCAAAGCAGCCATGGTATTCGTGCTTATAGCTGTAAAGGTCATATTCATGACCGCCTGCTGAATATGTAGTTACATACTCATACAGTTCACGTTTATGTCCGTCTGCTGTTTCTGTCGTTATATACTCACCCCAGCCATATCCGCTTGTTGAATTTGACGGTGAAAAATCAAACCCGTTATTGTCAAACTCACTCTTGCTGTAATTATACTCTATGGGGAAATTCTTGCATTTTTCGATAATACGAATACCCACGTTCTTCCAGACTGTTGTGGCACTGACGGAATATCCTATCTCGTACTTATCCTCAAAGGTATTTTCAACCTTGTACTCAGCCTTTACGTTATTACAGGAATCAAGAACGAACTTCTCTCTGTCAGGAATACGCTTGCCTGCTGAGAATTCCGAATAATATGTATCCTTTGATTCGGCTTTGAAAAGTCCATTTTCATAACCGCGCATATAACCCTGAGTAATGGCATTGAAATAGTACGGTGCTATACATACGTCACGATGCTTTTTTACATCTGTGTAGATACTGCCCTTTTCTGTCGGCTCAGCCTCTGTAAGGCTTGTTTCGAGAATATCTACGTTATAATCTCCTGAGAATGAATTGCAGACAACGCTTACACGGGCAAGCTTTCCTGCCTCTAAGCCATAGGGCTTTGCTGCATCGATAAGTGCGCATATCGGATATGAAAATTCCTTTGTTTCGCTTTCTTCCTTATCGGTTTCTTCGTCAACATGGACAATATAGTACGACTTAAATCCTTCTTCCAAAAGCGGCTGTATATCATAGTCGGGATGACTATGACGATAGACCTCGTATTCTTCGCCGTCAAGCTCGATATTACCCTGATATTCAAACATCTCAAGTTCTGACGCGCATGATTTCTCCTGAAATTCCACACGCACATAGGGATCAAGCATATATACTGAAGCGGCAGGGGAAATGCTTTTTGATGACTTATACTTACAGCTTAAATTGTAATTCTTATCAAGAACAGATGCCTTACCGTCAAATTCCTTTCCTACAGAAGCGCATGAGGTTACCCACTCTGAGACCTCTGCATGGAACTTTCCGTCTCCCAGAGGAGTCATCTTTGAATTATTTTCGTGAGAAGGATTTACATATCTTCCGTCTTCAAGCTGGTCAATAGGCCAGCAGGCATTAAAGTTCTGGAATGAATATCTCCAGCCGTCGATATTTTTGACGAAGCTGTGGTCGTAGGTTATCGGCTCGTGGTTCTCGTCCAAGGTCAGTTCTTCCTCGGGCAGCGTAAGATATGAGCCTGTCAGGCATGAATTAGTAAAGGAATAGCCTCTACCTTTCTTGCCCTCGTTAAGCATACCGTACTTGTCGAGCCTCGTTCCTGCGCCTGTCAGCTCGTGGAGCTTTGCAAGGTGATCTGAGATATTTGATATCAGGTCTCCATAGAACTGCTCCTCTGTACCTTCCTTTACGATACCTGTTACATTTACTGCATAATAGCGAACAGGAGCTTCTGCGTCCTCTTTTGCTTCCTTGTAAAGTTCGTAGACCATATCATCAGATACATATGAGCCTATCTTCTCGCAAGCAGAAAAATCTGTTGACTCCGTGCGCTTTTCAACGATGAAAAGCTCATCCTTACCGCTGTTGAGCTCAAGAAGAGGTCCGAATTTCAGCTCGCCCTCTTTCTTTATATTGCAGTTAAGGTACATATCCATTTTCAGGTCAAGCTTATCGGCATATTCGGGCATCGAAAAATCCTTGGACTGATACATGGTGAAATTATCGCAGTCATGCCAGTTTGCGCCATAGCAGAAGTACGTTACGTAAGCCTGATATGAGAACATGGCATATCCGCCGTCATACTGAAGCTTGTTGTGGTTCTTGTCGGCGTCATATTCAGTGTTTTCAACAAATCTGTTGCTGCCGAGTCCTGTCCAGTCGATATCGAATTCGGCAAGGACTTCCTGCGGAAAATCAGGTATGTAAATTATGTCCTCTCCCTCTTCTTCGGCATAGACTGCACTGAGCGCATTGACCGTCGGGATATATGCGCAGGATAATGTCATGGCTGCTGCTGAAAGTGCTGATACTATTCTCTTTAGGTTCATTCTTATTCCTCCTTATATCATGTTTTTGTTATTTATGTATTGATTCATGGCTTTGTTTCGTTTTGTTTACTATATTATAGCATCAGCATATACAAATTTCAACTCATTTATTGCGTTTTTGTGCATAATCTGTAATTTTACGACAGCGGTATCATAAGTGTTACGGTCAATCCATTTTCCATGCAGGAGCATATCAGCTCGCCGTTCATCTTGTTCATAAGCTCATTGGAGATATAAAGTCCCAGTCCGTTTCCGTCCTTGCCTGAGGAATTGCTCTTTCCCCTGTAGAACTTGCCTGTGATAAGACCTATCTCCTCCTCGGGGACTCCGTTTCCGTAATCTCTCAGGGACATGGCAAGACATCTGTCCTTGATAGTATAGCTTATATCTATGGGTGTATCCGCGTACTTGTAGGAGTTGCTTATGATATTGCCGATGACCTGTGAAAGACGTATCCTGTCGGTATTGAGGATACACTCGGGGATATCACCCTCCCTTGCAAGAGAACGGATATCGTGCTCTGCAACAAGCTCATGAAATATGGACGATACCTCGTCACGGCACTCCACGTTCATCTCCCCAAGCTCGTCAAGAGCTGACGAAAGCAGGTCGCTTACAAGGACGTTTATCTGCTCTGCTTTCTGGTGGATATTGCTTATCTTATCTGTAACGTAGCTGTCCGTGACCTTGACGCTGAGTAGCTCGCATATGAGCTTTATGCCTGTGATAGGGGTTTTAAGGTCGTGGCTAAGAGAAGCTACCATTTCCTTTTCCTTTATTTTAAGGGCGTCCTCTCTTGCTCGCGCCTCCTTCAGCTCCTCGCGCATAATATCAAAGCTCTCGGTAAAGGAACCGAACATATTGGTCTTTTCCAGAAAAACAGGAGCGTCAAGCTCTCCCTGCGCAACTTTTTCCGCAAATATCTCCATTTTTCTGAAAGGTCTTATGATAGTCCTGTGGACGTAGACGCCGTAAAGCACCACCGAAAGAAGCAGTACCGAAATAAACGCCGCCGCTGCATAGATGAGCTTTTTCCTTACTATATTATACCCGTTCTTATCGGGATCGGGTATGACTGCCGTTCCAAGGAAACGTCCGCCCTCATTTATCGCAAGGCAGATATAGCCCTTGTATGTTGACTGCTCGACCGAGGTCACATCTTCAATTTCCTTGCCGCCTGTGGAATATATCATAAATCCGCTGCTGTCAAAGACCTTGAGCTGTGTGCCTAAATCTTCGTTTTCAAGAGAATCTATATGGTCGATGTTCTCCTTAACGGTCTGAATGATGTCATTTATAAAAAGCGGATCTGTTTCATGGCTTCGGTAGGAAATGGTCATCCTTGCAAAAACTGCCAGACCTGCGAGCATTACTGCCGCCAGAAGCAGCAATATCTTGCTGTAATTCTTCATTCTGCCCCTATTCCTCCGTTTTCTCGATGATATAGCCTACTCCCCATACGGTCTTGATTATATCGGGAGCATTCGGATCCATTTCTATCTTTTCGCGGAGATGACGTATATGCACAGGTATGGTTCCCTCGCCTATGTACTCGTCCTCCCAGACATTTCTGAGAAACTCGTCCTTTGTGACAACTCTGCCGCGGTTATTGAGGAGATACAGAAGCATTTTATACTCCATTTGCTTCATTGTGACTTCTTTCCCGTTTTTATAGAGCTTACGTGTACCCGTATCAAGCAGGATATCCTTTGTTATCCTGCGTTCTGACGTCTCAGCTTCAATGCTTACAGAAACAGCTTTGGCGGAGACAGCATTTGCTGCCTCCGCTGCTTTTTCATATCGGTTTAGTATCGCCTTTACCTTTGCGAGAAGTATATTCAGTGTATAGGGCTTTTTTATGTAGTCGTCACCGCCTATGTTCAGCGCTGTAAGGATATCGTCATCGCTTGTCCTTGCGCTTATGAACAGTATGGGCATATCGTATGCCGTTCTTATCTGCTTGCAAAGCTCAAAGCCAGAGCGCTCCCCTAAGTTTATATCCAGCAGGATAAGAGACACCTCGTTTTCGTCAAGGAACTTCAAGGTCTCGTCGTATCCCATAACATAAGCAGTCTTAATATCAAAGATATTGAAGTATTCTGCTGTAGTTTCTGCAATAGTTATATCATCATCTACCATAAGACACTGATACTTCATCTGCAAGTCCTCCCTTTACTGAGTGATACCTATCTTTCCGCCGTCCTCACCGATAAATACTATCTTGCCTTCAGAGGGGAGCGGAACTGTATTTCCGTAGTTCTTCATATAGCTTGAATAAGTCACGCGGTCATATTTGTCGTATACGTATACTGCGGAATTCTCAGGCATATCAAGGATAATAGTTTTGCTGTCGCCTTTTCCGAGCTTATACCAGACTGCTTTTTTAGTGCTGAGCTTTATCTCCGTTACGTCGCTTTTAAGCTCAGGGACAGCGTCCTCGGATATAAACTCCAGAGCGCAGTTTGTTATATCTAATATCTCATTACCGTTTTCCGTTCTGACCTCAATATCCTCTAAATCACGTCCGCCCGGCATTACAAGAGCAGCCTGTGCACGGTCAGCGTCAACTATCTTTCTGCCGCCTACATAGCCCCTTATCTCGGGATATGTATTCACCTTCACAAACGGCATTTCTGCGTAATACACATTGGAGTACTTTCCGCTGGAAAGATAGTATTTTTTTCCGCTTCTTGCGTCCCATGCCGCCTGTACATCATCGCTTACGGGATTTTTATCAGCTCTCATCATTTCATATCCCGACATAGAGAAATTTCCCATGCCGCCCAAGTCCATGCAATTATCCGAACAGATATAGTCTCTGCCGTTTCTTTCGCGGAAAATAAGAATACTCTGATTTTTAGCCTGGATCTCCTTGCCTGAGCCTATCTTCCCGTCCATAAGCACAAAGCTGTCCTCAGTTGTGTACTTATACTGCTTGACATCAGTCTTGTCATCAGTGAATGTCTTTATCTCCATGTACTTTTTATCGGGAAAGCTGACATAATTCAGTCCAGCTGCCGAGATATAGATATCCTCATAAGCCAGATACTTATCGGGAACCGTATCAAGAGTCTCTTTCTTTTCGGGAGCTTTGTGCTCAACATTTATGCCCTTGTCCGCAAGTGCGATATCCATAAGAGCCTCAGCCATAAGAGAATTGTAAAGGCTGCTGCCGCCCGATGAAAGAACTGATACACTTATCTTTTCATCGGGAGCTACAAGAAGCTGTGCGTGCTGATGACTTACGTCGCCGCCCTTGCTAACTACCTTGACACCTGCTGCCTTGTAGTCATCGTAATCTACCTGATCCCAGCCAAGTCCGAAGCCGTCCTCATACTTGTCGGCTGCCTTGTTTTCTGACATTTCTTTCTTTGACTTATCAGTCAGCAGCCTGTTGTCCCCCTTGAAAAAGCTGCTGCCGAATGTGCAGAGCTCTGCGGCTGTGGACATAATACCGCCTGAGCCGAGGTCCATACAGTAATCAGGCGTAACCTCAACATTGCCGTTGATGAAGGTCTTGACCATTTCGTCAGTCCTGAATGCGTTCCAGGGAGTGCCTGTCTGCTGCATTCCGAGAGGAACGCAGATATTTTTCTCGATATAATCGGTAAAGCTCTCACCGCTTACCTGCTCGACTATAAGTTCAAGAAGCTCAAAGCCGTCGTTGCAGTACGCACCGTAATCCCCAGGGAAAGTCTTTAGTCTCTGTGTGCTGAGCTCTCTCAGCATAGTATCATGAGGAGCTGCGTCCCTATCGTTGTACAGCATGAAATCTCCTGCTGTAGTGCCCATAATTCCCGATGTGTGATTCATGAGCATACGAACGGTTATATCCTTGTATCTTTCGTCTGCCATGCGGAAATCGGGCAGATAATCCGTCACGGGAGCGTCAAGCTCCACCTTTCCCTGCTCCACAAGCTGCATAACAGCTGTAGTGGCGAACATCTTGCTGACCGAGCCTATGCAGGAAAAAGTATCACTGCTGTAGGGCTTGTTTGCCGCTGTATTATCCGAACTCTCCGCTGCTGCAAATGTCATTGCAGGGGCAGCGATAAGCGCTGCCGCCAGCAGAGATGCTATTCTTGTTATTTTCATAATTGATCCCCTCATTCTGTCATAAGCTCGCAGACTGATATCTTCTTTATCTTTCTTGCTCCGATATATGCACAGCCGAAGCAGAACATAAGAAGTATCACGTCAAGTATTATAACCACAGGCATATTTACGCTTACCTTGCCGATATAGCTTGTAAGAAGTTTAAGCAGTGAAACTCCCACAGCAGTACCTGCTGCAACCGAGAACAGAGCCGCAGGCATTATCCTGAATGCGAGCTGCAGCATAAGCTCCCGTGAGGTATAGCCTATGCCTTTCATTATGCCGAATTCCTTGCGCTGTTTCCTGATAGTGGATTCCATAAGTATAAACAGGATTATCATTACAACAAAAACTGATATTATCATGAAAAGAGTCGTCAGGACTGCAATTCCAATAGATATAGCTCCCAGCTGTGTTTCCATTATGCTTCTTACATTCATTATGGACTTGATAATAAATCCGTCACTGTTGCCCTTAATGACAGTGTCACCTGACTGTATAGCGTATTCAACGTGTGTAACGCCATAGTTTGCCATTATCTCGGCAATTTTTCTTTCAGCCTCGTTTCTTATCCTTTCCTCATAGGATTCGCTGTCGCTTCTGTCCTGAGCAACATCTGCAACGCTTCTGCCGTACTTCTCGGTAAGAGAATATCTTATCTCATCAGCATCAACGCCCTCATTTAGATATATCTCAATGGTATCGGGCTTGTAGGTCGGAACTATGCGCTTCATGCCGTCCATGGTGATATACAGGTTCATACCGCCGTTGGTTGCAGACGTAACAAGTCCTGTGATAACGTATTTTCTTCTGACATTGACATTGTCAAGAGTAATACTGTCACCTGTTTTGAGCTTGCAAAGCTTAGCGTACATATTTGTTATCATGACCTCGTTGTCATGCTCGGGGAAACGTCCCTCAGAGGGGAATATATTCTCGGCTTCACTGAAATCATCAAGCGCAACGGGTATCATCAGGTCGTTGTTATAGTCAGGTGCTGTGAGATATGTAGTAAAACCTGATGTGGGAACAGCCTTTCTAATCTCAGGTATTTCCATAAGCTCTTCAGCAAACGCATATGCATCGCTTGTATTCATAAGCTCAACACGGAGGTCACTGAGCTCTACGCCTGCGCTGACCGCTATAGCGTTCATATCCCCTGAGAAGAAATTGAACATTACAAAGCAAACAACGATAGTTATCGTGGAAATAGTGACACAAAGAGTAAGTCCGAGATTCTGCTTGAAGTTTTTAAGGAATCCCTTCATTGCAAGACGGAGATGAACGCTCTTTTTAGTCTTTCTGAGCGGAAAATGCTCCTTGCCGAAGCGGTGGTCGCCCTGTCCCTTGCGAAATGCACGTACAGGGGGATAATTTCTGACCTTGAAAGCTCTTATAAAGGAAATAAAAGCAACAAATGCCAGTATTACAGCCATTGTAACAGCGATAGGCATTAATGATACAGAACTGCCGCTTGGATGTCCCGATACTATCTCACCAACGCTGATAAGTGCAGGTGTTACCAGTAAAGACAGTCCTGTGCCGAGGATAATGCCTGCAAGCGAGATAAGGATATACTCCAGAACGTAGGATAGAGTAATATCAGTCGATTTATAGCCTAAAGCTTCAAGTACTCCGATAGAAACTATCTGCTCACTGATATCTCCCGCAATTCTGAATCTTATCATAACAGCAACGCAAACAATTATAACAGCAGACATTACGATAAGGAATTTCAGGAGAAGATCAGCAGTGTAGGTAACTCCCATCTTCAATCCATCATAGGTTATTCCAAGAGCAGAGCACGAAATATCTTTTCCCGAGTAATCTGTGAATTCTTTCAGCAGATCATTGAAAAGCTCTGTTCCGCCCTTGCCTTTGAAGTCATTGAAACCAAGTACCACATATTTATCAAGGATAGCTTCAAGAACATGATAGTCGCTCTCTGAAACTATCATTTTAAGTATGCTGTTCGGAGTATCAAAAAGTGCAGTATCATAGAAGCCTGCTACAGTAAAGGTGAACTTCCTTGTACCGTATATCATTTCAAATTTGTCGCCCTCTTTATAGTTCATACTGTCACGTACCGAATAGGGCATATAGATCGGGTGCTCCATAGCGGCTATCTCACTGTCACTGAGCTTAGTCTCCATTGGAGAGTGCTGTATCCTGGCTTCGTTTTCCTGTGTGATAAAGCACATATACATGGACTGTTCCTTGCCCAGCGCATTGAGATAATTGGTGCTCATGCTGTAGAGAGCCTCTGAACGGGCGCAGTCCTCTACTCTGTCGTCCTCCTTCAGGATATCAATGAATTTATCATCAAAATCCTTTTCGGTTATAAGCACGTAGTTCTCATAGCTTCCCGTATTTTTCATCATATTCGGGAATATGTTCTTTAAGCCGATAATGCCGCCAAGCGCCGAAGCACAGAGCATCATGCAAAGCATTACCAGTATCATAAGGGCTATGGATTCAAGCTTGTGTTTTTTTATATTTGCCCATGATAGTCTGACGATCTTGTTCATAACGATCACCAGCCCATTCCGTCAAGAAATTCCTGCAAGCCGTCTCTGCGCTTTTTCAGGTCGTCTGTACCGTATATCGGCATTTCATACTCGCCGACTATCGCGCCGTCTGACAGGAATATGACTCTGTTGCCGCGAAGAGCGGTTTTGATATCATGAGTTATCATTACAATGCTCTGTCCCTTGCTGTGAAGCTCGGTGAATATATCGAGAACATCGCGGCTTGAAGCTGAATTAAGACTTCCTGTAGGCTCGTCCGCAAAGAGTATCTTAGGCTCGTTGATAATAGCACGGACTATGCCGACACGCTGACATTCACCGCCCGAGAGCTGATTGGGATATTTTTTCCATATCTCCTCTTTTATGCCTACCTTTTTAAGAAGGTCTCCCACTTTTTTTACAAGCTCGGGAGAATTTTTCTGAGCAACAAGTGCTCCCGTCATGATATTGTCGAAAACAGTCATATTATCTAAAAGGTATATGCTCTGGAAAACGAATCCGCAGTTTTTGCGTCTGAAAACCGCAAGCTGGTCATTGGAATATCCTGAGATATCCTCGTTTCCGAAGAAAACCTTTCCTAATGTGGGCTTGTCCATTCCGGAAAGTGCATATAACAATGTGGATTTTCCTGAACCCGACGCTCCCATGATAACAGTGAAGTCCTTTTCTCTTATCTCGATGTCGAGATTCTTGATAACGTGCTGCTGAACGCCGCCGTTTGAAAAGGTCTTGCACAGCTTTTCGGTATGAAGTATAGAAGAACTCATATTTTTCTCTCCTTTTTTGCGGAGCACTATTATAATGTAATAGCTGCGTACACCGCTGATGATCTAAACAGCTCCGATGTCTGTAATTACATTATACATCACACCGTCAGAAAAGTCTTTATCATACTAATATCAATTTCTTATCAGATTCTTAACTGTTTCTTTCAGCTTTATAAATAAAATTATACCACATATCAGAAAGCAAATCAATTTCTATTATAACAGCTGACATTTTATTTTAAAAATGTGGTTCGTAGGTAGATAAAGTAATATATCTTTACATATTATGCACAAATATTTGTTAAATGTTAGGCTCCTATTTGTAACGCTAAAAATCAGGCTGCTGTGTTTTTTGAAGCTTAGTCGAGTCACAGAATTCGCCTGTATATCGGGATTTATAAAATTTCAGTTCACATATTATACACAAAACCTGCTTCAAATTAGCGCTAATGAATAGTTTTTTTAAGGAATATATAAAAAACATTTAAGATATATTTAAGGACTATTTAATAATTTCTGTGTTATAATCATAAATGAACAGCAAAGCTGTGTATCCGCGGTCAGAGTTTCTCAGCTGCTGTTTGGGATTATAGAGGACAGTTTCTGCAAGAATAATGGGGTATTATTTATTAATGCAGAAATATATCCGCCCATTACAATATACGAAAGGAAAAATAATTATGAACACACACACACACGTCAACACAAGTACAATTGTAAGAAAATTCCCTGAATGGGCAAGGGTAGATCGCGTCATCAATGGGGTAGAGATCTACAACATGAATATTTTCGATAATATCATGACTTTCAATCAGGATAATCTGGACGGTGACGCAATTGATTACTTCGGCACAAAGATAACCTACGGAGAGCTCCCTGCACTTCGTGAAGCCTATGCAAAGGGCTTAAAGCTTGCAGGCGTCAAGGAGGGCGACGTTGTTACTCTCTGCCTCCCCGTAAGCATTGAAAACCTTATGCTGCTTTTCGCCTGCAACCTGATAAAGGCTGTAAGCAATAACGTAAACTTCCTGTTCCTGAAAGATGATTTTCCCCTTTATACAAAGGACAAGGGTTCAGAGATAATCATTACTCTGGACGCATTTCTTCCTTATTTCACAGAGCATCTTTCAAACAGCAGCATCAAAAAGGTCATCTTGATGAGCCTTGACGATTTCCTGCCGCAGGAAAAGAAGGGAATGTTCCTTGATACTTCGGAAATGCCCGAGAAGATGCAGGAAGTTTTCGACATCAAGCAGATATCAGAGTGCCTGATGAACCTTGACAAGATAAAGGGCGTGGAATTCATACGCCTTGAAGACCTCAGACAGGCAGGCGAAAACAGTGACATAGAGCTGGACCTCGGTCCTACAGACCTTGACCGCGATATCAGCTATTTCTATACAAGCGGTACTACAAGCAAGCCTAAATGCGTTGTTTATAAGGAGTACTCGCTGAACGCATACGTTGAGATGCACGCAGGTCTCGATACACAGAATTATGTCGGAGAGCGCAATTTCCAGTGCATTCCCCTGACACATATGACAGGCGAGCGCGTTTGCGCTATCATGCCCCTTGCAAGAGGAGGTACACTGGTTCCGAGACCTATCTATAATAAATACACATTCGCAAGGGACCTTTCCGAGACAAACTGCAACTGCGTAATGGCAACTGCAAGCTTCTATCTTACAAGCGTAAGACAGGGAGTTCTCTCCCCTACCGCTCTTGAAATGCTCAGACGTCCTGCTTCGGGCGGAGAAGCTGTAAATGTAAACTCTGTCCGCAAGATAGACAAGTGGCTCCGCGATAACGGCTGCAATGTGAGATTCTCACTGGGCGGCGGCGCAAGCGAAGAGGGCGGCGCAACTCTGGTCACATACTTCATGGACGAGGAAACAAAGACCAACGAAACTGGCAAGCCTCTTGAGCCATATGTATACGTAAAGCTTGTGGACGATGACGGAAATATCGTTGACGAGGACGAGGTACTGGCTAATCTTCACGCTTCAAGCCCTGCTTCGGCAGACCGTTATCTGAACAATCCCGAGGCTACAGCAGAGCGCTGGTACTATGACGAGAACGGCATGAAATGGGGAGTTACAGGCGATATCGCTGTAAGGCACGCAGACGGCTCATATACTATCATGGGAAGAGCTTCCGACTCTTATGTTGATAAGAACGGCAAGCGCGTATATCTCTTTATGATAGAGAGCACTCTCGACGAGAACGATCCTATCAACGAGTGGGAGATAAGCGCTTTCAAGAACGAGCGCGGCGGCTACGACGTTGTAGGTCAGATAATCCTTGATCCCGACGAAGCAGAGCCAAGTGCTGAGCTCGTTGAATATATCTGCAATAAATATCACCTTGACGCTGTCAAGTTCTACAAGGAATTTGAGATCGGCGAAATAACCGCTAAGAGAGACTATATCCTCCTTACTCACGATTACAGAGGATATGTTGCACCTTGCGGAAACGGTCGTCTTTTACTTATAGATTATTCAGAAAACGGCAGTACAATAATTTTCAGAACAGGCAAAAATTTCGTAATACCAGTAACAGAAAGCTACGGCGAGGAGGAAAAGTAATGAAAGCATCAAGAATATTAGCTGCTCTTGTTTCAGCAGTAACATTAACAAACACAGCAGGAATGTCTGCTTTTGCAGCAAACAATGACAAAAATGCAGCAAACGGCGATTACAACTATGTAGCACTCGGCGACAGTATCGCAGCAGGCTTCGGTCTTGCAGGTGGCAATATTACAGAGGATCCTGCACTTGTCATCACAGACAAGCTCCTTGCTGATCCCGTAAAGGGCGCATATCCTGCAATTTTCACAGAATATCTTGAAAAGCTCGGCGAAGAAAAGGGCTACAATGTCAAGGGCACAAACCTTGCGTCCACAGCCTACCGTGCAGAGGATATTGAAAAGACAATAAAGAACGAAGGCTATAAGGGTGAATTCGCTTCAACAATACTTGAAATGTATCTCGGCGAGGGCGCAAGCGATGTACTTACCCCCTACCATGATTACTATACAAAATATCTTTCTGAAGCTGACCTTGTAAGCATTCAGCTCGGCGGAAACGATATTATCATGAGCATCGTTCCTCAGATGGTATTCAGCGAAAATCCTGTCCTCAGAGCAGCAGGTACTTCACTCATGCTCACACTGTTCGGTATGGACACAGAAATAGCTATCGGCGGCGGTCTCCAGATAATCAACGAGAGCAAGGACAGCATCACATCTGATGACTTCATCGAAGCCGCAAGCTTCATGTACAATGTAAGCGCAAAGGCTGACGAGCTGGTTGACGATTCAGCAAGGCACGTAAAGGGCGTTGTTGAAGCAGTCAAGGAAGTCAACAGCGACGCTGATATAGCTCTCGTCGGTATGTTCAATCCTTACCGTACAGCTGAGGGCTCAGAGGAAATGGAAGAGGATATCTTTGAGGTACTCGGAAAGATCTACGCTGCTGCTGCAAATGCTGCTGCCGAGAGCGAGGACGAGCTCACAGCAAGCGGCAAGCAGACCGCAAATTACATAAACAACCTCAACGAAAAAGTCGACAAGATAACTGATATAGAAGATATCATGGACAAGTACAAAGACTCGGCAGAGCTTGAAGAAATACTGTCAATGGTCGAAAAGTACGATGATATCACCGAGGTTCAGGAGCTTTCCGAGCTTGTAGCTGCTTCTGAGAATGCTCCTGCAAAGGAAGAGCTTATGGACGTTCTTGTCAAGTACGATGATATCAACGAGCTCCAGTCAGTTATCGATCTCATCAACAACTATGACGACCTTTCAGAGCTCTCAGACCTTATGGAAGTTATGTCTAAGAACCGCACTGCAAGCCAGACAACTGCTGCAAACGCTATCGCAGCTGAGATAGCTGCTCCTATGGCTATGCAGGCAGCAGGCAAGAACGTTGATCCTCAGATGCGCCGTCTTAACGAAAAGCTCATTGAAGTCGCAGCAGAAACAGGCGCAACTTATGTTGACGTTTACGGCATATCTCCCGAAAACGACTTTGATCCACACCCAAATGCAAACGGTCACAAGGAGATAGCTGATATCCTGTTCAATACCATGTCCGAAACTATCAATAAAAGAATGATAGTTCCGGAGCCTGTTGAAGAGCCTGCTCCCGAGGAAACACTTCCTGCTGAAGAGGTATCAAACTACAATTACAGGGTTCTCGGAGATGTCAATGGCGATGATGAGGTAAATACAGATGACGCAATGCTCATAATGTCTCACGTACTTGGTTATATACAGCTTTCAGACGCTGACCTCAGATATGCTGATATCAACGAAGACGGCGAAGTTGATTGGTACGACAGCTATGTACTTATGTTATTCACAAGTGATTATGATCCGAGATACAGCTGGTACAATACTAATCCTTACACTATGGGATACTTCTATCCTGCAAGACCTTACGGCAGAATGCACTCTCCTTACGGAAGAATGCACGCTCCTTACGGCAGAGTAAGATAAAAACGAATTATCGGGGCTTTTAGCCCCGATTTTTTTGCAGTCATTGCTTTTTTCAATTACTTATGATATAATAATTTTGAAATCAAACTGCATACTATGCAGAATCAAACTCAAAGAGGTGAATATCATGAGAAGATGCGTTGTATACGCTCCATGCAAGGTTTGAGGGAACTGCATGGAGAATAACTGAATAATACCCTCGGACTTTGCATTTCTGACGATAAATAATATCAAAGGAGCAAAGTCAAATGAAAACTTCGATAAAACAACTCAAAAGCTATTTATTACTATGGGGCACACAGTCTCTTTCTACGCTGGGAAGCTCGATGACCGCCTATGCACTTGGACTGTGGCTGTACAAAAGCACAGGCTCGGCACTGAAAACAGCTCTGCTGACTGTATGCTCATACGCGCCCTATGTGGCAATGAGCATTTTTGCAGGAGCACTGAGCGATAAATGGAACAAAAAGCGCACAATGCTCGTATGCGACCTGTTCGCGGCATTCACAACAATAGCAGCCTTTCTGCTGGTAAAAAAAGGTTCTCTCGCGCCGTGGCATCTTTATATACTCAATGCTTTAAACGGTCTTATGAATACAGTCCAGCAGCCTGCAAGCGAGGTAGCGGCAACTCAGCTCATTCCAAAGGAATACTATCAGAAAACAGGAGCTCTGCGCTCGCTTTCCCAGTCCATGAATACCATCCTGACGCCTGTACTGGCTACAATGCTGTTTGCATTCGGCGGTATATCAGCAGTTATGACTGTTGACCTTATCACCTTTTCAGCGGCGTTCATGGTACTGCTGCTGTTTATAAAGATACCTGAGCCAAAGCACACCGAAAAGACTGATGTATCCATTATTTCTTCCGCAATGGAAGGTCTTTCATGGCTGAAGGCAAATCCGCTGATACTCAAGCTGATTTTCTTCCTTTCAGGCATAAACCTCATAGCTTCGGCATATAATGCAGCTCTGTCCCCTATGATACTCTCAAAGTCCAACGGCGGCGAGGGAGTTCTTGGCACGGTCAATTTCTGCGTCGGAGCCGCAACATTTCTGGGAACGTTCATAGCTTCGTCCACACGTCCGCCTAAAAGCCGAATAAAGGCTATCTGCCTTTCACTTTTCGTATCCATGAGCACGGAGAATTTCATGCTGGCATTCAGTGATTCACCTGTGGTATGGTGTGCGGCGGCAGTTCTTGGCTGGCTTTTCATACCTTATATGGGAGCAAATCTGGACGTTGTTTTCAGAAGCACTATACCTGCCGATATGCAGGGCAGAGTCTACTCATGCCGAAATACTCTGCAATTCTTCACTATCCCTGTAGGCTATCTGTCGGGAGGCATACTTATCGACAAGGTCTTTGAGCCTTTCATGTCAGGGCAAGCCTCGGATACTCTATTTGTATCATTATTCGGCAGCGGTAAGGGTTCGGGAGCAGCTATGCTCTTTGCTATCCTCGGAGTGTCGGGCGTTGCGGTATGCGTAATTTTCAGCCTGCTTCTGAAAAAAGAAAAGGAATAATCTGCTATAATACAAAAAGGAGCCATAAAGGCTCCTTTTTCATTATATTTATCAGACTTTGCATCATTCTCTGAAGCGATCACGTTGTTCCGTGACGCTTATCTATCGTGCCTCGTTTTTTCTCAGGGTGAAGCTCATAGTACATCTTTTTATCGACGTACATAAGCTCGTCTGCATTATGGAGAGCAAGACGTACATTATTTACATCGCTTTCATAAGCCACACCTATAGCAAATACAACGTTTTCGTATTTTTCGGATTCCCTGCGCAGCTTATCAGCCTTGTCCTTCAATTCTTCCGCTGTGATATCGGGCATGATAACAACAAACTCGTCACCGCCTGCGCGGAATATCTCATGTATCGCAAAAACATTGCGGAGAGCATTTGCTGCGTTTTTCAGAAGCATATCTCCTGCATTATGTCCGCCGCCGTCATTGACTGCTTTCAGACCGTTAAGGTCAGCAAACAGAACTCCAACAGACTTTTTCGATGAACTCTGAGCCAGTGCTTCAACGTAGTTATTCATCTCATTGCGATTCATAACTCCTGTGAGCATATCAGTTGAGCTGAGAACATGAAGTCTGTCCATCATACGATAGCTGTAAAGCTCCGAAGCAAGGATAAAGGTAGTCAGTTCAAGAGTTTCCTTTATGGTATCTGCTGCTTCAGCGCTAAAGTTGAGCGCCCAGATATAGCCTAAAAGCTCATTTTTGAACTAAAGGGGGAACAGTACAATGGTTTTGCCGCCTGCACTTGTAATAGATTTATGCCAGAGAGGATTTCGCTCCTTGACTATTTCCATATCATGCTCGTTTTTAACGATAACACAGTTGCTTCCCGAAATAGTATCCTTCCATGAGTCAGCAATATCATAGAAAGCGTCGTCAACATAGTTTTCCATGGGCAAAAGCTTGGTATCCTCCGCAAAAGCCTCGCATAGAACCGAGCATTTGCGGTTCTCAGTATCCATAAGAAGAATACAGCAGTGCTCGGAATCGCAGAGGTCACGTATATCTTTGCAGATAGAAGCCATAGTTTCCTTGAAATCATCAGGACTTCTCAGCTTGATACAGGTCTCAAGAACAGCTGAGGCTATATCAGCGGAAATAGTGGACATTCTTTTAGCGTCAGGCTTGAAGTTCACTTCCATGATGTACATACAGTAGCAGATATTGCCGTCATCGGGAAAAAGCGGCAGAAACGTCATATTGAACCATACATCGAACCTTGCAGGGTGTGCATAGGCGTGAATGCATTTCTTGTTGACTGCCGCATTATAGCAGGCGTCCTCGAAATTCATGTCACGGGTTAGGTAGTTTGTGTATTCACTGTTGGGAATGAATTTCTGTGTAAGCATTGCCAGATTATCAGCAGGATGTTCAATACTGTCGATGTAAGGCTTATTTCCCGTAACAATGCGAATTTTTCCGTAGTTTCCGTTTACAAGCTTCTCAACAGACACAACACAGGCTGCTGTCGGGACACTGTCAACAAATGACTGAAAATCCATAAAAGCTCCCCCTTTTTATTTTTAAATAAATCAAATAATCAGTATTTCTCTGCGTTTATAAAAAACTCTCTGATTTTATTGTACTATTTTTTACGTGATTCTTCAAGGATATTTTGTTAATAATATAATATCCGTATCTTTTTTGTGATTATATACAATGAAAAGCAGCTTTAGTTGTAGATAAATACCACAGCAGCCTTATTCTCACAAAAAAGAAGATCCTGTATCCAGCAGCAATTCCGAATACAGGATTTATTGTATTATTCTATGATTTTATAAGAAGCCCCATACTAACTGCTTTTTCAATCAGCGTTTTATTGCCCGTATTCATAGTACCAAAGCTCTCCACGCAGCAAATGACCTGACGGCATTTCTGCATTACGGACAGAGCTTTATTAAGACTTTCCTCCCCTATCGGCTCAAAGGCTTTTTCTGTTATGAGCACCGACGCAAGGCTTTTTGCAGCGTTGTATTCAACATCATTTTCGTGGATAACTCCTGCCGCAAAGGGAATGCCCTGCCGCTGCAAACGCCTGTATACTGGGAGACCGCTGCCGCCTCCGCCAATGACAAAGATCTGCGGCTCCCCCTCTCTGGGCTGTGCTTCGGCAGTACCGAACAGATTATCGAATGAGCCGCAGCTTATATCATACAATTCGCTTATATAGCTGCCGCTGAATATCTCCTCGGGAGTGCCTGTTCTGTCGGCTTTGCCGTTAGCAATGCAGAGTATCTTGTCGGAAAAGCGCTGTGCTAAGTCAAGCTCGTGGAGAGTCTGTACAACGGCTATATTTCGGCTGCGGACAAGCTCCTTTAGTATGCTCAGAAGCCGCAGCTTGTTGTTGATATCAAGGAATGAAGTGGGCTCGTCAAGAATGAGCACCTGCGGCTCCTGTGCGATAGCTCTGGCAAGCATTACAGTCTGCCGCTGACCGTCGCTTATGCAGCGTATATCAGTATCGGCAAGGTACGTAACGCCTGTCAGTTCCATAGCCTCACGCACTGTTTTTCTGTCTGTATCGGAAAGTATGCCGAGCTTGCCTGTGTAAGGATAACGCCCCATGGAAACTATATCCTCGCAGGTCATTTTTTCGGCGGATATCCTGTCAGTGAAGCACACTGACAGTTTCTTTGCGATTTCGTTAAGGCTCATGGCAGTGATGTCGGTATCGTTTATGCGGACAGCTCCGCCAAGAAGGGGCAGCTGTGAGGCGATACTCCTGAGAACTGTGGATTTGCCTGCTCCGTTTGGTCCGATTATAGTGAGTATCTCTCCTGCACAAACCTCGATATCCAGCCCGTCAACTATGACTTTCCTGCCGTAGCCTACGGACAGGGCTTTTGCAGTAAGTACCTTTTCGCTCATACTGCACCTCGTTTCTGACTGCGGCGGCTCAGCATTGCCGCAATGACAATGGGAGCGCCGAAAACTGCCGTGATAGTGCTGATACTCAGCTCCACGGGAGCGAACAGCATACGTGCTATAAGGTCGCACATCAGGCAGAAAACAGCTCCGCCGATGAATGAAGCAGGGATAACTATGATAGGCTTTGCGGTGCCGAAAGCTGTCTTTACAAGGTGGGGCACTGCTATGCCCACAAAGGATACAGGTCCTGCAAAAGCCGTAACACAGGCGGAAAGTATGCTTGAAAGAAGTATCAGTGCCAGTCTGAAAAGTCTTAGGTCAACGCCCATATTCTTAGCGTAGCTCTCGCCGAGCTGATAGGCGCTCATGGGCTTCGACAGCATAAATGCCGCCGCAGAAGCCGTCAGCACGATAACTGCGATAACTTTCACATTGTCCATATTTATGCCCGAAAAACTGCCCTGCGACCAGTTGTGGAGATTCACTATATTTGCGTCGTCGGCAAAGGTAACGGCAAGCTCTGTGACTGCGGAGCATATATAGCCTATCATGACGCCTGCGATTATGAGCTGTGCCATGTTCTTTACCCTGCCCGAGAGAAGCAGTATCGCTCCCATAGAAAGGAGCGAGCCCACGAATGCCGCTCCAACCATTGCGGCTGAATTCAGCATTATGCCGTTCTGCATTGCGAACATCATGGAAAGTGCCACTGTCAGCTTAGCTCCCGATGATATACCCAGCACATAGGGACCTGCAATGGGATTGTTGAAAAAGCTCTGCAATAAAAAGCCCGATACTGAAAGAGCTCCGCCAAGAAGTGCCGCGGCAATTGCTCTCGGCAGACGTATGTCCGCAACTATGGTATGTGCGGCAGAATTATCCTCTGAAAGAGCAGAAAAAACTTCGGAAACTGTCAGGTCGGTAGTACCGCTGACAAGCTCCAGAACAAAGAAAACAGCCGCAATTATCAGAAGTGCTGTAAAGCCTGAAGTCCAGCGCAGGGCTCTTTTTTTAGTCATTGTATCACCTCATTCAAGTCTGTGAAGGTAGGTAAGCTCGTTGTTTGTGGGAGTGCCTGTGAATACTTTATTGAGGTCGCATATCATATCAGCCGCACCTGTTGTCTGCTGGAACATATTCTGTTCAGTACACCACACATTGCCGTTCCTGACAGCCTTGAAATCCGCAAGAATACTGCTCTTTTCGATGAGCTGGTCTGCTGTTTCGAGCTCCCCGTCAATAGTGCTGTTGTAGATGAGGATATCTGCGTCGTGAGCGATATCATAAAAGGTCTCGGTCTGGATATTCATGGTGGACAGAGCGTTGTCGTCGATGTTCAGGTCGTCGGCAGTGAAGATATACTGTCCCCCTGCAAGGTCTATCATCTTTGAAACGTAGTCCCCAGGCTTACGTATGCTGACATAGCCGCCGGAGGTGATGTAGAAAAATGCGGCAGTTTTGCGCTCGGCTTCGGGGATATCGGATACGGAAAGCTCCTCGAAAGCCTTTGTTTTCTCAGTAAAAAGCTGCTCCGCTGAGCTGTAATCCCCTGTAAGAAGTCCGTAGAGCTTTATCCATTCCATTCGCCCAAGAGGGTGAGTCTCATAGCTTGAACGCTCAACAAGTACGGGTATATCAAAGGATTCAAGCTGCTCCTTGACCTCGGGAGTATGGTATATCATGGTGGACTCAATTGCAAGTCCGCATTTGTCGGCAACAAGGCTCTCGTAATCAGGAGAACTGTACTTGCCGATGTATTTTATCTTTCCCGAATCAATGGCGTCCTGGATATGCGGCAGACTCCAGCCGTTTTCGACAGTGGATGTCATTTTTACCTCGTCAAGCTTGTCAATGCCATCAAATAAGTCCATAGCCGAAGAAGCCGCAACGTAGATATTCTCCACGGGCTGCTGTATAACGGTCATACCCGATGTATCATCGGGAACTGCTGTCCCCTCGGGGACTACAAGGAATTTATCATCGCCTATAGATACAACTGAGCAGCCGTTTTCGCAGTAGTCAACGCTGAACTGCTCAGCGTATTTCAACTCCATACTGCCTGCAATATCAAGTTCGGCAGGAGCTGCTTTTTTCGAGCAGCCCGTGCAAAACAGCAGGACTGTGACTGTCAGGACTGATACAAATCGTTTCATTTCTTTATTGTTGATGAATCAAAATACAGCGTATATTCTATCATATGAGGCTCGCTCATTGCGGTTGTCTCAGCCTCTATGTGCATTCTGTAGTCGAAGCCGCCTACAGGTATCTCAAAAACGGAATGACCGTCAGCTTTCTCGGGAGTGTATTCAAGGTAATTAACTACCATTTTATCGTACTTGTCACTGCTCCATACTATCTTTGCTGTCGCTTTGCCGTCCTTTACGGTCAGCTTTGCAGGAGACTCCACGGAAGCCTTGCCTGAACCGCCCTCAAGCTTTACGTCGATGTTATACTCGCCGTCCTCAAGCTTCAGCGACTCGACAGTTGCGTATCTTGCTTCTTTAAAGGCTGTATCGGGAAGTGAATCCGCGCGGAACACCAGTGTGCGTCCGTACCATTCCTGCTTCTTGGCGCTGAGTGCGGCGCACTGTATCTCCTTGTCGAGAGCTTCTACGGGAACAGTAAAAACCGACTGTCCATTTTCGTTTGTGGTATATGTTATACGGTCGGACTCAGCGGCGTTCTTAGCCTCGTCCTCCGTGCCCATGTAAAGTGCGTCATAGGATTTGCTGTCGATGATGATATCGGCTATCATATCGTGGTCGCTGACGTGAAGTATACAGCCTGCTATCTTGAACATGGACGAGCTTGAATCAACCGATACATTATAGTTGCCCATGTTCAGCTTGTTGATATTTACCTCTGTCATGCCCTCGAATCCGACTTCGTTCTGAGCTGCCGTAACGTGCTCGGTTGTTGCTTCGGTTGTGGCTTTAGCAGTTGTCGCGGCAGTGGTCTGCGGAGCTGTTGCCGCAGATGTACTGCTCTGCTGTGAGCTGTCTTTCTTTGCACCGCATGAAGCGAGTACAAGCATAGTCAAAACTGAAAGTGCGATTATTCTTTTTTTCATGTTTTTCTCCTGTAAATAAAATTTTCGGGCGAACACTGTTCGCCCGTTATGCTGTTTACTTTATGGAATCAACTGCTGCCTGAGCGTGTTCAACATAGAGCTTTCTGATATCCTCGTTTTCGCCGAGTCCTCTCAGCAGACACTCTACCTTGTAGCCCTCAGCCTCGAAAATGGACTTCCATGAATCCTCGTCTCCGCCTGCCATGTCGTTATTTGCATGGTCGCCTGCAACTACCATGAGAGGCTCAAGAACAACCTTCTCATAGCCGCCTTCCTTTACCTTTTTAAGAACGTCATCAACAGAAGGTGAAGCCTCAACTGTACCTACGAAATAGTTTGTGTGACCGTCAGCTGTGAGCATATCCTGCATTTTTGCGTAAACGCTGTTTGACTCAGCCTCTGTACCATGTCCCATGAAGCAGATAGCTGTTTTTCCGTCGTCGTAGTCCTTAGTCCAGTCAACGATAGCGTTCTCAACGCGCTTGAAGTCGTCGTCTGTTGTAAGAAGCGGCTTACCGATGACTACCTTGTCGAAAGCGTCGGAATAGCTTGCTATCTCATTAACGATGTCGTTGTACTCAAGACCGTCCATAAGGTGTGTAGGCTGAACTACGAGAGTCTTTACGCCGTTCTTCTGTGCTCTGTCAAGAGCCTCCTTGACATCATCGATAACCTCGTTGTCACGGCGCTTAACGTGGTCGATGATTATGTTTGCTGTAAAGCCGCGGCGTACTGAGTAATCAGGGAATGCCTTTTCAAGAGCGTCCTCGATAGCGCCTATTGTAAGACGGCGGCTGTCGTTGAAGCTTGTACCGAAGCTGAGCACGAGAAGCTCATTCTCGCCTATCTCGTCCTGATTTCTCGGATTGTCAAGTGAAGCGTCGCCTGTGTCGTAGTTCTCTTCCTCGTCCTCTTCAGCAGCCTCAGTAGTTGTCTCGGCAGCTGTTGTAGCCTCGGTAGTATCAGCAGCTGTAGTTGCTTCTGTAGCAGATGTTGCTGACTCCTTGCTCTCAGATGAGCTCTTAGCGCCGCCGCAGCCTGTAAGTGCAGAAGCGACAACAGTAAGTCCCATTAAGAATGCCAGTGATTTTTTCATATAGATCTTCCTTTCTCTGAAAGGCATGACCGCATAACGAAAAAACCTTCTGATTTATCAGAAGGCATTGCAAACAGACTCATTGAAGAGCCTGCAAACAGTACGATCAATACCTCGTGACCTGACCTTTCGGTCTTGTACCAACAAACGGCAGGTTTCCTGACTTATGCATCAACACGGCATACAGCCTTCCCGATCGCTCAGTGACTATATTCGTATACCGCTCCGCAATTACAGTGACGAGATCGCACAGGATTCTGACCTGTTTCCCTTTTACCTTTTCATCTGAAAGCTCAGAGAAAAGCACCGTTTGCTTTATTAAATTTGAACAATAACAATTATAGCAGAACAGGTCAAAAAATGCAAGTATTCCGCGTATTTTATACGTTTGCGACAATCGGAACTCACTTTTTTAAGCCTTTTTTGTTGTCAAGCATATAAAGCAAAGCGTTGCATATCGCCGCAGCTACATTGCTGCCGCCTTTTCTGCCTTTTGCAACTATACAGGGCACTCCCGATGCTATGAGCATTTCCTTTGACTGCACCACATTGACGAAGCCTACAGGAGCGCCGATTATAAGCTCAGGGACAAAGACGCCTTTTTCTATATGCTCGCAAAGCCGCACAAGTGCCGTAGGAGCGTTGCCTACGGCGTATATCACTGGCTTGCCAAGCTTCGCAGCCTTGTCAACAGAAGCTGCCGCCCGTGTTGTACCCTCGCGCTTTGCAGTCTCGGCAATGTCCTCATCAGCCATGAAGCACATACAATCGCAGCCGTGACGGGCAAGAGCGGCTTTGTTTATGCCTGCCTTTGCCATATTTGTATCGGTGACTATGACCGCGCCATTTCCGAGGACTTCCAGCGCTGTATCCACAGCCCCCTCGGAAAAATACAGATTCTTTGCGTAGTCAAAGTCAGCAGTTGTATGAATCGCGCGTATAACTATGGGCTTGATTATATCAGGAATAGGAGCTTCAAGCTCGCTCTCGATTATCTCAAAGCTGCGTCTTTCGATGTCCGACGGCAGCACATATTCTAAATTCATACACCCTCCTCAATGATACGATAAATAAGCTCCATATCGAGATTTTTTCTCACATTATCGGCAAGCAGGTCGAGCTGTATATCCCTGTATTTCCGCCTGTCAACAGCTTCGCCGCTGTAGGTCAGACCTCTGCGCTGATACAGTGCCCTGACAAGCCTGCCCGAGACCTCGGCACTGTCAAATATGCCGTGTACATAGCAGCCTGCGGCGTTTCCGCAGAAGCTGCCGCCCTGTGTGGTAAGAGCTTTTCCAAAGTCATCAGTAACTCCCATATGAACTTCATACCCGTAGAATTCAGCTCCAGAAATACACGAGAAAAAGCCCTCTATATCGCAGAATCTGCCTTTTGTCTGAGTCTGACGCTTCTCGGCAGTAAACTCTGTAGCACAGTCAAGGAGCCCCAGACCTCTGATACTTCCGCCGCATTCGCTGCCAACCGTATCGGAAATAGTTCTGCCCATTATCTGATAGCCGCCGCATATGCCGAAAACTGGAACACCTGCCTTGAAGCAGTCATTTATCCTTTCGGCAAGCCTGCTTTGTCTGAGCCATTCCATATCGGAAATAGTGCTTTTTGTGCCTGGAATTATTATCATATCGGGAGTCCCAAGCTCCGCCGCTTTTGAGACATATCTGACAGAAACGCCGTCGTACTGCCCGAAAACGTCAAAGTCGGTGAAGTTTGATATCTTCGGCAGATGTATCACCGCAATGTCGATAACTCCCTCAGAAGACCTCGAATTGAGCTTATCTGACAGGCTGTCCTCGTCCTCAATATCACAGCTGATATACGGGATTACCCCTGCAACTTTTTTACGGGAGCGCTGTTCCAGTATATCTATACCGTCGTGAAAAAGCGATATATCGCCGCGGAACTTATTCACAACAAGTCCCTTTACCTTGTCACGCTCGCTGTTTTCAAGGAGCTCCAATGTGCCGATAAGCTGAGCAAAAACGCCTCCGCGGTCAATGTCTCCCACAAGAAGCACGGGAGACTTCACAAGCTCCGCCAGCCCCATGTTCACGATGTCATCAGCCTTTAGATTGAGCTCTGCGGGACTTCCTGCACCCTCAATGACAATGATATCGTGCTGACTTGCAAGCTCATTGTAAGCCGTCATAATATCAGGGATAAGCTCCTTTTTGCGGCGGAAATAGTCCGCGGCACGCATATTTCCGCGAACCCTTCCGTTGACTATGACCTGTGAGCCCACATCAGTAGTAGGCTTCAAAAGTATGGGATTCATCAGCGCCGAGGGCTCTATCCCTGCGGCTTCCGCTTGCAGAGCCTGCGCTCTGCCTATCTCCGCTCCGTCGGGAGTTATAAAGGAATTAAGCGCCATATTCTGGGATTTGAAAGGCGCAACAGAGTAACCGTCCTGCCGAAAAATCCTGCACAGAGCGGCAGTCAGAAAGCTCTTTCCAACGTTGGACATGGTGCCCTGAAGCATTATGTTTTTAGCCATTCAAGCACCTCCTCAGTGCGGTGATGAGCCTGATATTTTCCTCATGAGTTCGGACTGCAACACGGTAAAAGCCCTCAGTCAGTCCGCTAAAATTAGTACAGTCACGGATAAGTATCCCCTGTGAAAGAAGCTCCTCCACAAGTCCTGTCCTGCTCTTGAAAAGGAGAAAATTTGCAGTGCCGCTGTACACCTTTACTCCTATTTTGGCAAGCTCAGCGGCAAGAAATCTGCGTTCCTCCGTGATGTATCTGACGGTTTTGCGGACGTAGTCCGTTTCATCAAGAGCGGCAATGCCTGCCGTCTGAGCAAGAGCCGAAACGCTCCAGAACTGACCGCTCTGATGTATCATTTCGGCTATGTGCGAACTTCCGCAGACAGCATAGCCAAGCCTTATTCCAGCCATTGCAAAAAGCTTTGTAAAGGCTTTGAGAATTATGCAGTTCCCATTCATAAACTGCCGCAGGCTGTAGCTTTCACTGTCCTCGACAAATCCCATGAAGCACTCATCACAAACAAGGATAATATTATTATCCCTGCACTTCTCTGCAATATTTGCCAGTATTTCGGGAGCTGCAAGCCGTCCCGACGGATTGTTCGGAGTACAGATAAAACACATATCGAGGGAGCTGTCGAGCTTCGGGAGAATATCCTCTCCGAGCTCAAAATCTCTACTTTCAGCGAGAATATGCTCCAATACTTCACAGCCGACCTCCGCCAGTGCGCGGCTGTACTCGGTAAATGTAGGAGCACAGACCATAGCCTTTTTCGGCTTAAATGCATGGACAATACGAAAAATAAGGTCGTCGGCGCCGTTTCCGCAGACAATATTTTCAGCACTTATATTTTCGTGCACCGCAAGTTTTCCTCGAAGCTCCGCACAGTACGGATCGGGGTATTTTTCAGCACAGTCAATACTTTCCGCAATTGCTCTTTTCACGCTCTCAGGAGCTCCAAGCGGATTGATATTCGCCGAAAAATCAAGTATATCGCGGAGCTGTCCGATATTTCCGCCATGCTGCTGTATCATAGAAGTCCTCCAAAAATAATGCACCTTGCGGCGGCTGAGATAATCAGCATAAACACCGAAGTCACGTACATAAGTTTATTTGCGCGTCGAATGTCCGCAGTCTCCACGGGACGGTCATCGTCGCCGATATATGGCTTTTTGTGGAGCTTTCCGAAGTACCATGCGTCGCCTGCAAGCCGCAGATGAAGCGCTCCTGCGCAGGCAGACTCAGTCTGGGCGGAGTTTGGACTTGCGTGATTGCGTCTGTCACGTCTCCATATACGGAAAGCATTGCGTCCGTCAAGCCCTGAAATGGGAGCTGCAATTACCATAAAAAACGCCGTCAGACGGGACGGGATATAGTTCAGAACATCGTCGAGCTTCGCAGCAAAGTGCCCTATATCTGCGAATTTTTCGTCCTTGTAGCCTATCATGGAGTCCATTGTATTCACGGACTTGTAGAAAAGAGCTCCCACAGCTCCGCCAAGCCCCATGTAAAAAAGCGGCGCTGTCACGCCGTCGGATGTATTCTCGGCAACAGTCTCGACAGCAGCACGGATAATGCCGTCACGTTCAAGAACTGCTGTATCACGTCCGACTATCATGGACACAGCCTTTCGTGCCGCCTCCGTATCCCCCGATTCTGCGGCTCGGCAGACCTTCATGCTCTCCCTGCAAAGGCATCTCGCCGCCAGCATATAACAGCACAGCACTGTCTCAGCTACAATGCCGACGATAAGGCTGAAATGATAGCAAACCAGCAGCAGTGCAAGGGGCGCAGCAGTTGACAGCAATACCACCGTCATTCCGAGAATAACGCCGCCAAGTCTCAGGTTTTTCATGCGCTTGCGGACAAGCTTTTCCAGTGTGCTGATGAGCCTGCCGATGAGTTTTATGGGGTGTGGGATATTATAGGGATCGCCCACGGCGCAGTCCAGCAGAAAGCCCAGTATTACGGGCAGTGCAGGTAGTAAGATCTTCATATTTTCTCCGTGATGATAAGTGTATTTCCGTCCCAGTCACAAAGGTATCCGTGACCGTTTTCACACTGAAAGTCAAAGTAATCTCCGTGTGGGACAGCAAATTTTTCGAGAATCGACATTATAGTTCCGCCGTGAACGACAAATGCGATTGAAGCCGAATCAGCGCAGTTTTTTACGGTATCTTCAAAGGCTTCGGCACAACGTCTGCGAAAATCCGAAGGAGCTTCGCCATTTGGAAATGGCAGACTACCGCCGCTGTCGATCCACTTCTGATAATAGATATCATTTGAGAGTTCGATATAGTTTTTGCCCTCAAAATCGCCGAAATCGCACTCTCTAAGTTCATTTTCGATAATGTATTTGCGGTTTGGGAACAGTATCTCCGCTGTCTGAATACAGCGCTTCATGGGGCTGCAAACGACAGTTTCACATTGCGGCAGCTTCATTGTTTTTAGCTGAGCCATTCCCTCAGCACAAAGCGGTTCATCGGTTCTGCCGATGTAGCGCTTTTCAAGATTTCCAGCGGTAAGACCGTGGCGAAAAAACAGTATCTTCACAGTACACACAGCCTTTCCGCTAAAACTGCCGCCGCCAGAATGGCTATCTCACACATTTGCAGAAACCAGCCGCAAAGGTCTCCTGTAATGCCGCCGAAATCCCGATATGCAGAGTACCTGTGCCATAAAAGTACAAGGACAGCCGCCGCAGCCGCTGATAAGCCTTGAGCAGGCTGTATAGCCGCCGAAGTAACGGCGCTTAAAGCGATGAAAACTCCCAGCATCACACAGGTCGCCTTTTTGTGTGACGGACGTACAAAGCTCTGAAGCGTTCCCTCGCTTTTTGCCGATTTAAAAGTAACTGCGGTAAGTCCGCTGAGAGCACGCGAAAGCACATAGCCGCAGGCTGCAACAGCAGTCGTTTCAATTTCTTCAATCTGCGAAAAAAGCGCGGTCTGCAAAATGAGATAGAGACATAGCTTTATTACAGCGAATGAACCGATATGCGGATCGGACATTATCTCAAGCCGCTTTGCTTTGTCGGCGTATGAAGCCCGTGCGTCGCAGACGTCGCAGAAGCCGTCAAGGTGTATTCCTCCGGTCACAAGTACAGGGAGAAAAGCGGCTACAGCTGCAAAGAGGAACTGCCCGATATCAAGCCAGTTGCAGACTATCCGCCACAGTATCAGAAGTCCGCCGGTGACGGCTCCCACAAGCGGAAAGAAGCCGAGAGCATAGCGGCGATTTTCCTCTTTCCATTCCACCTTTGGCACAGGTATGCGCGAATACATGAGAAAAGCCGAGCAAAGTGACCTCAGCATGGTATCTCCCCTTTCAGAACGATAGGTACGCCGTAAACGCACTCGATAACGTTGTCGGCAAATTCGGCTATACGCCTGTTTACCTCGCCAAGCAGACGTATATATTCGGCAGTTCCCTCAGCATAATCGATACCGTCGCTGCCTACCTGATTGGTAACGATGACAAGCTTCTCTGAATACTCCGAAAGCCTTTTTATACCGCTGATAATCTTATCGGCAGGATAGCATATCTCAGTCTCCGAGAACATCTCATTTGCGCAGAGATTCCCTACACATTCAAGAAGCACAGCGCAGTTGACAGGCAGCGATATTTCGCCTATATCCGTATATTTTTCAACTGTTTCAAAGCCTTTTTGCCCGCGCATTTTTCGGTGGCGGTCAATAGCTTCAAAAGCCTCCTCGCCGAAGGGCTGCATGGTGGCGATATAGACCTTTTTTCCGCAGAAGCCGTCCAGTATGCGTTCTGCAAAGCTGGATTTTCCGCACTTTGAACCGCCTGTCACCAGAGTTGTCATGTAAGCTCAGCGTACCTTTCTATATTAGTTTCGTCGAATCTGTGTGAGTTCCTGTACAGAGCCAGCGCACCGTCAAGAAGCGGCAGGAGCAACACTCCGCCTGTACCCTCGCCAAGACGAAGCCCTGCATTTATGGGGGCTTTCAGTCCGCAGTAAGCAAGAAGCCCCTCTCCTGCGGGTTCTTCCGAGCAGTGGCTCGCCAGCATATATTCACGGCACAACTGATTCATTCCACAGGCGATAGCCGCCGCAGCTGCCGAAATCACGCCGTCTATAATAACAGGGACATGGTAATAGGCTCCTCCGAGAAAAATCCCCGTCATTGCGGCAATTTCAGCTCCGCCAAGCTTTTGCAGGAGCTCAAAGGGCTTGTTTTTATCGGGCTTGTTGACTTCTATCGCGCGTTTTACGGCTTCGATTTTTCTCTGTAAGCCCTCGGTGGAAAGACCTGCCCCCCTGCCTGTGACCTGCTCAGGCGGAAGTCCCAGAAGCACTGAAGCAATGGCAGCTGTGGAAGTCGTGTTGCCGATACCCATTTCTCCTGTAACGATGATTTTCGTGCCGTGCTCTGAAAGCTCTTTCACTGTGTCAATTCCGATTACAATGGCAGATCCAGTCTCCTCGGCAGTCATAGCGGCTCCTGATGTAATATTATCAGTGCCGTAAACAACCTTGCGATCGACAAGATCGGGGCAATTCACGTCGACGGATATCCCCACATCAACAGCAATCACCTGAGCGTTGAAAGCTTCTGCAACTGCGTTAATATTGGAGTGCCCCTCGGCTATCGCCTTAGCGCACTCAGCTGTGACCTCCTGTCCGCACTGAGTAACGCCCTCGCTGACAACGCCGTGGTCACCGCACATCACAACAGCCGTTCTAACCGAAATATCAACGTCGGGACTGTCCTGAACCGCTGCGATACTCTGTATCATCTCTTCAAGCAAACCAAAGCTGCCGAGAGGCTTGGCAATGCTGTCCCACCGCGACTTTGCCGCGATATATGCGGCTCTGTCAGCAGGGACGATATTATTTATCCTGTCCATTTTTATCTCCGAATGCGATACAAGCCCTTACGAAACGCTCCGTAAGCCTTATATCTGAATAGAAATTGATATGCGGAAATCCAGCGTAAAGACTGCTGCTTACATGACAGCAATCCCACGTTCTCCCGTCGGTCTTTTCGGCAGTAAAGCCGTTTCCGCAGTCTGAGCTGTCAAAGTAGTGGAACTCATGAGCACGGACAGTATCTCCGCAGCCGCAGAGCAGACTGTCAGACTTGGCTGTCATGGTAATGTAGCCGAAGCGCTGTAACCGCGATGTTGGAAATACCTCCCCGTCAAGAACTCCTGCCATAGCGTAGGAATTGCCGTTCTTGTCGGTGAGCTTTTTATGCAAATACATGAATCCGCCGCACTCTGCAATCGTGGGGATACCGCTGTTTATGGTGCTTTTTATGCTTTCAATCATGGAGCTGTTCGCGGAAAGCTCCGCGGCGTAAAGCTCAGGATAACCTCCGTAAAGGAGAAGTCCGTCAGCCTTTGGAACAGCTTTATCCGAAATTGGCGAGAAATAAACGATCTTACAGCCCATTTTTTCAAGGAGCTCGATGTTTTCACGGTAAATAAAGCAGAATGCGCTGTCCTGCGCAGCAGCTATAGTCGGAGCTTCAGAAAAATGCGGTATCTCGGGAGCTTTATATTCGGGAATCGGTGAATCAACGATATTCATAAGCTTATCCAAGCAAATATACTTCTCCGCAAGGACGCTAAGAGAGCTCAGTTTCTCCTGAATATCGGATATTTCGTAAGCTGTCACAAGCCCGAGATGACGGCTCTCAATGGTAATATCATTTTTAGGCAGACAGCCGAAATACTCCGTGCCAAGCTCCGTACAAAGCCTTTTCGCAAGAGGGATAAGCTTCTCGGGCAGACGGTTGAAAATAAAGCCTGCTATCCTGTTGGGACGATAGCGGAGAAATCCGCTCATTACCGCGCCTATTGAGTCACTCATGCCCTTGCAGTCTATAACTATGACCGCAGGAGTTTCCGTAAGCTCCGAGACTGAATGTGCGCTGCCGACTGTGCCGTCATAGAAGCCCATAACTCCCTCTATAACGGCGATATCAATGCCTTTTCCGTATTCGTCCAGCAGATGCAGAAGCGTATCCCTGCCGCAGAAAAAGCTGTCCAGATTATGGGATTCCACGCCAATGACCTTGCGGTGAAACATGGTGTCGATGTAATCGGGACCGCACTTGAAAGCGGCAACGCTTAGACCGCGTTTTTTCAGCGCGGCAAGAACAGCACAGGTGACCATAGTCTTTCCGCAGCCGCTGTTAGTACCACCGATAATGAAGCGCCTCATGTCAGACCTCCGCTGATGATAAACACGGGATTCTGAGCTTTAAACATAGTGTGGGTGCCTATTTTTTCAGTTCGAGCAGCAGCTATCTGCGTTATCTCAGGCGAAGTTCCATATCTCTCAAAGCATTTTACAGCTTCGTTAAGAGTTTCCAGCGAAACAGCCGTAACAACTATGTCCGCTTTTGGATTTTTAGCGTATATTGCGGTAAAAATACCGTCCATATTTCCCGAACTGCCGCCTATAAACACCTTGTCAGGCGACTGCGCGTTTTCAAGAGATTCGGGACAGCTCCCCTCGCTGATAATTACATTGTCACAGCCGAAAACACGGGCGTTTTTTGCAGTTAGCTCCGCCGCCTCGGCTTTTTTATCAAAGGCAAAAACTCGCCCGTCAGGGCAGCGATAGGCGGCTTCAACGGACACCGAGCCCGTGCCGCAGCCGATGTCCCAGACAACAGAATCGAACTCGATATCAAGCCGCGAAACGGCAATGCAGCGCACTTCCGACTTGGTCATAGGGATCTTTTCACGAAGAAATCCATCATCGTTTATTGCAGTCGGGATATGCCGCAGAGCATCAACATTTTCAGTTATCATGACTGCAAGTCCACATATATCGCAGTCGGTAAGATTCTCGGCTCTGCCAGATATTATGCGCTCTGTGGGATAACCAAGGTCAGCACCGACGTGTACCGTTACATCGCCCATGCCGTAGCTGCAAAGCCGACGGCACACCTCAGCTGCCGTAATATCGCCGCCCAGCAGGAAAAAGCAAAGCTGATTCAGCTTGACATTTATGGCAATATTGGAGCTGTGCCCGTGGAGAGTCACGAACTTCATTTTCTCATACGAAAGTCCAAGTTTTCCGCAGAAATACGCCGCTGATGAGATACCTGCAACTATCTGTACATCGTGCTCCTCAAGCAAGGGCAGGAGCTTTTTAGTTCCGCTGAAAAATCCGCAGTCTCCTGACATCAGCACTGCGGCGCAGCCGCAGTCACAGGCGCGGAGCTTCGCGGCGATATCCTGCGGTATATAGCTGCAAAACAGTTCTTTCCCCGAATCCTTGAACGGACTGAGCATACGCTCCGCGCCGATGAGCAGCTCGGCTTCGGCTATAGCAGCCTCAGCCTCCTTGGTCAGCGAATCACCGCCGTTCACACCTGTTCCCACTATGTAAACTTTCATTTTTTCAGCTCCTTTTCGATGATGTTGATTATCTCCTCAAGGCTGTGCCCTGACTCGGCAGGCCGTGTCAGTGTAATCATTTTCACGCCGCATATTCGCGCAGCTTCGGCTTTTTCTGAGTATCCACCAGTCTCGCCGCTCTCCTTTGTGACAAGTACACTCGCGCCGCTCATTTGCAGGTGAGCAATGTTCTGCGCCGTGGTAAACGGACCTTTTTCCTGTATGACCTTCGCCGTATCGAAGCCCGATTCGCGGCATTGCTCCAGTATTTTTTCCGAGGGCAGAACCCGTATCCAAAGCCTTTCGCGGTAATCTCTGACCTTTGTCAGCTCAGACAATGCCTTGCTGCCGAGTGTACTGAGTACAGTTCCCTCGGTACTATTGAGAAGCTCTGTCAGTTCAGCCATATTGCTGACCGTTTTTCCGCAGCACACCGAGCTTTTCCGCAGAAGCCGCAGATACTTCACATCAGCAGCTTCACAGGCGGCTTTGATATTTTTTGTAGCTTCAACAGCGTATGGGTGAGTCGCGTCCACGACCATGATATATCCGTTTTTCAGCATAAGCGCTGTCATCTCTTCGGTTTCAAGTCTTCCGCAGAGGACATTCACGTCCTCAGGGAGAAGCTCCGCACCGTACTCCGTAGCTACCGAAACATCGGCTGATATTCCGCTTTTTGAACAGTGCTCGGCAAGAAGCCGCCCCTCGGTAGTTCCGCCGAATATGAGCAGCCTACACATTTCTGTAGCCCCTCGGAGTCACCATTTTTCCGCCTATTACCTTGGTCTCTGAGCTGCCGATATACACAGTCATGAACATATCCACAGCAGTATTGCGAAGCTCTGCAAGCGTCATGATTCGGCTCTCCTCGCCTTCCCTGCCGATGTTGCGCACATAGCCGCAGACCGTGTCTCCCGAGCGATATTTAAGTACAATATCGCAGGCTTTTTGCAGATAGTCGGCGCGGCTTTTTGAGGACGGATTGTAGAGGACTATCACCATATCGCACTCCGCCGCACACTCAAGGCGTTTGCGTATCTTTTCCGCAGGAGTGAGCAGGTCTGAAAGGCTTATAACCGCGAAATCATGTGTGAGAGGAGAACCGAGGACTGCTCCGCCGCTGAACGCCGCCGTAACTCCTGAAACGACTTTGATTTCAACATCGGGATAGCTCCCACTGAGCTCGTATGCAAGCCCTGCCATGCCATAGAGCTGAGGATCGCCGCTGCAAACAAGGGAAACTGTCTTGTCAGCGGCTTCTTTCAGCGCAAATTTCACACGCTCACGCTCCTGCTTCATGCCTGTTGAACTGTATTTTTTTTCGGGAAAATGCTCCCTGAGCAGCTCCACGTATTTAGTGTAGCCCACTATCAATTCGCTGCTGATTATAGCCTTTTCTGCGGCTATTGTCATGCCGTCGCGGCTGCCTGCACCAATTCCCACAACGTAAAGCATTACAGTATCTTCCTTTCAAAATCAAGTATAATCGGCTTTTCTGCAGCAGCTACAGTTACTCCATTTGCCGCTTTTTTCCGAATTAACAGCCTGCCGCCGCTGCATTTCACGGCGCTGCGCTCACATACGTTGTCAACTCCCGTGACCTTTTTCACGAACAGCGAGGAGCTGAAATTGCCCTCTGTCTCCATAAGCTCCTGCGCAGAATATGTGCGGAGCTCCAAGCCGTATTTTTCGCAGAATTGAAGCAGTCCATTCTCGTCTTTTTTTATGTCAATAGTGGCAATTTCCGCAACGCGCTCCATAGGGATATCCGCATTATGAAGTGACATACGGACTAAAATATCGATAGCCGTGAAATCTGTTCCGCGCTTGCAGCCGATACCGAGAATGATGTTTTTCGGCACAAGCTTCAGCGTTACAGGAAAGGGAGTTTTATCCTCAGTTCCGATGTACAGACCGATATTGCAGTCTGGTTCCGTCGTTATCTCTTCGGGGATATTTATACATTCATAACCACTGAGAAGTCCTATCCTTTCGCCGCTTAGAACTGCCGAAGCGACGGCTTTTGCCGCATTCATATCGGTTATGATAAGCCCGTTTGCAGCAGCGAAGCTGTCCGGGGAAAAATGTCCGCCGATATCAGTTGCCGTGGTAACTGCCGCCTGTGCGCCAAGAAGCTCCGAAAGACGAACAGCAAGGGCATTAGCGCCGCCGATATGTCCCGAAAGTATGGGGATAACGAAACGTCCGCCCTCATCAATGACTATCACCGCAGGATCGGTGGTTTTTGATTTTATATGGGGAGCTATCGCCCTCACAGCAATTCCGCCGGCGCAGATAAAAACAAGGGCGTCGTATCTGTCCCATATATCCGAAACAAGTCCGCCGATATCCTCAAAGCACCTCGAACCAAAATCCGAATAACTGCGGATACAAAAGCGTTCAACGGCTATAAAATCGGCGCTTTTTTTGATACGCAGAGAGAGCTCCCTGCCCTTTTCCGAAATGGAGATAACAGCGGCTTTCATCACTTGCTTGCCTTTCGGAACTCTGTCTCGAAGTCCGCTGAATACAGCTTCGATAAAGAGCGGACGTCGCCGAGGAAGTCACCTACTGTTATGAGTGCTGTTTTGGTTATTCCGTTTTTAGCGGCAGTCTCCGCGAGACTGCCTACTGTACAGCGGCATATCTTTTCATCTTCCCATGTTGCCTTGTACACTATCGCCGCAGGAGTTTCGGCACTGTATCCGCCTTTTATGAGCCTTTCGGAAAGCTCCGCCAGCATTCCCGTACTGAGGAATATCACCATAGTCGCATGGTGAGCGGCAAGGCTCTCTATGCTTTCTTTTTCGGGGACAGGGGTTCGTCCTGCCATTCGCGTGAGGATAACGGTCTGTGACACGTCAGGGAGAGTATATTCAGCTTTCAGAGCCGCCGCTGCTCCGCAGAATGAGCTTACCCCCGGACACACATCATAGCCGATATCCAGTCTGTCAAGCCTGTCCATCTGCTCGCGGACAGCCCCATACACACAGGGATCTCCCGTGTGGAGACGGACTGTGGTTTTGCCGCTGTTTTCGGCTTTTTCCATAACGTCGATGACCTCGTCGAGAGTCATTACAGCACTGTTATGTATCTCACAGCCGCTCTTTGTATATTCCAATAATTGGGGATTTACAAGAGATCCTGCATATATCACAACGTCAGCTTCTTCAAGTAGCTTCTTTCCGCGCATGGTTATAAGGTCAGCCGCACCGCTGCCTGCGCCAACAAAGTGTACCATATCATTTCACCGCCAAATCAAGTATCTCGTCTGCGTATTGCGTTTTCAGAAGCATATCGTGCTGATAGGAGAATATCACCGCGCCCACTTTAGCTTCTCCCTTGGCTCTTGCCTGTAAATAACCGTGGATACGCTCCGTAAGTATATCAAGGAGCTTCTGCTCCTGACCGCTCTCATAAAGGATATCAAGGGCTGCGTCAGTTGTTGCGCAGCCACTTAGCCTGCAAAGCAGATTGTTATCCAGACCTGCAAGAGCTCCGCAGGCAATAAGAGTTTCCATTCTGCCGTCAGCATAGGAGGAATGGGTGTTCATGATACCCGAGCCAAGCTTGACCAGCTTGCCGATATGACCGTATATCAGGATATTCTTAAACCCAAGTGTTATTCCGATGTCGATAGCGTCGCCTATAAAATTACTGCACATGACGCACTGCTCGCTGAGCTGCGGCAGCTTTTCGGATACGAACCTCTCGCTGTAGTTTCCAACCGTAAGCACAAGAACGCTTCTGCCCTCTTTTCGGCGGATATTCGCCTCTGTGCGGATAGTTTCTATCAGGGCGGAGCTGCTCATTGGCTCGACTATCCCCGTAGTTCCGATTATGGATATACCGCCCACTATACCGATACGGGGATTGAAGGTCTTTTTCGCCAGCTCCTCCCCCTTCGGAACAGATATGACGACTCTGAACCCGCCGCGGTATTCCTGCATTTCTGCGGCGTCATTCACGGACTGTGCTATCATTTTTCGCGGTACGGAGTTTATAGCTGCCGCTCCCACAGGCTGGTCAAGTCCTGCCTTCGTGACTGTACCTACACCCTTTCCGCCGATTATCTCCACGCCGCTGTCAATAAGCGAGACCTCCGCAATTATCTCGATACCATTGGTGATATCGGGATCGTCGCCGCTGTCCTTTATAACAGTGCAGGCGGCTGTTTTACCGTTTATTGTACAATCGGATATTTCAAGCCGTAGACGCTCGCCTTTCGGAAGAAGTATATCTGCGTACTTCACTTTCTGTCCTGTGAGAAGCGCCTCTGCGGCAGCCTTTGCAGCAGCCGCGGCACAGGAGCCCGTTGTGTAGCCGCAGCGCATTTTCTTTGTACCGCAGTATATGAATCTTTCTTCCATGCCGCACCTCCCGTTGAAGTAATTATGTTTTTATTTTACCATATTATAACTGTTAAGTCAATCATAATCGGATACAAAGCTTCTATTGGATAAGTGATATGATTTGAGATATTTTTCGTATAAAAAAACTCCCTGAATCACTCAGGGAGTTTTTATTGCTTAAAAAGCGTTTAATTACTGGTTCTCATGGAAGAAGTATGGCAGAGCGTCATAGATGTAATGACGAACCTGCGGCCACCAGTGTACATTGCCATTTGCTTCGAGGAAGTACAGGTTGCCCTTTGAGAAATCGGCTGTGTATGTGAACACATCTGTATTCTTCTTCAGCTCGTTTATCATCGGCACCATATTGCCGTATGCGATGTCTTTGGTACCTGTTGCAGCAAATACAAAGTACTCATTCTTCTTGAAGCCTGATTTTCTTGCTGAATTGAGAACCTTGCCTGCGCCGTCCCAGCAGTGACCTGACAGAGGCATGAAGTATGCAATAATATCGAGGTTATTATTGAAGTTTGCCCATGTTGAGCCGCCGCCCATTGAGAATCCGCCGTATGCACGGTGATATCTTGAAGCTCTGAGACCTTCGATAGATGTATTTCCGTTTGCATATGTGGAGTACTTGTTTTCAACGTAAGGAATTATAGACTTGCGCATTTCCTCCCAAACGCCGTCAGCACTTGGAGCCTTGTTGAATGTTGGAGTTACAACGATCATCGGCTCTATATCGCCGTTTGCGATCATGTTATCAAGCATGATGTCGATATTGATGTTATTGTCGTTGAAGCAGGTCTCCTCGCTCTCTCCGCCGCCGTGCATGAGGTAGAATACGTTGTACTTCTTGGACTTGTCATAGCCATATGGAAGATATACGTACATATTCTTGTTGCCGTTGATACCGTTGTAGTTTTCCTTGACAACAGTACCGTGTTTTGCAGGCTGCTTGAAGTAGCTGTCAGGCGCTGCCTTATACTGTGGATTTGCATTGTATTTGAAGTTGCTTACCTTTATTTCGCCGACTGTACCGCCGCCTGTTGTAACTGTAGATTTTACGCCCTCGGCTGCGAACTGAACGTCATCAACATAGAAATTGAATGTTCCTTCAGTTGACTCGATATAGAATACAGGCTCATTTGCGTCCTCAGGAATAGTAAATGATGTATTCTCAAGCTTTGTCCACTTCTTGCCCTCAGCATCAGCCTTAGCAATGTTGACATAAACTGCCTCATTGGAAGAGTCCTTGTACTGGAGCTGGAGCTTCATCTCCTGAGCCGAGTCAGTAGGCTGCATTACTGCTGCCGAGAAGCTGTATGTACCGCCGGGCTTGAACTCGCTTCCGAGTACGTAGTTGATACCGTTCCATGCAGCCGATCTGCCTGAAACTTTTACAGACTTGCTGCCTGAGTAGAAGTGGTCGCTCTCAGAAGCTACAGAAGCGCCGCCTCTTCCTTCCCAGCCGTTTTCGCCTGATTCAAATGACTCCTTTTTGGTGTCAATTGAAGGAACAGTAGTAGTTGTTGTTGTCGTTGTGGTCGTAGTGGTTGTTGTGGTTGAAGTCGTAGATGTGGTAGTAGTTGTTGTTTCTGTAGTAGTCGTTGTAGACTCAGTGGTAGTTGAAGTTGTTGTCGGAGTAGTTGTTGTAGTTGTTGAAACAGGATCGGTATTTCCCTGAGCTATGCTCTCGGGAAGTTCCTTGATAAGTCCCAGCAGGTATTTCTGTATAGCAAGAGCGTCCATATTTGTGATACCGTCACCGCTGTTGCTTACGTCGCCGTTTGCCATACCCTGTTCTGTAATACCGCCGTCCTTGCCGACACCGTATTTGTCAGGATTTGCAAGGCACTGCATGATCAGGACGATATCTGCGAAGTCTACCTGCTGATCGCAGTTTGAATCGCCCCAGAGTTTAACGTCTGTGCTTGCCGCATCGGCTGCCTGTTTTATAGGCAGACTGGCAAACGAAGTCCATAGCATTGAACAGGTCATCAAACCGGTCAATGCGCGTTTGAATTTGTTTGTTCTTTTCATTAAGTATTCCTCCTAATTTAATATTCCCCTGTTTTATATCTTTTAGGCTATTCAGCCTATACTAATATAATATCATATAAGAATATGATTATCAACTCAAAATATGATAGAAAGGTGGACAAAATGTATATTTTACAGCATTATATACATCAACTTGTAAAATATAATAGCATATATAGTACGTATTGTTCAACTTGCAGTGTACTTCATTTTACTATTCAGTACTTTATTTTACTATTAATCTACTTACTTTCCTCGCAAAACTTTACCGCTTACACGAACTATGTCCCTTTTTTGAATTGATTACTCATATCACAAATGCCGAATTTCAGGCAGAATAAGTGCGGTCAAATGCTAATGCTCATATTGAAGCTGTAATAATACTGAAAAAAGTGCCCGCTAACCATAGTGCTTATACAGAAGTTTTATGCTTATTATTGAGAGAACCCCTTTTGAAAAAGGGGCCCTCTGACGGAGGACGTCCCCTCTGTCACTGCGTGACATCTCCCCGCACTGCGGGGAGTCACTCTCAAACTCTCTCCCTAAAACTTTCAGTTTTATTTTTTCTCATATAGGGCTCGCTCTGTATTATTACAGGGCTTTTTTATTTTAGGCGAGCCCTATATGAGAAAAAATCAGCTAAAAAAGTCTTTGGAAAGGGGTATGGGGGAAAGCCTTTCTTCAGAAAGGTTTCCCCCATAATTAACTATAAGCTTCTATATGAGTATTGCGGTTAAGCGGACACTTTTTTGGTTTTATTGTTTTTTCTGAACATTTGAATGAGCTTCTCAAGGAATGTTCCTTGTGTCAGTTCAATTATAATATCATTCCGAAATCAGCTTTTTATATTCCTCTTCTTTCTGGATACGCTCTTCTTCAAGGCGCTTCTCTTCTTCCATTGATTCTATTTCAGAAACTGAACGTCCCTTATCCTTTTCACCTACATAAAGCACGATATTTTTATCGATCTTTCCGTCCTTGACAGTGAATTTTGCCATATCCGACCTGAATGCTGCTCCGTCAGCAAATACATCAGTCTCTTTGACAAGCTCCTGACCAAGTTCCGATGAAATGTCAACTCCGCGGTACGGATCGTCCTCAGAATATGTATCGGCAAAAAGCATATATTCTCCGTCCTTGATACCGAACTTCTCCCCCGGCTTTATGCCTGAAAGGATAATCGAGTTGTCCTGCATTACAGTGTATGTACAATCGCCTGTGTACGGCTTCTTGTCAGGCCATGTCAGAACATCGAAGGACAGATCCTTCTCACCCTCATAAGGTGTGAAGTAGAAATTGAACTCAGATGAATAGTCATATACATAGCCAAAGCTTACTCCCTGATCTTTTGAGCTCTTCAGATATCCCTCGGGAACACTGTCAACTACCACCTGATAACAGTAAGGACCTGTACGGAAAAGGTCTGTAAATACCTTTGTAGTGCCGTCAGATGTCCAACTCTGTCTCTTTGCATAGCTGTACGGTGCTTCAATAAGGGAAAGCTTTACGCCTTTCAGCGGCTCGCCTGTAAGACTGTCGTAGCAGTTTACTCTTATGTTATTGCCTGTATTGCTCTTTGGACCGAAATTAAGGAACAGTTCTCTGTCAGGCTTTCCGTTTACAACAGAGAAATCTATGCCGTTTGAAAGGTCTTCAAACTGCGCGTCAGGATAGTTTTCCTTGATCATTTTAGCAAAATCGCTGTCAGGCTCAACGAAAGATACAGGATATTCAAAGAAATTGAAATCAGCGTGATAATCGCCGTCAGGAAGTGACATCTCGCCTGTATACTGTCTCTGGTAGTAATAATTGCCGTCCTTGTCAGTAATAAAGAGATTGCCGTAGCCTATATTCTCTCTGCCCTGACACCAGTCCATATGTGTGAACTTGACATTTTTCTCTGCATCATCAGCTGCAACTCTTACAACAAGCTCTTTCTCAGCCGTACCTGCTTCAATATCGAAGATGACTACCTGATCCCATGTCTTGTATGCTAAATCGTAGCCCTTGGGCAGTTCATTTACAGTAAGGAAATACTTATAAGCCTTATCATCAGGAAGACCGTAGTAATTGACGTCCTCGCCGTTAGTCGAAACAGCGCCTCCGATCTCATACAGATAGTTTCCGTTCATCTCAGAAAGCTCGATATCAGCAGACTCAAGAGGTTCGCCCGACATCATATCCACTACTTTTACGCTGAGCTTTGTTCCTGCGGGCTTATTATCAGCAACCAACTGCTTTCTCAGGTATACCATGTCATAAATATCAATGACACCGTCAGCCAGAAGATCAGCGTTCCTGACGTTTCCAAGCTCGCTTATTTTTCCGAGCAGATAGCGGTTAAGCTGGACCGCGTCCGAAATACCTACATTGCCGTCAAAGTTTACATCACCGAATAGAGTGAGCACCTCAGCATTCTCGACTATATAATCCTCAGCCGAAGCAGAAGATATATTCATAGCCATTGGTGCCGCAGCCATTACAACTGCTGTCAAAAACGCCTTGACCTGATTTTTTATGTCCATTGCCTTTTAACTCCTGTAATTTGTAGGAGCAGACATAGCTCCCCTTATACTGATTTTGTCATATCAGACAAATTATGTCAACATTTACCGCGAATTATATGATTATAATACACCTGTTGTTGAAAAAGGCAATATCTGCTTATAAAAAAACACAGGTACAAAATGTTCCACCGAAAATAGCTTTTATTCGGCAGGATAGAACTTTTCAAGCATTTCAACGAGCATTTCGGGTATAAACTGATAGTGCTCCGAGTTAGGATATATCTTGCTCTCCGCTGTTGTAACACCGTATTCTTCAAGCCTGTCCATAAGATGCTGTATGCCCTCAAGAGTGGAGTCGTTCCCTTTATAATACTCCTCATAAACCGGATCCTCATCAGCTCCGCCGCAAACGAAAATATTCTTGTCTAAGCTTTCGTTCCTGTCGAAATAACCGTATTCATGCTTGAAACTGTCTCCGTCGGTATAGGGCAGGAATCCCGGAGACCAGAATGCAGGACTGCCAATGATATAATTTTTGAAGGGCTGATTTTCAAATTTATCGGAGTTGAATACTGCATAGTGAGCAAAAGTTCCGCCAAGGGAATGACCGTAAAGAGTGGAATTGCCGAAGTCTATATTGTATTCCTCACCGAGATAGGGCATAAGATCGTCGGTAATAAACGCAAGGAAGTCCTCGCAGCGGTCGCAGAAATACCTGATACGGTTGGAGTCATTGGTTCCGTCGATAGAATAGTCGTAGCCTATGCTTACTATGATAACATCTGATGCCTTCCCCTCCTCCATTGATTTTCTCAGGTCAGCAGAATTGTTGAAGCGCCATACTCCGTCTGTGAGAACGTATGCAGGATAGGTCTTTTCTTTCTCAAAATCGGGCGGAAGCGTTACATGAACTATGAAATTAGTATCGAGCTGCTCGTCGTATATGCTGTACTCCTTAACATACGGAGCTATCGCCTCTATCTTTTCACGGTCTATCTCCCATGTAGCTGTACTGTCAGAATCCATGGCTTCAAAGAACTTTTCAGAAGCTCCGACCGGAAGCGTTTTGTAGTTATTATCCATTACAGCTTCCCATGCAGTTAGATAGTCCTTATACTCGTCCTCAACAATTTCATCTATATCTTCAACGTCGGATTCACTGAAATATATCCTTGTTTCCTGTTCTATCTTCTTTTTCAGATAAGGCTTGAACTCTTCAAAATCCGCAAATGTCACATAGCGTACCTCGGAATAGAAGGCTTCATTCATCTCCGCAGCCTTATCTTCGGGTATCACATTATTATTCTCATCAACATGGTAACCGCTGCCGTTTTTGTCAATAACGTAATATACAGGACAGGACTCCCTCAGTTTTATCTCTCCGCCGTTATAGCCTTTTATGGGAAAAAGCTCATTGAAGCTAAGGCTCCTTCCATCAACGAATATGCTGTATATATCATCAAAATAAGGCTTGCTTTTCCCGATAGCTTCTTCAAAACTGCTGCCGTCCAGTATAGAGGGATCTTTCTCGTACTGTTTCTTCCAATTGGCTATATAGTCGTCTTCAGACCAGAATTCAATGCATACGCCCTCCTCGGGTACAGCAGCTTCGTTTTTCTCCTTATCCTGCATATGATCGAATACGGTGAGCTCCCCCACACTGACCTTTGACCGCTCTTTCTCAGTCATATGATTGGTAAGCTGTGTTTTCTCGGACAATGCAGTCGTTACGGCTGAACGGCTGACTTTTTTGGAACTTGTTTTGTCTTTGCTGCACGAAACCGCACTGAATACAAGAGTAAGTGATAATAAAAATGCTAATGTTTTTTTCATATTGATTCCTCCGATTTTAATAGATCACGTTAGTGAAACATAAGAACTATGCGTTCTTTCAGTAATAAGTGTTTTTAACGTACAAAAAAGACGATTATAATTTCAGCTTTGTAGGAATGCACAAATAAGGCTGTTAGTATTTGTGCCCTCTTATCTCGTAATTTTTCCTTTATCCTAAAACAAAGCAGCCTGCACCAATTGTACAGACTGCTTTAGGTAACAGTATGGAATACTCTTCGTCGTTTAATGCAAGTTTTTTTCAGCAGCAGAAGTGAAGAAACTCTTTATCGAATCAGCCAGTTCATCAAGGTGACCGACAAAACAGTGATCTGCACCGTGTATAGGAATAGCAGCTGCATCTCTATACAGCTCTGCGGCTTTTTCTGCATAGGAATACGGAACTACAGGATCTTCGTCACCGTGTACTATGAGCACCTTGCCTTTGAACCTTGCGATCGCATCTTCAACATGGATAGTCTGTGCAACACAGATATAGTCTCCTGATATCTCCCAGCTCTCGCTGGCTAACTTTTCGGGTATATGCTCGGGATCGAATGAATTGCCGAGAACAATACCTGCTCTTGCGTTCTCAGGTATCATCCATGCAGGTGATAACGGAAGTATTCCTTTAAAAACATCAGCACACATACCTCCCAGAAGCATGGTAAGCAGTCCCCCCTGAGAGTGACCGCAGATATAAAGCTCGGTTACAAAATCCAGCTCTCTTGCATATGCTATCACGGCAAGAGCATTCGTCACCCATTTATAGAGCGTATGGTCAATAAACTTGCCGTCGCTTTTTCCGTGTCCGTACATCTCAGCACGAAGGACAGAAACTCCTGCTTCATTCATTGCTTTCTGAGCCGCAATGATATGTTCCTCTTCCATATGTCCCGTAAAACCGTGTATCAGTATGCAAAGCGGCCCTTTTACTGTATCATCGGGACGATCAAGCTTGGCATGGAGCCTTGTACCGTCGCTGTTTATATAGAATTCTTTCATATCTTCTTTCCTCCTGCATTTTTTGTGAAGTTCAGTTTAAACTAAAGGCTGACGCACCATAAAAGTCATATATCCGCTGTAAATGCTAACAGAAATTATGTCAGTATTTATCTAATATTTTCCATCCACGAGATATTATTTTATGCCATTATTATACAAAACCGAAAGGCAAAAAGCAAGTCATTTATTGCCCATTGATTAAATCAAATATATCGTTTTATCCACCTGTGTATCACTTTTTTAAGTTGACATTACGGTTGAAAAAATATTACAATATTTACAGTTCCATAAATTACGGGGATATTATTTATGGAATGAATAAACAGATTTGGAGGAATTACTTAATGAGTATTCAAAGCAAACTCAAAACTGCTGTTTCGGCAGTTATGGCGGGAGCAATGCTGATAGGCACAGCGTCCTCTTTCCCGTCGCCTGCACCTATGATAGCTGATGCTGCCAGCGCGTGCAACATCAACACAAACAAGGAATATCAGACTATCCGCGGCTTCGGCGGCATGAACCACCCCGAGTGGCAGAGCTACAACGCTCAGAACGGAGCTCCCGGAGACATGACGGCAGCTCAGGTCCAGACAGCTTTCGGAAACGGCGATAACGAGCTCGGTCTTACAATCCTGCGTATCTTCGTAAGCGATGACAAGAACGCATGGAAGAACGCTATCCCGACAGCTCAGAGAGCTCAGAAGCTTGGTGCAACCGTATTCGCAACACCGTGGAATCCGCCTGCATCAATGAGACAGAATGGCTCGGGCGGTCCTTCAGGCGGTAAGTACGTTCTGAAAAACGGCGCTGAGGGACAGTACGCACAGCACCTCAACGACTTCATCAAGTACTGTAACAATCAGGGCGTTCAGCTCAACTCCATATCAGTACAGAATGAGCCTGACTGGTCAGGCGAGTGGACAGCATGGACACCAGACCGTGCGGCAAACTTCATTGCTAACTACGGCAAGTCTGTTACAGCAGGCACAACAACAAAGCTGATGTCGCCTGAGAGCTTCAGCTATAACAAGAGCTTCTACAACGCTATCCTGAACAACTCAAAGGCTATGGCAAACTGCGATATGTTCGGTACACACTTCTACGGAACACAGCGCAGCGCTATGGACTTCCCGGCACTGGAACAGTGCGGCAAGGAGATCTGGATGACAGAGGTTTACGTTCCGAACAGCGATAACAACTCCGCAGACAGATGGCCAGAGGGTGTAAAGGTCGCTGAAAATATCCACAATGCACTCGTTGTTGGTAACATGAACGCTTACGTATGGTGGTATATCCGCCGTCAGTACAGTCCGATGTGGGACACTGGTAAGATCTCAAAGCGTGGCTATGCAATGGCTCAGTTCTCAAAGTGGGTTCGTCCAGGTGATGTACGTATCGACGCTACAGAGCAGCCTGACAGCAATATCCTGGTTTCTGCATACAAGCACAGCGACACACAGGCAACAGTAGTTGCTATCAATAAGGGCAGCAATGCTCCTGTACAGCAGTTCAACTTCAGCGGAAGAACTATTACAGACGTAACACGTTACAGAACATCTGCTAATGAGAATATTACAAAGACTTCAAGCCCTGATTTCAGCGGCTCATCATTCAGTGCACAGCTTCCTGCAAACAGCGTTTCCACATTCGTTGTAAGTCTCGTAAGCGACGGCAAGGGCTTCCAGGGCGGCGGAGATCCTACTCCTCCGGAGCCTATCAAGCCTGATTCAAATGGTTACTACTACCACGATACATTTGAGAATGACAACGGCAACTGGGAGAGCAGAGGCGGAGCTTCTGTAAACACTGGCGGTACTGCTTACAAGGGCAGCAAGGCTTTGACAGTTTCCGACAGAAGCAGCGCATGGCACGGTGCAGCTAAGACTCTCGACTCACTTACTTTCAAGGCTGGACAGGAGTACAGCTTCAGCGTTGCTGCAAAGGGCTCTGGAAACATGATGCTGTCACTGGAATACAAGGATTCTACGGGCACAACAGCTTATGCACATATTGCAGACGGAGTTTCCAACGGCGAATATGTTCAGCTCGCTAACACAAATTACAAGCTCCCAGAGGGCTCGGGGTATATCCTCTATGTTGAGACCGAAGAGGGCACAAGCGATTTCAGCATTGACGAAGTTGTCGTTGCAAAGGCAGGTGTAAAGGTTGACGGTCCTGCCGCAGTAACAACAACCACTGTACCTGTCACGACTGCACCTCCTGTAACACTTGACCCCAAGGCTTCATTCGAGGCAAAGGTCTCCAAGTGGGGCGACGCCAACAACGACAGCGAGGTCGATATGAGCGACGTTGTTCTTATCATGCAGTCACTTGCTAACCCCAACAAGTTCGTTCTCAAGGAACCCGGTCTTTACAATGCGGATGTTTACGAAACAGGAAGCGGCATCACTTCAAACGACGCACTTTCGATCCAGAAGTACCTGTTGAACACTATCTCAAAGCTTCCCGAAAGCTGGTCGGACAATCTCCCTGTCGTAACTGTTACACAGCCAACAACTCAGGCAACAACAACTACTACCACAACTACAACTGCAAAACCTGTCCAGCAGATCGATTTTTCTGCAATGGCACAGAAATTCGGCAGCGTGAACCCTGCAAAATCATATAAGAACGACAACGAGCACAATCCGCTGATATCTCAGTATTTCGGCGCTGACCCCGGTGTTATGGAATACAACGGCAGAGTATATATCTACATGACAGACGACCACCTGCTCTATAACAACGGTCAGGTCACAAAGGAGACCTACAGCACGATCAACTGCCTGCGCTGTATCTCCTCCGACGACCTTGTCAACTGGACAGACCACGGTCTCATAAATGTTGCAGGTCAGAACGGTATTGCAAAATGGGCAGGCAACTCATGGGCTCCTACAGCCTGCCACAAGAAGATCAACGGCAAGGAGAAGTTCTTCCTCTACTTTGCAAACAACGCAAACGGCATCGGCGTGCTGACTTCCGACAGTCCTATCGGTCCCTGGTCCGATCCTAACGGACGTGCAATGATAGACCGCAAGACCAACGGCGTCACAAATGTTCCGTGGGTATTCGATCCTGCGGTACTCGTTGACGATGACGGCAAGGGCTATCTCTACTTCGGCGGCGGTACAGACAATCTGCCGAAGGATCATCCGAAATCTGCCCGCTGCGTCGCTCTCAGCGATAACATGACCTCCATCGTCGGTACACCGGCTGTCATTGACGCACCTTATATGTTTGAGGACAGCGGTATCCACAAGTACAACGGCAAATATTACTACAGCTACTGCACCAACTGGAGCACAGGCGGCAACCAGTACGGTCTTACGACTGCCGCTATCGACTACATGGTCAGCGACAGCCCTCTCGGACCATTCACCCATAAAGGCGAGGTGTTCAAGAACATCGGCAACTTCTTCGGTACAACAGGAAACAACCACCACACTATAATGGAGTTCAAGGGACAGTGGTACCTCTTCTACCATGCACAGTATCTCCAGGACGTTATGAATCTGAAGGATATGGGCTACAGAAGCACCCACATCGACAAGATCACCATGAATTCCGACGGAACTATGCAGCAGGTCAAGGGTACAAAGACAGGCGTTTCACAGATCAAGTCATTTGATCCGTATACAACTTCACGTGCTGCAACCTTCTCACATCAGGGCGGTATCACTATAAGCGGCAGCGGTAATTCCACTGTAAATGCAGAAAAAGGCAGTTGGTATCGTGTATCTAAGGCAGACTGCGGAAATGGTGCTGCAAGCCTGACGATAAAGGCTTCTTCCAAAAACGGCTGTATCGTTAAGATATGCAAGGGCAGCCCTTCAGGCGATGCTGTTTCATACGCAGAGATACCTGCAGGAAACTCTATGCAGGAAATAACTGTTCCTGTCCAGAATCTCAGCGGCGAACAGGACCTCTGTTTCGTATTCAATAACTCAGCTTCAATTGACAGCTGGAAGCTCAATAAATAAAAGCTCACGCCTGCGGCAACTTATGCTGCAGGCGTATTTTTTGCCATTTTACATTGGCTTTCCCAAAGTCAGCTAAAGTTCTGTTTTATGTGTTTACATATTGTCTGCGATGTGCTATAATATATGATAACATCAATAATAATGGAGCTATACGAGATAATAGTCGCAATAAAGAAATTTTTATATGATCAACAGGAGGTATACCATGAAATGTAAAAGAATAATAGCAACTCTGCTGTGTGCTGCAATACCATTCGGAACTAACATTTTTCCGATCACAGTTCCAATAGCCCATTCTGCTTCGGCAGAATCAATGACATTCGAGGAACTGTATGCCTTGGACGAAAACCAACTGGAGCAGTATTGTTCAGAGCATAAGCTGAAATATATAAGCAAAAAAGAAGCCGAAGAAAACCTAGCCGATGGGCGCGGAACTTCGGTAAATATAAAGCCGAACGACTATTTGCTTAAAGGAAATGCTGATTTGCTTGAAAGCGAAGATGTGAATGCTTTTAACCGAAAGAATTACTATGATTATGATTTCGAGAGAATGATTTCTGATCTGAATATGCCTGAAAAGTATTACAGATTCAATAGTGAATACAATGATTTTGCCTACTATAGGAAATCTGAAACTGATGTCAGCGGCAATACTAAATGGACTTATATAAAACTTGCATCAATATATGTAGTGCCTGTTTCGTCTGATGCAAATGATAGTTCAATTGTAAGACTTTATCAGCTCATACCTGTGTGGACACAACAGAATCCGCTCGTTTACGGAGGAGCAACGTTTAAATTCGGAAGATCTCCTGACAGCCCGGAAGAAATCATAAAAAATGATAACCTTGGAGATGTAAACTCTGACGGATGTATCAATGCAGTAGACGCTTCTTCAGTACTTACATATTATGCTTGTATCTCCACAAATCAAGACGGAGGTTACACTGAAGATCAGAAACTTGCTGCTGATGTTAATAATGACCGCTTGATCAACGCCGTTGATGCGTCAAATATTCTTGCGTACTATGCATATACCTCAACAAACAACTCAGAAAAAAAGAAAAGCATTGAGGATTATATCCAGAACAAATAAACCAAGGGACGGCTCTGAGCCGTCCTTTTTGCGGAAATAAGCCTGAACTCCGAATAAATACATAAAAATAATTGTCAACCGTGTAACACTTGAACCTGCTGCTCCGATTGTTTTTTTGTGGGAGCTTTTATGGATAAACAGCAGCGTTATACCTGAGCTTCTGATATCATCGGGAGATTCTGAGGATATGTTTTCGCATCCTGCTATATCGCCAATTTCTCGACGCTTTTAGAGTATCAACGCAGCAAAAACATAGGCTTTCTGCTGCAAAGGAGGACAAAATTATGAAAAAGAAAATGATAACACTTGCTTTATGCTTTATGTGCGTAAGCTTAGCTGCTTGCAGCGAAAAAATAGAAAATACAAGTGTACCGCAACCCAAATCAAGCACTGTGACCGAGAATGTACAGACAAGTAAACCTACAGAGGCAACTCAGCCTGCTCCAATTGAGACTTCCCTGCCTGAGCTGACCGAGGCTGTTCAGCCCGATAAAACTGAAAATACAACGGCAGAACAGAGCGGAGCCCAGTCAGATGCACTTACAGAAGATCAGGCATTGAATGCGATCAAGAATTATTGCTTCACTAAGAACCCCGATTTGAAAAATATGGCAGAATCAAATGAATACACTATTTACTGGGACGCTGCAACAAATGATGCTAATGAAATAGTTGTTCTTTACAGGTCATATACCGGCGCTCAAACGCGCTATTACATTGATCCTGTTTCAGGAGCAGCATATGTTACCGAGTTTGTTCCCGGAATAACAAATGAGGAACAACGTACAGAAGAAAGCATTAATGTTAAAGACTACTTATCATAAAGATATAATAAAAGCCTCCCGAGGGAGGCTTTTTTCATACTATTGGCAAATCAATAAATGCAGGCTCATGCTTATACACTTATATTTTGCCTTCTCCGTTATTAAGCTGTGGGAGCAGCAGCCTCAGGTGCAGCAGTTACATCTGATGAATAGCTCTCGGGAAGTGACTTTATAAGACCTAATAGGTACTTCTGGATACCGGCTGCGTCATTTGTTGTTATACCGCCGCCTGCCTCGCAAACGTCTGCATTGAACTTGCCCCGCTCTGTGAGCTTGTACTTGTTGGGATTAGCGAGAGACTGCATTATAATTACAGTATCGCTCATATCAACATCGCCGTCGCAGTTCGCATCACCCCATATTGAAACCTTTGAATCAAGAAGCTGCTTATAATCAACAGGAGCTGTTGTTGTAACAGAAACTGTTATTGCAGTGGTATTGGCAGTAGTTGTTGTGGTTGTTGTCGTTGTTGTGGGGGGATTAGTTGTTGTAACTGTTGGAGGATCTATCTTGTCAGCAAGAGCTATAATGTCATAGTAAAAATTTTTAGGCTGATAGTTTCTGAACGGAAGACGTATATAGTCGTCGGTTCTCCAGACACTCTCGTCTGTTGTTCTCGAAAGTGTCACGCAGGAGATGTTCTTAGCATGCTTCATAGCTACCTCAAAGATCTGCGGATAAAGCTCATCGACAGGACCCGTGCTGCTCGAGATATCAAGCTCTGTGATCTGAATGTCAAGACCAAGCGCCTCAAACTGCTTGATAGCTGTCTCAAATTCGCTTGCTGAAGAATACCTTGAAATAAGGTGAGCCTGCATACCGATACCGTCGATATAGTCGCCTTCCTTCATGATCTTCTTAGCCATATCTATAAGGTCGTCCGTCTTTTTACTCATGTACTCGTTATAGTCGCTGAGATAAAGCTTACAATCCTCAGGAGCATACTCTCTTGCATACTTGAAGGCATTTATAACGAACTCTGAGTTTCCTTCGCCATACACTTTTGCCCAGTTGGAGCCGCTTTCAGGTCTCATTCCGCCGCCGTCGTTAATGAACAGCTCGTTGCATACGTCATAGGAATGGATCTGAAGGTTAGGGAATTGGCTCCGAAGCTCTGAAAAAGTATTCTTTATCATACTTTCAAGGCGCTTGTTCATACGCTCCTTGGAAACATATTCGTGATTATCCTGAAAAAGGTAAGAGGGTGTCTGGCTGTACCATACAAACGTATGACCATGAACTCCGATGCCGTTCTGCTCTGCAAATTTGAGTATTGCTTTTGCGTTGTTAAGGCTTATATCTACTTCATCACCGTTTATGCCTGCAATGATTGAATCAGGCTTCATTTCGTTCATGCATGTGATCGAGTTATAATTCTTCTTGATGAACTCCTGAGCCACTGAGTTATTAATTTCAAAGCCGGTTACAGCAGCGCCAAGGCGAAAATACGGTCCCATGTAATCTTTAAAGCCGTCGCCGCCCTTCTCGTAGGTGTAATTAAGGTTCTGGCGAGATGCAACGCGCCCAATACAGTCTGCGGTCTCATAAGCTGTGTCGCTTTCATCGCCTGCATTACTGCCGCTGTTTATGTAACTTTTATCAATCTTATCGTCAGCTGAAACCGAAAACGGTACGCAAAATGATAATATCGCAGCGGAAACAGTCAGACCTAAGACCTTTTTAATAGTATTGCCAATCATTCATATCACTCCCTCATTAAAATTTATTTCAACCGAAATGTTATACCTATGCTTTTATTATACATATTTTTTGTGAGAATGCAAGGCGTTTTTTGTTGTTTAATATAAAAACCGTAATAAATTGACACATGATTGAAAAAGTCAACTCTATATAACGCATATCTTTGCAGTATTATGCTCAAAAATCAAATCTATCATAAAAAAGGAGCGCCGTAACCGCAATACTCATATAGAAGCTTATAGTTAATTATGGGGGGGAAACCTTTCTGAAGAAAGGCTTTCCCCCATACCCCTTTCCAAAGACTTTTTTAGCTGATTTTTTCTCATATAGGGCTCGCCTAAAATAAAAAAGCCCTGTAATAATACAGAGCGAGCCCTATATGAGAAAAAATAAAACTGAAAGTTTTAGGGAGAGAGTTTGAGAGAAGCCCCTTTTTCAAAAGGGGTTCTCTCAATAATAAGCATAAAACTTCTGTATAAGCACTATGGTTATGAACAGCACTCCTTTTATATATTATATTTCACTGAGCATTGCGCGGTTTAAAGCCTTCACCGTAGCTAAGTCCGTAGCCACGCCCGAGGAAGCATTTATCCGTGCCTATCTGATCAAGCGAAACATACCAGTCTGACGGCAGCTTTCCTGTAAAATCAGCGCAGCCGCAGAGCACGTCTGATATGCCCTTGCCCTCTGAACCAGGGAGATAGCACATAACGACGCTGTCCCAACCATCGTAGTCCTTTTCGTCGAGGATAACGTTTCTGCCTGCCACAATGCAGGTAACTGTGGGTTTACCGAGCTTCTTGGCTTCTTTTATAGCAGCAGCATTTCCATCAAGTCCCAATGAACCGCATAGCGCAAGGTCTTCCGTATCGCCGTTCCACTCAGCATAAGCCTGCTCGCCTACGCAGAGGAGAACCGCGTCTGCATCTGCTGCTTTTTTGTCATCGGTTATGACCTCTATCCCATAATCATCGGCATATTCCTCAAATGCCTCCAGTATCGTGGTAACACCCGGAATATCCTCCGTAGGAGCGCCATCCCATGACATGGTCCAACCGCCGCACTGCGCCTGTCCGTTGTCGGAAGCGGGACCTGTGATGTATATCTTTGTGCCTTCCTTGAACGGCAGCACTTCTTTGTTGTTTTTGAGAAGAACAAGGCTCTTTTCTACAAGCTGCTCAGCTACGGCTCTGTATTCGGGTGAACCTGTTTCCTGCTGTTCGGTCTTTATGTTTTCAAGCAGCGGATCGTCAAACAGTCCTGCGTTCTTCTTAACCTTGATTATACGTGTAACAGCATCGTCAACACGCTCCTGACTGATATCACCGCTTTCAACTGCATCTATGATGATATCCCGAGCCTCCTCAAAGCGCTCGGTCTCCATCAGCATATCAATACCGGCGTTGACGCTTGTGATTATCTGCTCTTTATAGGAAGAACCAGAGGTATTTCCAACTGAGTCCCAGTCACTGACGATGAAGCCCTCAAAGCCCATTTCGTCTTTGAGCTTCATGATATACTCTTTGTTTTCGTGCATCTTCACGCCGTTAAGTGACGAGTGGCTTATCATTATCGTCTGCACTCCTGCGTCTATCTGCGCTTGGTACACTTTCAGAAGCTCCGCTATCTCAGCATCAGACAGCTGTGAGTCGCCTCGGTCTATGAGCCTGTCGATGTCACTCTTCTCACCGGTGCCGTATACAACGTTACCGTCAGCAAAAAAGTGCTTTGTGCAGGCAACAAGTCCGCCGTCGATAAGTCCCTTAGTGTAGGCTGTACTGAGCTTAGTAATGGTTTCAAGGTCAGAACCGTAGGATTCATATGTACGTCCCCAGCGCGGATCAACAGACTGAGCCACACATGGCGAGAAATTCCAGAGCATATGACAGAGCTTTGCTTCGTCAGCCGTTATAAGTCCCACCTGATAGGCAAGCTCTTCGTCGTTTGCTGCACCTTGTCCGATATTATGTGGGAAGTATACTGCATTTCTGCAATAATTAACGCCGTGAACGTCGTCCTGTCCGTAGATATACGGTATACCGGCTTCCGACCTGATAGCTGCATTCTGCAAGTCATCAACTGTCTTTCGCCATTTGGCGGCGTCGATACAGTCCGTAGTTGAGAGAATACTGCCATAGTCATTTTCCTTCATGGTCTTAGCCGAGACATTGTAAACGGCAGGCTGTACCATCTGAGCGGTCTTCTGCTCAAGTGTCATGCCTGCAACTATTTCCTCAGGAGACATGGAAGCGTACTGCTGATAATTTGTTGCTTCGGATTTTTCAGAGCAGGCTGTCACAGATGCAAGCATAGCCAGTGGAATGATAAGTGCAATCGTTTTTTTCATTTTATATCCCCCTTGATAATGGTAATGGTGTTGAGCGTTCATTTGATTATACAGTAATACTTTATAGTTATTTCATATAATACCATATTATTTTACCAAATACAAGGATTGTTTCTGTATTGTAATCAGTTCTGAACTAAGATGTAATAATCACTCCATTATAAATCATTCACTTGTGACTATCTCACCGTTCCAGTCCATAATACCGCCGAATTCGTAGATATGCGTATATCCCATATCAGCCAGCTTCTGCGAAGCCTGTTTACTTCGATTGCCGCTTCGGCAGTATATCAGAATCACTTGATTGAAGTCAGGTAATTTCTCAGGCTGTTCCGTACCTATAGATTCATTCGGTATCAGTACTGCACCGGGGATATGACCGCTGTCCCTTGGACTTCCGTGCGGAAAAACTGTATTATCAGTAGCAGTGCTTGCCATACTGATAACAGCTCCTCTCGGTGCTATCGGTATAGATAGTACAAGCTGCAGGATACTTGAAAAGGCAAAGTCATGAAAGAGCATGGATCAAAAGCATATAATTGACAGCCTGTCTGCTATTGTGATATACTGATTAATGGTGATTAACTTTGAATAAAAATCTTGATCTGTTCCTTACCTTTATGAAGATAGGAGCATTTACATTCGGCGGAGGATACGCTATGATACCGCTGATACAGCGCGAGGTATGCACGAATAAAAAATGGCTTGATGAAAAAGAGATAAGCGATATTGTGACGATTTCCGAATCAACGCCAGGTCCGATAGCGATAAACGCGGCGACTTTTGTCGGATATCGCACCAACGGCTTCATAGGCGCCTGCGTTGCTACTCTCGGCGTGGTATTGCCGTCATTCCTTATCATATCGGTCATATCTTTTATTCTGAATGAGTTTAAAAGCTTAAAGACTGTTCAGTATGCGTTCATGGGCATACGTGCAGCTGTTCTTGCCTTGATACTAAAAGCATTGTGGATGATGTTCAAGTCTGCAAAGAAGAAAGTGATCTCCTATGTTATCATGGGCGCAGCACTTATCCTTACAGCGTTCCTGAAAATAGACGCCGTATTCGTTATCATCGGCTGCGGTTTGTTTGGTTTGATGTGGTCGCTGCTGAACAGAAAGGAGCAGAGCCATGATACTGATTGAGTTGTTCCTGACCTTTCTGAAGATAGGTGCGTTCACTTTTGGCGGCGGATATGCGATGATAGCCATGATACAGTACGAAGCTGAACGGCACGGCTGGCTCACGGAGGCAGAGCTTGTTGACTTCGTAGCTCTGAGTGAGAGCACTCCCGGACCGCTGGCTGTAAATACGGCAACATTTGTCGGTATCCGAACAGGCGGTATTCCCGGTGCTGTCATAGCAACACTTGGTATCGTGCTACCGTCTTTCATCATTATCCTTATCATCGCTAAGTGCTTTGAAAGGTTCAAAGACAGCAAAGCAGTAAAAGGCGTGATGTCGGGATTAAAGCCTGCCGTTGTCGGAATGATAGGTACGGCATTTCTTTCGGTCGGCAGAACGGTGTTCTTTCCGAATGGATTGCAGACAAGCTGTTTTACAGACGTATCATTCTGGATATTCCTCTGCTTGTTCGCAGTGTCGGCTGTTCTTGCGTTCAAAAAATTGAATCCGATAAAAATTATTCTGCTTGTGGCTGTTGTCGGTATAGGGGCAGGATATGGACTTGGATTATAAATGACAGAAGTACAACTTGTTCCGCTTGAATCATCAGACCGTGAACAGTTTATTAAAGACAATCAGGAAGCCTTCAATTATGGTGCAATGGTAGAATTCGGGCTTCGGGACGCTCATTTTGAAGATAAAGATGACGAGCAGATAATTTCCGGCAAAACCATAGAAGACTGCATTGACTCTGGCGAAGCTTACCGAATCATCGCTGACGGTAAAACTGTCGGCGGCGCAGTTATAAAAGTCTCAGGCACTCACGGCGATCTTGAACTGCTTTTCATAAAGCCTGAAGTTCACAGCAAAGGCATAGGATATGCGGCATGGTGTGCGATAGAGAAACTGCACCCGGAAGTTACTGTCTGGGAGACGCTCACACCTTACTTTGAAACACGGAATATCCATTTCTACGTCAACCGCTGCGGATTTCATATAGTAGAATATCTGAATAAACATCATCCCGGAGATATGCCTTTGGAGGAATTTGAGTGTGATGATCCTCAGTTTCCGGCAGGAATGTTCAGGTTTGAAAAGCAGATGAAATGAAATCCTTGCATATGCAAAGGAAACCAATATGACCGTTATGGTTGAGGAAGAATAAAAACCGGCCCTCTACAAACGCCGCAGGAAGTAGCGGAGCTTATAAAAATAAGGAGAGTAAAGAATATGGGTTCAATGCTGCTTGCAGTGATTTATTTAGCGTTCATAAGTCTCGGACTTCCCGATTCGCTTCTCGGTTCCGGCTGGCCGACTATGCAGAAGGACTTCGGCGTACCGTCATCTTACGCAGGGTATGTGTCCATGTCCATATCATTCATGACCATAATTTCCGCACTTCTCGCCCCGACGCTGATACGGAAGCTGTGCACACACCACATCGTCACGGGTTCGATACTGCTGACAGTCATAGGTCTTATCGGCTTTTCACTGTCGAAGTCCTATGCTATGCTGTTTCTATTTGTTGTACCATACGGTCTGGGTGCAGGCTCGGTGGATTCGGCACTCAACAACTATGTTGCAAAGCACTACTCATCATCGGTGATGAATTTCCTGCACTGCTTCTACGGCGTGGGTGCAATGATAAGCCCCTATATCATGTCCCTTGCCCTTGCCAAAGCGCACTGGAACGAGGGCTACCGCTGGACTGCATACATACAGTCGGGAATAATGCTTGTCTGTCTGCTTTCAGCCCCTCTTTGGAAGAAAAACGCCGAAGACGATGATGACAGCGCGGAGCATTCCGCAGGCATAACAGAAGCTCTCAGAATCAAGGGAGTTATCCCTACGCTGATAGCTTTTTTCGCCTACTGCGCTGGAGAAGCGACCTGCTTTCTGTGGACTTCGAGCTACTTTATCGGCACAAAAAATATCTCCGCACAAACAGCGGCGGCTTTCGGTTCGCTTATATTCGGCGGTCTGATGTTTGGCAGACTTATCTCGGCGTTCGTTTCAAACAAACTGAATGACAGGCTTCTCATACGAATCGGAGTTGCCGTTGAAGCCGTCGGTATACTGCTGATATTTCTGCCCTTTGAGAGTTATGTCCCTGCTGCGGTGGGCTTTGTGATAACAGGCGTCGGCATGGGACCTGTCTATCCTGCGATACAGCACATGGCTCCCGAGAATTTCGGCAGGCAAAACAGTGCCTCAGTTATCGGTCTGCAAATGGCTTCGGCTTATATCGGAAGTACGTTTATGCCTATGGTATTCGGTCATTTACAGCAGGCTGTCGGTATCGGGATAATGCCTGTATATCTGACAGTATTCGCTGCACTGAACCTCGGATTTCTGGAATATGCGTACAGGCGTATAGAAAAAGGATAACGTAAAGCAGAAGTCCTGCCGTATGTTCTGGACTGATAAGTTCTATCCCAACGACGACAGCCTTGTGCGTATAGGAGCTACAGGCTGGGTTCGTCCCGTAGAAATGTTACAGAAGCTGAAACTTGATGAGCTCCCCATAAAAATGAGCAATGTTACGGTGAGATTCTCAGCGGTAAATCCTGCTAATGAGAATATCAGCGCAGGTATCTTCACTATGGATACTGTAATGCACATCGCTGACTACAAGGGCAAAATGCTCGACGAAAACGGCAATTGGATAAACGCAGGATAATGTTCCCGTAATAAATATCACAGAAAAAAGCGCTTTGTTCTGACTACAAAGCGCTTTTGTTGTAATACGCCCTTTAACAGGCGAATTTTAAATGTATTTTATTTTATCTTGCTGCCGCCCCATTCAACGACTGTAAAGCCCTTTCTCTCAAAGGTCTCAAGCTGCTGAGGTTCGATATCCACGGCTTCTTCAAGAGGAACATAAGCCATGAATACGCGGAGCAGACTGTCAGGTGCGGGTGTGATGTCAAGCTTTGCGGAATTTGTATAAACATCACCCTGGAAAGATATGAGATTATACTTGTTATGCTCCATTAACGGCAGCCAGTATACGATAAATTCGTTCATTTCTTCCTCGGTAAGTCCCATATATTTGAGCTTTTCTTTTAGGAAGCTTTCTGTATCACTGCCTGCAACACAGAAGCCCTCAGAAAAATCAAACCTTGTACGGCAGTTTACAGCGTCCCAGAACAAATACTTATGATGTGTACCATCAACCTTGTTCAGGAGTGTGCCGTTAGGATATGCTGTTACGTCCCAGCCGTTATTATACTTCGGATATGTTGTTGCAAGATCTGCTTCTGTCAGCTCCAGCTCAACATGAACATCGGTCTCCTCTTCGGGGTAGAGGTAAATTACTGGCTTAGCGGCAACAGCATCAGGATAAACAGTAGCTGTTTTATTATCTTCCTCAACTGTTTTTATCCAGCCGTACCTTCCTTTATATTCCGTAAACATCCAGTGGTCATTATCCTTATTGTATCCAAGCTCATCAATGCTTGTATGTGCAGGGATAGTATTTATAACCTCATAGCTTTCATCGGGACCGAGACGCAGTTCAAGTCCGTCTTTAGCAACATTCATAGGATTACCGTATCTCAGACTCTTTTCAGGTATGACGCAATCCTTGAAGCTATTCCTGACAAACTCCTTCTTCATGCGGGTAAGGTCGAATATGTCCAGTTTGCCGTCAGCGCAGAAGTCGGCAGCCTTCCAGTCGTGAAGAGTGTATCTCTTATCACCTATCACCCATTTCTGTACGAGCAGAACGTCAGCTATGCTGAATTCGCCGTCAGCATTTACATCTCCCGAAGCAGGCTCAGAAGGCGTTTCTGTCGAAGCCTCGTCCTGTAAGAATGATACTACCCATGCAAGAGAAGCATTGCCGCTGAGAGAAGCTTGATTGGTAGACCATGATTCTACGGAATCAGCATAAAATCTTTCAGAAGGATCATCCGGATGTCCATATCCCATTCCCATAGCCCTCACATATAGGTCAACTGCCTTTGCAGTCGGACCGCTTACGATAACTCCGTCGGGTGCCTGAGGCAGAGACTTGTCTATCTCATGCTGCCAGTATTCATGTGAAGGATTCTTTGTACAGTAAGAACCATAGCCCGAAATGAATGAGTATGACATAGGATTGTTGCCGAGGATATAGTCCATACCTCTTGCCACGCCGTTCAGGTATTTATCATCACCTGTTATGTCGTATGCATAAGCCATAGCGATCATATTATTCAAAGCGCGTCCGTTGGAATCATATTCAAAACCCTTATAATATATTATAGGACTGAAAGCGCTTGGGTCATTATAACCGGGACCGTCATACTTATACGGGATACCATAGCCCTGGCTTTCTTCTTCATCAATGAAATCATCTGCAGTTTCAAGAAGTGAACTATTCAGCATCTCGTTCTGTTCAACTGTGAGCAGATCCTCGTGCATCAGCAGCGACATAGAACCTGCTGCGGCTCCGCTTTCGCAGTTGAAAAATGTGAAGGAATCATCATAATTATTATTTGATGCGCCATATATCCTTGGATAGAACTTGAATGCGTTTTTATATTCAGAAAGGTCAGCAAGATAAGCATCAGCATCTTTATCTTCCATTTCCTTTGAAGTGATATAAAGCTCACAGGCTGCCCAGTATGCATCAGCTGAGACCTCAGTTTCAGGGGATTCATTCGTTCCCTTCCACAGATTTTGTGGAGCATAGAATGATACTTCGTTAGAATACTCCCTATTTCCTGCTTCATACCAGTTTACCTTATATGCCTGATATGCCTCCTTAGCACTTTCAAGGAGCTTATTTGCATATTCAGCGTCATATTGTGCCCAAAGTCTCGCTCCCTGTGCCGCACAGGCAGCATAATTCAGGGTTGCCGCAAATGTTGGCGGCTTAATGATACGGATATCCTCATAACCGATGTAATCAAGTCTGTTGGTAAGACTGCGCCACCTGTGATCGTTTATGCAGTGATAATACATACCCGAATATTTTCCCCATGTTTTCTCATCGGGCTGCACCTTCATGCGTGACATAAAATCGAGCTCATATCTGCATTCGTCAAGGATATCGGGGTATTTATTGCCCGATTCGGGAATAACAACAGTGCCCGAGCCGTCAGCAAATTTTTTGATCCCGTCTTGTGAATAGGTTGCACGCTCGTACATATTCTGGAGCGTCCACAGTGAAATACCGCCATCTGTCATATTCTTGCTGTGGTCGTCGGCTTTATACCAGCCTCCCGATGCGTCGAGCTTTGAAGAAGCATAGTAATTGGTAGCTTCATAGTCTGACAGATATTCATTTTTCCATTTATTCTGAACATAGCCCATATCTGTCTTATGAACGCCTGCGTGTGCGAGTTTATTTTTTTCACCCGATGTGATATATTTTGACTCGATATCTGCACCTGAACGATTCTGATAGAAATAATTCAGTGCATTAGTCAGCATATTATGTTCGCTGTCACTGTAAATATCAGTACCTATCTTAAACGGGAATGATCTCCAGTCCTCGCCTTTGATGCGGATATAGTACTCTCCGAGCTCATTAAACTCAGAAAAGTCGATAATACTTACAGTATCACCAGAGTCAGCGTCCTTCTTAGGCGTACCTGTTTTGCCTGTATAAACAACTTCATCATCTGAAACCCTTACTATCTCATAGTCATAGACCTTATCAAGCTTGAAATACTTTGCACCGTAGGTGAAATCTCCTTTATTATTGCCAAGTGTAGCTGTTTTTTCAAGGTTCTGGTAGTATCCAAGCTGATTAACAGATATAAAGTTATTCTCAAGTCCGCTGAAACCGCGGGCGGTATAGCCGTAATTATATACAGGCGGATTTGTTGTGTCATCTGTCAGATCCTCAATGGACATATCATCGAACCAGAGCTCATCGCCGCTCTTAGCATTTCCACTATACTTGGTGCCTCTTGCATACTGGAAGGCCCATTGAGCAGCTTCAATATCATTCGCAGGCTTGAATATACCCTCATAAGTCTGCCATTCGGTCGTAAGCCTTACAGAACTCGAAGGCCATTGACCGCCCATATCAGGTCCCATGTGCATATCGTTTGTCGAACCGTCAAGCACAAAGTATTCCTCGCTGTCGCTGAGATTGCCAATAAAGGAATAAAGCTCCATACCATCCCGCTTCGCCTTTGACTTAAAGCTTACCTTGTACTCATGACCCTTTTTGAAATCAAGGCTCATGTGCCTGAACTGTAGATCCCATCTTTCCTTGTCGGAACCTTCAGGTATTATGATCGTGATGTGTACATTTCCATCAGAAAGCTCAAAATCCTGCTTTGCAGGGCTGTTCTCCACAGTATGCCATGGGATCATCTTATGAGAAAATGATGTCTCTCCTAGGAGCTCATAAGCATATGCTTTCGGCGGCTCTGATATACTGACGGCGGTTGGTGCGATCATTACAGCAGCCATCAGTCCTGCAATGATCTTCTTATAGTTTTTATGCATGATATTCCCTCCCTTTATCTATCTGCATTTGTAATAATATTATATATTATTATCTTGCATATGTCAAGATTGCTCGTCACAATTTACAAACAAGTACACAATAAAAATATCCTCTAACCAATGTATGATTCCCAAAAGGAATTCAAAGCCAAGTACGGAAACTACAGGTAAATCAATAACGGCACGGAATGATCCGTGCCGTTATTTTTAAAAATGCATCATTATTAACAGTATTTTGTGTAATCCAAACCAAGTAATATCAGCTGTACAGCAAGTGCGTCAGCAGTAGTGACACCGTCGTTATTGCCTGCAATATCTGCATTTTCGCAGCCCTGCTCGGTAATATGGTTTTCATTGGTTCCGTTTATTCCGAAACTGTCGGGATTTGCAAGAGACTGCATTATGATCACAGAATCAGCCATACTCAGTTCATAGTCGCAGTTTGCATCGCCTGAACTTTTTTCTTCTGACTTTGAAGAAATGTCATTTTTCCAGCTGTTTTTCAGTACTACCCTGTCTATATAGAGTGCGGCTACCTGCATATCATACAGCAGACCGCTTTTTCCGTCGCCTGTAAAGTCGCAGTCGGTCTTTATTCTTTCTATTACATCCTCAGGTATCTCGGTATCTCCCATTTCACCTGTTTTGATGTAAGCCGCATATGACTCCGCATACTTTTTGTCAAGCTCGTCAACTGTTCCGTTTCCGTCAATATCAGGACGGGAGGTCATTTTCTTAGCCAGTCTTACTAAATAGCTGTCATAATGTTCTTCCAAAGTCGGGAATTCGTATTTTTCACCTGAATCGTCATAGAGGTGGAATTGGTCGTTAAACGAATTTGGTTTTTCATCAGGATACATTTCCTTAATGAAAAGAGCGTCTGCATATAGCTTATAAAACTCGCCTGTGCTGTCAGTTGCCATTGCAATTGTTCTTTCATTGACCACATTGCAGATATAGTCAAATATCAGATTAAAATCTCCGTCATCGCCGCTTATGCCATTATGGTCGTAGTCGCAGTTCTTGGAAATATTATCATACTCTTCCTTTGTCAGGCTGCTTTCCTCCGCAGTTCTTCCGAACACTAAGTCACCATGATAAAGCTCGGAGATATGCAGGTCTCTTCCGTCTATAATATTATCGAAATTAAGGTCCGGAGCTGCTGCCTTGCCTGATGCTACTTCATCAAAAAATCTGTTTTTAACTTCTTCCTTTTCCTTATTCTGCTTTTCCATTTCGTCCACGATTGGCTGAAAAGCACTGTCCTGAACAATATATTCACGGTAGTTCTTAACCATATCGCCTATCAAGTAATACTGTGCATTCTCATAGAATTTTTCATAATAGGTATTATCTGAATATTCGGGAAGAACGGGTTCTGTAAGGAACAGGCAGTCAAGAAGCGCCGAGGGATCATACAACTGTACGAATTCATAATCGCTCTGCTCTAATGTTATCTTCTTTGCCCTTTCCATTATTTCGTCATCAAGAACTATCTTCTTATCAGGACTGCATTTATAAAACCACAAGCCCGTATCAGGATCTTGTTCGCCTATCCACGGATCATTGGTCGAGGCTATTGTAAAGTCCACAACATCGGACATATCAAACTTTCCGTCATTATTGATATCGGGATCTACTTTTCCCTCCTCTATCATTTTTTCGAGGAAGAGATAATGTACTCCAAGGAATATGGACCTGTCATTCAGGCTGTCAACAAAATTCATACTTAATCTGTTACTGTTGTAACTCGGTCCATATGGAATGCCAAGCTCTTTGTCGTATGCTTCATATGTTGACTGGTCGAAAAATGAAGTATCAATATCACAGTAAAGAAGGAAGTGACATAATATGCAGCCTTTTTCTCTTGCATCTGTCTCTCCGTCCCCGTCAAGATCGGAATTGGCTATTATCTTTTCCCTGATATCCTCAGGCAGGCTGTCATTATTACCGGGATAATCATCATATCTGTCAAGGAGATAGCAGTCAAGATGGTCAAACTTACCGTCTGAGTTGAAGTCGATATCAAGCTTTCTGCTGCTGATATAATTAACGGTTTCCTGCTCCAGTTCAAGAGGATAGTAGTCTGTAAGATGCGGGATATTCTTCACGTTCATATCCTCGGCAGCCTTAGGGCAATAAGGTATGGCTGATGCTGCAGTCATTACAGCTGCTGCAAGGGATAGAAATTTTTTCATAATAATGCAACTCCTTTCATGCTTTCTTGATTATACTTATGATAAAGAGCGATCGCGGATACGAAATGTTCTTCGCCTACATTATAACATATATATGTGCGTTTGTCTACTCAATTATAGGTTTTGAGCAGATAATTTTCTCCTATATACTGCCATATCGCTGATGTAAAACACGGATATGATACTTTATTGGTATACACCCGATGATTTATCCGTTTGAATTCCGTGCTGAATAGGTCTGAAAAACGCCTATTCTACGTGAAAAATATTTCTATAACAGAAAAAATCTCTCAAATCAAAGCCTCCCGAAGGTGGCTTTAACTATCATTCTATTGGCAAATCTATAAATGTAGGCTCATGCTTGGCTTCACGAACATATCTGAGCATATCATCACGGAGCAGTCGTACTGTCGATGTATTGATACCAGGATGTCCGCAGATGTATTCATCCTTCATCAGATCGTTATCTATGACAAGCTGAATGTTGTTGTCTATATCGAATATGAGCTCCAGTGCTGATACAGAGCCTGGTATAGTGCGAAGATACTCCTGCATCTTGTCGGCTTCAGCAAACGAAAGACGGGCGCAGTTAAGCTGCGAGGTCAGGAACTTGGTCTTGAACGGCTTATCTCCCGGCATAAGCAGCATATAAAAGCTGGTCTTCTGACGGTTGCAGAGAAACAGATTCTTGCATATCTTAGCACCGAGTACCTTCTCAATAGCCAGACAATCTTCCATAGTATCAGCGTGTTCGTGGTCTGCTCGCTTATAATCTATACCGAGAGCATCAAGCTTATCATATATAGCCATTTCAACGTCCGAACGCTGCTCGGCAGGTCTGCCTGTATAAAGTGTGTTATCAATATTCATTAAAAATCTCCTTTACCAGTTGTCGCGCATAATGAAAATTGTGATATCAAAAATTACTATTTTGCTGACTCCATTATAACATACGCCCTTAATTTATTCAATAGTTCAAACAAAAAAACAGCCGCAAGGCTGTCTATTGTTGCTGTTATATTTTATGTATTTACATTGTATCATTGATATGCTATAATTGGTGATAAGAGAAATGGCAAAGTAGTTAAACTGTTATAGAAAAATTCTTAGTTATCAAATAGGAGCAATATTATGGACAGCGAATTTGAATATATTATGGCACTTGCAAACGAAGGAAAATATGCCGAAGCCCGAAAAGCTGTCGAGGCTCTTGACGTATCTGCAACACATAAAGCCACTTTAAATATGCAGATATGCCGCCGTCCCCACTATCACGCCATATGGAAGTATTCATATAACGGAACTGTCTATATCCACAAGGATATGGCTTCATACAAAAGTCCTTACTACGGTGAACGCAGTACGCTTCTCATAGATCCGCGAGATCCGCACAACACATACAGAAAGAAAGCTCCCATAACAAGCATATTCTATATCGCTTCCGGACTATTTATTGTACTTTACGCACTGGAGCCGCTGATAGATAAGCTGCCGCATTAAGAAAGGAATAACTATGGATCACAGAACCGTTTACATGCTGATACGAGAACTCAGTAATGAAGAAGCAAGAAAACATCTCATGACCGACGCAGAATTTGCCGTGCTGCCGCCCGATGAGCAGCTTAACGAAGTAAACAGGGCGGTAAATGCGGCTAATATTGACCGTTCACTTTTACACATGGCTTATTCAACACCGCCGCCAGATGAAGAGAAAGCAGATTCTTCAAAAAGAATCATGATAATAACAGCCGTGTCAATGATAATCGGATTTATTATTATCTGCTCGGCTTTCTTTTTCCATGAATCCAACAGCGAGCTTGCAGGGCTCATAGTTGTAGCAGGGCTTATTCTTGCAGCAGGAGTTCCTGCTGTATGCTACGCCGTCGATAAAATACGCACTGAACTGGCACAAAAACGTGCGGGAAACAGCACATCGTTTTCCAAATATGATGCAGACACAAACTTTTCCTCGGACACTCCGCCTAAAAAGGTATTGTGGACAGGAGCTCTGGGCGTCACAATGGTAACGACTTCATTATTAACAGCAGCCATGCTTCGCGGCAAGGCTTTCGGATTTACATTCGGAGCTCTCTTCTTCGTCGGATTCGCTCTGCTGTCTGTCAGCTTCAAGTTGAGTAAAAAACGCGATACTGCAATAATACTCAATCTGCCGTCACTGCTCGGACTTTTTCTTCTGATGATCCAGACAGCCGATACGGCAAAGCTTGAAATCATCTCAGACTTTCGTGAAAAATGTACCATTACATATTATATTATCATCGCACTCATGCCTTTGATATACAATATCGTCAAGCTGCTGCGATGCAGGGAAAAAGTTGACGCCAAGTGTATCGATGTTGAGGCCGTCAAGCTAAGACACTATTCAAAGAAAGAGTATTACCGTATATACTGGTCATACAGCTGCAATGAAAAGGGATATGTGCATAAAGATCTTCTTTCATTTTGGGAAAGCTCCGAAGGCGACAGAATAAGGCTTCGTGTAAACCCAAAGGATCCGCATGATATTTACAGAGTAAAATTACCGGGTTTCTGTATGCTTATGATGTTATTCTGCTGTGCACTGGCAGTATTCGCCTTTTCAACAGCGTCAGGCAATCCTACTTACTGAGAGGCATTGATAACATATTTTAAATCCGTATTAATAGGTGAATAGCATGATAAATGAGTTTTATAATAATTTTTCAATAAAAATTGATACATCAGCCTGCAAATCAATAATTGCTGAGCATGATATAAAATTAAATGACACATGGTACTATAGCGACCAAGTATTTGAGAGTGGAAAAATATATGGGATAGTAAGTGAACATGGTCAGGGCTGTGAATATCTGTCATATTTACTTGGAGGCAGAATCAAATTTGAGAATGTTAAGGTTTACTGTAATGGCAGCTCGATTTGCCAGAACGATCTTAATGATGTTGCATTTAATTTAGAACCCTCTAATGAACCGTATGGGAAAAAGCAAGTGAAAAAGTCAATAGAAAGTGCTCTTATAAAAAACCAGGATAAAGGTGATTTTTCATTAATCGCTGATAAATTTCTTTTGACACCCGAAAGATATGATAGGAAGTTCATCCATCTAAGCGGTGAACGATGGAGGGCTGCCGCTGCATTTGGCTATGTTCAGAATAAAAGGATCTATTTTGCTCCGTATAATACAAGCAGCTTTTACTATCGGATGTGTCAATCCTGCTTACTGAAGGTGCTGAAGGAGCTTACAAATAATGGTGCACTTGTTATCCTTCCTGCCGGAAGCGATGAATTTATAAAGCATATTGCAGATGAAGTATTATACCTGAACCGTAATTATGACATGGATGATCTGCGACAGTTTTATGATAAACAGTTTGGTGAAAAATGGATTCACTAAGCTTATATAGTCTCCTGTAGCTGCACATTAGCAAATAGATCAGCATTAACAAAATCAGCACACAAGAATTTCTTTCCGATAAAAACAGAGGGCAGATCAGTAGTTTTTTCTTTTATTTGCTATAGTTTAAAAACGAAAAAGCTATATGTGTGAAACAGTTTTTTGTATTTCAATAGACTATGATTTATTGATTCATACAGCTAACTGATATAATTGTCGTTCAGTCAGTTATATCTGTTCTTTTTTGCTTTGATAAAAGAGCGTAATGTTGTTTGACAATATCTTTTATTTAATAACTTCTTTTATTAATCCTGCTGCGAACAAAACAATCATCAATACGTAACAGCCAAGTCTGAACCAAGTAAGATACTGTGGTATCTCTTTATTCATTCTCTTTGCAAGCGCACCTGAAATAAGTATTATAAAAAGCACCGGAGAGATCGTGCTTGCAAGTGCAAACACTGCTCCCAGAATGGCTGCAAAACCTACAGGCAGTGTTGCCGCATACCCTGTTATAAGTATAAGCGGAGCACATGGTGAAATGCCATATCCGAAGCCCATACCTATCAAAGCTGCGTGATGTGCCTTTTCTTCTGTAAGCTTTTCAGCTTTGTCTATCTTGGAGCCTTGACAGCTTTTACAGCTGTGAACTCTGCGCTTTTCTCTTAGCCAGCCTATAAGGAACCATATTCCCATTGCAAGCATAACAGCATCAACTATCAGTGCAACTTTTATACCGAATACTCGTCCATCATCATCTATAAAGTTTGAACCGACCAATGAAGCTGCACAGCAAAGCAGTATCACTGCAAGGAATTTCCCGAAAAAGAAGTCGAGAAATACTCTTGCGGACTGTCCGATATTTTTAGTATGAGTTGTGAGATAACCATACAATGCTGCACTTATACCCGAACCGCAGCACGTACCGCAGCCCATTCCTACGGAAGCCGCCGCTGTCATACTCTCGATCAGTACCGAAAATCCATAGAATTATCCTCTTTCGCTGGCAATAAGCGCAGCGCCTATTGCACCGTTGAACTGCGGATAATCAGCAACAAAAACATCTCTCATAAGCTCCTCCTCAAATGCTTTATGGAGTCCGATATTCAGTGAACCGCCTCCTGTCATAAGTATATCTCCGTCCTTCTCAGACTTCTTCATCATTTTTACAATACGCCTTGCCATTGAGATATGCATACCTGCAAGGATATCCCTGCGGTCATATTTTCTCGCAACAAGGGATATAACTTCTGACTGAGCAAAAACAACACAGGTACTGTTGATATCGCAGGGATTTGTTGCTTCCAGTGAAAGCGGTCCTACGTTGTCGATAGTGGTTTCCAGTATCTGAGCGATGACCTCCATGAACTTGCCTGTTCCTGCGGCGCATTTATCGTTCATGCTGAAATTCTTGACTGCATATTTGCTGTCGAGATAAATTATCTTGGAATCCTGACCTCCGATGTCTATTATCATACCGGGGTATTGTCTGCAAATGTCGGACAGGGACACGGACGTATCGAACGATTAGCCAGCGCCCTTATCATACCGTCAAAACTGTTGTCAGTAATCACAGGAGGATCCCACATAACATCGCAGTAATCGCCGAGCATCCCTGCTATCTTCTTTTTACAGTCACAGGTAACAGGAACTATCATCATAGAACACTTCTCGTATACAGGCATGAGTCCCGTATGCTTGAAGCCTGCAACTGCCTTTACAAGCGGACAGGCATCACGGGGGGGCTATATCATCGCCTATGAAAAATGCTGTATAGTTTCCGCTGCAAAGCTTTACCGGAACTGCTCCTGCCGCATATATCAACTCCTGAGGCACCATAACGCAGTATGTGCCTATTGTCTTTTGTGTTTGAGGAATATCTATTCCCTTCATTTCAACATAAATGCGCCTGAGAGTATCGAGAAACGGTCTCATTCCGCCCGGAGCACCTGAAAGCTCCTCTATACGGCGCAGATATTTTGCTAATGTCTGAGTCTGCTTATTTTTTAAACGCTTATCCTGACGCTCCTTACGCTCCCTGTCTCGTGAACTTATTATCATATCTCTACCTCATTTTTCTTGGAAGCGTATCCCGACATTACCTTTTTTCTCGAAGCTGTATACAGTTTTTTTCCTGCACAGGTAAGAGAAATGGCATTATCCTCGGGACAGCATCTGATACATTCTCCGCACATATAACCATGTCTTGAACGAATACTCACTTTTATACATTGGCTTTTTCACATATAACTTCAAAAATATATCCTCTGCAGCTTCTTCAGCAATTTGTATATCTTTTATAATAGCATTAATGAATAATATCAATCCATCATTGTACGCCTTTACAATGTCAACAAAACTATCCTTATCAACTTTCAGGAAACGGAGGTAGCTACTTGCACCGTTATCCATATATGACTCCTTTAAAAAAATATATCGATTATTTCTTTCACATATTATACAACACCTGATATGAATTTGTCTCAGTAATGTTACATATTTTTTATTTTAACTTTTTTAAAAAATAAATAGACCTTAAACTCTAAGATGCAAGTGAATTATTTCATATCTTTGTTTCTACGATATTTATGATTTAATATGGTTTTAGGCTGTAAATTAATAACACAGAACTACAAAGTTCAATAAAGCACATTCATCAACTATAAAAGCCTCCCTCGGGAGGCTTTAACTATCATTCTGTCAGCAAATTTATATGGAGATGAGCTTCTCGTAGAACAGGGCAAAACCATTGATCTCCCTGCTCTTGAGGCTGAGCTCCGGCAGATCAAGGGAATCGGTGACAAGCGCCTTGAGGAGATAATGGCTGTTGTCGAGAAATTCTTGGATATTGAATAGACGAATAAAGAATAATGTGGACGGCTTTACGCCGTCCTTTCTTTGAAAAAATACATTTGTGATTATTTAAATGCTTTTTTTCTTTTCAAAACATTGAAAGTCCCCCAAAAATGTGATAAAATATTTTTTTAGAAAAAATGTCCTA
>Ga0256405_10000153_pt1 | contig 222705 bp, 189 predicted proteins | sample RumenRJG_02DNA_FD_189096 | JGI IMG/M metagenome (GOLD analysis project Ga0256405, IMG submission 189096) | Bovine rumen microbial communities from Lethbridge, Alberta, Canada - RJG_02 | ecosystem: Host-associated > Mammals > Digestive system > Stomach > Rumen | place: Canada: Alberta...
ACCTAATATGTCTCCATCTTTTTTGAGCACGGTGCCGTCAGCCTTCATAATACCAGCCTTGACCAGTAAGGCGGTATTTGCCAGCCCCTTGTGACCCTCATTGTCTGAGAAGTACATAGGAATATCACTGCAGATGGCATCCAACTGTTGGCGAGTAGGCATATTACTCTCGAAGACATGAAGATTCCATCCGAAGCCAAAGATAGTTTTTGCCCCTGCGTCTCTTGCCTGCTTGACAGCAGCAGGTACGATTTCCGTCAGGAACTTGCTGGCATTGTCCTCTAATCCTACTGTCGCACCGACTAATTTGACGGAGTGAGCCATCGAGTAGTGTGCATGTCCGTTGCCGCAACCGGGCATTACAAGTCCCTTGCCGGTATAGTCCACCACCTCGGTCTTGCCTGCCTCGACATAGGCTTCGGCTCCCGTCTTGTCGCCTACATAGATGTACTTGCCGTCTTTCACGGCAAAGGCTTCTACCACCTTATTGTCATCAGAGGTGAAAATTTTTCCATAGACCACGAGGTCAGCCTTTTCGGAAATGGGTACTCCATTACTTGGATTGTCATTGCTTGAGCAGCAGGCAAGCGTACCCATGGCGATGATAACACTCAAAACTACGATGCACGACAGCATCTTCTTAACACTCATGCGAACTGTTTGTTTCATTATTATTTCTTATTTGTTATGTCTATTAGCTTACATGGAGAGAACATATTTGAAGTTTTGCGCTTACAAAATTAGCAATATTCCCTAAAAAAAGAATCACGGTTCATGCCTTGAACCGTGATTCTTGCTGAATTCGTGAGTTATTTTGCAGATTTCGTAACTTTATCCTTGGCAAAGCCGAGCAGCAAAGTCGAGCGAATAATCTTTTTCATTGTTTTGCTAATTAAATGTTTTTGAATACTGTTTTCCCTTTAAATAAAGTTTCAAGCACTTTGATATCCTGAATATGGTCTGCGGGAGTGGTTTCTATATTACTATCAAGAACAACCAGCTCTGCGGATTTACCGACTTCGATGGAGCCGGTAACTTTTTCCAGATGTGCCTGATATGCCACATGGATGGTATGTGCCTGAAGCGCTTCCTTCAAAGATACACACTCATTGGGCAAGGCAGCGGGTAAATCCTTGAACAGCTCATAAGTCGGATCCTGCTTAACATGCCTTCGCGTCATAGCTACCTGAATACCTGCAAGACCGTAAGCGGCATTGACAGGGAAGTCGGAACCATAAGCACACACCACACCATTGTCTATCAGGGACTTACTTGGATAGGTCTGTCTGACGACATCTTCACCCCACCAAGATACCATGACAGGTTCTTCGGTGGGGTTGTCACTGAACCAACCGGGCTGATTGCTGGCTATGATATGGCTCTTGCCCATACGCACACGATCCTCTGGCTCTATGAATGTGCAATGCGCAATGATGTTTCTGATTTTGGGATTCGGGTACAACTGCTGCGCGTTCTCATAGCAGTCAATCACTCTGCGTATGGCATAACTTCCCATGGCATGTGTATGGATGTTGAAGCCTTCCTTGTTGGCAAGTGCCATCGACTCCTTCAGATGCTCCTCATCCCATAGAAGCGGTTCTCTGGTGCCTGGTTCTTTGTCGGACGCACTCTCTGTGTATGGTTCAATCATAGCGAGGGAACCATCAGCAAAGTATTTTACCGTATCCACCATAAAGAGCTCATCGACATCAAACTTCGTGCGGTTGGCGATGGCTTTTTCGAAATCCGACTCCCTTGTTGCATCGTTGACATTATGAACACCGGATACTCTGGCGGTAAATTCGCCATTTTTAGCCATTTCTGAAAGGACAGCATAAGAGGACTCTACCTGTTGGCAGTCGCATAAAAGTGTGTATCCACTTGCGTTCAAATCATTAAACGCTTTCTTTAAGCAGTCGTGATACTCCTCCGGCGTGAAATCATAGTTCGGAATACTATAAATGATAGGGTGGAATATGGCAGGTTCAGAGATATAGCCGCTGGGCGTTCCGTCGGCTTCCTTGATGATCAGTCCATTATGGTCATCAGTATCTTTTGTAACACCTGCAGTTTCCAGAGCCTTCGTATTCAGCAAGACAAGATGACCGCAGAACGATGTGAGAACGACTGGTTTATCAGGTATAACCGCATCCACATCATGTCTGGTAAACGGTCTCACGATGCCCTGTAGTGCACCGGCAAACCACATTCTATCCCAGCCGAATCCTCTAATCACAGGGGCATTCTTGTGCTCTTCAGCATAGGCTTTCAGTTTCTCCTGAATCTGCTTGACCACACCGTCGGGGGTGTCAGTCTCAGGATTTGGTATAATATCGCTAAAGCTGCACGTGCCGTACTTCAGCGTAGCTTGCGCATTATGCAAATGCGCATCTCCAAGACCGGGGATAACGCTCTTCCCTTTGCAGTCAATGACCTCTGTGGCATCACCAATCCACTCAGTGGCACCTGTCTCATCTCCAACGTATGCGAATTTGCCGTCTTTGATAGCGAGTGCCTCCGCATGCGTTTCTGTTCCATCCAGTGCAACGGAATAAACTTTTGCGTTCCTATAAACTTTGTCTGCTGTCTCTTTCATTGTTTTGCTTCTTTATTTGATTATTTGTCTTCTGTTATGTTATGAGTGTAAAAATCGGAATCAAAGTTGGCAAATTGATAAAACATCTCTTTGGCGCCAGCAATATCGATAGGTTCTTCTGTACTAGCCAATACATATTCGGTACCATCAAAGCAAAAATACCAAGGGCTTTCATGGAAACCGTTTCGTAAATAGAACGCCTGCCTGCGCTTACGTTGATCAGCGTTGTCACTGGGCTGGAGGATGCTTTCGTAGGACAGCGTTATCTGTCTGCCATTATACATGTCTATTAAGGTGTGTAGCGCCTTTCCACCTATGCCGGTAGAGCGCATTTCAGGACAGACGGCTAAATAGTACAGATACACGATTCGTTCGCAGTCGAGGACGATGAAGAATCCTGCAAACTGATGGGACTCTTCATCAGGGTAAATGCCATATAAAGTTGCCTGTGGACAGTCCAATAGTTCGGACAAGATGATACGCTCATGCTCGTGGAACGATTCAGAGAAAAGTTTCCACACCAGTGGGATATCTGGGTGACTCTGCGATAATATCCTGAGTATAATCATATAGCCAATTACGTTTTATAAACTTCTTTGTCGTTTTAAGTTCACAAAAGTAACAAAAATCCCGCAAACCATGATGACATCATTGGCTTGCGGGTCAGATTCTTGCAGATTCCGTAACTTATTTTGCAGATTTCGTAACTTTATGGTTCGCCAAGCTCTTTCATCCATGCTCTCACCGACTTTCCCGTCTTGCGCCTAATGACATCACTAAAGGTGCTATAACTGCGGTAGCCACTCTCTAAAGCCAACTGCTGGATGGTGAAAGAACGCTGAGTGTCTAAAGCCTCGCGATAGAGACCGACAAAATGGTTGATACGTAAATCGTTGATATAGGTATTATAATTCATATCCTGACTGGAGAAATACTGGCTGAGATAAAGACGGTTGGTACCGATGGATTTGGCAAGTTGGGCAAGGGTCATGTCGTGCTGTAAATAGAGTTGCGTATCTATGCAACGCTGCTGAAGCAATAGCCCGATGTTCTTGGACATGCCAGGCGGCAAAGCCGGGCGATTACAGGTGGATAATGAAAGGTCATTATCTTCCACTTTCTCAGTAGTGGGCATTTCTTCTGCCGTATCATTAACAGGGATGCTCAGGTCGCTTAGCGTTTCTACCCGCCACAGGAAATAGCCGATAAGCACGATGTCAAACACCTGCAAGGCGTATTGGGAAAGCGGACCTTGGCTTATAAACGCATAGAAAACGAACAATAGCAGTATGAAGGCCAGTACTACAAAACTCTGCCAGACATCCTTATGCTCTAGATCGGCATAATTGTTGCGCAGCCAATGTCCGTATTGTTTTGTCGCGCGTACCATATATATGACTAGGCATACTCCCAACAGCAGCATATAGACATATAACATCGGGATAAGAGCATAACTAAGGGTGGCAACGCTGAATACCCCTCCAGCGACAAACGGTGCTATCATCAAAGCGATAGGCCACAGCGGTCGCCTGCGGTCTTGCAGCATGTTGAGCATGACGATGATTGCCGAAGGAAAAATCGTCATGCTGTCAAGCAATCCGCCTGTAAGGTCGGTCATCATAATATCCTCCATTGAGGTATGAAAGAATATCGGCATATACCAAAAGTGGCTCAATGCAGCGGAGGCAAAGAAAACTGCTGTCCAGCGACGTAAGCGTACTGGCGACGTTATGTCGGGGGCAAAGGCATTGGCACGACGGAGCAGCATATAACAACTGGACATCAATGCCATAGCTGTCACCATGCTGTATAATATTATATAGAGGGTATCTTCCCGAATTTGATCGTACATGATTGTTTTACTTCAACAGTTTCCTACCTTCATTATTTTTATTATGAATTATGTGTGCAAAGATAGCGCAAAAAAACGAAACAAAAGATAAAAGGGAATAAAATATTCCTTCAAAAGTTCTCGTAATAGAATGATGTTTGCAAACGTTTACGGTGAATAATGGTATAAGACATGATGGAATATACCTGATTATTAGTAATTTTGCACTCAGTAAAATAACTAAGAGCGAAAAGAAATGAAGAAACTTTTACTTTTGTGTGGAGTGTTTCTGCTGTCAATGGCGGTGAGGGCAGAGGGGACAGAGCCTGAGAAGATTGATGTGACGCAGCTCGTTAAGATTACCTTCGAGGGTGATAATGTGATCCTGTACTACAAGAATGGTACGACCTCTTCGGCAAAAGATATGGAGACTGTTGAGATTGATTTCTCTAACGCCACAGATATCAGCACTCTCCGCCAGGTCGAGGCTCTGAAGGATGACGCTGTTTACAGTCTGCAAGGTCAGTATATGGGTAAAGGTGTTGAGGGACTGAAGAAAGGTCTCTACATCGTCGGTAACAAGAAAGTGATTATCAAGTAAAGGCAAGGAGGAGAACAAGCTATGAAAAGACTAACATCTGTTTTTACACTACTTGTCCTGATGATGGGACTAAGCATGAATGTGGAGGCACAGTCGTGGGACTCCGGGTCTGTCAATGATACATCCTCAGACTATTCCACCTCAGCCAACTCTTCCGTCAACCAGGTGGTGCTGACCCTGAGTGATGGTGTGAAGAGGTATTACAACACCAGTGCAGTCAGTGAGATAGGGTTTGCTGATGATAACAAGGTGATTGTCAGACAACAGGCTGGAGACGACACCTATGACAATCAGGTGACAGGGATTGTATTCAATAAGGCAGATAATGGTCAGTCGGGTACTGTTGTCAACGTGGACGGCAAGGTGAAGATCACCGAGGCGAAAGGCTGGTTGGAGTCTGCCTACGTGAAGTTTGAGCCATTCACAGGTGCCAAGACCTATCATGTATATATAAAAGGTGGAAATTATTCCGACTATAAGATCATCGACAAGGAGCTGGTGCGTAACTATGGTTCCTATGGTCGTGCTGATGTGCTGGGCTTGGTGAAGGGTAGCGACTATGCCATCAAGGTGGTGCCTGTCGATGAGGCCGGTAAGGAGAATACTGCTGCTGCCAATGAGGCGAAAGGTCTTGCGGTGAAGGGCTACAGCCGTCAGGGCTTCGCCTTTATGAATGGTTATGCTCCTGGTGCTTATAACAATGACGGAACACTGAAAGCTAACGGTAAAGTGATGTATGTCACCAAGAATACCGCTGCGAAGATAGAAACAGACGTGATTACCAACAGCAAGGGTGGTACGACAAAGTGTACTGGTATCCAGACTATCATTGATGCTTATCAGAAAGGTTACGACAAGACTCCTATCACCTTCCGCTTCATCGGACTGGTGGAGAAAGACGACCTTGACGGTATGAGCAGTAGTGAGGAGGGGCTGCAGATCAAAGGAAAGAATGCGGACAGCGAGCTGAATATCACCATCGAAGGTGTCGGTGATGATGCTACACTCCGTGGCTTCGGCTTCCTGGTACGTAATGCCAAGGGCGTGGAGTTCCGTAATATCGGTATCATGCGCTGCATGGACGATGGTATCTCTCTCGATACAGACAACTCAAACATCTGGGTTCATCATACAGACCAGTTCTATGGAAAGTCTGGTTCTGGCGACCATGCCAAGGGTGATGGTGCCACTGATGTGAAGACAAACTCAAAATATGTGACCGTATCTTATAACCGCTTCTGGGATACTGGTAAGACGAACATGTTTGGTATGAAGAAAGAGTCAGGTCCTAACTATATCAGCTACGACCATAACTGGTTCGACCACTCAGACTCCCGTCATCCTCGTGTCCGTACGATGAGTGTCCATGTTTGGAACAACTACTTCGACAATGTCGCTAAGTATGGTGTGGGTGCTACCACTGGTGCCAGTGTCTTCGTGGAGAACAACTACTTCCTGAAGACTAAGAAGCCTGTCCTCTCTTCGTTGCAGGGTACTGACGCTAAGGGATCTGGCACGTTCTCAGGAGAGAATGGTGGTATGATCAAATCCTTCGGTAACTACTTCGACAAGACAACGAAGAACTTCAGTTACTATACACAGAACAACCCGGACGCTACAACAGGCTATGATGCCTATGAGACGGCTACCCGTGACACAAAGGTGCCGGAGACCGAGGTTACAAAACAGGGTGGCACCAAATATAATAACTTCGATTCTGATAAGGAACTGATGTATGAGTATGAGGCTGTGGCTGCTGAGGATGTTCCTGTTGTCGTAACAGGCTTCTACGGTGCTGGTCGCCTGAATCATGGTGACATCACTTATACCTTCAAGGATAATGTGGGTAGTGATAATGATGATTCCGCTTATGACACGACTCTTGGTGCTCTGCTCGACAACTATAAGTCTTCTCTCGTAGGCTTCTTTGGAGAGACTGGTGGTGAATAATTTAACGCAAGAGTAAAGATATAAAACACTGAAAACAACAACTACTAATTCAAATCGGCAGCGGATGGGATGTGAAATTCTGTCCGCTGTGTTATTTTATATTGTGTCACTTGGCTTTTAACAGAATTATTTGTATCTTCGCACCATGAATATAGAGCCGATAGCCCATTTCCAATCGCCCTTTACGTCGAAGTTCGGCATTCCGCGGCAGAGTGGTATCGTCAAGGAAGTGACGGGTACTGTCATTTTCACCAAAGCTTATGCACAGTCGGAAGCATTGAAAGGCTTGGAGGATTACGACTATCTGTGGCTGATATGGGGGTTCTCAGAGAATGTGGAAGCGGAGAAACATGCCACCGTGCGTCCTCCCTTGCTGGGAGGTAACGAACGGATGGGGGTATGGGCAACACGCTCTCCCTTCCGTCCCAACAACCTTGGACTGTCGTCAGTCCGTATTCTCGCCGTTCATCCGGAGATTCCCAGTATAGAGGTGTTGGGAGCAGACCTGATGGATGGTACTCCGATTTACGATATCAAGCCCTATCTCCCTTATGTTGACAGTCATCCGGAGGCACGTGGCGGTTTTACGGATAGTCATCAGTGGCAGCGGCTGCAGGTGATGATCCCCGAGAATCTCCGTCCTTGCTACGATGAGGAGCAGTGGCAGGTCATTGAGGAGATACTCTCCTTAGACCCCCGTCCCCATTATCATGCTGATGCCCAGCGGGAATATGGAATGCCTTTCGCAGGCAAGGAGATTCATTTTAAAGTGGATGATGGACACTTGACCGTTGTTAAGATATTTTAGTTTTTTTAAAGGAAATTGATGGAAAAATTTGGATTGTTGTGGAATAATCTATATATTTGCAGCGAAGAAAAGAACAAGGAGGGATTAAAATATGTTGATATTTATCATATTAGGGATTATTCTATTGATAGCACTGGCTTACAGCTTGTGGTGCATCAAGACGCTGAGAGAAAGACTGTGTGAGACTTCTAAGTCTGAAAAGATGAAGAAGGCCTTCCTGAATAATATTCATCATGAGATACGTACTCCTTTGAAGGCGATGACAGGATTGGCGGATGTCATCGGAAAAGAAGACCTTTACCTCTCCAAGAACGAGAAGCGTGACATCCGTGAGCAGCTGAATTATAACGCTGACCTGATAGATACCTTGATGGATGAGATACTCATGTTTACGGAATGTGGACATGAGGGGCATCAGTTCCATATCGAGTCGTTTAGTCCGAATGCTCTCTGCCGTCGTTGTCTGGAAGCTAATATGTACAGTATCTATCACCGTCAGGCAGTGAAACTGAACTTCAAAAGGGAACTGAGTGATGAGTTCTTTGTGAAGAATGACCGCCATTTGGTGGAGCTGGTTCTCAACAAGCTGCTACTGAACGCTTGCCGTTTCACGGAAGCCGGTGAAGTAATCGTGGGTTGTAATACCAGTGAGAATACAGACTGTCTGACCATCTTTGTGGAAGATACGGGTAATGGTGTTCCGCAGAATCGTGTAAGCAAGTTGTTTACATGGTTTGAGGATCCTGAGGATATGAATGATGAGGCAGAGCTTGACCTGAGTATCTGTCAGCGTGTAGCCCAGAAAATGGGTGGAACACTCCGAATGGATGAGCGCTATGCTCGCCGGGGAACCCGCTTTGTCCTAATTCTCCCGCTCCATTAGGAATTCGTCCTCATCACTCCTGTCAAGTCTTTCACGCCAAAGGTATTTTCGTGTCTCATGAACGATGATACCACTAAGGGCTATCAGCGATATAAGGTTAGGTATCGCCATGAGGGCATTCATGCAGTCGGCGATATTCCATACAATGCTCAGGTTCATGATGCTTCCTAAGAAGACAGCGGCAATATACAGGATACGGTAGCCGAGAACCCACTTCCTTCCTTTCAGATATTCCACGGCTTTCTCTCCATAATAACACCATCCCAATATGGTGGAGAAGGCGAATGTCAACAGCCCGAGTGTCAGAATAGGGGTACCGACTACCGGAATCTTCGAGAAAGCAACCTTGGTCAGGACGGCACCGTTGTCAAAGGTGATGTCTGGATAGGCAAGGACACTGCTGACAATCACGATACCTGTCATGGCACAGATTACGACAGTATCCCAGAAAGTACCACTGCTGGATACCAATGCCTGACGAACAGGATTACGGGTCTGGGCGGCAGCGGCAACGATGGGTGCGGAACCCAGTCCCGACTCGTTGCTGAATAAGCCACGGGCAATACCAAAGCGTGCCGCCATCATCACGGTAGTACCGATGAAACCGCCACCGGCAGCCTGAGGAGTGAAGGCTGAGACACAGATGAGTTTGATGGCAGGCAGGACATAGTCGGCGTTGACACCTATTATATATATACAGCCTGCCACATAGCACAGTGCCATGAAAGGAACCAGCATCGAACAGACACGGGCAATACTCTTAACACCTCCCAAGACAACAGAGCCGGTCAGTGCACAGACAAAGGCTCCAGTGATATAAGGAGAGAGATGATAGGTCTCTTTGGTCAAGGTGGCAATGGCATTCGCCTGTACGGTGTTTCCAATGCCGAAAGAGGCGATGGCGGTGAACAGGGCGAATAAGACGGCGAGCCATTTCCATCCTAACCCATATTCCAGGGCGAACATCGGTCCTCCGATGATCTTGCCATCAGGTTTCTTCTTCCTGTATTTAATAGCAAGGAGTCCCTCAGCATATTTGGTGGAGATACCAAAGACTCCCGTCAGCCAGCACCATAAGACGGCACCGGGTCCTCCTAACGCGATGGCTGTCGCCACACCGATAATGTTGCCTGTCCCTATGGTAGCCGCCAGGGCTGTGGCAAGAGAGGCAAACTGAGACACGTCACCTGTCGCCTCCTTGTCTCGCTTCACAGACAGCCGTACTGCCTTAAAGATATATCGCTGGGGGAACCGAAGGACAATTGTCAGGTAAATATGGGTGCCCAGCAGAAGGATAATCATCGGCCAGCCCCATAGCAGCCCGCTTAAATCGCTAAAGAATTGATTAAGAATTTCCATTTGCCTAGTCTTCGTATTGTATGTTGACGTGTTTGAAGCCCATGCCCTGCAGCACTTGTCTGACCTGTGCATTGCCGTTTTGCTTGGCATTTTCGATATTCTGGGGAGTCAGACACCGTCGCAGCATCCGTTGATAGGCTCTTTGAAGTAATGCCTCACGGTCTTTCGGAGCCCAGTTGCCGTTCTCATAGAAACTTTTGGTACGAGCCTCGTCGATGAAATCCCGGTCGAGCAGCCCCACTTTTGGAAGGGTAATAGACAGAGAGTCACCACTGGGAACGATCCACCCCGTCCTCACTTGTTTGAGGTTGATGCCCAACCGTAACGTACCATAATAGATCCTGACTAAGTGGTCGTCACTGAATAGTCCGTGACGAGTCGTGTCAACCATCTCCTCATCACTGATAGAAAGGAATTCCCATTCCCCGATCTCCTTGATACTCTGGATCTGCTCTGGGGTGATATCAATCTGCTGGTCGGCTCCTATCTCAAGACTGCTCGTCTTCACACTGTTGAATATCCAGGCAAGCACCACCACTGTCAGGATGATGCCGACAGCATATAACGTCAGTATAATCTTATTACTTCTTTGCATTTTCAATATCCATATTAATCAGTGACTGGATGTCGCGTACCCCATACTCCTTACGGAACTGGATAATGATGTCCTCTTCCCGATAGCCCATCTGGGTGATTAAGGGAACTAAGACACGAGCGGCATTCTCCTGGGCAGTGGGGATGATACCTAATTGCGGAATACTCTCAATGATAGCGGCACGACCTTGCTGCTCATAGTTTGACATCTCAGCGTCGGTGAAATGGGAACGGACCAGTCCGACATATTCCTTGATGTTCTTCTGGTCTATCTTCGAACTGGTCATGATAACCTGCGGATCGGGCAACGTGATGATGATTTTCCCGTTTTCTTTCTCCACATTGCTTTGGGAGAACTGACTCATATCTATATACGCTTTCAGCGTCGCATCTATAGGGATGGCAATCTTGCGGTCGCCCAAAGGCATCTTGATATTGAAACTCTGAGCAAGGAAACTCCCCTTTAGCCGGATGACGTCATCATGAGTCACTACCTTGTGAATCTGGTATGCCGTCGTATAGATACGGGAGCATTGCTGGATTTGTGTTACAAGAACAGACAAGGTATCCACGGGGGGAGGCGGTGTCTCTGCTTGCTTCTCATGATGGCATGCGGTGAGGCAAAGCAGAAGGGAAAGTATCAGAGTGTATTTTTTCATTTCTTTCATCAGTCGGCTACAAAGTTAGTTAAAAAAATCCCAAAATGCTATAGTTATGCTTATTTTTTTAGTTATCTTTGCAGTCATGAAACAACAGCATTATACAGGACTGACAGACTCGGAAGTACTGGAGAGTCGTGAGAGATACGGTGCCAACATACTTTCTGAGCCTGAAAAGATTCCTTTATGGAAACGCTTCCTGACTAAGTTTAAGGATCCTCTCATCATCATATTATTGGTAGCGGGATTGTTGTCGGTAGGTATCTCTTTTTACGAATATTATATACTGGGTGAGGGGAGTACTGTCTTTTTTGAGCCAGTTGGTATCTTTGTAGCCATTCTGTTAGCCACGGGAATGGCTTTTCTGTTTGAAGTAAAGGCAGACCGGGAGTTTGCCATTCTCAACCAGGTGAATGACGAGGAGCCTGTCATGGTTATCCGCAATGGTCAGAGACAGCAGGTCGCCAAATGTGACATAGTAGTAGGGGATGTCGTCTTAATCAATACTGGTGATGAGATTCCTGCGGACGGTATGCTTTTGGAGGCGGTATCCATGAATGTCGATGAGTCGACGCTGACAGGAGAACCTGTTTGTCATAAAAGTGTAGAGGAACAGGAGTTCGACCAGGAGGCTACCTTCCCCACCAATCAGGTACTTCGCGGTACCAAGGTCATGGAAGGACATGGTGTCTTTGAAGTGCATGCCGTGGGTGACAGGACGGAGAATGGAAAGGTATATGAGGCAGCCCGGATTGATGATACTGTCAAGACTCCGCTGAATGAGCAACTGGACAGGTTAGGGACGCTGATAGCAAGAATGAGCTATGGGGTTGCTTTCCTTGTCATTGTAGGAAGGGTCCTGATGTTCTTTGTGCATAATGACTTCGCGTGGGTTCCTTTCATCTCTTATGTCCTTCAGACCATCATGATTGCTGTGACACTGATCGTCGTCGCTGTCCCGGAAGGATTGCCCATGGCTGTGACACTAAGTCTTGCCTATAGCATGCGTCGAATGTTGAAGACCAATAACCTGGTGCGGAAGATGCATGCTTGTGAGACCATGGGAGCTGCTACCGTCATTTGTACGGATAAGACAGGTACGCTGACACAGAACCAGATGCATGTCTATGAGGCATGTTTTGATATGGATAGCCAAGACAATAAGGATATTGTCTGTCAAGGTATTGCTGTTAACACGACGGCATCCTTGCAAGTAAGGGATGGCGGACATCCTGTCGTCTTGGGGAATCCGACAGAGGGAGCTTTACTCTTGTGGTTACATGACCAGGACATTGACTACCAGGCATTGAAAGATGAAGTGGTATATGAGGAAGAGCTGCCCTTCTCTACAGAGCGTAAGTTGATGGCGGTAGTCATCAGGAAAGGTCAGGAGAGGATCCTTTATGTCAAGGGAGCTCCGGAGATTGTGTACGGAAAGTGTGTCATGTCGGAGGAGAACCGTGCAGGCATACAGAAAAGACTCCTTGCTTTCCAGAAACAGGGAATGCGTACGCTGGGTTTTGCATACAAGCGATTGGATGAGGGCGAAAAAGTGATAGAGAACCAGCAGCTGATAACTGACCAGATGGTATTCCTGGGTGTTGTGGCTATCTCCGACCCGGTCCGTCAGGATGTGCCTCCTGCTGTCCGTGAGTGTATGAATGCCGGTATTGCTGTGAAAATCGTGACAGGAGATACTGCAGCTACAGCCTGCGAGATAGCCAGACAGGTGGGACTGTGGACGGAAGAGGATACTGACAAACAATTAATCACGGGTCCAGAGTTCTCTGCCTTAACGGATGAGGAGGTGTTGGAAAGGGTGATGGACTTGAAAGTGATAGCCCGTGCCCGTCCAATGGACAAGAAACGGCTTGTTGTCGCTTTACAGCAGTTGGGACAGGTCGTTGCCGTCACTGGTGACGGTACCAATGATGCTCCTGCCCTGAAGGCGGCTCATGTGGGACTCTCCATGGGCGATGGTACATCGGTTGCCAAGGAAGCTTCTGATATTACTATTATTGATAATTCTTTCAGCAGCATAGGACGGGCTGTGATGTGGGGACGCTCCCTCTACCGGAACATCCAGCGTTTCATCCTTTTCCAGTTAACGGTAAATGTCGCGGCTTGTCTGATAGTATTGGCAGGTGCCTTTATGGGGACGGAGGTCCCATTGACGGTAACGCAGATGTTATGGGTCAATCTGATTATGGATACCTTTGCGGCGATGGCATTATCTTCCTTACCTCCTTCTCCTGCGGTGATGAGGGAAAAACCGCGTGACCGCCGTGCTTTTATTATCAACCGTGCGATGGCATGGCAGATTATCGGGGTGGGGTGCTCCTTCTTCGTCCTTCTCCTCTTCCTGCTTTATACTTACGAGCGTCATGGGTGGTCACTCTATGAGCAAAGTATGTTCTTCACCATCTTTGTGATGCTTCAGTTCTGGAATCTGTTCAATGCCCGTGCCTATGCTACGGGCGGAAGTGCATTGATACTACGGGGTTGCAAGGGTTTCTTATTCATTGCGCTCCTGGTGTTCTTTGGACAAATTCTGATCGTCTCATTAGGAGGACGGATGTTCAATGTGACTCCTTTATGTTGGAAAGATTGGGTGATGATAATGGGAGCAACCTCTTTAGTCTTGTGGATAGGAGAACTGTGTCGTGATAAAAAACTCCGGAAATTCCTTGGTTTTCTTCTCACTTAATCGTATCTTTGACTTTGTCGAAGATACTCACGTTCGAGAAAACTCAAAATTTTTTTGGTTTTCTTCTCACTTAATCGTATCTTTGCATCATAAAAATAGAGAACAGATGAAAACCAGCAATATTTATCTCATCATAGTTGGCTGTCTTGCCTTGACATTGATGGCATGTGGCGAAAAGAAAAAGAGTAATGATATTATTACAGAACGGGTGGAAATCCCAAAGCCGCAGGGGCCTGTTCGCCTACAGTCTTATTCTGACAGCCGCGATGTTAGTTGGATAGGTCGTACCTATCATCTGGATATTAACCGCCAGCCAAGTGACTCCCTGCCAATGGTGAAGGATGAGGCAGGTCAGGAGTTTGTGGATAACTGTATCACGTTGGTTGTGTCCCGTCAGGATGGTTCTCAGTTCTATAATCATAGGTTTACCAAGAAGGATTTTGACCGTTACTTGGATGAGGACTATAGGAAGACGGGTATCTTGGAAGGTCTGGTGTTTGATAAGGCAGATGGCGACTGGCTGGAGTTTGCTGCCAGCGTCTGTCATCCCCAGACAGATGAGTATATTCCCTTGGTGGTACGTCTCTCCAGAATGGGTGAGCTTTCTGTAAGACGAGACACCCGGTTGGACACTAGTGCCAATGACTCCATTGACGACTAAGTGTTCTCATATCCGGCATTAGAAGGTCGGCTCCTTTACTGATTAGTTCTTTATCGGGTAAAGGACCGGTATTGACAGCAATCGTGAAACATCTGGCGGCAACAGCTGCCTGGACTCCTAATGGGGCATTCTCTACGACGATGGACTCCCATGGATAGACGTGTGCTTTCTTCATTCCTGCCAGATAAGGGTCTGGGGCGGGTTTCCCGTGACTGACATCATAACTGGTCACCATGAGGTCTGGGTCAATCAGTCCGGGGAAGTCTCCTGCTAACTTATCCAATAAGGTATGCTGTGCACTTCCGGTTACCACACAAATCTTTAAACCGTCAGCTTTAATCTGGCGCATGAGCTCTTCGGTACCTTCCATCTTCAGGGCAGGGGGGCATTGACTGAACATTTTAGCTTTCAGCTCGTATAACTTTTGTGCCTCCTCATCACTGATTTCCCTGTGCCATTGTTGCCTTGCTTTGAGCTTGATGGTCTCAACTCCACGCATCCCCTCATACAGGTACGCCTCACTCTCCTCCATATCGATACCTGCCGCCGCCATTGACTGATGCCAGGAATGGGCATGGTTGGGCATCGAGTCGTAGATGACACCGTCCATGTCGAAAAGCACGGCTTTAGGGCAGAACTGTCCAAAGCCGTGCTTCTTTAAATATAATTGAATTGCTTTCTTCAATTCTTCAACTCTCTTTGGCAAGACGCTCCTTGATAGCCTTGGAGTCAGCCTCATAGCCGGGTTTGTCAAGCAAGGCAAACATATTCTTCTTATATGCCTCCACACCAGGCTGGTTGAATGGGTTAACTCCCAATACGTTACCACTGATGCCACAGGCAATCTCGAAGAAGTAGATGAGTTGTCCGATATAGTATTCGTTCAGTTTGGGAACACTGATGCGGATGTTGGGCACACCACCATCCACGTGAGCGAGGCGAGTGCCGAGCTCTGCCATCTTGTTGACCTCATCAACACGCTTGCCGGCAAGGAAGTTCAAACCATCCAGGTTCTCCTCATCGCTGGGGAAGAGCAGACTGCGGTTAGGCTCCTCAATGCTGATGACCGTCTCGAAGATGGTACGCTCACCATCCTGAATCCACTGACCCATAGAATGCAGGTCGGTTGTGAAATCGCATGATGCAGGGAAGATACCCTTCTTGTCCTTACCCTCAGACTCTCCGTAGAGTTGTTTCCACCACTCAGAGATAAAGTGGAGTTTAGGCTGGTAGTTCACCATGATCTCTATCTTCTTACCAGCACCATACAGACCGTTGCGGACAGCGGCATACTGCGCAGCGAGGTTCTCCTCGAAAGGAACATCCTTGCCACAAGCCTTCTCCATGTCAGCAGCACCCTGTACGAGTTGTTTGATGTCGAAACCGGCGCATGCGATAGGCAGCAGACCTACAGGAGTAAGTACGGAGAAGCGTCCACCCACATTGTCGGGAATGATGAAGCTCTTATAGCCTTCCTTGTCGGCGCATGTGCGGGCAGCACCACGCTTAGCATCGGTGACGGCAACGATAACGTCTTTTGCGGCGTCCTTGCCCATCTGTGCCTCACACTGTTTCTTCAACAGACGGAAAGTCAGAGCGGTCTCGGTGGTTGTGCCAGACTTAGAGATATTGATAACTCCAAATTTCTTTCCTTTCAGGTATTCGGTCATCTCAGAGAGATAGTCTTCACCAATATTGTTGCCAGCAAAGAGAATGGTAGGATTCTTCTTGTCCTGAATAAGCCATGCGAAAGAGTTTCCTAAAGCCTCGATAACGGCACGGGCACCTAAGTAAGAGCCGCCGATACCTGCCACAACAACTACCTCGCATTTCTCTCTGAGAGTATTGGCAACAGCCTGTACCTCATCTAAGAATGCAGGAGTAATACTGCTGGGAAGATGCAGCCATCCTAAGAAATCATTACCAGGGCATGTGCCCTCCTCTAATGCCTGCTGTGCGGCTTTTACTTTCGGCTCGAAAGCTTTAACGGCACCTGCTTCCAAGAAACAAGCAGCCTTCGTGATGTCAAGTTTAATACTCATAGTTTTATTGTTATCTAAATGAATCTGTTAATAGCTTGATTTCAATTTGTGGGGAGATGCGCTCATAAAGGATATTATAAACAGCATCCAGAATAGGCATGTTTACATGACAGTGGCGATTAATCTCCTTCATGCACTTGGTACCGAAGTAGCCCTCCGCTATCATCTCCATCTCTATCTGTGCCGACTTGACAGAGTAGCCTTTTCCGATCATCGTACCGAACGTGCGGTTGCGGGAGAAATTAGAGTAGCCCGTCACAAGGAGGTCTCCCAGATAAACGCTGTCAACAATATTCCGCTCAATGGGGTGAACCACTTGCAGGAAACGTGCCATCTCCTGTACGGCATTCGCCATCAGCACTGCTTGGAAGTTGTCACCGAACTTCAGTCCATTACAGATACCCGCAGCAATAGCATAGACATTCTTCAATACGGAGGAGTATTCGATACCTATCACATCGGTAGAGGTCTTGGTCTTGATATACTCACTGGTCATTATCTCGGCAAAGGCTTGGGCTTTCTCACGGTCGGCACATCCTATAGTCAGGTAACTCAGTCTCTCCAATGCGACCTCCTCAGCATGTGAGGGACCTCCGATACACGCAAGATTCTCGTAAGGTACGTCATATACCTGATGGAAATACTCTGAGCATACCAGGTTCTCATCGGGAACGATACCTTTGATGGCAGTAATGACAAACTTGTCGCGGATACGGGTCTTCAGTTTCTTCAGGTGACTCTTCAGATAGGGAGATGGCGTGACAAACACCAGCGTGTCGTACATCTGTACTATCTTGTTGAGGTCCGAAGAGAAAAATATCTCGTCGGTGTTGAAATGGACACTCATCAAATATGCGGGGTTATGCCCCATGCGCCTGAAATCATCTATACGGTCGTCACGACGCATATACCATCCAATGTGGTGTGTGTGTCCCACCACGATCTTGGCAATTGCGGTAGCCCAGCTGCCGCCGCCAATGATGGCTATCTTCCCGCAGTCGTACATTATTTATTAGCTTTGTCAATCCAGCCCTGCACTTCATCAACACTGGGCTTTTGCATTTCCAGTTTGTATTTCTTAACGATATCGCCAATTTTCTGTTGCAGTCCTTGTGCCTTTTCTTCCTTGATGTTGGAGATGAGGTTGAAACCAGCTTTACGGAGTACGGGAACCCAGTCCTCGCTGACTCCTATTTCTGCCCATTCAGCCACAGTGCTCTGAGGAATCTTCTTCTCTGGTTTCATCTGGGGGAAGAACAATACCTCTTGAATGAAGGTCTTGCCCGTCATCAGCATCACTAGACGGTCAATGCCGATGCCAATACCACTGGTAGGTGGCATGCCGTATTGCAGGGCACGCAGGAAATCCTGGTCGATAATCATCGCCTCGTCATCACCCTTGTCTGCCAGTTTCATCTGCTCAATGAAGCGCTCCTCCTGATCGATAGGATCATTTAACTCTGAATAGGCATTGGCAAGTTCCTTGCCATTGACCATTAACTCGAAACGCTCAGTCAGTCCGGGCTTGCTGCGATGCATCTTAGTCAGAGGTGACATCTCCACGGGATAGTCAGTGATGAAGGTTGGTTGGATGAAGTTCCCCTCACAGAACTCACCGAAGAGCTCGTCAATCAGTTTTCCTTTACCCATGGTCTCGTCAACCTCCATGCCTTTCTCTTTGCAGAAAGCACGAATCTCTTCTTCTGTCTTACCGTCACAGTCAAAACCGGTTTTCTCTTTGATAGCGTCAAGGATAGGCAGACGGCGATAGGGAGCCTTGAAACTAACGATATTACCGTCAATCTCACGCTCTGGTTTTCCATTGACAGCGATACAAATCGTCTCCAGCAGCTTCTCCGTAAATGACATCATCCAGTTATAGTCCTTATACTGAACATAGAGCTCCATACAAGTGAACTCAGGATTATGGTTGCGGTCCATTCCCTCATTGCGGAAGTTCTTGCCGATCTCATAAACACCCTCAAAACCACCGACGATGAGTCGCTTCAGGTAAAGTTCGGTGGCGATACGCATATACATATCCTGGTCCAAAGCGTTGAAATGAGTGATGAAAGGACGCGCACTGGCACCACCGGCAATCATCTGGAGTGTCGGTGTCTCCACTTCTGTGTAGCCTGCCTCATCCAGTACTTTCCTTAACGTACGGATAACGGTGGCACGCTGGAGGAAGGTGTCTTTCACACCATCGTTGACCACCAGGTCAACATAACGCTGGCGGTAACGGAGCTCAGGATCCTCAAACTTGTCATAAGCGACACCATCCTTGTATTTGACAATAGGTAATGGCTTTAAAGACTTCGACAGCAGGGTCAGCTCTTGTGCATGGACAGAAATCTCTCCTGTCTGTGTGCGGAACACAAAGCCTTTGACACCGATGAAGTCACCAATGTCCAATAACCGCTTAAATACTTTATTGTATAAATCTTTATCCTCTCCGGGACACAGGTCGTCACGAGAGATATATACTTGGATTCGTCCTTTGCTATCCTGAATCTCCGCAAAACTAGCCTTACCCATCACACGACGGCTCATCATACGACCGGCAATGCAAACCTGACGGGGCTCTTCGTCGTCACGGAAATTGTCGCGTATGTCGGTAGAGAAAGCGTTGGTCGGATATTCTGCGGCAGGGTAAGGATTGATTCCCATTTGGCGCAATTCTTGCAGACTCTCGCGTCTGCCAATCTCTTGTTCACTGAGTTCTAAAACGTTCATATTGTTTTTTTATATTATTAATGGTTGCAAAGGTACTAAAATATTCTGATACAATTCCCTTTTTAGCGTTTTTTTTCATTCTCTATCTGGCATACGTTAAATATTTGCTAAAAATGCGGACAATATTTGGTTGGGTGGGGATTTCTTCCTATATTTGCCCATTATTACTAACACATATGATTGAGAATAACTATAAAACCCAGGTAATAGGCGTCGATATTCGTGTTGACAGGACGATATCTGCTTTAGTCAATATACGTGGCGAGATTTTGGCACGTGAAGAGTTTGCCACGGCTGAGTATCCCAATATCAGTGAATATGTGACGAAACTGGCTGATAGTATAGCCTTTCTGATGGAAAAAAGTGGGAATCCTGATGGGATACGCTCTGTCGGAATAAGTGCTCCAAGTGGAAATTTTAATACAGGATGCATTGAGAACTCCCCTAATCTCCCATGGAAAGGTATCGTTCCATTGGCAGCCATGTTGCGTGACCGTTTAGGTTTGGCAGTTGCTGTCGATAACAATGCGAATGCCATCGCAATGGCAGAGCATGCGTTTGGAGCTGCTCATGGTATGAAAGACTTTGTCTTGGTCAATCTGGGGAGCGGTATGGGTAGTTGTATTTTCAGTCACGGAAACATCCATCAGGGTACCAATGGGTTTGCTGGTGAGATAGGTCATACGACTTATGCCTCTGGCGGGCGGCAGTGTGGTTGCGGGAAACAAGGTTGTCTGGAAGCATACACAGCATCTAAGGGTGTGTTGCAAACCGCACAGGAAGTGTTGTCAGAAAGTGATACCCCCTCTTTGATGCGGAGTGTCCAGAAGTTGACGGTTCGGTTGATTATAGAGTTCTGTAATCAAGGCGACCAGCTTGCCATAGAGGTGATGCGGCGTACAGGGCATGCTTTGGGAGTCGGTCTTGCTAACTACGCCTCCTTGTTTAATCCTGAGGCCATCATCCTGTCAGGTGTCGTGTCCAGGGCTGGGAAGTGGTTGCTGGAGCCGGCTAACGATGCTTTTGAGGCTCATGTATTTCATAATATGAAAGGAAAGGTCAAACTGATGAACTCTTTTAATGAAGATAAGGATCTTAATGTGTTGGGAGCCAGTGTTCTTGCCTGGGACGTGAAGGAATATTCTCTGTTTAAATAATAACGATTACTACTGATGAGTGAAAATATAGTTAAGCGGCATGTTGTCGGCGTTGACGTGAGTACAGATATTACAACGTATGGCATTGTGGATGTTCAAGGCGGGATATTGGCAAAAGATACTTTCTGCACTTCAGATTATCCAAATGTGAATGAGTATATTTCTGTGCTCAGTGATAAAATTATCATGCTTGTGGAGCAACATGGAGGGTATGAGAGTGTTCGTTCCATAGGCATGAGTGTTCCAAGTGGTAATTTCATAACAGGTAGTATGGAGAATGCTCCTAATATGCCGTGGAAGGGTCATGTCCCCTTGGCAGCCATGTTGCGTGACAGATTGGGCTTGGCAGTTGCCTTGGGAAACGATGCGCATGTGGCTGCAGTTGGAGAGAAAACTTTTGGTGCTGCTCATGGGTTGTCTAATTTTATCCTAGTATCGATTAGTCATGGTGGACTGGGCAGTTGTATTTTTCTTGATGGTCATCCTCATCTGGGTGCAGAAGGGTTTGCTGGAGAGTTCGGTCATATGTGTGTGGATGAGAATGGGCGTCAGTGTAGCTGCGGGCATCGTGGCTGCTTGGAAGAATACGCCTCAGCCAGAGGCTTGGTACATACATTCCGTGAGATTCTGAAGGAAGATGGAAGAACCAGTATATTGAAAGGTGATGATGCGTTAACTTTACAAAAGATAGCTGAAGCATGTGAGCAAGGGGACGAGGCTGCCATTGAGGCTTTCCATCGCACAGGGCGTGTCTTAGGAAGGGCATTGGCTACTTATGCTTCTTTGGCCGATCCGGAATCCATTATCCTGACGGGTGACATGACTGCCTATGGAAAGTGGTTGATGGATGTCATGAAGGAGACTTTTGAAGCCAATATTTTCCAGAACCTGAAAGGTAAGGTGAGTCTGGTTGTCTCGCCTTTAAATAATAACGAAAGGGAGATCTTGGGAGCAAGTGCTCTTGCTTGGGAAGTTAAAGAATACTCCTTATTCAAGTAAAATATAACTTAATTATTACATATATTCATGGAAGAGGACAATATCAAAACAAGAGTCGTCGGTGTTGATATCAGCAATGAACTAACTACCTATGCGGTTGTCGATATCAGGGGGAACATTATCGCAGAAGATAGTTTCGTGACTACGGACTATGCGGATGTGAACAATTTCGTAGCAGTGCTGAGTGAGAAAATAGTCACAATCGTAGAGGCGAATGGAGGCTATGAGAAGATACGCTCAGTAGGAATCAGTTCTCCTAGTGCCAGTTTTATTTCAGGTACTATAGTGAATGCTCCGAATCTGCCTTGGAAAGGTGAAATTCCCTTGGCTGCCATGATGCGTGACCGCATGGGACTGGCTGTCGCTTTGGCGAATGATGCGCATGTGTCGGCATTAGGCGAACATGCGTTTGGTTCTGCACATGGAATGAAGGACTTTATCGTCATTAATCTTGGTGTTGGATTGGGAAGCTGTTTCTTCTCCAACGGTTATGAGCATCAGGGCTTTCAGGGCTTTGCTGGTGAGATAGGACATACCTGTATCGTTGAGAATGGCCGTGTCTGTGGCTGTGGTAAGTCGGGTTGTCTGGAGGCTTATGTCGGGGCAAAGGGAATCGTCCGTACAGCAAAAGAGATGATGGAGGAATCTGATAAAGCGTCTCTGATGAGGGATTTAGTGAAGTTGACACCACGAACGATAAAGGAGTGCTGTGACAAGGGTGACGAGATGGCGATTGAGGTATACCGCCGCACTGGGCATTTGTTTGGTTTGGGATTAGCCAACTATGCCAGCATCGTCAATCCTCAGGCAATCATTCTGACGGGAGGTATCTCCCATGCAGGTAAGTGGTTGCTGGAACCGACTCGTGAGGCGTTTGAGGAATATGTGTTTGGTAATATGCGTGGCAAGGTGAAGATCATAGTGTCTAAACTGGACGACCGTGAGCGTGATGTCTTAGGTGCCAGTGCCCTCGCCTGGGAAGTTCCTGAATATTCACTTTTTAAATAATGAATGTAGAAAGAATCAATCAGATTATCAATAGTAAACCGAATTTGAGTACTGCCCTCGGGATGGAGTTTATCTCCACACCCGAGGACGATACTTGTATGGCACGTATGAAAGTGGATGAGCGTAACCGCCAGCCATTTGGCTTTTTGAGTGGTGGTGCCTCTCTTGCTTTGGCTGAGAATGTGGCAGGCGTGGGCTCTTCAGCCCTCTGTCCTGATTGTGCCTGTGTCGGTATAGAAGTCAGCGGCAGTCATGTACAAGCGGTCAGTGAAGGCGACATGGTTACTGCCTATGCCCGCTTACAGCATCGTGGCAGTACGCTGCATGTATGGCATGTGGAAATCAAAAATACTGCAGAGGAGTTGATATCCACCGTCCGAGTAACGAACTATATCATTAAAAATCGTAAGTAGTATGCGGAGTTTCGCCCTTTTCCGTTTGCCCTATCAACAGCAGCAGACGCTGGTGATGCAGACATCGGGTGAGCCTGTCGAAGTCACTTCGTGTGCGGAACTAAGTGGTAAGGGTGGATTCGTTATCGCTCCTTTTGCCCCTTCCACTGACCGTCCTATCTTGTTAATACGCTCAGATGTGGTGACGCATGATATTCCTTGGGGACAGTTGGAGACAGTACCGACCATTGCTTCGCCGTCAATCTCTACCGATCCTCGGACAGACTATCATATTGATTTCTCCAATTTCCATGCCCATCTGGAGAATCACGATTTCTCTAAGTTGGTACTCTCCCGTAGCATCTTCATTCCTGCTGATAGTACGGCATCGCCGGTGGAGCTATATCAGCGTGCTTGTGCCAGTTATCCTCGTATGATGATTATTCTGGTCTCGACACCCACGAGTGGGATGTGGCTGGTGGCAACTCCCGAAATCTTGTTGTCGGGTGGGGAAGAGGAATGGCAGACTGTTGCCCTTGCAGGTACAATGCCGTTTAGTGAGGAGGTGCTGTGGAGCGACAAGAATATCCAGGAACAGCGTTATGTGGCGACATATATCACAGAGCAATTGGAGCAGTTCACGTCAGACTTTAAGGAGAGTGGACCTCGTACTATTCGTGCCGGACATCTTGCTCATCTGCGTAGTGACTTCCAATTTAAGCTGAACAATAGTCAAGGTATTGGTGATCTTATCCAAGCACTTCATCCGACACCTGCCGTCTGTGGGCTTCCCAAGCAGGATGCCTTCCGTTTCATCCAGCATAACGAGCATCATGACCGTAGTTACTATAGTGGTTTTATGGGACCATTACAGGTGGAGGGAAAGACCAACCTTTTTGTGACTCTTCGATGTATGGAGATTTTCACTAACGGCTATCGGCTGTATGCCGGTGGTGGTATTTTGAAAGACAGTCAGGAGGAGCAGGAATGGCAGGAGACGGAGATCAAACTCGATACCATGCGCAATATCTTATAATATATGTATAGCAATAAAGAAAATGTCAATATACTCACTGCCTTGTTGGTGGCACATGGCATCCGTCACGCCGTTGTATGTCCGGGTAGTCGTAATTCTCCTATCGTACATAATCTCAATGAGTGCCCGGACATCCTTTGTTATCCGGTGACCGATGAGCGGTCAGCTGGCTTCTATGCGTTGGGTATGGCACAGGCTACCGATACTCCTGTTGTCGTTTGTGTCACCAGTGGTACGGCATTGCTCAACCTCGCTCCAGCCGTTGCAGAGGCATATTACCAACATCAGTCGCTGGTTGTCATCTCTGCCGACCGTCCTGCGGCATGGATAGATCAGTTAGACGGACAGACCCTGCCACAGCCCGATGCTTTGGGACGGTTTGTGAAAAAGGCAGTTTCGTTGCCAGAGCCACATGATGAGGAAGAGCGTTGGTATTGCAACCGCCTGGTCAACGAGGCGTTGATGGAGTGTCATGCTCCTGTTCATATCAATGTTCCTATCAGTGAACCACTCTTTGAGTACACATGGGAGCATCTTCCTGAGGAGAGGAAAATAGAACGTACACCAGCTGATATCCAACCGCATACATTGTCACACATCTTGCGTATGTTCATGCAGGCAAAACGTCCCATGTTGGTAGCTGGTCAGCCTTTCAACCCACATATGGATGAAGCGGTGTCCTTGGTAGAGGATGATGATCGCTATGTGCCTGACTTTGTGCTCTATACCGGTGGAAGTATCGTTAGCAAGCGATGGAAGCGCTTCCTCCGTAAGGCGAAGGAAACATGGATGGTAAATGAGTCGGGGGAGGTGACGGATCCCTTTATGAACCTGACCCATGTCTTGATGGGTGATCATGCTGTTGTTGCTGACCAGATACGGTTTATGTTAGAGCAGCAACCGCACCCGTTCGTACAGTTGTGGAATGAATTGCTGGAACGTGTGCATCGCCATGCATTGGCTTATATGCCAGCCTATTCTCAAATGGCTACCGTGAAATACTTCAACTCTCAACTCTCAACGCTCAACTCTCAACTTTCATCCCTCCACTATGCAAACAGTACCGCAGTCCGTCTGGCAAATATTTATGCCTGCCATCCATTTTATTGTAATCGTGGGGTGAATGGTATCGACGGCTCCTTGTCCACAGCTGCGGGCTATTCCCTTGTGATGGACGCCCTTGTGTTCTGTGTCATTGGTGACCTTAGTTTCTTCTACGACCAGAATGCGCTGTGGAACCAGAACTTGCGGGGAAACTTCCGTATCCTTCTGATGAATAATGGTAAAGGGGGAATCTTTAATATGCTGCAAGGCTTGGAACAGAGTCCTGCACGTGACAAGTATGTTGCTGCCGAGCATCATACTTCCGCAAAGGGAATCTGTGAACAGAATGCTGTCGTTTATAGGAGAGCCGAGAACATGGTGGAGATGCAGGACGGTATCGATAGGCTGCTCCAGGAACAGAGTGACCGCCCCATGCTTCTGGAGGTGTTTACGGATGCCGCTGAGGATGAGCGGGTCCTCAAAGATTATTATGGACAATTCAAAAAGAAATAGATATGGCACAAAGAGAATGGAAAGAGATTAGGAAGTTCGAGGAGATCCTCTTCGAAGAGTATCATGGGATTGCAAAGATTACCATCAACCGTCCTCGTTATCGTAATGCCTTTACGCCCAAGACGACATTGGAACTGTCGCAGGCTTTCGCCCTTTGCCGTGAGATGCAGAACATCCGTGTGGTGTTGCTGACAGGTGCCGGCGACAAGGCTTTCTGCTCGGGGGGAGACATGCATGTCAAAGGACGTGGCGGGTATGTAGACGACGAGGGGGTGCCTCGTCTGAGTGTCCTTGACGTACAGATGCAGATCCGTCGCTTGCCGAAACCTGTCATCGCCATGGTCAACGGCTATGCCATCGGTGGCGGTCATGTGCTGCACTTGGTATGTGACCTGACCATCGCTTCCGAGAATGCCATCTTCGGACAGACAGGTCCGAAGGTTGGTTCTTTTGATGCTGGTTTCGGTAGCAGTTACCTTGCCCGCATCGTAGGACAGAAGAAGGCTCGTGAGATATGGTTCTTGTGCCGGCAGTACTCAGCAAAAGAGGCTGAGGAGATGGGTATGGTCAATAAGGTGGTGCCCTTCGACCAGTTGGAGGATGAGTGCGTGGCATGGGCTGAGGAGATGATGGAACGCTCACCCATCGCTCTCCGTATGATCAAGGCTGGTCTGAATGCGGAACTTGACGGACAGGCTGGTATCCAGCAGTTGGCTGGTGATGCCACGATGTTGTATTATTTCCTCGATGAGGCACAGGAGGGTGGTAAGGCGTTCTTGGAGAAACGTAAACCAGATTTCGCCCAATATCCGAAGATTCCATGAAGATAGAGATAGAGGAGCGTGTGCTCCATTTCAAGCAGCCGGCAGGTACCAGTCGGGGTGTATATACCGAGCGTCGTATCTGGCTGGTTAAGATGACCGATGGTGAACGGGTCGGAGTGGGGGAGTGTGCTCCCTTGCCCAACCTCAGCTGTGATGATATACCTAACTATACCGAAGTGCTCCGTCATTTCTGTGATGACATGGAACGGACGGGGGAGCTGGATACAGAGGCGATGCGCGACTATCCCTCCATGCTCTTCGGCTTGGAGACAGCATGGTACTCGCTCAACGCTCAACACTCATCTTCCAACTCTCCACTCCTATTTGACTCTCCTTTTGCTCGTGGCGAAGAGGGCATCCCTATCAACGGACTGGTATGGATGGGTACTTTCGAGGAGATGCGGGAGCGCATCGAGGAAAAGTTGGCACAGGGTTTCCGTTGTGTCAAATTGAAGATTGGTGCCATAGACTTCGATGCGGAGCTTGCCTTATTGAAGAAAATCCGTGAGCGATTCGGTCCCCGGGAGATCGAGCTGCGGGTGGATGCCAATGGTGCCTTCCCTTTCGATGAGGCTTTGTATAAACTGGAGCTGCTCTCGCAATATGCCCTGCACTCTATCGAGCAACCCATCAAGGCAGGACAATGGGGGAACATGGCGGAACTCTGTCGTGAGTCTCCTTTGCGTATCGCCTTGGATGAGGAACTGATAGGTGTCAATGACCCAGAACAGAAACGGCAGATGCTGAACATCATCCGTCCGTCATATATCATCCTGAAACCGTCTTTACATGGGGGTATGACCGGAGTCCGTGAGTGGGTGGATATCGCTCGTGACATGGGAATCGGCTCATGGATTACCTCTGCCCTGGAGAGTAATGTCGGACTGAATGCCGTTGCCCAGCTTGCCGCTGACATCTATGGTCCCGGCATCCACATGCCACAAGGGCTGGGTACCGGTCAGCTCTTTACCAATAATATTCCCATGTCTTTGGAAATACGTGGTGACCAGTTATGGATCTCAGCGAATTCTTAACCGAGTGGCATAACGACCGTCCGACAGTACTGGTGCATACCAGCGGGTCGACAGGTAAGCCGAAACCTTTGCTCGTGGAGAAACGGCGCATGGAGGCTTCGGCACGTATCACGTGTCAGTTTCTGGGACTGAAAGAGGGTGACACGGCATTGCTCTGTATGCCCCTCGACTATATCGCGGGAAAGATGATGGTGGTACGTGCCTTGACTTGTGGCATGCGATTAGTCAGTGTGGAGCCGAAAGGTTGTCCAGAGTGGGACGGTCCTGTCGATTTTGCGGCGATGGTACCCTTGCAGGTATGGAACCTGTTACAACAGGCTCCTGAGCGTCTGCTGCAGATACGTCATCTGATCATCGGTGGTGGTGCCGTCAACGATGAGTTAGCGGCGGCATTGAAAGACTTACCCAATGCTGTGTGGAGCACGTATGGGATGACAGAGACACTGTCACATATCGCCCTCCGGCGGCTCAACGGACCTGAACGTAGCGACTGGTATACTCCTTTCGAGGGAGTTGATGTGTCATTGAACGAGGAAGATTGTCTTGTCATCAATGCCCCTGCTGTCCATGACGGTCCCCTTGTCACCAACGATATTGCTGAACTCTCCCCTCTCCCCTCATTCCCGAGCTTTGCTCGCCTACCCGTAGCCTTTCACCCCTTACCTCAAAAGTTCCGTATCCTTGGCAGAAAGGATAATGTGATCTGCTCGGGAGGAATTAAAATACAGATAGAAGAGGTGGAACGGCTGTTGCATCCGCATCTTCACGTGCCTTATATGATTACTAAGGCACCTGATCAACGGCTGGGTGAGCAAGTCGTCCTACTCACCGAGGCGCATGACATTTCAACTATTCAGGATATTTGCCGTCAGGTACTTCCTAAATACTGGCAGCCACGCAAGTATCTCTCTGTCGGTCATCTCCCCATGACAGAGACGGGAAAGCCCGCTCGTGCGGAAGCGGAACGGTTGGCAACCCGGTAACATGAAATTAAAGAAGTACCTTCGCAAGGATAAGTAAATGAAACGACTCATAAACATGTGATGAAACGAAAAAGTATTTTGACAACATTGTTGTGCATGGCAGCAGTTGTAATGAGTGGGAACCCTGTGGAGATTCAAACAGGGGAAACGACAGTACGGTTAGAGTTCTACACCCCCAGAACAGTGAGGGTCCTGAAGTCGCCTGCAGGTCATAAATATGACAAGCAGGGGCTCGTGGTGATAGCGAAACCGGAGAATGTGAAGGTGATTCAGAAGGGCAATACCGTGAGTAGTGAGGTACTTACGGTGGTGATGGACTCAAAGACAGGTGCTCTCACTTTCTCTGCTAAGGGTAAGACGCTGCTCCGCGAGAAAGGTGCTGCAACCTTCGAGCCACGGACAGAAGGACCGGATGCCGGTAAATATCGTGTGACACAGACTTTCCAACTCGACAAAGACGAGGCGATCTATGGTCTTGGCACTATCCAGAATGGCAAGATGAACCGTCGTGGTGAGCACAAGTTGATGGAGCAGTCTAATCTAGAGGACTTCCAGAATGTCTTACAGTCCATCAAAGGCTGGGGCATCTATTGGGACAACTACTCCCGTACGCAGTTTGATGACGACCCAGTAAAGGGCATGTCGTTCTCATCGGAGGTGGGAGATTGTGAGGACTACTATTTCATGTATGGTGGAAGTGCGGACGGTGTGATAGCACAGATGCGTCATCTCTCAGGTGATGTTCCGATGTTCCCCTTATGGACTTACGGTTTCTGGCAGTGTAAGGAACGCTACAAGAGTGCTGCCGAGGTGCTCTCGGTGGTCGACAGGTACCGTGAGTTACAGGTGCCACTTGATGGTATCATCCAAGACTGGCAGTACTGGGGCTCGAACTACCTGTGGAATGCCATGGATTTCCTCACGGAGGAGTACGCTAACGGAGAGCAGATGATCAGCGACATCCACAAGAAGAACGCCCACTTCATGATTTCTATCTGGGCGAGTTTCGGTCCAAAGACCAAGGCATACCGCCAACTGGATGAGAAAGGACTGCTGTTTGATTTTGAGACATGGCCCCAGAGCGGACTCACAGGATGGCCGCCACGTATGGACTATCCGTCTGGTGTGCGCGTCTATGATGCCTTCTCACAGGAAGCACGGGATATATATTGGCAGAATTTGAAAACGCTCTTCGATAAAGGAACGGACGCATGGTGGATGGATTCTACCGACCCTGATTTCTTCAATCCGAAAGAGTCTGACTACGACCACAAAGCCGGTCTAAATGGTACATGGCGTTCATTGCGCAATGCCTTTCCATTGGAGACCGTCCGGGGCGTTTACCAGTCGCAGCGTAAGACATCAGAGCAGAAACGGGTATTCATTATGACACGCTCAGCCTTTGCGGGACAACAGCATTATGGGTCAGGGCTGTGGAGTGGTGATGTCGCCTCCTCATGGGAAATGCTTCGTAAACAAGTACCCGCAGGTTTAAGTTATTCTTTGACAGGCTGTCCTAATTTCAATACGGATATCGGTGGCTTTTTCTGTGGGTGGTATAATACCAAGGGTGCTAATACAGCGCCACAGAACCCTCAATATCAGGAATTGTATATCCGTTGGATGCAATATGGGCTCTTCTGCCCTGTGTTCCGCAGCCATGGTGCCGATGCTCCTCGTGAGATATGGCAGTTCGGAAAGAAAGGTGAGAAGGTCTATGATGTCATAGAGAAAATGATACGCTTGCGTTACCGTCTGATACCTTATTTGTATAGTACCGCTTGGCAGGTGACATCGAACAATGAAAGTTATCTTCGTCCACTGTTCTGTGATTTTGCCACAGACAAGAAAGTGTGGGACATGACTGACGAGTTTATGTTTGGTCGCAGTATCCTTGCAGCCCCAATTCTTGATCCGCAATATACTCAGGAGCAGATTATCCGGGAGGATGCCATGACAGGATGGGACAAGAAGAATGTGAAGATGGAGAATGGCGAACAGATGGTGGACTGGAGTGCCTCCAAGGAAGTAACGAAATACTTGCCGAAAGGTGTCCTCTGGTATGACTTCTGGACAGGTAAAGCCTATCAAGGTGGACAGACGCTGACGCTTCAGACCTCACTCGAACTTGTACCGATGTTTGTGCGTGCGGGCAGTATCTTGCCTCTCGGACCGGATATGCAATACACGGGAGAGAAACAATGGGACCATCTTGAGATTCTACTCTATCCTGGTGCAGATGGTGACTTTACTCTTTATGAGGATGAGGGTGACACGTATAATTACGAGCATGGTATATACACGACCATATCCTTCCATTGGAATGACCGCACTCGGACATTAACAATCGGTGACCGGCAGGGCAACTATCCAGGCATGCTTTCTACTCGTAAGTTCACGATTGTCTTGCCAGATGGAACGTCAAAGACAGTAGACTATACCGGGAAAGAATTGGTTTGCTCTGCAAATGAAGGCTTTAATTGACCCATTTAAGGGCTTTAAATGATGTGAAAGTGGGCTTTAAGTGATAAAAAGGAGGATGACATCCTCCTTTTTATTTATTTTGCGATGTATTTTTTCCCGTTCTGAATATAAATACCGTGTCGTGGATTCGTCACTTGCTGCCCTCTAAGGTTATATGTACGTCTGTTATAAGAATAAGACTCTTTCTTTACTTTTTGAATAGCGGTGATTCCTAACTCTTTCATGGCTTCCTTGATGCCCTCCATCATATAACTGTTATAAATCGTTTTGGTTGAGCGATTGATAATGGTCATCTGGTTGTTGCCAGTACTGTTGGTATCCCATGCAAAGGGGACGATACCTCGTTCCATGCAAATCTTGTTCATGGTCTTGTAATAATACTTGATAGAGGCGTTGTGTTTTTCCTGGCTTTCATTAGTACCACTGATGTTCGTACGCCAGATTACACCATATTCACCGTTAATCACAGGAATGCCTTTATCGACAAACGAGGTCTTCAAACGGTCAGCAAGTTTAATCATGTCACTCTCCTCACCATAGGTGGCATTATGCTTTGATCCGCTGACATGGTTAGCACTTCCCCAATAATAGAACATGTTGCCCCAACTCTCATCTTTTTCCATACCCCAGAAGTTCCAAGGGTAATAGAAATGTATCTCAATGGCAAGCTTGTTGCCAATAGGGTCTGTCGGCATCTTATTGGTCATCCAATTACAGGTCTTATCAATGTCAGTAGAAGGTCCCTGTACCACTAATAGTCGCTTGGCGTTATTACCTCCTGTAGCACGGACGGCGTCTATGAAAATCTGTTCATACGAAACCAGTTGCGTGACGGTAGCCTGGTTCTCTACATTTGGCTCGTTAAGTCCTGCGAAGATAAGATGTTCGTCATAGTCCTTGAACACATTGGCAATCTGTGTCCAGATAGCTCTTAATACCTCTTCGTTCTTTGTCTTTGCAGAACCTGTCGCGTTGATATTCCTTTCTAGCCAGCCACCGTCGTAATGATCGTTTAATATGACATAAAGTCCGTCTTTCACGCAATAATCAACAATCTCCCGTACTCTCTGCATCCATGTGGCATCTATCGTGTAATCTTGTGCATTACTGATATGTCCCCATACCCATGAGCATGGTATTCTGACAGACTTGAAACCGCAACTCTTCACATAGTCTATCACCTCTTGTGTGGTCTCTGTTCCTTGCCACATTGTTTCTGATTCCAGTCCACCGTCATTGGTGAACACTTCTACTGCTGGTCGGTTAGGAGTCTCCCACGTAATAGCATAATTACGCGCAGCCTCCATGGTGTTCCCAAGGTTCCATCCGGGCATCATCTCGGAAGCAATCTGAGTGGCTGTCTTGTCTAGACCGGTTTGGGCAAATGCTTCCCAAGCTAATAATAAACACATGCATGTAGTCAATAGTCTTTTCATTTTCATTATTTCTTTAGTTTAAGTTCCTGACTGCAAAAGTAAGGATAAATTTTGAAGATTCAGAACTTTTTAGTAAATCTGCAACAGATTAGGTATACATTTAAAACAAATGCTACCGCTAAGCAGATATTCTATTGCCCACATGAGCATGGACTTGATACTTTCCTACGGTTGTAGCGGTGTGAGTGGATAGACGATGTTCACAATGAAAATATTGGCAATGAGAATAATGAAATTCATCAAGAGACCAATACGCATGAAGTCGCTGAACCGATAACCGCCAGGACCATATACCAGCATGTGCGTGGGAGAGCCGATAGGTGTGGCGAAACTACTGCTAACACTAATCATCAGGGCAATGAGGAAAGTATAAGGCTCATAGCCCATTTTTTCTGCTGCCTCGTACATGATTGGGAAGAACATGGCACCAGCTGCCGTGTTGGATATAAACTCCGTGATAAAGGTGCCCACCAGACAAATCGCAGTCATCACGACAAGTGGATTGGTGCCACAGATGTCAAGGATGCCGAAGGCAAGGCGTTCTGCTATTCCCGTCTTCTGGATCGCGAGCCCCAGTACTACACTGCCGGCAAACACCATCAGTATTTCCCCATTAATCGACTTCATCGCCTGTGCTGGTGTGCAGCAGCCTACGATAAGCATAGCGGCGGCAGCGATGAAGGCACATTGCAGCAGGGGCATGATGTTGAGGGCGGAAATGGCAACCATTGCCAGCATAATAACTGAGGAGGCAGTAGTCTTCCAGTTGATATTAGGTATCTGGGAGTTATCGAAGAACTGTAATTGCGACGATAGCTTGTCAGTATTGATATTCATTTGCGGGGAACACGACAATAGTAAGGTGTCGCCAGCCCGTAGCACCGCTTTGCGAGGAGTTTCATTAATACGTATTCCACAGCGGGCAATAGCGACTAACGTCATGTTATTGTCATGCTCGAAGTTGCTGTTTTCAATGGTCTTGCCAATCAAAGGACTGCCAAAAGTGATGTATGCTGTGCGGAGCTGACGGTTTTTGTCCAACTCGTCCAGGGAGAACACATGGTGATTGGCACTTACCAGTCCATGTGTGTTTTTCAGTTCCAGTAGTTCATCAATCTGTCCGGCATAGACCAGATGGTCACCTCCCAGGATGAACTCATCCTGGGTAAGCGGAGACGGCACGTTGTCGAAATGGTAAAACTCCAACAGGGAGCCACCTTTGACGTTGAAAAGTCCTGCTTCTCCCAATGTCTTACCGATAAATGGATTATCCGATGGTACTAACAACTCGACAGTATATTCGGTTGTCGCTTCGAAGGCAGACTCAGGGACTTTCCTCTCTGGTAACAACTTTCGTAAGGCGATAACAGAGAGTACACCGACGCAAAGGCAGAATAGTCCGGGAATTGCTGTCGCTAATACATTCATGGTATCCCCCGTCTTTTCGGTATATAATCCAGAGATGATCAGGTTGGGAGGTGTGCCGATCAGCGTGCATATACCACCCATGCCAGACGCATAACTTAATGGGATTAGCAATTTGGACGGAGACACCCCTAACTTCTTCGACCACATCTTCACGATGTTGACAAACATAGCGACGACGGTGGTGTTACTCAAGAACGAACTGAGTGCAGCCACTGGGAGCATCAGCCTGACTACCGCCTTGGCATAAGAACTGGGTTGCCCTAACAGGTTTTTGACTATCCATTGCAGTACTCCCGTATGAGTCAGTCCTGCCACGACGATAAACAATACCCCAATGATGACTACCGAGGTGGAGCTGAAACCGGAAAATGCCTCTTTGGCATCAAGGACACCAGTGACATATAAAACACCGATGGCACACAAGAAGACGAGGTCTGTACGCAGTTTAGTGCATAGGAGTGTTATGAACATTCCCAGGACTGTTACGATGGTAATCCATGCGTGGAGTGTAAAGCCCCAAAAAAGTTCTGTTTCCATAGACTTGTCAGATGTTTTATAGTTTCAGATAATCGCGGAAATAAGCGATGATATGATCAAGGCCTTCGTCCAGGGATACCTTGGGCTCCCATCCTAATTCTCGTTTTGCGACGGTGATGTCCGGACGGCGCATCTTCGGATCGTCACTGGGCAGAGGGCGGAACACAATCTTACTCTTACCTCCAATCTTCTTAATCACCTTCTCTGCCAGTTCAAGCATGGTGAACTCACCAGGGTTTCCGAGATTAACAGGACCAGTGAAGCTGTCGTCAGTGTCCATTACACGGAGCATACCCTCAATCAAATCACTTACATACTGGAAAGAACGAGTCTGCTGACCATCACCGTAGATAGTGATATCCTCACCGCGCAGTGCCTGTACCACGAAGTTGGATACCACACGGCCGTCATTCACTGCCATGCGGGGACCATAGGTGTTGAATATGCGGATGACCTTGGTGCGAACGTTGTGTAGTCTATGGTAATCGAAGAAGAGCGTCTCTGCGACGCGCTTGCCCTCATCGTAGCAGGAACGCAGTCCAATGGGGTTCACATTACCCCAGTAGCTTTCGGGTTGTGGGTGTACGTTAGGGTCACCATATACCTCACTGGTTGATGACTGAAGAATCTTTGCCTTCGTTCGGCGTGCCAGTCCCAGCATATGGTAGGCACCGAAGAAACTGGTCTTAGTGGTTTGTATCGGGTCATTCTGGTAATAGATAGGAGAGGCAGGACATGCGAGATTGAATATCTCGTCCACTTCTGCCCAATAGGGATTGATGACATCATGGCGTACCAGCTCAAAGTTAGGCTTTCCGATCAGGTGCCATACGTTCTCCTTGGAACCACTATAGAAATTGTCGATGCAAATCACGTCATTGCCTTCGTTGACGAGGCGTTCGCATAAGTGCGAGCCTATGAATCCGGCTCCGCCAGTTACTAAGATTCTTTTCATAGCTTTTGATTTCAGTAATTGAATTGATACTGCAAAGGTAATATAAAAATTCTGACATTCCAAAAAAATAAGAAAAAATATAAGCGGGACACGTCCTCCCGGATGAGCCCCGCCTTTCGGTTGTTAGCAATCTAAATAGGTAGTAGTGTATTGTATCAGGGATTAATACTCCCTGTAAAAGTCCAAAGCTTCTTTAATCTCCTCCTCTGATGCAGTCTGGTTGATGCGGATGTCTCCTATTCCGCTCAGCAAAGTGAAGTTGATGTCGTCGCCCATATTCTTCTTGTCATGGTGCATGAGTTCTATGAGGTGTGGATAGTCGTCACAGGTGATGCTCATGCGTCCGTAGTTCTCCTTGATGAAATTGACGGTCTGTCGCATCTTATCCTGTGGGAATCCCATCTTCATGCAGCAGAGGTATAGTTCTACCACTAATCCATAGGCTACGGCATAGCCATGGAGAATAGGGGTGTGCTCTAAGGCAAAAGACTCAAAGGCATGTCCTGCGGTATGTCCGAGATTCAATGCCTTACGAAGCCCTTTCTCGGTGGGATCCTCCGTGACGATACGCTGCTTCACGGCGACACTCTTGGCAAGGAGGTGGGAGAAATTTTTTATAGTTCCTATAGTGCCCATAGTTCCTATAGTGGTATTTAGCAATTCTGCCCAATGGCTGTCGCAGTCTATCAATCCGTGTTTGAGCATCTCCGCATAGCCAGAGAGAATGTTCTCATGGTCGAGGGTGCGCAGGAAAGTGGTGTCGAGAATGACACATCGGGCATTGTTGAAAACACCAATCTCGTTCTTCAGTCCCCCGAAGTTGATACCTGTCTTGCCACCCACACTGGCATCCACCATGGAGAGCAGGGTGGTGGGGATATTAATATAAGGTATACCCCGTTTGAAGGTAGAGGCCGCAAACCCTCCTAAGTCTGTGACCATCCCTCCTCCAAGATTAATCATCAGGGAATGGCGGGTGGCTCCCATCCGCTGCATTTCACTCCAAACATAAGCGAGCGTCTCCAGTGTCTTGTGGGTGTCTGTCGCTTGAATAGTGATTACCTGTGCCTCTTTCATACAGTCATAGTCACTGATGACGGGCAGACAACAATCATGGGTTGTATTGTCGACAAGTATCAATAAGCGGTCGTGGGCACATTCACTCACGGCTTGCTCCAGTGTCTGGCGCAGATTCTCTGAAAAGATAACCCTTTGCTGTTCCATTGCGGTTGCAAATATAATATAAAATTTGTAAACACATCTATAAAAACGTAGAATAATTGTCGTTAATACATTTTTTTTGATTCATATCGTTAAACTTTTCCCCTTTCGGAGCGTCCAAAGTGCATAATTAACAAATAATGATGAAGAAATTTTTGCTGTTTATGCTGATGGCTGTATCGGGAATACAGGCTATGGCACAACGAAACATTACCGGTAAGGTGTTAGAGAGTGACTCTCAGGAGCCGGTGGCTCAGACTACTGTCCGATTATTGAAAAAGGACAGTACGATGGTGACGGGTTCGCTCACTGACTTGAATGGATATTTCCGTGTGAAGGCTCCTGCTGCAGGCTCCTATATTGTTCAGATAACCTGTGTGGGATTTAAACCGTTTACCAAGACCATCAAAGTGTCTGCTGACAAGGATATTGCTTTGGGAACAATCGATTTGTCCCCTGATGCTATTATGCTGAAAGGAGCAACGGTGACAGGACAGGCTTCCAAGGTGACGCTGAAAGAAGATACTTTTGTATATAACGCTTCAGCTTATCGTACCCCAGAAGGATCGGTCATAGAGGAACTGGTGCGTAAACTGCCTGGCGCACAGGTGGATGACGCTGGTAAGGTGACCATCAATGGTAAGGAGGTGAAGAAAATCCTGATTGACGGTAAGGAGTTCATGACGGGTGACACGAAGACGGCAATGAAAAACCTGCCTACGTCTATCGTGGAGCGGGTGAGGGCTTATGACCAGAAGAGTGACCTTGCCCGTGTCAGTGGTATCGACGATGGTGAGGAGGAGACCGTGCTGGACTTCGGTATCAAGCGGGGTATGAATAAAGGATATATGGTGAATGCCGACTTGGCGGCAGGAACCCGTCATCGTTATAGCGGTCGTATCTTTGCTGGTATGCAGAGCTCCGACCTGAAGATTTTTGTTCCCCTGAGTGCCAATAATGTCAACGATATGGGATTCCCTGGCGGCGGTGGTCGTTTCGGAGGCGGCAGACAAGGTCTGACAGCAACGAAAATGGTGGGCTTCAACCTGAACTACGAGAAGAAAGACCGCTTGAAGTTTGATGCCAGCATCCGCTGGAACCATAACGATGGGGATGCCGTGGTACGCACCTCTTCGGAGAATTTCATGACGGGGTCTTCGTCTACGTTCAAAAACAGTCTGCGCAGCAATCTCTCCCGTTCAAACAGTTGGGATGCACGTTTCCGCTTGGAATGGACACCTGACTCGTTGACGAATATCATGATGCGCCCACAGTTCAATTACAACTCAAGTGATGGCTTATCGGAGGGAATCTCCCTCACGATGGATGCTGACCCATACCGGTGGGTGAAGGACCCACTGGACGATAGTGCGTTGGGGACACTCGTTGACGAGGATGTCTTGATCAACAGGGACCGGAGTAACTCCATTACCTATAGCGACTCGAAGAGTATGGGGGGATGGTTGCAACTGAACCGTAGACTGAACAACAGTGGCAGGAATGTCACCCTGCGTTTCTCCGGTAATGTGGGAGACGGCATGGATAAGTCGTTTTCTAATAGTCTGGTGGAGTATTTCCAATTGGTGAACGAGCATGGGGAGGACTCTACCCATCAGACAAACCGCTATGCGGTGACACCGACGAAAAACTGGAACTATGGCATCCGTGCCACCTATAGCGAGCCTATCTTCCGACAGACATACCTGCAGTTCAGTTACCAGTACCAGTATAGTTATAGGAAAAGTGACCGTGCTACGTATGATTTTAGCGATATATTCACCCAAAAGTATATCGACTTCTTTGGCATCGAGCCCCAATATCGTGGATGGGATGACTACCTGAGACAGGTCGGCTATCCTTATGATTCTTATAAGGATGACAAACTGAGCCGCTTCTCAGAATATCGTAACTACAACCATACGGCAGAGATTATGTTACGCATCGTCCGTAAGGCTTATAATCTGAATGTGGGCTTCCAGGTGCTGCCGCAGCGCTCGCATTTCACACAAGACTATCAGGGCGTGCATACCGATACAGTACGCACGGTGACGAATTTCGCACCTACAGCCGACTTCCGTTGGAAGATCTCGAAGGTGAGCCAGCTGCGCTTCACCTACCGTGCCAACAGCAGTCAGCCGTCAATGAGTGACCTGTTGGACATCACGGATGACAGTGACCCGCTGAACATCCGGAAGGGTAACCCGGGACTGAAACCCTCGTTCACACAGAACTTCCGCCTGTTCTATAATAACTATATCCAGAACCATCAGCGGAGTATCATGGCGCACGTCAATTTCTCGACAACACGTAACTCTATCTCTAATATGGTGACGTATAACGAGCAGTCGGGTGGAAGTACTATCAGACCGGAGAATATCAACGGCAACTGGAACACGTTCGGTATGTTTATGTTCAATACAGCCATCGACTCTGCGGGTTACTTCAATGTCAACACGTTTACAACGCTCCGATATAATAATAACGTGGGATATGTAAGTGTCAGCAGGAATGAAGACTCCCAGAAATCGACAACCCGTACGACGACAATCGGAGAGCGCCTTGCCGGCAGCTATCGTAACGACTGGCTGGAGGTGGAGCTGAACGGCTCACTGGAGTATATGCATGCCCGTAGTGAGTTGCAGAGTAATAACAACCTCGACACCTGGACATTCTCGTACGGTGGCAGTCTGCAACTGACAGCACCTTGGGGTACGCAACTGTCAACGAGCATGAATATGAATAGTCGCCGTGGATATAACGATGCGTCGATGAATACCAATGAGCTGATATGGAACGCACAGGTGTCACAGTCGTTCTTGCGAGGGAATGCGCTGACACTCTCGCTTCAGATGTATGACATCCTCCATCAGCAGTCTACATTCAGTCGTACGGTGGATGCCATGCGTCGCAGCGATACGGAGTATAATGCTATTACCAACTATGCGATGCTGCATGTCATCTATCGGCTGAACATCTTCGGTGGTAAGAATGGAGGTCCGAGAGGACATGAGGGTGGACCTGGTGGTCGCCGGGGTGGTGGCTTCGGTGGTCCTGGCGGTCGTCCCGGTGGGGGCGGTGGCTTCGGACGTCCAAGGTTCTAAGAAAAAAGAAAAGGCACTTCGTGAATGAAGTGCCTTTTCTTTGATTATTCTTCCTTTCGGTCGTCAACGTTATCACCCTCTGTGGGTGCCATCTCCTCTTCAAAGTCTGAGATGCCGGCATTGATGAGGATGTCATACCACTGGAGGAGTTTCTTGATATCACTGTTGTGAACGCGCTCCTGGTCCCATTCAGGCAGCACCTTAGTGAAATAGTCGTGGAGTTCCTGAGGTGTAGCCTTCTTGTAGTTAAGACTGGTAACCTTTCCTTTCTCCAGGTCACGCAGGGAAGCGAGAACCTTCATCAGGGGGACATCCTCTGTCTCCGTGAACATGGCGATGTCGGCAAGGGATGTAATACGGTCGGAACCAAAAGCGGGCATGCGCTTGCCCGTTCCGTCAAGTGCCTCTACGATGAGGCTGTTCTTGGCACGTGATACCAGTTTGTAGAGTCCCGGTTTTCCCGAGATAGCTAAAATAGTCTGTTTCATATCTTTTCTTTTTTAATAATGTGTTCTAATTGGATGTCGATGTCGTTAATGCCATCGTTGATGATTTCGTAGTCTGCACGGCTGATGACCTCCTCCTGGGGCAGTTGCCGCTGCATCCATTGCAGCACTTTCTCACGGGTGATATGGTCACGTCGCATCACCCTGTCGATACGAATCTCTAAAGGGGCGGTTACGACAATGACTTTGTCCACCAGCCGATAGATACCTGACTCATACATGATGGCACTCTCCATCCATGCCATGCCACTCTCCTCGAAGTCACGGAAGACGGCAGGGTGGACGATGGAGTCAATGGCTTTGGCATGATCTTCACTCTGTAGTAAAAATTGTGCCACTACCGCTTTGTTGAGTTGTCCGTCAATGTAGGTGTCTGTACCAATGAGATCCGTGAGTCTCTGCCGGATGGTTGGTGAGGTGCGGATGAGCCGTTTGGCGGCAGCATCACAGTCGTATACCTCCTTGCCATATTTTGCTGTCAGATGCTGGCAGACATAACTCTTGCCAGAACCGATGCCCCCAGTGATACCTATCTTCATTCCTCTTCTATCAGGTAGTCTACTTCCTTGGTGTCTAATACCGCTCTGCTGATGCCATGCGGAATCACCTTCAAGTAGATATTGCATTTATCGGATGGTTTTTGAGAAATCTCCTCATAGTCGGCTATTACCGTGAAGTCCTCAGGGCGCAGGGTACGGAACTGACTAACGCCTGTGACGAACCGCACCTTGACTTTGGGTGGGAAGGTACGCAGCACTTTTCCTGCCGGCATATTGATGGCCTTGATGGGGATACCGTCGATACTCTCCTCTGTCAAGACATCCGTGTAGAATCCGATACGTACTTGATCAGGCACTACCTTGACATCTTTGGGGTGTGATGTCTTACAGGTCACTATCAGGGTGTCACGGAATCCCACATAATTGAGCATTTCTGTATAGACGACATTGATGCTGTCTAACTTCTCTCTGGAAGAGTAGATGTCCACGCTGTCAGGCCAATACTGTACGTGTGAAATGAAGTATAATTGCTCGGGAATCACCCGACCGGTCCATCTGACAGGCACCCGTTTCCGCTCTCCGTTGTTATAGAAGAACTCCCAACGGTCTGGTTTGACAGAACTGATGGATGTTGACATCTCCAGCTGCTGGTTGATCATTCGCTTGACATCTGAAGCTGGTACGATACCATATCCATTGCCGTGGTCGTAGTTCTTAAAGACGATGTTGATGTTACGATTCTTCTCATACAGATATCTCATCAGCAACCATCCTTTGTCCCTCACGACCACTCGTAAGGTGTCTGTCTCATTGGAGGTGAGTACAATATTCTTAGGAATGCCTTTGATCTTTATCGTTACCTTAATCTCCCGTTCATAGGTCTCGTTGAGAGTGAGAATGAGCCAGAAGATACTTGATAGGATGAGAAAGAAAATGAATATCAGTATCTCCTTGCTCATCCGGTTGAACAAGAAACGTTTGATATATAGTGATATTCGTTTGGATTCCATCACCTGTCACCAACCTGCAGCTTTCGTCTTATTTCTGTACAGGTGTGCTTGCCATGTCTTTGAAGACGGAACCTTTGTCAACACGGACAACTACGCCGTCTGCAATCTTCACCTCGATGATGCCAGCGGCGAGGTCAATCTTCTTGACAGTTCCATAGATTCCACCGCCAGTAACCACGGGTGTTCCCTCAGTCAGTGAGTTCTGGAAATTCTGAATCTCCTTCTGACGCTTCTGCTGAGGTTTAATCATAAAGAAATACATGATGGCAAAGATGGCTACCATCATAATGATAAAACTGGTCATGCTGCCACCGCCCTGTGCGGCTTGTGCAGCGAGAAAAACTTGTGTCATATTGTTTTAATTATTTCCGATATTACGGGGGATTATTCTTTCTCATCCATGTGTTTCAGCAGTCGTCCCGTCTGAATCATATGGTGGGCAATAGCGTCCAGCATACCGTTTATATAGCCACCGCTGCGTGGTGTGGAGTAGATCTTGGCAATCTCCACAAACTCATTGATGGTGACGGAGATGGGAATGCTGGGGAAGGTCATCATCTCTGCGATGGCAATCTGCATGATGACAATATCCATATAGGCAAGACGGGAGAAGTCCCAGTTTCGTGATGCCTCACTCATATGTCTCTGGTATTCATCAGCATTCATGATAGTGGCACGGAACAGCTTCCGGGCATAGTCCTTATCCTCGTCACTGCTGTATTCGGGTAATAACTCCTGTTTGGAGTGGTTCTTTTCTTCAAATCGCTTGATGGTCTTTAGAACGAAGGTGTCTACCACCTCTTTGTCGTCATTCCAGTAGATACTCTGTTCTTCCAACAATGCATCCAGGTCTTCATTGTCCTGTATGATGGTACGGTATATCTTCCGCCACAACTCTCTGTCAGCCTCGTAATTGTCCTCTTCAGCATCCATATAATCCTGATAGACCTGGCTGTCTACAATCAGGTGATATACCTTCTTCAAGAATTCTGGCTCGTCATCCCAATTCAGTTTCTTCGTCTCCATGAAATCGTTCAGCATTTTGTTCTCTTCCAGTTGAATGGCAAAACGGTTGTAGGCGAATTTCTGTGAAGGCATCGCAGTTCCCTCGCGTCGTGCTTTTGATTGGGCGACCTCCAGATAGCGCCGTGACTCTTTGGTGATTGCCACAATCAGTGCTAACAGGTAATTGTAGAGGTCATACGCTTTTGACAGACTGAAGAGAAGCTCTTTCTCTGCCGTCTCAATGTTTTTGTTGCCGTTTTGATAGTACGCGTAGGTTAACTGGACTACCTTGATTCTTATTAATTCACGATTAATCATATTCTATAGAATAGCTTGTTTGATACTCTTATCAAGTGCAAAAATACGAAGATTTCCCCTATCATGCAAGAAAATTGCGATATTTTTGAAAATTTTCAATCATCAATTAGCAATTATCAATTAAAATTATTACCTTTGCACCCGCTTTTCGCATCGTGTGATGGTGAATTAAGCAAAATGTATAACTTAATTTAGAGTAACACAATTAACTATGAGAGAAATTAGTGTAAACGGTCAGAAGCGCACCGAGACAGGCAAGAAAGCCTCTAAGCTGCTTCGCAAGGAGGGTCTTGTTCCCTGTAATTTGTATGGTGAGTCTAAGGATGACAAGAATCTTCCTGAGGCATTCTCTTTCGCTGTTCCTATGGCAGAGATGCGTAAGGTGATTTACTCTCCTCACGTGTATGTTGTCAATATCACTGTCGACGGCAAGGAGCACAAGGCTATCATCAAGGAGCTGCAGTTCCATCCCACAACAGACGCACTGTTGCATGCTGACTTCTACGAGATCAACGAGACCAAGAACATCACTGTCGGTATTCCTGTGAAACTGACTGGTCATGCTCAGGGTGTACGTGATGGTGGTAAGCTCCAGTTGCAGATCCGTAAGATCAACGTTACTGCTCCTTATAAGAATATTCCTGAGATTCTCGAGATTGACGTTACTTCTTTGGAGCTCGGCAAGAGCATCAAGGTTGGCTCACTGAACTTCGAGGGTCTTGAGATCGCTACTCCGAAAGAGGTTATCGTATGTTCTGTTAGAGCAACACGTGCTTCTCGTTCGGCTGCAACTGCTGAGGAGGCTTAAGTCTTGGCAGTATGGACAAATATCTGATTGTAGGCTTGGGCAATGTCGGCGACGAGTACGACATGACCCGCCACAATACGGGATTTATGGTATTGGACGCTTTCGCAAAGGCGTCCAATATCGTTTTTGAGGATAAGCGTTACGGTTTCATCGGCGAGACGAGTCTAAAAGGCCGTAAGGTGTTTCTCCTCAAACCTTCTACATTCATGAACCTCAGCGGTAATGCTGTCCGTTACTGGCTCAACAAGGAGAATATTGATCAGAGCCGCCTGTTGGTCATCAGCGATGATGTGGCAATTCCTTTAGGACAGTTCCGGTTGAAGGCGAACGGCTCCAATGGGGGACATAACGGCTTGGGACATATCCAACAGCTCATCGGACAGCAGTATGCCCGTCTGCGGATGGGTATCGGCAGCGATTATCCGCAGGGTATGCAGATTGACTATGTCCTGGGGCGTTACAGCGAGGAAGAGCTGAAGGTGCTGCAGCCTGCTATAGACCTTGGTGTGGATATTATCAGGAGTTTTGTATTGGCTGGCATTGATGTCACCATGAACCAATATAATAAATTAGGTAAGAATGGAGGAAGCAAGAGTTGACAAATGGCTGTGGGCGGCACGTATTTTCAAGACCCGCAGTATCGCTGTTGATGCCATCAAGAACGGACGGGTGACGATGAACGGCATGAACGTCAAACCGTCCCGCATGGTGAAGGTGGGTGAGGTCGTCAGTGTACGCAAGCCACCTGTCACTTATTCCTTCAAGATACTGAAGACGATAGAGCAACGGGTGGGGGCGAAGCTCCTTCCGGAGATTTACGAGAATGTTACGCCCGCCGACCAGTATGAGTTGCTGGAGATGAACCGCATCAGTGGTTTCGTCGACCGCGCCCGTGGCACGGGTCGTCCTACTAAGAAAGAGCGTCGTGCTCTGGACGAGTTCATTGGTCCTTCCTTGGAAGGTTATGATGATTTTGATTTTGATTCAGAAGATTTTGAGTCCCTTGATTAAGAGGCGGCTATAATATAGGGAGATTATGTTGATAGATATTGTGCTGATCATAGCAGGTGTGGCGATGGTACTCTATGGGGCTGATCGCCTGACAGAGGGAGCCTCCGCTTTGGCTCGTCGTATGAATGTACCGGAGATTATCATTGGTTTGACTATCGTTGCCGCAGGCACCTCCGCTCCAGAACTCTTCGTCAGTCTGGTGTCCGCACTCAAGGGCACTTCGGGTATGGCTATCGGTAACGTGGTGGGTTCCAATACCATGAATGCCATGCTGATAGTGGGATGTGCCGCCATGGTGGCACCGATGACCATTAGCAAGAGTACTGTTCGTAAAGACATACCTTTTGCCGTCTTTGCCTCAGTCCTATTACCCCTGCTGGCACTCGACTCTTTCCTCGGACGTATCGACGGTGTCATCCTGTTGGCAGGTTTTGCCGCCTTCATGTACTATACTCTGTCACAGGCAAAGGGTGGGAAGACAGAACCAGCAACGGAAGTCAAGACAATTAATCCCTGGATGAGTGCGTTCTTCGTATTTCTGGGACTCGCCCTATTGGTGATAGGCAGTAATATCTTTGTCGATTCCGCCTCACGTGTCGCCTATTCCCTGGGTATCAGCGAAGGTGTTGTCGGTCTGACCATCGTAGCAGGAGGTACCTCACTGCCAGAGCTTGCCACCAGTGTCGTAGCAGCACGCAAGGGACAGTCTGCCATCGCTATCGGCAATGTCATCGGCTCCAATGTTTTTAATATCCTGATGATATTAGGACTCACCGCCACCATCAGTCCCATGCAGATACAAGGTATCACGATGATTGACTTCTCATTGATGCTCGGCTCCGTCGTCCTCGTCTGGCTGTTCTCCCGTACGAAGTATACCGTAGAGCGTTGGGAGGGACTCCTGTTAGTCGTCGGCTATCTCGTCTATGTTGGTTGGCTGTTGAGTAATGTGTGAGCATTATGCCGCATAACTTCGACTTAATTTCAAGTCAGAAGTTCGACTAAACGGGGGCATATAGTGATGCGTCGATTTTCCTTTGTTTTCAATATTTCAGCCATGTCGCTGTCATTAGTTCGACTAAACTTTGACTAAAAGTTCGACTAAAGTTCGACTAAAACCCACTTCTTCTTTTCTACTAGTTTAATGACTCCCTGTTATTATTCATTAAAATAAACCAGTTTCAATTAAAACTATTTAGAAGTCATCATCAGAATTGTCACCCTTTAGTTTTAGACCCATAGCGACAAATATCGTGTCGGCATTGTTTTTAAGATTGTCTATCAATTTTTCCATTCGTTCCTTCTTTTTCTTTCCTGCTTTTTCTTTTTCGCCTAATACTTCTGGTAGCCCATAAACTTTTGTGGTGCCATCCTTGTCGTAAATACAAGTCACTGTGGGGACTGTTAAAGTTAATTGAACACGTCCGTCCTTGCAACGTATTCGTAATGTAAAGTTGCCATAACGATCCCATCCGTTTATAATTACACGTTTGTAGCCAAGATAGAACATTCCTTTGTATATAAGTGTGTGAGTTTCTTGGTTCTGATAGTCAATACCCACTTTCGCTTTGCCGTCAGCCCCAGTCCAGTCAGACAAGGCGATCATTGCTCGATCGTATAACTGAACTGCTGTTGCTCCCTCCTCTTGAATAACTTCTTGCCGCTCATAAGCACCTTTTTCGTTCAATTCAAATTCTTGTGCATTCGCCACTGTCATCGATAACAGCAGAGTAATTAGTAAAGTTGTTTTCATTTTTATCATATCTTGTAGTTCTACTTATTTTTTTAAATCTTGTTGAATTGTTCTTTTGCCATATCTCGCTTATTGGTTAGCTATTATCTTATATAGCTTTATTTCCTTATTCGTTATTAAGACAAGGGATTTTAATATCAAAATCTTTACCTCTCACAACAGGTACAACGATACGCACATATCCCTTATGGTTCTTTAAATACGGAACGACTTCACGTGTACCTTTCGTTGTTTTCCCCCAAATATTCTTCGCTGTTTCGGCAACACGTAGTCCTTGTGTTAATTGCAAAAGACAGTTTTCCCATTTCTCTAATAATTGGTTGTACTCATCATAAAATCCAATTAATGCGTAAGTCGCATGGTTAAGGTTTTTTCTAATTAAAGTACCACGTTTGTCTGGCTGAAACACGTCTCTGCCAATACCTATTTTCCAATAGTCACCATCACTATAAAACGCAAAAGCTTGAACATTAATAGAATCAACATATTTAAATTTAACTCTATCTGATGTTCCTAACAATTCGTCTCCAGATTCTGTTTCTTTAGTCCAATGCTGTGCATATAGGCTTTGGGTAGCAAGCAATGCCAATAATATAAGTATCTTCTTCATTTGTGAATCAATTAAATTATTATCTATTTCTTTTTGCTCTGCTATGTATTGTATGAGACAGGCTTCCTCCTTAAGGTCTGATTCATTTAAACATATCGTTTTGCAGCCTCTATCAGTTGTTTCTTAAAATTGTATATGTCATCTATTTTTTTTATGGTTTCCATTTGTTCATTCCTGTTCTCGTCAACAAAGCCGATTCGTTTATTGTTGATGTTATTAAAATGCAACCTGCAAATAGGTCTGCGATTGTTGTCATCAGCAAATATGGCAAAATAGGACTGTGAGTCGCGATATGTGATACGCTCGGATGAAATGACCTCACATACGATACTCTTCACTATGTAATAACCCTCCATCTCCTCCATTGTTGTATTTATCTTAGAAGCTTTCTCGTCATCTTTCTTTGGTTCCTCTTCTTTCTGCTCTTGTGCTGTCGGTGGCGTTTGAATAGGAGCTCCAGCCACTTCTGTAGCTTTAATAGCAATACCTAGCTTTTCACTCATCACATCGTTGATATGACTCTTCAAAGCTCGTCCTACAATGTCTGTAAACTGGTCTAACACCTTTTGAGTAACAATGCCTTCATATACACGTTTGGTCAGTATTTTGACTAGTTCTGGAGATGGTTCGTCAAATTCTGAACGGATGATTTTCTTGACTTCCGACATGTATTTTAGTTCATTCGCACTGCTTAGGATGTTTTCAAGGTCAAAGTTCTCCTTACAGAATTTCTTAACTTCCTCAATTTGTGTTTCTCTTATCTTTTCCAAATTAAACTCAAGGAAAGGAACATCGTCCATGATATTTTCCTTTATTAAATCAGTATAGAATCTGTAAACAATACCATTTGTCAACAGTCCAAATTTTGCCTTCGATGCAACATAATACCTCTTCAACTGATTGTCATGCAAGTTTAAGTCCTGCTTCCAGTGTTTGCACTCAATCAACATAATGGGGGAGCCATCTTTCATAATTGCATAATCAATCTTCTCGCCTTTCTTCTTTGCAATATCGCAATCCATCTCAGGAACGACTTCTAGCGGGTTAAACACATCATAACCGAGAATCTGTATAAATGGCATGATAAATGCATTCTTCGTTGCTTCCTCTGTTTGGATAGATTCTTTCAAAGAGGACACTCTCTCAGCTAATTGGAAAATAGAATCTTTAAAGTCCATAATTTGTAGTTTTATTGTATCAAAAGTCCCATCCTCCCAGTCCCTTAGAAGACAACTTATTAATTATGAAGCGTGGAACTGTATGTCCATCTTCATCTAGAGGTCCTGAGAAAACCTTGTACGGGAGATAGGATAACATTCCACGCTATAACGTGGAAGCTATCATGTTCTCTTGTCGTACTTTTGAAATTTCTCAGGTTTCTAGATACAAGAAAAGCATAACGCTTCTTTGTTTTTTCCACTAAAGTACACCACCCACTTTCTCTAAAGCATTCGGGCGATGCTTAGTGCAAAGATACGAATAAGCGAGTAAAATACAAAATAAAACAGGAACTTTTTTATTTTTACTTTCGAGCGAAAGTATCTTCAAGGCTTCAAATAGTTAGAAGACCCTCTTCTTAAATTGACAGACTCTGAATGATCTACTCTTAGTCAAATACGACTATGTTATTTGAAAATACGATTGGCGGAATGAAAAATCTGCCAGTCGTATTTTTTATTCCGATGCTCGGAATAAAAATTCTGATGCTCGTATTGTTTGGTATGACTATGAATATTCTGACTCTTTCTGACTCTTCTTGTCTTTTTTATCTTTTCTGCCTGCCATCCAGAAAAGTAAGAATGAAAGATATAGTAGTAAATCGAAAGATGTCTAAAAGACGAGAATCTGTTTCCTTTACAAGAGATAATTGAAAAGAAAGACCATGCAACATCTACAACCTAACACCACCTTGCAGGGTGGGAAATATAGACGAGTTTTGAGCGTATGCGAAAAATAGATTGAGTGCTGAGGCGGGGAGTCTAGTGTCGACGGCCAAATAACCAAACGAAAAATAGCCAAATAACCAAACGGAATTTAGCCAAATAACCAAACGAAAAATAGCCAAATAACCAAATTCGACTGAAAAATATTTTGTTTTTCAAAGGGTTTTTCATATCTTTGCAGCAATAATTATAGAATCGTTTATATGCCAGACAATACAGGATATAAGAAAAGAATAGCGGATGCCCAATTGGCAGATAAGCTGGATGCTATGGGAGCCGTCTTGATTGAGGGACCGAAAGCTTGTGGTAAGACCACTACAGCAGAGCAACAAGCTAATAGCATCCTCTATATGGATGATCCGGACAACATGCGGCAGAACTTGCAATTGGCAGAAACAAATATTAAACGCTTGTTGCAAGGTGATAATCCTCGTCTTATTGACGAATGGCAGATTGCCCCTCAAATTTGGGATGCTGTCCGCTTTGAGACAGACCATAGGAAGGATGATGGACTATTTATGTTGACAGGTTCTGCGGTACCTGCTGATGATTCTAAGATAAATCATAGCGGTGCTGGTCGATTTGCATTTCTCACAATGCGCCCAATGACCCTTTGGGAATCTGAGGAATCTTCTGGAGATGTTAGTCTTGGTGAACTTTTTTCTCATCCGGACAAGATTGATGGAGAAAGTTCACTGATGATGGAGGACATCGCTTTCGCAATCTGTCGTGGGGGATGGCCCAAGTCATTGAACAAAAAAACTAAAAAGGCTGCATTGAGGCAAGTGACGGAGTATTTTGAAGCCATAACACGTTCTGATATTTCGAGGGTTGACGGCGTGGAGAGAGATGAATATAGGACTAAAAGGATTTTACGTTCCTATGCAAGGTTGCAAGGGGCTATGGCTGGTATCCCAACCATAGTTGAGGATATGAAGACGAATGAGCCTGAAAGCATGAGTGACGAAACGGTAATATCCTATATAAAAGCCTTAAAAAAGATCTTTGTTATTGAGGACATGAAAGCATGGAATCCGAATTTGCGTTCGAAGACAGCTATTAGGACGAGTGATACAAGGTACTTCGTAGATCCATCCTTGGCTATAGCTGCGCTGGGGCTCGGGCCCAATGATCTGCTTAATGATTTGGAGACGATGGGGCTGTTCTTCGAGGCACTCTGTGTACGTGACTTGCGTGTATATGCCGAGGCTAATGACGGTGAAGTGTTCCATTATAGAGATAAGAACGGACTGGAATGTGATGCTGTCGTTCATTTGAGAAATGGTAATTATGGCTTGATAGAGATAAAACTCGGTGGTGATACACGTATTGAAGAAGGTGCAGCAAATCTTAATGCATTGGAAAAGAAGATAGATACCACAAAGATGAAGAATCCATCTTTTAAGATGGTATTAACAGCTGTCGGACAATATGCGTATATGCGAAAAGATGGTGTGATGGTCGTGCCAATTGGCTGTCTAAAAGATTAGTTAAAAACCAAAAACATATAACCATATAACATGATGTGGATCAAATGCCCTTGTACAAAGGGATTGAGCCATGTTACATGTTGCCCAAACATGTAACATACATGTAACACACATATAACATTTGGGTGAGAAGCATGTTATATGTATGTTATATGTTCAGCAACCATATAACATGCTTTAAAGCCTCTGTTTATCGGGGGTTGCGCCCAGTCATGTTATATGGTTATATGTTTTTGCGAAATTCTTTTTTTATTCAGCACAGAGATACTGCATGTGGGTTGTGAAGCCCTAGGCTCCGAGGGTCGAAGCCCTAGGCTCCAAGGGTCGGAGGTGCCGCCTCCGTGGGGCGAAGGTACGGGCTTCAAGACCCTTGGGGATAATCCCTAAGCCCCTTGGGGATAGTTCCTTTACCCCCAAAGGAATGCTTTGCGTGACCCATAGGAGGCATCGGAGTACACCCATAACAGATATCGGAACAATGAAAAAAAGGACCTGGCGCTGTCCCAGCGTCAAGGTCCCTCGCAAACTTGAACTCACGTTCGAGTTTGTCTTCGGCTCGGCAGAACACAAGCGGTCTTGGTTCTGCTCCCGCCTTTCGCAAACTTCAAACAACCAAAAAAAGAAGTAGTTGCCTGAATCTCTCTTTATCGGATGAACAGCAGTTCACGATACTTAGGCAGCGGCCACAGAGCGTCGTCAACGATCAGTTCCAGTTTGTCAATCTGATAACGGATGTCGTCGAGTTTCGGTTCCACCTTGTCGTGGTAGGCAATCGCCTTCTCATGCTCATCCATAATCTTGTTCGCCAGTTTACGGGCATTGACCAGTTCCTCCACCTGACGCTCGATAGACGAGGTACGCTCGGCAATCTCCTCAATCAGTTTCAGGTTACGAGCCGACAGCTTCTCCGCCTTGTCCACAGGGAATACCTCCGCCATGTTCTCCACATTCTTCAGGAGCTGGCTCTGGTAGCGGGTGGCGACAGGGATGATATGGTTCATGGAGAGGTCACCCAGTACACGAGCCTCAATCTGTATTTTCTTCGTGTAGGTCTCCCATTTCACCTCATTACGCGCCTCCAGTTCCTTCTGGGTCATCACACCCAGACTCTCGAACATCTGGATACTCTCAGCGTCAAGGTAACGCTCGAAAATCTTCGGGCAAGACTTCTCCACATCCAGTCCACGCTTGGTAGCCTCTACGACCCACTCGTCGCTATAGCCATTACCGTCGAAGCGGATGGGCTTGCAAGTCTTGATATCCTCACGTAGCACGTCGATGATCGCATGGAAGACAGCGCTATGCTCGGTACCAGCCAGTTTCTTCTCATATTCAGGAATACGTTCGTCCACCCGTTTCTTGAAGTTGACGAGTGCCTCAGCGACAGCACTGTTCAAGGCTATCATTGCCGATGCGCAGTTAGCCTCGCTGCCGACGGCACGGAACTCAAAGCGGTTGCCTGTGAAGGCGAAAGGTGACGTACGGTTACGGTCGGTGTTGTCGATAAACAGTTCTGGGATCTCCGGGATATCCATCTTCATACCCTGCTTGCCAGCCATGGCGAGGATGTCTTTCACGTCAGCCTTCTCAATGTGGTCGAGCAGTTCCGACACCTGCTTGCCCAAGAATGAGGAGATGATGGCAGGAGGAGCCTCGTTGGCACCTAAGCGGTGAGCATTGGTGGCAGACATGATGCTTGCCTTCAACAGTCCGTTATGGCGGTATACACCCATCAGTGTCTCGACGATGAATGTGGCGAAGCGCAGGTTCTGCTCAGGAGTCTTGCCGGGCGCATGCAGCAGTACCCCGTTATCCGTCGACAGGCTCCAGTTGTTATGCTTACCGCTACCGTTGATGCCATCGAAAGGTTTCTCATGGAGCAGCACACGGAACCCATGCTTACGTGCCACCCGCTTCATCATCGACATCAGCAGCATGTTATGATCGACGGCAAGGTTCGTCTCCTCGAAGATAGGAGCCAGTTCAAACTGGTTAGGAGCCACCTCGTTATGACGGGTCTTACAGGGGATGCCCAGTTCAAGGGCGACAATCTCCAGTTCCTTCATGAAGGCGGCGACACGCTCTGGGATGCTTCCGAAATAATGGTCGTCCATCTGCTGGTTCTTTGCCGAGTCGTGTCCCATCAGGGTGCGTCCCGTCAGCAGCAGGTCAGGACGTGCGGCATAGAGACCTTCGTCCACCAGGAAATACTCCTGTTCCCATCCGAGGTTGCTGGTGACCTTCTTCACCTCCGGGTCGAAATAATGACAGACATCCGTAGCGGCGACATTCACTGCATGAAGAGCACGCAGCAATGGTGCCTTGTAGTCGAGCGCCTCACCGCTGTAGCTGATGAAGACTGTAGGGATACACAGCGTATCGTCGATGATGAACACCGGTGAGGTGGGGTCCCATGCAGAGTAGCCACGTGCCTCGAAAGTCGAACGAATACCGCCACTGGGGAATGACGAGGCATCAGGCTCCTGCTGGACGAGCAGTTTACCCGTGAACTCCTCCACCATACCACCCTTGCCGTCATGCTCAATGAACGAGTCGTGCTTCTCGGCAGTACCCTCCGTCAGGGGCTGGAACCAGTGCGTATAGTGAGTGACACCGTTCTCCGTTGCCCATTGTTTCATACCGGCAGCCACCGCATCGGCAATCTCACGGTCGAGACGTGCGCCATTGTCCATCACATCAATCATTTTCTCATACACAGCCTTGGGGAGATACTTGTACATCTTCTCACGGTTGAAAACCTTCTTTCCAAAATACTCAGAGGGTCTCTCTACTGGATTTTTTACGTCAAGTGGCTTCTTCTTGAAAGCCTCACCGACAACCTGAAATCTTAATGTTTCCATATTCATTTTGTGTTTGTGTTGTGAATAATTTATCTTGTCCATTTCTCTATTCTGTCCAATGCCTCCCCGGTATGCTCATGACTGCCAAAGGCGGTAAAGCGCACATAACCCTCGCCACTGGGACCAAAGCCGACCCCCGGGGTGCATACCACATTAGCACCATACAGCAACTGCTCGAAGAACTGCCACGAGGAAACGGCATCGGGGGTACGCATCCAGATATAGGGGGCATTCTCTCCGCCATAGACCTCAAAGCCGAGCTTTCGGAGGGTGGCAAGCATCTGGTGAGCATTGTGCATGTAATAGTCTATCGTCTGCTGTACCTGCTGGCGACCGTCAGGAGTGTAGATAGCCTCTGCGGCACGCTGCGAGATATAGTTGGTGCCATTGAACTTGGTGCACTGTCTGCGGTTCCATAGCGGGTTCAGCGGGATCCTCTTTCCTTCGAGGGTGGCGGCAGTCAGTTCCTTCGGTACGATAGTATAGCCACAGCGCACTCCCGTGAATCCTGCCGTCTTGGAATACGAGTGAAACTCGATGGCGCACTTCCTTGCGCCCCGTATCTCATAGATGGAGTGGGGGATGTCAGGGTCTGTGATATAAGCCTGGTAGGCAGCGTCATAGAATATCAGTGTGTCGTTTTTCAACGCATAGTTGACCCATCGGCGCAGCTCTTGCTTGGAGATGACCGTACCAGTCGGGTTGTTTGGATAGCAGAGGTAGATGACATCCACATGGTAGTCCTCGGGGATGGTAGGTATAAATCCGTTCTCCGCCGTACAGGGCATATAGACGACATTTGACCACCGTCCGTTCTCAAGGACACCGGCACGTCCGATCATCACGTTCGAGTCGATATAGACCGGGTAGATGGGGTCGGTCACACCAATACTGTTGTCCCAGCGGATCAGCTCCTGGATGTTGCCAGTGTCAGACTTCGCTCCGTCATTGATAAATATCTCGTCGATGTCCAGATGGATGCCACGGGGCAGGAAGTCGTTTTTCAGAATGGCTTCCCGAAGGAACTCATATCCCTGTTCAGGACCATATCCTCGGAATCCCTCCGCCGTTCCCATCTCGTCCACTGCCTTATGCATCGCCTCCACGACAGCAGGGCAGAGAGGTTGGGTGACATCCCCGATACCCAGTGAGATGATGTCAGCCTTGGGATGTGTTACCTTGAAAGCATTCACCTTCTTGGCGATGTCTGCAAACAGGTAGTTGTTGGGGAGTTTTAGAAAATGCTCGTTTACTAAAGCCATAGTTATGTTGTGTTTTGTTATTCTGTTATTATAATCTCTCCGTCGAAGACGAAAGTGGCAGGACCTGTCATGTAAACGTGGTTGTTTGTCTCGCACCACTCGATGTGGAGCGTACCACCGTCCATCACAATGTCACTCTCGTGTCCTGCACGGTGGGTCAGACAGGCGGCGACAGCCGTGGCGCAGGCTCCCGTGCCGCATGCCTGGGTAATACCGCTTCCCCTTTCCCAGACACGGGTGCGGATGCTGCCATCCTCCATGACGTGGGCAAACTCGATATTGCAACGCTGGGGAAAGACAGGGTGATGCTCCATAGCCTTTCCTTTCTCTGTCACACTGTCCACGTCCTCCGTGAAAATGACATAGTGCGGATTACCCATCGATACGAAGACTCCCTCTTTGATTCCAAGTGAAGGTCTGAAGAATCGCTCGTCCTCCAAGACAGGCTGTCCCATGTCCACTGTGACGCTCTGTACCTTCCCGTCAGTGACGAGAAGGTTGAGCGTCTTAACACCCGACAAGGTAAGCAATTGAATCCGGGTCTTTGTCGTCAAACCTCTTTCGTAGAGGTATTTGCCTATGCAGCGTGACGCATTACCGCACATCATCGCCTCGGAACCGTCCGCATTGAAGATACGCATGGAGAAGTCTGCCTCAGCGACAGGACTTTTACCAATGAGTACCAGACCGTCGGAACCGATGCCCTTGTGGCGGTCGCTCCATTGGATGGCAGCCTCCGAAGGATGGGCTATCGGATACTGGGTGGTATCGACATAGATATAGTCGTTACCGGCGCCATGCATCTTGGTGAATCTGATCTTTGTCATTTGTTGAGGTATTGGTCTATTTGTTTTGCTATATTCTTACCACTTGCCATGGCGCGGACTACGAGAGAGGCACCATTGGCAGCGTCACCACATACGAATACGTTCTCAGGATATTGCGGATGCTCTTGACGGAGGAATCCCATGGCAAGGAGCACCAGCTCCGCCTTGATAATCTCAGGCTCTTTCCCTTTCTCCTGTACCTTCACACCAGTGAGTCTCCCATCCTTACCGATGAACTCCAAGGTGTTGATGTTCCAGCGGCGTACACATCCCTCCTCGTGACTACTGGTGGTCTTCAGGGTCCGTGGGAAGTTAGGCCAAGGATTATTGGGGTCGACAGGTCCCTCAACAGGTTTAGGCATGATCTCAATCTGTGTCACACTCTTACAGCCCTGCCGGTGTGCTGTACCGATGCAGTCAGAGCCAGTGTCACCACCACCGATGACGAGCACGTCCTTTCCCTTAGCCGTAATACGTTCCTCCTTTGAAAAGTCCATTCCCGCAAGAACCCTGTTCTGCTGTGCGAGGAGCTCAAGGGCAAAATGTACTCCTTTCAGTTCCCTGCCTGGAACTTTCAGGTCGCGGGCTGTGGGGGTACCTGTGGCAATGACAATGGCATCGAACGGTCCCGTTTGCTGCTGTGCCACAGTAGCATAGTCGACAGCCTCGCCATAGCGGAACTCGATCCCTTCCTCCTCTAACAGATGGAGTCGACGGTCAATGATCGCCTTGTTGAGTTTGAAGTTAGGAATGCCATAGCGTAGCAGTCCGCCAGCAGCCTCGTTCTTCTCATAGACTGTCACTTGGTAACCCATCAGGTTCAGCTCATTGGCTGCGGCAAGTCCGGCGGGACCACTTCCGATGACGGCAACTTTTTTACCATTCCGCATAGGGTGATGCAGGGTGATATAGCCTTCGCGGAAGGCTGCCTCGGTGATGGCACACTCATCCTCCCGGTTCGTGGTCGGCTCGTGCTCGATGAGATTCAGTACACAAGCTTTCTCACAGAGGGCGGGACAGATGCGTCCTGTGAACTCAGGGAACGGGTTTGTGGCGTTCAGCAACTGATAGGCGAGTTCCCAGTCACCCTTATACAGGGCATCATTCCACTCAGGTGGTTTGTTGCCTAAGGGACATGCCCAGTGACAGAAGGGCACGCCACAGTCCATACAACGGCTTGCCTGTAGTTTGCGCTCACGGGTATTGAGCGTCTGTTCCACTTCTCCAAAGTCGTGGATTCTATCGTGAATAGGACGGTATCCTGCTTCCTGACGATGTATCTCTAAAAATGCTTTCGGATTTCCCATAATAATCTCAATTTTTAATACTCCCGCTGCATATCAGCGATTTTCTGTCTCAGTTTGTTCATCTGCTCCTCCTGCAGTACTCGCTTATACTCGATCGGCACGACTTGGATAAAGTCTTCTATATAACGTTGCCAGTCATCTAACATTGTGCGGGCGAGGGTAGAACCAGTATATAAATAATGCTGCCGGATCAGTTCGTGCAACTCCTTACGGCTGACACTGTCCTCCACGAGATTGATCTCCACCATGTCCATATTGCAGAAATAGTCGAAATGGTGATTCTTGTCCCACACATAGGCAACGCCTCCCGACATACCGGCTGCGAAGTTGCGACCAGTCTCACCGAGTACCACGACACGTCCTCCGGTCATATACTCGCAACAATGGTCACCAGCCCCTTCCAGGACGGCGATGGCTCCAGAGTTGCGGACACCGAAGCGTTCGCCCACCTTTCCGTTGATATAGATCTCACCCGATGTGGCGCCATAGAGTCCGGTATTGCCGGCAATGATGTTCTCCTCCGCCGCGAAGTTGGTGCGTGAAGGTGGCAGGATGGCAATACGCCCGCCGCTGAGTCCCTTGGCGAAATAGTCGTTGGTCTCACCCTCCAGCTTGAAGGAAATGCCATGTGTCAGGAAAGCACCGAAAGACTGTCCTGCGGAACCTTTGAACTTGACGTTGATAGTACCTTCTGGCAGTCCTTGTCCTCCGTATTTCTGGGCAATGACTCCCGACAGCATGGTACCGACGGCACGGTTGGTGTTCTTGATGGTATAGTCTAGATTCACCTCTTCCTGATGGTCAATAGCATTCTTTGCGGAGGCAATCATCTGTTCATCAATGACAGTACCCTGCATGCCCAACGGAACAGATGGCTGATGGATGTCACCCGTGAAATGGAGTGTCCCCTTCTCCTTGTTCAGGAGTCGCTCGAAGTCAAGGACAGATGTGCGTGTCTCTATCAGTTCCGTATGACCAACGATGTCATTCAGATGCTTATGGCCCATCTCTGCAAGATACTCCCGTACCTCTTGACCAAGGAAGGTGAAGAAGTTGACGAGGTATTCGTAACGCCCCATGAAATGCTTACGGAGCTCAGGGTTCTGTGTGGCGACACCCATCGGACAGGTGTTGAGGTTGCATTTGCGCATCATCACACAGCCCAGGACAATGAGGGCGGCAGTACCGAAGCCATACTCCTCTGCACCCAGCAGTGCCATGAGTACGATGTCACGTCCCGTCTTGATCTGTCCGTCCACCTGTAGTCTTACCTGTGAGCGCAGTCCGTTCTTGACAAGGGTCTGCTGGGTCTCGCTCAGTCCTATCTCCGGTGAGATACCTGCGAAGCGCATGCTGGAGGCAGGACTGGCACCAGTGCCACCCTCCGCACCGGAGATGATGATGAGGTCGGCTTTCGCCTTTGCCACACCGGCGGCAATGGTTCCCACACCACTCTCTGCCACCAGCTTGACGGAGATGGCTGCCTTCGGGTTGACATTCTTCAGGTCGAAAATCAACTGGGCGAGGTCCTCGATGCTGTAGATATCGTGATGGGGTGGAGGGGATATCAGACTGATGCCCGGGATAGAGTGACGTGTCTTGGCAATCACCTCATTGACCTTAAAGCCGGGCAACTGTCCACCCTCACCGGGCTTGGCACCCTGAGCCACCTTGATCTGTATTTCCTCAGCGTTCACGAGGTATTCAGTGGTCACGCCGAAGCGTCCGCTTGCCACCTGCTTAGTCTTGCTGTTGAGGCTTATACCGTCTACTGTCGAGTGGAAACGCTCGGAGTCCTCTCCGCCCTCCCCCGTATTAGAGCGAGCGCCGAGTTTGTTCATGGCGAGGCAGATTGCCTCGTGTGCCTCTTTGCTTAACGCGCCAAAACTCATGGCACCTGCCACAAAATGCTTGACGATATCCTCGACAGGTTCCACCTCGTCAATGCTGATGGGATTCTTTTTCCATCCGAGGAAGTCACGGATGAAGACGGGTGATTCCTTCATGTCAACCAGACGTGTGTATTCCTTGAATTTCTCATAGTCACCAGTACGGGTGGCAAGTTGCAGGGTCGCTATCGTCTCAGGGTTCCATGCATGTTTGATACCGTCCTTACGCCAGTGGAACTGACCCAGATTGGGCAGGAAGGTGGTCGGGCTATCGTATGCTTTTTGATGGAAGGACACCGCATCGTCGGCGATTTTCTCCAGTCCGATACCTCCTATCGTGCTTACCTCCGTGCCGAAATAGGTTTTCAACAGACTCTCGCTCAGTCCGATACTCTCAAAGATCTTGGCACCACGGTAGCTGCGGATAGTGGAGATACCCATCTTCGCCATGATTTTGAAGAGTCCTTTCTTCACAGCCTTGATATAGTTCGCCTCCGCAGTAGCGTAGTCCTCCTGTATCTTATGGCGTTTCACGAGGTCGTCAAGGATGGCAAATGCCATGTAAGGACAGAGTGCCGAAGCACCATAGCCCAACAGAAGTGCGGCATGCATCGTCTCGCGGATTTCACCACTCTCCACAATCAGGGCGGTCTGTACACGCTTGCCGACACTGATCAGGTAGTGGTGGACGGCAGAGACAGCCAGCAGAGAAGGAATCGCCACATGCTGTTCGTCCACGTCCTTGTCGGACAGGATAATATAGTTGTATCCCTCATCTACGGATTTCTCCGCCTGGTGACAGAGTGTCTCAAGGGCGTCGTGCAGTCCGTCGGCTCCTTTCCTGCCATCGAAGAGGATGGGTAGTTTGATGGTGTTGAATCCCTTATACCGGATATTACAGAGCAAATCCAGCTGGGTATTGTTCAAGATAGGATGTGGCAATCGTACCATCTTACAGTTGGTCTCGTCAGGAGTCAGGATTCCTGAGCCCACCCGTCCGATGTATTCCGTCAGACTCATGACCAGCTCCTCACGGATGGAGTCAATGGCTGGGTTCGTCACTTGGGCGAACTGCTGGCGGAAATAGTTGAAGAACACCTGTGGCTGACTGGAGAGTACTGCCAGTGGGGTGTCGTTACCCATGGAGGCGGTAGGCTCCTGACCGTTGACAGCCATTGGGACGATGGTGTTGGAAACATCCTCCTCCCCGTAACCGAACATGATTTCTTTCTGTAGCAGGTTGCTGACAGCGTTCTCCACATGGCGACCGGACTTCAGCTTCTCCAGCTGGATGCGGTTGGTACTCAGCCATTGACGGTAGGGATGCTCGCTGGCGAGCTGCTGCTTGATCTCACCATCATAGTATATCTTGCCTTCCTGAGTGTCAATCAGCAGGATTTTACCAGGTTGCAGACGTCCCTTCTCCGCTATCTCTGTCGGGTCAAAATCCATCACACCCACCTCACTTGCCACTACGATGGTGTCATTCTTTGTGATGGTGTAACGAGCCGGACGCAGTCCGTTACGGTCCAGCATACCACCTGCAAACCGTCCGTCACTGAAGAGTAGGGCGGCGGGACCGTCCCATGGCTCCATCAGTATGGAATGGTACTCAAAGAAAGCCTTCAGATCCTCAGAAATAGGATTCTTGTCATTAAAGCTCTCTGGTACCAACACACTCATGGCATGAGGCAGTGACAGTCCGGACATGACGAAGAATTCCAATACGTTGTCCAGACTTGCAGAGTCGGACATGCCCGACTGTACGATAGGGGAAATCAACTTGACATCACCTAATGCCTCACTGCTGAGGACACTCTCTCTTGCCTGCATCCATCCTCGGTTTCCACGGATGGTGTTGATCTCACCGTTATGGGCGAGCAAGCGGAAGGGCTGGGCCAGAGACCACGTGGGGAATGTGTTTGTGCTGAAACGTGAGTGCACCAGCGCCAGTCCGCTTGTGAAATAAGGGTTGGTAAGGTCAGGAAAATATTCTCGTACCTGCATGGACGACAACATTCCCTTGTATATCATGTTTGTGTTGCTCAACGAACAGATGTAAAAGTCCTGGTGTGAGACACGGCGCTCGATCTTCTTGCGTATGATATATAAGGTGCGTGCAAAGGTGCTCACCTTGTCGTCACTCACACCGGTGATGAATACCTGTTTGATGGCGGGCTCTGTACTTAATGCAGAGTCACCCAGGCAGTCGGGATTAGTAGGGACGTTGCGCAGATGCATCAGTTGCAGTCCCTCACGCTCTATTTCCTCAATCATAATGCTGAGGATCTCACGCTGCGCTTTCTCCTCTTTGGGAAGGAATACCAGACCAGTGCCGTACTTCCCCTTCTCGGGGACAGGAATGCCCTGAAGAAGGATGAACTCGTGGGGAATCTGCACCATGATACCGGCACCGTCGCCGTCCTTGCCGACTTCTGCACCACGATGGCGCATGTTCTCTAATACGCGCAGTGCCTGGTCAACCAGCTCATGGCTTTTGTTGCCGTGGATATTCACTATCATCCCCACTCCGCAAGCATCATGCTCATATTGGTTTTGATAAAGTCCTCTTTTTTCGTTTTGAAGTTTACGTTCTGTCATATTATCCTCGTTTAGTCTTTCTTTTGTTTCGTTTTCTGGTGCAAAGATAGTGCAAAAAGAAAGAATATCGTTTGATTTTATGACGTTTTTAATGATATTTTTCTTTTTAACTTTCAATTTGCAACAAAATTAAACTATTTGCTTTCAAAAAGAAATTGTAATCACATTCCTGCTTTCAAATTGATAGTTTACGGTGTTTTTTAGGAACAAACTAAAAGAAAACGGGCTGTTTCTTTGTCAAAAAGAATTACTTTTGCAGTAGAAAATGACAAATTGTTACGTACGGACACATTATTTATTATTTAAAAGCATTTGAGGTATGAAAAAGATTGAGGCAATTATTCGCAAGACCAAGTTTGAGGATGTCAAACGGGCATTGTTAAGTTCGGACATCGACTGGTTTGAGTATCATGATGTTCATGGTATTGGTCAGAGCCGTCAGGAGCGTATTTATCGTGGTGTTCAGTATAGTACGGATGTCATAGAGCGTGTGGCACTGACCATCGTCTGCCGTGACGTGATACTGGATCCCACTATTCAGGTAATCTTGAGGGTCGCCCATACGGGTGAGATTGGTGACGGGCGCATCTTCGTCAGTGATATGATAGACACCTGGTCTATCCGTACTGGCGAGCATGGCGATACGGTATTAAGAGATAAGAAATAGGATAACACAACACAAACACAAAATATAACGATTATGAATGAGATTGGATTATCACTCGATACGGTATGGATGCTGTTAGCAGCAATGCTGGTATTCTGGATGCAACCCGGTTTCGCTTTGTGCGAGGCAGGTTTCACCCGTAGTAAGAACACAGCCAACATCCTGATGAAGAACTTTGTCGACTTTATGTTCGGCTCCCTGTTGTTCTTCTTCTTGGGCTTCGGGTTTATGTTTGGTTCCGAAGGAGCCGGGTTCATCGGAGCGCCTAACTGGGGCGACCTCTCCTTCTATAAAGGTGATCTGCCGACAGAGGGCTTCCTGATTTTCGAGACGGTCTTCTGCGCGACCTCAGCCACCATCGTCAGTGGTGCCATGGCTGAGCGCACGAAATTCTCGATGTATGTCATCTACAGTGCTTTTATCTCACTGTTTATTTACCCCATTGAAGGTCACTGGACATGGGGAGGCGGTTGGTTGTGCAACAGTGCCGCCGACAGTTTCATGATGACGACCTTCGGTGATGTGTTCCACGATTTCGCAGGTTCTGCCATCGTGCATAGTGTAGGTGGTGTGCTTGCCTTAGTCGGTGCTCTTGCGTTAGGTCCCCGTATCGGGAAGTATGATGCAGACCGTAAGAGCCGTGCTATCCCTGGTCATTCGCTGACCTTGGCAGCATTGGGTGTTTTCATCCTTTGGATGGGATGGTTCGGCTTCAACCCCGGTTCACAGCTTGCTGCCAGCGGGGAGGTCAACCGCATCGCCATATCGCATGTGTTCCTGACCACTAATCTGGCGGCAGCGGCAGGTGGAACAGCCACCATGTTTATCACATGGCTGAAATATGGTAAGCCATCCTTGTCACTGACCCTCAACGGCGTATTGGCAGGACTGGTGGGTATCACTGCCGGATGTGACCTCGTTAACCCTCTTGGTGCGGTGATCATCGGACTGGTCTGTGGCATTGTATTGGTATTCTCTATTGAGTTCATCGACCATGTCCTGCATATCGACGATCCCGTCGGTGCCTCTTCAGTACATGGTGTCTGTGGTATTCTCGGTACCTTGATGACAGGACTCTTCTCTGTCAGCAATGGCGCCTTCTACGGACATGGCTGGGGCTTCTTCGGAGCTGAGTGCTTCGGAATCCTCATCATTGATCTCTGGGCGGCAGCCTGTGGTATTGCTCTTTTCTATGGAATTAAGTATCTTCGTGGTTTACGTGTCGAGTCTCGTGTCGAGGAAGAGGGACTGGATGTCTATGAGCATGGAGAAAGTTGTTATAACTAATGATATTTTAAGGTATGAGAAAGATTGTTATTTTCGCAATGGGACTGGTGGCAAGTGCCACCACCCTTGCACAGGAACAGTTACGGGTAGGCGAGCAAAGCCCGGAAATCAAAGCAGAGGTGACGATAGCCGCCGATTTCGTGAGCCAGTATATCTGGCGTGGACTGGACTGCGGTAATGTCAGTATCCAGCCGACACTGGGAATCGCTTACAAAGGTTTCAGTCTCTCGGCATGGGGGAATGTGGGTTTTAAGTCGGAGGACACAAAGGAGTTTGACCTCACAGCCTCTTATAGCACAGGCGGTCTGACTATTGGAGTGACTGATTATTGGTTTAATACCCCAGAGAAGCGTTATTTCTATTATAATGCCCACAGCACCAGTCATGTCTTTGAGGGCTTCGTCTCCTATGATTTCGGACTGCTCTCAGCCGCCTGGTATACCAACTTCGCAGGCAATGACGGTCAGAACAAATCAGGGAAAAGAGCCTACTCCAGTTATTTTGAGTTGAATGCCCCGTTTAAGTTGGCGACTCTCGACTGGACTGGAACGTTGGGTGTGGTACCCTATGCCACTACTTACTATGACACTTCAGGATTCGCAGTGACCAATGTGTCACTGAAAGCCTCGAAGGACATCAGGATTACTGATACCTTCTCTGTCCCGATATTCGCACAGGTTATTGGCAACCCTTCGGCACAGAAAGCCTATTTCGTCTTTGGATTCACGCTTAAGCCGTGAGTCCAAAGACTCCCTTTTTACGCAAAACTTCAAAACAATCAATATATGGAAACAAAGTATATCTTCGTAACAGGCGGTGTCGTTTCGTCACTCGGTAAGGGAATCATCTCCGCCAGTATCGGCAAACTACTGCAGGCACGTGGCTATAAGGTCACCATCCAGAAGTTCGACCCCTACATCAATATCGACCCGGGAACCCTGAACCCATACGAGCATGGAGAATGCTACGTGACGGCGGATGGCATGGAGACCGACTTGGACTTAGGACATTATGAGCGGTTCACGGGTATACAAACTACACGCAACAACTCTGTTACTACGGGTCGTATTTACAAAACGGTCATTGACCGGGAACGGCAAGGGGATTATCTGGGTAAGACCATCCAGGTAGTGCCCCATATCACTGATGAGATCAAGCGTCGCATGTTACGGGAAGATGAGAGGGAAGAGGCTCTTGACTTCGTCATCACCGAAGTGGGAGGTACCATCGGTGATATTGAGAGTGCCCCTTTCATGGAGGCTATCCGTCAGCTCCGCTGGCAATTAGGACGCAACGCAGTCTGCGTGCATCTCACTTATGTGCCCTACCTGAAAGCCGCTGATGAGTTAAAGACCAAACCCACTCAGCATTCTGTCAAGGAGTTGCAGGGCATGGGGATCCAGCCTGATATCCTTGTCCTGCGTACCGAGCGTCATCTTGATGACCATCTTCGTATGAAAGTCGCCTCGTTCTGTAATGTCGATTTGGAGTGTGTGGTGCAGAGTGAGGATATGCCCAGCATCTATGAGGTGCCGGTCAGTATGCAGCAGCAGGGGCTGGATGCTGCCATCATGCGGAAGATAGGTATCCCTGTGGGAGAAAGACCGGCTATGAAGTCGTGGCACGACTTCATACGGAAACAGCGTTCCGCTACCCGTGAGGTGCATATCGGACTGGTGGGAAAGTATGACCTGCAGGATGCGTATAAGAGTATCCGGGAGAGTCTGACCCTCGCCGGTATTTATAATGATGTGAAAGTCAAGCTCCATTTTATCAATAGTGAGCAGATCACCAAGGAGAACGTGGCAGACCAGTTACAGGAGGTGGCAGGTGTCATTATCTGTCCGGGATTCGGTCAAAGGGGTATCGAGGGGAAGATTATCGCAGCGGAATATACCCGTACCCATGACATCCCCACCTTTGGCATCTGCTTGGGAATGCAGATGATGGTGATAGAGTTCGCACGGAATATGTTGGGTTATGCGGATGCTGACAGCTGTGAGATGAATCCCCAGACCTCGCATCCCGTCATCGACCTGATGGAGGAGCAGAAGAGTATTACCCAGATGGGAGGTACCATGCGTCTGGGTGCATACGATTGTGAACTGGTGGCAAACAGTAAGGTTGCCGAAGCGTATGGTCAGGAGACGCTTATCAAAGAACGTCATCGCCATCGCTACGAGTTCAACAACGAATATAAGGAGGAATACGAGGCTGCAGGTATGAGATGTGTGGGTATCAACCCCGCTGCTGATTTGGTGGAGATTGTCGAGATCCCCACCTTGCGCTGGTATATCGGTACTCAGTTTCATCCGGAATACTCCTCTACGGTGCTTCACCCACATCCATTGTTTATGTCGTTTATAAAAGAGTGTTGCCATGGAAGAACTGAAGCATGAGTGTGGGGTGGCGATGATCCGCCTGTTGAAGCCCCTGTCCTACTACCAGCGGAAATACGGAACGTGGCGGTATGGACTCAACAAACTCTATCTTCTGATGGAGAAACAGCATAACCGTGGACAGGAAGGGGCTGGAATCGCCTGTGTCAATCTGGATGCTCCGGCCGGTACGGAATATATGTTCCGTGAGCGGGCGGAGGGAAAGGATGCCATCACGGAGATATTCAAACAGACGGATGACTCCTTTGCCGGACAGTTGTATATGGGACATCTGCGTTATTCCACAACCGGGAAGAGCGGACTGACTTTCGTGCATCCTTTCCTACGCCGTAATAACTGGCGGGCAAAGAATCTGTGTCTCTGTGGTAACTTTAATATGACGAACATCGAGGAGGTCTTTGACTATCTGACCAGTCAGGGACAGTCTCCACGCATCTATAGCGACTCCTATATCATGCTGGAGTTGATGGGGCACCGTCTCGACCGGGAGACGGAACGGCTCTATGCCGAGGCGAGGGAGAAACAACTGGAAGGCACTGCCGTCACACGGTATATCGAAAAGCATATCCGGATGGAGAACGTACTTGCCAAGACCCTGTCTCATTTCGATGGCGGTTATGTGATGTGTGGAATGACAGGCAGCGGGGAGATGTTTGCCATGAGAGACCCCTGGGGTATCAGACCAGCTTTCTATTATCAGGACGATGAGGTGGTGGTGATTGCCAGTGAGCGTCCTGTGATACAGACCGTCTTCGACCTGTCCGTAGAGGATATCCATGAGCTACAGCCGGGGCAGTCATTGCTAATCCGTAAGAGTGGGGAGCAATGTCTGGAACAGATACTTCCTCCCCAGAAGTACAGTGCCTGCTCCTTTGAGCGTATCTATTTCAGCAGAGGGTCTGACAGTGACATCTATCAGGAACGTAAACGGTTGGGAGAGCAGTTGGTGCAACGCATCATGCAGACGATTGACGGGGATGTGGCAAATACGGTATTCTCGTATATCCCCAATACTGCCGAGGTGGCTTTTTACGGTATCACTGATGGCTTCCGCCATCTGAACCATGAGGTTCGTATCGAGAAGGTGGTATGGAAAGACATCAAGTTACGCACCTTCATTACGGAAGGTGCGGAGCGTAACGACCTTGCCGCCCATGTTTATGACATCAGCTACGGCTGTCTGGCGCCATACGAGGATAACCTGGTGATTATCGACGACAGCATCGTGAGGGGTACTACCCTGCGGGAGAGTATCTTCAAGATCCTGGACCGCCTGCATCCCAAGAAAATCGTGATGGTGAGCAGCTCACCCCAGATCCGTTATCCTGACTATTATGGTATTGATATGTCGAGACTGGAGGAACTTTGTGTCTTCCGTGCCGCCATCGAACTGATTAAGGACAGGGGGTTGCAGCAGTTGATAGCAGACACCTACCGTGCCTGTAAGACTGATCCTTCAACAGCCAATCATGTCAAGGATATCTACCGTCCCTTCACCATAGAGGAAATCAACCGGAAGATGGTGGAGATGCTTCGACCGGAGGGGATGAAGACTCCCGTGGAACTGGTGTTCCAGTCAATAGATGGACTGCACTGTGCCTGTCCTCATCATCCGGGAGACTGGTATTTTACAGGTGACTATCCCACGGTGGGAGGTGTGCGGATGGTCAACCGTGCCTTTGTGAATTATGTGGAACAAGTATTGAAGTTACAACTATAAAAGAAGTATATTATGTGTGGAATCGTAGCGATATTGAATGTAAAGGAGCAGACGCAGCAGTTGCGTCAGAAGGCATTACGTATGAGTCAGAAAATACGTCACCGCGGACCAGACTGGAGTGGTATCTATTGTGGGGACTCGGCTATCCTTGCCCATGAGCGGTTGAGCATCGTCGATCCAGAGTCAGGAGGACAACCATTGTTCTCTCCTGACAGGAGACAGGTTCTTGCCGTCAATGGGGAGATATACAACCATCAGGACATCAGACGGCAGTTTGCCGGAAAGTATGACTTCCAGACGGGCAGCGACTGTGAGGTGATTCTCGCCCTGTATCGTGAGAAAGGCATTGATTTCCTGGAGGACATCAGTGGCATCTTTGCCTTTGTGCTCTATGACGAGGAGAAGGATGCGTACCTCATTGCCCGTGACCCTATCGGTGTTATTCCCCTTTATATCGGTTATGACGATGACGGGACGGTATATGTCGCCTCCGAGTTAAAGGCTTTGGAAGGGCAATGTCAGCGTTATGAGCCTTTCCTGCCCGGACACTATTATTGGAGTGGGGAAGGACAGATGCACCGTTATTACCACCGTGACTGGATGTCGTATGATGCCGTAAAGAACAACGGGGCAAGCTCTGAGGATATCCGTCAGGCATTGCGGGCAGCCGTCAAGCGGCAGTTGATGTCTGATGTCCCATACGGCGTACTGCTCAGTGGCGGTCTCGACTCCTCTGTCATCTCCGCCGTTGCGGAGCGTTATTCCGAGATGCGTATTGAGGACAACTCCCAGACGAAGGCATACTGGCCCCGTCTGCATTCCTTCGCAGTGGGACTGAAGGGGGCTCCCGACTTGGCAAAGGCAAGACTCGTCGCTGATCATATCGGTACGGTGCATCATGAGATCAACTATACCATACAGGAAGGTCTTGATGCCTTGCGTGATGTTATCTATTTCATCGAGACGTATGATGTCACCACGGTGCGTGCCTCTACACCGATGTACCTCCTTGCCCGTGTCATCAAATCAATGGGTATCAAAATGGTGCTCTCTGGCGAAGGTGCTGACGAGATATTCGGAGGCTACCTCTATTTCCATAAGGCACCTGATGCTAAGGCTTTCCATGAGGAGACAGTCCGCAAACTCTCCAAACTGCATCTGTATGACTGTCTGCGTGCAAACAAGAGTCTGTCGGCATGGGGCGTGGAGGGACGTGTGCCTTTCCTCGATAAGGAGTTCCTGGATGTCGCCATGCGTACCAACCCGCAGGCAAAGATGTGTCCGGGGAAAACGATGGAGAAGCGGATTGTCCGTGAGGCGTTCTCGGATATGTTACCTGAAGAGATCGTCTGGCGACAGAAAGAACAGTTCAGTGACGGGGTAGGGTATTCGTGGATTGACACCCTCAAGAAGATGACCAGTGAGGCAGTGAGTGACGAGCAGATGGCGCATGCCGCAGAGCGGTTTCCCATCAATCCGCCGAAGAACAAGGAGGAGTATTATTACCGCAGTATCTTTGCGGAGCATTTCCCTTCCGACAGTGCCGCCCGTAGTGTCCCCAGTGAGGCAAGCGTGGCATGCTCTACTGCCATCGCTTTGGAATGGGATGAGGCTTTCAAGAATATGAACGACCCCAGCGGACGTGCCGTCAAAGGGGTTCACGAACAGGCTTATTAGCGATGGAATAAAGCCTCCATTCACCATAAATAAAGCCTTTAAACGCATCGTTTAAAGGCTTTATTTGACTTATTTACCGTATATTTCCTTTAGCTTGTCGAGGAGATTCTTGCCTCGCAGGTCCATGGCGACAATCTTGCCGGTGGGGTCGACCAATACATTAGAAGGGATGCTGGAAATACCATAGAGGTCGGCAGCCGCACATTTCCATCCTTTCAGGTCACTCATCTGCGGCCATTTCATACCCATCTGCTGGATAGCGCCCACCCATGCGCTCTTCTTCTGGTCGAAGGAAACACCCACCACGTTGAAACCTTTGCCCTGGTATTGCTCATAAGCGGCAATAACATAAGGCATCTCCCTGCGGCAGGGTCCGCACCAGGATGCCCAGAAGTCGACGAGCACATAGTTGCCTTTGCCCACCCACTGGCTGAGTTTTACTTCCTTGTCGCTCACATCATTCATCGTCAGTTCATGGAACTGGATACCGGGACGACGTTTCTCATAACCCGCCAGCAGTTGTTTGGCGGCATCAAGTTCTGAGTTGCGGTAGTAGGAAGCCTTCGGGTCGAGTGCCTCTTTCAGCTCCTCATAGCTGAATTGGTACATCGCTTCCTTGATATAGTTGACGGGCAGGTCATTCTCCTTATTGTCACGGATGATCTCCTTGACAAATTCGAGTTGTGCGTTACCCAGTGAGTCGAGGCGCTCAGATAATATCCTTGCCTTTTCCTTGCTTTCCGGAAGCTCTCCCTTAGGGTCTTTCTTCTGGATAGCCTTGAACTCATTCATGATTTTCTCAGCCTGTTTGTCGAAGGCATCCATCATGGGCTGGTAGGGGTCAATTGTCGTTTGTGCCTGAGCAGTCATGGTGACAGCAATCAGTGCGGAAATGATCAGTTTCTTCATGTCGTTATCAGTTATTTGCCTGCAAAGATACAAAAAATCTCAAATTTCGATAGCCAATTATCTTTTTTTTCGTACCTTTGCAGCCGATTTCAAAAACAGGGGTACTTGCGAAACCTCAACGGAGGCGGACCCCCTTTAACAAAACAAGAATAATAATGGAAAAAAAAGACAATCAGAAAGTTAGTGTGCTTTTTATGCTTTTCAGTGCACTGTTCTGTGTTTGCCTGATTACGGCAAACGTATTGGAGACAAAGCAAATCTCGTTTGGTATTGCTAATTTCACAGGTGGACTGCTGGTGTTCCCCGTCAGCTACATGATTAATGATGTCGTGTGCGAGGTATGGGGTTACCGTCGTGCCCGACTGCTTATCTGGGTGGGCTTCTCCATGAACTTCTTCTTTGTGACAATGGCTGCATTGGCAGATGTGATACCAGGAGCTCCCTACTGGGATCGCAATGAGGCGTTTCACAGTATCTTCGGACTGGCTCCTCGTATAGCGGCAGCTTCGTTCATTGCCTTCCTTGCCGGTTCATTCATCAATGCCTATGTGATGAGTCGCATGAAACTGTCGTCGGAGGGTAAGCACTTCTCTGCCCGAGCTATCCTGAGTACGGTATTTGGTGAATTGACAGACTCTCTCATCTTCTTTCCTTTGGCTTTCTCTTTTATCCTTCCTTGGGAAGAGATGCCCTCGCTGGTCATCACGCAGGTGGTGCTGAAGACATTATACGAGATTGTGGCATTGCCTTTTACCAAACGGGTGGTGAAATATACCAAAGAGCATGACCATGAGGATGTCTATGACTACGATATTTCATATAATATCTTTAAAATTAAAAAAATATGAATAGGGAACAGGATCACTTACAACAACTTGGTAAGAAGACCGAGTATCGGATGGACTATGCACCAGAGGTTCTGGAGACCTTTGAGAACAAACACCCTGACAACGACTACTGGGTGCAGTTCAACTGTCCGGAGTTCACGACTCTCTGTCCGATTACGGGACAGCCTGACTTTGCGGAAATCAAAATCCTTTATATCCCTGACAAACGAATGGTGGAGTCAAAGAGCCTGAAACTCTATCTCTTCTCCTTCCGTAACCACGGGGATTTCCATGAGGACTGTGTGAACACTATCATGAAGGACTTGGTGAAACTGATGCAACCCAAGTATATTGAGGTCATCGGCTTGTTCACTCCGCGTGGCGGAATCTCCATCTATCCGTATGCCAATTACGGACAGCCGGGGACGAAATACGAAAAAATGGCTGAACAACGTCTGCTCAGCCATCAGATTATTTAAGATTCCGATATCTCGGAATTACTCAAAAGCGAAATCTTGAAGCGTACACAGCGAATTCTCTTTCGTTTCTGATTTGAAAACAAAGAATATCGCATGCTTACCTGCCAGTTCCGAAAGGGCTGGCAGTTCTGTTTTGATCTCGGTGGATGTCTTGGGCATATCCTTCTTCAAGGTGATGGAACCAATCTCCTTTCCACCTTGAGAGATCCATGGACGATCCAGCATGATAGTGATGGTTCCGTCAATACCCTCTGGGATAAGTCGCATCGAGAGCTCTACATCCTTCCTGCCTTGAACAGCATCGAAGTTGAAATACTTGTATCCTACGATAGAACCGTCAGTGTTATTCACCACGAAATTGGTGTTGTTCTTCAGGTCATAGGGCTTCTCAAACTTGTCATCAGTACCATAGCTGACAGCGACATACGAACCGTAGAACGTGTTGTTAGGCCATTCATGAACGGCAACTTTCGGTCCTGTGTACCAGCAGCAGATACCAGCGGAGTGACGCTCGAAGGGGTCCAGACCGTTCAAAGCGAAACCCTCGGAGGTGTATTCACCCTCACTGATCTCCACCTTACCGCCGGCACCTTCCTCCACTTTCACGGTGATGGGAGCCACCATTGCCTGACGGGCAAACTCATTGAGTCCAGACTGACGGTGATAGAACACATACCACTGTCCGTTGATTTCACAGATACTGCCATGGGTGTTACCAGAGACATTGGCGGAGGCGATGACATTGCCCTGCTCGTCCTTCTCACGGGCACGACCATCAATAATAGTACCTCCATAGGTCCAAGGTCCTAACGGCTTGTCGCTATAGGCATAGGCGAGAGTGTAGTTGGTGGTAGGAAGTCCAAATTCACCTTCCTCCGTGAAACGACTGTAAATAAACACATACTTATCCTTGACTTTACGGATGGAGGAAGCCTCGAAGAAACGGAACTTACCGGGCTCCTTAAACCCGGATATCATACCGTCCACCACCTTTGTTCCGGGTTTGACAGTAGCCATAGTGGCTGGGTCAAGCTCCGCAGCCATGGAGTGTCCAAAGCCCCAATAGCCATAGACTTTACCGTCGTCATCCACGAATACACCAGGGTCAAACTGCAACACACCATCAGTGATATTCGGATTCTCCTTGTTCCAGTTGCAAACCTCAAAAGGTCCGTCAGGGCGATCACTCTTGGCAATCAGTCCGTTACGTCCTCCATGCTGGTCATTGGGGTAGAGGTAGTAGGTCTTCTTCCCATTCTTATCGGTTACTAATGTCACATCAGGAGCGAAGAGCACATCGGCAAGACTGTCCTCATTGATGAACTCCCCTTTGGCATTCTTACTGACAGCAAGTATCACACCGTCATAACGCCAGTTGTTGAGGCTGTCGACGGATGCCGACCACACCACCTGTTCCCTTCCGCAGTAGTCTGTAATGCGGCTATCGTGCGAACCATATATATATACACGATATTTTCCTGGTTGGTCTGGATCCTCAAACACATAAGGCTCTCCGTCAGGGATATGTTCCCACAAGGGGAGATAAGGATTACCTACCGTGGTGAGTACTTGTTGTTTCTCCGGGATGGAGGTACTGCCTCCACAGGCTGTCAGCAGTATTCCTGCGACGAGGGTGGCAGTAGACTGATAAATGGTTTTTAGTTTCATAAGTGGGTTTATTTATTGATTGTCTTCATTCTTACGGTAATAGCCCTGTTCGTGATCACTGAATTTCAGCACGAGGGTGTCACGTCTTAGCTGGATGATATCAACGGTGTCTCGCTCCGGAAGTCCTTTCTTCCCGTCTGCAAGACGGACAGAGTCAGTGATAAGGATAAGCCTGCCGTTAAACAGTCGCCATTCCCTGTACCTCCTGACTTTCGGATATTCCACAGGACTCATATTATCTGTCGTTGTGTGTCTCATGCCTCCAAAGCTCTGTGCGGTGTATCCCCTTTTCAGTTGGAAACCATACTCACGGGGAGTCATGAGCGTTTGTTTCACAGAGTCAGGGATACGTTGCAGCATTCTCTTTTGGATACGCTCCGGCATCTTGTCGATATTCCGGAACGTGGGCATCACCTGATAGCACCATTTCCCTCTCAGTCGTTCGATATTCACCACCATCACAGCCTCTTGCTTGTCTTCCGGATTGAGGATGACGGCAAGTTCGTCACCGATATGTGGACGACCATAGATGTGATGGTCATGATGGGCATTGATGATGTCAAACGTGTCAGGGTCTCCCCCTGTGAAGGGAAGCAATACCAGAATGGAGTCAGTACATCCGTCGCAGGCTAATCCATACAACGTAGAGTCTCCTGGCAGGTTCTTTAGCGTGTTAATAGGTTCTATGGGTTCCTCCCTGGGCGGTTGTTTCTGTCCACAGCCTATGATGAATACTAATAATATTAAAAAGGATAGGATTTTCTTCATAACAAATCTAAATTTTCCGCAAAGTTATAAATAATTCTTCATTCTCAGCGGTCAATTATCAATTATTTTGTACCTTTGCAGAAACTTTAACAACAATAGATTCTGTTCATCGATGAAAAAGAAAATCAAGTTCAGTCTCGTTTATCGTGACATGTGGCAGTCAAGTGGTAAGTTCCAGCCCCGTAAGGATCAGTTGGAGCGTATAGCCCCGGTGATTATTGATATGGGATGCTTTGCCCGTGTGGAAACTAATGGAGGTGCCTTTGAGCAAGTCAACCTGTTGGCAGGTGAGAATCCTAATGCAGCAGTACGTGCTTTCTGCAAACCTTTCAATGAGGTGGGTATCCAGACCCATATGCTCGACCGTGGCTTGAATGCCTTGCGTATGTATCCTGTTCCTGACGATGTCCGTCAGTTAATGTATAAGGTGAAGAAGGCACAGGGCGTGGATATTCCCCGTATCTTCTGTGGTCTGAACGACACCCGCAATATCATTCCGAGTATCAGATGGGCAAAAGAGGCTGGTATGATACCACAGGCCACCCTGTGTATCACCACCTCTCCTGTGCATACCGTTGAGTATTATACGAAGATTGCCGATGAGGTGATAGCTGCAGGAGCAGAGGAAATCTGTCTGAAGGATATGGCTGGTATCGGTCAGCCAGCCTTGTTAGGTGCCCTGACGAAGAGTATCAAGACGAAGCATCCTGATGTTATCATCCAGTATCACGGACACTCAGGTCCTGGTCTGTCAATGGCTTCTATCCTGGAGGTCTGCAACAATGGGGCGGACATCATCGATACCGCTATAGAACCTCTGTCATGGGGTAAGGTTCATCCAGACATCATCTCCGTCCAGTCGATGCTGAAGAACGAGGGCTTCGAGGTGGAGGATATCAATATGAATGCCTATATGCAGGCTCGTACCCTGACTCAGGAGTTCATTGATGACTGGCTTGGCTACTTCATCAATCCAGCCAACAAACACATGTCCAGCTTATTATTAGGTTGTGGACTGCCTGGTGGTATGATGGGTTCTATGATGGCTGACCTCGGTGGTATCCATAGTGTCATCAACAAGAGCCGTGCGAAGAAGGGAGAGCCGGAGTTGACGACCGATGATATGCTGGTGAAACTCTTCCAGGAAGTGGAGTATGTATGGCCTCGTGTGGGCTATCCCCCATTGGTGACACCTTTCTCGCAGTATGTGAAGAATATCGCACTCATGAACTTGCTTACCATCGAACAGGGCAAGGGACGCTTCGTGATGATGGATGACTCCATGTGGGGTATGATACTTGGTAAGAGTGGTAAGATTCCCGGTACGATTGACCAAGAGCTCATCGAGCTTGCCAAGAAACAGGGACGTGAGTTCACGGATGTCGATCCGCATACCTTGCTGCCTAATGCGCTCGATGATTTCCGTAAGGAGATGGACGAGAATGGATGGGAGTATGGTCAGGATGACGAAGAACTCTTTGAACTTGCCATGCATCCGGAGCAGTATCGTAACTACAAGAGCGGACAGGCGAAGAAGAACTTCCTCGCTGACCTCCAGAAGGCGAAGGACGAGAAGATGGGCAGTAAGATGTCGGTAGAGGAACTGGCAGCTTTCAAACATGCCAAGGCTGACCCGTTGACAGCACCTGTCGCAGGACAGGTATATTACCAGTTCTCTGGTGAGGGAGCCTGTGAACCATGTCTCGAACCGTTCATCGGACAGCAGTATAAGGAGGGTGACACCTTCTGTTATATCCAGGCACCATGGGGTGAGATCGTTCCTATCCCAGCAGCACTGGGTGGTAAACTGGTAGAGGTGAGTGCCAAACAGGGTGCCAAGGTTCGTCGTGGCGATAACCTCGCCTGGATAGAAAGAGCGGAATAATGGACTATCAGTCTGTCCTTGACAAATACTACCCGGAGAATAATGAGCTCCGGCGACTCCTCTTGAAGCACAGTCGGCAGGTTGCCGACCGTGCTTTACTCATTGTCGACAGACACAAGGAACTGCCTGTTGACCGTCAGTTTGTGGAGGAGGCTGCCATGCTTCATGACATCGGTATCTTCCGTTGTAACGCCCCTTCAATCTTCTGTTACGGAAAGGAGCCCTATATCAAGCATGGTCCGATAGGGGGTGACCTCCTTCGGCAGGAGGGCTTACCCCGTCATGCCCGTGTAGCAGAGCGTCATACTGGCACTGGTCTTCCCGGTTATGAGCCTGAGACATTAGAGGAACAGATTGTCTGTTACGCCGATAAGTTTTATTCCAAGTCCAGTCCCGACCACGTACGAACGGTATTGGAGACAGCACAGTCGCTGGAGAAATTTGGTGCGGAAGGTGTTAAAATATTTTTGCATTGGGCTGAAATGTTTGAATAACACGTTAAAAATGTCAAGGCGGCAAGTAAATTCTTCACTCTTCACTTTTCACTCTTCACTTTTTTTCGTACCTTTGCAGCCGTGAGAAAAAATACGCTCATCATCGTATGTCTCTTCGTCCTCACTTTTGTGATGGCGGAGATACCTCGTTGGCACTTCCCTCAAGATGAGAAGGGCAAGGATAGTGTGCGTGTTGACACCGTGTCCAAAGATACTACCCTCAGCGTGCAGGATGATACCCTGAGCATGGATTCTCTTCAGAAGGCTATCTGGAAGCATAACAAGGCGATAGATGACTCCTTACGTGCCGACAGTCTGAACAGGGAGCGTAAGAATGGTATTGATGCACCAGTGAGTTATCAGGCGGACGACTCGATGACTTATGAGGGTGGTTCCGGTATTGCCCGTCTGTTTGGTAATGCCCAGGTGAAGTATCAGGACATGGATCTGCAGAGTGACCGGATTTATATGCAGATGGACTCCAGTCTGGTTCATGCCACAGGTTCTCGTGACACCACAGGACAGAAGTTTGGAACACCTGTCTTTAAAATGGGGAGTGACACTTATGAGAGTGATACGATGGCATTCAACTTCAAGACAAAGAAGGGTCTCATACAAAATGTATATACTCAGCAGGATGATGCTTTTATGGTGTCAGAGCTCTCTAAACGTAATGAGAAGGGAGAGCTGTTCCTGCAACATGGACGCTATACCACCTGTGACGAGCCCCATCCCGACTTCTATATCGCCCTGTCAAGGGCTAAGGTACGTCCCGGCAAGGACGTGGTATTCGGTCCTGCCTACTTGGTAGTGGCTGACGTACCCCTTCCTTTTGCCATCCCTTATGGCTTCTTCCCCTTCACGAAGAGCTACTCTTCCGGTTTTATCATGCCGACCTATGGTGATGAGACATCCCGTGGATTCTATCTGCGTGATGGCGGATATTATTTCGCGGTAAGTGATAAGTGGGACTTGAAACTGCTTGGTGAGATATATACCAAGGGCTCATGGGGGCTCTCTGCTGCTACAAACTATCGTAAGCGCTATAGGTACAGTGGTTCTTTCTATGCCAGTTACCAGAACTCGGTGTCGGGTGATAAAAACATGCCAGACTATTCTAAGACAACGAGTTTCAAGATTCAGTGGAGCCACCGTCAAGACGCGAAGGCGAATCCGTACTCTACTTTGTCGGCAAGTGTCAACTTTGCCACGACAAGTTATGAGCGCAATAACCTTTCGTCTATGTATAACCCGCAGGCAATGACTCAGTCAACCCGTACCAGTTCTGTCAGTTGGAGTACCACTTTCTCCAGTATCGGTATGTCATTAAGCTCTACGGTGAACCTCAACCAGAATATGCGTGACTCTACCATTGGCTTGACATTGCCAGACCTGAATGTCTCTATCGCCCGCTTCTATCCTTTTAAGCGTAAGCATGCGGCAGGAAAAGAACGGTGGTATGAGAAAATCTCCATGTCATATACGGGACAGTTGAGCAACTCTATCAATACGAAGGAAGACAAGATTCTGCGCTCCAGTCTGACAAAGGACTGGCGCAACGGTATGAAGCACACTATTCCTATCTCAGGTAATTTCACATTGTTTGACTATCTGAATCTGACAGCATCGTTTAACTTTACTGACCGTATGTACACGCAGAAATACAACCGGTCATGGGATGAGGAGGAACAGAAGGAGGTCGTTGACACGGTGACTGGTTTCCATAATGTGTATGACTGGAATATGAATTTGTCGATGTCAACCACTCTTTATGGTATGTATGTGCCCAGTCGTAAGATATTCGGTGATAAGATACAGGCTATCCGCCACGTCTTTACTCCCACTGTCAGTTTTAATTACGCACCAGACTTCAGTACGTCGCGCTATGGCTATTACGACACTTATCAGAAAACGGATGCTGATGGTAATGTGTCAACCGTGACTTACTCTCCATATTCTGGAACATTATACGGTGTACCTGGACAAGGAAAGACGGGTAGTATCTTGATGGATATTAAGAATAATATCGAGATGAAAGTACGCAGCGATGATGACTCGACAGGTTTTAAGAAGATCAGTATCATCGATGAGCTGGGAGCATCCATGTCATATAATCTCGCAGCAAAAGAACGTCCATGGAGTGACTTGTCTACACGCTTACGACTCAAGCTTTCGAAAAGTTATACCCTCAATCTGAATGCGGTGTTTGCTACCTATGCCTATGAGGCGGATTCAGTGGGGGCACGCCCATATATAGGTACCCGTACAGAGTATAGTAAAGGACGTTTTGGACGATTCCAAGGTATGTCGCAAAACCTTTCGTACACCCTCGACAACAAGAAAGTGGCTAATTTCTTCAAATGGCTTAGGGGAGAAAAGGTGAAGAAAGACGACGGGAAGGATGATAAGGATGAGTATGACTCTGGTGCTGAGACGAATGTCGATGATAAGATGGAGGCAGGAAAACATGGTGCCAGGAAAGAGAATGCCGGTAAGGCGGAGACTGACGAGGATGGCTATATGGCATTCAATGTCCCCTGGTCGCTGAGTATCGGCTATGGTGTCACAATGCGTGAGAACACCAGCGGGTCATTCAATTACGACACGATGCGCTATCCGTATAAGTTTACACAGAATCTTAACGTCAGTGGTAATGTCAGAATCTCGGACGGCTGGAATATCTCGTTCTCCTCTGGTTATGACTTTGAGAACCATAAGATTTCCATGACAACGGCATCACTCTCACGTGACCTCCATTGCTTCAACATGTCGTGCTCCGTCGTGTTGGCACCTTACACCTCTTATAACTTCTCCTTCCGATGCAATGCCGCTACGCTTACCGATGCTTTGAAATATGATAAGCGCAGCAGCTATTCAAATGCCGTACAGTGGTATTGATCGTCATGTGTTAAGTAGTGTCTGAAGGGCTTCTTCCTCACCGACTACCCAGATGATGTCTCCTTCCTGGAATTTTCTGTTAGGACGGACGGGTGAGAGGTTCTCCATTCCTTCCTCCAGTCCGACAACCATACAACTGTAGATATCACGGATACCACTCTCTATCAGGGTCTTACCGATAAACTGACTTCCTTCACCGATAATCATCTGACGGAGCTTCATCTCACGCTCTTCCAGATAGAGGTCTTCTCCGAACACTTCTTTCTCTACAGCCTGCTTGAACTTATTCAACTGGTCGTCACTACCGATAATCTCCAACTTGTCGCCAGGGTAGATAACATATTCGCCGTCAGGGATGTTCAGACGGTGGTTGGCACGGAGAATACTCGTGATATGTACCCCATATTTCTGTCCGAGTTTCAGTTGTTTCAGCGAACAGCCCATCCACATCGAGTCCATAGGGACGTCAAAGACGGCTATATGCACGTCACGGTCCAGCAACCTGCCCTCATAGAGGGGACGCTTCTTTCCATGTACCTGGGCTGCTATGTCACGGGAACGGAGGTTGAGGATAAACAACCGCTCCAGTCGGATACTCCTTTGTTTGATAGTACGGGAGATGATAATCAGGCTGACAACAAGCAGACCAATGGTGATCATAACCGCACTGGAGAACCTGCTCAGGTAGTTGCAGATATAGAAAATAAAGGATACGGCAATAATGACTCGTACCACAATGGTAAACAACAGCGGGAGACGGTTGACGTTACTCTCTGCCCATAACGCTTTCCATTCATCACTATGGTTCTTCTTCATCACGATGGCACGGAGGAAGGGGGAGATGAACAGAATGGTCAGAATACCCGTAATGGCATTGGCATACCAGTGGAGCTCCCATCCTGGCAGCATCTTACGGGTGATGGGTAACACGAAGGTGAACATCACGGTGATGACTGCAGTGGTGAGGATGGAGTAAATCATGGTGTTGATGGTCATCTGTGTCAACAACTTCTTCCATTTGCTGTGCTCCTTGGTGGAGGGATGACTCATCGACAGGTGGTTTAATAACTGGATGAGACGGGTGGGGAGTCTTCGCTCCAGACTGTTATAGACGGGGGTGGCAAAACGAATCATATAGGGGGTCAGGAAGGTGGTGATGACAGAGACGGCAACAACCACAGGATAGAGGAAGTCGCTGATCACTCCTAACGATAATCCTAACGAGGCGATGATGAATGAGAACTCACCGATCTGTGCCATGGAGAAACCGCATCGCATGGCTGACTTCAGACTCTCTCCACCTAACATAAAGGCTATAGAACCGAAAATGCTCTGTCCTAATAGGATGGCAAGGACCAGAGTGATGATGGGAATGGCATATTCCACCAGGATATTCGGGTCGACCAGCATACCTACTGACACGAAGAAGATAGCACCAAACAGGTTCTTCACGGGTTCTACCAGTTTCTCAATACGCTCTGCCTCAATGGTCTCGGCAAGGATACTGCCCATGATGAAGGCTCCGAAAGCCGATGAGAAACCGACTTTCGTCGAGAAGACTGCCATCGCACAGCATAGTCCTAAGGATACGATGAGTAATACCTCAGGATTAATCAGTCCACGTACTTTCCGTAAGAACTCCGGGATGGCGAAAATACCGACTACCAACCAGAGGACAAGGAAGAAGCCTATCTTCATAACAGACCCAAGCATCTGACCGCCATCGGGGTTGTTGCCACTGGCAATGGCACTCAGCATCACCATCATCACAATGGCAAGGATGTCCTCCAGTATGAGCACACTCATCACCAAACCGGCAAATTGTTGCTGGCGTAACCCTAAATCGTCGAATGCCTTATAGATAATAGTGGTGGAACTCATGGCGAGCATACCACCAAGGAAGATACAGTCCATCTTGCTCCATCCGAAGAGCTGTCCTACCAGGACACCAATCACGGACATGAAGAAGATAATGGTTACCGTGGAGATAATCGGGGAGGCCCCCATCTTCAGGATCTTCTTGAATGAGAAATCAAGTCCTAACGAGAATAACAGGAACATCACACCGATGTCCGCCCATAGGTGGATATTCTCTCCGTCAACGACAGAGGCGGTATATGGCATGTGGGGACTCACGAGGAAACCTGCCACGATATAGCCTAATACCAACGGCTGTTTCAGCTTCTTGAAAATAAGAGTAACAATACCTGCTGATATCAATATCAACGCAAGGTCATTAATTAAATCAGGTAGCTCTGCCATAATCTCCCTCCTTCACTAACCACTAATCATTATACCCCGCAGTCAACTCGCAGATCTTCACAATCACTGCCATGGCTTTCTCCATCGACTGGATGGATACAAACTCATAGGGACCATGGAAATTGACACCACCTGCGAAGATATTGGGGCAGGGGAGCCCCTTGAAAGAGAGTTGGGCACCGTCCGTACCGCCACGGATGGGCTTTACCTTCGGAGCGACTCCCACCTCCTGCATGGCTTTCAGCACGAGGTCGATGACATGCATCTCAGGGTCGATCTTCTCTTTCATATTATAATACTGGTCTTTCACCTCGGCAACAACAGTCCCTTCTCCGTATTTCGCATTAATCTTCTCGGCACAGAGCTGGATGAAGCGCTTACGGTCTTCAAACGTCTCTCTGTCGTGGTCACGGATGATATAACTGAGTTTTGCCAACTCGGTATTCGACTGGATATTTGTCAGATGGTAGAATCCTTGGTAACCCTCGGTCGTCTCGGGTGTCTCATCCTCTGGCAGCATCTTGGCAAACTCAGCGGCAAGGCTGTTGGCATTCACCATCTTACCCTTGGCATAACCGGGATGCACACTCACTCCCTTGATGATGATTTTCGCTGAGGCAGCGTTGAAATTCTCAAACTCCAACTCACCGACATCACCACCATCCATGGTATATGCCCACTCACAACCGAATTTCTCTACATCGAAATGATGGGCTCCCATACCAATCTCCTCATCGGGGTTGAAGGCGATACGGATCTTTCCGTGCTTGATCTCTGGATGCTCCTGCAGATAGACCATTGCCTGGATGATCTCAGCAATACCTGCCTTGTCATCCGCTCCCAGCAGGGTGTGTCCGTCGGTGACAATCAGGTCCTCTCCGATGTGCTGCAACAGCTCGGGGAACTTCTTCGGACTGCTTATAATACCCTCACTGAGCAGGATGTCAGAACCGTCATAGTGATGCACGATCTGTGGCTTGATGTCAGCTCCGCTACAGTCGGGTGATGTATCATAATGGGAGATAAACCCGATGGTAGGGATGTCGCCTTTGACATTGGCTTTCAGAGTGGCATAGAGATAACCCTTCTCATCGAGTTCCACATCATCAAGTCCCTCGCGTTCGAGCTCTTTCTTCAGGTATTCCGCAAAAATAAGTTGTTTACTGGTACTCGGTACACTGTCGTTCTCCTCTGCTGACTGTGTATCAAACTTCGTGTAATTTAGGAATCGTTCAGTAATATCCATTTCGTCTTTAATTATTTACTAGCATCTAATTAAATGCAAAGATACGAATAAGCGAGCAAAATGCAAAAGAAAATCACGTTTTTCTTTTACAATTACAAGCGAAAGTACGAAAAGTTGAGGGCATGACAAAATAATCAGGTTTATTTTCTGTTTTTTATAACTATTTCGGACATTTTTTTTTCAACAAATGATGCATTGTTTGCAAAATATTAACTATATTTGCAACGTCTCTCGTATGAGACACAAGACATATTGCTCAAATTCTCCTGACGAATTCGCACCTCAAATAGAGAAAAAGAGCAATCTATATCTGTATTGGAGTATGCTCCAAAAAGCGCAGACTTCTCCATAACAGATATAAGGCCGAGCGAAGCCTGTCAGGAGATATGGCGGGTCTGCGCTCTTTTAACCCAAAAGCTTGAACAGACTTCGTCTCCGTTGCAATGACGAAACGTTTCGAAAGTAATCACAAAAAATATTATACTAAAAACCAAAGAACTATGAAGAAGTTAATCTATTTAAGTTTGTTGTCATTACCGTTATTCATGACAGCATGCGGAAACAAAACGCAGGGAACAACTGAGGCAGATTCCGCTATTGTAGATTCTGACAGCGTGGTTGCTGTGGGAGAAGAAACCAAGAATCCAGACGCCGTAAAGGGAGAACTTGGACTCTTCGAACTGCAAGGTCCTGTAAAGTCATGCACGTTGAAAAACAAATGGGGTAAAACCACCCGTACTTTTGACGAGCAAGGCATGTGGCTCACACATGACGGCAAACCTTTGGCGAAAGTCTATCCCAATGGTATAGAACGTGACGAGCAGGGCCGTATTCTAAAGGGCAAGATGGATGCCAACGGAAATGGTGACGATTACGAGTATAATGCCGACGGCAAACGTAAACGCTACTTCTTCCATTACGACGGGGAAACTACCGAGGAACTGAATAGCTACGACGCTGAAGGCAAACTTGTGAGTGTAAAGAAAACTATTGTCAGCTTCGATACAGACGGTGAGCCTATTACTGAGACCTACGAGATCCTCTCAACCGACGAACACGGCAACTGGACGAAGCGCAAGGTGTTAGAGGGCAAGGTTGTTGAAGACACGCAGACAAGAACAATTGAGTATTACAAATAAACGTGGATAAGATATGAATTATTTCAGATATATTATGGCAGCAGTACTTGCCATGCTAATCGCATCACTGTCAAGTGCGCAGGTACGCAGAAAGACTACGACAACAGCAAGGAAATCAAGCCCTTCAACAAGAGTAAAAAAAACTGTAACCAAAAAAGATGTTGTAAAGACGATAGCATGCTATGAGACAAAAGCAAAGTCAATAGCCATGGGCAATAAATACATATATTATTTGGAACCGGGTGAGAATAATGCTGTTATTGGCATCAATCGTGAGACAGGTGAGAAGGAAACCATCATTCCTGGTATTGCGGGAATTTATGAGGGTGCTCGCCCCCGCATCTACAAAGTCTTTGCAAGCGGTAATCGGCTGTTTTTCTATATCTATACGAAAGATGACTTCGATAAGGTCTATTTATATGACGGAAAGTCTGTAGAAACTTCATCAAGACTTGATTCCTGGGGAAAAATTGTTGAAACAACGGACAAGCGAGCCGTTATTGTCAGTACAGAGTACCAGTATGAACTGTGGGATACTGAGAATATGAGACGAATCGCCAATTATGGAGGTAAAAAATGGGAGAAAGCCAAACATATGCCAGAGTGGTATGATAATCCGTACTTTATCATTGCACCTGACGATGCTATATGGCGTGATGGAAGCGATATGTATGGATATGGGTTATTCAGATTTGACAAAGATGGCAAATATCGTGCATTTGGTCTTAGTAAAGAAGAGTATGTTGTAAAAAATAACCTTAATAGCAGTCTTGGACATATGAAGGCTAGTGGTGATTTCTTGTATATTTGTAAAAATCGCAGGGTGTATCGTATGAATATGGTTACACAAAGTCCATGGGAGGAATACGCCAAGATACCCGTAAATGAAAACAAGACCTTTCACCGTATATATCCTGACTCTAAGGGTAATTTCATGACACGAGGTGAGAGTTCTGCAAACTATAACATAGAATACTATAAAGCCAACGCATTAGATGCTCCCATTGCATTAGGTGAAAGTAACTTTAAATCTGGATTGGACGTTTGGGACCGTACTGCCATTTGGTGGAGTCTTTGTCGGCAGATTATGGTTGACAGCTACGACAACTTCTTGTTTTTCAACGATTCCGGAGTTCTTTACATCTATAATCCCAATGGTGTTGTAGGCTATACTAAAGCAATAGGACAAGTAATTAAATAAATCACGTATCAAATGAAAAAGGTATTATTATTCAGTATGGCCGTTCTTGCAACAATGGTAGCATGGTGAAGGCTGTGTGCCAATCTTTATCAAGTTCCGTGGAGTTGATGGAAACAAAGGTAGTAAGTATGATAAAGAGTTTACCTTGGGTAATAAATATCACCTTGTAGCCAGTTTCCAGATTACAGCCGCCGATGCTAAACGATGGGGGCGTGTGGCTAAAATCTGTGTTACAGGTATCGGCAGTCCAGACTTCAATGGTCCAGTGGAAGAGATGAACAAAGAGCGTAATGAGTATTATCAGAAATACGGTAGATAGATATCTTTGAAAAAGAAGGCTCAGATGAAAATTTGATTCTCTCATTTATCGTCAAATACGATAATGTTATTTGGTAATACGACTGGCGGAATGAAAAATCTGCCAGTCGTATTGTTTAATAAGATGCTCGTATTGTTGAATAAGAGTATCGGAATGACCCAATTAAGGGCTTCAGTCGGTATGAAAAGGGGCTTCAGTCGGTAACAAACTACCCTTCAGTCGGTAACTGATTCTTATGAATTTCGCAAAAACATATAACATGCTTTAAAGCCTCTGGTTATCGGGGTTTGCGGTCTGTCATGTTATATGGTTATATGTTTTTGCGAAATTCTTTTTTTAAAATTCAACACAGAGACACTGCATACGGGTTGCAAAGCCCTAAGCTCCAAGGGTCGAAGGTACGGGCTTCAAGCCCCTTGGGGATAATCCCTAAGCCCTTTGGGGATAGTTCCTTTACCCCCTAAAAGATGCCTTGCATGACCCGTAGAAGGCATCGGAGTACCCCCATATCAGATATTGGAACGAGGGATGCAAGGCATCGCAAATTAAAAAGGAGCCTTAAATATTTGAAAACGAGTTTCATATTTAATTCTCCTTTTAACTTCGTGATCCCGTTGGGATTCAAACCCAAGACCTTCAGAACCGGAAACAAACGCTGAAATCTCCCAAAACGCCTTTATTTATCGGCCTTTCAAGGATTTGCCCTTTTCACTTTGCGGCTATTTTGCGGCTATCATAGACGGGAACTTGGTTCATTTGCTTATTTCTCTTTAAATTGTTACTTGTCTTCAATGACCTCAAAAGCCTTGGGGAGATTGCTGTATGATTCTCCCTCCGTTCCAAATGCCTGGGCACGTTGGATGGCTGTTTCAAGGCGGTGGTCTGCCAATAGGTCTGCCACCCATTTTTCTTTCGAGAGGAACTTCTCTTGCTTGGAGAAGTCGGGGATGTACTTATGAAGCACGTCAATCACATCGTCGGATGTTGCAAAATACCTGTTGGTGTTCAGATAGTGCAGCAGGAACCAGAACTCGATGGATGGCATACTGTCGCAGATGATAACGTCTTTACGGTCTTTATACTTCTGGCATAGCGCCTCGAACTTAGCACGCTCCGTAGGATTGTTGCGTGTGATGTCAGTATCGAAGACGCATACAGCAATACCTCGGTCTGCCAGAACTCTATCTACTTGCTTCTGAATCTCGTCTAACGACTGTTCTGTGAAGTTGCGAGGCTTGCAGGTATAGCGGTAGCCTTTGAGCCTACGAAGATTGGTGAAGTAGAAGCGTTCTGTCGCTCCCTCGCCTATAATCGTAATCTCAGGCTGTCTGAGTGATCTTTGTTGGGTCTTTCTTGCCATTTACAGTCCTCCTTACATGATGATGTTAGGCAATGCTCCAAACTGGCCGTTCATGTAGGCACGGTGGATGGATGACAGTTTGTTAAGCCCTCGGAACTCGACCAGCGAGAACAGGTTGCTGTTGCCGTCCTTTCCCTTTTCCGTGAACCAGACGGAATCCTTGCCGAAGATATCATCAATATCTCGCAGGATGGGGTCGTAGTGAGTAGTGACAATCAGTTGCGCCTGGTTATCCTTCTTGTTGACGAAGCGGGTAAGCATATACTCCATCAGGTTCGGATGGATAGAAGCCTCCAACTCATCGACGCACAACAGCCCTTGGCATTTCAGTTGCGAGTAGATGATAGATTCCAGTTCCACCATACGAGTCGTACCGGCACTTTGGCTGTTCTCGGGCAGCACATAATCCTCTTCGCCTCGCTCCGTCTCCACCTTGTGTCCAAAGAGCGCAGCCATCTTCTTGATCTTGATGTCGGAGATGTTGAAGTCTGCCTCCTTTACAAAGTGCATGAGATATTCCTTGAACGTAGAATCCTCCGACAGCATGTTCTTTGTCGTATCAGAGATGGCAGTATCGGAACCATTGATGAGTGGCATCATGCGACTGTCAATCCAACGGCGCATATCGTCGAGGTAGCTCACAGCCACATTCACTTTCTTCAGCACTGCCAGGATAGACATGTTACGCAGACAGTTGACAGAGAGCGCATCAATCTCAGCCTGTGAGAGTTTGACTGCAGCAGGGTTGAAAGTCAGCTTCGATATGCCGTTGACATCCTCACGGGTAAAGACCTTGGTGGGACGGTTGCTAAGATAGACATACAACACCTCGCTACACACCTTCTCAGGATTGATCACCAACTGGTACCAATAGCGTATGCCGTTGACGTAGAGTTTCACGTCAAATTCCGTGTCGTATTTCAATGCGTCAGGCTGCATCAAGAATGGCTGCACATCAGTACCCTCATCGTTCTTCATAGGAATCTTATTCCAGAACACTCGTAAGAAGTCGATGGCTTCAAGCAGGTTCGACTTGCCGCTGGCGTTGGCACCCAACACCACAGCGAAGCGAAGCAGCTGAACACCGTCGGGCATGGTCACGACACTGTTGTATTTGTCATTCCCTGATGTCTCGAAACTCAGTACCACCTCGTCACGAAACGACTTGAAGTTTTTAATCTTTAGTTCTTGTAGCATATCTAAGAGCGAAATTACGTCGCAAAGATACGAATAATTTTCGTTCGTTGACATCAAATCTGTCATAAAATCAAATTTTATTTTCAAAATTAGCACGATTTAACCAAATTGAGCGATTAAAATCTAGTATTCGGCAGTTTTATAGTGCCACAATTCCCAATATCGTCATCTCGTTTGAGTTCTAAGGGTGGTGAGCTTGCTCTTTTTCCACACCCCTTTTCCCTCCCAAAATTGGACTTTTGGGGAATTAGGCTTCCCCTTAAGAAAAATTCCACACCTTAGGCAAGCCTCATATAGCTCGTTTTTGGACTGCTTGATTTTTCCATATTTTGGGGTTCCAACACTCAAAACCTGTCAGGAATATCGTGGTCAGGGACAAGATGTAGGACACGAATTGTGATGCCAGAAACGTCTCCTTTGACGCTGATAACGTCCATGTATTGAAGGGATTTTAGGAAAGACATGACGGTTTTTCTGTCCCATTTCCATTTGTTAGAGAGACCAAGAATCGTGTAATGTCTGGGCGCATTTGAGCCGTTTTTATACTGGTTGATTAACTCAATTTGGTTCTCCAAGAGATACATAAAAGCATCGTATCTGGATGTCTTGTTAGGCAATGACTTGGAAATAAACCGCAGCAAATCAGCATGCAGTTTTGTGAAAATAGTGTTTGTCTTTTTCATTTTTCTTGTTCATTTGAATCGTTTAAACTAATCCCTTTTTAATTGCATGATCAATCGCTTCATTTCGTTTTTTCAAGTATAAAGGGATGCTTCCCATAAAGATTTGAGTGTCGAATCTGCTATAGAAACGCTCGTATCTTCCTAACTTGAAGCCGAAGAAAAACATCATCAGTTCGTCAATCTTCAGCCAGTGATAAAACACTGAAATCCCCATCGCAACCGTTTGAAACTGCTCTTTGGTGGCATCTTCTTTCAGCCCACAACTCAGCGTAGCGTCCGCTATTTGTGGTATCAGCCAGATGTTGGAACATTCGTTGTTCTGATAGGCAATATTAACCTCTGAGAGAGTCGGCGAATTGCCAAAAAGATACTTGTATGGATGCTTCACAATCTCAAATTGCCTTGATGGATTGTTATACTCCAAGAAACTTTTAAATGTCGGAAACTTGTCTAACAATATCTCAATTCTTGGTGTCAGAGAGGTACGTTCCTCCTGCTTTACACAATTCTTGGATAAGCTCTTTGGCTGTGTTGTGTACGGATTCTCGGCGACTATTGTTTGGGGAAATATCTGATCTACGGTTGGCATATATCTTACTCTTATTGTTATCCTTATTCTTATTATTTATGCATGCGTTCGCATCCGTTTGCATGCATTCGTATGCATCCGAATCTTTCTCCTTTGCCCATCGCATCTTGGCACTTTCGCTATTTTTCTTGCATTTCTCTTCATAGCTTTTCCTGTCTCGATCTATCTGCTTTTTAAAGGAGATGAACAAGGCCTGCATGGAATTATCTTTAAATTTAGGCTCTTTCCCAGTGTTGGCATAGTCCAACATCGCTATGATAAACGCTCCAATTTGTTCGTAGGAAAGACACTTGATTGTTTCTATCCAATCCAGGTGGATGAGGATAGCTGGTACTGCTTTCTTTTTCATATTGTTCGTGATTTTTGTGAATATCCTCTTTGCTTTTCTATACTCTTATTGCCACAATGTTTCATCCAGTCGTCAATTTCTGACTGGAGAAAAACCAGTGCTTTGCTAATCTTGTGGTGTGGTATCTGCTTGTCAGATACCCAACCATAGACCGTTTGTTTGACAGGGTGGGATGGGATATAGTTACATAGTTCGTCAACATCCATCCAATGCGGTGAACAACACTCTTCTTGCCTGTTCAGCAAACTCTGTGCGGTCTTTTCCAGCCCCTCCACTTTCTCAATGAGGTAGGACAATGCACCCGGCATTTCCTCCAATGTTTTAATTGCTTTGTACATAATTGTTATCCTAAAAATCGGGTGCAAAAGAACAACAAAAAAATAACTTTTCAAGGAAATATTAGAAAAAGTTGAAATTTTAACATTTCGGGGACTAACTAAAAGGCTATAAAAATAGAGGTAAAGTCGTTAAAAATAGCAAAATACGGCCTAAAATAGCAGATTGTTTGGGCAAAATAGAAAACAATTGAAAATAAATCACTACCTTTGTGGAATAAAACTATAAGTATGGAAGATATAAACCGACTGAAAGTCGTATTGGTAGAGAAAAAGCGTACTGCGCGATGGCTCTCAATGCAGATGGGTGTTAATCCATCTACAGTAAGCAAGTGGTGTACTAACTCTTCTCAGCCCGATGTTGCAAGTCTGCTTAAGATAGCCGACTTGCTGGAGGTTGATATAAAGGAGCTGTTGGTTAGAGAATACGAACAGTTCCTATTGTCAAAGATAAAGAATTGAAGATAAGGACTTTGGATATACAAATGTTTTTTAATAAAAAGCAACATGAGCAACAAAGAACTTGGCTACGTTTACATACTGACTAATCCCAGTTTTCGCGAGGATTGGGTTAAGATTGGTAAAAGTTCACGTCCTGTGGATGTGAGAAGCAAGGAACTGGACAATACTGCCGTTCCCTTGCCCTTCGAGATTTTCGCCACAATGAAGACCACGAAATATAACGAGGTTGAGAAGTTGGTGCATAAGACCATTGACCGCCTTACCGACTTGCGCATCCGCCAAAACCGCGAGTTCTTCAATGTGGCTCCACAAATAGCTCTCGACATCTTCCGCGATATAGCAATGACAATAGACGATGCAGAAGTGACACTCTATGAAGATAACAAGCCCATCGTAGAAAGCGAACACAAGGAGCCACAAAAGCGAGAGGTGAAACGCCCCCGTTTCAAGTTCTCCATGTGTGGTATCAAGATTGGCGAACAAGTCACTTTCGAGCCAACAGGCCTTGTCGTGAAAGTAGCCTCTGATGATAGCATCGAATACGAAGGGCGCATCTATAAACTCTCTCCCTTCGTTGGCACCTTTATGCCAGAAGACCATCGTAACGCCTCTGGTGCTTATCAAGGTGCCAAGTATTTCTCGTATAATGGGAAAGTCTTGGATGAGATTAGGAAAGAGAAAGAAACTATATAAGAATAGAAATATGGATTATATTGGCGAGAAAGAACTGAATAACAAACTGGATGACTTTAAAAACCATCTAAAACATGCAGACAGAATGATTTTGTCTGCTAAGTTTGGCGATGGTAAATCATTCTTTCTTCAGAAGATAAGAGAAGATAAAGAAAGATTTGCAGAATATGAATTTATCACGATATATCCAGTAAATTATGTTGTTGCACAGAACGATGACATTTTCGAATATATAAAAAGAGATATTCTGATTCAGTTAATGAAATTGAATTTAATTGAGAAAATTGATTTAGAAAAACTACTGACTTCTGTTTTTTCTTTTGACAATTTCAAAGAGGTGTTGTTTTTCCTGATTTCAAGTATTCCTCAATACGGTCCTATCATTAAGAAATTATTAGATAAAGCAATAAGTATATCGGAGAAATACAACGACGAGAAGAATACATACGAAAAATATTTTGATTCGTTCAAAATTCAAAGAGGTGGGCTCTATGAAGATGATGCATATACCCAAATGATTAAGGAAGCTATAAACTTATTGAAAGTGGGCTATATTAATGAAAAGGGAGAAATGACTCAAAAGAAGCCAGTTTTAATCATCGAAGATTTAGACCGTCTTGACCCAGCACATCTTTTTAGAATATTAAATGTTATCAGTGCCCATATTGATGATGTAATTAAACCAGACAAGATAGGGAATAAGTTTGGCTTTAGCAATATTGTCATAGTTATGGATTATGATACGACTAAACATATATTTGAACATTTTTATGGAAAGAATGCATCTTATGAAGGGTATATGAGCAAATTTTTAACAGAAGAACCTTTTCGCTACAGCCTTGCAGAATTAGGCTTATCAAATTTAAAAGAAAAAATAATTGAGGAAGTGGGGATTAATAAAGATTTTTTTAATGCATTTAGGATATTAAATATGAAGTTCTCAGCTTTATCCATGAGAGATATTGTGAGATTATATGATTTAGACTTGTCGACAAGAATATACAGACCAATATTAAAGTGCCCTCATGAAATTGAGTTATCAATGGAACTACCAATTTTCAAACTGCTAATATATATGACAGAGTTGGGAATGTCGTATGCAGATATAGACGAAGATTTATCACTCAAAACAAACTACAACTCAATAGATTTCTTAAAATTAATATATCCACTATGCTGTATAAACAAACAATCTCCTGCAAAAATATTTGATGTAGGTAGTAAAAGAATTGAAGTTGTATTTGAAAAAAAAGATAATGTGATAACCAAAATTGATGTGGAAGAATGTTTTCGTGTTTTGGATAGAGTACCACAAATAAGTTCGTTAAATACCCATTATGCAATATACTGCAAAATAGTATCTAGATATATTGACATTGCAGGTTTTAATCTTAATAAAGGTTTTACAATACCTGGATACATAACAAATTATTAGTTTATTTGAATCATTAAGGATAGGATATGCCTACACTGAATTGGATAGGAAAAGACAAGGTGGTGAATCACCATTTAGATGTGCCGTTTTATACGTTGGAACACAAGTATGGGTTTCGGGCGGAGGATGAAACGGATACATCTGAGACGCATAGCGGCAACATGATTATTCATGGGGATAATCTTGTTGCACTGAAAGCGTTGTTGCCTGAATATGAGGGACGAGTGAACTGCATCTATATTGATCCGCCTTACAATACTGGTGAAGAGAAGTGGGTATATAATGACAATGTGAACGATCCGCATATCAAGAAATGGTTGGGTGAAGTGGTTGGAAAAGAGGGGGAAGACCTAAGCCGACATGATAAGTGGCTTTGTATGATGTATCCACGTTTGGCTTTACTCCAAAGGTTACTTCATCCACAGGGTGCCATATTCATTTCGATTGACGACAACGAATATACCAACCTGAAAGCAATTTGTGATGAGATATTCGGGAAAAATTGCTTCGTGGCCAATATTTCGTGGCAACGAGCATACTCTACACGAAATGATAAAGACGGTATTCCTGTTGAAGCTGAACATATGCTTGTTTATGGAAAGGAACCGAAATGGCAACCGAAAAAGTTGGAGCGAACAGAAGAAATGAATTCCAAATATGGAAATCCCGATAATGACATAAACTTATGGAGAAGTGATAATTCCTATGCTACAGGCGGAGCAGACCATCAAGGAATGGTGTATGCTGTTCAACATCCATTTACAGGAGAATTATTATATCCTGTTGTGAATAATCATTGGCGTTATGGGCAAAAAGATATGCTAAACATCATGAATGGCTGGTGTGAATATGAATTACGAGATTTACATGATGAAGGACGCAGAGCAGAAGTTTGTGGTATTAGTTTGGAAAATGTTCGAAAGGGCGTGTTGGGCATTGTATTAAAAGAAGATTTAGAAACATCGCGTAATAAAGCTCAACAGGTGTACGAAAAGGGACCTTGGCCCAAATACTACTTTACCAAAGGAGGGTATGGTGGTATTGCTCGAAAGACATATCTAAATCAAGTTGAAGGTCGCTTAATCTCTAATCTTTGGAAGCAAGCAGAAGTCGGTCACACAGACGAAGCCAAGAAAGAACTGAAAGAAATTTTCGGTGGCAAAAGTCCCTTTGATACTCCAAAGCCAACTCGATTGATTGAGCGAATATTGGACATTGCTACAGATGAGAATAGCATTATTCTTGATAGTTTTGCTGGTAGTGGAACTACTGCCCATGCTATTCTGCTTGCTAACTTGAAGAAGCATAGCCACAAGAAGTTCATTTTAGTGGAGTTGATGGATTATGCTGACACAACTACAGCCTACCGAGTGAAGAAGGCTATTACTGGCTACCAAGCAACGATGAAGCATGAAGAGGAAATCTACAACAAGAAACTGACCATCAAGAATCTGTCGAAGGTTGATACATTTCTTAAAGAAGCAGAAGTTGTGATAGAACGTGAAAAAGGCAGCTATGCAGAAATTAGTAAGCCAAAGTTGGTGGACAACTGCATCAAGGTGATAGCTACAAGAGTTTCAGATGGTTTCGTAGAAGGTTTGCCAGGAAGTTTCGATTATTTCGAATTAGGTTTGCCACTTTTTAAGGAAGACGGGAATCTAAATGAAGAAGTGGACGAAGAGAATATCCGCCACTACATTTATTACACAGAAACCAAACAGCCTTTAACAAGAAAGCGTGAAAATAATTCGTATTTGCTCAACACGTTTAATGGAACTGGCTACTATTTCTATTACGAAAAAGACAGATTGACCAATCTGAGTTTAGAAGATCTGAGCATCGTTACAGAAAAAGCAGAGCAATACATCATCTATGCAGACACCTGCACTATAGACGAGCAGACACGGGCTAAGTTGAATATCATCTTTAAAAAGATTCCAAGAGACATAAGGAGATTCTAAAATATGGAACTGAAGGACTATCAAAAAGAAGTATTAGACGAATTAAATGCTTATTTCAGTTATCTGGAAAAATATCAAGACCTGAGAAAAGCATATCAGGAGTTTTGGGAAGATCGGGGCATTTCAATGTCATCAATGGAGAATAAAATAATTCGTCCTTATGATAATAGTATCAAGAATGTACCTAATGTAACCATTAAAGTTCCAACAGCAGGGGGTAAGACATTCATTGCCTGCAATGCACTAAGGACTATCTTTGATAATATGCCAGAGGAGTTAACCAAAGTAGTGACTTGGTTCGTCCCTTCAGATACTATATTAAAACAGACTTACCTGAACTTGTCTAATCCCGACCATCCTTATCGGCAGAAGATTGATAGTCTCTTCAATAGCCGTGTAAATGTTATCAGCAAAGAGTCGGCTTTGATGGGTAAAGGAATGTCAATGAATGATTTACGCGAGAATTTAACCATCCTTGTACTCAGCGTTGACTCGTTTGCAACAAATACAGGCAATGATCGTAAATCTTATCGTGAGAATGAGAATCTATCAGAGATCATTAAGCAGTACTATCAATCTATCAGCAAGGTAAAAGGCGCAGATGAATATTCGTTGATGAACTTAATCTACCATTTGCGCCCTGTTGCCATCATTGATGAAAGCCACAACTTTGAGAGTAACTTGCGTATGGATATGCTGAACAGTTTGCATCCCAGGTTTATTCTTGATTTGACTGCTACGCCAAGAGACAAGAGTAATGTGATTAGCTTTGTGAACGCCGCAAGGTTGAAAAAGGCTAATATGGTAAAATTGCCTGTTATCGTCTATAATCTAAATTCTGCAACAGAAGTGCTATTCTCTGCTGTTAAGTTGCAGGAGAATTTAGAGAAGAAAGCCGTTGAGGAGGAAAAGAATGGGGGAAAGTATATTCGTCCCATTGTTTTGCTACAGGCGCAGCCAAAATCGAAAGACGATAGCATCACATTTGAGCAAATCAAAAAGAAACTTCTGAGTTGGAATATTCCAGAGAATCAAATCAAGATAAAGACGGCTAATGTTGATGAAATAAAGAATATAAATTTGATGGACAGAGACTGCTCTGTTCGTTTCATCATTACAGTCAATGCCTTGAAAGAAGGTTGGGATTGTCCTTTCGCATACATATTGGCATCGTTGGCTAATAAGACTTCACGGATAGACGTAGAACAGATACTTGGTCGTATTTTACGCCAACCTTACACCAAACAGCATCAAACAAGACTACTGAATCTCTCTTACGTATTAACATCATCTTCCTATTTCTTGGAAACTGTAGATAACATCGTTGACGGATTGAATAAAGCCGGATTTGGGAAACGAGATTACAGGGTTGCTTCTGAGAAGCAAATGGCAGCAGCTATTGCACGGCCAAAAGAACCTTCGTTGTTTGATGAGCAAGCAGATGACTTGATATTAGAAAATGAAACTGTTTCGTTCGATGATTCAGTCAATCAATCAACTATTTCTGATGCGGTAAAGGATATTGAGGAGAATGCTGAGGTTGAAGGTGAGAAGTACGAAGCTGCCATTAACGAAAACAATGATACATCAAACATACCCGATATGAATACATCAGCGATAAGTGAATGTTTCGCATCTGCGAAAGAGTTAGTTCTTCCTCAATTCGTGATGCCCGTAAAATACGATAATACTTTCTTCCAAGAAGACAAAGAGGTTCTTGCTACGAAAGAAGCATTAAGCGAAGGTTTTGAATTGGACAAACAAAGCAGGGATATAAGTTTTGTGTGGACAGACATAAAGGGAGTGCAGATTGATGTTGATGGTAGCGATTCGACACCTAAACATAAGGAATTGAGTGCTGATGAAATCAACTATTTCAATCAGCAGATTTCAAGTCTTGCACCAGAACATCAGAAAACTCAGATTGCAAAATATATTGCTAAACTGATAAGGTATGATTATATAGCAGATAATCAGATTACTGACTACCTGTTGTCGATCTTCAAAAACTATTCAGACATTCAGATTTCTGACATTATTTCTCACAAAGAAATGGCAGTAGAGATTGTTAAGAATAGAATGGAAGAATTCTTGTTTGAATATCGCAAAGAGAGATTCAATCAGAGAAGGAAAATGCAAAGAATAAAGTGTGTGCCAAAGTATGTATTTCCTGCATCTATGCCTGTTGTAAAAGAATCACACATGGCTAAAGGATTGTATGAGCGTGAAGACGGAAAGATAAATACTTTCGAATATACTGTCATCAATAAAGTTGCTAATCTTCCTAATGTGGAATGGTGGCACAGAAACCCAACTGGAAAATATGGCTTCTGTATCAATGGCTATATCAACCATTATCCTGATTTCATTGTGAAAATGAATAATGGGACGATTGTTGTTATTGAGACAAAAGGTGATGACAGGGATAATTCTGATAGCAAGAATAAATTAGACTTGGGTCTGAAATGGGAAGCTGATGCAGGGATTGGCTATAAGTACTTTATGGTGTTTGAGCATAACAGAATAGATGATGCTGTAGATGTTCAAGAACTATTGGAGATTTTAAATGGGATGTGTTAATCAAAAAGTAGATGATTATGAGTTTTTGGTCATTAATAAGCATTCTTTCAATTATATGCAGTATTGTAGGATTATTTATTTCGGATAAATTCAAATCTAACAGATGGGCTTATGCTGCGTTTACCTGTGTAACTGTAATGGCTTGTGGTTATGCTGTAAACTATAATAGTGAACTGGAAAGGATAAGAAATATACATAGGCAAGCATTATCCATATCAGGGCATCATAACACATATAGTTTCAACAAAGAATTTATTCAAGAAGTTTTAATCTTTTTGGAAGAAAATAGAGATAGGTATCCAGAGGCATATGAAAGAGCAAAACAAATCTATTCCGATATGAAGAATTCCGAATTCCAATATGATTCTGAACCTGCAACAGAGTTGTATGGTATTATTAAAGGTATAGCGACTCTGAATGAAGAATAGTTATAAATTGAAGCACGAAGCACTTATATATGACGAAGAGGGAAGTTCACATAACCATTATTAAAGAAGTGATATCTGGTTATAAGATGGTATGGCTATCAACACTAATAGCTTTGCTTCTGTCATCATGGACTTTTTTACCAAGTTTGTATATAAAGACAAGTTTTTCTCAAGAGTACAATTTGGCAGTAAATGCAATTATACAAAGTATATCATTAAGCTATATTGCAGGTTCTCTTTTTTTCATACTCTCTGTAATAATACCTAGTATACGCAGTCGCTTTTCCATACTCCCATCTGTCTCTGACAAACTAATTGAATTAAAGAAAGCATTTTTTGATTTTATGGCAGTAAGTTGTGCTGATCAAGAATGTTCTTCAGATTTTAACTTAAAATCATTTGTTGAGAGAGTGGTGCAAGAAGATTGCAAAAAGTATTGTGAGGAAGAACATTTATCTGTTGAAGAGCTCGATTATGATGTACATTTCAAACCAGAATATTTATTTGCCTTATCTCTTACATTACAATGGTTAGATGAGACGTTATTTGAGACACAAGCAATGGTTTCGTGGATGTCGCCAGAAGACTATAGGATTCTATCTACCATTAAACATGATAGTTTTGTATCACAGATAAGAGGTATCTGTGGTAGCTTTATAAGAACTTCTTATGAAATAGAAAATGTTACGATAAGGTTTGGCATATTAAAGAAATGCCTATTAGAATATAAACATTCAAGAGAACAACTTGATGAATTGGTAAAAAAATATGCGAAATATCATTTTGATCAAGATAATGATTAACTTTGAGAATCGCAGAGGCTGGTCTTTGATGCGTTCATAATAAATAATTATAGTTCGAAAAAAAGAGTAACTTTGCAAACGAAATATGGCTGAAAGATGCCAGATGTATGAGTTCTGATGGTTGATGTGAAATATAAACTCTGAATACGATATGGACAATACAAACGAAATAGAGATGTTCTCACCCGAAGAGATGCAGTCGCCATTTGAGGCTATCAAAGAGACGGACGGCGAAGGTCGTGAGTGGTGGAATTCACGTAAGTTGGCGCGACTCATGGGTTACCAAAAGTATTGGAACTTTGAGCGGTTGATGGACAAGGTATCCTCCTTCCTGCAGCAAGAGAAGGGTTTAGGCCTAAAGGAGCACATGGTGGAGATAGAGGAGATGGCGCAACTGAATAACGGTGGCTATCGACAAGTGAAATCCATCAGACTGTCAAGAACTGCCTGCGTTGCTATAGCCTTGAATGCAGACCAGAAGGAACCTATTGTAAAAGCTGCAAAGGAATATTTCACCAGTAAGATGAACGCTCAGGAGCTGGCTACAAGCGTTGAAGGTAATGTGTTAATATATCGTTCGAGCACAGGTAAGGTGAATGTGAACGTGCTTTTCAGTCAGGACACATTCTGGCTTTCTCAGAAGCGAATGTCTGAATTGTTTAATGTGACAATACAAGATATCAGTTATCATTTGCTACAAATCAATGATACGGGAGAGTTGCAATTGTCCACAGCAATCAAAAAAATTTTGAATCCGTCGGACAATTGCGATGAACAGGGCGTTCTGCTGTATACCCAATCCCCACACCAAGTATAAAAGTGTGGGGATTGGGTTTTTGAACACCTTGTCAAGCAACTTGAAGTCGTTGCCGTTTCCTCATAAAGATTTTCCACCGAGGCATCGCAAATCAAATGGAGCCTCCAATTGACATGAAAACGGGCTTTAATCGGCATGAAAAAAGGCTCCAAAGAAATTAAAAGCAAGCTTTTCTCTTTGGAACCTTTCAATCTTTCGTGATCCCGTTGGGATTGTATATCCCTGTAGGCTGGCGCCTGCCATCCTACAATGTAAAAAGGAGCCTTAAATATTTGAAAACGAGTTTCATATTTAATTCTCCTTTTAACTTCGTGATCCCGTTGGGATTGCATATCCCTGTAGGCTGGCGCCTGCCATCCTACAAAATCTTAAAAGGCTCCAAAGAGTTAAAAGCAAGCTTTTCTCTTTGAAACCTTTTAATCTTTCGTGATCCCGTTGGGATTCAAACCCAAGACCTTCAGAACCGGAATCTGACGCTCTATTCAGCTAAGCTACGGGACCAAATGGTTTGCAAAGTTACGCAAAAACGAGAAGATGACCAAATTTTATGGTATTTATTTTCGTTTTCTGTACAAAATGAAAGAAAATAATTTATTTTTGTGTCATTTTGCGAAATAATTTAGATTTTTCCTTGCAGATTAGTTTAAAAGTAGTACCTTTGCAGTCGCAAAATAACACATATACAAATTATGAGTCAACTGATTAAACCCATCGGATATCAGTCCCTGCTGGATACAAAACAGACCGAACAGGGTATTAAATTGATTAAGGAATTCTTCCAACAGAATATCTCGACAGAGCTGCGTTTACGTCGTGTAACGGCTCCTTTGTTTGTTCTCAAGGGACTCGGTATCAACGATGATTTGAATGGGGTGGAACGTGCTGTGACTTTCCCTATTAAGGACTTAGGGGATGCACAGGCAGAGGTTGTTCACTCGCTGGCAAAGTGGAAAAGACTCTCGTTGGCAGAGTATGAGATAGAGCCGGGCTATGGTATCTATACGGATATGAATGCCATTCGTGCGGATGAGGAACTGGATAACCTCCACTCTTTGTATGTCGACCAGTGGGACTGGGAGGCTGTCATCACCAAAGAGCAGCGTACCGTTGCCTATCTGAAGAATGTGGTGGAGCGTATTTATGCTGCCATCCGTCGTACGGAATATCTGACCTGTGAGACATATCCGCAGATCAAGCCCTTCCTGCCGGAGAAGATCACCTTCATCCATGCTGAGGAATTGTTGAGGATGTATCCTGATAAAACACCCAAGGAGCGTGAGGATGCTATTTGTGAGAAATACGGTGCCGTGTTCATTATCGGTATCGGTGGTAAGTTGTCGAATGGAGAGAAGCACGATGGTCGTGCTCCTGACTATGACGACTGGTCAACGATTGGTGAGAATGGCTTGGCAGGTCTGAACGGTGATATCCTTATCTGGTATCCTGTTCTGGGTCGTTCTTTTGAACTCTCCTCCATGGGTATCCGTGTCGATAAGGAGTCCTTGTTGCGTCAATTGAAACTGGAAGGTAAGGAGGAGCGTGAGAGTCTCTATTTCCACCAGAAACTGCTCCACGACGAGTTGCCTTTGAGTATTGGCGGTGGTATCGGACAGAGTCGTCTCTGTATGGTACTCCTCCATAAAGGACATATCGGTGAGATCCAGGCTTCCATCTGGCCTGACGATATGCGTAAGGAGTGCAAAGAGTTAGGAATGACGTTGATATAATGGACGATTGGTAATTATGCCAATTCCAGATCTAAGAGATCCCGTAGTTTCGCTACTGCGGGATATTTTTTTTCCATCAGTTCAAACTGTTCACTGCGGCTGAGGATACGTACCTTCTCTTGGTGCTCTGCAACCCGCATGTTGATAGTGATGTCCGAGTTATGCAGGTAGATTCTCAGTGTACTGAGGATGCTCCCTCTTATCTCCATCATCTGGTCGTAGGCAAGTTGATTGTCCACCACCACCTCCACCTGAGGGAAGTCCTTGATGACAGGATTCATGTTCTTCATACGGGTAGCGATACCGCTCAGGTTCTGGGGCATACGGTTGCACATCATCATCCACTGGAACTCCAGCTCTTGCTGGGAGAAGTCCAGGTGCTCTGTCTTGATAACGGAATTAGGGTCGTTAGGCGACAGGGAACCGGGGATAATCTGCATCTTGCTTTTCGCCGTGCTTTTCTCCCGCAGCTTATTCCAAGAGAAGCCTACTGATTTCTTTAAAGGGGACGCATTCTCCCTAGGACCACTAGTGGAACTGGGACTACCAGTACTACTAGTCTTACTAAGACTACTGGTTTTTCCAGACTCTCCACTCTCAGCCGCAGCTACCTGTGGGGCTGCATTCTTGGGCTGAGACTGTTGAATCAATTGCTTAAACAGGGATTTTAATCTTCTGGGCTTACGCCCACTGCCAGCCCCCTCGTCGGGCTGAGTCAGTTGTGCGATCTCTATCAGGGTGAGTTCCACCAGCAATCGCTTGTTAGATGACTGGCGGTAATTGATGTCACACTGGTTCATCAGTCGCAAGGCATCATACAAGAAGCGAGTCTCGCATTTCTTTGCCTGTTGTTGGTAACGCTCCCGTTGTTGGTCACTGACCTCCAGCAACGGCAGAGTCTGTGGGTCTTTTGCCATCAGCACGTTACGTACGTGTTTGGCAAGTCCCCCAATCAGCAGTCCTCCGTCAAATCCCTTGTTGATGATCTGGTTGAGCAATACCATCATCTCGCTTACCTTGTTCTCTACGGCAAGGTCAATCATCTTGAAGTAATACTCACTATCCAGAACATTCAGGTCCTCTATCACTTTCTGGTATGTGATATTCCCTTGGCAGAATGAGGCAGCCTGGTCGAAGATACTCAAGGCGTCACGCATACCGCCATCCGCCTTTTCGGCAATGACAGCGAGTGCCTGCTCCTCATATTGGATGCCTTCTTTGTCGGCAACAGACTTCAGGTGGTCGATGGTGTTCCGTACCGTCATCCGCTCAAAGTCGTAGATCTGACAACGGCTCAGGATGGTGGGGAGTATCTTATGCTTCTCTGTAGTGGCAAGGATGAAGATGACATGGGCAGGTGGCTCCTCTAACGTCTTCAGGAAAGCGTTGAAGGCAGCGGTAGACAGCATGTGTACCTCATCGATGATAAACACCTTGTATTTTCCTACCTGCGGTGGGATACGGGTTTGCTCCATCAGAGTCTTGATATGCTCTACAGAGTTGTTGGAGGCAGCATCCAGCTCAAAGATGTTGAATGAGCGTTGCTCGTTGAATGCCTGACAGCTCTCACAGTGACCGCATGCCTCTCCCTCTTCGGTAGGAGTCATGCAGTTGATGGCTTTAGCGAAAATACGGGCACAGGTTGTTTTTCCCACACCACGAGGTCCGCAGAACAGGTAGGCGTGAGCCAGTTTCCCGCTCTTCACCGCGTTCTTCAGGGTGGTGGTCAGTGCCTGTTGTCCCACAACCGTATCAAAGGTCGTAGGGCGATATTTTCGCGCTGAGACAATATATTCTTCCATGTTTTACCAAATTTCTTGCAAAATTACGAAATTATTTCTGATTTTTTCGTAATTTTGCAGAAAATATGAAGAGACTGAAGAAAATAGTAGAGGAACTTTATCGTGTGCCATGGTTGAAATATGCCGTGGTTACTTTATTGGCTGTCGTGTTTATCGGTTTTGTGGATGAGAACAGTGTATGGCATCATTTCAAGAACAAGCAGCAGATTAGTGAGTTGCAGGAGGAGATCCAGCGACAGACATCCCAGTATAACCGGGATCGTCAGAAAATCAAAATGCTTGAAGGTAACCCTAAGGCGATAGAGAAGATAGCCCGTGAGCGTTATTTCATGAAGGAGGACGATGAGGATATCTTTGTTTTCCAAGATGACCAAGCAGAACAGGAGAATTCCCATGAGACAGCTGAATAAAGTAGAGACCCTCCTGTTGTTGCTGGGAGGTTTGCTGATGGTGACAGGCTCCGGAGCCAGTATCTTCCTTCAGTCGTGGGCACCTTATGTCTTTGCCCCAGGTGCCTTGCTCTTTGCGGCAATGCAGATGCGTCAACGCTATGACGGTCGTAATATCACCATCCGTCGTCTTCGTCGTATCATGCTCATCAGTGATGTACTGTTCCTGTTGGCTGCACTGATGATGTTTGCCAACCAGGCAAACTTCTTCGGTATGGATTTCCTGCTTTATATTAAATATGTACACAATAACTGGATTGTAATCTTGTTAGTCGCTGCCATCTTGCAGTTGTATACCAGTCATCGAATCGCTAATGAATTGGAAAAAGAGTCACAGTAGGCAAAAAAAACTAAATATGTGCACAAAAGTATTAAATTGCGCAAATATTTTTCTTCTTTTCAATCCATCGTTGTACATTTGCATCACAAATGAATAAATACCTATGAAGAAAGTTCTTTTTTTGTCTGTCATCACTGCACTCTTAGCATCGTGTGCCAGCTCTTACAGCGTGGAGGGATCCTCGTCTGTATCGGCTTTGGATGGCAACAAACTCTATCTCAAGGCGCTGAAGAATAACGAATTTAAGAATATAGACTCCTGTGATGTCGTACATGGTGAGTTCCATTTCACGGGTCTGTTGGACACCGTTCGTATGGCAAGCTTGTATATGGACGATGAGAGTCTGATGCCTGTCGTTTTGGAAAAAGGCGAGATAGTAGTGAAGATCGACCCGGCAAGACAATTGGTGGGGGGAACTCCGATGAACGACTCTCTTTATAAGTTTATTGATAAGCATAACCAGTTGACCAACCGTATGAATGAGCTCTCTCACAAACAGAGCCAGATGCTGTTGGAAGGACTGGACGAGGAGACCATTGACCGCCAGTTGGCGAATGAGGCAGCGAAAATCGCACAGGAAGAGGATAACTTGGTCATGAAGTTCATCGAGGCGAATTTCGACAATGTCCTGGGTCCTGGGGTCTTCATGATGATTACCAGTCAGTACCGTTATCCGATTCTTACTCCGCAGATAGAGGATATCATGTCGAAGGCTACGGATAAGTTCAAGAATGATCCTTATGTCAAGGACTATTACCAGACGGCACAGGAGAATGAGAAACGGATGACAGGACTGGAGAAAACGGAATAACTTATGCGGACGGTCATCGAAGGTGGAACGATTGTGAATGAGGGTCGTACCTTCGATGGTACGCTTGTCATCGAGGATGGCACTATTATCACTATAGCTCCTGTTGGCACTATAGTCCCTATCAACCCTACCGATACTATCATCGATGCGAGAGGTTGTTTTATCCTTCCCGGCATCATTGATGACCATGTGCATTTCCGGGAACCGGGACTTACCGGGAAAGCGGATATGGACACAGAGAGTAGGGCAGCAGCGGCAGGGGGTGTCACTACCTTCTTTGATATGCCCAATACTCAACCGCAGACCACTACCTTAGAGACTTTGGAGGAGAAATTCAGGTTGGCTCGACAGAAGAGTCATGTCAACTACAGTTTCTTCTATGGGGCGACAAATGATAACGTGGATAGCTTCGCACAACTGGACATCCACCGTATTCCGGGCATCAAACTCTTCATGGGGTCTTCTACCGGGAATATGTTGGTTGACCGCAGGGAGTCGCTGGAGCGCATTTTCCGTAGCACCCCTCTGACCTTGATGGCTCATTGTGAGGATACGGACATCATTAACCGCAATATGGAAGCGGCTAAGGCGAAGTATGGGGACGACCCTAAAGTCATACATCATCCGGAGATTCGAAGCACTGAGGCTTGCTATGAGAGTACCCGGCTGGCTGTGGAACTCGCCCGCAAATACCACACTCGCTTTCATCTCGCCCATGTCTCCACTGCCAAGGAACTGGAGCTTTTCAACTCTCAACTCTCAACTCTCAACTCTCAACTCTCCGTAGAGGTCACTCCCAGTCACCTTTATTTCTCCGACCGTGACTATGACCGTTTGGGAACTCGTATCAAATGTAATCCTGCCATTAAGTCGGAAAGAGACAGGGAGGCACTGCAGCAGGCACTCTGTGATGGGCGCATCACCGTGATAGGTACCGACCATGCACCGCATCTCCTCTCCCAGAAAGAGGGTGGATGTGCCAAGGCTGCCAGCGGTATGCCAATGATCCAGTTCTCGCTGGTCACTATGCTTGAAATGGTTGACCAGGGGATACTCACGATAGAGCGGCTCGTAGAACTGATGTGCCATAACCCGGCACGCCTCTTTGAGGTGCGCCAACGGGGCTTTATCCGTCCTGGTTATCGTGCCGATCTGGTCATCGTCCGTCCGAATACGGGCTGGACGGTTACTCCTTCTGTCATCCAGAGTAAATGCGGATGGAGCCCGATGGAGGGGCATACCTACCTATGGCGGGTAGAACGTACACTCTGTAACGGTCATACGGTCTATGTGGATGGGAAGGTTGACACGGATTATATCGGGGAGGAGGTAGTCTTCAGATGAAGAAGACCTATGCGATTAGCGAGTTACAACCCTATATCAACTGGGCATATTACTATCATTCGTGGCAGTTGAGGGATGCGGAACAACAGCGACAGAGTAGGGAAGAGGCGGAACTGTTGCTCCGCCAACTGAATGATACCTACCATGTCTATGCCCTCTTCCAACTCTTCAACGCACACAGTGACGGTGATGACATCATCCTCTCATCGTCGAGTATGCAGCGACCCTGTCGCTGTCCCTTCCTCCGCCAACAGCATGGAGAATGCCTCTGCCTCGCTGACTTCATCCATCCCGGGCACGACCACATCGGGATTTTCGCTACAACGGTAGATTGGGGCATGGAGACGGATTTCGACCATGACACGTATCAGAAGATGCAGGTGCAACTGCTTGCCGACAGACTGGCTGAGGCAGCAGCAGAGAAACTTCATGAGGAGGTGCGGCGCACTATCTGGGGCTATGCGCCTAATGAGCATCTGACGATGGAGGAGCTCCATGCCGAGAGGTTTCAGGGCATCCGTCCCGCAGTGGGATATCCCTCTCTGCCGGATGCCAGTCTGAACTTTCTTCTCGACGAACTCTTGCAGTTTAAGCAGATAGGTATCCGTCTCACTGAGAATGGTGCCATGAAACCGCATGCCAGTGTCAGTGGGTTGATGATAGCTCATCCTGCAGCCCGTTATTTCTCTATAGGGAAAATCGGTGACGACCAGCTCCATGACTATGCCCGTCGCCGTGGTCTTCCCGTCTCACTCCTTCGTAAATTCCTCTCCTCTCATTTGTAAATTTAATCTTTCAATTCGTTATGATTGCCCGTTACGCAGTACCTTTTTTCGTGATTGTCGCCTTTATCGTAGTTCCATTGGTGATATTCTTCTTATGTCGCTTTCTCTTGCCTCGTCGATGGGGTAAGAAAGTGGGTGTTTGTATCTCCCTGTTAGTCTTCCTTTTCGCCGTCTATGGCATGTTCGTAGGGTATGAGCAACTGGAGGTCCGTCATGTCGAGTTCCGTAGCAAAGACCTGCCGGCAGCTTTCGACGGCTACCGTATCGTCCAGTTTTCTGATGCACACATCGGAACGATGACAGGTATGCGAAAATGGTTGTTGGAACGTGATGTCGACAGTATGCTGGCACAACACCCGGATATGATCGTGTTTACGGGTGACCTGCAGAATGTGTATCCAGAGGAACTCGTTGAGCATCTCCCTCAACTCCAGCGTTTGAAGGCTCCTGACGGGGTGTATTCCGTTCTCGGCAACCATGACTATGCGACCTACCAGCCAGGCGATTCTCTGACCAAGGAGGCGAGCAACAGGAGGACACAGGCTTTGGAACGTAAGGCTGGATGGACTCTTCTGATGAATGAGCACCGTATCATCCGTCGGGATAGTGACTCTATCGTGATAGCGGGAATGGAAAACTGGGGAACGGTCAAGCGTATGCCTCGCAGAGGGGATGTCGCGAAAACACTTACTGGGCTCTCTTCTCAACTCCCCTTCGTTATCATGCTCCAGCATGACCCAACGGCATGGCGTGAGAAAATCTTAAAAGAGTGTCAGGCACAGTTGACATTGAGTGGACATACACATGGGGGACAGGCGGATATTTTCGGTTATTCTCCGGCAGCTCTCAGTTATGAGGTATATGGGGGATGGGCTTACGAAGGGTCTCGTGCCCTCTTTGTATCCACAGGTCTCGGTGCCCTTATTCCTTTCCGTCTTGGACTTCCCGGTGAGATTGTTGTCATCACCCTAAGAAAGGAGTGACCTCTCAGCTCTTATTGATCAGGGTTCTCCACAAATCCCTGATATTCTGGTGTCAAGGATTTCATAATGGCATCATACGACTGTTGGAGTGTCGACTGCACATTCTCTGGTCCTTGTGACTGGGGATAGATAGGGGCATGGATAGTAAGCGTCAATGGATGCCAGTTGACGAAATGCCAGTCCCGGAAACGGGGCATCACGTTAAACGACCCGTTGATGGTCATGGGGACGACTGGCAACTGCAACTCATCCGCCAAAGTGAAGGCTCCTTTCTTGAAGACTCCCATGTGTCCCGTAAAGCTACGGGAACCCTCCGGGAATACTACCACACTGCAATTGCCAGTCTCCAGTGTATGCCGCACCGTCTTGTACATCGCACGGACTTTCGCCGTACCACGACGGTCTACGAATATCTGGTGTGACTTCTCACAGGCATAGCCTACAAAGGGAATCTTCTTGAGTTGGTATTTCATCATCCATTTGAAATTCCTGCCCAGGTAACCGTAAATCAGAAAGATGTCGAAGGCTCCTTGGTGATTGGCGACAAAGACAAACGACTCGTCTTGCGGCAGGTCCTCGCCCCCTTCCACTTTCACGGGAAGGAGGAATGCCTTCGTAATGACTCTTGCCCACCAGCGTCCCGGATAATAGCCCCAGTAATGTCCGTTCCCGATGGTACAGCCTATCCCTACCACCAAAGCAGTCCAGATGGTCATCAGAATAGTCACTGGTACTGCAATAAATATTTGATAAATCCTATATAATATTTTCACCACTCTCAACTCTCCACTCTCCACTCTCATCTCTCCACTCTCGGATATTTCCTCGTCCATCCGTCCCACCGTAATCGCATGACACCGAAGAAAGCCTCTCCGAAGATACCTCCTGACATCTTAGAGGTTCCCTCTTTACGGTTGACGAAGATGACAGGGACTTCCTTGATCTTAAAACCTATCTTATAGGCGGTGAATTTCATCTCTATCTGGAAGGCATAGCCTTTGAAGCGGATCTTGTCAAGCTCGATGGTCTCCAGTACCTTACGTCTGTAGCATTTAAATCCTGCGGTAGTGTCATGTACCTTGAAACCAGTGACAAACCGTACGTATTTGGAGGCGAAATAACTCATCAGTACTCTGCCCATCGGCCAGTTGACGACATTCACACCACTTACATACCGACTGCCGATGGCAAGGTCATATCCATCCTCTGCACAGGCAGCATAGAGACGGGGCAGGTCATTGGGGTCGTGACTGAAGTCTGCATCCATCTCAAAGACATAGTCGTAAGGATGTGCCAATGCCCATTTGAACCCAGCGATATAGGCGGTACCCAGTCCCTGCTTCCCACTCCGTTCGAGTAGAAACAGTTGACCGGCAAATTCCGTATCCATCAGTCTTTTGACAATGGTGGCAGTCCCGTCAGGAGACCCATCATCGACGATGAGGATATGGAAACTTTTCTCCAACGAGAATACGGCACGGATAATCTTCTCGATATTCTCCTTCTCGTTATACGTCGGAATAATGACGATGCTATCACTTTCTTTCATACTGCAAAGATAGTGCAAACCGAAGAAAATACAAAATAAATTTCAATTTATTTTTATTTTTGAGTATCTTTGCACCCGCAATATGACCATTCAGGATTTAGTAAAGTTATATGGGCTGGCACCACAGGTGGAAACCCTGCGAAAAACAATAGAGGAAAAGTCGGTGAAAACGGTTTTCCTCGACGGACTTGTTGCCTCCTCCGCGCCCCTCCTCCTCTCTACGCTCACTGCCCGGCATTCAATGGTCAATGCTGTCATCATTCTCAATGACGAGGAAGAGGCTGGCTATTTCTACAACGACCTCAAGCAACTCTTGGGCGAGGAACATGTCCTGTTTTTCCCCTCTTCCTTCCGCCGTGCTATCAAATACGCACAAAGGGATGCTGCCAACGAAATCCTCCGTACCGAGGTTCTCACCCGCCTCTCAACTTTCACCTCTCACCTCTCACCTCTCACCTCTCACCTCTTCCTCATTACGTACCCCGAGGCACTTGCTGAACAGGTAGTGTCGGCAGAACAGTTGCAGGCACAGTCACTGGTGCTCCGACAGGGACAGACCATCGTGGTGGACCAACTGGTGAAGAGCTTACGTGACTTGGATTTCCATGAGGTGGACTATGTCTATGAACCTGGACAGTTTGCCCTGCGTGGCTCCATCCTCGATGTCTATAGCTTCAGCAGTGAGTATCCCTTCCGTATCGACTTCTTCGGGGATGACATTGATTCTATCCGTACTTTCGAGGTCGACGACCAGCTCTCCCGTGACAAGCGCAGCGAAGTCACCCTCGTCTCCTCTGCTGCGACCGAGTCGCAGCAATCCTTAACCGCTAACCGCTCAACGCTCACCTCCGTCATCTCCTTCCTCCCTGCGGACACGATCCTCATCGCCAAGGACTTCTCCTTTGTCCGTGATGCCATCGACCGTACCTCGCAGGAAGCGAATCCGGAGGAGGTGTCTGTGATCAGTGGAACCCAATGGGAACAGGAGACTGCTCCCTTCCGGAAAATAAGCATCGGACATCGTCAGGGCACTGCTCCCGAGGTATCCCTGTCGTTCCATACCACACCGCAACCTTTGCTTCATAAGAATTTCGACCTCCTCCGTGAGACCCTTGCCGACTATCAGTCGAAGGGCTATCATATATATATATTAGCGGACAGCCAGAAACAGTTGGACCGCCTTAATGATATCCTCTCACCTCTCACCTCTCACCTCTCACCTCTTACCTCTCACCTCTCACCTCTTAATTATATCAACACAGCCCTTCATGGGGGCTTCATCGACCATGACCAACGCCTCTGTGTCTTCACCGACCATGAGATATTCGACCGCTATCATCGCTATAGTCTCCGTACGGATAAGGCACGGAACGGTAAGGTGGCACTCACCCTCAAGGAACTCCAACAGTTTGAGGTGGGTGATTATATCGTGCATGTCGATCATGGTATCGGTAAGTTCGGAGGACTGGTCCGCATGCCACTCCCTACTACCCCGGCATCCCCAGCCACTTCTCCCAAATACCAGGAGATGATCAAGATCATCTATCAGGGTGGGGGAGCCATCTATGTCTCTATCCATTCCCTCTATAAGGTGAGCAAATACAAGGCGCAGGATAACGGGGAACCGCCTCGTCTCTCACAACTGGGTACTGGTCAGTGGGAACGGATGAAGGAGCGGACAAAGAATAAACTGAAGGATATTGCCCGTGACCTCATTAAACTGTATGCGGCACGTAAACGGGAGAAGGGGTTTGCCTTCAGTGCCGACAGTTACCTGCAGCATGAGTTGGAGGCTTCATTCCTCTATGAGGATACACCAGACCAGTTGAAGGCTACGAATGATGTGAAGGGGGATATGGAACAGGCTCGTCCCATGGACCGCCTGGTATGTGGGGATGTAGGCTTTGGTAAGACGGAGGTTGCTGTACGTGCAGCCTTTAAGGCGGTTTGTGACTCCAAACAGGTGGCGGTACTGGTACCTACCACCGTCCTTGCTTTCCAGCACTACCAGACCTTCTGCAAACGCTTGAAAGACTTTCCGGTGAGGGTCGATTACCTTACCCGAGCTCGTACTGCGAAACAGACCAAGGAGATTCTGCAGGACTTGGCGGAGGGGAAGATAGATATCCTGATAGGTACGCATAAACTCATCGGGAAGTCGGTGAAGTTCAAGGACCTCGGACTCCTGATCATTGATGAGGAACAGAAATTCGGAGTGTCTGTGAAAGAGAAACTCCGTCAGATGCGGACGAATGTCGATACACTGACGCTCACGGCAACACCGATTCCCCGTACGCTGCAGTTCTCGCTGATGGGTGCCCGTGACCTGAGCATCATCCAGACTCCACCTCCTAACCGCTATCCCATCCAGACGGAGATTCATACGCTCAGTCCGGAGGTCATCGCTGATGCGATAGGTTTCGAGTTGTCACGCAACGGACAGGTGTATTTCGTCAATCCGCGTATCAACGACTTACAACGGATTGCGGAGATGATTCATACTTATGTCCCGGAGGCTCGGGTAGCCATCGGTCATGGTCAGATGAAACCCGACGAACTGGAGAAAATCATCTTCGATTTCGTGAATTACGACTATGACATACTGCTCTCTACGACAATCGTCGAGAATGGTATTGATATCCCGAATGCGAATACGATCATTATTAACGGGGCACATCATTTTGGGCTCTCTGACCTGCATCAGATGCGGGGAAGGGTAGGCAGGGGCAACCGCAAGGCGTATTGTTACTTGCTGGCACCGCCTTTGGCAGATCTCCCGCAGGAGAGTCGCAGACGCTTAGAGGCTCTGGAGACGTTCAGTGAACTGGGCAGTGGTATCCAGATAGCGATGCAGGACCTCGATATCCGGGGTGCCGGCAACCTCCTCGGTGCCGAGCAGTCGGGCTTCATCGCTGACCTCGGCTATGAGACATACCAGAAGATCCTGAATCAGGCGATGAAGGAACTGAGCTTCGAAATGAGAAATGAGGAATTAGAGATGGGAAATGAAAATGATCAGATGAGGAATGATAGTCAGTCCTCATTTGTCATTGACACCGTCATTGACACGGATCTTGCGCTCTTCTTCCCTGATCAGTATGTACCGTCCGACAGTGAGCGGATGTTGCTTTATCGGGAACTCGACAACCTCCATACGGATGAGCAGTTGGCGGCATACCGCTCCCGTCTCATCGACCGCTTCGGTCCTGTACCACCAGAGGGTGAGGAGTTGATGTTAGTGGTGCCGCTACGTCGTATAGCGGGACAACTGGGCTGTGAGAAAATCATGCTGAAACAGGGGCGGATGACACTTTTCTTCGTCTCCGAGCCAGAGCATCCGTTCTACCGCAGTGCTGCTTTCGACAGCATTCTTCAATATGTGGCTACGAACCCTCGCCGTTGTCAGTTCCGTGACAGTAGTGGCAAGCGCTCCCTCCTCCTTTCCGACATCCCCACTGTTGCCTCCGCCCTCTCTCTCCTCCATTCGCTTCAATCTGTGTGATGTTAGATATTAATATAATATATTAGGAATATAGTAAAAATTCCTAATTTCTAATTTCTAATTTTTTATTACCTTTGACCTGTCGGTCCAAGATAGGCTGCACCTCTAAAATAAAAATAAATCGGAATTTATTTTGTATTTTGCTCGGTTTGCACTATCTTTGCACGCGATAAAAAAGAATACCACAATGGGAAACAGTTGGGTTGTGATACGGACCTTCAATCGAAAGGAGATGGAGGTAGGGTCATTCCTGAAGGAAAAAGGACTTACGTATTTCATACCCATGACCTACACGGAAAAACTCGTTGGCAACGAGCCAAAACCACGTAGAAAACTGGTTCCCGTGGTCCACAACTACGTGTTCCTGCAGAAAGACTGTGGGGACAATGACCTGCAACAGATGCTCAACGAATGCAGGGTGCCCCTCCAGTTGCTCCGTAACAAGATGGACAACCGGGTCAGTGAGGTGACCGACAAGGAGATGACTGATTTCCGGCTGCTGTGTGACCCTGACTATTCGAAGACACCCGTTGAGTTCCTCGATGCGGAGGAGGCAGACGTAAAACCCGGTAAGGAGGTGGAGGTGCTGCATGGTCAGTTTGCCGGTGTCCGTGGAAAACTTTACAAGAGCGGGCGTAAATACTGGCTCATCAAGACCGTTGGCTGTATCAGTGTCATGCTTCGCATCTCCCGGTGGTACTGTAAGGTGGTGGAGAGTGAGAGAGTTTAAAGTTTAATAGATAAATATGAGGAAATTTCTTTTTTCGATGATGTTGTCGATAATGTCCCTGACAATGATGGCACAGGGTATGACCGACACACAGATTGCGCAGTTTATCCAGCGAGAGGCGAGGGCTGGTGTCAGCCAGTCGCAGATTGTCACCAAACTGGTACAGCGTGGTGTGACAGTCGACCAGATCCGTCGGGTACGTAACCAGCAGCAGAAACAAGTCACAGAGAATGGTGTTACTGCATCTGCTCCTAAGGCGGAGTCAGGTGCAGAGAAACGCATGCGTACTAATAACGATGGTACGGTCAAACAGGAGCTGAATACCGCGAAGGCTGGTACCACGACGGAGATCAATACCAATGCCTCTGATGATGTCGCTGATGTGGAGAGTGATGTCCAGGCAACGAGTAACACCAATGAGGGGGTCGGAAAGAAAGTCTTCGGACGGGACATCTTCAATCAGCGTGCACTGAGTTTCGAGCCTAATATGAATATCGCTACGCCCCAGAACTATGTGCTGGGTCCTGGCGATCAGGTCATCGTGGATGTCTATGGGGCTTCACAGCGGACGCTCCAGCTCACCATATCTCCCGAGGGTGATATTACAGTGCCGGGCTATGGTCCTATTCAGGTCAGTGGACTGACAGTGGCAAGTGCCAATGCGAAGATCCGCTCCACCTTGGGTTCCCGCTATAGCAGCAGTAATGTCAAACTGACCGTGGGTAACACCCGCACCATCATGATTAACGTGATGGGTGAGGTACGTACTCCGGGAACTTATCACCTCAGTGCCTTCTCCACCGTGTTCCATGCCCTCTATATGGCAGGTGGTATCAACGACCTTGGTACGTTGCGTAACATCAAGGTGTACCGTAATGGCAACCTGATCAGTATCGTGGATATCTACGAGTACATCCTCAATGGACGTCTTGCAGGTAATGTCCGTTTGCAGGAGGGTGATGTCATCCAGGTGGGTCCCTACGACTGTCTGGTGGGTGTCACCGGAAAGGTGAAGCGCCCGATGTTCTATGAGATGCGTAAGAACGAGAGTGTCGCCACGCTGTTGAAATATGCGGGAGGCTTCACGGGGGATGCTTATAAGAAGTCGATTCGTCTGACCCGTCAGGCGGGTGAGAGATATTCCGTCTTCACGGTGGATGAGTTTGAGATGAACTCTTTCCAGGTGGATGATGGGGATGCTGTGGTAGTCGATGGAATGCTCAACCGCTATGATAACATGGTGGAGATCAAGGGTGCCGTCTTCCGTCCCGGTCAGTATCAGTTGGGTAATGAGATTAACTCGGTACGCTCGTTGATAACCCATGCCGAGGGTGTCACTGAGGATGCTTTCACTGCCCGTGGTGTGATGCACCGTATGAAGGCAGACCGTACGTTGGAGGTGATCCCTGTTGATATCCAGGGCATTCTGGCAGGAACGGCTCCTGACATTCCTTTGAAGAATGAGGATGTGCTCTTTATTCCGACACAGGCTGACCTGCAGCAGCAGCGTACCTTGACGATTCACGGAGAGGTGATGTCACCGGGTACCTATCAGTATGCTGACAATACCACCTTGGAGGATCTTATCCTGCAGGCTGGAGGCTTGACAGATGCTGCAAGTCTTGCGAAGGTGGATGTGTCACGTCGTATTGTCGATCCGATGTCTACCACCAGTTCCCGGACACTTGCCAAGACTTTTACCTTCTCCTTGCGTGACGGCTTTGTGGTTGATGGCACTCCCGGTTTTATCCTGGAGCCTTATGATGAGGTGTATGTTCGTCGTAGCCCGGGTTATATGACTCAGCGTAATATCACCATAAGCGGAGAGGTGCTCTTCGAGGGCAACCAGACGCTGGTCAACAAGAATATGCGACTCACTGAGGCTATCAAGGCTGCTGGTGGTGTCACCGAGGAGGCATATGTTAAAGGTGCCCGTATCGAGCGTCGCCTGAATGACGACGAGCGGGCTCGTCGCAGCTTCCTGCTGAAGCAGTTGTCCTCGCAGGCGGAGGGTAGTGATTCGGTGAAGATTGACCAGTTGGACCTGGGTGATACTTATACCGTGGGTATCCATCTGGAGAAGGCTTTGGAGAATCCCGGCAGTGAGTATGATGTGGTATTGCGTGAGGGCGACCGTATCATCGTACCGGAGTATAATGGTACTGTGAAGATCTCGGGTAATGTGATGTACCCCAATACGGTGGTCTATTCTCCCGGAAAGAACTACAAGTATTATATCAATCAGGCGGGTGGTTATGGCAACCGTGCCAAGAAGAGCAAGACATGGGTTATCTACCAGAATGGCACGATGGCACAGGTGGGACATGGTGCTAAGATTGAGCCGGGATGCGAGATAGTCGTTCCTACCAAACCGAAAGCGGATCCTGCTAAGACATCCCAGTGGATTTCCATTGCACAGTCTGTCTTCAGCATGGCGGCAATGGTGACTATCCTGATCAAGCAGTTCTAACATAAACGGTAAACAGTAAACCGAAACAATATGGAAGAAAAACAATATATAGAGCAGGAGGAGAAATCTATTGACTTCGGTCAGATCTTCTCAGCGCTGCTCAAGCACAAGCGCCTGTATTATAAGGTCTTTGCCGCTGTATTTGTCCTGGCGTGTGTCTATACGCTCAGTCTGCCAAACTACTATAAGTGTGAGGTGAAGCTGAGCCCGGAGCTGAGCACCACCCGTCGTACGAGTAGTTCGCTGAGTGCTCTCGCCAGCCAGTTTGGTATGAATATGAACAGTGCGGCGATGGGTAACGAGGCGTTGTTCCCAACCCTCTATCCTGACTTGATGAACTCAGTCGACTTCAAGGCGAGCCTGTTCAATGTCCCCATCCATAAAAAGGACTCTACCCGTATGATGTCTTATTATGACTATCTGGTAAACGAACAGAAACGTCCTTGGTGGAGTGGGGTGATTTCTGCTCCTTTCAGACTGTTGGGCAGTTTGTTTGGTGGTGATAAGAAGGATACCATCGACCAGCATAAGGTCAATCCTTTTATGCTGACCAAGCAGCAGACAGCCATCGTCAAGGCAATCGACAGGAAGGTGGTCTGTGATGTGGATAAGAAAACGATGGTGATTACCATTAATGTCACCGATCAGGATCCGCTGATTGCGGCAACGATAGCAGACTCGGTGAAATACCGCCTTCAGGACTTCATCACCGACTATCGTACCAAGAAGGCGAAAGTGGACTTGGCGTATAGCCGTAAGCTCTTCAAGGAGGCGAAGGAACGCTATGACAAGGCACGTCAGCTTTATGCCACCTATAGTGATGCCAACCAGGACATCATCCTGCAGTCGTACCGCACCAAACTGGTGGACCTTGAGAACGAGATGCAGTTGCAGTTCAACAACTATAACCGGGTGGCACAGCAGATGCAGATTGCTGAGGCAAAGGTACAGGAGGAGACTCCTGCCTTCACCACGCTGCAGAGTGCTACGGTGCCTATCAAGAAGGCGGGACCTGCCCGTGCGAAGATGGTGATCATCTTCCTCTTCCTCGCTTTCCTCGGCACTACCGTCTATGTCTTACATAAGGAAAAACAACTGAAACCCCTGTTAGGATTGTAAAATGAATATCGCTATTGTCGGAACTGGTTATGTCGGTTTAGTCAGTGGCACCTGCTTTGCGGAGATGGGTGCCCATGTGACGTGTGTTGATGTCGATGCACAGAAAATCGAGAAACTGCAGAATGGCATCATGCCTATCTACGAACCGGGACTCGAGGAACTCGTCAAACGGAATGCGGAGGTGGGACGATTGAAGTTCACTACCGACCTTACCGAGGTTCTTGACGATGTCGAGGTGGTGTTCTCTGCCGTGGGAACTCCTCCCGATGAGGACGGCAGTGCCGACCTGAAATATGTCCTTGCCGTGGCTCGCCAGTTCGGACAGCATATTAACAAATACACCATCCTCGTCACGAAATCTACCGTGCCCGTAGGTACCGCTAAGAAGGTGAAGGCAGCAATCCAGGAGGAACTGGATAAGCGTGGGGTGAACGTACCCTTCGATGTGGCAAGTAACCCTGAGTTCCTGAAAGAGGGTGCTGCCATCAAGGACTTCATGAGTCCTGACCGGGTAGTAGTAGGTACGGAGTCTGAGAAGGCTACGAAGGTGATGACACGCCTCTATAAGCCTTTCCTGATCAATAACTTCCGGGTGATCTTCATGGATATCCCTTCTGCTGAGATGACAAAATATGCGGCGAATGCGATGCTTGCCACCCGTATCTCGTTCATGAATGATATCGCCAACCTCTGTGAGAGGGTAGGGGCGAATGTTGATAGTGTCCGTAAGGGTATCGGTACCGACTCCCGTATCGGCTCGAAGTTCCTCTATGCCGGTTGTGGTTATGGTGGCTCTTGCTTCCCTAAGGATGTGAAGGCACTGCTTCACACGGGATTGGATAACGGCTACCACATGGAGGTTATTGAGGCAGTGGAGCGTGTCAACGAGAAACAGAAGTCTATCGTCTATGATAAGATTGTCAAGGCTGTGGGTGATGTGAAAGGAAAGACCATCGCACTCCTCGGTCTTGCCTTCAAGCCTGAGACGGATGATATGCGTGAGGCTCCCGCCCTTGTCGTCATCGACAAGCTCCTGAAGGCAGGTGCCACCGTCCGTGTCTTCGATCCCATCGCCATGGATGAGTGTAAGCGTCGTATCGGTGATACCGTCACCTACTGTAAGGATATGTATGATGCCTGTGATGGTGCCGATGTCCTCGCCCTGATGACGGAGTGGCGACAGTTCCGTATGCCTTCGTGGAATGTCATCCTAAAGGTGATGTCTGGCAATATCGTCGTGGATGGTCGTAACATCTATGACCGCCATGAACTCGAAGACCTCGGCTTCGTCTATACTCGCATCGGAGAGAAATGAGGGAATGTAATGTCACACAGATCTCACAGATCTCACAGATTTTGATGGCTGCAGCTGTAACTGCTGTCGCAGTTTCGTTGTGCTGTATGCGGTTCTGTGTCTAAGCAAGCTTAGTCGCAGCCCCGCCTCCATCGCAACACAAAACCATTTCATGCTTTTGTTCCATCTACAGCCATCCCACAGAACATGAATCCGTGGCATATTTTTATGATGTTTGTTATTGTCGGAAACCCGTTGAAAGCTTGCTTTCATAAAGGGTTTCAGGCGATAATAAACCTTTATTCGTCAGAATAAAAGAAGTCTGAAAGACTTATCATAAAAATAAAAGATCTGTGAGATCCGTGAGATCTGTGTGACTAATAGAGAAGAAAATTAATCCACAGGTTGCTGATAAAGTTTCCGGACCTTCTTCATATCATGCGCTACCATGATTTTGACCAGATCCTCGAAACTCGTCTTCTGAGGATTCCATCCCAATAGTGTTTTCGCCTTCGTCGGGTCACCCAGCAACTGGTCAACCTCCGCAGGACGGAAGTACTTCGGATCAACCTCTACGAGCACCTTACCAGTCTTCACACAGATACCACGCTCGTTGACACCCTCTCCCTCCCAGCGGAGCTCGATACCAGCCTCCTTGAAGGCGAGGGTACAGAAATCACGGACAGTGTGATACTGACCAGTGGCAATGACGAAATCATCGGGCTTCTCCTGTTGCAGGATAAGCCACATACACTCCACATAGTCCTTGGCATAGCCCCAGTCACGCAGGGAGTTCAGGTTACCGAGATACAGCTTGTCCTGATAGCCCTGGGCGATACGGGCAGCGGCAAGGGTGATCTTACGGGTCACGAAAGTCTCACCACGACGCTCTGACTCGTGGTTGAACAGGATACCGTTGCAGCAGTACATCCCATAACTCTCCCGGTAGTTCTTCATGATCCAGTAACCATAAAGCTTGGCAACGCCATACGGACTACGGGGATAGAACGGGGTCGTCTCCTTCTGTGGCACCTCCTGTACCATACCGAACAGTTCTGAGGTTGATGCCTGATAGATGCGACAGGTCTTGGCGAGTCCGGCGATACGTACTGCCTCTAACAGGCGGAGCACACCGATGGCATCAGCATCGGCAGTAAACTCGGGAACATCGAAACTTACCTTCACATGGCTCTGGGCAGCGAGGTTGTATATCTCGTCGGGCTTGATCTCTGAGATGACACGGATAAGGGAGGAACTGTCTGTCATGTCGCCCCAGTGCAGGTTGACGAGTCGTTTCTTCTTCATATCACGTACCCATTCGTCCAGGTACAGGTGTTCTATACGTCCTGTGTTAAACGAACTGCTGCGGCGCAGAATACCATGTACCTCATATCCTTTCTCAATCAGGAACTCGGCAAGGAATGACCCGTCCTGTCCTGTAATACCAGTGATTAATGCTACTTTCATGATTATCTTGTTTCTTTTATTTGTGCAAAGTTAGTGTAAACCGAATAAAATACCAAATATTTCGTGAGTTATTTCTTTTATATATTGTCACACAGATCTCACGGATCCCACAGATCTTTTATTTTTATGATAAGTCTTTCAGACTTCTTTTTATTCTGACGAATAAAGGTTTGTTATCGCCTGAAACCCTTTATGAAAGCAAGCTTTCAACGGGTTCCCGACAATAACAAACATCATAAAAATATACCACGGATTCATCTCCTCTGACCTTCCCTCTGGGAAACTAGAGGGAAGGGGGGAATCGAGAGGCAGATGCTGATCCTGACGGAGGAGGAAGCGAAGGAACAAACGAAGGAAGGAAAGAAGGAACGAATAAAAAGAAAAAATCTGTGGAATGGTTGTAGATGGAACAAAAGCATGAAATGGTTTTGTGTTGGGATGGAGGCGGGACTGAGGCTAAGCTTGCTTAGACACAGAAACGCATACAGCACAACGAAACTGCGGCAGCAGTTCCATCTACAGCCATCAAGATCTGTGAGATCCGTGAGATCTGTGTGACATTACATTCCCGCTCTTCGGATAGTCAAAGGGATAGCCTCAGGATGGGAGTGACAGAACGACGGGGTGTCCTCAACGACACAGGCGAGGTAACCACCACCACCTGCCCCCGGCATTTTCCATGCCAGCACCTGGTCCTTGTATCTCTCGATATACTCAGCAACACAACCCTGTATCATGGCAGGGAACATCGCTGTCTGGGCATCGAAACTGTCACGGTAGGCATGTGCAAAGGCTTGCAGGTCGGTATCCATGATAGCTTGCCAGCAACGGGCTGCAGCATCGGCTAACGCCTCCACCTTCTCCTTCGTGATATCCTTGCCCTCCACGACACTACAGCCAGGTCGACGAGGATCCATGGGAATCATAACGAGATGCTGCTCCATCCAACGGAGGATGCGGTCATCCTGACACATCTCTATCTTCTCAGGCCAGAAGCGATTGTCGTAATAATGACGGCAGAGCCCCGGTACACAGATACCTATCGCATCCTGGGCACCACTGATGATGCCATCGCTACGCTCCGGGTCGTTCTCAAAACAGAACACCAGTTTGGCAAGCATCTCCGGATCCATATTCGGCAACTGGTACGGCCATATCTTGCGGATGGTGTTACGGGTACTGGTAGACAGTCCACAACGCTCCCGTATCTCAAAGGTGGGTTCTAACGAGATGGTGATAGCCCAGCCGGGGGCATACTGGCTCACATAGGGTTGGTCAATCCACGTGCCGGCAATATCGAGGCGTGTGGGAATCTGTGGCTCCGTCTTTTTCAGGTCAGTACTACTACGGGCGGTGAGTCCCTCATGCGGGTCACGCTGCAGCACCACATACTGGATGCCCCGTTCCTCACAGACCCTCCGTTTATCCTCACTCCCTCCGTCACTGTTGACCACGAGGATATCAGGTTTCACGACATCGAGTGTCGGGAGGAAGTCGAGCACACCGCTTCCTGCGTTGATACAGGCATCCTTGACATACCTGATGCTCTTGACCATGAACAGGCGTTCCTGTTCGTTATATACTGTCTTGTGATGTTTATACTCCTGTATAGTGGCATCGCTGCCGATACCGACATACAAATCACCGTATTGTGCTGCCTGACGGAAGAACTCCACGTGACCGCTATGTAGCAGGTCGTAACACCCACTGACAAATACTTTCTTTTTGTTCATAGTGCAAAGTTACGAAAAGTTGAGAGCAAAACAAAAGAATTTATTCTTTTGTTTGCCGAGACGGAGTAAGTTCGGCGAAGCCAATGATACATAATTTAATTGAAAAGTTAAAAATTTATTGTCACACAGATCCCACAGATCTCACAGATTTTAAGTTTGCTCCTTCGTCGCAGTAATCGTTTCTTTAGTACGCTTTGCAGAGAAGGATTTGCTCCTTCGTCGCAAAGAAATTTTTCAAAATTAACGATGTTCCAAAAGCCGAGGCTAATCGCCTCTCTCAAGGCTAAGTCAGTGCTACTGCACTCAAGCAAGCTTGGTTCCGTATCCCTGTCTTATCCTTGCCGTTGAAGCTTTGCTTCCCCGGTCTTTTGGCACATCTCAAAAAATTATTCAAGGCTACGCCCCCTTATTCCTTATGTCGAATTACAGACAGATTATTTTCTTCCTCCTCCATGGTAGGCGGTAGCTTTGAATAATTTTTTGAGATTGTTTGGGAGGTAACATCATCAAAAAGATGATGCATGGTGTTTTAAGAGGAACATACCCAAGCTTGCTTGAGGGATGAGCCTCTTGAAATAGCATGAGAGCTGCCGTCAGGCAGTTACCTCCCATACAATCGTTAATTTTGCGTAATTTCTTCGACCGAAGGGAGAACCCTTCTTACGAAGCGTACTAAAGAAACGATTACTTCGACGAGCGAAGCGAGTTGAACTCGATTACTTCGACCGAAGGGAGAACGTGAGATCTGTGTGACATTTAATGGTGCCACATTTGAAAGATGCCGATGACCATACGTATCATCGGCATCCAGATTTTTAGAGGTCCTTGTATTCCGCAACATCGAAACACGGACAGGCTTTCTTGACCCAGGGAAGGTCACGGTGACCGATAATCTCCGCATCAGGATAGTCAGCACGCAGACTGTAGAGCAGGGCGAGGAGCGTACGCTTCTGGGCTGGTGTCCGGGTGTCAGCCGGTTTGCCTTTCTCGTCCAGTCCGCCCTCATAGCATATCCCGATACTGTTCTTGTTGTAGTGACGGGCATGGGCTCCCGGTACAGCCTCGGGACGGGTGATATGCAACTGTCCGTCCTTGGTGACGTAGTAGTGGTAACCGATACCGTTGAAACCTCGTGCCCTGTGGCACGCCTCCAGTGCCTCCACTGGGAAATCACTGTTGCAGCGTGTAGCACTGCAGTGGATTACTATCAAGTCAATGTGTCTCATGGCAATATGCAGCTTTGTACTAAGAACGTAGAACTGATAGCGGTAAGGATGGTCACAATAATCTGTATAATCTGTTTAATCGTATTCTTTTTCATATTTCTATCTTCATTTAATTGTTTTTTTATATTCACACAGATCCCACAGATTTAAGTTTGCTCCTTCGTCGCAGAAATTCTTCAAAATTAACGATGTTCCAAAAGCCGAGGCTTATCGCCTCTCTCAAGGCTAAGTCAGTGCTACTGCACTCAAGCAAGCTTGGTTCCGTATCCCTGTCTTATCCTTGCCGTTGAAGCTTTGCTTCCCCGGTCTTTTGGCACATCTCAAAAAATTATTCAGGGCTACGCTCCCCCCAGGCAGTTACCTCCCACGCAATCGTTAATTTTGTGTAATTTCTCGCCACAGGCGACTCTGTTTTCTAACTAATTCATAACTTTGCAAGCAAATAGTCATTAACTATTCATAAACAGGCAACGAATAATATGGAAACAAAAGAAGAATTTCAAGGTTTTCTCCGTGATATAATAGGAGAGTCAATGAAAGTACACGCTAAGTATAAACCAGGTTTGTTGGAATCAGCCTATGAAGCAGCATTGACCTATCTTCTGGAACAAAAGGAATACACAGTGGCACGTCAGGTGTTCCTCCCTATCTACTGGGACGATGTCCAGTTGAATCAGTCATATCGTCTGGATATGGTTGTCAATGGTCAGGTGATTATTGAATTGAAAGCAGTCTCTTACGTCGAGACCCCTCACCGTCGCCAGTTATGGAGCTACATGAATCTGACCCATACAGCCTATGGTATGCTCATTAACTTCGGTAGTGATCATCTTTATACAGAATGCTATTACCGTGATCCTAAAACGGGATATATTCAAAAGATAGGTTTGTGACCCTCCCATTCATCATTCCCTAGGTAGCAGCTCCTAGGTGGACAGCTCCTCCAAGGTAAGCGGTAGCTTTGAATAATTTTTTGAGATTGTTTGGGAGGTGACATCATCAAAAAGATGATGCATGGTGTTTTGAGAGGAACATCACCAAGCTTGCTTGAGGGATGAGCCTCTTGAAATAGCATGAGAGCTGCCGCCAGGCAGTTACCTCCCATACAATCGTTAATTTTGCGTAATTTCTTCGACGAGCGAAGCGAGTTGAACTCGATTACTTTGCGACGAAGGAGCAAACTTAAAATCTGTGGATAAGAATCCGTGAAATTTGTGTGTCAATAAATCAAAGAACGAAAAAGGGGAAGGGGATGATCAGACTGCGTCCATGAGAGATATGTGATGCAAGAGGTAAGAGATAAGAAACTCTTGACACTCTTCTGGGGTCTCATCGCTTTGTCCCTGCCTCACCCCCTATCCCCCACGGGATGACTAGTTGCCGGCAGGCTCGGCAGGTTGCTCGGACTCCTTCTTCGGCTTGGTGATGATGAGATCCTTCGCATTCTTGAAGTCGGCACGCTTCTTCAGCGTCTTCGACGACAAGTCGTTGATGTCCTGACGGTTAGGACGGAAGCGCAGGAACAGACCCTTGATGTTCGTGCCGAGGTTGTAGTCCTCCTCCTTGTCGGCACCAGTGCTCTTGATGGCGAGGTAGAACGTGCCCAGCTCACCGAACTGCACCTTCTTACCCTCCATGAGTTGTTCCAGGATACAGTTCTGCAACTTGTTGGCGACACCGAGGCATACATCCTCGCCATAGACGCTGTTGTGCTCTGACATGTGTTTGCACAGTTCACTGTACGTCATGGTCTTGGTGGTGACGACACGACCGAAGTGTTTGCCGAAGGCATTAGAACGTATGTTTTTGTTTTCTCGAATTTTGATTAATACTGGCATAATTTTTTAATTTTTTAGAGTTTAACATTTAAATGATGAGAGTAGGCTACCGCGCGACTTGCTTCCTCTCGTTGTCAAGTACAAAGTTACAACATTCCGTAACCCTGGTTTCCACTTTTTGCTCATTCTTGCCTTTTTTTTCCTATTTTTTCCCTTTTTTTGTCGATATTAATGCCGTAATTCTTTACAATCCACTCACAGACAATAGGTGGAAGGGAACAACCTTTTTCCATACCCATACTCTCCAGTTCCTCCTGATGCCTCTCTGTCCACTTACGCAGTGTATGGGTGGATACTCCGGCATAATATGCTAACTCTTCTCTTGTTAATGTCTTCATAATTTCTACAATGTTAAAATAAAATAATAAAACGTCTTTTTTCATCCTTTTAAGGGCTTTATCCGACCCGAATAAGGGCTTTATTTAATTCAAATGGAGCCTCTTTTCACACCGTTTAAAGCCTTTATTTACAGCAGGTTATGCCGAAAAAGTGATTTTAGTGACCCTATTATACGCAAACTCTATATATATGCAATAAAATAAAAAATGTTAAATTTATTTTTTGATAACATATAGATTTGTGAAAACTACAATCACTAAAATCACTTTTTGTTCAAAATGGGGTTTCAAGTTGCTCATTTTCAGATAGATAGTGTTGTACCTCGTTAAGCCCGATTTCTACGACATAATAATAATCACCGTCGTTTCGGTGTTTCCATTTGAATCCCATCTTCCGCATGGTGGCTCCAATCTTCCGGGCAGAGATCTGGTTGCTCAGATGTCCGCCACCGAGGAAGACGGAGATCATCGACGCGTTCATCTTTTTCGGAACCTCACCGTTCTTCGGTTTCCGCAACCGGTGACTGATCAGCTGCTCCTCGATGCTGACGAGCCGGAAGGGTTCGTTGAGCCGTTCCACCCGCTGCTCCTCTTCCTTGTCAAACCAGAACTGGAACCCCTGCAGGTACTCGTCCCGCAGTTGGGCATAGAGCTGATCGTAGTCCAGGTTCCATTGTCGCGGGTCATCGATATGGCTCACCTTGAAGCACAGCCACCGGCGGTTACCTGTCTGGTCGGTCAGAAACCGCTGCTCGTTGCCGGAGGCACAGAAGGAGGCAAGGCGTGCTTTCTGTTTGCGGAACAGGGCGTAGGGTCGCCGCTCGTTGATGCTCTCTGCCGTCACCAGTGCTTTCAGCTCAGCCATCTGCCGTCCCTCTGTCGCCTCTATCTCCTCGATCTCCACCAGACAGTTCTCCGCGATGGCGAGCTTGTCGTCCTTGGCGGAGAACGAGTTGTGGGCATTCTCCCAGAAATAGCCACGGAGAGGAGTCGGCAGCAGGTGACGGAAGAAGGTCGACTTATAGATGCCCTGTTCACCGATCAGGGTGAGTACCTGGTGATTCGCCAGTCTGTCGTCGAGCCAGGTGGCTACCATGGCGACGAGCCATTTGTGGAGTGCCCATTCGATATCCTGCTGTGCCCCTTCCGCTGTCTGATGGTCTGCGACGGGTTCTGCCACGAGGTGGGTGGCGAGTTCATGGACACGGTCTGTCCCGTCCCATGCCGCCAATTGGCTGATATACTCACGGACAGGGTGGGAGAGGATGGAGAAGTCGCTGTTCAGTACGCTGAGCACATCTTTCGTCAGTACACGTTTTCCCGTGTCTGCCTCCATCTGGCATCTCATGCTCTCCACCACCCGGTCCGTAATCAACTCATATTCCTCATTAACCTTTAACCCTTCACCTTTCACCTTTAACCGTCTATACATCGTCTGGTCTGTCACGACATTATAGCACACCTGACAGCGTTCGGTGAGCCAGGTGCGGATCTCCGTCGTTGACAGCAGGGAGTTCTTGCGTCCTTTTCCTGGTACGTTATTCAGTTTCCAGGTACCATGCAGCGCCTTGTTCTTGTAGCGGTGGTGGATGACATCGTTACGCTCCTTGTCGGGCAGGTCGCCCCATTGCTGTGCCGCCCATTCCTTCAGCTCCTCCTCACTGGTGCCGAAACGGTTGAAGAGGTAGGTGGCATGCAGGATGAAGTCGTGGCGGTAGTGCTCCGCATAGAACCGCTGCTGGTTGTTGAGCATCCGTTCGATAACGGTCCATGCCTGTTCCACATTGGCATGGTGGGTGTTGGGGTCGTAATCTTTCCGTGGTCTTCCCCGTTCTTCCGCATTGCTCGTCATACTCTCCGTCAGGAACTCCTCGTCGGAGATGACAAACGACTTGCTGTCGGGCTGGTAGTACACCTCCTCGTCATGGGCAAGACCGGAGAGCCGTACGGCATCGCCACATGCCCTGTCATACTCGCATCCCGTCAGTGCCTGATAGTACTCATTGCCTTTCTTGAAAGCGGCAGGATACGCCTCACAGTTAACGGGGTGGTGCCCCTCCCTCTCATAACGGTAGATGATGCGGAACCCTTGCCCGCTGATCGTCTGGTAGCATAGGAACGTATGCGGGTCCTGACAGATCTTTCTCCTGATCTCCTCCCGCTCTTGCTCTCTCCCTAAGCAGGAGGAGTTAGAGGGGGTCATGTCAATATCACACAGGGCGAAGCCCGTGGCATACGCTACGTCGGGCAGTTGCCGTCCGTAGGACTTGAAGACAACACCGACGCTGAAGGCAGGCATCGCCTTCTCCTTGACCTCTTTCTTTGCCGTCTCACGACTCACATTCTGAGCCATCTGGCGGTAGAGGGCGGTCTTCTTGGCAATACCATCGTCATACTTGATGAGTCTGACGATCTCATCGACATCCACGATTTTGCTTTCGGTAGCTCTCAGACTTCCGAAAGCGCTGAACTTTACATTCTCTTCCATAAGTTAGTAGAAACCATTGAGTAAAATAAATTGACGGACAAACAGATTACTCTCTGGCTTCCTCACAGAGGAACAGCTCCTCGTTACTGTCGATCTCGTCCCATAGTCTCTCTCCGTATCCTGTCCAGAAATCCAGGAATTCTTTCTTGCTCTTTCTCATGGCGATGGCACCGACCAGCTCCGCATAGTGTTCCTTACTCAGCTTGTCGGCTCTCTCCCGTAAGAAATAGCTTCCGTGGATGTTGAATTCCTGACGGAGACCGTACTGTAGTCCTTTCTCTCTCTCCCCTCCGATCTGCTCCAGAAGGCATCTTGCCATCAGCGTGGCAACTTCTTTTTTCTTTACTTTTGCCATCTTCATAATTATTAGAATTGTTGATAAAACTATCTTCTTGGTGTAAAATTAGTTGTTTTTTTTTGCTGCGTTGTACAATCCCATAGCGTTGTACAGCCTTTAAAATAATATCCTTCCGTTAACAAAATTTATACATTTTATCTCCCACTTCCGTCGATTTGACGCTAAAACATTAATTTTTCAAATTTCATGAGTCAATTATCAGTTTAATTTCGTAACTTTGCACCGTTATAGGAAACCGGACCTATTGAATCTACGGGACTACGTCCCTCGTGTAGAGGTGGTAACTCGTTGACCTATATCCTTTTAGGAACTATTAACCTCCCTTCACCGCCATGAAAAAGCAACGGCAGTGAAGGAAGGGTAAAACGTATCCTAAGGATAAGTCACCACCCCTGCCTAATCAGAGAACAATGGAAGTAATAAAAACAAGTATTGAAGGCGTATTGATCCTCGAACCGAAGGTCTTTGAGGATTCCCGTGGTTATTTCTTCGAGTCCTTCTCCCAGCGGGAGTTCGACGAGAAGGTAGCCCCTATCCTCGGACATACGGTAACCTTTGTCCAGGACAACGAGAGTATGTCCCGGTATGGTGTGATGCGTGGACTCCATTTCCAGCGTCCCCCATATACCCAGAGCAAGCTCATGCGCTGTGTCAAGGGAGCCGTCCTCGATGTCGCAGTGGATATCCGTAAGGGTAGTCCGACATACGGTCAGCATGTCGCAGTGGAACTGACAGAGGATAACCACCGGCAGTTCTTTATTTCTAAAGGCTTCGCCCATGGCTTTGCCGTCCTCAGTGATACAGCCGTGTTCCAGTACAAGTGTGATGAGTTCTATCACCCCGAGGCGGACGGAGGCATCAGCATCCTCGATGACTCCCTGGGTATCGACTGGCACATCCCCACTGCCCATGCCATCCTCAGTGACAAAGACACCAAGCACCCCTTGCTCCGTGACTTCATCACCCCATTCGTTGAAACCTGAATCTTGAAGCCCGCAGCACAGCTGACCCGAAAAGAGACTCAATATACAAAAATTGAAAATAGTGGTTCAAAGTACGATAAGATTTAAATCTTTTTCGTATCTTTGCCCACAAAATAAAAGCAGTATTATGATAGTAACCAATCAAGCAACAGATACGAAGCGGAATTTCAATGCCACTTCTACCCGAAATAGGATAATGACCAGTACAATGTCTGTGGACGAATACTTCGATGAACTGATAGACAAGGTGCGCGAGGATTATGCAAATCTATGAGGTTCGAATCAGTCATGGAGCTCGTGTAGACATGGCAGAATTGCGTAAGTTTTATTTATGGAATTAACGAATCAATTGAAACTGAAAGTGTGGGAAAAAGCCCAAATTGTTGATGGCTTTAATCCTGATATGTACCGCAAAGACCCATGTGGAGCATGGATAGTTTGGGATAAATATGGCATCCAAGATAATATTTATGGTTGGGAAATTGATCATATTTTTCCAAAGTCAAAACTTGAGGATATGGGATTTAGCACCTCGTTGATAGATGATATACGTAATTTGAGACCAATGCAGCATAATAACAATGCGAGTAAGAGTTTAGACTATCCTTCCTATATGGCTGTAGTAACTTCTGATGGCAATAAGAATATATTCAAAGAGACATCACTGACGGTGAATGAAGCTACTCGTATCATTTTGGAACAATTGTACAAACGTTGATATTTTGGGATATGCTGACAAGAATTAAAATAAAGAATTTGTTTAATGTCTATGACTACAATATAGATTTGACAAATGCGGATGGTTCTACTGTAAAGTTTATTACAGCACCAAATGGTTATGGTAAGACGACTATCTTAGACTTTATAGATGCCTCGATGAAACAGTCATACGAGATATTATTCGAGGTGCCATTCAGTCAGTTTGTCCTATATTATGACGAGACTGCTGCCGATGTTGAATATTTGTATTCAGTTACTCGCGAGGATGAAAAGTCAAATGCTGTTGATACGGATTTGGTCCAGACGCTTAGTAGTAAATTATTAGTACGCTTATTGCGTATATATGATGGTAAAGAAACATTAATAGAAGAGTTTTCAGTCTTTCATTCTACTGATGGTAAAACCGTTATTAAAGGTAACACTGGGAACACCAAACTTTTTTTTGAGCCGCGAACTTGTTATTATCTTAATGATCACCGTCTTTTAAGTATTAAGTTAACGACAAATGATGACAGCCTGATAATAGAAGATCAAGCCAGAGCTATAGAGCGATTAAATCCCTATCCTAAAGAATTAAAGGATATTCTTGCATCGCCAGAGTTAAGCAAACAATATGAATCTCGTATCACTTGTTTTCGTGATATTATTGCTCGGTGTGAGTTCGCTAACAAGCGTCTTGAGATAGACAAACGTTTCGGGTTCCGTTTTGTGGCTACTGATAAGCTGCATACCATTTTGTTTCTTGACCAACTATCTTCAGGGGAAAAACAAATTCTTATTCAGGTTTTTGAATTGCTATTTCGTGCAGACTCTGGTATGTTAGTTATGATAGATGAACCTGAATTGTCCTTGCATATGATGTGGCAGATGAATTACCTGAAGAACCTATCACAAATTTCGCAGTTACGTGGTTTCCAGTGTATAGTAGCCACCCATTCACCTCAGGTGTTCAATAGCCTGTGGTCTAAGAGCGTGGATTTGTTTTCAATTTCGAATAAGGATTAGATGTTGCAGTCTTTAAAAGATGCTTTTCACGAGCCCTCAGGTACAAAATCATCTATTCTCCAGGCGATGATGTCGCCTGCCGGGCTACGAGTTGTTTGGGTGGTAGTGGAAGCTGAAGAGGATGTTAAAGTCTACGAGAAGTTCATGTGTGAAGACTCGACGATAGTGAAGACTTCTGAGAGTGAGACAGGTCGTAGAGGTTATGCTAATGTGGAAATCATTGTTAGCGAGATAAAGGAAGAGGTTCCTGTGGCTCATATCATAGGGATTCGAGATGCAGACTATTCGCGTTACAAAGGAGACGATAATGTGCCAGTGAACATTTTCTTGACTGACCGTCGTGATTTGGAAATGATGCTGTTGGAAGCAGAAACGGTGAAACAGGAGCTACGTGTTTGGGTACCGGTCTTTGATGAAGTATTTGCCAAGTGTATTCCAGTATGCCGCTATTTTGGATACCTGCGTATTTATAATGAGGTCGCTGATTTGTCTGTGACATTTCATAAGCAATTGACTCCGAACAAATATTGGGATTATCAGCAACAGACCATCAAGGATAGTTGGGAGCTGGATTGTACGACCCGGTTTGTTGAACTTTCCGAAGGTCGTTGCACATCCACTGACGTTAAGACATTCATAACTACACAGAAATTGCTGGAAGAGAATCTTTATGATGTGTGCCGTGGCCATGATTTTCTCAATCTATTGTCGCTGACCCTCATAGATGTACAGAGATATTCTGTAGAAAACATGATGGCTCAAATGATTAAAGCCTATAGTAAAGAAGATTTCAAGGCAACACGGTTATATGCAAGCATACAAGCATGGCAAACTGCTGAATGTGTAACGGCATTAATAGCATAATAAGCAATGGAGCAAATAATGCAGAGACAAATGCATAAGCGTTTCAACATGACGTATTGCGACCATGGGCAATTTTGACAAGCAAAGAAAGCGGAAATAACATCTTCCATCTACCATCAGCCATCTTCCGTTCGATACAGCCAGTCAGAACAAGTTGAAATAACGATTTTCCGATGAACAAGATTTCTCTAAAGCTTACGACCAGATACAAGTCTCTGCAAGAAGGGTTTGAGTGGAAAGACATCCCTGCCTTTGCGGTGATTACCGGCGTCAACGGCGTTGGTAAGACCCAATTGTTGGAGGTAATAAAAGGGCGGAGCGAAAGACCTGATAACCGAGGCATAATACCCCAGATAGTACGAGAGATAACATCTTCAAACGGTCCTGAGAATCTGATCTTCAGTGAAAATACTACACAGAGAGGCTTGACGTTAAATGGCTTGATTGAGTATGTGAAGAGTGGAGAGCAACGACTTGTAACACTCAGGAATCTGGATCAACAAATAGGCGCCCTTCAGACTTATATTAATAATAATCAGCATCAGCTCTCTCAAATTACGGATAAGATTGCCATTCTTCAAATAGAAAGCAATATACGATCATGGAGGGAACAGATATGGAATCTTCGGAAGCAAAAACTCAACGTAAACATATATGCATACGATGAGGAACTCAAGAGGATAGCTCGAGAACTAGAAAAGGAAGTCGAAGAGTTAACTGAGGACGAAATTCGTCAATTTTCGATAGATAATTTTGAGTCCTTAACGAATGTTGACGAACTTACAAGATTTATTGCGAATGAGAATATGAGATACATGAGGCGTGTTACCTATCTTTCGGAAACTCACCAAAGGGAGGAAGAAGATATGCTGGTAGCCCAAGAACGCCCCTTCCAGACCATTAATCGCCTCTTTCGCCAATATGGATTTGACTACTTTGACATGCTTAATCCATTTCCTCATGATGGTAAACTCAATGGCGAGATACGATTTAAGGGAAAAGGAGGAGAGGAAGTAAATTACAACTCTTTGTCCAGCGGTGAGCAGGCCATTGTCCAGTTTGTAATATGGTCATACGGACAGGACTTCCGTGGCAACCGACTGAATACGATGGTACTTGACGAGCCAGATGCACATCTCCATCCGTCTATGTGCAAGATGATGGTAGAGATCTTCTCGGAGATGTCGGCAAAGAAAGATTTCGGTGGAGGTGGCATACGCATTATCATAACAACCCACTCACCATCCACCGTTGCTTTTACGCCCGAAGGGTCTTTGTTCGTAATGCAGCGTGAAGCTGACAACAAGAGAGTCATTATACCAACAACCACAGAGAATGCAGTAGAAATATTGAGTGATGGCATATTCACCTTCTCACGAGCAATGAGTAATTTCACGCTGTTATCCTCGAGCCCCAAGCAAAACCTCGTTTTTGTGGAAGGAAAAACCGATGTGAAGCATTTTACAAGAGCAATGCAAGTGCTAGGCTATAATCTGGATGTCGAATTCTTTGACATGCATGATGCATCAACCCTTTCTAGTTTTATAAGTTGCGCACCTGCTCGCTTATTCAACAAGAAGTCGCTGATAGCACTATACGATTGTGATAAAGAAGGCGAAAAAGGATATAATAAAGGAAGAGATTATAATATTGCTGGGGTAAAGGTGGTTACATCAGAACAATGTGAAGGGAAATCCTTCTGCATTAAGATATTGCCTCCAGCCGGTTTGGAGAAATACTGCCCAGTTGAATATCTGTATTCAAAAGATGTTCTTGATAGTAATCACGTTTTGACGAAGCGAAACTTCACTGAGTACATTAATCTGATGGGGTTATCAACATCGGAAGATGCAAAAGCATTATCTGAAGAGTATGATAATGAGTCCACATTACGCCCATTCAAGGTAAATGATGACAGAAAGAACGCTTTTTCAGAAACGGTCCAACAGATTTCTGACCCAACAGTATTTGAGGGTTACCGTCCTACTCTTGATTTGATAGACGCTATTTTATCCCGATAAGTAATTTGCAAACGACATTTAATCCGTTTTTAAGAGACTGCCGCGAAGCAGATATATAAAAAATCGTTTTAATCAGGAGAGGAGGTGCTCGCTTCTCTCATAAAAATTAAGGTTAAATAAAGTGTTCCCTCATCTTTTATACGAAAGAAATATGAGTAGCATAGCAGATGCAATCCAAGACAAATGCCTCACCTTCAGCGACAGAATTATCAAACTGAATGACTATTTGCTGGAGCAAGCAAGTCAGAAGTATGATGCAGGACGTCAAAAGTATGGTATGAGGAAAGGAAAATCATCCTTCAGTCATCAGACATCCGACCTCTCTCAGCCATCATCCTTCAGACATCGTACATCACGAGTTCCCGTACACCTTCAATCGGTGGCGGCTTTAGCCAACCAACTATTGAGGTCGGGAACGAGTATCGGAGCAAACAATGCAGAAGCGTCAAGCGCAATTAGTAAAGCAGATTTCAAATCAAAGTCATATATAGCCTTGAAGGAGGCCCGAGAGAGTTTGTATTGGTTGGAGCTGTTGCATAGAAATAATTATCTGACAGATATCCAATTCAATAGTCTCTATGCAGATGCAGAGGAATTAGTTAAGGTACTTGTGCATAGATGTAAGAAACTAGATGAGAATGGAACAGAGAAATAACACATCTGCCCTCTGCCATCATACATCTTACATCTCGAAGTACATCTTCCATCTTCTTTCTTCCATCTAACATCTTAACGACATTCGTCAGTATCTGCGAGGTCATTGGCATCTGGAGCATCCTACAGACCTGCAAAAGAAAGAAAAGACTGATCGTAACGAGATACTAATAGAAGCCATTCAGTATGGCGCACCATTGCGGCAACTATCAAGGCTGACAGGTATCAGTTACGGAGTCATACAAAGAATAAATGGCAAAATGAAAGTGGGTCAGTAGAGTCCCTCTGATCTACCAAAGCGAAAGCAATCAGGAATATATTTTTCATATATAAATCGATAACGAAAGATACATTAATGAAAAAAGCAATAAAGAATCTAATTATACCTGTTATACAATTCTTAGCTAAGTGTCTTACTTTGATAGTTCCAATAAAAAAAGGTTTAGTCTTATGTTGGTCATTTGAAGGGAAACAATACGGAGGTAATCCTAGGTGTATTTCCGAATATATTCAGATGCGTTCAAATGATTTCCATATAATATGGCTCTACACGAAGCAATCAAAATCTTCTTTTCCAGCAAATGTCAGAAAGATTAGGTTTGGCTCGTTAAAGAATTATTACCTTATGAATGTTGCTGAATTCCTTATTACAGATAGTAGAGATTTCCGCCATTTTGTCTGGCATAAACGGAAAGGTCAGAAATATATAATGACATGGCATGGTGGTATTGGTATAAAAAAAATAGAAGGAGATGCAATAAACACATTACCAGAAGAATATATTAAACTATCCAAGTTGGATTCTGCTTATGCAGACCTTTTCCTGTCTGGGAGTGATTTTTTAACAAGCCAATATAGAAGAGCTTTTTGGTATAACGGGGAGGTTTTGCAAAAAGGAATGCCCTCTTACGATATATTCTTTGATCGAGATAAGGTTTTGAATTATAACAAAAAAATTCGTTCTCATTTGTCTTTACCAGATAATTCATTTGTTATTCTTTATGCTCCAACATTTAGATCGGATCATTCTATTGAGCCTTATAGAGTGGATTGGAATAATATAATAAGTGTTATTTCTGCTCAAAAGTGCACAGAAGTATTTGTTTTGATTAAATTACATCCAGGTCTTTTATCTGAAAACATTGATATAAACTCGCTGTTACTGAATAAGAATGTTATAGACGTAACAGAAATGGGAGATATCATTCCCTTGATGTGTGCATCAGACATACTTATTTCAGATTATTCTTCTACACCATTTGAAATGGCACTTTTAGGTAAACCATCTTTTATTTATGCCCCTGATTATGATGAATATGATAGGGGATTATATATTTCTTTAAGGTCTTTGCCATTCATGTTTTCTTCAAATCAAGTTGAACTAGTCAACAACATAATAAAGTTCAATTACGATATTTATAAGGAGCGTGTGAAGAAATTCTATTCGGATTATTTTGGTGTTTGTGATAATGGTACGGCATGTGAATCTGTATATAATTGGATGTTAAGTAAAAAGTTACAATTTTGAAATCACTTATATTCGATGACAAAAGATATTTATTATTCAAATAATAAACGGATAGCTAAAAATACAATAGTTCTAACAATAAGAATGATAATAGTTCTTATTGTAAATCTCTTTACAACGACAATAGTTATTTCATCATTAGGTGTAGTAGACTTCGGAATATATTCGGTTGTTGGTGGTTTAGTAACGATGTTTACATTTTTGAATGTCTCAATGTCAACATGTATACAGCGTTTTTTTAATTTTGAACTTGGAAAGAATGGAAATGATGGAGCCCGTAGGGTTTATATAACTTCATTGCAAATAGATGTGTTGCTGGGTTTAATAATTGTTATACTTACAGAGACAATCGGATTATGGTATTTAAACTCTCACATGGTTTTGCCTTCCGAGAGAATGTCCATTGCTCAAGTGATATTCCAATTATCAGTATTGTCACTATTGTTAAATATATTCCAGGTTCCTTATGTTGCTGCAATTGTCGCTCATGAACAATTGAATTTTTATGCATTAATCAGCTTAACAGATGTTTTCTTGAAATTTTTGATTGCGATTAGTATGAAATATATGCCAGGGGATCATTTGTTGATATATGGTGTATTGATGGTAATAGTTGTTCTTTTTGATTTCATAGCTTATTATACATATGCTCATGTTAAGTTTAAAGAGATTCGTTTAATGCGTTTCTATGATAAGAAATTGTTTAAGTCTATGTTTGTATTTTCATCTTGGAATATATTTGGAACATTTGCTGCCATGATGAAAGAGCAAGGTATTAATATGGTAATCAATTTATTCTTTGGACCTGTAGTAAATGCTGCTCGTGGTATCTCATATCAAGTGATGGGAGGATTAAATGGTTTTGCTGGTAATGTGAGTATGACAACTCGACCACAGATAATAAAATCTTATGCACAAGGTGATTTAGAAAGAACAATATGGCTTTTTTTTCTTTCAAGTAAACTATGTTTTATGGCAATTTTTATATTTGCTCTTCCCATTATTGTAGAAATGAATTACATTTTGACATTATGGCTCAATGAAAATGTTCCGAAATTCACTGGCATTTTTACTTTCTGGATTCTTATAACCGCTTTCATCAGTAATCTTAATGGGCCAACTTCTGGTGTCGTTCATGCAACAGGGAAAATGAAGAAATATCAACTTGTTAATAGCATAGTTTCACTTTCTGTGGTTCCGCTGTCATATTGGGCATACAAACAAGGTGCTCCCCCAGAAACTTCTTTTGTAATTGTATTCGTCATAACAGCATTGTGTCAGTTGTTAAGTATAATAATATTAAGGTCCTTGATAGTTTTTTCAGTTGGACAGTATATGAAGGATGTTATAATATCTTTGTTCCTTGTGGTTGTGGTATCTTTCATTTTTACGTTGATACCGCACTTGTTCCTGTCAGAAGGCTTTGTTAGGCTCATAGTGGTTACTTGTACCGCAGTTATAGCAGAAGTAGCAGCCTTTACGACTTTGGCCTTAAATAAAAAGGAAAGAAACACTATGTTGCAGTTTGTAAGAGAAAAAATACATTCAAGGCGTGGATAATATGATAAAGATAAGTGTAATTCTTCCTGCATATAATGCGGAGAAAACGATAGGAGAAGCTATTCAAAGCATTATTGAACAGACCTATAAGGAATGGGAATTATTGGTTATTAATGATGGTTCTACAGATGAAACTAAGTCTGTGATTCTGTCATTTGATGACCCTCGCATAAAATATATTGAGAATGATGGAAACAAAAAACTTATATATACACTGAATCGGGGGCTCGAATTAGCAACAGGAAAATATATTGCCCGTATGGATGCTGATGATATCTCATTACCGGAGAGATTCGAAAACCAGTTAGAGTATATGGAAAGCCATTCTGAATGCGTTGTTTGTGGAACCTTGATACAAAAATTTTTTGGTAATGAAATAATTGCTAATAGGTTTGGATATGTAGGAACTTCAGAATCATTAAAAAAAGAGCTTCTTATTCATTCTTGTTTTATGCATCCTACTGTTATGTTAAGGACTGATGTTTTAAAAAACAATAATGTTAAATATGATGAAAATTTTATCCATGCAGAGGATTATAAACTATGGATTGATTTAATGGATTATGGAACGTTCTGCAACTTGCCAATTGTATTGTTAAAATATCGAATGTCTAGGGAACAGATTACCACAAAATATGATAAGATAATGCATGAGACTGCTCGAAGATGCCGAAGATTATATATTAGTAAAACAGAAAGTGATGAAGTAATTAAAAGTGAAGTATCCGGTGAGTGTATCACTCGTAACTCATTAAGTAAAGCACGTGGTAATATAAAATTATTAGAGTGCTTGTATCTTTCTTTACAAAATTATTCTATTTCAAATTTCTTTTATTTGATTTATAGTGGAGATTTATTCCGGATTAGATTTATGGTTCTACTTGCTATCTTGAAAAGATTTGTTAAAGGAAATAATCCTGTCTTATAATTTTCATTTTTGTTATTTAGCGAAAAAGTTGTCAGAGAAAAAGGGAGGAGCGGATAATTATGTTACGATTTCTTGGAAAGATATTCCTGTTTATACTTTTCTTTAACTATCTTTATCAGATTAATTATAGTTTCTCTCCTCTAAGTACAAATGTTCTATTGGGAATTGTCGGGATTATAATATATGTAGTTTACCCAACAGTGCGCCGTGAGATGGTTGATGGTATATCTGTAAAAAATATCCTTTACTTATTTGTTCCTCTTGAATTTATCTCGTTTTTTTCAATAATTGTTAATACTAGTACTGACTTTTATTTCATTAAGTGGGGAATTATTAATGTCTTGAATTTTTTTGGTGCAATGTTCTTGACATATTTGATAAAGAAAACATGGGGCTATTTAAATGCACACTTAATAGTCAAATTGATGTTGTTCTCAGCGTTAGTTCAATTGACCCTTGCTTTAGCAATGTGGATTAACCCTACATTATATGAATTTTTGTTTTCTGTAGTTCACTATGATGAAATTGCTTTAAGATCCATGGATAGGACTGAAGGACATAGGTTGTTAGGATTTGGTCTAAGTTTCTTTACATCTGGCGTGATACATGGACTAATTTTAATACTAATGAGTTCTTTTTATGAGAAGAAGAACAGCTTGAAAATGTTTCTATGGACATTGGCTTTTATATATATAGCTGCAGTCGGTATGATGATGGCACGTACCACAATAGTAGGTATTATAGTTGCTATCATTTTAATTACACTTAGAACTCTACAGCGTGAAATCACAATAAAAAAATATGTAAGCATATTTGCTACAATATGTATAATAGTTTTTTCCTTTACGACAATATTGTATGGTTTTTTTGAAGAATTTAAAACTGCAATAGATTTTGGATTCCAAATGTTTATTAGTAAACAGGAAACAGGTGAAGTTCATGTAGATTCATGGGCACATATGTTGGAAATGTATATTTTTCCCTCGGATTTGTCTACCTGGATTATCGGAGATGCCAAATGGTATGATGCGGGAGGATATTATATGGGAACTGATATAGGGTTTATCAGGATGATTTTCTATTTTGGCTTGTTGGGTCTTTCTCTTTTTTTATTGTATAATATATATATGCTAAAATCTCTCTACAAACAGAATAAAGAGCTAGGAATTTATTTATTTATATTCTTGTTTTTCTATGTTGTCACTGTTAACGGAAAGGGTTTTGTTGACTTGTTTCCTTATATCATTCCCCTGTATTTCTGTGAACGCTCATTTCGTAATTTTAAGGTAGATTAATATGAAGATACTTCACATTCATGAATCTTTGATTATTGATGGTCTTGGAGAGCTCATGTGTGGCCTCATTAATAAGTTGTCAGAATCAAACGATGTGTCATTATGTATTTTTTATGATGAGACCCCAGAAAACAGTCTCGATTACAAAGTAAGTTCTAAAGTCCATCGTATATTGTTGAATAGTAAGAAGAATATGTCACTATGGAATATTTTCCTCAACGAATTCAAAATATGTCGATTAATCTCACTAGAACCTTATGATGTAGTACATATTCATAGAAACTTCCTATTTTATATTTTTCCTATTCTGCTGTTGCATAATAGAGTTAAATTTTTTTATACCGTGCATACAGATGCATCAAAAGAACACGGAAGACTTGGCAAGCTATTTTTGGGCTTTGAAAAATATTGTTTTAGAAAAAAATGGATTGTACCAATAACGATATCTCCATCTTCTCAGAAGTCATTTGCTGAAGTTTATGGTTGTGATAGTTTTATGATACCAAATGGGATTCAGCCTCCAGAGATAATCGGTGGAGCTAATCTCGTTGATGAATATCGTAGTAAGGGATATAATAGAATTTTCGTACACGTAGGTAGAGTTAGCCCGGTTAAAAATCAGATAGTTCTATGTAATGTATTTCATAGATTGTCTTATGATTATAAGGACATAATCTTGTTTCTTGTAGGCGATGTCCATGATAAGAAGTTATGGACAGAATTGAAAAAACATATAAGTGGTAATATAGTTTATTTGGGTGTTAGGAAGGATGTCTTAGAGTTTTTTGCTAAGGCCGATGCTATGTGCCTCCCTAGTTTATATGAAGGGTTGCCAATGACTCTATTGGAATCACTTTCAGTCGGTTGTATACCTATATGTTCTCCAGTTGGTGGTATTGTCAATGTAATAGAAGATGGTAAAAACGGAGTTTTGTCGAAGAGTAGTTCTGAAGATGATTTTTATGATGCGATGAAGAGATTCTTGACAATTCCTCAGGGTGATTTGGAAAAGATGAGAATTGCAGCAAAGAATTCTTTTTCAAAATACGACATACATAATACAGCTCAAACATATTTAAATTTGTACAAAAAAATTCTAAATCAAAAATAACAATGAATATTGCTATTATTATTGCCGGTGGTTCCGGCAGCAGAATGGGACAGGATATCCCTAAACAGTTTATTAATGTATATGATAAACCTGTCATTATTTATACTCTGGAAGGTTTTCAACGTCATCCTATGATAGATGCCATAGAAGTGGTTTGTATTGACGGGTGGCACGATGTGTTATGGGCATATGCCCATCAGTTCAATATTGACAAACTGAAGTGGGTGGTCTCTGGTGGGAACTCTGGTCAAGAGAGCATTCGCAATGGTGTATATAATTTGGAAGGGAAAGCAAAAGATGATGACATCATCATTATTCATGACGGAATCCGTCCATTGGTGGATGATTCTGTGTTGACCGATGTCATACAGAAAGCAAAACAATTTGGTAACGGGGTTACTTCACTTCCATACAATGAGCAGATATTTGTTATCAACCCTGAGGATGAGACTACGACAAAACAATACATCCCCCGTGAGACATTACGTCGTGTATCTACACCACAGGCATATAAGTTTGGAAGGTTAGACTGGGGCTATCATGAGGCTTTTGAAAAAGAGATTGGTATTTATGGTTCTGCATACACGAATACCATGATGGTAGAACTTGGTGAGACTCTGCACTTTGCTGCTGGTTCTGACAAGAATATTAAGTTGACAACAAAGGATGACCTCGAAATGTTCAAAGGTTATCTGAAGATGGATAAAGACACTTGGCTGAAATGATGGATAAAACTCATTCTTTATACATAGAAGACCTTAAAGGTATTTGCACAAGCAAGATTGTAGAAGCCCTACGTGGAAAAAGATTCTTGATTACTGGGGCAACTGGTTTGATAGGGGTCAATCTGATAGATGCCCTGATGTCTTGTAATAGTAAAGGTGCTGAAATCTCTATATATGCTGTTGGAAGAAGTAAGGAAAAAGCTGTTTCTCGTTTAGGAGAATATTATGATGACAGGCATTTTCAGTTTATAGAGCAGGATGTACGACAACCACTTCCGGCATCCCTGGAAGTGGATTATGTCATCCCTTTGGCAAGTAACACTCACCCCATGGCATATTCTCAGTATCCGATAGAAACGATAGAGATTAACGTGAAAGGAGCCGAGTATGCATTGCAAAAGGCAGTGGAATGTGGGGCTATGGTACTTTATCCCTCTTCTGTAGAGGTGTATGGAAACGCACGTGGCGAGGATGTATTTACTGAAGATTATACAGGACTGCTGAACCTCTCAACGGCAAGATCTTGCTATACGGAGTCTAAACGTGTTAGTGAGGCTTTATGTCAATCTTACATTGCAGAGAAAAATGCAAAAGTGAAAATAGTGCGCTTGAGTCGAATCTTTGGTCCAACCATGCTGTTGAGTGATACAAAGGCTTCTTCTCAGTTTATCAAAAAAACTCTGAATGGTGAGGATATTGTGTTAAAGAGTAAGGGTGAACAATTCTTCTCTTATACCTATGTGGCTGATGCTGTAAGTGCTATGTTGCACGTTTTAACGTATGGTGAAATAGGAGTAGCTTACAATATCTCCAATGAAGCATGTAATGTCCATCTGAAGGATTTTGCTCACTATTGTGCTGAATGGGCTGGAAAGGATGTTGTTTTTGATTTACCGTCGGAAACGGAGCGAAAAGGTTTTTCGGTGGCTATGCAGGCTATTCTAGACAACTCAAGACTAAAAAATATTGGTTGGCAGCCACGATATGATATGAAAGAAGCATTAAATCGAACCCTTCAAATATTAAGTAACAAAGAACAATGAAGTCTGAAAGTCAATTGATGAACGAACTTTCGCACAGGTCTCACTTCCTGCGTGAATTGACAGATGAAGAATCAAAAGGATTGAAGTCTGTAATTCTTTCTATATATAAGGATGTAGCGGCTCTTTGTGACAAATATGGACTTACTTATATGATGTCGGGAGGTACATGCTTAGGAGCTATTCGCCATCACGGGTTTATTCCTTGGGATGATGATTTGGATATAATGATGCCAAGAAAAGATTATGACAAGCTGATACAATTGTTGGAAGCAGGTGAATTAGGTGAGAAATATGAGTTTACACACCCTAATGCGAAAAAGGATGCTAATACGGTATTCCTGAAAATCTTTAGAAAGAATTCAAAATATGTTGAATTGGCTAATTTAAATACACCGTTCCCTAAGGGTGTATTTTTAGATGTATTTGCTCTTGATTCAGTACCCAACTCAAAAATTGGCCAAAAAATAAAAGGCTTTATAGCAAATACTTTGCAATATATTTCCATTTCGCGCTTATATACACAATTCCCAAGTCGACAACTAAAAGAGTATATAAGTTTAGACGACGAATTGAAAAAAAGATATAGGATAAAAAAGATAGTTGGAATATTAACCTCTTTTTGCCCTCATGCAAAGTGGGTGTATTGGTTTGATTGTTTTGTTTCTTCTACTAGGGAAAATAGACAGTGGGGGATTCCTACAGGTAGAATGTATTATAATGGAGAAATCTTTGAAAGAAGTACATTTATTCCTGTGAAGAAGGCAACATTTGAAGGGTTGGATGTCAATGTGCCCAATGAAACTCATGTCTATTTAACAAATTTATATAAAAACTATATGGAATTGCCTCCTGTAGAAAAGAGAGAGAGACATTTTATAATTGAATTTGAATTACCGAAGGAATGAATTTTTCAGTAATTATATCAGTCTATAAAAACGACAAGCCGGAGTTTGTAAGGGTGGCACTCGATAGTATGTTGGTGCATCAGAGTGTAAAGCCGGACGAGATAGTTTTGGTGCAGGACGGGCCTGTGCCGGATGATCTTTCTTCGTTGCTCTCTGAGTATGAAGGCAAGTATTCGGATGTGATGCATATCATCAGACTCGAAAAGAACGGGGGGCTGGGAAATGCTCTACGTCTTGGTGTGGAGAATGCCAAATATGACATCATTGCTCGGATGGATAGTGATGACATTTGCATGCCCGACAGGTTTGAGAAGCAGTTGGCGTATTTGGAGGCACATCCTGAATGTGATATTGTGGGTGGACAGATAACAGAATTTATTGATGCACCAGACAATATCGTGGGTAAGCGTGAAGTGCCTTGCTCGAATGAAGCAATATACCAGTATATGAGAAGCCGCTGTGCGTTGAATCATCCAACAGTAATGTTCAAAAAGAAATCTGTTCTTGACGCGGGCAACTATAAGGACTGGTTCTGGAATGAGGACTACTATATGTGGATTCGCATGATGGAGAATGGTTGTGTATTTGCAAATCTGCCAGATGTGCTTGTCAATATGCGTTCTGGACTTGACCAGTATGGCAGACGTGGTGGAATGAAGTATTTTAAGAGTGAAGAGGGGATCCAGCGCTATATGCTTCAGCATCATCTGATTTCTTTTCCTCGATATCTGTATAATGTGACAGGTCGTTTTGTCATACAGGTGCTGATGCCTAATTGGCTTCGCGGTTTCGTTTTCCGAACTTTGTTTAGAAAGTAGTTTATGTGGCTAAAGTTTATATTTGATAGAATTGTTTCTTTTGTTGGGCTTTTATTCCTATGGCCATTGCTGGTTGTGATAGCTATCATGGTTAAAATAAAGATGCCGGGAGGACCGGCATTCTTCGTGCAGAAGAGAGTGGGTAAGGATGGTAAACTGTTTGACTGCCATAAATTCCGCACGATGACGGTGAAGCATAATGGCAGCACTGTGTCTGTGGCTGGTGATAACCGTATCACTCCATTTGGTGCTACACTTCGACATTATAAACTGGATGAACTTCCAGGTCTATGGGATGTGCTCATTGGCAATATGAGTTTCGTTGGTCCTCGCCCTGATGTGCCTGGGTATGCGGATGCACTGGAAGGGAAAGACCGAGAGGTACTGTTGCTTCGTCCAGGTATTACAGGACCAGCAACTCTTAAATACCGTTTGGAGGACGAGATGATTGCAGACTATGTGGCTAAACAACAGACTGCAGGTGATTCCCGCCCTATGCAAGAGATTGCTGTGGAATATAATGACAAAGTCATCTACCCCGATAAGGTTAGAATCAATAGATACTATCTACACCACTATTCCTTCGCCAAGGATTTACAGATGATTTTCTGTACTGTGCTGGGGAGGAATATGATGTATGGTGGTGAAATCATATAGGGTAATGAGGCGATCTGAAGAAATTCTATTCAATTTGCTCCGATGCGAGTTGTGGGATGAAAAGTTTGATCAGGAAACCACATCTCAAGAGATTGAGGAGGTCTTGAATGTGGCTAAGGCGCAGACCGTGTTTGGACTGGTCTTTAATGCGTTAGTGACTAATCAGGTCAAATTAGATAAGAAAGCCCTGTTTAAAGCTATTGCCATCCAGAATAAAATCCGTCAGCAGAATGAACTCATCAATCAGGAAATGGTGGATTTCTTTAAGCAGATGGATGCCCACCAGATAGACTATCTGGTGATGAAAGGTCAGACGCTTGCCGTATTGTATCCTCATCCAGAAATGCGGATGTCGGGGGATGTGGATTTCCTAATCAAGGATGATTATGAGAAAGTAAGAAAGAGTTTTGATTCGTTGTTTGCAATATCTTTGCCAACTCTAAATGCGTATGAAAAAGAAGCAGCTTTTGAAAGAAACGGTGTATTATATGAGTTGCATACTTATTTGATAACATTTGGAAGTTCTCAGAATAGTAAATATTGGGATCAGCTGATAGCAGACTGTTGGGCACAGCGTTATTATGTTGATATCTTGGATTCGAAGATCCGGATTTTGCCACCAACTCTTTATTCAGTGTATGTTTTCCTGCATCTCTTTTTCCATTTTATTCGTGAAGGTGTGGGATTGAGGCAGTTCTGTGATTGGGCGGCCTTTTTGAACCATTACGCACAGGAGATAGATACCAATCTGCTACAGGAAATTTTAGTAAAGCTGGATATGCTGCCAGCCTACCGGGCATTTGGTAGTATTGCCGTCAGTTTATTGGGTCTTCCTGCGGAACGTTTCCCGTTTGAATTGACTGAAAAGGACGGAAAATGGGTGCACAAGATTATGCAAGATGTGCTGAAAGGGGGCAATTTCGGAAAGCAGAATCACCAAGCTAAGGGGGGAGGGCTGATGTTTAAATTAGAAACAGCCTTGGTAAGTATTCGCAATGTCTTTACTTATTATCCTTTGGCTCCCCGAGATCTGCGGAATTATCTGGTTAGGTTGGTCAAAGGTAATATCGTCTTATATCTTAAAAAAGCATTAACGCTTATGAAACAACAATAGCGGAATGGTGGTTGACTGGAATCAAGTTAGGGAATATTTCTATTTTTTTAATGAGGAGATTCCGTATTATGCCATTGGGAGAGCCTCGATCGTGTTTTGTATTGGCACATTACTTTTCATTTCATGGAAAGGCTTGAAAATAGGCATACGTCTCTCATCTGTATTGTTTCTATTGGAATACGTCTTTCTGATATTATGCTCAACGGTCATTTTCAGGACAACAAAGGAAATAAGGAAGTTCGACTTTCATCCGTTCTGGAGTTATAAGGCAATAGGAGAGGGTAGAATCGAATTGTTGCCTGAGAATATCATGAACGTGGTGGTGTTCATTCCCATCGGAATGATACTTGGTTCACTGTTAAGGATTAAAGGTTCATGGTTAGTTGCGCTCCTGATAGGCTGTAGTGTTTCTATCACGATAGAGACACTACAGTTCTGCTTTATGAAAGGCTTCTCGGAGGTGGATGACGTGATGCATAATACACTTGGCTGTATTTTAGGATACAGCCTGTGGTTCATGGTTCATGGTTTATGGTTAAGGGTTACTTGCGATTAATGGTTCATGGTTCATGGTTAAGGGTTTACCATGATAAATGTCCAAGATGATGCGGAAAATGCATATTTTGACATAAAAATCACATTTGATAAAAATTATTATTATCTTTGCAAAGCATTTTAAGAAACATTGTTATGGAAGATGTCGTGAAAGTTGCCTCTTATATCTGTGACCGATACCAGAAGATGTTCGGGACAAAGATAGATGAAATGAAGTTGCATAAGTTGCTTTATTTCACGCAGAGGGAGTGTATAGCTCAAACAGGACAGCCTATGTTTGAAGCAACTTTTCACGCATGGCTATACGGTCCGGTTTTACCAGACATCCGATCCTTATATAAGCATGATATGCTTCATAGAATGCCTTCAGATGCTTTCTTAACAAGATACATGCCTGTTTTTGATGAGGTGTTTGAAGAGTTTGCTCCTACAAAGTCTGTTATGCTAAGTGCTATCTCACATGGTGAATTGTCATGGAAAAGGGCTCGTGTAGGATATGGTAAGTATGATGAGTCTGATGTGGAAATGAAGCTTGATGATATTGCAGAAGATGCTAAGAGATATAAAGAGCGTTGCATGATGCTTGAGAAATTGAATAAGTCGGAGGAGCAAATTAATTAGGTAATGAAGATTACTCCAGCACAACAGGAAATTCTAAATAAACTTGAGTGTCAGCGGTTGTCGTCGGATTTAGATAATATGACTAAGGTCGACGACTTTACTAATGTTATCAACGATGATATAGCTCAGACTTTAAGGAATGAAGCTTTTGGAGAGGATGAATCGAATAGTATCGCCTATTATTTGGTAAAACATCCTAATGGTCAGATTCTGTTCTTTTTCTCTTTGAAATGTGGCTTGCTGTTTGATCACTTTATTAAGCCTGAGTTATTGGAAAGGCTGAGGAAGTTGTCGGAAGAATTGGATGATATATCGGATGACAAATCACTGACACCACAGCAAAAACGTGATGTTGCAGATGTAATGGAAAAGATAAGGGCATGCAAGGGTATTACAACAGATGACCTTCACAAGCTGCCTCAACAGAAAATGGATATCTTGGAAGAATTAGAGAAAGAATTGAATGAAGATATTGCGAGGGTGGGTAGAACTTTCTCGGGAATAGAACTTGTTCATTTCTGTTCAAATAGTGAAACAGATTATTTATGGGAAAACTTTGAACTGCCCCAGTTAAGAGGAACAATTATTTTCTGGTATTTTGTGGTTCCTCAAATACTAAATGCATTGAAATATGTAGGATGTCAATACGTGTTTCTTTTTGCAGCTGACAAATCTAAGGGTGAAAAACTGGTCAGGTATTATGAAGACCAATTAAATTTTCACGGGTCTGAAGAGTTGGCAACAGCCAAACCATTTTATGATTTCACTTGCAAGTTTATGTGTCACGAAGTATCTTCCTTACAAAGAGAAAGGGATGAGTTCTTTGCAAATTTTAATCCAGGACCAGATAGCGTATAGTAGATGGAATTTCTGCTTTATGAAAGGTTTCTCAAAAATAGAAGGATGCTCATGGAACTTTAATCGGGTTCGGAATAATAATTTTTTTGAGAATAATATTTAAAATAAGATATAAATATGTCTGAAAGAAAGAGAATATACTTGTGCTTAGCGCACATGTCAGAAGATGGCGCTGAACAGCGTTATGTTAAGGAGGCTTTTGATACTAATTGGGTAGTACCCCTTGGCCCGAATGTGAATGGGTTTGAGAAGGATTTGGAGGACTTTGTGAACGGTGTTGGAGAAAACCATGAATCATGCACCATGAACCGTGAACCGCTGACAAAGCGTGTGGTCGCTTTGTCGGCTGGTACTGCTGCAGTGCATCTGGGACTGCTGAACTGTGGGGTGAAGCCGGGGGATGAGGTGATTGTGCAGAGCTTTACGTTCTGTGCATCAACACATCCTGTGACATACTTGGGAGCTACACCTGTGCTCGTGGATTCGGAACCGGATACATGGAACATCGATCCAGAACTGTTGGAAGAGGCAATCAAAGACCGTAAGGCTAAGACGGGTAAGTATCCTGCGGCTATTGTGCCGGTGGCGCTGTATGGTATGCCGTATAAGGCTGACCGTATCATGGAGATTGCTAATAAGTATGGGATTCCTGTGGTGGAGGATGCTGCCGAGGGTTTTGGTTCGAAGTACAAAGGACAGGTGCTGGGTACGTTTGGTAAGTACGGCGTGCTGTCGTTCAATGGTAACAAGATGATTACGACCTCAGGTGGTGGTGCTTTGATTACGGCGAATGATGATGAGTGGCGAGAGATTATGATGTATGCCACGCAGTATCGGGAGAGTTATCCTTACTATCAGCATGAGAAGATAGGATATAACTACCGTATGTCGAACATCTGTGCCGGAATTGGTCGTGGTCAGATGACGGTGGTGAATGACCACCTTGCTCACCATAAGCATGTGCAAGGGTTGTATGAACAGTTGTTAGCAGATGTGAAGGGCGTTACTGTTCATAAGCAGCCCGATGTAAGATGTAAGATGGCTGATGGAAGAGAGATTCCTGTATATGACTCTAACTACTGGCTGTGTACCATCACCATTGATGAGGATGTGAAGGTGAAGGGTCAGGAGGATGCCTATAAGACTATCGTGACAGGTGCCGTAGGTGGTGCTGCCGGTGTCATCCATGCTGCTGCCTCTGCTCATACGGATTGTGAACCTAATGCCAATGTGGAGGCTATGCGTGTAGCTCTTGATCAGGCACAGATTGAGGCAAGACCAGTTTGGAAGCCCATGCACAAACAACCTTGTTATAAGGATGCTCCTGCCTACGTGAACGGAGTATCTGAAGCAATCTTCAGGGTCGGAATGTGTCTGCCTGCAGGTCCATACGTCAGCGATGATGATGTAAGGTACATCGTTGATACCATCAAGGCAAATATTTTATGATGTTCTTTTCGAAAAGAACCAAAAGGTATTGTCCTTTTCTTTGGCGTAAAGAAAAGAACTAAAAGAAACATCCACCCTTACCAAGCCTTCCCCTATATGGGAAGGATGTAGCTGACTACAGCGGTAACCGACCTTCGTCAGAGTTTTGGTAAGATTTACAAAGCTTTCGCCCTTCGGGTAAACCTTCTATTCCAGAATTTCGCTTGATAACCAAGTTGGCATCAATAGAAAGACAACTGAACGGTCTTATTATTTCAATTAGGAATAGTTAGTGTTAGAAAGGATTTTTGAAAATTTAACTTAATCAGAAATTTATTCTGATTATGATTTGGATGATAAAAGAATTATTTATATTTTTGCACTGAATAAGGAAAATCTTTAGAACTATGTGTACTTGCGTAGAAACTATACAACAGACATATATAGGTGTTAAAAGACAAACGGAGGTAATCGCCGAAGAGTCTTTTGATATGGATTCTTTTTTGGATAAAATTAATTCAGTTAAGAAAAAGGTTGTGTCGGTTTCTAATGACATTAATTCTTTTGTCGAATTGGTGCGTCAATATTTTGTTGAGTTAAACACAGAAGATTCTTTAATGCTATATAATGAGTTTATCGTTACTCGTGCAAAAATGTTTGAAGTTTATGCAAATCTTCGAAATAGTAGTGTTTATGTAGGTATGAAAACTGCAGTAAAAGATTTTCGAAGTAGCATTGATGCTTTTAGCGAAATGTGTCAAGATTTGCAGGAGTTTAATATTAAACTTTCCGAAAATGTTAAGTTTCGGGAATTATTGAAAGACTTGGATGATATAGCATAGATATGAATTTCTATACAACATCCTCATTCAGAACTTCTATTCAACTATTGATTCGTAAACCTAAGAATGGGTATATGAGTGTTGTGTCTGATATTTGTGAGACGTTAAAATCAATGCCTGATAATATCCTACGAGACAATAACGATCGTATACGGCAAGAACAGAATTTTAGAATCGTCAAATTGCGGATTGGTAATTCAAATCAGAGGTTACCAAAGAATGATGGCTTTAGATTGATTTATTGGGTATCATTAAGAAAGGAGAATCTTGTACTGTTGAAAATATATCCTAAACGGGGATCACTTGCTGTAGGAAACTTAACAGAAGGTGAATTCGTGCGTTTATTGGAGGAAATGGTGGATGAAAACAAACAGCAGGTATTGCAACAAGTAGATATATTATCATCATTGAATATAATCAAAGACCAATGTGGTTTGCTTTAGTTTTTGGAGGATTAGAAGAAATAAAGTAATGGTTTCATTGTAGATAAGATTTCGAATGTTGATACGTTGGATGAGTACTGAGAGTGAAGAAATGATGTGGGGATGTCGGTATGACACAGGACGAACGATGGTTGGGGAGGTATGAGGAGGTGATGGGCTTCGTGGAGACCAACCATCGGAATCCGTCGAAGCACCGGATTGAGGAGCATGGCATGCTGAACTGGCTGAAGGCGAACAGGAAGGTGATGAATGCGGGGAGAATGAAGCCGGAGAGAGTGGAAAGGTTTAAAGCGCTCTTGGTATTGATGGAAAAGTATAAACGGGTAAACCAGCATGGGTGATGGGTTGATTTGAAAGCAGTGGGGTGTAAGTATCCCCTAAAGAAGTTGCCAAGTCGAATTTAATGTAAATATTATTGCTATATTCAATTTTATTTCGTACCTTTGCGGCATCAAATCTATAGAAACTTAAATTGGAAGGAAATGTTTGTGTTAGATAAAGTGAATCCATTTAAAAAACTGATGAACTGGTATTTCAGTAAGAAGGCACTGCCATATTGGTGTATTCTTATTCTGGATTTCTTGATTCTGATGTTTGCTGGTATATTGACATACTGGATATTTATCTATCGCCGTAAGATAGGCTTTGACCAGTCGATGCTGCTGCAGACACTGTTTATGTATGCACTGCCCAGCATCATTGGAGCGAGGATGTTCCATACCTACTCTGGTATCATCCGCTATTCTTCGTTTGTGGACCTGACCCGTGTGGCGTATGCTAATTTGGTGTCGCTATGCATCGCCTTTCCGATGCATCATTTCGTTCATTCTTTACCGAGAGACTTGTTCTATTCTTTGCATTTCAGACACATTATCCTGATGTATCTGATAGCTACGGCTCTGATGTGGGGAGTGCGTGTGCTGGTAAAAACGTTGTATGAAATGACCACAACAGATGCTCGTGCCTTAAGGGTGTTTATCTATGGTGCGATGGAAGGTGGCATTGGACTGGCTAAGAGTGTACGCTCGCAGAATCCAAAACGTTTCATTGTCAAGGGATTTATTGCAAGTGAGGGGACATATAGCCATAAGCAAGTGATGGGTGAGAAGGTGTTCAGTACTGCTGACGATCTGCCCAAGATTATAGAGAACTACGGGATTGAGGCTATCCTGATTGCCCCACAAAGACTTAATGAGTTCCGTAAAGCGCAGGAACTTCAGGACAGGATTCTCAGCACGGGTGTAAAGATATTCATGTCGCAGAATGCCAAGGAGATGAATGTCAAAGACGGTGAACTGGAGGATGTCTCTGAGGAGGAATTCCACTTGAAGGAGGTCAGCGTGGAAGACTTGCTGCCGAGAGACGAAATCCGTGTGGACATGAAGTCGATGGAGGAACTGCTGAAGGGAACGAAAGTGCTGATAACAGGTTCTGCAGGTAGCATCGGATCGGAGATGGTGCGGCAGGTGGCAGCTTTCAAACCGGCAAAGATGGTTCTTATAGACCAGGCGGAGACTCCTCAGCATGATATCCAGTTGATGATGGAGAGGGACTTCCCGGACGTCGAAGCGGAGGTGTTGGTGACGAGTATCAGCCGACAGCGGCGCATGGAGGAGATCTTCAGTACGTTCAGACCTGACTATGTGTTCCATGCTGCTGCCTATAAGCATGTGCCAATGATGGAGGGTAATCCCTCTGAGGCAGTGCTGAACAATATATGGGGTACGAAGATTATCGCAGACTACTCGGTGAAGTACGGGGTGAAGAAGTTTGTGATGATATCGACGGACAAGGCAGTGAACCCGACGAACGTGATGGGATGCTCGAAGCGTATCTGTGAGATTTACGTGCAGAGTCTCGATCAGGCAATAAAAGATAAGAAGACACCTGAATACTTACAGCTGCTGAATAACAAGCAGCAAGGCGAGTCAGGGAAACAGACGTACAGGACTCAGTTCGTGACGACACGTTTTGGAAACGTACTGGGGTCTAACGGCTCTGTGATTCCTTTGTTTAGGGAGCAGATCAGACGTGGTGGTCCTGTAACGGTGACAGACCAGCGTATCGTACGTTTCTTTATGCTGATACCTGAGGCTTGTAAGCTGGTGCTGGAGGCAGGCACAAAGGGTAATGGCGGTGAGATATTCGTATTCGATATGGGACAGCCTGTGAAGATTGCGGATCTGGCGCGGCGTATGATTAAACTCTCAGGGGCAAAGGACGTGGAGATTGTGTATACGGGTCTGCGTCCGGGAGAGAAACTCTATGAGGAGGTGCTGAACGAACTGGAGGGTACGAAGCCGACATTCCATGAGAAGATCCGTATTGCTGAGGTACGCGAGTATGACTTTGCGGACATCAGTAAACAGGTGAACGACCTGGTGGAGATCTCTAAGCGCTATGATAATATGGAGACAGTGAAGAAGATGAAGGAGATCGTGCCAGAGTATAAGAGTAACAATTCCGAATACGAGGTACTTGACAAATAACCTGTTGGCGTTGCGAGACCAATTTACAAAACTTAAATATTCAGACTAAAATGACAAAACAGAAGAAATTTATTCTCCCAGAGAGTGAGATTCCTACGCAGTGGTATAATATCCTTGCTGATATGCCTAACAAACCTCTGCCTCCGATTCATCCTGCTACCAAACAACCGTTGACATGGCAGGACCTGGCTCATATCTTTCCCGAGGAGTGCTCGAAGCAGGAGCTGGACATGGAGCATCGTTGGATAGATATCCCTGAGGAGGTGCTGGAGAAATATAAGTTCTACCGCTCTACACCTCTGGTGCGTGCTTATGAGCTGGAGAAGGCTTTAGGGACTCCTGCACATATCTATTTCAAGAATGAGTCAACGAACCCGCTGGGCTCACATAAAATCAATTCGGCTTTACCTCAGTGCTACTATGCGAAGCAGGAGGGTACTACGAATGTGACGACAGAGACGGGTGCCGGACAATGGGGTGCCGCCTTGTCGTATGCGGCAAAGATATTCGGACTGGACTGTGCGGTATATCAGGTGAAGATCACCATGCAGCAGAAGCCTTACCGTTCGAGTATCATGCGTACGTTTGGGGCTGCCGTAACGGGGTCTCCCTCAATGTCTACCCGTGCTGGTAAGGATATCCTGACGGTGGATCCGACGCATCCAGGGTCTTTGGGTACTGCTATCTCGGAGGCTGTGGAGCTTGCCACTACCACTCCGCATTGTAAATATGTGCTGGGCTCTGTGCTGAACCATGTGGCTTTGCACCAGTCGATTATCGGTCTGGAGGCTGAGAAGCAGATGGAGATGGCGGGGGAGTATCCTGACATGGTGATTGCATGCTTCGGCGGTGGCAGTAACTTCGGTGGTATCGCCTTCCCCTTCATGCGTCATAACATCCTGGAAGGTAAGAAGACGGAGTTTATCGCAGCAGAGCCGAACAGTTGTCCAAAACTGACTCGTGGTAAGTTCCAGTATGACTTCGGTGATGAGGCAGGATATACACCGCTGTTGCCGATGTATACACTGGGTCATCAGTTCAAGCCAAGTAATATCCATGCCGGTGGCTTGCGCTACCATGGTGCGGGTATGATTGTGTCACAGTTGATCAAGGACGGTTATATGAAGGGTGTGGATATCCCACAGCTGGAGACTTTCGAGGCTGGTATGCTGTTTGCCCGTACGGAGGGTATCATCCCGGCTCCTGAGAGTTGTCATGCCATTGCTGCCACAATCCGTGAGGCGAATAAGTGTAAGGAGACGGGAGAGGAGAAGGTGATTCTCTTTAACCTCTCGGGACATGGGTTGATTGACATGCCGTCGTATGAGCAGTTTATCAGTGGTGACCTGCAGAATTATACGGTCACTGATGAGGAGATAGAGAAGAATGTCTCGCAATTAGAGAAAATCATCTAAACGATAAAACGGAAGGTTAACCCCTTCCGTTTTTTTATTTCTTTTGTTGTTCCCGGTTTTCGCTTACTGTTCTTTTCCTGTGAAGAAAAGGGCGGTGAAGGTGATGATACCATTGAGCATGAGCAGTTCGTAACCGAAATGGTAACTGGTGTATTGCCCTACGACCCAGTCCAGAAGGTAGCAGAGGATGGGGGAAGCGATACAGATGTAAGGAACCAGACGGTCGTTGACTGGTCGCTTGGTGAGTAATCCGAAGGCGAAGAGTCCTAACAGGGGACCGTAGGTGTAGGAACAGAGGATGTAGATGGCATCAATGATACTGGTAGAGTTCAATGCCTTGAATAAAAGGATAAAGACCGTGAAGACTATCGCTACCAGTATATGGACACGATGACGTAGAATCTCGTCACCGGGACGACGACAGATGTCCACACAGAAACTGGTTGTCAGTGCTGTCATTGCTGAGTCGGCACTGGAGAATGAAGCTGCTAAGATACCCATAATGAAGAGGTAGGCGATCAGTGATAGGTGGTTAGTGCTTAGTGTGATGAAGGTGGGCAGGAGTTCGTCACCTGAGGCTGGCAGGGTAATGCCATGGGAAGCATACCACTGGGTCAGGAGAATGCCTAACGACAGGAATAACAGGTTGGCAGGAAAGAACATCACACCATAAGTACACATGTCCTTCTGGGCATCCCGTAAGGAACGACAGGTCAGGTTCTTCTGCATCATATCCTGGTCGAGACCGGTCATCACAATAACGATAAACACACCACTGAGGAACTGTTTCCAGAAATTCTGTTTCGACATCCAGTCGTCAAAGACGAAGATGCGGCTCTTGCTGTCTGCCGCTACCGCTTGTACTGCCTCTCCCCATGTCATCCCCATGTCACTCACTACCTGCCAGATAATCAGCAGGAGTGCGGTGAAGAGGAAGACTGTCTGGAGAACATCGGTGAATACCAGGGTGCGGATTCCTCCCCGGTATGTGTAGAGCCAGATGAGGACTACCATGCCCAGTACGGTGAATACAAAGGGAATCCCCAAGGCATCGAACACGAAATGCTGGAGGATGATACATACCACATAGAAACGTACTGCAGCCCCTGTCATCTTCGACAACAGGAAAAACGAGGCTCCCGTCTTATACGACCGGGAACCTAACCGTTGTCCCAGATACGAGTAGATGGTGGTGAGATTCAGGCGATAGAACAAAGGCAGCAACAGGAATGCCACCAGGACATAGCCCACGATAAAACCCAGACACGTCTGGAGATAGGTCATGTCAATGACATTCACCATCCCCGGTACACTCACAAAGGTGACACCCGAGATGGAGGCACCTATCATACCGAAAGCCACCATATACCAAGGTGACTGCCGGTTGCCCCTGTAGAAAGTCTCATTGGTCGCTTTCCTGCCTGTCCACCAGCTGATGCAGTACAACAAACAGAAGTATCCTATCACCAGTAATCCGTAACCCATAACCGATTAGCATTAAATCTGGAGCATCAACTATTTCCTCAACTCCTCAAAATACTCAGAAGGCTGCATGCCCATTTCCTTCTTGAACGTGGTGGCGAAGTATTTAGGATCCTTGAACCCCACTTGATAGGCAATGTCACTGACACGGAGATCCGGACGGGTCTGGGCGAGGCGGCATGCCTCCTTGATGCGGTAGTTGCGGATGAAACTGGTGACATTCATACCTGTCATGGCACGTAACTTATTATATAAGGTGGAGGCACTGGCTCCCATGTCACGGGCAAAGGCATCACGGTCGTAGTCACTGTCGGAGAGGTGTTCGCTGAGACACCGGATGGCTCGCTCGATGAACTCGTTATCGACAGCTGGTGCCGACTCTTTAATCTGCTCAATGTTCTCCTCTGTGGACTGTTGACGGAACAAATGCTGGATACGACGGCGGTTCTCGATGATGTTGTTGATACGTAATTGCAGGTCACCCATGCGGAAGGGTTTGGTGATATAGTCATCCGCACCGATCAGTAGTGACTCCTTACGGTCCTCCTCCTGCGTCTTTGCCGTGAGCAGGATGATCGGCAGGTGGCTGTAGTCCGGGTTTTGTTTCAGCTGACTGGTCAACTCGTTACCATCCATCTCAGGCATCATTACGTCAGACACTACCAGGTCGATCTCATGGGCACCCACTACCTGTAATGCCTCTACGCCATTAGAGGCTGTCAGCACTTGGTATTGCTGTTGTAACAGCTGTTTCATAAGCATCAGCAACTCTACGTTATCCTCAACCACAAGGATGGTGTAGACATCCTCGTCTTCTGTTGACACTGGTGGTGGGGAATTGGTGTCGCTCTCTGACGTGTTTACTATCGCTGCCAGGTCGATGATGTTGCTGTTAGGATGTTCAGGGTTTATCTGATGGCTCTCGTCAATCTGTGAGGAGGAGAACGCATTCTTTTTAATCGGTATCTCTACGATGAAAGTAGTGCCCTGTCCCTCAAAACTCTGACACTCGATAGTTCCCTTGTGGAGATATACTAAGTCACGGGTGAGGGCAAGACCGATACCCGTTCCGAAAGTGCCATGCTTCCGGTATTCCCCATCGTAAAAACGTGTGAAAAGGTGTTTCATCTTCTCATGCGGAATACCAGTGCCATTATCGCTTACCCGGATGATCACCTTCTCATAGCGGGAGTTGGTGGTCACATCCACGACCACCTTTCCATCTTTCTCCGTATATTTCACCGCATTAGAGAGGAGGTTGAAGATAATCTTATCGAGCTTGTCTGTGTCAATCCACCCCATCATGCTCTCCGGTTTACAGCGAACAGTGAAATCCAGTCCTTTCTTAGCCATCAGGGGCTCAATGCATAAGGCTGTCTCCCTGATATAATTCATGACATCTCCGTTACTTACCCGTAGCTTGAGCTCACCTGCCTGTGATTTGCTGGTCTCCAGAATCTGTTGCAGCAGTCGTACGACACGTGCGATATTCAGTTCCATCAAATCATAGTCCTTTTTGTTGTCTGGTGCTGTCGTACGTAGTCGCTCGACAGAAGCTGCTACAATGGTCAATGGGGTAAGCAGCTCATGGGTGATGTTCGTGAATACATAACTCATCTGTAGCTGGTTGCGGATACGCACACTGCGAGTATATAATGCTCTTCCTGTCAGATAGAGTATTACCAGTATTACGATACTCAGCAATATGATGATGGTTGTAAGATTCACGAACTTTTTTTGGTTTTTAAGACTGCAAAGGTAGTTTATTTTTTGTACTATCCCATTAAAATCAAGGAAAAAAGTAGTTTTATCATTCAAAAAAGTTTGTTTTGAGTGAATTATGGTTCGTTTTTTGCGATTTTCACGCATTTTAAACTATAATTAATGATAAGTCAACGTGCTTTCAATAGAAATGTTGTACTTTTGCATCGGTGAAAGAAAACGATTATTTTTTCTGACACAGTGTTAAAAGTAAGAACGTGAGGTTCTGAAATTGATTATTTTGTTTAGATTTTTAATGGTTAAGGTTTATGGTTGATTAATTTAGTTTTTTTAAAAGAAAAGACTCGCTGTGATAGCGAGTCTTTTTTTTTCTAGTTTTTCTAGAATTTTCTAGAATTTTCTAGAATTTTCTAGATAGAAGGTGGCGTTCCGCCTCTATGGCTGCCTGGCAGCCAGTGCCTGCGGCGGAGATAGCTTGGCGGTAGGTGGGGTCTGCACAGTCACCTGCTACGAAAATACCGGGGAGCTTGGTGCGGGGCGTACCGTCAATCTTCTTGAAATAACCTACCTCATCGGTATCCAGCCATTCTTTGAAGATATCCGTATTGGGTTTGTGACCAATGGCGAGGAAGAAACCGTCGATGGCTATATCCACCAGTTCCTCATCGGGTTCTCCCTTGCGTTTCACCAGATGGGCACCCTCTACACCATTCTCACCAAAGAGACCAAGCGTGTTATGCTCAAAGAGGATCTCGATGTTCTCTGCTGCCATGACCCGGTCCTGCATTACCTTGGAGGCACGGAGGAAGGGCTTGCGGACAATCATATAGACTTTCTTGGCGAGATGACTCAGATAGAGGGCATCCTCACAGGCGGTATCACCGCCACCTACCACTGCTACTGTTTTCTTCCGGTAGAAGAAACCGTCACAGGTAGCACAGGCAGAGACACCCTGTCCGTTGTATTTCCGTTCGTCATCCAGTCCTAAATATTTTGCAGAAGCACCTGTTGCGATAATCACAGTGTCAGCGATAATCTCCTCACCATCCTCTGCCCAGCAGTGGTAGGGGGCTTTCGAGAAGTCTACCTTGCTGATAGACCCGTCACGGATATCTGTACCGAAACGCTCTGCCTGTTCGCGGAGGTCCATCATCATCTGATTACCGTCCACTCCCTGCGGATATCCTGGGAAATTCTCTACCTCTGTAGTCTGTGTCAGTTGTCCACCCGGTTGTATACCACAATACTCAACTGGGTTTAAGTTGGCACGTGAGGCATAGATTGCTGCTGTATAACCGGCAGGTCCACTGCCGATAATGAGACATTTGGTATGTGTCATCTTAGTTGGGAATTTAGGAGCGTTTAGAGTAACTCTTCAATCTGTTTGGCGATATTGTCGATTTTCTCCGTAGGCTCAAAGCGTGCCACTACCTGTCCCTTCTTGTTGATGAGGAATTTGGTGAAGTTCCATTTGATGTCCGGCTTCTGCTTATAGTCCGGGTCAGCCTTTGAGAGCATATCGTCCAGAATAGCTGTCAGGTTGTGCTCAGGATCCCATCCTGCAAAACCTTTCTGTTCCTTCAGGAACTTGAAGAGTGGTTCTGCGTCCTCACCATTCACCTTAACTTTCTTGAAGCGAGGAAACTCCGTTCCGAAGTTCAGTTTGCAGAACTCATGGATAGACTCATCCGTACCAGGAGCCTGCTGTCCGAACTGGTTACAGGGGAAGTCAAGGATCTCAAAGCCCTGGCTGTGGTATTTCTTATAGAGAGCCTCCAGCTCATCATACTGGGGAGTGAATCCGCACTTTGTCGCAGTATTGACGATCAGTAATACTTCGTTCGCATACTCTTTCAGCGAAACATCCTTTCCTTTTCTGTCTTTGACAGAGAAATCATAAACAGTTTTCATTGTTGGTGATTTGTTATGGGTTAGTATTAAAAAAGGTGCTCTCCTTGGCATATGCAACTACCCAGGCAGCACCTTTATTCTTCTTACGTGGAAATATCGTTTTATTTCTTCGCAGCCTTACCGTAGCGGCTCATGAACTTGTCTACGCGACCTGCAGTATCCACGAGCTTGCTCTTACCGGTATAGAAGGGGTGAGAGGTGCTCGAGATTTCGATTTTAACCACTGGGTAAGTTTCGCCTTCGAATTCTACGGTGTCATTAGTCTTTGCGGTAGAACGCGAAAGGAACATATCGCCGTTGGACATGTCCTTGAACACGACGGGGCGATAGTTTTCTGGATGAATACCTTTTTTCATTTTAATTGTTACTTATTATTCGTTATTTACTATAATCGCATAAAGCGGGTGCAAAGGTACGAAGAAATCCGCAAACAGCCAAATTTTCCCTTGACTTTTTATTCTTCCTCCACAATGATATCACTTTGTGACACCTCCTCAACGACCTCTTCCACAGGTTGTTGGGGCAGTTCTTCTTTCACTTCCGTGGCAATTTCCTCTGCTTCCAGTCCTTTTGCGGCTTCCTCCTGTTGGCGTTTGATCCGTCGGCGTAAGCTATAGACCATGATAGAGTTGATGGTTTCTGTCACGCCATAGAGCAGCATACACCAGCCGAGGATTATCATTGGCAGTTCGGCACTCTCCATCGGTTTGACGAAGATGATGATGCCGGCGATGAAAATCAGGATGGGTGCTATCCAGAAGAAGGCACCTATGGAGCCATAGCGACGTGCTGCCACCAGTACGATCAACTGGTTGATGCTGCCCAGTATCAGCATGGCGCCCAGGATGTACATCAGCCATTTGACAAACATGTCAGGACTCAGCACGAGGGTTAGTCCGAGAATGACACTGCCTATGCCCACTAAGGGAAAGGCAGGCTGTGTACCGCTGATGACATTCCCCTCAGCGTCAGTGATCATATAATCACCGACATGCCGACGGGCATTCCAATATGAAATCAGGGCGATGATACCCGATAACAGGAACAGGATACCGATTGCCATGGTGAGCCATGTCACTGAGTTATCGGGATATTTCAACAGTAAGACACCTATCACGATGGAGCATAATGCCCGGAAAATAGAACTTTGTAATAGTTTCATTTTTATTTCCTATTTATGTTTTTGCAAAATTAGGAAAAATAATTGATAACAGGAAATTGATAATTGAAAATTTATGATTAATTTTGCATTGATGGCAACAACGATTTATTTAGTAAGACATGGTGAGACGGTGGATAATGCCCGTCAGATCATGCAGGGACAGACCCCGGGAGAACTTAATGAACAGGGTAGGGAACAAGCCCGCCAGGTGGCTCAACGCCTTGCCAATGAGGCTATTGACGCTGTCGTGGCGAGTGATCTGCGTCGTGCCATACAGACAGCAGAGATTATTGCGGTCCCTCATCACCTGTCAGTGGTGACCACCCCCTTGCTTCGAGAGCGGGACTGGGGCAGTTTTACAGGTCGTTTCATTCCCGACCTGCGAGGGGAGGTATGGCCCGATGATATCGAGACAGAGGATGCTTTGTTGCATAGAGCCCAGCAGTTCCTACAAAAAATGACAGCCACCTACGAGGGAAAACGAGTGGTGGCTGTCGGTCATGGAATTATCAATAAAGCGATATTAGCCGTTTATGCATCGTGTTCGATGAGAGAGGTACAGAGGATGATGAATGCCGAGGTGAGGGTCTTAACGACGACCTCCGTAGCTGTGGCCTCCGCCAGAGCTTCTTCCTCCACCGAAGCTACCTCCGCCTCTGCTGAATGATCCACCGCCAGAGTTGCTGCGCATAGAGGAAGAAGAACCTCTGCTGAAGCTGCCTCCGCTATGGGAGAAAGAGCCTCCCCTGCTGAAACTTCCGCTGTTGCTGTGTGAGGAAGAGGATCCTCTGCTGAAACTGCCGCTTGAACGGTCGATAGTTCTTGAATGATCGAAGCTTCTTGAGCGGTCGATGGTTCTGGATGAGTTGTTCTCAATGCCCCTTCTCTCCATGTTATGGTGGTGAGTGCCGTTGTTATTGCGGTTGAAATCTCTGTCGCGGGAATAATCTCTGTTGCGATTAAAATCTCTGTCGCGTGAAATATCCCTGTTGCGGCCAATCTCACGGTTGTTCACAGTAGTACGGGTTGAGCTGTGGCGAATTCCGTTGTTGTGATGGTGGCGATAGTCTCCGCGGTTCCATCCGTCACGCATTCCGAAATGGCGGGTGTTGTGATGATTGATATAGTGGTGACGACGGCTGTGATACCATCCATGCCCACCTACACGATGCCAGGCATGTCCTCCACGATAGCTGGCGTAGAATACCGGACGACCGTAGTAGAAGTAGTCACGGTGCGGATAGCGGGCATAGATGCCGAAGTGCCAGAAGCCGTCTGCCCAGTAGAGGGGGCGATAGAAATAGGTGGCGGCACGGAAAGCACTCAGCTGCCAGTCGAGCAGGATATAGCTCAGGTCGAGGTTACGACGCTCCCAGTAGGTTCCGTATACGTCGTCATAACTGGTGACACCCATCAGGTAGTCGAGATTGATCTCATAAGCAGCCTCATACTGCTCTTCTGTCAGGTTCAACTCGTAAGCCATCTTGTCCGTGAGGAAAAGAGCCTCGTTGCGAGCCTGCTCGTAGCTCATTGCCTTGCCCGTTGCTGCAACTAACAGCATTGCTACCAGGGCGATCATCATCTTCTTCATATCTCTAATGTTTTTATCGATTCAACAATATGTTTCTTTTGACATTGCAAAAGTAAGAAGAAAATGAAGCATAAGAAAAGGATTTCCCCTAAACAGTGCGGGGGAAATCCCTATATCTTTGGAGGTGAGAGGTGAGTGGTAAGAGGTGAGAGGTTCCTTAGTATTTATAGAAGTTCCACTTCTGCCCGTCCTTGCTCAGTACCATGATGTCCCCATTGAGTGACTCTATCTTCATGCGGATATTGTTGAAGGGTTTGAAACCGAAGTCCTCCTCGATGGTTATCGTATCAGAACGTACCCCATTGATGGAATAGCACTGGATGAAGAGACTGTCTCCCTTATGTTGGAAATTGCCATAGACCTCACTGGCATCTTTGTCCCTGAATCGTGTAAGTGATCCAGAGAAACTAACGTATTTACTGTCAGAGTCTGCCATCCTCCATTGCCCAAATAAGTCACCTGCTTCTCCTCCCTCCTGGCAGGAGTTGAGAAGGAAGATGGATGATGTAAGAAGTAAGATGTATGATGTCAGATGTCTGATGATTTTATAAGATCTTGCCATGGAATTTGATTTTAAAGTTAAACGTAGAACAATCCCCGTATATATTGCCCTTGTCGAAAGCGTATGCCGCAGAGAATTGCCAGGGATCTGTCTGATAGATGCCTTGGAACATCGCATCGAAAGAGTGATGCTTTTGGACAAGTGGATTGGCATACGTGCCCCATCCTTCCTTGTAGGATCCTTTGATCAGGTATGACACCCGGTCCGTAATCTCGCCATTGACCCCTAAGTGCCATGCCTTGATGCGGTTGTCACGGAAAGTGGTGTATCCCTCCTTATTATATATAGGGGAGGTGATCAGCGGGTTGCCCGGTGTCATGCCATAGTGTGCATAGCTGTCATAGAAACTATGGTTGTAGTAGTTGTCGTCACCTGTTACCATGTCGGTAATCTGGCTGCGAATGGGTTCTGGATAGTCCCCACTGTCCCAGTGCAGGGGACCCGACTGGTTGGTTGATTGGAAATACTCAAAGACGGCACCCCTGACATATTGTCTCCCTGTCGTCTTGTTGGTATATTGTAGTCCCCACAGACCGTCCCATCCATTGCCCTTACGGACACCAGAGCCATCCTCAAAAGGATTGTCGAGATATGCCTGCACCTGATGGTCCTTGTTGATGTTCCAGCCAATCTGATAGGTCATCACACCGATGTGGTTGCCATAGACCCAGTCCTCCATGGCGTTATTCTCGAAATACTTGCTGTCTCCTGTCGGAAGGATGGCTCTCCAGAATGCTTTTAGATTGGCAGGCTTCTTCTTGGGAGTCAGTACTCCGTCCACATAACTGTAGTTGGTGCCGCCAAACTGTACTGCATGCTCAATGCCCACCATGACAAAGACAGGCTTCTCGGGATTACTGCGGATATACAGGTGCTTCTGGTGGTAATAGGCTCCGGTGGCATACATGGCATTCACGTCTGTCTTGTAGAACATATCCTCACGGTATTTGCTGTCCAAGAACTTACCATAGCCGAAGTCAAAGTTAATCTGCACCCACTTCTTGGTGAAGGGTACCGTCCAGAACCCATTGGTACCTACATGTACCTGCGGGATAGGCTTGGCATTCGTACCCTTGACGAAAGAACCGCTGGACAGCAAGTTGTCACGTACCACTTGTGGCAGTTCCCGGCTGCCCGCTTCGAAGAAGAACGACTTCCATGAGAGGTTGACATAACACTGCTGCAGAAAGACCTTATGGTCGGCATGCAGTGAACCGATAGCATCGACAGCTCCTGACAACTTCCAGTCTTTGTTGAAAACATGCTCTACGTTCACTGCTCCACGCAGATAGGCGGTGTTGGAACGGGTACCCAGTGCATGATGGCGGTTGGTTGCCAACTGAAAAGCAGTATAGTCACCAGTACCCACAGCAGTCTCTGCCGTCACGTCGTAGGTGATATGGGTACCCAGTGAATCCTGTGCTCCTGCCACTGACGTATGAGTGAGGAGGGCGAGGATGAGGTAAAAGTATTTATTTGTCATAGGCTTAAGCGGGATTTAGAATTTCTTGCCTGCCGCTACATGTACCACGGTGAGGAACATGATTTTGATGTCCTCCCACCATGAGCGGCGCTTGAGGTAGTCAAGGTCCATCTCCAGTCGTTTGAGCATCTTCTCCATGGTGTCCGTATAGCCATTGTAGAGGGTGGCGTAGGAAGTGACTCCCGGACGGATCTGGTAAAGATACTTATACCTGCAGTCCTGTTTCATGATCTGGTCAATATAGAATTTCCGCTCAGGACGTGGACCGACGAAGGAGATGTCACCTCTCAGCACGTTCCATAGTTGTGGCAACTCGTCGAGATGATGGTTACGCAGGAACTTACCCGTCTTGGTGAGTCGCTTGTCTTCCCCTGCATGGTAAAGCTCTGGACCGTTCTCCTCCGCATTGACGACCATGCTGCGGAACTTGTAGATGGTGAAAGGTCGTCCAAAACGTCCGATGCGCTCCTGCTTATAGATGACTGGTCCGTCTTTGTCCTCACGCTTGATCATGATATAGCAGATAAGGAAGAGGGGGGAGGAGAGGATGAGGAATACCAAGGCGCCGAAAAAGTCAAACCACCGTTTGACCTCTCGTTCAAAAGCATTCATTCCATCGAAAATATACGGGTAGTTATGTTCCATCAGCAGTTTATTTTATCTATAAAACGGCACATCCTATATGATTATTGTCTATGCTAATGTTTTTTTGTCATTTGCCATTAAGGAAACTAATGGTTTCCTTTATTGACACTATATTATATCCTGAATGACCCAAATTAGGATAATCCTATTTAAGATAATTTATGTTTTTGAATACGGGTGTCAATGATCCAGTTAAACAGGCTGTAGCAAAGGAAGTCAGCGGCAAGAATCCAAGTGGTAGATAGTACAGCGTAGAGGAGGTAGTTGAGTATCATGAAAAATACGACCATCCCGATGATGCAGGCAAGAGCCTGATGCTGAGTAAGTCCAGCCCTCATCAGTTTGTGGTGGATATGGTTCTTGTCTGCCAGGAAGAGCGGCTTGTGATGGATAAACCGATAGAGGGTCACCCTGAAGACATCCGCCATGGGGACAAAGAGTAGGGTGATGGGTACGATGAGAGCCTCCTGCCGTGTCGGCCATATCGCCGTGTTGTCCGAGGCGCATTTGATAAACAGGAATCCCAAGGTGAAACCTAACGACAAAGAGCCGGAGTCACCCATGAATATCTTGGTGTTCTTCTCTAATTTACCGAAAAGGTTGAAATAGAGAAAGGCAGTTAGCGCCCCCATCATACCAGCCGCCAGGATGGAGTAGGTGTTGACAAACACCTGATAATGTCTGAAATAGATCAGGAACCCCGCAAGAGCAAGTAATGATATGCTGGCGGCCAACCCGTCGATGCCGTCAATCAGGTTGATGGAGTTATCAATCAATACCATGATGAACACGGTCAGGGGAATACCGATGTAATACGGTACCTCATGGATGCCGAACAGTCCGTAAAGGTTGTTGATATACAGACCGCAGAAAGGCAGGAGGCAGGCTGTCGTCACCTGCATGAAGAATTTGGTCGGAGCATTGAGTCCTGTTAAGTCATCCAGGATTCCTGTGAGGTAGATGATCAGCAACCCGATCAGATAAACAGCACTCCAGATATTGACAGACAGGTTGTACTGATTGGTAAGCGGGATATACATGATGATACACAGGAATGCCAACAGCATACTGGGGAAAAACGATATTCCCCCCAGCCGAGGGGTCGCGTTCTTATGGACTTTACGCTCGTTGGGGATGTCATACAACTTCTTACGCTTACAGAAATCAAGGATAAGGGGTGTTGTTACCCATCCACAGATCAGACTTAAAAGAAAAGCAGCGAGTAGATATATTGTCATAAGCAATTTGCGGTTATATATTATATATAACTGACAATTCTGTCTTATATTGTGTGTTCCGTTTTTTTTCTTTCGTGGAGATTCTGGGGACAGATACAATATAAGGGAGTCTTCTGCGTTTAATGTTAAAAGACAATACATGGCAAAAGTCTCTATCATAACAGCAGCCTATAACAGTGCCCGTACCTTGGGCGATACCATGAAGTCGGTTCTGACCCAGACGTATGAGGACATAGAGTATATCGTGGTGGACGGTGCCTCTGAGGATGGGACGCAAGATGTCATCCGCTCATACGAGCCTCTGTTCGGAGACAGGATGAGATGGGTCTCAGAGCCTGATAAGGGTATTTATGATGCCATGAACAAAGGGATCCAGATGGCTACTGGTGATATTGTCGGAATATTGAACTCTGATGACTTCTTCACTGCGAATGATGTGATAGAGCGTATGGTGAAAGCCTTTGACAAGGATATAGACGCGATCTATGGTGATGTCCATTTTATCAGAGACAGGCAACCAGACAAGTGTATACGTTATTATAGTTCCAGACTTTTCCGGCCACAGTGGTTGCGGTTCGGTTTTATGCCTGCCCATCCCTCATTCTATTGCCGTCTGTCTGTATATAAGGAGTCAGGATTGTATAAGACGGACTATGTCTTAGGAAGTGACTATGAGATGATGGTGCGGTTGTTCCTGAAACACCATATCAAGGCTAAATATCTGTCAATGGACTTTGTGACGATGCGGACCGGTGGTGCCAGCACCCGCAATGTGCGCAGCCGTCTGCAGCTAATCAAGGACGATGTCCGTGGCTGCCGTGAGAATGGCATCTATACCAATGTCCTGATGATTGGTGTTAAGTTCCTGTATAAGGTGTTTGAATTTAAGTTCACTTAAGTCCTTGTTTGCTTGGTTAAACTTTTTCAAAAAAAGGATGAATATAGTTTTCGACGATATTATATTTAGTTTACAGAGAGCAGGTGGTATTTCTGTCGTGTGGTATGAACTGCTGTCAAGGATGCGGGACGACGGGGACCTTCGTCCGCTGTATCTGGATCATGGTATTGGGCAGAATATTTTCCGTCAGCAATTGCCGATAGCAGAGGAAAAAGTCATAGCAGACATCCCCTGTCCTGCCATCATGCGCTATCTGCCGGTAAATGTGCCGGTCAACAGTCCATTCCTTTTCCATTCTTCCTACTACCGTTATTGCATGAATCCATTGGCAATTAATATAACAACCGTCCACGACTTCACTTATGAGTATTTTCATTCGGGGTTGCGTAAGAAGGTGCATAGCTGGCAGAAATCCAAGGCAATCCGGAACTCAGATTATATTATATGCGTCTCAGAGAACACCAAGAAAGACCTCCTGTCGTTTTTCCCCGGGACAGACGAGAGCAGGATAAGGGTTATCTATAATGGTGTGTCCGATTCATACCATCCTCTTTCTGGTCAGGAAGGAGTGTCGGCATTGCCTTTCCAACCTCAAAGTTATGTGCTTTTTGTCGGTGACCGTGCAGCGTACAAGAATTTTCAGATGTGTGTGCAAAGTGTAAGGCAGACCCAGTATAATCTGGTGGTTGTCGGCAAGGCATTGACTGCTTCTGAGAGAAAGCAGTTGAATCAGGAATTGGCACCAGGGCGTTACAGTGTGATGAGTTATGTCTCCAATGAGCAGTTGAATATTTTGTATAATCATGCCGCAGCCCTTCTGTATCCTTCCGTCTACGAGGGTTTTGGAATCCCTGTCCTTGAGGCTCAGAAAGCGGGTTGCCCTGTGATAGCTTGTAATGCTTCCTCCATTCCAGAGGTGATAGCTACAGACTCACTGTTGATGGGCGAGGCGAGTGAGCGGTGTCTGATAGAGAAAATGGAATTGCTCTCTTCAAAAGAGTTGGTGTGTCATGTCCGTGAGGAAGGCATCCGTTTTGCAGCCCGTTTCAGTTGGGAAAAGATGGTCAGCCAGTATATGGCATTATACCGGGAGGCGGCACAAATGAAAAAGATGAAATGGTGAGAGCATGAAAATAGTTATCGTATCCAATTTTGTAAACCACTATTATGCTCCTCTTGCAGAGGAGTTGTATAAATTGACAAATGGTGATTTCTGGTTCGTGGAAGTAGAACCGCTGCCGGACTCCTTTAAGAAGGGAGGATTTGCGGTTTATGAGCGTCCCTATATTATCCGGGCATGGGAAGATGAAATGTCCCAGCAGCGGGCTTATCAGTTGGCTGTTGAGGCTGATGTGCTGTATACAGGTGGAGGAAAGTTTGTCGTTGATTATGAGAAACGTCGTCTGAAGCATCATAAGTTCACATTGGAGTGTGCGGAGCGTATCCTGAAAAGGGGGCTTTTAAATTTGATATCCCCAACCAATCTGGTTACGCAATTTTACTATCATACAAGATTCTACAAAGAACCCATCTATAAACTGTGCATTAGCGGATATACAGCAAATGACATGTATTTCCAGCATGCATATAAAGACAGGTGCTACAAATGGGCATACTTCCCAGACATACCGGAGCAGGATACCAGTGCTGTATTGAGAAAAAGGGAAGGAAACAAGTGTGTGAAGATGGTGTGGTGTGCTCGTTTCTTGAAATGGAAGCATCCGGAATTAGTGGTACTATTGGCGGAGATGTTACGCCATGCAGGTTATAAGTTTGAGATCAACATGATTGGTTCGGGTGAGTTGTACCCGGATATAGAGGCATTGATACACCGCAAGGACTTGTCTGAATATGTTCATCTGTTGGGCAATTTCCCTAATGCTGAGGTGATAAAGATGATGGGTGAGCATGACATTTTCCTGTTTACCTCCGACCGGCATGAAGGGTGGGGTGTTGTCCTCAATGAGGCGATGGGACAGGTCTGTTGTCCTGTAGCCTCCCATCTGATAGGGGCAGTGCCGTTCTTGTTAGAGGATGGCACCAACGGAATGGTGTTTGAGTCGGGTAGTCCCCAGTCTTTATACCAGAAAGTAACATATCTCTTAGATCGTCCTGCGAAGATGCGTGAAATGGCTGCAGCGGCCTATTCTACAGTGTCAACAACGTGGAATGCCCGAGTGGCTGCTCGCAGACTGTATGATTTCTGTGAGGCATATCTTAACCATGACTCTATTCGCTATGAGAACGGACCTATGTCAAAGGCAGTACCAGCAGTTTGTCATTTTCATGCCTGCTGATAGACACCTCTGGCATTCGTGATGTAATAGTAGAGGCGTGGCCAGAAAACCCTTATAGTTCTCATCAGATAGGCTTGTGGGTAGCGGAGCGGAAGATTTCTCTTGATAAAGAGCAGGTGGTCCTTATCAGAATGCACAGCTGACCTTACGTATTTAATTCTTTCCTTCAAAGACATCTTGATGAGTGATAATATTTCTTCTTTTTGTGAGTCATGGTCGTGCTCACATTCACCGCAGACATGGGCGGTGACCATTACGGGAATCCCCTTTTTATGAGCTTGACAGCTGTAGTCATAATCGGCACATCCATGGATGTAGCCATGATGGAAGATTCCCATTTTCTGGACGACAGACTGATGAACAAGGAGGATGTTGGCATTTGTCATGTCTGCCGGATGTGGTGTTCCTGTTGGTTGGAGTGTGATCTGTCTTCCTTTTGACTTGTTGGCAAAAACGACACCACCATAGGTGATGCTTGTCTTGTCGGAAGGGTCACAAGTGATGCCGGAGCAGATACCCTTCCGGTGATAATGTTTGGAGCAATAGTCGTCAGCCTGGAAAAGTTCCTGCAATGTGTTCTCATAAACCACGGTGTCATCATTCATTAACAGGTAATAATCCCATGCCGTTCCTTCGTCTATAGCAGTCTGCCATGCCAACCGCATGCCCCCAGCCCAAAAGAGCGAACCTGTTCCTTGCACGATATGGATGTCCTTATCCGGGAAGGTCATCAGGATAGCGTCAGCAGTACCATCGGTGCAACCGTCATCAGTGAGGAAAACCGTTATCTTGACAGGTTCCGTTGCTGATAGGTTATAAGTCTCTACCGCTCTATACAGGTGCTGTAAGCAGGAAAGCGTCTTCTGCTTGCGGTTGTGTACGGTAATTAATGTGGCAACGTGTGTCATAAGTCTTTCAGTCATTGAGTGATATCATGATAAATTCTCAGGAGGTCATTGACATTTTTTTGCGGATTGTGACGTTGAGCAGCAATAGCAGACATATCCACTTGTTTCTCTTTATGATTGAAAACGGTGAATATTTTCTCAACCAACATCTCTGTCTCTTCGTATCTGTATAGATTGTCCTCATTTCCTCTCATCATATCCATGATACCACCGACATAAGAGGCGATACAGGGAGTTCCCAGAATCTGGGCTTCCCCCAAAGAATTGGGACTGTTCTCTATGGCTGACGGCATCACAAACAGATTGCATTTAAGCAGTTCTTCCTTCATCCTTTCAGCGGCAATATTCCCTATGAAGGTGATATGCTCTCTAACGTTTAGACGCAGGATAAGTCTCTTGAGATATCTTCCATATCCTGTGAGTCGCCACCAATTGGATGTCTCGAATCCTAACGTAGGATCTTCACCTGCTACAAAGATATGGGTATCAGGGAATTTCCTTAATACTCCTGGTAGGGCTTTAATCAGTTGGTGAAGTCCCTTGAATGGGTTCAATGACTGGCTGACAAAAATGGTGTGGGGGTGGCATTTGTCATATTCCCAGTGCTCTCCAGAGTAGAAAGTGTCCCTAAGTGTCTCATTGCAGAAATGATATGTGCAATGAGGGTTTATTGCCTTGACATGGGCATGGTCCCATGAGGTACGGCCTATGACGTGTTGGACGGACTGTATCATTCTCTTCTCGAATTCTCCGCGTTTCCTGAACGATTTCTTTCCCCGGAGCATACCGCCACGTATGATGTCACGGAAAGAGATGCTGGTGAGAATCTCTCCGATGCTGATGCCATCATGATAATACTGGCTATAGACCGAAGTCATTCCCTGGATGGATATCACGGTGTGGTCGCTTCCACAAGCCTGAAGCCATGCCCATCCGTGTGAGAACTCAGTCCCGTGTATGTGGATGACATCTGGTCTTACCTCGTCATGGATGGTCTCCATATATTTTATGTATGCTGGATTTATCGACTCGTGTCCTTTCCCATAGGGGACAGCATACGATATAATGCCATCTGTCTCGACACGAGTGAGTGTCTTTACCTGCTGTGAGACGGAGACCATATACAACTGAATATCCTTGAATTGTACCAGTGCTTCGGCGGCTCCGATAATCCAGCTTCCCGTCGTTTTCCACTGTTGTGTCTCCTCTTTCCTGAGTTGTGCTATTGCTTCTGGGAGCAAAGAATTAGTAATCCATAATACTTTCATGATAATGTCATTTTATCTTTTTCTAAGATATGTGTTGAGAAAGTACGTTTTAGTACTTCTATCTGGTAGGATACACTCCAGGATGTCACAATCTCTTTACGGGAATTTTCTCTGATTGCATCCCGCTCCTTGGGCGTTACGTTTGTCCATCTGTGAATCTCATGTGCAAGACTTTTAATGTCATCTGTAAGATAAAAGGAACCCGTTACTCCTTCTTGGATAGCCTCAAACTCAGGCATCTGTGTCTCAAAATCATTATTGGAGATGACAGGAGTGCCATAGGAAAGAGCATGAATGGCGGTCAGACCGACCTCCGCGGGGCATACGCAGGCGGCGGCATTATAGAGTAACTCCGCATTCTTCTCCTCTTCGTAGCAGGGACCATAAAACCACACGAAAGGGTCAAGTCCTTTCTCCATTATTTGTGACTTAATCGTGACACCTTCCATGATATCCCCTACAAGGACCAGATTAATGGGGTAATGATCATGATGGAGCATGGAGACCGCTTCAATCAACATATCTACTTTCTTGCGTTTTTGGATACGGCCGATATAAATGATGGTTGGATATTCGTTTCGGAAATGGTCGGTATAAATAGCAGAAGGCATTAGTCTTTTGTATATCGATGTCTGTAGCGATGTGTTGAGTGAGTTGTGAATAACAGATATCGCTTCTTTTTTAATGCCCATTTCAGTCATATAAGGAACCCTGTAATTGTTATACATCAAGATGCCATCCATGCAGTTAAAAAAGATTTTCTCTATCAGGCGTTGCTGTCGTTTCCTTGTCGTGGGACTTGCCACCCCATGTGTCCAGCAATATACCCGTTTGCCAGTGAGTTTGGCATATAGAATAATACACCAGTTGGTCAAGTACTCAAACTGTCCTGTTATCAGATAGTCCGAATAACCTTTGAGCAGGCTGATGGCTCCTGAATGCCACTGGTAACTTCTGAAAATCCTGATAGCATGCAGACTCTTCTTGTATCCCTTTAGGGTATGAGGGTCAAATTGCTTCAATGGCTCAAACACGCTGTCGCCAAAATAGAAGTCACAGTCCAACTCCTTATCCATCGCATGATAGATGGGGTAGCGGTAAAGTGGGTTGTAATTGAAAAAGCAACAAAGTTTTTTCATCTTTCATCGAGTGTTTTGATGAATCACCTGCAGCCATCTCCTTTGCCATTTCTCTAAGGAGAAAGCCTCTTTTACAGAGTTGTAAGCGTTCTGTTGCAACTTCATCCTCTTGTCTCTGTCTTCTATCAGACTGGTCAATGCCGCATGGAGCTCATCCTCTTCAGGATTGATGATACAGCCATTGTAGCCGTCTAATATGATATTGGTCATTCCACCGACATTGGTACAGATGACGGCACATCCCGATGCCATCGCCTCCAAGAGTGACAAGGAGGTCCCCTCCGATCCTAACGTCGGTACGACGGCAATATCCTTATCTTCATGGATTTGAAGACTCTCGCCGCTATTGTATGTGCAGAACGCCACCTGAGGATATTTGCTGAGTTTCTGGCGCATGTATTCCTCATCAGGACCTGTCCCTGCGATAGTGATGCTGATGTCATGATGTTCTTCGAGGAGTCTTGCTGCAACATCTGCGAAAAGACGTGTCCCGCGGTAGGTGAACAGTCGTCTGGCAAAAATGATACGAACCGCCTGCTCGTTTTTTTGAGGCATAGATGGTGGGATGGCAGTGAAGTTGGGAATCACGACATGCTTTGTCCTGGTATAAGGTGAGATGGCACGATGCCAGTTGACAAAGTTATAGTCCACACATACCAGCTGGTCAACTTTGTTAATCCGTCGTATGATGTTCCAGCTGTCTTTGCACTTTCCCAGGAAATGTCGGAAATATCTCCAATCTGAGCAAGGACTGAAAGGTACATCCCATGAGATGCCATGCTGGATGGCGATAGACCTGCAGGGCGCATGCTCTTTGATGAGGAAGTCTGTTCCGTAAACCAATAAGTCACTTGACGGGTTAATATGTTGAAAGACAAATGATGTTAGTGTTTTCAACATTTTCTGATAGTCTTTGCTTCCATCTTTGATTCCATACACGTCATAGTTATCGTACTCTAGATGGAAGTCCTCGGTGGCACGTTGGTATACAGTGATGGCGTAACCGCTGTCTTTCAATAGCGGAATCAGATTGGTGAGATAGGTTTGTACGCCTCCAATTGATATACCGGATCCGTCAGGCTTCAGATAATTGTAGATGATGTGTGCACGCATATAGGAAACTCTTTATTGTAGTGCGTTAACAATTCGTTCACAGGCTTTGCCGTCTCCATAAGGATTTACTGCCGCAGACATCTTGGCGTATGCTTGTTGATCCTCAAGAAGTGTGCTTACTTCTGAGACAATGAGGTCATGGTCTGTACCCACCAGATGAACAGTGCCTGCGATAAGGGCTTCGGGACGCTCGGTGGTATCCCGCATGACAAGGACGGGTTTCCCCAATCCTGGAGCTTCTTCCTGAATGCCTCCACTGTCAGTAAGTACAAGGTATGATTTTTCCATCAGATACACGAACTCAAGATATTGGAGCGGTTCTATGAAGAACATATTCCCAAGATTGCTTAAGTCCTCTCCGTATACCTGATGGATAGGTTCTCGTACATGGGGGTTGAGGTGCATGGGATAGACGAAGTCCACGTCAGGATATTTCTCGGAAAGGTCTTTCATGGCAGTTACCATGCTGATGAAACCATCGCCGAAATTCTCCCTTCTGTGACCAGTGATAAGTACCAGCTTACGTGATGGCTGGAGTCTGGAAACATTGTAACCGGCTTTGCGCAGCACTTCCTCTTGATCAGTGGCAAGTGCTTTGTCATTTTTCAGACGGTTGACAACCATGTGAAGAGCATCAATAACCGTATTGCCTGTAACAAGAATTCTCCCATGTGCGTGCTCATCCTTCAGATTTTTCTCGGAGAGTGCGGTAGGTGCGAAATTATAAGTAGCAATACGACTGGTAATCTGGCGGTTTACCTCCTCGGGCCAAGGACTATAGATATTGTGAGTTCGGAGACCTGCCTCGACATGTCCCACAGGAATCTGCTGGTAGAAAGCTGCCAATGCTGCCGTTGCAGAGGTGGTCGTGTCCCCATGGACAAGTACGATGTCTGGTTTGTATTGCTTGAAAACATCCCTCATCCCTGTCAGCACCTTAGCGGTAATATCATACAGGTCTTGTCCTTGCTTCATGATGTTCAGGTCATAATCGGGAGTGATACCAAAGATATGAAGCACCTGGTCTAACATCTCCCGATGCTGTCCGGTCACACAGACCTTGGTCTCAAAGATATGGGGATATTTCTGAAATTCCTTCACCAGTGGTGCCATCTTGATGGCTTCTGGGCGAGTTCCGAAAACAAGCATGATTCGTTTCATATAGTATATTTATTCTTTCTTGGTGATTTTTTCTTTAATGAATGCTTTTGTATAACAATAGCTCCATGTGTTGAAAACAGCATTGAGAGTTACATAGACCATCACACCCAGGATGATTTGGAGAGAGAGAAGTGTCCCAGGATGAAGATTCAAAAGAGATAGGAAGTTTACTGCTATTCCCATAACGGCAGATATCAGCAGATATGGCAGTACATCCCTGACTTGTTCCGTCACGCCATAATTGAGGATCTTCTTGCAGGGATATAAATTAATGACAATGCATATAAAGTTATATAATACGATTCCCCATGCGACGGCATATACATTGATTAGGAAACTTCCAATGAGGATGATCGTCTCAATCAGTTTCTTGAGGAGCTCTATTTTGAAGGTGATATCACTATATCCCATTGCCTTGATGGCACTCATGTTAGAGCTTTGGATTGGAATCATCATGAAAGCGATGCAGAATATCTGAATAAAGGGAACTGCGGGCAACCATCTCTCTGTCAATAAAAGTACCACAAGTGGTTTCGCACTCACAATCAGACCTACCAATAAGGGCATGGTAACCGCATTCACAATCTCAATGGAGCGTTTCATCATCAGTTTCACACGCTCTCGCTCATCTTGGATATCAGCAATGGCAGGCAACAGGATAGTTTGTAGGGAAATGCTGATATTGGTTATCACCAGACTGGGAAGCTGTTTTCCTCTGTCGAAATAAGCCAATGTCGCAGGCTGATATAACTTTCCGATGATCAGACTTCGTACATTTTCATAAATAGAGATGATGAAGTTGGTGGCAAAAATTTTCCATCCATAGTTGAAAAGTCCCTTAAACCGCTGATAGGATGCGGAGTACAACGGTCGCCATTTGACGGTAAACCACATTGTGACGGTCAATACAGCTTGGTAGGATATTTGTTGGAATACCAATGCCCAAACACTGAAATGTGCGTAAGCCAAGCCGATGCCTGTCGCACCTGAAATAGTGATTGCCACTAAGTTACAATAGAATAAACGATGAAATAGCATGTGTTTGGCTATATAGGCACGCTGAATGGCATTGAAAGAGTTAAAAAATAAGTTCACGCTCAATACCCTGAAGACAGGTACCAATAACTCGTTGTCATAAAAGCGGGCTATTGAGGGTGCCATAAGGAATAGAAAGAGATATATAACTGCGGCCAGTGCCATGCTGACATACAGAATAGTTGAAAAGTCTAAATTGTCAGCGTCTTTCTTTTGAATCAAAGCTGTATTCAGACCACCGTCAATAATGACATTGGAGAGTTCTATAAATACGGCAATAATGGCGATGATTCCAAATTCACTTGGTAAAAGGAGTCTGGCAAGGATAATCGTCACCAATAGGGATATCCCCTGGGAGCTAAACCTCTCAAGCAGCTTCCAAAGGAAAGAGCTAATGATTTTGCTTCCAGATATCATGGTCTCGTCTCAGATAAGGTAGTGTGACTATATAAAATCTCCTTGATGCATACACCAATCAGCAAGAAGAAATACGGCTCTATAATAAACGATCCGCTTAAAAACAGTTTAATGATACAGATAGAGAATAGGTATAGGAGAAACTCTTGGTTAATCTTCCCTCTTGTAGTGTAAAAAGCCCAGGCAATAAGAATAGTCAGCAGAACCAATAGGGTATAGCCGACCAGATTACCATAGGTACAGGCAAGGTCAAGTGGCAGGAAGTGAGGATAGATGATGTCATAGTTCCTGCATCCAAAAACTCCTAACCCCAAAAAATGTTCCCCGTCATTCACCACGGAATAGAGTTTGTCACGTAAAACACTTCGGTAAGAGTCATTACCTAGTTCGCCAGTGATGAATTTCTCTAAAATACGTGTACTGAGCTGCAATCCGGTAAAAAGTTTAGCAAGAAAAAGCACCGCACTTTGCAATTTGACAATAAGAATACTTGATAAAGCTATTAGACCCAACTTGACATAGATGGCTCCCTTGAATCTCATATAGAAAAAGAAATAAATGATGCCAAAAAATCCCACGCAGACTAAGGGACCTCTTGTGCCGCAAGACAACAGGAACATGATGCCTAAAAAGGTGATGATTGCCTTCCATATCCGGAATTTCCTTAAAGTTGCCCAAAGCATGAAAGTGACATGAGGGAGAACCAGATAGGCAGAGTACATGTTGTCGCTACCAGCTACTTCTTGCATGTTTTTGTGATTTTGGGCATAGACTAAGAAATAGAGTAAATCTGCTATGATACAGATGGTGGACAGAATGAGGAAAACATGGTATGATTTCTCGACATCAATGATTCTTCCTATGAAGTAGAAAGGGAATACGCAGAAGATACATATCAGTACATTCTCATTCAAATATTCCGTGTTCTCTGGGAAAAAAGCATAATTCGCCAATAAATAGAAAACATTAATCAGGTAGAAACAATAGTCTCCAAGAGAAAACTTGTTGATTAGTGAGGGCAGGGCAAGCAAGACAGGTGTAGCAAAGTAGATGGTGAAGGCTATTTCCACATTGTCTTTGAAAAAAGGGATACGAATGAATATGCCCCTTAGGTATGTATGCAGCATTGCTGCCCAAACAACATAGATAAGGAAGTTGAGAAATATTTCTTTTCTTAGGGATATATGGATTTGGCTAGTAATTGCGATTTCCACCTCTTAACTATTTTTACCATGAACTTCAATAATCTTGATTAAGTCATCCCGTGTAATGATGATGGTGGTGACTATAGCGGAAAGAATAAGCATGAAAAAAACAAACAATGATCTTTTAGGTCCTGCTGGTTTCAAAGGTACTGCGGCTCCTTTCAATATGGTGAAGGCTGGTGTGCGTTCTTGTATCTTCGCCTTTGCAGCTTGCAGCTGATTGTTAAGGTTCGTGTAATTGTTGAATAAGAGCTCCATCTCACTTTCCATCTCCTCAGACTTCAGTCGTACGCTTTGTAGGGCGATATTGACATTGCCGTCAGCGAAAGTGGCATAACGCTGACGTGCTTTCTCATAATTATGCTTTGCCTCTATTGTCAACTGCGAATAAAATTCGTAGTCCACACGTGCCTTGTTGGTACGGTATTCCGTGATAAACTCCTGTAAGTGCTTCATCACTGAGTCTGCCAGTGTCTTGCAGATCAGCGGATCCTGCGCCTTTGCCTTAATACTGATAACTCCAGTCTTCTCGTTATAATTGAATTTCAGGTTGCTCTTTACTTTCTCGACAATCTTATCCTCTTCCTCAGAAAGGATGTACGGGTCATATTTCCCTGTTGTCTTAGTCGGTTTTTTCTTTTGCTTAAAAAGTTTCTTGACCCATACTATAGGGTATCCCCACCAACTGCTCTTCTGATGATGTTTCAGATAGTCGTGATAGGACGTTTTAATCTTTCCGTCTTTACTGACCACTTGGATACTGAAAAGACTGGCGACGAAACCATTGTCTTCCAGAAGGTCGGGATAGAGCATTGGATATATCGCGTCACTGGTCTGCGTACCTCCTAAGTCAAAGCCGAAAGATGATGCCAAAGAGCCGAGGGCTACTCCTGCAGAGGAATTCTCTGTCTCAGGGGCGAGAGTGGCATCTGTGGTATAGTATCTTGGAACTCCCAGAATATATATACTTGAGGCAAAGAAGACAATGGTAAAAACTTTTAAATATAGTTTTTTCCTATCCCATATTTTCTTAACGATATCCCGCAGGTCAATGACTTTAGGATGCTTTTTGTTTTCTTCCATACTCTTTTACTTCAACAGGTTAGCAATAGTGGCTGCCATGGTTCCCATACTGGTGGCACTGGTTGCCATCATCATCTTCTCGGCGACAGTCATCTTTCCTTGTGCCTTGGAGGGTACGATGATCTCACAGCCTGGTTCTACCTTGGTCTTCGAACCGATTCTTGCGGTCATACCATTCATATATATAATATAGGTGTGCCTATTTCTTGCCTTCTTGCTGTATCCTCCAGCCTGATTGATATAGTAGCTGATCTTCTTGCCTTTTTTGAAGGCGACGGTATTGGGATGGAGGACTGCTCCGTTGATTCTGACGGTTCCGTTATATTGCGGGATAATGATACGGTCGCCTTCCCTGAGAATCAGGTCGTCTTCTCCACCAGGATTGGCGAGTGCCTTGTCTAACTCAATACCTACAGTATAACTGTTGGGAATCTGGAATTTCTGCAGTTCCGTCTTGGCTTGTTTCTCCGCCAGCTGGGCGATAGCCATGGCGTTGGTGCTTCCCAAGGCGGTCTCCATCATGTTGCTTTGTTGTTCACGACGTGCCATATCCAGCGCTTCCTCCAGTTTGTGGCGTTCCTCGTCATTGACCTTTCGCTCCAGACGAGCCCCTTTGACATAGGCATATTGGTTGGGACCTCCTGCCATCTTGATGATATCACTCAGACGGGTCTCCCGCTTAGAAAGGGAATAGACACCAGAGAACATCACCTGCCCCTCTACTGTCACATTCTGTTGGACGGTGTAACCGGCACTCTGGTGCACGAATACCTCATCATAGGGCTGGAGTACAAAACTGGGTTCTCCCTCAATGACGAATCCGTCTTTGAGCTTAAATGTGAAAGTTTGTGCCATGATAGAGTCTACCGTCTCTTGTGCGGGATTGACGATACGGCGTGAAACCTCCACCTTGCTGGTGGAAGCGGAGTTCTTGAGTCCTCCAGCCTGTAAGATTAAGTCTTCGACAGTTGTATTCTCAGAAAAGACATAGGTTCCGGGGAACTGTACCTCTCCCAGTATCTTGAGTGTCTCTTCCTCTTGCTGGTCTGTTCGTGTCGGCACAAAAAGCACATCTTCATTCTGCAGTGTGACATCAGGTAATGTCTCGTTCATGATACCCTCGATATCCACAGCGATAGTGGTCAGCTTACGATCCGGTTTCATGCGGTGGATGATAGCGTGTTTGGCAAAGGCAAACTCTGTGACACCGGAGGCAGCCTGTATTAAAGTCCGTACACTATTCGTATGTTCTCCAATCTGATACATGCCGGGACGGAAGACGGCACCTTTGACCTCCACCATGTTGTCATAGCGGGGGATGATGGAGTCTACGGCTACTGAGTCGTTGTCGTAAAGACGGAATGAGTTGGTGTCGAACTCCTCCACGTTGAAGACAGAGTATTTCCCTGCCGCTTTGCGATAAACACGGGTATATTTCGTGAAGGCATCACCCGTGAATCCTCCGGCATAGCGGAGTAGGGTAGAGAGGGACTCATTCGCCTTCATCTCGTACCACATAGGGCGTTTCACCTTACCGTTAACGCTGACGAGATTATCATAGGTACCTACCTGTACAATGTCATTGTCAGCTAGACGGACATTACCCGTCAGTTTGCCATTCAGCATGTAGTCATAGACATCGACGACACTCAGCAGTCTGCCTCCGCGGAACACTTTGATATTACGGAGTGTTCCTAAGTCATTGATGCCGCCTGCCATGTGGAGGGCATGGAATACCGAGGCAAAGGCAGAGAGTGTATAACTGCCAGGCTTCTTGACCTCACCAAGGATATTGATAGTGATGGTACGGGTCTGTCCAAGGGTCATCTGAATATTGGAACCCTGATAGAAAGAACCCAGCCGGCTTCTCAGTCTTTGTTTTGCCTGTGCGACTGTCAGACCGCTCAGTTCAATGACCCCGCCATTCTCCACGGTGATGGTTCCATCAGGGGAAATGGTAGTACTGATATTGTCACGGGATGCTCCCCAGATATCAATATTCACGACATCACCCGGTCCCAGTACGTAACTTTGTGGGGTGGCGATATTCATCTCCGGCTCGAAAGACAGGTCGCTGCGGTTGAAGATGTCACGACCGAAAACCTTTTTCCTGTTTCTTTTCTGATATTTCTCTAATTCCAGCTGAAGTCGTTTTACCAGCAAGGCGGTGTCTTGCGGCAGCCAAGAGTCTAACTCTGTTTCTATATCCAGATAGTCAGGGTCATTCTCGTCATAAGTGTTACGGTCGTTGTAGCCACCGATGCGTCCTTGCGAATATTGTCTTGCCTGTTCTTCTTGCTCAGCATACTCTTCATAGTCCAGTTCGGATTTTCTTTTCAGTTCCTTGCCGTCCTGCAATCTATAGACACTGTTGTTGACTCGCATGCGGTCTTTACTCTCATAAGATCCAATAGATCTCTCAGAACTGGAATTGGAATTCATGTTTCCGTATTTCTGTCGGAGCTTACGGATTTGTTTGGCGGTAACACCCTGTTGCATGAGGTGCGTGACGATTCGTGACTGGGGCGTTCCCTTTTCCCGCTCTTGAGTGACATATTCCAATATTTGCTCGTCTGACATTCCTGCCTGTCCCCATGTGCTGACCGTGCACAGGAGAAGCAACGATATCAAGATAATATTCTTATAATTTCCCATATATATAATAACAAGAAAAACGTAAATTTATTGCAAAGGTAAGAAATAATTGGAAATTAGGAATTAGAATTGAGAATTATTTTATATCTTTGGCTTCGCCGAACTTACTTTTCGTTCGGAAATGAAAAGAAAACAGGTTTTCTTTTGCATTTCTCTCACTTATTTTGTAACTTTGCAGCGCAAAAGTACAAATATCTTGGGGTTGACTGGATTTGACAGCGGGCTGAGATGGTACGTAAGCATGCGGAGTGACGGCTGTATACTCCATAATCCATTCGGTCGGAAAATTAATTGGCGAAAACAAGTACGCTCTCGCTGCCTAAACGAAGTACAGTAGTTTACTGGCTTAATTCCCCCACTAGGTGAGGGAACGAGACATCGCTCTTCTGGATGTTGTTCCGAATCAGGAAGGTATAGCGGTGCAGGTAAATCGGAAATAGTCATGGGGGCGCTCCGACTCCTTGATGAAGTTTTAGGAGATAAGGCTGTAATTGGTGGCTTGGGTCTTGTTGCAGCACGAAAATGAAGTCCAAGATAAGCATGTAGAAAGCGTATGGTTTCCCTGTTTGGACGAGGGTTCGACTCCCTCCAGCTCCACTTACATATACTGATGTATCTAACAATTGGACAGTCCTTCTGGTTCCGTTCCTCTGTCTGCATCATTTTACGATTTCTTCAATAGCCTTACGATTCTTTTCCTTCAGTTCGTCAGCAGGATAGCCAATTGGAATCAGGACAGCTGCTTCCTCATTCTCATCAAAGCCAAAAGACTTCTTGCACAGTTCAGCATCAAAGTTGCAAACCCAGCATGTGCCAAGTCCCTGTTCAGTTGCTGCCAGACAAAGATGCTCAACGGCAATGGCAATGTCTATATCTCCATGATGCTTGCCATCTGCTCTCACCCATTCCTCATCATGCAGTATAGATGCAACGATAACTATTGGAGCCGTCGCAAACCATTCGCGGTTATAGCACAGGCAGATTTTCTTCCTATCTTCCTCACTGCTGATGATACGGAACCTCCACGGCTGTTTATTCACAGCAGAAGGAGCAAACCGAACACACTCCATAATGTAGTCCAGCTTTTCTTTCTCAACACTCTTAGGCTTATAGTTCCTACAGCTATATCTTCTTTTTATCAATTTCAATAATTCCATATTATCCAAGTTTTGACATAACTATTTCCAGCATATCACTCAATGACAGTCATTCTCATTTCAATGTTATCGACAGGTCTGTCAGCGCGTCCAGTAGCAGTGCCTTGTATCATTTCAACCACATCAAGACCTTCTTCTACCTCTCCGAACACAGTATATTGTCCGTCAAGGTGGGGAGTGCCACCAACAGTAGAGTATATCTTCAACTGGTCATCGGTCAAACCAGTCTTTCCCACCTTGCTCTCAGCTTCGGCAGCCAGTTTGTCTTGCAATTCCTGTAGTCCGGCACGATTCCTGTCACGGCGCATCTGCATGATTTCCGCACGATGTTCTGCTGCAAGTTCATTGAATACTGCCTGAACCTTCTGCATCCTCAACTGTTTGGAGAACTGGCGAAGCTGCCCCTCATTATACACCTGTCCCCAGACAATATAGAACTGAGAACCGCTACTGCGACGTTCTGGATTCACCTCGTCACCTTGTCTTGCTGCCGCTAAAGCACCACGCTTATGGAAAAGACCGTCCTTAATCTCTGCTTCAAGTGTATAACCAGGATCTCCCACACCAAGCATCTTTCCAGCAGGTGCGCCCTTTGAATCTGGATCCCCCCCCTGGATCATAAAGTCCTTAATGACACGATGGAACAGAGTACCATCATAATAGCCTTCCTTTGCCAGTTTGAGGAAGTTGTCACGATGGATGGGAGTCTCGTCATATAGGCGAACTACAATATCGCCAAGCATTGTTTGAATCTTTACTTTCATGTCCAATTAGTATTTCTGGAAGTTATACTTTGCTCTCAGTTCAGCTTCCCTCTCTTCACTCTGGCTGGTGAAATATCCCTTCCAGCCTGGGCAGAAATTGATATGCCAACGCCAGAACTTACCTAATAATGAATTGGGCTTCTTGTCGTAGTGCGCCCGAAATTTGCAGTTTTCACAATTATGTGCCATAATTCTCTTAAAGTATTGTAATGTTGGCTGCAAAGATACGAATAATAAAAGGAAAATGAGTACCTTTGCAGTGTGTTTTAATAGAATTTGTGAAATGGATTTCTTGCCGAAAGCCCCTGCAATATTGGTTTCAAGCGTCAACATGCTTCTGAGAGATGAAGAGTTTGACGCGCATGAATCCTTGTGCTATAACTTCGGGACAGAACCAAAGGAGATAAAAAACTACCTACACGGACATGGATTCGTTTACAGCGACAAGCAAAAACAGTTCCGTCTGATTGGGTATGATAAGAAAGAATGATAACGAAAGACAGTATAGAGACAGCCTATAGTTTCTTGCATCAGAAGCGGAACGTCTATATTCATTCTTCCCTCGACTGGCAGAAGGATGATATTGAGATTACTATTGCCTCGTATGCAGATGAAATGAGCCAGGAACTACTTGATGCTATTTCTGGTGGCAGGGCAGACTTCCTGAGAGACCACAAAAGGTTTAAAGAGGACATCACCAAGGCTGTTGAGATACTGGAAAATATGCTATAACGATGATAGAAGAATTTGAAGAGCAACTACGCCAGGACTTGCACCAGTTCCTTCAGTCAATGAAGGAGGTTGATGAACGTCTACCTGAGTGTCCCGATGTTGAAGAGAAGTGGGAGCAGATAGCCACAGCATATATTCCCGACGGCATCAGGGAGTTTAATGACTTTCCTTCCGCTTCCCTCGGTTGGATGATGTATATTGGCATGGCCGTTGCTAAGTTCTGGGATGCTGAATGGGAAATCTACTCGAAGATTGAAGATCTCTATGACTACATGAGAGACAAGAGGGGCTACGACAACATGGATGAATATATCCGTGAAGATGTACTGCTGCTGAAAGGCGTTGACTATACCGTGTTGGAGAAACTGGTAGGTGAATGTGCCTCTCGTGTATATAATGCACTCCGTCATCAGAACATAGAGCCAGGAACAAAAGAGGCTTTCAATGCTTACGTTTCCTGCCTGCATCAACTCTACCTAATGGGAGCAGCTATGCAGTTGAACCGAATGGGCTATCACATGACAAAGATGAACCAATGAAGTTGACCTACATCTTCCACAGTGGCTTTGTTCTTGAAACAGAGCAGTCCATCCAGATATTCGACTACTGGCTGGATCCAAGCGGTGTGATGGAAGGTGTATTGAAAAGCGACAAGCCTCTCTATGTATTCTCCAGCCACTTCCATGAGGATCACTTCACTAGGGATATTTTCGAGTGGAAGAAACAGAATCCCCATGTCACCTACATTCTGAGCAAGGATATACTCAGGCACAGGAGGGCAAGCAAAGGAGATGCAGATGTTTGGTTGGCTAAAGGTGGCTCATGGTCAGACGGTAGAATCTCAGTCAAGGCATTAGGCAGTACGGATAGTGGAGTCTCATGGATAGTAGAGACAGAGGGCAAACGAATCTTCCATGCCGGGGATTTGAATAACTGGTATGCTCGTTTCTTACCTGATGCTGTGCCAGGACAGACAATCTACAGCGAAGATTTTGAAGAGGACATTGACCCGATAGCGCATGAAAAGCAATATCTTGGGGAACTGAAGGATATTCGCAAGGTGTCTGATAGCTTTGACCTGGTGATGTTCCCGATTGATGGCCGTATTGGAAACGGCTATACGCTTGGTGGCAGACAGTTCATCGACCGCTTCAACGTTGGCATGTTTGTTCCCATGCACTTTGTGGCCAGTGGGTTTGAATCCTCATGGCGCATGAAAGAGTTTACTGATGAAAAGGACATTCCTTTTTGGGAGATCAATAGAGAAGGAGAAACGATAGAACTATGAACAGTAAGATGGATCCAATGGGCAGAGCCATTGCCGACCACTGGAAAACTAAGAAGGCAGATAGGCTCAGAGTGTTTTCCCCAATATTTGAGGAGGACGAGATTCCCTTATCTACACTTTTATGCGACGGCGAAATACCTCCTTGCAATGGGTATTCCGCCGCGCAAACTGTGTAAGATAGCCTTACTTAGAGACTAGCTCCTGTCATCAAGCATCATTGCTCCTCTTTCTGGTGCCAGTAGATATAGGGCTTGTAGTCATTGGAGGGAGTCTTGTCAAGATAGTCAGCAGCCTCCCATTTGGTGAGTGTCTTGCCGTTCAGCTCCGCATCCGTGATCTCACCCTCCAGTTCCATCATGCCAAAGCGCTCTATCACCTGACTTTTCTTCAGCACATAAAGCTCGGTAGCATAGGAGGGACCACCGGCGGGACCGGCGATCTTCACAGCCCCCTTGCCATCATTCGACTGATAGAACACTGCCTTCATCTTCTCCGTCTCCACACCAATCAGCTGAGGCTTTCGGTCCTTGAAGGTGAACAGGGCTCCGATATTATCGTCCTTGTCACGCATCCATACCTCGTTGATGCCGTCGTTATCGATGTCGATGAAGTCGAACTTCTTCAGAGGATATTCCTTACGGGCATTGCTTTCTTTCAGGTATAGTTTCTGCATCTCGGCAATCTCCTTGTCCCAGAGCGGATCGGGTTCATCCACCATATTATGGTAGCACGCATACTCTATATCCTGGATTTTGCCGTCGTGGAGGAAATACATACCTATAGTACTGCTCTCAGGGGCAAAATGGGCATAAGCGAGTTCCAGTCCTTTAGGACCCTCAAAGGCACCATAGATAATGGTCGGGGTGTACTCTCCTTCGTCATCGGCATTCCAGGAACACGACTTGCTCTCCTCGTCGTAATAGCCCAACACCTCCAGTGCATAGATGCTGTCACCGTCGGCAATGACGTTCAGTGCCAGTGCTTTCTTATAGTCGCTGCCCTCTGTCTTAGGCGCATTCTTATACTCTCCGTCAAACTGTACGGTACCCTGAGTATAGCGACCGCCAATCTTCGTGCAGAGTTGTGAGCGTTTCGCCTTCATACCATAACGCTGTTCCATCTTCTTGACGATAGCCTGTGGCATGGGTGTCTCCTTATAAGTATACTCACACTCCAACTGCTTGCGTGATGTCAGGTAGTCCTGGTGTATCACGAGTTGGAGCCCCCATATACCATCATCTTTCTTGGGGATGTCCTTGCTGTTGGCGAAGGCATACTTCAAGCCTGGGGATGGGATAGAGGGACGACCGTGCAGTTCGCCCGCAAACATCTTTTTGCCATCGGGGTTGAGCAGTGTCTCACCGATGAACTTGATGTCGACCCATTTCTTGTCTACCAGCATCTTGGTATACCCGGCGGCATTGCGACGGACCATGTCCTGCCAAGGATCTGTCTCATCATTCCAATAGACTATCTGCATAGCCTGCGGATTGCTGTAATAGAGGAACATGGGCAAGGGTGTGGTGTCGTTGAGTTCCGCCATCACACTATCTACCTTTGTAGAATCGGTTTCGGAGCCCTCAGCAGCGGCTCCCTTATTCTTGCAACCTATCATGACTGCCATCGCGCAGATGGCGATACATACTAATTTTTTCATTGTTATTATAAAGCTTCTGTTCCTAATTGCGGGGATTGCTCCCACAGTTCCTCGCTGACCTTATCTTGCCAGCGCACGTATTCTGCTATCAATCTCTTGGGCCAGTGCTCGATTGGTATCTGACAGTCCCTTAATTGACAATATGTCTCCCTTGATATAGGCAAGCTGATGCGGCGTAAGGTCGCCTTTGTCAATTTCATCACGTAACACATTAAACAAATAGGTTATGTCGTCCTGCGAGACCTGGAAGTTCCATTTCGTCGCCTCGTCGATGGTGACGTGCCTGGCGACAATGTTGTCGCTCTTGTCGAAACAGAAGAACTCCACATCGGGGAAGTTCTGTTTCAGCAGTTCCATCTTATGCTGGTTGTTGCCGAACGACTCAATCATATAAGGGATGTGGATGAAACGCTTACTTTTCTTACCACGCTCTACAGAGTTCTTGAAACAGTTGCGGATGGTGTTATAGACAGCGATGAGGCGAATTTCCTTCATCCCGTAACGCTTCGCTTTCTTGATAGCGGTAGCGAGTTTCTTGTAAGAGTTGAAGGCAGCGTCATACACCAGTCCCGTCTCCGAGAAGTCCATCTCCTTGGCAGCCGTACTCTTACCACTTGCCGAAGGACCAGTGAAGATGACAAATTGTGTCTTTCCTTGTTTGACGGCTCTTTCGAGCATCACACTATAGAGAGTATCCACCAGGTAACGCTCCGCATCCCGATAGTAGATGGTGTTAGAGCCACCATCATAGCCGATAGGGGTGAACAGCAGGCGCATCTCGTCAGGGTCAATCTTATTCCCTGCCGTTGCCATATATTTGCCGATCAGTTCGGTGGTATGCACCTTTGCCCAGTCTTTAGCCTCCTCGTTGATGAGGGTAGGCTGGGGTGTCGCTGTAGTAATCGCTTTCTGTTGCGACTTACATCCCGTGAAAAACATAAAAGTGGTTGCCATCACGAAGATGGCAGCCACTTTCGTTATCTGAAACTTGATGATCATACGTTAATTCCTATTGTGTAGTAATTCTTCCACACGGTGATTGATTTCCTCAGCGAGTTTCTTGTTGCGGGCGCTGAGGTTAGGAATGGCATTGAGATTGCCCACGAGAGAGGGCAGCTGCTGTTCCCATAGCTCACCGCTGTTGACGACCTCCAGTTCTGTTGTCAGCATCTCGTTGACTTCCTGCTCAGAGATGTCGTATTTCCATTTCTTCGCTTCGTCGACACTGACCTTCACACCACCGTTGTTTCCCTCACAGCTTACTGGGATGATGGTCACCTCAGGATGCTGTTTCTGTAACCACTCAATCTTGCCCTTGCTGTCCTCGAACGACTGCATCAGATAATCGATGGTGCAGAAACGGTTGCTGTTCTTACCACGGTTGATGGAGTTCTTGAAGCAAGTCAGGATATCGTTGTAAACCACGACGACAGTAATCTTGTTAAGTCCTTTCGCCTTGGCACGCTGGATGACATTATTCAAACGGTCGGTACCACCAGAGAGTGCCGCGTCATAGACCAGTCCCTCGTTCTTGAGGTTCAACTTGCGTGCTACCGTACTCTTACCACTGGCAGGAGCGCCGGTGATGATGGTCATGGTGTTCTTGCCGGCACGTGCCGCACGGTCGAGCATGACCGTATACAATTCATCAACGACAGACTTCTCTGCCTCGCGATAGTCAGTCACGTTACCACCATAATAGCCGATAGGCTGGAAGACGGTGCGGAACTCATCGGGGTCGAGCTTGTTACCTGCCGTAGCGAGGTATTTGTCGATGAGCAGCTGTGTACGAGGCTTTGCCCATTCCGTAGCGTCATGCTTGAGCAGGGTAGGCTGGGGAGCCTCGATGGAGTAGCGGGAAGGATATTTGTTGATGCGGTTATGGCGACGGATGTCCATTAACTTCTCCATGAAGTAATAACTGTCGCCAGGCATCTGATAGCGGGCATTACCGTTGGGATCCGGCTTGAAGAGCATCTCCGACATCTCCCCCTTGTCGACGAAGGTCACCCAGCCACGGGGAGAGAGATGATACTCATTATCACCCAGTACGGCATTCACCAGGCAGTTGGTGTCCCACATACGCTGACCAGTATCACAGGTATAGTTGGTGTATACTGACTTGATGGGATTCCAGTCCGTGTAGGAGAGGTCTACCAATACGTCCTGTGGCAGGTAGTTCATCTTGTCACCGATGTTACTGGGCGACATGATGAGGTCGACCTTCTCCGGGAACTTGCTGTAGAAGATTGCCGACTGCTTAGAGGCGGCACGCATGTTATAGCCACTCAAGCTGTCACCAGCCTCGAAACGACCAGACTGGATATAGACAGCCTTCACCTTCTGCTTAAAGAGCTCGAGACCGCTGAGACCTGAGTATTCGTCACCTCCCGACTCAAAAAGCTGGGAGAGGGTAGTGGCAAAACCGATGGCTACCACCACGATAGAATTATCCTCCGCCTTGCTGAGCAGTTTACGATAGAGCTTATAGCCGTCAGGCAGTTTCTTAGTGTCCAAGGTACGCTTGAAGAGGGGATTGCCCTGTGCGTCCTTCAGGTCACAGATACCATTATATGGAATGAAGCAACGCGGGTTCTTCACACCGTTGCGCTCCAGTCCTACAGGAATGTCGGGGTGGCCGTAATAGTTGTTGAAGATATCCACGATACCCGCATTTTTCTCGCCTTCGCGATCGACGATGATACCCTTCAGGTCAACCAGTCCGTCATCAATATAATGATGCAGCATCATCAGCGCAAAGAGGTCGTCGGTAGAACTGCCGAAGTCAGAGTCCAGAATCATCTGGATAGGCTGGTGCTTCTGCCTTTGGTTGTCGGCATTCTGTGCCTGCGTGCCCAGATAGGCACACAAGCACAGTATAATAAATAAGGTGAAACGTCTCATTATGCGTCGATATTATCGGTTGGTGTTGTTGGTGCAGCAGGCTCAGCAGGAGCTACAGGAGCAGGCTGTGGAGCTTTCTTTGCAGTAGCATTGGCAGCCAGTTCCTTCAACTTGTCTTTGCCTTTGAATGCGAATACCCATACCAGGAATCCGGCAATAGCGAGCAGGATGATAGCCAAAACGGGGCGATAGAACAGCCAAGCCAGAGCTATCACGATGAGCGACCATACCACACCGAGGATGGTGCAAACGATACCAACGCCGAAACCGAAGATGTTGGCAATGAAGGGAACCACCTTGAGCAGTGTCTCCAGGAAGCCGAAAATGTTCTTGAAAGCAGAGATAACGAGCAGAATACCTACGATACGCAGAATCCATGTCCACATGGAGTTGGCATCCTGTGCAGCCTCGATAATCTCATCGCCCGTCTTCTGGCCCATCACGAGGGTCTCGAAACGCTTTCCGTTCTTAGCCTTGAAGGGCTTGAAGGTGTCGCCATTCACAACAGCCATTACGGTTACCTTGGCAGGAACAATCTTCTCGAAGGTTACGCGAACATCACCCACCTGTGGCGAGCCTGGCACCTTACCATAATATAATATGTTACCAGCCTGGTGAACATATTGCAGGTCAACCTTGTTCTGCGCGTTGGCAATAGCATTGTTGATAGAGTCCTGAGCAGCCTTCTGAGCGTCTATGACAGCCTTGGCAGAGTCAGAAAGTGATGCATATACAGAGTCAGGAACAGCTGGTGCTGCAGGCTGTGGGGTGGCCTGTGGCTGGGTAGTCTTAGGCTGCACACCATAGAAACGCTCGTAAGCAGTCTGGGTAGCCTGGTCGAACTGCTTCAGCAACTGCTCGTTGATGGCAAGGTCGAAGCCCTCGCTTGAAGAGATACTGTGGATGAGGCTCTCGTTCAGTTTGTAAGCACCGAAGCTGACGTTCTCGGCATACTGCTCAGCGTCCTCAACGGTTGTCAGCACGAAGTTTTTGTTCTGGTAGGCAGGATCCTTGAACTGACTCGACTGAACGGGACTGCTGACCCACTGCTGTGAGTAGGTATAGGTGGTGGTAGTCACTTCCTTACCGCCCAGTTTATCCTCGCTCTTGCTCTCTGAATGCTCTACCCACTGGTAGTACTCCACTTTACGTTTCAGGGCGATGATACCCTTCTGACCGACGCCAAACTGAGCGTCCGACAGTGAGTCTTCGGTAGTAGCCTGAGCCGTACCGCAAATCAGTTCGCCTTCCAGCGAAGCGTCTTTCTTGCCAGGGTTAGGCATCTCTACATACGAGCTGCCAGCCTCCTCCAGCATTTTTGCCGTTTTCACTGCACGTCCCTCGTTCCACCACAGCAGGGCGGTGGCTGCTACGAGCAAGACGAAACCTGTACCAATACTCTTAAACGAGTTGCCTACGCGGGTTCCATACCCTGTAGTTGTTGTCTCTGTGTAAGCCATAATACTTTCTCTTTTTAATAGATTAATGTTTATTGTTTAATAATTAAAGTTGATTACATCGTTGGGGCACCCTCCGTGGGCTCGTTGTCCTTGACGTGGATGTTGTGTTCACTCGCATATTTCTCCATCATGCCAATGTAACCCTCTGTGCCGAAGACTTCCGGCTCCAGGAAGTTGTTGACACGCCATTGACCGTTCTCCATCCAGAGGTCGAGGGTTATGGCACCTTTCTCATCTTCGTCGTTTGTCTTGAATTTCACTTGGGCACGTGCCATATTACCCGTCAGCAACTCGGCTGTGATTTTCTCGATGGTGAGCGGAGCACTGAGGTCTGTCAACCAGCGGTAACCCTCCTCATCGCCAAAGAAACGCATGTCGCCCTTGGCATTCTTGTCATATTCTGCAATGGCATGGGCAAGGGCGATATAATACCCTGTGCAGAAATTCTCGTCCATCATTCTGAGGTCGATGCGTTTCTCACGGTGCATCAAGTTCAGCATGTTATACATTTTCCTGACATCCGCTTTCACGGCATCCTCCGTCCAAAGTTCATCAGGAGCAGCCTCCACACCGTCAGCCTGTGTGGCAAGTGAGTCGGTGGCAGTTACTTCCTTATTCAGTGAGTCGGTGTCCGACTCATTTGCTTTGGATTTATTACCACAGGCAACAGCCAGTATCGCTACTGCAAAAAAGAGTACATACTTCATGCTCATATTGTCTCTCAAAATCATAATTCTTTCTATTTTAAATCTTTAACGTTATAGGTTTGATGCTGCAAAGATACGAATTTATTACATATCTTAGTTGTTTTTTTCTAACAAATTGTTGTTAAAATCTTCCAAATAGCCTGTTTATAAGGAAAAAGGCCCCGTATGGCGGAGCCTTTTCGTTCATTTCAGTCATGCTTATTTGAGAACCTTCTCAATACTACTCAGCATCTGCGACTGATACTTGTCGTTGTTGTTTGCCTGAATGATACTCTTTACCTTCTCTACGTCAGCTTTGGTTCCGTATTTGGCGATGATCTCGACAGCAGGTCCACGTCCCAGCCAGTTGGCGTTGGGGTCTGTGGCGATGTCTGTCATCAGTTTCACCCATTCACTCTCCTTGAAATAAGTAGCTTTGGCTTTCCATGCAGGGTAGTCTTTCTCAGCTCTTAATTTCGTCTCGGTAATCGACGTCCAATACGGAATGTTGTTCGTGCGGGGCTTCTTCTTCAGATAATTGACGGTAGCATCGTATGCTGCTTTGCTGGTGTTCTTATGGAAAGGATAGTCATACCACATGGTATAGAGACTCCTGATGGCTTCTCCATGCATTTTGGGCTGACTGTCGTCGTTCAGTACCTTTACTAAGTCAGGAATGAATGAATCGTCGTATAGCTTTCCAACGCAATGGAGCATCATCCCGCGAACGTCATCGTCCTTGTCGTAAAGGAGTTCCTTGGCGGCTTCTGTCACACCCGGTACCCCCTCGCTCCAGGGATTGCCAATGGCGATGGCGGCTTCTTTTCTGACCTGACTGTTCTCGTTCTTGACCTGTGCAAGTACAAACTTAGCGGCTTCCTCCTTCTTCAACTCATTCATTAAAGTCCTGATACCTTTCTTCAGCACAAAAGGATTCTTCTCGTCTTTAAGGACATTGGCAACCTTGGTGACGTTATCGGAGGAAACACCAAACAGGGAAGTGTAGGAGAGTAACGCCATACCTTTTACCTGGGGTGACGTACTGTTAATCAGTTTCTCAATAATAGCATCCTGATTGGATGGGCGCTTGTGATCACGGAATTGTTCCTTGATAGCCTTGAATTCTGGGGTGTTTTTGAGTTCCAACGTCTTCTCATCGATATCGATTTTGGAGTATCCTAACCAAAGAGCCTCGTATTCAAGGTCTGTGAGTGGCTTGTCTTTCTCTGTCTTTATCATGCTTTGCAACCCTTCTGGGGTAAAGGGCACACTGTTCAGCAACTGCATGGCAGGACTCTCATCGGATGCTGCTGCCGTTTCTGTCGTTGTTGCCTCACCTTCGGCATTGTTTGCCGATTTTCCTCCACATGCTACCAGTGCAGTGGCTGCCATTGCGATAGCGAATGAAAATAATGCTTTCTTCATGTTTGTTTTATTTTTAATGTTAATTTTGGTTTATTCTTATATGTATTATTTATTTAGGACCTATCCCTCGAGGTTTGATTGTCGTGTCACTCATGCTGTCATAAAAGGTACTGCCTTCCTTGTCTGCCTTGTCAACAGTGCCGAGGAACTCGGTAGGATGGCAGATCACACAATTGCCAAGACTGAACTCTTGGTTAAAATTGAACAGGGGAGATGTGCCGTTGTCGTAAAAACAGCAATCCCAGAAGTTTACATTCGAGTCCTGACTGTCTATTAAGGTGAACTCTTTGTTGCGGAAGAAGTCACAGCGCTCGAACTTTGCATATTCTACATGCTGGAGCGTCATGATGCCATAGGTGCAGTCGTGGATGTTGGAGCCGTACATGGAGAAATCACGAGTACCATCCAACTGCAGACCATAGGTGCCACAACCATAGAGGTCGCACTTGTGGAGACTGATGCGCCACCCACCCTTTACACCTATGACACCACCTTCGCAGTGTCCACCTGTGGTATGTCCGATGGTCAGGTTCATGATGGAGATCTGTTCACAGTTCTTGAAGTTCAGACAGAACGCATAGCGGGGCTCTACGACAATACGTGAGTTGCCTTCTCCGCGAATGATCATCTTCTTATAGTTGGCGATGGTAAGTTGTCTGCCGTCATCCACTGCCTCGCTGATGATAGCTTGGGCAGGACCTACTTCCGTATTACCTGCGGCACGCCATTTGAAATAGGCGTAATTCTTATCCCACCATTTCTTGTTCTCAAGTATCGGGGTAAGGTTGATCTCTGTGTCCTTAGCCACCAGGATATTGATGCCTGATATGATAGAGTTAAGAAACTGTTCGGCTGTAGTGACGCGGATATATTGATCTCCATCGTACTTAATCACCGTGCCTTGTGGACTGGTCTTCTGGGCGTGCAGATTACCAATCATGCATAGGAAAGTGAGAATCAGACAGGTTGTTCTCTTCATTGCTTTCTTCATGTCCGTTTTGTTTTTAATAATGGTGTCACGTTTAGTCTTCTTCTCCACAAGAAGAAAGGTTTACGACTGCAAATATAGAAGAAAAATGACGAAATGTTGTTATCATTTCGTCAAATAGTCTTATCATTTTGTAAAATCACTAACAAATATCCTTCAATAGACCCTCACAAGCATCCTCCAATAGGTCGATGACGAGTTCAAAATCCCTGTCACTTCCATAATAGGGGTCGGGAATGGTGGGGTGGTTAGGGTGATGGCGTAGGTAGTCAGCCATGAGCCGTATCTTCTGCTCGTCTTCCTTCGAGCGTGCCTTGGCACGGATGGCACGCAGGTTCTCCTGGTCCATGCCGATGATGAGGTCGAAGTGGTCGAAGTCGTCTGACGAGAACTGACGTGCTCGTGAGTTGAAGTGATAGCCATGGCGTGCCCCACAGCGTCGCATCCTGGGGTCGGGAAGGTCACCGATATGCCATGGACCGATAGCAGCAGAGTCAATCACAAACTGGTCGGTGAGTCCCCGCTCGTCGACTATGTGCTGGAAAATCCCCTCTGCAGCAGGAGAGCGGCAGATGTTTCCTAAACAGATAAACAGTATCCTTTGTCTCATACCGTTGGCAAAGTCAAGTTTCATGGGGGCAAATGTACATAAAATTTCCGTATTTCCCAAATTTCTTTATTCAAAGTGATGGATTTATGGAGATTTTGTGTATCTTTGCGACGAGAGGAATAAACCTAAGACGATGGAAAAGTTGTTTTTTGAATTGATACGTGTCTCTACGGGACAGTTGGACTGTCTGAGTCGTGGAGCGGAACCGGAGGAGTGGCAGGAGTTATACCAGCTGGCACATCAGCATCAGCTGACGGGCATCTGTTATCGTGGAGCTCAGGCTCTGTTTGAGTTTGGACTGCGAGTGCCTCATGAGCTGATTATCGACTGGATGGCTGAGGCAGAGCAGATTGAAGAGCGTAATATGCAACTGAACCAGCGGTGCATAGAGGTTCAGCAACTGCTTCTCACCCAGAATTTCAAGTCAAGTGTGCTGGATGGGCAAGGGGCAGCATGTGACTATGGTGAACAGTTGCGGTTCTTGCGTGAGCCGGATGGTATCGACCTCCTCATTGGAGGTGACAAGGACCGGTTGCAGGCTCTCCTTGACACATGGAATGACACAGAGATACGGCTCCATGGTACGGTGGGCTTGGGCAAGAATCCTTACCGGAACAGGGTCCTGGAACGCTGGTTTGAGAAAAACGACAAGGCGTTGTTCGTGAAGAACGGTGATATGGTGCGACCATCCGCCTCGATGAGTCTGGTATATCAGTTGGTGCGTATCTATTGGCTGTTTCTTTATAAAGGTGTCACCTTACGTGAGTTGATGGACTGTTTCTATGCCTTCAAACGTGTGGCTGGTCATGAGCGGGCATCAACCATTAATTATGAGAAGGTACTGAAAGAACTTGGACTGCTTGGTTTCTCAGAAGGTGTGATGTGGGTGATGCAGGAGGTCTTTGGACTGGAGGAGAGTGCGCAGGTAATAAAGCCCGTGGAGTCCAGGGGATCCTTTATTCTACAGGAGGTGATGTCAGGAAGACGAAACGTCTTGCGTCTCCTTATGAAATATCCGTTAGACACACTGTACTCCTTTCTCCCTTGAGAAATACAAATAAAACCTAATTTTTTTTGTGCTTATTCCCTTTTACATTATCTTTGCACTAAAAATATGAATACTAAACACTATTTCTTTGCCGTCGACCTTGGGGCGACCAGTGGCAGGACTATTCTGGGCTCGCTTGCCGGTGGAAAACTGGAACAAGAGGAACTGACCCGTTTCCCCAATAACCTCATTGAGACGGGCGGACATTTCTACTGGGACATCTATGCCCTTTATTTTGAGATGATCAAAGGTTTGCAGGAAGTGGCACGCCGTGGTCTTCAACTGACCTCCATCGGTATTGACACCTGGGGTGTCGACTTTGTGTTTGTCGCTGAAGATAATGCTATCCTGCGTAATCCGATGGCATACCGTGACCCCCATACCTTCGGGCGGATGGAACAGTATTTCGAGCAAGTGATTGACCGCAGGAAGGTGTACGACTTGACGGGAATCCAGTTTATGAACTTCAACTCCCTGTTCCAGTTGTATGCCATGCGACAGGATGGGAACGCAGCCATCGGTCAGGCAAGGAAGATTCTGTTTATGCCCGATGCCTTGAGTTGGATGCTGACAGGGGAAACCGTGTGTGAGTATACCATTGCCTCCACCTCTCAGATGCTTAACCCACGGACTGGTGACTTAGACGGGCGGTTGCTGGAGAGTGTCGGACTCACCCGTAAGCACTTCGGCAGACTGGTACAGCCAGGCACACAGATTGGTGTACTGACAGAGGAGGTGCAGAAGATGACAGGACTGGGACCTGTCCCTGTCATTGCCGTGGCAGGGCATGACACCGCCAGTGCTGTTGCTGCCGTCCCGGCAAAGAATGAGAAGTTCGCTTATCTCTCCAGTGGTACATGGAGCCTGATGGGTATAGAGGCTCCAGAGGCAATCATCAATGACCAGAGTTTTGACTATAACTTCACCAACGAGGGTGGAGTAGAGGGGACTACCCGTTTCCTGAAGAACATCTGTGGCATGTGGCTCTATGAGCGTTGCCGTAAGGAATGGATAGCAAGAGGTGAGAGGTTAGAGGTAAAAGGTAAGAGCTTGGCGATTAGTGAGGTGTCGCATCCGGAATTGCAGGGGGCTGCCATGCAGGTAGAGGCATTCCGTTCGATAATCGATCCCGACAACCAGTTGTTTGCCAATCCTCCCTCGATGGTTGAGGCTATCCGGCAATATTGTCGTGAGACAGGTCAGCAGGTCCCTGAGACTCCGGCGGAGATCTGTCGTTGTATTTTCGATTCTCTCGCCCTACGCTATCGGCAGGTGTTCCAATGGCTGAAGGAGTTTGCCTCTTTTGAGCTGGATGTGCTGCACGTGATAGGAGGCGGTTCCTTGAACAAATATCTGAACCAGTTTACTGCCGATGCCCTTGGAGTGGAGGTGCTTGCCGGACCGCAGGAAGGTACAGCCATCGGTAATATCATGATGCAGGCGAAGTCAGCTGGTGACGTAAGGGATATCTGGGAGATGCGCCGTATCATTGCCGACTCCATAGAAATGGTGGCATATCATCCTACTAAGGATAAGGCTGCATGGGATGCTGCCTTCAAACGTTACCTCGAAATATCGTAATATCATAATATCGAAAGAAAAACTAATCAATAAAACAAAAATTATGGCTAAACCATTAGTAGAGACAAAAGCAAGGGTGGGCGTGTTCTCCGTCGCTTTGGGAGCATACCTGCCACAGTTTCCTCAGCTTGTCCCTGAGTTTGAGGCACAGTATGAGGCATTTAAGAAGACTATCCCCGATACGGTGGAAGTGATTGACGGTGGTATGGTGACCACCAAGGAGCAGTCGATGGTGGCAGGTGATAAGTTCCGTGCCGCTGATGTCGACCTGGTCATCTTGCAGATGCTGACCTATTGCACCTCTTATAATATGTTGCCGGCAGTGCGTGACCTCGATGTACCTGTAGTCATCGTGAACGTACAGAAGAAACTGGCTCCGGATTATGAGAAGACGGACATCCCCATCTGGTTGGGAGAGTTATATGCCTGTGGCGCCATCGGTGAGATGGTTGCAGACCTGAACCGTGCAGGCAAACGCTCGGCAGTGATTACCGGTGTCGTTGAGGGTGGTGACCCTCAGGTGCAGGCAGAGATTGAGGACTGGTGCCGTGCCGCACAGGTACGCCGTCGTTTCCGTGATACGAACATCGCACAGATTGGTCGTCCCTATCCCGGTATGATGGACCTGTATATTGACGAGACGAACCTGTACCATCGTATGTGGCTCTACACCAAACAGTTTGACTGGGAGAAGATGTGGGCGATTGCCGATGACATCACCGATGAGGCTGCCATCAAGGCAAAGGCACAGGATATCCTTGACACCTTTGATATCGAGGGTGGCGGTACCATAGAGAAGGTATGGGACATGGCGAAATATGTCGTTGCCTTCGAGCAGTGGGTGAAAGACGAGAAACTGGGTTTCATCGCCTCCCACTACGACGGTTTCGCCAAGGGTGTTGCCGGTAAGCTCGACTCCATGCTGATACCTGCCTTCTCCATGCTGATCAAACAGCATACCGCTTGTGCTGTAGAGGGTGACATGAAGGTGGCAATGGCGATGTCTATCCTGAAGACCATCTCAGGAACAGGTACCCTTGCCGAGATGTATAGCATCGACTTCCCGAAGGATATCTGTATCATCGGACATTCTGGTTCCGGCGACTATGATATCTCACAGGCTAAGAAACCGACGATGAAGATCGTTCCTGTGTTCCACGGCAAGAGCGGAGGTGGTTATCTGACTCAGTTCTATCCCCCTGTTGGTCCTGTCACTTACCTCGCAATTACTCAGGACAAGAATGGTGTGTTTAAGTTTGTGGTGGCAGAGGGCATGAACGAGGAAGGTCCTATCTTCACCTTTGGTGATACTAATATGCGTACGAAGTTCTCACTGCCTTGCCGTGAGTTCGTGAATAAGTGGAGTGAGGCTGGTCCTACCCACCACATGGCTGCTGCCGTAGGTCATCATATCGACACTATCCTGAAGGTGGCAAAGATTTTCAATATTGAGTGTGACGTAGTCTGTAGGTAATTGACAGTTGATAATTGACAATTATGGCGAATAATGGATCTTTGAAGAGCACGATAGCTGTGTCTCTTACGAATTATCTCGATGCAGGTGCCATCGTTGCCGGTGCCAGTGGACTGACGCTGTGGCAGAATTACCTGGGACTGTCGGAGGTGCATCTGGGTTGGCTTAACTTCATCAGTGCTAACTGCTTAGGTGCCGCAGTAGGTGCTATTATCGGCGGCTTCCTTGCAGACAAATACGGACGTAAGTTCATCTTCACGTATAACCTTATAGTATATATGTTAGGAGTGCTGTTGATCATGCTGAGTACTAACTTCCCTATGCTGCTGTGTGGTTTCCTGGTGACGGGAATATCTGTCGGTGTGGGAGTGCCTGCCTCCTGGACGTATATCTCGGAGTCGTCGGAGAATAACAACCGTGGTCGCAACATCTGTATCTCACAGATGTCATGGGGCATCGGTCCGATGGTCATCCTGTTGTTGGGAATGTTTTTCGCACCGGGTGGTTATCTTTTCGGATGGGTGGAGAGTATAGCTCATGCCATTGGTGGTGCTGATATGGAGGAGACAGCTGTCAATGCCTTCAGTTCCCGCTTGGTGTTCCTGTCGCTCTTCATCGTGGCATTCATTGCATGGAACCTGCAGCGACAGTTGCAGGAGAGTGCGGAGTTTACGAAAGGGCAGGAGAGTGGTGAGAAGAAACCGGGTCTGTTGGATAATATCAAGGTGTTGTTCTCTAACAATATCGCAGTGAAGACAGTCTGTTTCCTTGCTACCATCTATCTGACATGGAACCTCGTTGCCTCGGTGATGGGATTCTTCCAGCCGCATATCTATGAGACGGCAGGTGGTGTCACTAACGAGCAGGCTAACTGGATGAACTTCATACAATGGGCGATTATCGTAGGTGTGACTTTTATCACCTCGAAACTCATCGACCATACCTCCCACAAAGGCATCTATGTCTTTGGTCTTGTGGCTGCGCTGAGTGCTTGGCTGGTCATCGTCACCATCGGTGTGAACGGTCCCGCTGGTCTGTGGGCATTTGCCATCCTATGGGGTGTGCAAGGTGGTGCGTCCCCTCAGATATTCTATGCGCTGTGGGGTTCCGAGCTGTTCCCTGCTAAGTTCCGTGCCGGTGCCCAGGGACTGATGTTCTTCATCGTCCGTGGACTATCCGCCCTGTGGGGACTCGTCTTCACGTATATCTATGGAGAGAACGGCGAGGGTTTCACCATTGCCGCCTATTGCATGATAGCGCTGTTACTCATCTCGTTGATCGTAGGAGTCATTGGTGCCCCCCACACCAGAGGTCGTGCCCTTGATGATATCACGAAGGAGCGCTATGGAGAAGAGTATTAAGAGGTAAGAGGTGAGAGGTAAGAGGTGAGAGGAATGTCCAAAGGTGCATTGTTATGAACGATTTCTATTATAGAAAGCTCAATGTATACCACAAGTCATTGGAACTTGTTAAAATGGTATATCTGCTTACGGGGTCATTTCCTACTTCTGAACGTATGGGGTTGATTAATCAGATACAACGTGCGGTAATCTCTGTACCTTCTAATATTGCTGAGGGGATGGGGCGCTTCTCTAATAAAGAACGTATTCATTTCCTTGAAATTGCTAACGGATCTTTGATGGAGGTTATGTGCCAGTTAGAGGTCTCGTTACTCTTAGGATATATTACACAACAACAATTTGATGAACAAGAATTGTTTATATCTGAGACAACTAAAATGTTGATAGGATTGAGAAAGACTTTTGAAGATAAGGTATGTAAATAGGTGTTAGGCAATAGGAAAAGGTGGGCAAGAACTATTCTCTCACCTCTCACCTCTTACCTCTCACCTCTAAAGAATAAAAAAATGAAAAGTATATTAGAAAACCGCCCCGCACTGAAAGCGGTGATTGATCAGATTGCCGAGGTAACAGGCTACCTCTGGCAGAAAGGATGGGCAGAACGTAACGGTGGTAATATCACCGTCAACGTCACTGAGTTTATGGACGAGGAGTGTAAGGCAATGCCTGCCATCTCGGAAGTGAAGCAGATCGGTTTGACACTGCCCCAGTTGAAGGGCAAGTATTTCTATTGCAAGGGAACAGGAAAACGGATGCGTGACCTTGCCCGTGAACCGATGCAGAACGGTAGTATCATCCGTATCTGTGATGATTGCGCCAGCTATGTGGTGATAGCTGATGTGAATGTCGTTCCCACCTCAGAGCTTCCTACCCACCTTGCCTTGCAGAACTACCTGCTGGAGACAGGGTCGTGCTATAAGGCAACGCTCCATACTCATCCTATCGAACTGGTGGCAATGAGCCATATCCAGCGGTTCCTCAAGGGTGATGAGATGACCCGTGTGCTGTGGTCGATGATTCCAGAGACCCTCGCCTTCGCACCACTGGGTATCGGTATCGTACCTTACGCACTGCCTTCGTCAGTAGCACTTGCTGAGGCTACCCTAGAGCAGATTAAGACACATGACGTGGTGATGTGGGAGAAACATGGTACCGTGGCTGTCGGACAGGACATCATGGATGCCTTCGACCAGACGGACGTGCTCTGCAAGGCTGCTAACATCTATATGTGTGCCCGCTCCATGGGCTCAGAGCCTGATGGTATGACGGAGGAGCAGATGAAGGAAGTGCAGGATGTCTTCAAACTTCCTAAGAAGCGTCCCTGCTGACATGGAGTCAACAACCCTGTCGACTGGAGTCAACAACCTTGTCGACTGGAGTCAGCAACCCTGTCGACTGGAGTCAACAACAAGTAAGGAGGCTGCTTTCAAGTGGCTTCCTTACTTCTTTTAAGTGCGAACCTACGTCCTAATAATCGCATACGATGCCTCTTCTTACCGCTTTCTCCACCTTATTTTATATGTGTGAGCGTAGATTTTACACTAAATGTTTGGAACTTTCAGAAAAAAACATTAATTTTGCTACGTAATTTAGTGTATACGCTTCTCTAGGGAGGTCACACAAAGATGAAACTACAATTAACATAATAATAACAAACAAAACTAAAACGCTTATGAAAAAGATTTTTACCCTAATTAGCATGGCTCTTGTAGCTATGAGTGTGAATGCGCAAACGGTAGAGACATGGGATGCCTCAACTTTAGATTTATCTACTGCAGTAACATCGAGTGAGAACAAGAGTGAGGGTCTTAAGAAGGTTCCAACTCAATATCCAACTAAGGGCTATGAACCTACTGCAGATGTGGTTAAGGCTGATGGAACAGCAGCTCTAACACTTACTGATTATGTTTTTACGGTTACTACAGAAAATGTAAGTTTGAAGGGCGTTTCTACTCCTAACTCTGATGGTAAAAAAGAAGATGCATGGAGAACAACAGGTGGAGCTGGTAACAATCAGGCGCTTGATATAAAACAAGGCGATTATCCTCAGTGGACTAATTATGTAAATGCAAAGACTGGTAATCCTTCAATGGAGGCTATTGAGTATTTCTACACGAACAATGAGGGTAGTCCAGTTGGTCCGCGTTATGTAGAGACATTTTGGGAACCGGGTTGTGGTAAACTTCCTGCAAAAGGTGAATATATGGAAGTAACATTTGCCAAAAAAGGTACTTTCGTAGTTGGTTTGTTTATTAATAGACCGAACTCAAATCTTTATATTCTTGATAAGGAAAAAATTGAGTTGATGCCCGCAGATAAAATTAAGATTGAAGGGTATGTAAATAATAATACCGTTACTTATGGAGGATTAACAGAGCCTTTCCAGACACTGAAAGTTAATGATGATTATACGATTTCCCATTCTAACTCTGAAATAGGAATTCCTGGAAAGCAAATTCTAGCATATGTAACTATTGATGTAGAGGCTAAAACCTATTTAATGTTTAATCCAAAGAATCAGCTTGGTATCTATGGTTTCCAGTTTACCCCAGAAAGTGGCACTGGCATCAACACCATCAAGGCTGCTGAGCAGAACAATGTCAACGCTCCTATCTACAACCTCGCTGGTCAGAAGGTGGAGAAGAGCCAGAAGGGTATTCTGATTCAGAACGGTAAAAAGTTCGTAAACAAATAAGTCTACACCTTATTAATAATATAAAGCGGAATTGCTCAATAGCGGTTCCGCTTTTTTGTTGTCTGAATATTTGGAAGTCTGTGAGAAAACCTATATCTTTGCACCCAAACTGAAACTACTAAAACCAATACAAGATGAAAAAGCAAGTTGTGACTTTGATACTGTGTGTGATTGTCATGAGCACTTTCGCACAGAAGACAATAACAGTTGCCAAAGACGGCAGTGGGGACTTTTCCACGATACAGGCGGCAGTTGATGCTGTCATGGAAGGTGAGGAGGCTGTCATTCAAATCAAGGCAGGAACCTATGAGGGAATGGTGAAGATAGGAACCCGTCAGAGAGCCTCGACGAAAAAGATATCCCTGATAGGCGAGGGGATGGGCAAGACCGTCATCACTGCAGCTAATGGCAAGAAGACCATCGGCGGCGGTAAGGATGTGCGCGACTATGCGACATTGGCTGTCTTTGCCCCGGATTTCTACGCACAGGATCTGTGTGTCCAGAATACGGGTGGTAAGGCTGCTGGTCAGGCACTCGCCCTGCATGTGGATGGAGACCGTTCCACATTCTACCATTGTAAGATAGCAGGTTATCAGGATACCCATCGTACGAAGAAAGGGACTCGCAGTTATTATAAGGAGTGTGTCATAGAGGGTGCTGTCGATTATATCTATGCAGGTGGTACCTGCTGGTTTGAGCGTTGCACGCTGAATAGTGTCGCACCAGGCTATATCACGGCACCAGAGGATATCAGCATTTACACGACGGCAGCGGACGGTACCAAGATATGGCTGGGTTTCCTGTTCAATAACTGTATAGTGACGAAGGCAGGTGGTGTCAGTGACAGGAGTGTGTCACTCGGACGCTGCTGGGGAGCAGAGAAATGTGGCAGTCTGTTTATGAACTGCCAGTTGAGCAATGTCATCAAGGATGCCGGATGGGAGACCATGGGTGGCAATGACGGCACGAAGTCGTATTATGCGGAATATAAGAGTAAGAACGGAGAAACGCTTGCTGACGCATCGAAACGTATCAGCTGGAGTCATCAGCTGAAGGATGCCGATTATGAGAAGGTGAATAGATGGGAGAAAATTGACGCAGCCTATCGCACCCTCAACCCGTCAGCAAAGGAGTTCGACCCAGAGGCGGTGATCACCGCTCATCAGAAAACACTTGCTTTCCCTACTGCTCAGGGCTTTGGAAAGTATGTGTCAGGAGGTCGTGGCGGTAAGGTTGTGGAGGTGACGACACTGGGTGACAGTGGGGAGGGCTCCCTGCGCTGGGCACTGACAGAGGCTGGTAAGGAGAATGCGACTATCGTGTTCCGTGTTAGTGGTATCATCCATATCGGTCCTAATCCGCAGCGTCCCTCAGAGCGGGCTATCCGTGCCAAACTGAAGAATGTGACGATTGCCGGGCAGACGGCACCCGGTGAGGGTATCCTCCTGTGTGGCGGAAAACTGAACCTCGGTGGCTCAGACAATGTCATTATCCGTAACCTCCGCTCCCGTCTGGGTACGCTGGACCTGCCGCGTAACGAGGGGGAAACAGATGCTGCCTATAAGAAGAGGTGTTTTATCGAAGGAGGTGCTATTGGTATAGAGAATGCCTCTAACATCATCATCGACCACTGTTGTTTTGGATGGAGCGGTGAGGAGAATGTGACCATGTACGACAACCACTTCACGACGGTACAGTGGTGTATCGTTCACGAGGGACTTCATAATGCCGGTCATAAGAAGGGAGTCCGTGGCTATGGATGCCAGTGGGGCGGTTCGCCTGCCACGTTCCATCATAACCTGCTCGTGAGCAATGACAGTCGTAGCGCCCGCCTTAACGGTGCCACCAATCCCAGTGTTGATAAGAACGTCTTCATGGAGTATATTAATAATGTGAACTTCAACTGGGGACGTAAGAACTCCTGTTATGGGGGTGAGAACGAGGCAGGAGAGGGGAGCTCGCATGAGTGTAACTTCATAGGCAACTACTATAAGCCCGGTCCTGCCCATCCGACAGACAACTATTTCATAGAGCTGTCGGCTGCACGTAAGGGAAAGACGCTGACAGGTCCTTCTCTCTGGTATATAGAAGGGAATGTGATGGAGGGACAGCCAACAGCGAATAACTGGCAACTCATCGGTAACAAGACAGGATTTACTATAGAACAGATGAGACAGGATGCTCCTCTCTCCAAACCAGAGTATGAGCAGTATCTCACTCCTGCAGAGAGTGCTACGGATGCCTATCGCCATGTGATAGAAAAGGTAGGTACCATCCACCGTGATGCTGTGGAGCGCCGTGTGATAGAGGATGTGAAGACTGGGCATCCGAAGTATCAAGGTCCTTCTGCTCATAAGCAGGGTATTATCGACAGCCCCAGTGATGCGGAGGGCTGGCTGGAATATGCCGCAGCCACTCCCGTTACGGATAACGACCATGACGGTATGGCAGATGACTGGGAACGTGCCAATGGGTTTGATCCCACCAATCCGGAAGACCGTAATGTCGTTGCCTCTGTGGAAGGATATACCGCTCTGGAGATATATCTGAATAGTCTGATGGGTGAGAAGATAGAGGTGAAAAAGTAAAAGGTTAGAGGTAAGAGGTGAGATGCCCCCATGGGTAACTGCCTGGTTTCATAATGACGAAAGTCCCGTTCGGGGCTTTCGTTTTGATAACCCCCGGTGCTATCTGGCAGACCACTTCCAACTCATTCCAACCCAGATGCTGTAGGGTGGCGAAGACACTGGCACCTCCTTCAATAATCAGTTGTTGGGGTAGTCGCTTTTCCACTAAGTGGTGGATGAGCCTTGCTGTCATCTCTCGCAAGTGGATGGCAACCTCCTTTCCAGTACGATGATGGTGGGGGATGGTAATCATCAGCGAACCCTGTTGCTCGTACAGTTTCTCTGCCTCTTTTAGCCATGGGGCAATATCCTCGCTGCCGTCATAGATGGCTAAAGGCATGGGCGTGACAGGGAAACCAAGGTCTAATGGCTTGCTCTGTGTACTGCCGCAGAGGAAGAGGGTGGATTTGGAGGTGAGAGGTGAGAGGTGAGAGGTGAGAGGATAGTTCTTAGACTCTGACATATCTCTTACCTCTAACCTCTTACCTCTCACATCTAAGTAGGTCTCAAATAAATCCGCAGCACCCGCCATGAGGGTATCGGGGTTGTTATTGGCAGTCACAATTTGTTGGATATCCGCTGTCGTCTCTGCATCAGGCATCAGGATATGATGTGCCTCAGCATCGGGGAAACGCTCTTTCAGAACAGAGGTCTTCGCAGGGAATTCCGGGTCGTAGCTGAATGCCGTCTCGTGAATTGGTTTCCCGTCAATCAGATAACAACCATTACGGATGATCCTTCCTTTAGAGGGATTGGCAGGGAGGTAGATGGCACGCTGGTAACCTGTAGTCTGCATCAAAGCGGATAGTTCTGCCACTACATGACCACGCAGGGCAGAGTCGGTCTTTTTAAAGAGGTGAGAGGTGAGAGGTGAGAGGTGAGAGGTAATGCGAAGGGTCTCGTTGACTGCTTCTTCCTCTGTCATGGAACGGGTGTCTGTGGCTATCACCAGCACGTCAGTTCTCTCTGCTACGCCCCTGTCGCAGCAGAGAGAACCCGCAATGCTGAGACGGACAGACAGCCCATGTTGATGGGCAATGCCCGCCATCTCCGCAGCACCAGTGATATCGTCAGCAATGACAATCATTTCTCACTTCTCACCTCTTACCTCTTACCTCTTACCTCTCACCTCTTACCTCTCCGATATATCGCCATGCGGGTAGCATAGTCGATAGAAAGGGTCATGGCACTGTCGTTGGCAATTCCCTTTCCTGCCACATCGAATGCAGTACCGTGGTCTACACTGACACGGATGATAGGTAGTCCGAGGGTGATATTCACGCCAGAGGCACTCTCCATCTTACCAGTCTCCTTATTCCAGTTGAAGGCACATACCTTCAAGGGAATATGTCCCTGGTCATGGTACATGGCGACACATCCGTCATACTTTCCACATTTCGCCTTGGCGAAGATAGAGTCAGGCGGTACAGGACCTTCCACGTCAAAGCCGCGCGCTTTGAGTTCCTCGATGGCAGGGATAATCTCCTGTGCCTCCTCATAGCCGAACATTCCGTTCTCACTGGAGTGAGGGTTCAGTCCAGCCACACCGATATGGGGTTTCTCGATACCAAACTGCCGGCAGGCATCGTCAATCAGTTCGACGCACTCGATGACACGAGCCTTCTTCACCAGGTCACATGCCTTCCGTAAAGGAACATGGGTAGAGACATGGATGACACGGATATTCTCGTCCGCCAGCATCATCGCATACTTCTTCGTTCCCGTAAAGGTGGCATAGATCTCTGTATGACCATCATAATGGTGTCCTGCAAGGTTCAGTGCCTCTTTGTTGAGGGGAGCGGTCACCGTACCGTCCACCTCCTCAGCCATGGCGAGGTCGATGGCTTTCTTGATATACTGGAAAGCGGCATTGCCACACTGAGGCTGTACCTTGCCGAACTCGAAGGTGGCGAGGTCGATACATTGCAAATCATAGACATCGATGGTACCATACTCAAACTTAGCGTCCTTCACGCTCTGTACGGCATTCACCTTCAAATCGAAGCCCAAGAGTTGGACAGCCTGTCGCATGATGGCGGCATCCCCCGTGACAATGGGTTTACACTTCTCGTAAGTCTCTTTTCTGTTCAGGGCGCGTACGGTAATCTCTGGACCGATACCGGCGGGGTCGCCCATGGTAATTGCTAATATTGGTTTCATTGTTTTTCTTTTTTTTAGAATAATCTAGAATATTCTAGAACGTTCTAGAACGCTCTAGAGAATCTAGAATAATGAATTATAAATATCCCGGGCATCCTGCTCAGTGACTTCCCTTGGGTTGTTCTTCAGCAGACGTTGTACTTCCATGGCAGCTTTCGCCATACCGTCGACGGCACTCTGTGGAATACCTAAGTCAGTGAGTTTCTTGGGAATACCTACCGCGTCGGCTAACTGGTAGATGAAGTCCACGCCACGCTGAGCAAGACTAGAATCACTAGTGTCACTAGGCGAACTTGTATCCATAGACGAACTACTCAGTAATGCTGTCGCCACCTCAGCATAACGCTTGGGGCACGCCTCGGCATTGAACTTCATGACGGAGGGCAGCAAGATGGCATTGGATAATCCGTGGGGGATATGGAACTCACCACCGAGAGGGTAGGAGAGTGCATGGACTGCCGCTGTGTTGACGGGACCAAGGCATAATCCGCCATAGAGGGAACCGAGGGCGAGAGCCTCACGAGCCTCCTGGTCCTTGCCGTCCTTGACAGCCCTCAGCAGGTTGGCGGCAATCAGGCGGATACCCTGCAGTGCATAGATGTCGACGGCAGGATGTGCGAACTTATTGGTATATGCCTCTATGCAGTGGGTGAGGGCGTCCATTCCCGTATCTGCCGTCACCTTGGCAGGTACTGTCCATGTCAGCTTGGGATCCACATAGGCGGCATCAGCGATGAGATAAGGTGACACAATACCCTTCTTCAGATGGTCACTCTCATCCAACAGAATGGCATTGGGTGATACCTCTGAGCCTGTTCCTGCCGTAGTCGGCAGACAGGCGAACCACAGTCCTTTCGCTTTGATGAACCCAGTACCGAAACAGTCTTCTACCTGTTGGTCACTGTTGATGAATGCGGCGACCAGTTTCGTCACGTCGAGGACAGAGCCTCCACCGATACCAACGACACTGTCAGCACGGAAAGTACGTGCCTTCTCCAAGATAGCCTTGAAGTCGTTGACGGTAGGCTCAGCTACTATGTTCTGGAATATCTCAATCTGGACACCACTGTTACGCAACTCCTCTAATGACTCCTCTATCAGTGGGAGGATAGGAGGAGCTGTCAGTACAAACAGTTTCTGGAATCCTAATGTCTTATAGTCATTTACTAATGTCTCGATGCAGCCTGTGCCGAACACAATTTTCTGGGGCTGCAATAAAGTGATTGCTTTCATAATAATATAATAATGTATAACTTACCTCTTACTTCTCACTTCTCACCTCTTACCTCTCAACTCATCCAGATATCCCCAGATAGTGAGTTCCTTGTCGGCAAGTGGTGTCTTGAAAAGGAAACTGGCAAGATATCCTACCACAAGGACGATGAGGTGGGAGTATACACCTAACATATACTTATGGTGGGTGAAGTTCCAGTCACCTAAGTCAAGTAATGTCTCCTTGACACCCGTCCCATGGATATCGACCTTCGTGGAGGTCAGCACTGCGTATGCCGTGAAGAGGACGGCAGCGGCAATACCGATATACAGTCCTTGCTTATTGGCACGACGACTGAACAGTCCGAGGATGAAGATGCCCACAATACCTGCCGAGAAGATGGCATAGAGGGAGAAGAGGGCACCTAAGACACCCTCACCGCCCCATGAGATATAAAGGGCAGCGACACCAATGGCACCGATACCGGCAAGAACGACCATCCATTTTCCAAAAGTCAGCTGTTCCTTGTCGGTGGCATTCTTGCGGAAGCGTGTGTAGTAGTCCTGTACGGCAATGGCAGACAGGCAGTTCAGGTCTGAGTCAAGAGAGGAGATAGCCGCTGCGGCAAGTGCCGCGATGATGAGTCCACGGATACCGACGGGCAGTTCATGGGCGATGAAGTAAGGGAATACCTCATCCGCTTTGATACCCTCCGGTAATAGCGGTGCTCCCTGAGCATGGTAGTAAGCGAAGAGAGCCGTACCGATAAACATGAACAATGCCCAGATGGGAACAGACATCATCACTCCGATGTATGCAGCTTTCTTCGCCTCCTTGTCGTTCTTCGCAGCCAGGTAGCGCTGTACGATAGTCTGGTCGGTTCCGTATTTCTGCAGGGCATAAAAGATACCGTTGAGCACCATCACGATGAAAGTCAGCTGCGTCAGATCCCAGTCGTAGGGACCGAATGATATCTTGTTATATTCCGATGCGATACGGAACGTCTCTGCGGGACCACCCTCGATACCGAACAAGAGAATCAGGATGCAGATGATACCGCCACCTATCAGTAAGAATCCCTGTGCCACATCCATCCATACGATAGCCTCCATACCTCCGAACAAAGTCAGGATGATAATGGTGATACCCAGGATAAGTACGATAGCATAGATGTTGAGATTCAGGAAGGTCGCCAGTGCCATCGACACGAGGAAAAACACCGTTCCTGCTTTCGAGAAATGTCCTAAGGTAAAGGCAAAAGAGCTGTAGAGACGGGCGAAGAGTCCGAAGCGCCTTTCAAAATACTCATAGGTAGAGAGGCGTATCACTTTGCGGAACAACGGTACGATGACGCCTACCAGTGCCAGCAGGACGATGGGTACCATCAGCCCCTGCACCAGCAGTATCCAGTTGCCGGCATAGGCGGCACCGGGGTAGGCGAGAAAAGTCACACTGCTGATCAGTGTGGCGAAGATAGAGATGCCTACCGCCCAGGCGGGTATCTTTCCGCCTCCAGCAAAATACTGTGACGTGTCCTTCTGTTTATGGGCAAACCATACTCCTGTGCCGATAGCGGCAAGGATGGACAGCAGGACGATGAGGTAATCTATTAGATGCATTTTGTTTTTTCTTTATTCCGATATTACGAGATGGATGTTGCCTTGGCGACAATCACTTTTTCCTCTTCAGCGGAGAGGCGAGTCAGTGGCATGAGCATCCACGGTTCACAGAGTCCCTTGGTCTGCATCATCACCTTCAAGGCGGTGAGCGACTGTCCCAAGGTGCGGTCTTTCTGATAGATCTTAGCTATCTCGTTCGTCTCGTCCTGTAAGCGGTTGGCGGTAGCCATGTCACCCTTGACGGCAGCCTCGTAGAGTTGCTGGAACATCTCCGGGACGAAGTTGCCGGTAGAAGGTACGATGCCGTCACCACCCAGTTCAAGGGAGTGTGCCGACTGTGCTGCCCATCCGCAGAAATAACAGAAGTCCTCACGCCCTTTGGCAATCTCGATACACTGTGCCATACGCTCTAGGTCACGCTCCGAGTCTTTCAGTCCCACGATGTTGGGATGGTCGGCAAGACGGCGGATGACCTCCACGGGAATACTCATGTGGGTCGTGGCGAGGATGTTATAAAGCATCAACGGTCCCTTGATACTGCTGGCAAGGGTGCGGTAGTAGTTCTCCATCTGCTCTTCTGTCAGGGCATAGTAGGTGGGCAAGGTGGCAACGATGACATCAGCCCCAGCATGGGTGTATGCCTCAGCCTGTGCCAGTTGCTCCGCAAAACAGTTGCCTGTCAGTCCGGCATAGATGGTGATACGTCCTTGTGCAGCTTTCACAGCCGTCTCCACATACAACTGTCCGTCCTTCTGGCTGACGCTGTTTCCCTCACCAGTCGTTCCCATCAGCAGTGGGGAAACACCTGCCTGGGCAAAAAACACAATGATACGCTCCACAGCCTGTGTGTCGAGCGTACCATTTTCTTTGACGGGGGTCACCATCGGGACCACCACGCCGTGATATTTCTTTAGTTCATTGTTCATAGTTCTTACTTCTTACCTCTCACCTCTATTATTCATGTACATAAAGGTTCCAACCCAGATAAGTCTCTATCGCCTCATTGAGGATGTCCACCACATCGGTGCGGCACATCGCCACATGATGCTCAAAGCCGTTCTTACAGATATACTTCATCAGCTTTTGCAGGTTATCAACCTTAGTGACAGCGATACATCCGTCCATTCCGTATGGATCATCGGTAATCTCACCCTTGCCGAGGTATGCCTTGATACAGCCCTTCGGGTCATCGGTGGAGATGCGGAAGAAGGTGAACGGACCGCCCGTCACCTTGGCATAGACGGCACCAAAGGTCTTCACCTTACCCAACGTGCGTCCCAGTACACCGAGAGGTCCTAACTTCAGGTCGTTCTGTACGAAAGACTTCGGATAGTTACCGCAGTGAGTACATACACACTTGTTACGGTCCTCTGCGAAGTTGTTGTTCCAGTCGAGCAGGGCGGAAGCCTTTCCGGAGGCAAGGGTCAGCGCATACATCGACACAGCACCGGCGATATCCGTCTCACAGGCAGCAGGGATAAGCTTGTCACCCAGCATGGACATGGTCACACAAGGGGCGCAGCCATAGTTCTGCTCAAGAGAGTCCCAGCACTGGATGGCGACAGCCTGTACGTCATTCGCCTCAATCCAATTCTCTACGGCAACGCTGAACTTCGCCTGTATACCCAGTTTCTCCTTGTAGTTGTCAGGAACCTGTGCATAGTTACAGGTACGCTCACACATCGCTTTGAACTTCGGGTCATCGTCGCTGATTTTCTGAGCAGCGAAGAGAATCTCACTCAGGTCAGCAGGTACGACGGTGATGCCGTAACGCTGCAGCAGTTTCTCACTGGCACGGCAGGTGTTGAAGCCCAGCGGGCGTGTACCGATCTGTCCGATACGGCAGTGGCGCAGTCCGTTGACCACCCGGCAGATAGCGGCAAACTTGTCGATATCCTTGGCAAGGAGGTCACTATATATAGAATAGGTATGCAGGGTAGTATCTGTGAAAGGAATACCATACTGGTAGAGGTTGTTGCAGACGGAGATCTTTCCGCAGAACGCGTCACGCCGGCTGTCAAGGTCCACCTTGTCGTTCTCGTCATCACATGCCTGTACCAGGACTGGTACGTTCAGGTCTGCGTCACTGATGGCATTGATGATACCAATCTCGAAACCGAAGTTAGGCAGTGATACGATGATACCGTCAATCTCGTCACGGTGCTCACGGAACTGTTTGGAAACCTTCAGTCCGTCCTCACGGGTCTCGATACTGCTGCTGCCCGTAGGAGTGGCATCCTCTGGCAGGATGACATACTCATAGCCACCTTCTTCTAAAGTCTTTAACAACTGCTTGCGCACATCCTTGGCAAGTTCTGAGTTGAAATAGGCGCGTGTTCCGATAATCACGCCAAAGCAAGTCTTTCCGTTTCTCATTGTCTTATTTAATTTGTTTAGTAGTTTTCTTTCGCAAAGATACGAATAATCAGAATAAAAGCCAAAAAAAAATGTAGTTTTCTTTTGTTTTTTACTTACTTCTTCGTACCTTTGTCACCTAAGAGTACTAAAACAAAGAAAAAATAGTAAGACATGAGAAAGATTATTGTTACCGTGGCACCCGTCTGCCATGTGGGTAAGGTGATTCCTGCCGATGTGAAGAATCCATTGACACCAGAGGAGATCGCTGAGGATACCATTAACTGTTACAAGGCGGGAGCCTGTGAGGTACATCTTCACACCCGTGACCTGCAGGGAAACCCGACCTTTGAGTTGGATGTGTTCCGTCAGACCATCGGACTGATTCGTCAGGAGACAGACATGATTATACAGGGTTCTACGGGAGGGCTCTCCTCCCTGACACTTGCTGAGCGCTGTGTGTCCCTTAATGTACCAGAGGTAGAGGTCGCTTCCCTGAATATGGGCAGTGTCAATTTCGGGGAGACGGTGTATATCAACACGATGCCAGACCTCCGCTATTGGGCGAAGCGACTGGATGAGACGAATACCGTTCCGGAGATGGAGCTCTTCGACCTGAGTCATGTGGAGTGTGCCACCCGACTGGCGGACGAGGGAGTGATACACCGTCCGTTGCATTATAACTTCTGTGTGGGACCGGGTAACTCCTCCAACCTCTCAGCGACGGGACGTAATCTTGCCATGCTCTGTTCCCTGATGGAGCCGGGCAGCAGCTGGGGTATCACCCATGACTCGATGCGTGACTTCTCGATGCTCGCCTGTGCCATCGGCATGGGAGCCTCTGCCGTGCGTGTCGGTTTTGAGGACAGCTTCTATTATGCAGAGGGAAAGCGTGCCCATACTAATGCCGAACTGGTGGAGCGCCTGGTGGCACTGATTCGTATGATGGGTTGTGAGCCTGCCACTCCTGCCGAGGCAAGAGCCATGCAACATATTAAATAATTAGTCCATCGGAATCCCGAAATATCGAAATCCCGAAATTCCGAAATCTCGAATAGAATCATGAAACAATACATCATCGCAATAGACCAGAGCACGTCGTCTACCAAGGCATTGCTCTTTGACGAGCAGTGCCACATGATAGGTCGCACTAATGTTGACCACCACCAATACTACCCCCAGACAGGATGGGTGGAACATGACGCGGAGGAGATATACCAAAACATGGTGGAGGCTATCCGGCAGTTAGTCCCCCCCCTTGACAGGGGGGATGGAGGGTCTTTTTCCCTCGCCATCACAAACCAGCGTGAGACGGCAGTGGTATGGAACAAACAGACAGGTACGCCCATTGCCCATGCAGTGGTATGGCAGGACACCCGTGGTGCCGAACTGTGCCGTGAGTTACGTGAGTTGGGATATACCCGGCAGGTGATGGCGAAGAGCGGTCTGCTCATCGATCCCAATTTCTCCGCCTCAGGAGTGAAATGGCTGTTGGATAACGTGGAGGGAGCCCGTGATGCTGCCAACCGTGGGGAGTTGTTGATGGGAACTATTGAGACATGGCTCATCTGGAAACTCACGGGGGGTAAGACCTTTGCCACCGACCATACCAATGCGTCCCGCACGATGCTTTTTAATATCCATACGATGGACTGGGACGACGACTTGTTGCGTCTCTTTGACATCCCCCGCAGTATGATGGCGGATATCCTGCCCTGTGATGCCGTTTATGGGGAGACGATGGTGGAAGGTATCTTCCCACAGCCCATCCCCATTGCAGGTGTGCTGGGTGATAGTCATGGTGCCCTGGTAGGACAGATGTGTTTCGCCAAGGGCTCCGGTAAGGTGACTTACGGAACAGGTTCCAGTGTGATGGTGAATATCGGTGAGGAACCGCAGGCAGCCCCCGAGGGGCTGGTGACCAGTGTGGGCTTCTCCGCCTTTGGCAAGGTCTATTACGGTTTCGAGGGTAATATCTATAGTACCGGTGCCACCCTGAAATGGATTGCTGACCAGTTGCAACTGGTTGGGCATCCGTCTGAGATGGAAGCACTTGCCACCAGTGTCGAGGACAACGGTGGGGTATATATCGTTCCTGCTTTCTCAGGACTGGGTGCTCCCTGGTGGCAGAGTGACGTGAAGGGAGCGGTCTTCGGACTCACCTTCGCCACGACGAAGGCACATTTCCTTCGTGCGGCACTGGAGAGCATCGCCTACCAGATCAAGGACCTGATAGATGTGATGGCACGTGCCACGGGAGGAAAGCTCAATGAGATATGTGCCGATGGAGGACCGACAAAGAACAAGTTCCTCATGCAGTTCCAGGCTGATATGCTGGACACCCCCGTCGTCTGTACGGAGGTCGACGATGCCTCCGCCTTTGGTGCCGTCATCATGAACGGTTTTGCCCGTGGGCTGTGGAAGTCCTTCGATGAGGTGACCGGACTGCGCAAAGTAACCGATGTCTATCAGCCAAACGCTCAACGCTCAACACTTAACGCTCACCTCTATGAGGGCTGGCGTCATGCAGTAAACCAACTAATCTCTAAAGAATAAGAATATGAAACACGTAGTATGTGTACACACCGCCATGGCTCTGGTGGAACCGTTGACCAAGATTTTCCAGGAGTATCTTCCTGAAGTGACAGTAAATCATATTGCCGATTCCTCCCTGATTAAGGAGGTGATTGCCAATAATCAGGTGACGAACGCCGTCCGCCGCAGACTGTTGTCCTATTATAACGGGGCGGCTGACGCTGGTGCCGATGTGGTGTTCAATACCTGTTCCAGTGTGGGTGATATTGCCGACTATGGTAATCTGTATGCCCGCATCCCCGTGTTCCGCATCGATCAGCCGATGGCTGCCGAGGCGGTTGCCAACTACAACCGTATCGGTGTGATCTCCACACTGCCCACCACCCTCGATCCCACCTGCCGCCTGTTGCGTAACGAGGCAAAGAAGGCTGGTCGTGAGGTGACCTTGGTGGAAGGTCTTGCCGATGGTGCTTTCGCTGCCGGACAGAGTGGTGACGGGGAGACCCACGACCGTCTGATTGCCGAGGCAGCCCAGCGTATCGCCTCACAGGTTGATATGTTCGTACTGGCACAAGGCTCCATGGCACGCATGGAACAGCGTCTCAGCGAGTTGACCGGCAAGCCCGTTCTCTCCAGTCCTGTCCTTGGCGTGAAGGGTCTTCGTAAATTCCTGGGACTATAAATCCTATAGTCCCTATTAACTATAGTTCCTATATTACGATGAAAAGGAAGAACGTGATTCTCGTCATGCTCATCATCCTGGGCATGGTGACTTTCCTGGATCGCATCAATATCAGTGTGGCGGGGTCGAGCATCATGCACGACCTCCATCTCTCTCCTGCCCAATGGGGATGGGTGCAGAGTGCCTTCATCCTCTCCTATGGTCTGCTGCAGATTCCCATGGGAGCCTTGGGTGACCGTTTCGGACATCGTAATATCCTTGCCGCTATTGTCCTGTGGTGGTCAGCCTTTACTGCCTTTACGGGCATGGCAGGCGGTTTGATGTCCCTGTTGGTCATCCGCTTCATGTTCGGTATCGGTGAGGCAGGTTCCTCTCCCTGCAGTACGGGAGTCATCAGCCGCTGGTTTGAGAAAGACGAGGTAGGTAAGGCGCAGGGCTATGTCTGGGCAGCCAGTCGTATGGGTGGTGCCCTCACTCCGTTTGTCGTCATTCCCGTGATGGTGACGGTAGGATGGCGTGCGGCGTTCTATCTGCTTGGAGCCTTAGGTGTCATCTGGGCGATAGTTTGGTGGCTGTACTATAGGGATTCTAGGGAAACTAGTAGAGCTAGTTCTCCTAAAAATACTATCTATACTAGCTCTCTCCCATGGTCATCAATCCTTGGCAACCGCCAGTTCTGGCTGATCTGTGGCATGTATTTCTTCTATGCCTTTGGCTCGTGGTTCTTCTTCTCCTGGTTTCCAACCTTCATGGAGTTAGGACGTGGCTTTGACAAGACAGAGCTGACCTATGCCGTTGCCGTACCGTTTATCATGAGTATGATGGGTAATATCGCGGGAGGACACCTGACCGACCGCCTGACGAAGCGTTACGGAATAAAAATAGGGCGTAAGGCATTAGGCTCTACGTCACTTGCCGTCTCTGCGGTATGTATGTTCCTGGCAGCTTTCATCCCGGGTAAGATGGCAGTCTTTGTCTTCCTGTCACTGTGCTTTGGCATCTTCGACCTGATGTTACCCTCTGCCTGGGCGTTATGTATCGATCTGGGTAAGCGTCATGCCGGTACCATTAGCGGTGCGATGAATACCGCCGGTAATATCGGTGGCTTCTGCTGTGGCATCCTGTTTGGAGAACTGGTACAGCAGTCGGGCAACTACAACCTGCCGTTGTATATGATTGCCGTAATGCTCATCATCAGTGCGGTACTCTTCTTCTTCATCAATCCGGAGAAGCCGATTGTTGAGAGTTGGGAATTGAGAGTTGAGAATTGAGTTTAGATTTCTTTTTGTCATTTCTTCATTTACATTTCTCATTTCTCATCTCTCATTTCTCATTTGTCTCTCAACTTAAGATACACCTCTTTGAGTGATTCCTCATTCCCCACATTACCGGGGAAGATGATATAAGGAAACGCTTTCGTCATGATACAGGGCACACTGCTCACAATCTGTCCTAAGACACGTGCTGACTTGATATCCAGACCATGTGTCAGGATGTCGTGTGACGTGATGCCTCCCTTTGCCACCAGGTAGGAGGGGGTATAGGACAGCTGGCGTACGATATCCACGAGGAAGTCGCTGACCCGTTGTCCGAGATGCTGGCGCTGGTCGGCATCGTCCAGTCTGATCTCCTGCCGGGAGGTGTAGACCACCGGTGTGAGGTGCTCATCCACTATCTGGCGGATGGTCTGCTGCGTCTCTTGCATCAGTGCCGCAGGGTCGTCGAGGATGCGCTGCACGTCCACCTCTAAGCCACAGGTACCCTCAGCCGCCAGCAGATGCTCCAGCTGTCGTGTCGTCTTCTTGACGTGCGAGCCGACGATGAACAGTGGAGGGAGGATTCCCGCTGTTGTGCCTGCCTGTAGCCTTTGAGGGGTGAGAGGCGAGAGGATGCTGCGGTCGAGGAGAGGGATGTCAGGGATTCCCGATATCGCCTTCGGCAGTGAGGACGATGAGCGGATGACGATGGCGGAGTAATCGGAGTGTTCGGAGTAATCGGAGTAATCCGAATACTCGGAGGATTCCCACCACTGGTGCAGCTCCTCGTAGCTCTGGGCATTGACGATGTCATAGTCATCAGGGTTGGCACCTTTCTCCCGGATATAGTCCTTCAATACAGAAGTGTGGTACGCAAAGACATTGTCACGGGCAAACTCCGTCTCACTGACGGGTATCAGCTGCTCTCCGTCTTTCATGTAATGGACACCGTCGATGGTGACACGTCCCGCCTCGATGAAGGCAGGACAGAAGGGAGTCTTTGGTGCCACTTGATAACCATGGCTTACCAGGCATTCCCGGATGACATCCGTCTCCAGGGGAAAATGTCCGCGCAGACAACTGTCGCTACGGCTGATGACGACAAGTCGGTAGCCATAGTCCTTGTTGACACGTAATACCATCTCCATAGCCTCCCTTGTCACGGCAGTGGCGTCCTCCCGTGTCATGGCACGGGTATTGGTGAGGATATAGAAGAAAGGCACGTCATCGTCAAAGGCATGTCTCACACTCTCCTCATCCCACTGGGTGATGAGCAGACAACCGTGAACGGTCTGTATTCCTGTAGGGTCGTCATCAAGGACGACAATGCGTGTCATAGTTTCTTTTTTTATTGTGACTATAGTGCCTATAGGCTAATCACTGCTTTCACGATACCTTCGGCATCGAGTCCGTAGTGGTGGAATATCTCAGCATTCGTGCCGTGCACGACATTCTCGTCAGGAATACCCAGGATGCGTACTGGTACGGGATGCTCGGAAATCGTCTCGCATACCATCGCACCGAGTCCGCCAAACTGGCTGTGCTCCTCGACGGTGACGAAGCGTCCCGTCTCCTTTGCTGCCTTCAGGATTGCCTCTGTGTCGAAAGGCTTGATCCATGAGCAGTCGAGCACACGGGCACTGATGCCCTTCTCCTTCAGTTGGAGACCAGCCTGCCAGGCATGGTAAACGGTCTCGCCTGCTGCCACGATGGTGATGTCATTACCGTCAAGGACAGTGATTGCCTTACCGGGAGTCACCTCAAAGTTGTCGTCAGCATAGACATCAGGAACAGCGGCACGTCCCACACGGACATAGCAGGGCTTGTCGTAGTCAACAAGGAGTTTCACTAATTTCTTGGTAAAGCGCCAGTCGGAGGGCAGACATACCGTCATGCCGGGGAAGGTGCGCAGCGCAGCGATGTCGTGCAGCGAGTGGTGCGTGGCACCCAGTGCGCCATAGGCGACACCACCTGATACTCCCAGTATGGTGACAGGATTTTCACTGTATGCGAGGTCAACCTTCACCTGTTCCAGTGAGCGTGCCACATAGAAGCAGGCAGGACCGCAGCAGAACACTTTCTTGCCAGAGTGGGCGAGACCTGCAGAGATGCCTACAGCATCCTGCTCAGCGATACCGCACTCCACAAACTGCTCAGGGAGTGCCGTGGCATAGTCGCCCAGTGTCACCGAGCCGCGGGCATCGGTTGTCACGGCGATAATATCTTTGTCTTCACGTGCCAGTTCCAGCAACGTGTCAGTAAACTGTTTTCTACAAGCAATCATAATAGTTTTATTTAATTATAGTTCCTATAGTGACTATAGTTCCTATAGTTTTGCAATCCTTTCCTCAATCTCCTTCACGGCAGCCTCGCACTGCTCGGCGTTGAGTACGCCGTGGTGCCATTTGGCGATGCCCTCCATGAAACTGACACCCTTGCCCTTGGTGGTATTGGAGATGATCAGGTGGGGCTTCCCGTTCTGATAGTCGATGGCATCGAAAGTCTTGACGATATCCTCCATCGAGTCACCGTTCATATCGATGACATCCCATCCGAAGGCACTCCAGCGCTCACGGATAGAGTCGATGGGCATTACATCCTCCGTGTCACCGCTGATCTGCAGGTGGTTACGGTCGATGATGGCGACGAGGTTGTCCAGTTTGTACTTGCTGCCAGCCATGGCAGCCTCATAGATAGAACCCTCACCCTGTTCGCCGTCACCCATCAACACATAGGTGTGGTAGGCAGGGACTGGTGTGGTAGGGTTGTCGTTGAGATAGGCGTTACGGTTCATTTTCTCAGCGATCGCCATACCGATGCCGATGCTGAGTCCGTGTCCTAAGGCACCGCTGTTCACCTCGATACCCGGAACCTCGATGGTGGGGTGTCCGCTGAGGATGGAGCCATACTGTCCTAAGGTGTCCAGAATCTCAGGTTTGAGGAATCCCTTAGCCTCCAAGGTCACATAGAGCGCCTCCACACAGTGTCCCTTCGACAGCACGAAGCGGTCGCGGCCCGGGGCTTTGGGGTCTTGGGGATTGAGTCCCTGCATCACATGGAAGTAGAGTGCCGTCATGACGTTGAGGCAGGACAAATCACCTCCGATATGTCCTGCCTTAGCGCGATATACGACCTCCACCAGACGCTTGCGGTTCTTCTCCGCAAGCACGGTCAATTCTTTTGTATTCATAGTGGTTTGATTAGTGTATCATGGTTATTCTTCATATCCGTCCAGTCCACCTTCTTGTCGGTAGGAATGGCGTTGATATACTTCTCGATATTGGTATAGCCGTCGCCGTTGCAGTCCTTGATGGCATCGCTGGCATCGTTGGGGTTCAGACCGTTCTTCTTCTCCCACTCGTCAGGCATACCGTCACCGTCGCTGTCCTTCCAGGGCTTCCATTTCCTGTACTCCGGATAGCCGCCCATCTGTCGTGGGTCGGTGATGATACCTTTCTTGTATGAGTCCTGTGGCAGACGGCGGTATTTGAAGAAGCCTTGCTCGTTCTTCGACTTGTCGCTGAGTCCCCACATGTCACCGTAGGGATTGTCCTTCACCTTCTTCTCATAGTCCTTGACATAGTAGGCGACACCCGTCTTCACCTCCTCGCAGATACGCTGGTCGACGATGTCACGGCAGGGGAGGGTAGCACCGGCATTGGCAAGTACCCAGTCGAATGCCTGCTGTGTCTCCATGATGCTGATGTGCGGCATGACGAAGGGCTCGTTGGAGCGCATCAGTGCTTTCTCCGTCTCGTCCATCTCACCGTCCTTGTCGGCAGTCTGGATACCACCGTTCCAGTTGTCCTTGGTAATCTCGGGATAGCCCTCCATGATATTACCCACGGCATAGACACGTCCGAACTGCTTGAAGGGGAACAGTCCCTGTGAGCGGCTCTCCGACTTCACGATACGGTGTCCGATGGGACTGTCTTTCGGGGTCAGTGGACCGGGCTTGTAGTAGTTGTTGATGAAGTTCGACATCGTTGTGAACTCACCACCGTCAGCAGTGCGGTGTACCCAGTTGTAGACGACGTTGTTCACGTAGTTGAACACACCGCCCCAACCGATACTGGGGTTACGTCCAGTGTTGTCAGCCCAGAGGTTGCGCATGAAAGTGGTGTTCTCACCACCGATGGTAGAGCCGAAGGCATGGTTCCACGTGTCCAGTGCCTTGGCAGAGATGGTGTTCTGAATCGTCACGTTGACGGTAGGCTCCTTGCGGTTGGGCTTACCATCGTGCATGTCGAACATGTGGCGATAGAACGAGATGTTCTCGTCAAGTCCCCACTCACAGGAGCAGTGGTCGATCATGATATTACCCACGGGGTTACCACCGAAGGAGTCCTCACGGTAGGTCACCTGTGTCTCGCCACGGCGGAAACGCATGTGGCGTACAATAACGTCATGGGTGTCTACCTGAAATGACTCACCGGCGATGATCACACCGTCGCCGGGAGCGGTCTGTCCTGCGATGGTGATGTATGGAGCGCGGACGTAGATAGGTGACTTCAGACGGATGATACCGCTGACATTGAACACCACGATACGGGCACCGCCCTGCTCACAAGCCCAGCGGAAAGAGCCGGGACCATCGTCGTTGAGGTTGGTCACGGTCAATACCTTACCGCCACGGCCGCCAAAGGTGTACATACCACCTCCCTCAGCACCGGGGAAAGCGGGAATCTTTGCCTGACGCAGGTCGTAGGGGCGTGATGCCCAGGGTACGTAAGGTCTGCCAGCCTTTGCCTCTTCTATTACGATGGGGAATGCTTTTTCCCATGCGGAGTCACTGTGCTCTGCCCATTGCTTCTTCAAGGCAGCGATTTTCTTACTAGCCTCACTGGTGAGGTCAGGATACTGTGCAAATGCCGTCGTTGCTACGCTCAGCAACGCTACGGCGGAAATCATAAGTCTTTTCATATTAGTTTTTAAACGCGTTTACATATTTATATAAAGACCCACCTTCATCGTGAATGTACTCATTCATGATTACTATAATTGTTTGTGATAGTCCCAATGGGGGGTGAATGAAGCAGCTCTCACCGAGATACTTTCTGTTAAATATTGTAAAGGAATAGGATTCTTTCCTAAATTTAATTATCTTTGCATCGAATTATATCTACTTTGCTATGCAAGGTGGTAGAAGATTCTACATAGCTACTGAAAACGATAAAACATTATTTATAATAAACACTATTAACAAACTAAAACAAATTGCGTATGAAAAAGAAATTACTATCTTTCTTTGCGTTGGCGGTCATTGGCGTACTCGCCTATGCTGCGACGCAGGCAATTCAGCCCACACGAAGAGCGGGGGCTGTAGACATTACGATTGACGCTGCTGATATTACAGACGGCGACATCACCGCTGCGCTAAAAACAAAAACTGATGCTTTGACAGAAGGTGAGACAGTTGGTAATATTACCATTAACTTGGATAAGGCTACAGCCTATAAGGTTACTGCAGCAATCAAGACTCCAGAGAGTTTAACCATCGAAGGTAATGGTGCTACCATTGATGCCAGTGCTGCTGATGTAGAGGGCGGTGTGAACTTCATCGAGCTTCAGGGCTCTTCAGAGTATGCCCTGAAGGCTGACGGTGTTACCGTATCCGACCACTTCAAAGTAGAGTCCGTAACGATCAAGGATGTTACTATTACCGGTTTGAAGAAGGCTATTGTAAGAGATACTCAGAAGA